>WLWD01000077.1_pt1 | contig 449766 bp, 263 predicted proteins | sample 6712731 | NCBI WGS metagenome assembly WLWD01 (sample SAMN12718690, study PRJNA576275) | sponge metagenome | isolation source: marine sponge | host: Mycale hentscheli | place: New Zealand: South Island, Marlborough, Capsize Point | collected 2014-11-01
CCCCCTCAGTAACAAATTAGTGCCAGTGAAATGCAGCTGTGCCTCACCACTACGCGCGCGTACTGGTAGGGCGGGGCGGAGTCAACTTACCATAAAAAATTCTCGCGCTCTAAAGTAATGGATCCAGAACCTTCTCTTGCGTACTGTGCTTAGGAATGGACTAACTGCTATGGTTCAAATTTTGCCAGGGTTTAGGGCCACATGGGGTCGACCCTACAACGTTGAGATATTTTTAATGTAAGGAATTTCACGGAAATAATCGACAATCGGGCTGCGCGACCGGTACATCCATGGCCGGACCAATATTTTGTCTAGGAGATGTGTCCCCTAATTTAAGGGGGTGTGGCACCTTATTAATTAGCTTTAGGTACTTATCGTCTAAGAAGGTGAGTGGCACGACCCTGAGCGCGTGTCCAAATTGAGCTTTTCTGGTTAAAACGGAATGGCCACCATCTCGGCAATAGCTTGCACTTCAAGCAGCAGCTCCAGTAGCTCTTATCCACGGGAAGGTCCACACCATCCTGGCTCTCAGTTTAAGTTTCCCAAGAGAATATTCGGGGGAAAAAACATCCTTTCAAAATGCTTGGTTTTCAAGGTGGCCTTTCCTAGACACTACAGGGAAGATGATGACACTGTATTTTGCTACACCTGTAAGAGAATGCTTTTGGAAAAAAAGAACAAGACTTCAACAAAGGCAGACCAAGCTTTTGTAAGTTTAGATATTATCATGGCAATTGTTTATTTTGATGATTAATGCATCTTACTAGCTAATTACTAAATTAAAAGCGCTAACGGTGAGAACATTTATCTTAGTTTTACAAGTTTGTTTATTGTTCAAGCAGAACAGAGTTACTACCAGTTATATATTTAACCAATAAAAATTGAAATATAATTATGCTGTATATTAAGGGTGAGTGAACATTGAGATATCAATAAAATGAATACTTACAACTTATTACAAAGTCACCTATTTTAATTTATTCATTTTTACTTTTATCACTTTTTCTATTATTTTAAACCTTTAATGTTGAAAACCCTTTACCACCTACCTTACAATTGCCATCAGTAATTAAATAATTTATTGTTTATCACCTTTAAGCAAGCAACCTTAGATTCCTAACTGAACGAAAACAATTGTTCTCAATCCAGGCATTCTTTATGTAGTTATATACCTGCCTATTTCAAGTTTTGAGGAAAAAAAGACTCCACATGTAATAAATACCATGTGGATTAGCTACAATGAAAAAAATTATAGCTATTTATTATATTTCGCTACAGTGATTGAAATTTTGTTCATGGTTTTCTGCTATAGTTATTTAACATGGGAGAAATATATATTTTATGCATGAGAACGACTTTTTGTTAAAGACTCCATATGTAATAGATACCATGTGGATTAGCTACAATGAAAAAAATTATAGCTATTTATTATATTTCGCTACAGTGATTGAAATTTTGTTCATGGTTTTCTGCTATAGTTATTTATGCATGAGAATGACTTTTTGTTAAAATTGTTGTACTAGGTTCAGTAGCTATTATCAATATGGCTGTATCTGACAATATAGCTGTTTATCTACTCCATTGTCATTAGTAGCTAATACATTTATATATGATATCTTATTACATGAGTCAGTTATGTGGCTGAAACATTTTAAGAGCAAGCTAATTATTTCACAGTAACTTGCGTGCACTCAATGTTTCTTACAAACAATGGCTGTTCATTACAGCATTGGTCAACTTAGCAGCATAAAATAGTTTGCAACTTAATATTAAAATCTTGTTTGATTCATGATCAGTTCCAGCAATAGGACTACACAGCACTACTACAAATTTATGGAGCCAGAGGGGAGTGAAAATAAAGCCTGATGAGCGAAATATCTTGCAGTATCACCCAATGTTTTATCATTGCCAGATTAAATGAGTACATTAAGTGTAACTTCCCTTGTAATCTGGAAATTAGAGGCTACCAGTTATTCAGGTGCTGCAAGTATTATACAAACCCGCCCTACTAGCTACCTCTTACAACAGTTGTCAGTGTGGTAATAATACACGAGGGAATGCCTCAACCAGTTTAGATTGTGCCAACCCATCCATTGACTTTTCATAATTTAAAATTATTAATATTATTATTATTATTCTCTAATTCTTCATAAAAACTAAAGAGAATCAAAGGAAAAATGTGAAAAGAAATCTTAGTTGTCACCTGGGAATCTGGCCAGCACTTCTGGCTTTAGCCACCAGGACAATGTGAACCAATACTCTCTCCTTTTTATCTTTATACTGAGTAGTACTGTTCGATTCCCAGCAACAACTAAGATTTTTTCACATTTCAGAAAGGCTCAATCTATTATTACATGTGGTTATTGTTGCTATTTGAAGCAAAAAAAAAAGTAGTATTTTTCTTATCCTTCTTTTCTCTCTTCATGTATCTTGGAATCCCTTCTTTTCCTTAATCTGTCGGGCTTGCAGTCCTTTTGCTGGGATTGTGGAGGTAGGCTTTGTAAAACTTCTGAAACATTCGCCCTCTTTCCTCACTGATTCCACCCGTAGCTACGGTATAGTCTTGGCTTCAAAATCGCCTTTTCTACAGAATGCGGCGCTGCTTTACAAACTAGTCCTAGCTTATCTACTATTCATGATACGCACACTTTGCCTTCGTCATTACGGACAGACACTAAGCACAAACACTTGCCCTAACAATCCAAACACACGTACCCTTCCCTCAATCGCTATTAAAATTGATGACGATAAATTCCTAAGATACTGTGCATGCAATGTTCAGCAGTGTACTTCATTTTCAATTCATTAGTCTATGTTCATATCAATTATAAAATAGATAAGAAAACATCAGTTAATCCATATCTGTACTTTAATCTGTATCGGGCAAATATAGCTGGAGGTATTAATGGTGAAGACTTGCATATGTTACATTTGAATGTGTCATGCAGTTGGGCTAACAAACCCAAGGGTACTTTGTAATATGGAGCAACCTTCAATATTTTAGAAACCTTTGAATCTAATGAGTTAAGTTTTTCGTTAAGAAGAGAGTCTTCATCTGCGTTGGACCATCTACGCTTCTTGGCCCGAGGTACTTCTGCTCATCAGGTACTTGAAGTAGATCTCTAATAGTTATCAAAAAATCGTCCAAGCCCAGAATCTTTGAAGTATCAGAATAGCCCCGATCAGACCTGCAAAGGGGACAGTCTCTCCTTCCATCCTCCCCAATGTACCACTTGTCCGTACACTCCATGCACCCAAGAATTCGCTTACAGCAATGGCAAATATTTTTCTGCTCCCCACCTTCCAAAACTTGATGCCTGCAATCAAAATTCCTTTCTTGAAAAGGATAGCAATATCACACAAGTGTTTTAATTTGGAAATCAACATATGTGCCTTTCAAATGATTGTCTTGCTCTACTATAGCCAAGTACTATACACTCCCCCTGTAGCTATATAATAGAAATTTCTGAGTTGGCATGAATCGAACAAAAACAATTGCTTCAAAGAATAACTGAATTGTAATTAATTTGAGTAGATTGTAATATACCTAACAATGGCTACAAAGCCAATATACACACACAAGAATAAAAAAAAACTACTTCAAAAACTCTAACATACCTTTAGTAGCAGAAGTATCTACTATCTCTAAGCCATCATTAGATACAATAATGTATTCTGCCCCCCATATCTTTTGAATTTCAGACCTAATAAATGAGGCATTGGCAGTTGATGGCTTAAGGTCCAAATATGTAGCTTCATATGGATAGAATTCTATTTTGCCTCCTGTACTAATCTCCTTCTTTGCTCTAACCACTTTTATGGTACAGCTATTATACATTTTATTTCCAAGGCCTTTGATTGATCTGCATGGTGTGCTACTGGAACCAGAGCCAGCTTGATCCCCACTAGGGTTGGATACAAATGTTGAGCTGGAGACATTTCGTACGACCTTCCGTCGTACTTCAATTCCACTGTGTCTGACATTCTATGGGAGAAAAGTCACAGACGAAGTACTCCTATAATCCCTCCGAAGAAAAACACCTAGTCTGCGAGAAGCGGACGAACTGTGAGACACACACGCGGGCGGGTGTCGCTCTTCGCTGTCATGCGGGGAATATATAGCCGCACGGTGTGGAAGAAAAATTACGCCACACATGAGGGTTTTTTTAATAGCATCCAAGCGTAATATTCCTAAATGCGGCATATTCACTCTAACCTTTATCATTATATATGTGTATTATCAATTGAACGGAGCAAGTGAACAATATGAGTAGTATTTTAGTAAGTATTTTTATGCGTGTTGTTTTACATAAAGACGAAAGACAAGCAATGCTTTCTCTTTGCCTTCCTTTATTTTCCTCATACTGCCAGCTATAGAAACAAAATTGAGGGTTACTTCACACATGTATACACACTGCAAATATACTCACACATGTATGCACAAATGCCAACAACCACATACACAATCAACTACACATTGACATACACATGATGACATCTGTAATGTTTCCATTTTGCTTAGTACAGAAATATATTAAAAAATGATTTAATAAATCATAGGTTGGCCCGACATGGTGGAAAGATGATGACTGGATTCCTTGCTAGTCAAGGATTTAGAGTCTCTCAGAATCGTGTGGGTTTGGCACTTCAGCGTGTTCATCCATATCATCATTCCTGCAGGAGAAACACTGTGCATCGTCAAGTCAATCCTATTCCATACACTGCTACATATTTTGGCGAAAAGCTTCATATTGACCAAAATGAAAAGTTAATTATGTACGGAGTGACACATGTGTGTGCCATCGATGGTTTCAGTGGAAAGATTGTAGGCTTCGTATCTATGGCCGTCAAAAATAATTCTATCATATACGAAAAGTTATACAAGTAAGAGCACAGAAAAATATCCAGCATATCTGGACCTTAATAAACCAAAGTCTGGTTATTTGTTTTTGTTCTTATTTCTACACCTAGAAATGTGTAAAGTTCTTAACACGATCATTATGGTTTCTGTTTGTAAAGATGTTTAGTTTTACCGCATGCCTTCTATGAGGCCGTCTCATTACTTGGAAATAGTGTACATATTCTGACGTTCCTACAACAATAAATGACAGCAGTGTGTGTAGGATGTGTTAAAGTATTGGTTGGACTGCGTCTAATCTTTAATGTCCTCTTTATGTTCACTTACTTTTTTGTTATCAAATTATTAATACTTTGCTGTGATTTTGGTTGTGCTTAAGTTAGTGAATGACCATCACCCAAAGCTCTTGTTCAAGTTTTGCTGTCACCATCTTGCTCATTTAAGAATTTTATATAATACATGATATGTGCATACGTACATAAATGTATACTATTATAATATTATACTACAAACATATACTATACTTGCATATATAAATATGTACATGCTAACCAAGATAAAATGCATACATGCACACATTTACCAGCATTATTCTCTGTCTTGCACATTCAGAGAAATTATCCTCACATATGGTTTATGGGACCAACTTCGAGTGGACAAAGGAAAGGAGTGGTACCTGTCTCTGTTTGTCAATGAGAAGCAATCTTGTCATCGCTACTACACAAGAAAACTTCCTCATTTACAGACATCTTCTAAAAAGGTTGCGAAATGTTTGTGTGGTAGAGATGCAGGTAATTAATCCATGGTACTATTGTTACAGACTCATACAATTGAAAGGATATGGGTAGAAGTCAATAAAAGAATTAACTACCCTATTAAAGAAATTCTTGCAAGGATGGTGCAGAATGAAGAAATATTCTTAGAAGATCCACTTCATCAATACTGTTGTTTATGGCTGTCACTACAAGTAGCTAATGTGGGAACTTCTCTCTTTGTAGCATCCTGGAATGCGCATCCAATACCAGGTACGTGTCGAGTTCACCTAGTGGCAGTAGGTGTAGTTGCACACCATAACCAAGTAAACTACCACAAGTTATAGCTGATAGTAGTGATCTAAACCACAAATTACACCACATTACAGAGAGCAACCAGTAATAGCCCATTCTATTTTGTTGGCACACTCATAGCCACAACTAACTATTAGCAACACTAATTAGGAAGGAAAGAAATCATAGGAATAATTTTGGTTCATAATCCACAAGTGTTATTGAACTAGTGAAAAACCACTGCATTCTGAGCTTCTTAGCTGTAAGTATCTAATGACTCCCTCCACCCCAGCTAAAAATTGAAATAAACATGTATGTTTATTGTTAATTAATTCATTAATTTTGCCAAGTCATTCAATTTTATCACCTTACTCCAACTTTGAATCTTAGAGATGCCAGTTTACACAAGGTGCTGCTAGATGGGCTTTTCTATTGCTTCATTAATTTTGATGTAAATGGAGAGCAATGGCGTGTATAAAACCAATTGTTATTGTTGTTGTTGTTGTTGGGAAAAGAATGGCAGCAACTGGTTTATTCATACTAGTATAAGATCACAATTTATTTTTCATGGTAGGTGGTAGGAAGAGAGCTATGAGGAGGGGAATTCCCAATGTGGTTATGAATTTGGACAACAGGGCCAAAAAGATTAATCCTCAGTTGCAGCCTTCTGCAAGATCAACTGTGCAGCGGTATCAGTCTCAAGGTGGTGTAATATCTGAACCATGCTCATTTGGAAGAGACCCTTTGGAAAGTAATGATGTAAAGCAAGGTATTAGATACGAAACCTTCTGCTCACGCTATTCATTCATGTCTTTGTTCTGTGAAGTAAGCAATGGAAGTGAAACTACTTTTTAAGGATGCTTTGAAGTTTGTTATTGACGGCACATATAGATTGGCTCATAGTACATGAATAATGACAATTCTGTTATCAATTGCTCATCAGTTTGTTTGTTTTGAAAGCTCAAAAAGTTGTAGTCATTTAATATAACAGCAGTGATTAATTATTTTGAAAACTGCAGACAATATGTGTTTCCTCCCACTCCCTTCCACTGGTTGGTATTGACAAGAATTTGCAATTTTTGTTTGTATTCTGGTGCATACTGACTGATGTGATTAATTTCCTTCTGCTGTGGTAAATATTTCACCTCTAGCTAGCTGGTACATGTTGGGTAAGTGCCTTTAGGTGGTGGTACTGGTCTCCTGTGGTTGGCCAACTCTGGCCAATAGATTAGAAATTGGCTGGTGATCTTTTTAGCTTGGCTCCTCCTCTTACACCACACACACACACACCCACACACACACACACATATGCACACACACATATGCACACACACACACACACATAAACTTACACACACACATACACACAACTTGTCTTTGACTTCCACTTCCATTAAAAGTGGTCATGTGGCCCTCCCAATGTAAAGAAAGGGCACTGAGGATGAGTCACATCTTGCAACTGTGTAGGAACTGGTCTGCATTATGTACTGCTAGGCCGCCTCTGCTCCTGAACCATCCGTCCCATTCCTTGCATTGTACTGCACCTTCTGTAGATGAATTGGTTTCATTCTATCCTCCCAACACTTGTGCCTCTTAAGAACTGCCTGCCTACTAAAATTACTCATGTTATTAATTACCTGCTGGTTAATGTTTGAGTCATTAAACAGTTAGGGCCACCATGGAGGAATCAATTACAAAATTTTTAAAACAATACCTTGGCACTCAATAATTTGTTATTTAATTAGCTCTAACTTTGTCTGCTTTTGGTCAAACTACCTGCCAACCTCAGATATAAGCTTTTATCATTGCATCTCTTTCAGCTGAAGTTGTGTAGTAAGATGCCTGGTTTTGTATGTATATATGTTTGTTTGTATGGTTCATTGAAACTCTGTAATTAAGGCACATTGAATACACAGTTAACTCTTTTTTGTATAATTCTGGTTTTGTTTTTCTATAGGGGTTGGGGTTGCATGGCAGAGTAATTAAATCAACTACATGTTGATTTTTAATAAATAAATTGTTAATTTGATGCTGGAGAATACTATAAGTCAGTTGGCTTATAAGTCAGTTTGCTTAGTATTTACAAGTGCCAGGCATGTGTGTGAATATGGCTAATCACACAAATGATAAAGGTGTAAAAATGAAATAAATTTATTATGTACTGCATGCATCATACATGATCCAGGTGGGGGGTGGGGGAACTCACTCCATGGGTGACATGGGGAAAAAATGCCCCAAGCAAACTCCTAGATAATTGTCTATGGGAAGAGAGTGGACATAATTCAATGTATCTTGAGTCACAGTTTGATCAGACTTTGTGAGTGTCAAAATGTGTCGATGATTGTATGCCTCTGGCACAATTTTCCATATTTCTCCCTCTATTTCCTGCCCCCCCCCCCACATACACACACACACATAGTCCACATGGGTGTGGTTATTCCAGATGCTATAACACCAGGTAAAGTATTTTAATATAACACTCTGTGTGGTGTTAAGCTTATACATTGTGCCGAGTTTTTTTGGAACACTTTTCTTAGAAGGTATTAACTATGGTATTTACAAATATTGATCACACCTCATTCTAATAACAATAAAATTATTGATACATAAATAAAATAGATAAAAATGACAATGCTCACAAGCCCCACCAACAGTAAAACTAAAGTGACCAGTTTTGAAGCTATCTTTCCAACTAGTAGTAGAAACACGATAATGTTGTGCACTTCCTTTCAAACCCATCACGTTTAAGGCACAGCTGGATACATGACAACAAAACAAGTACCAAATTAACAAGTATAAAATAATGCACTCTTTAAATACTCCATTCTAAGCCCAACTTAAATGAACATGAACTTTTGGACAACTCAAAAAGATTGCAACAAGGATTAGATCGGTCAATCAGTCATACCCAGTTACTAAAATTACTATAACACTATAAATAAAGCCTTCTATTTCTATAATACACCCAATTTTTTTAATGTATTCACGCAATAGCTAAGCTGGATTCCGCATTCACACTCAGTTTCATATTTTACAAGAATCAATGCAACAACTGACAAGAATGGTAATCAATCAGACAAGAGATGAGTGGACATATGATTGCATCACCATTGTGGTTTGAGGTAAGTGATTGGAACTGTGGGCTAGAGGTGAGCCAATGAACAAATGTAATTGCACTAATAATAACAATGAAGCACCAGCACTATTGAACACTACCTGGCTATTACAATATTATAATCTCCTTCCAAGCAATCTGTTTGCTATTGTAATGAGGCATCAAAATAGCTCGAGCAATGAAAATGGTACATGAAAACCTGTCTTCATAAGAGAAGAAGCTAAACAGGCCAGAAACACTCACCGGTATACATTTTCAATGTGAAACTTCACTTCTTCCAACTCAATTAACTTCCCTGAGCATAAAGTGAACTACACCGCTGGCTGCAAGAAATTATTTGCTTACGTGATTATGATGTTATGCTAGGGAGAGTAGCCCATAAAAGCTGGTACTATGTAGAGTTGAAAGCTTCAAGAGGTCTTAAATCTTCGTCCTGAGTAAGTTCATACCTAAATCAACTGTTAATTGTCAGTAATCTCCAAAATCAGATCATGACAGACAGACAAACAGACAGGACGACTGCTATAACCCTGTTGCACATGCGCGCTGAGGGTTAATAATAATAATAATACAAGATCACAACACATATCATCAGGATTTAGCCTACTATGTTCCTTAATCATGCACACTGACAACCATGAGAATTCCTGTGCCCACTAAGTGTTATGTCCTCAGAATTTTGGAAGTTGTACATTGCCAAATTTTGAATTTTATGAGGAATAAAATTATACAACCCTGCAGTATGGAAAACTGATCTACATGATACACTTCCCTAAAGGCCCGTGCATCAAAGTAGTGTAGCTCAATCAATGTGTAGGGCCAGAGTGGGGGGGGGGGGGGGGGGGGGGGGCTTTGGCTTTGTTATGTACACTTGTGGTAAGATACCCACTCATTTCACTGGAAGGCTGCCTAGGAGCCTACCAAATTATGTTAACTAACCACTTCATCCCAAATTGTTGGCTCTTGGACTAGCCACCAAGCAAGCGGTTAAGTAAAGGGTCTGGCTATGCCAGACTAAACTCTGGTATGGCCTCAGGTGGAGGACGCACAGAAGCCAGAATTTCGTCCACCGCTTCTTCAGCTCATTGTTCACTGTACCAATTTCATTTCACTTATGTGACAGCACGCTCTATAGCCTCTTAGTGTTTCTGCATGGTCCAGACAGCATGACACCAAGGAAAATTTCAAGTATCCAAAAGCATGGAAAAAGTACAAGTACAGTGAAACCTTACTTAACGGCCACCTGTCTTAAGCGGCCATTTGGATTGGTCCAGACCGCACGACTATTGCTTTTAGTACTATAGAAACCCCTGCAATACGGCCACCTCTCTACTCCGTATTACGGCCACTAATACTGTTAACAGCGGGACCAGCTTACAACGGACAGTTAGCTCCACCCCAACACACCCTTCGGTATTTCATATACAACGTGCATTCATTCAATAACAATAACACAATGAAAACTACAACAATCCATCAGAACGCTGCTGTCCACAATAATTTTTAGTCTTTCTATATACAAGGACGATCCAAAGAAGTGGTACTTGCATGGAATCTCCAACCCGTAGCCAGCTCCACGATTCACTCTGTTTCCTGTCACCTCAACCATTCCCTTGTTTATAGGCCTCCTCAGAAACGCTGACATAATAGGAGCTAAGTTGAAGGGTACATGACCGACTATTCCACTAGCATTGATTATCGCTACAGCATTGATGTCCTCCTGGTTGGTTGGATCTCGCTCCAAACGTAGCACCTCCCCTACCCAGGGCTCCCATTGCGCTCTATAAGCATGATAGCCACGTATGAACGATTCAAAACTGAAGCTAACAATCTCTGTCTGGCTATGGGCTGGCTAGTCATGATTGATTGAAATGAGAAAGAAGAACACACACATAACTAGCAGGATTCTGGCTGATAAGTTCAATTGTGGAAAGACACAAGTTAACACTATTTTAGCCCATCAAGACATTAGAGAGCAATATGAATCCAATATTTCCAATGATAGTGTTGTGCTAGGCAAAAGATCCCGTACTTAGAGTGCATAGGCTCCAACTTTTCAAAAAATGCTTCAAGGACAAACCACACCCGTTAATTACCACGCCCCTAATTAGCATATCCACACCCAAACCACACCCATATTAATTGGAATTTTATTTTTTATTATAAAGTACAGTTGCTTTTTTACACATAGTTAGTAGTTCTTCATTAAAAATAGCGTCATGACAGCATTCTTCACTATTGAACTTGATGGCCATTAAAGAAACTATTGTTGATTGTTTGAGAGTAGGTCGTTGATCAGTATGCACTTTTCTCAGCATGGAAAAACCCCTCTCACTGTCAGCATTTGAAGCAGGAATCGACATCAAACCTGACATCAGCCTCACCAGCAAAGGAAATCTCGGCTCTCCATCATAAAGTTTCATCTGACCAACCTCATACCAGAACCGTCCTGGTCTTGGCTTGTCATCTCCTGTAGCTGACTTGTACATTTCTACAGTAGGATGCTCAGTTGGAGATAGCTTGAAATCCATAAACTCGCTTCTAAGTGCATCAATGGATGCCGAATCAGCCAAATCTAACTGAGGAAAACGCTTTGCAAGTGTCTGAATAGTGGTAAAGTTGTAAGTACAGACCTTGTCAGGGTTTATAATGCCTAAGTCCTTCAAAATGGTGTCCCCAAATGGAAATTTTTTGAGCATTTTTTTCAATGAGGCCACATAAAAAGCCCGTACTGCTTGGTAGAAGGGTTTAGTATCAAATTCATCTTCCATTTCAGAGAGAACTGCCCATGTTGAGTCCCCCAATCCCAAATTCTCATCTTCTAGCTGGCTTGCACTTGCAAAGCTAAGCTTGCTGAGATCCTCACCCACCGCAGTTATGGACTCTGGCTTCAAGACATTGCTTGCATACAAACGAACTAGCCTAGACATTTCCATGTACAACTGACAAGTTGTATTCTGGGTTGACTTCTGAAATAGACGATTGAAACTATCAATGAAAGACAGAAAATAAAGAATAGGTTTAGTAAGAGGGTTTTCAAGCCGTTGTAAAATGTTGACCACTTTACTTGTCTCAGCCTCATTACAGGACTGAAAATAAGATATCAAACCATCAAACTGAGAAATATACCGACCAACACAACGCAATAGACTGAGCCACCGAGTAGTACAGTGCTTAAGAACTGTTTGAGGTTCACTTGTAAATAGAGAACACCAGAGGTCACAAAATTCTTGTTTCCTTTTACTGGAATGGTAGAAGTAATAAAATACATCTACAAACAATTGATCAATGTTAACAGGAAGCACTCCCATACCAGACTTCACAGCAAGATCTGCTAGATGGCAGATACAGCCCACATTGAACACATGAGTATACTGATTCCTTATTAGTTTCTGGACACCCGACCTTGTGCCTTTCATCACGTTAGTCGTGTCGGACATAAAAGCCAAACATTTGCTGAAATCTAGCCCATGATTGCTGAGAGACAACTTCAAGGCATCAAAGAGGTTACGGGCTGTACCCACATTTACAATGGGCATGTCAAGGAATCTAGTTCGAATGTCTCCCACACATGAATCAAAAACTCGGACGAGAATAATACAGGACTTGTCAGTCCTATCATTTGACTCATCTATCATGATAGAGAAAAATTTTGACATATCATTTATAGTTTTGGACAGAAAATGGGGACCCAAAGCTTCCTTGATGATTGCAGCGGTTTTTGTGTGACCACAGGCAAATTTTTTTGCTATGTTGGAATCTGGAAACATGCGACTAAAAAGTTTGGTGGCATGGTCACTGGTCTGGAATGAGAGATTATGTTTAGCCACAAACTGTGTCCACAGAGCTTCTGCTTCGATGACACCTTGAGATGCCTGAGGCTGGAAAAAAGTTTTCACAGACCTTGAAGAGCAGGCTGTGGCCATCTCTTGGTGATGCTTTCCACGTAAATGACTTCTCACATTACTGAGCCCACCGTTAGATATGCTAAAGTCTGATGCACAGTAAGTGCATCTTGCATACTCATCACCTGTATAACATGGAGATTAATGTGTTTATCTGAATAGCTAGAACTATGACATACATACCCTTGGAAGAAGCTCCAATTCCTGGAAACTGTTGAATCCAGCTCGGATCAAAATGACACTGTCGTTTGGGTTTCTTAGGCAGTGGAGGCCCAGGGAAAGAATCAGACATATCAAGACAAGTAGATCTAGCTAGAGGTCTGAGAACTGAGACTCAGTAAGCAGCAAGAAAGCTCTTCAGGCCTGACAAGTAAACAACTGGCACACAGTTATTATGTTGGCTAGCTAATAACTATAGCTACAGAAAATGCTGCTAATGGTGACAGTTTGTATAGCTAATACTTCTATACATGTCTTTGGTTAGCACTTAAGTGCAATGTGCATGCAAAGCACTGACCTTAAGATAAAGAGCAGCTGACCTTTGCAATGTGCATGCAAAGCACTGACCTTAAGATAAAGAGCAGCTGACCTTTGCAATGTGCATGCAAAGCACTGACCTTAAGATAAAGAGCAGCTGACCTTGCATAAACTCAACAGAGCATAATTATAACTACAACAACAGGTTTTGATAAAAAAGAAAAATACCATGTTATGGCAAGAAAACTTCAAGGACAAACAATAGGGCAGTACCAAACCCTTCAAGGACGAAGGACACAGTCCAAAAATTAAGGACTGTCCTTCGGATTCAAGGACAGTTGGAGCCTATGAGAGTGTTTATGGATAATAAAGGGCATCCTGAAGAAGCAACACGACTTACATTCACGGTAGATGAGCTGATTCAGCTTCATACTGCTAGCTTTTGTCATGGTAGACAGAGCACTCTACAAGAGTTCTTTCAGCCTCGTGATACATGATTTTTATAACCAAACTTTACAGCAAACATTAGTAACACCTAACCATTGTCATTATTTATTCGACACTATTATCATATTTATTCGACACTATTATATTTATTCGACACTATTATCATAATATATTCATATTATTGAAAACCTTTGAAATAAGGCCACCTTTCTATAAAGGCCAAACATTTATTCCCGACGTTGGCCATTATAGAGAGGTTCTACTGTATGAGACAAAATTAAAACTACCATTTGCATACAGCTATTATTCTGTAAACAACTCTCCTGTCTTGATCTGCAGGTCTGAACTTTGTCCCCAGTACGATTCACTTGAGTGGAATTCACTTACAGTGTCATCACTGTTGTTTCATTTATATTTTATTCAACTCCTTGGAATTCATCACGCATTATTGTTCATTATAATATTAAATTATTAACTTTACAATAGTCTTGATGGGTTACTCTAGATTTAAATGTAGAGTGTTAGCTGTTTCTTACACATAATCAGCATTATACTTCTGTATTGTATCAAAGTCTCATGTATGACAGGTTAAAATGTTTTGAATTTCTATATATATATCGTAATAAAGCTTTAACGGAGTAAATTTTAGCTCACTTTATCTACATTGAACTTAATTTCACTAGTGCTAGAATTACCACCACTAGTTTTGCTATGCATGATATAGCTATAGCTACTAGCAATAAGTCAGTCAGCTCAGTCACATATGCACTTGGAAGACTGATTGCTTGGTCAAATTGGTATGGCTGGTAAGTATAGTATTGTTTCACATACTTTCAGTAACATGGATGTGGCACTGTAGCCACATGCATCCATGTGAATTACATATGTGCACTTATAAAATAGATTACACCACTCTTGATACATTAATAGACTGTTAATGCATAATGCGGTACTGAGGTTGCATTATATGCAATAAAAGTCCTCGTGCTGTCTGCAACTCTAACTAAGCAACATGGCTCGCAGAGTTAAAAAAAAAGTTTGCAGGCATTTGGAATAGCTACATACTACTGAAACAGGTAGCTAGCTACATGATGCAAAAACATTAATATTTTTTGGCACACAATGAATGTGGCTTTAATGGTACTGATAAAGTGTGCTTGTTATTTAAAAATAAACTCTACTGCAAATTTTTTTGAGGAGAGTTGTCCATCAAGTTATAATGAATGGAACATTTGGTAAAGGATTTTGCTACTTAATACACATTTAGTAATGATAAAATTATTGGGTAAACATCGTCAATATGCAATTATTCAATTACTTAAAAAATTGTATTTTCTTCAAACTTGTAGAAGTGACTTATTAATTTCTCAATGGCCCAAATGTTCACTCACCATTTAGGTATCCAAAGGTTTTTACAATTGGAAGGATGCTATTTTTGCATTCAGTAAACACGAGAAAAGCCAGTGCCATTTGGAAGGTGTTGATGCAATTATTACTTTGCCAGCCACTACCATGCATATTGGCACACACCTGAATAGAGACAGCATGCAATCAAGGTAGCCAAAAATAAGAAAATACTACTGAAGATTGTGTCTTGCATAAAATATTTGGCTAGACAAGGATTACCACTGGTCACCATGATGATAGTGACAGCAATTTTATTCAGCTTTTAAAGCATTATGGAGAAGATGATCGTGAAATTCATCAATGGCTAGAGAAAAAATCCAACAAGTACACATCACGTGAAATCCAGAATTCTTTGATTAAAATTATGGCTTTTTCTGTTATTAGAAAAGTTTCTGAAAGCCTACATAAGTCTCCATTTTTAGCTGTGGTGATTGACGAGACAACAGATGTGACCAACCAAGGAACAAGTCACAATAGTTATTCGTTGGATAATGATAATTTTAAGGTATATGAAGAGTTCATTGGGGGTGAGTGAACATTTGGGCCATTGAGAAATTAATAAATCACTTCTACAGGTACGAAGAAAAAGCTGCTGTACTTATCAATTTTCAATTTTTTAAGTAATTGCATAATTGAATATTGACGACCTTTACCCAAAACTTGTATTATTACTAAAAATGTATTCAGTAGCAAAACCCTTTACCAAATGTTCCATTCATTATAGCTTGATGGACAACTTTCCTCAAAAAAAATTGCAGTAGAGTTTATTTTTAAATAACATGCATACTTTATCAGTACCATTAATGCCACATTCATTGGGTGCCAAAAAAATATTAATGTTTTTGCATCATGCTTCAACTACAGGGTGAGTAGCTAGCTACCTGTTTCAGTAGTATTCCAAATGCCTGCAAACTTTTTTTTTTAACTCTGCAAGCCATGCTGCTTAGTTAGAGTTGCAGACAGCACGAGGACTTTTATTGTATATAATGCAACCTCAGTACCGCATTATGCAGTCTATATTATGTATCAAGAGTGGTATAATGTATTTTATAAGTGCACATAAATGTAATTCACATGGATGCGTGTGGCTACAGATCCACCTCCATGTTACTGAAATTACGTGAAACAATACTATACTTATCAACCATACCAATTTGATTAAACAATCATTTTTCCAAGTGCATATGTGACTGAGCTGACTGACTTATTGCAAGTAGCTAGCTATATCATGCATAGCCAAACTAGTGGTAGTAATTCTAGCTAGCACTAGTGAAATTAAGTTCAATATAGATAAAGTGAGCTAAAATTTACTCCGTTAAAGCTTTATTACGACATTTACATTACCATACGATATAGAAATTCAAAACATTTTAACCTGTCATGCATGAGACTTTGATACAATACAAAAGTATAATAATGCTGATATTGTGTAAGAAACAGCTAACACTATACATAGTCTAGTCAATATAATATGGTTTGACCCCCAAAAATTGCTACAAAAGGTTTTTTGTTAGTTTTTAGTACTATTTGATATGACGGACAACATACTAAAAATCTAATAAAATCTAACCTATGGAATGGTGTTTTTGAGGGTGTAGCTCTCTACAAGCTCATTAATATTCATGAGATATACTTAGATAGCCATATCTTTTGTTTATTTCATTTCTAATGAAGGCAATTGGTAGTATTAGATTACTTAGCTTATAAGCTTTCCAATGATATCAAACTTTTGAACTTTTTGGCAAATAATACTAACATTTCCAAAATAACTAGACAAAGAAGTCAATTTTAGTTCATTGGCCTAGCTAATTTATACCTTTTTACAACCTTTTTTTTTTATCACCTAGCTTTTTTTTATGACCTATCTTTTTTTTAGCATCACATGAGCTGACACACAAGACAGTTGCTTCTTTTTTGTACAAGCACATGGTTGACTATTTGAACTTTAAAAGGCTACAAGACATTACACAATGAGTGGAAGTGCTGACTGTGAAATTTGTCCCTTGTGTAAGGAGAAATTGGAAGATGGAGCAGCTGTATGTCAAATTCGTCAAAAAGGTGCAGATGGTATTAATACTGCAAGTCTTCAGAGAGGTAACACCATTGTCGTTAAGGCTGGTAGTAAAGTGCACTTGAACTGTCGTAAACATTACACAAACCCAATTGAAATAAAGACTAAACAGAGTAAAACAAAGCAACCCTCCATACCACCACTTAAAAGAAGTTCCAGAATATCTGTAGCTCCTTTCAACAGCAAGACTGATTGCTTGTTTTGTGGGATTACTGTAGTACTAGGATGTTCAGATTACAGTTGTGTAAGAACTGATACTTTTGTAAACACAATATTGGGATGCTGGAGAGCATTCTCACATCTGATACAGTGACTACCATGAAGCTAGAACTTGACCAAATGAAAGCTAAACTGTACAACAGGTCAAAGACAAGTCAGTTGTGGATTAACTACCAGAAAATGTTACAAATTGCCAGATCACTGATCAAGGCAGATCGTACTGGTTCTTGGCTTATGCACTTGAGTGCAGTTGCTGACTGTTTACCAATATTTGCTGCAGCTGGTCATTACAACTATTTGAGGTCAGCATATTATTATTATGTTCAAGAAATGAGTGGACTTGAGATTAAACACCCAGATGTGTTTAGAAAATTTACAAATGGGTTCCATGTAATACGTCGCAGTAATCAGTTCTGGGCAGGTCTTAGCTCTGATCTAGTCATTGAACAGACCTTGATGAGATCATTGAAGAGCACTGGAGGTGACACGTGGAAGTGAAATGAATGAAGCACAGCGATCACTATGGACGATGTCTATACCAGTAACCGCCACATATAACAATGCTATGCAAGAATTCAACCATCTTTTGTATACCGCCAGTGAGCAGCACAAAGAATCCACTGAAGCAAGGATCCAGAGGGATTCATCTGACTTGTCAAAGATTAGTTCAAAACTAATTGTGTGCACACCATTCTCTGAAGAGCCTTCCTTGAGAAATATTGTTAATGGTGTAGTGGCTAAGTCTGATGTGAATGTGCATGATTATGAGTTTGTTGGAAGAAAAATTATGGACAAAATGATTGGACAACCTGCTTTCACTGTCTCATTCAAACGGAAAGACACAGCCAAGACTCTTGGAGATGCTGCTGCTGTCAGGGTGGCTCCTGAACAAACGATTGATCCAGCTTTGTTGTTCCAACGGTTTCTTGTTGTGTCCAAAACAGGAGACCTTTCGTTGGACGATGTAATAAGCTATGAGCTTAGTCCATTCCCTCCTGCTCTTTTTGAGGCCAAAGATGTTCTCCTTACGGCTGATAAGCCACAGTTATCTCATGCCATCATTGATTATTGTAGCAAAGTGTCAGGTGATGCCATCATTGACATTACTCCTGAAACTGAACGGTATGTCCTTTAGTAACTTGTTAGTTTACTCCGAACATTTTGGTCCTTCGAGCCGGATCCTCTTCAATGACAAGAACCTGTTTCTCTCAAGACTGAAGAGGATTCAAAACTTATTTTTTTCTCTATTGTCTACAAGATCTTCGAGACCTTCGAAATTTTGTATGAACAGATGGCTTCCGCAGATCGGGGAAAACTGGATACTGAATTAGAAGGGCTAGACCTTCCCACGTTAAAGAAACGACGGGCGAGTGCCAGAAGGAGCGCCACTCGCTGTGAAAACTTTTTGCGTGAGCAAAACAGTTATGGTGTCAAGGATTTGGATTTAAAAATTGTCACTTCACATTTGGAAAAGATTCAACAAGACATTATCCTTCTAGATGCTAGTGGACGAGAGGCAATCAACTGTATCTCGTCTAAAGGTTTGTGTGAATTGTTTGTCTTCTAATCATATTTTGCGTGAGTGTCCCAGTACTAGGTCTTGCTGTCACTGTGGTCGCAAGCATCATTCCTTACTTCACAGAGGATATCAAAAACGGACCAATAAGCAACATTCCCAGTCTACTTCAGCAAGCCAGCAACAGCCCCAGCCAACTTCAACAAGCCAGCAACAGCCGCAATCAACTGAGACAAACTCAGAAAGTACAACCAATACTAGTGCTCATGCCTTACCGTCTTCTGAGTCCATGAAAGACCGACTGATCGCTTTTTTGGCAACGTGTTTGGCAACTGTTAGTGCCGGGGGAAGAATTCAAAAGGCCCGTGCTTTAATGGACAGTGGTTCAACTTTATCATTTGTGACTACTAAACTTGTTCAACGACTAAAAGCCAAGAAGATCAGAAAGTCAACTAGTTTTACAAGTATTAGCCAGACATCCGTACCTACCTCGCGGTACCAGGTTGATTTAGATCTGATTCCAAACAGTGATCAACCCAATATATCGGTGAGAGCCATAGTGCTAGACCGTAATTCTGGAGATCTACCGGGATTCCCTCTTCATGGAGTCAGAGAACAACCTTTTTTACATAGACCTACTATTTGGAGCATATATCCTCGATGAAATACTTCTTCAAGGCCATGCTACTTCAACAAATCGGATGACTCATGCCTGTGAGACTATCTTCGGCTGGACTCTTAGGGGAAAAGTCCTCTCCGAGCCTAAAACTGACCGTGTACATTTATGTGACTCAGCTGAAGAGAGTAGTACGGATGATTTATTAAGAGCATTCTTCCGAGTGGAACAAGCACCCGAGAGTTCTTTTGCCCTTATTGATGAAGACCAACAAGCTGTGGATCATTTCCAGAAATCTTATTCTCGAGATGTGGATGGAAGGTATGTAGTACAGTTACCAAAACGTAATACTTCTATTGCTTTAGGTTGTTCCAGAGACCAAGCTCTCCGAAGCTACATTCAGAACCGCCGTTCTCTTGAAAAACGAGGTAACTACGCAGATTTTGAGAAGGCTCTGCGCGAGTACGAACTTCTTGGACATGCTGAAGCAGTTCCTATACATGACCTCCGCAAACCTGAGTGTGAAACCTTTTACCTCCCTGCTCACGGTGTGGTGAAGAGTTCTAGCACGACCACAAAACTTCGAGTTGTATTCGACGCCTCTGCCAAATCCTCTTCTGGTGTTTCTCTCAATGACACACTTCTCCAAGGTCCTAATTTATATCCTTTACTAACCTCTGTTATACTTGCTTTCAGGTCTCATCCTATTGCTCTCTGTGCTGACATTTCTAAAATGTTTCGAGAGGTTGGACTTCATCCAGATGACAGGGATTTGCACCGTTTCTTACAACCCGAACCCAATGGAGGAGCAATACAGGATATGAGGATGACTCGCGTTACCTTTGGTGTTACTTCCTCTCCGTTCTTAGCAACTCAAGTTCTTCGACAACTAGCTCATGACTACCAGGAACAATATCCTAAAGCTGCCTACATTGTACGAAATCATTTTTATGTCGATGATTGCTTGACAGGAGCAGACACACTAGAAGATGCTATTGATATCAGAACCAACCTATGTGAACTGTTTTCTCATGCTCAGATGGTTCTACGCAAGTGGAAGTCTAATTCCCAATCTCTTCTTCATACTATTCCAAAGAAATTGCGAGAAGAAGAATCTACTCAACTTATTTCTCCACCAGATCAGTGCTTGAAAACACTTGGAATTCATTGGAATACTCGCACTGATTGTTTCCACGTAGCAACACCGACGCTAACTTCTGACGATCATCCGACCAAACGGAAGATAGCTTCAGACGTAGCTAAAACTTTCGACCTTCTAGGGTGGTTCTCTCCCAGCATTATTGTCATAAAAATACTCCTTCAAAAGCTGTGGAAGGAAAATCTTGGTTGGGATGAGCCAGTGCCTGAACAACTAGCTCAGGAATGGGAACTCTGGAAAAAACAACTTCCTCTTATTACTGAACATTCAATTCCAAGATATCATCACACGATTGGAAAGAAGGTTAGGAGTCTCCAACTCCATGGATTCTCAGATGCATCAGATGTAGCTTATGCTGGAGTGGTGTATCTCAGGACTGTGTACGATAATACTGACGTATCAATCACTCTACTGTATTCTAAGACGCGAGTTGCTCCTCTCTCAAAGTCAACGACTCCGCGTTTAGAGCTCTGCGGTGCTCAGTTACTCAGTAAACTTCTTGTTCACGTGGCTACGGCCCTTGAAATTCCATTATCAAATATTTATGCTTGGAGTGATTCTACGATTGTGCTCGGCTGGTTGTCAACTTCACCTTCCCGTTTGAAATCTTACGTTTACAACCGAGTTGTGGACACTATTGAAAGAATTCCTGCGGCTCAATGGAGGCACGTGCCAACTAACTGCAACCCTGCAGATGTTGCTTCAAGGGGAATTGAAACAGCTAAACTTATCTGTTTTCAGTTATGGTGGCAAGGACCATCTCGGTTACTTTCATCATCTTCTGAATGGCCATGCAATACGGACTGGAAAGGAAAAAGAGACTTGATAGAGTTAAAACCTGCTGTTCACCTAGCTCTGCTTCCTTATGAAGATTTCTCTGAGAGATTTTCTAGCTATAGAATTATGCATAGAGTGTTAACCTGGTGTTTTCGTTTTATTTGTAATTGTAGTAAGCACAGTTCTGATCGAGACATTTCCCCTGACCTAGCACTAAATGAACTGGATGAAACAGAGACTCGCCTCCTGAAGCTCAGTCAGGATAGAAGTTTCAAGCCTGAGAAGACTGCACTCTGTCATGCTCGTGAAGTTCCACGTCAAAGCTCTCTCTCTAGTCTCAGGCCGTTTCTGGATTCAAATGGACTTCTACGGGTTGGAGGAAGACTAGAGAATTCGGAACTGACTCAAGATCAAAAACATCCAATCATTTTACACCATTCTGACAGACTTTCAAAGTTGTTAGCAAGGCAAGCTCATGTATCTAATATGCATGCAGGCCCTCAAGCACTTCTTGCAATTTTGTCCTTGCGATATCATATTATAGGATTTAAAAATTTAGTGAAAGGTATTTCTAACCAATGTGTATCTTGCAAGAAAGCTTATGCCAAGACTAACTCACAGGTTATGGGTCAACTGCCAGTCAATAGAGTCACACCCACTTCAGCCTTTCATCATACTGGAGCAGATTTTGCTGGCCCACTGATGATGAAGAGAGGATACACACGCAATCGCACACTAGTGAAAGTATATGTCTGTGTATTTGTTTGTATGGCGACTAAAGCTGTACATTTGGAAATGGTAACAGATTTGACATCCGAGGCATTCTTAGCTGCTCTTCGTCGTTTTATTGGACGCCGAGGATGTCCAGAAACTCTAGCCACGGATAATGGTTCCAATTTTGTAGGAGCTCAAAAAGAACTACGTGACTTGTATACCTTTCTCAATTCTACTGCTACGCGGAGATCGACCAATTTATTCTGTACAACTCACCATATCAAGTGGACACATACTCCAGCAAGATCACATCACTTTGGCGGTTTGTGGGAGGCAGCCGTTAAAAGCATGAAGTTTCTTTTGTTCAAAACTGTGAAGCCTCACCAATTGTTAGAACACGAACTAAATACCATCTTAGTCGAGATTGAAGCCACGCTGAACAGTCGCCCACTCATTCCTTTCCTGGTCATTTTCTCATCGGTAAAGCTCTCAAAGCTGTTCCTGTTGAGTCACACTTGCATTCAAAAATTAGTTGCTTAAAGCATTGGAATCTCTGCCAAAGAATTTATGCTGATTTCTGGACTCGCTGGTCGAATGAATACCTGTGCACTTTAAGATTAAACAAGTGGCGTCGATCTGAACGATCAGTGAAAGTTGGAGATTTAGTACTACTCAAAGACATAGATCTATTTGTACGTTCCTGGCCATTAGGACGAATTGTTAAAGTATACCCTGGTGCTGATTGTTATGTAAGAGCTGCAACGATAAAAACTGAAAAGGGAACCTATACTCGATCCGTAACAAAAATAGTACTGCTGCTACCAGAAGAAGAACTAACTTCATCTCCTGCCCCTGGCCCCCCAGTATGTTCGGGACCAGTCCCTCCAAGAGTTACATCATGAAGCCTAGCCCCTTTACTTAGCTAGCTTTGACCTTTTATTACATATCGTATTTCAACATTCATTTTATTTCTATATTTTACTACGCATGCACTCGTACTCCGTTCCGACTTCGAACATCGACGAATTGCATTTAATTACCATTGTTACTCGTATTACTCTTGGTTACGTTTTATTCTCACTTCTTCTTATATATCATAATCTTTGCTCTACAATTGTATTCTATATTACAATAAAAGTAAACCTACACTTTCGGAGTTATTACTAGTAACTTGTTAGTTTACTCCCGAACAATTGTGAAGGTCCATCCATTAAAGACTCTACTCATCAAAGACGAGGACACAACATCCACCCAGTTGTTATTTTTACTGAAGAAACACAGTTTTCAGGCAAGAAAGGTGATTTTTTGTCCCACAATATCAATATTCAAGAACTGATTTTTCTGATTAGTGATAGACTCATGAAATGTGGTTGTAACGTCATCCAAGCTTCTGGGGATGCCGATGTAGACGTTGTTAAAGCTGCTGTCGAAACCTGTCGTCTGCACTCCACCACTTTGATTGGGGAAGACACCGACCTGTTTATTTTACTCCTCTACCATGCCCATACAGAATGCAAGGATCTGTATTTTCGTTCAGATAAGGCTAAAACTACGAAAGTATACGACATCAATCGCCTAAAATTAATCCTAGGCGATCATTTGTGTTCACAACTGCTTTTTGTTCATGCCATTACTGGCTGCGATACGACCTCCAGAATTTTCGGTGTTGGCAAGAAGGCAGCCTTCCAGAAGCTTGTAAAAGGTGATCAATTACTACAGTCCTGTTCAAATGAGTTTATTACTCCAAATAAGACAAGAGCTACCATTGAAGACCTTGGTAGCAAAGCAATGGCTGTTTTGTTTGGGGCAAAGTGCACAGAACCATTACCATCTTTACGCTACAAAATGTTTGTAAAGAAACTATCTTCAGCAAAATCATTTGTGACACCAGAACGTCTGCCCCCTACTGCATCCTCAACCAAATTTCACTGTCAGAGAGTGTACTACCAGATCATGGTCTGGACTGAACAGGGAGGTAACATGGATGCGGCAAATTGGGGATGGAGAGTGTAAGAGAATGTATTAGTGCCAATAATGTCAGAAACAAATGTTGCCCCAGATAACCTGTTAAAAATGATACACTGCAACTGTACAACAGGTTGCACAACACTTCCTTGTAGCTGTAGGCGATATGGCCTACCGTGTCATACAGTCTGTGGACAATGCCAAGTGGAACTATGCAGTAATCCATCATGACATCGAAGATGACGATGATTAACTGAAGAAAAATTATTGATTGGATTTTTGTTTTTGTTGTTGCTTGATTATTCTTGTTGTTTGATTATTCTTGAATGGTATTTGACAGCTAAAGGGCATTAAACTTCCATTATTTTAGTGCATTGGTAGACATAGCCTTCCAGTGGTCACATTTGAACATGTGTGGGCTACATGGGAGAAGTAACTATAGGGAGAGAAAGGAATTTTGAAATGGTTATAGTTATGAAATTATTAATTTCTACTTATGACTCCTAAAACCTGTAGTTTTATATATCATTGGAGAGCTTATATGCTGAAGAATCTAATGTTATCAATATATCTTGTCATAAATGCAAGAAACCAAAGTTATGGCCATATATGTGACAGGATCTGAGAAAACAGCCCACTTCACGCAAAACATGAAATTGAGATACAGGCAAAAACATCGAGTTGGGCATAGAAATTGAAATTTTTTTAATTTGTTCATACCAATCTAAAACCCTTTGCCTACCTTCTGACAAAATTTTAAGAGTCAACGACAAGTATTTCATGGCGAGCGTGTCGTTAGAAATGCCGCACTCCTTTCTCTTGCGGTCTTTCAAATGCGTTTTTCTCAATTTTTCCGAAATAGCGTGGTAGAACAGGCAAAACTTTAACGGCTCATAACTCGAATACTACTGATAGCCTGCTAATTATTTATGGCTCATTTTGAAGGAAATATTAAGGAGTACATAGCAAATAAAAATAAAATTTTGATGGAGTGCTCCAAGTGGGCTGTTTTCTCAGATCCTGTCACATATGTATATCTCATGAATATTAATGAGCTTATGAACACATACACCCTTAATAACACCTTTCCAGTACTCAGATTTTATTAGATTTTTAGTATGTTGCACGTGATATTGAATAGGACTAAAAACCATCAAAAAACCTTTTGTAGCAATTTTTGGGGGTTAGGGTTTTTTTTTCCATAAATTGACTGGACTAACATTAGATTAACCCATCAAGACTATCGTAAAGTTAATAATTTAATATTATAGCTAATGAACAATAATGCGTGATGAATTACAAGGAGATGAATAAAAAATAAATGAAACAACAGTGATGACACTGTAAGTGAATTCCACTCAAGTGAATCTTACTGGGGACAAAGTTCAGTCCTGCAGATCTAGACAGGAGTATTATTTACAGAATAATGGTTGTGACTGACAGTGTTAATAAAGGGTCGGAGAGTGTGAATAAGTGTGTGAAGTTTGAATTAGTGCAAGTAAGTAGGGTTAATTAAAGTGTAATAATCCAAGTATGAAGTATACATTAGCGGTCTGTTGTTTGTGCTGGCTTGCTTGCATCACATCATATTGAGGAAGTATATTGCTGTCACTTTAATCACACCATATGAATAATCACATAATATATAACTTTGTAAAATAGCTTTAACTTTTTCTTACAGTTAAGGTGTAAAATCATGCATTGTTATGGTAACACATGAGGCAGTGTTAATTATTAGGTGTAAACACTGTAGTGTTGCAGTAGCACTGACACAAGTTGTAGTTGTGCAAATTGTTACATAATGACTGCATTTTTTTGCTTTATTTCAATACTATATGTTGTTATTTAATTGTTGGCTATCACACTGATACATATTAGCGAGTGATGGCACGGGAATAGCGCTGCAAAGATATTTGAAATAGCACTTCATTTGCCTCGTGTTATTTTAATCGCGTTGTTCGTGCTATTAATCCCGAATAGCAGGTTACCCGTGCTATCACTGTTACCTGTGCTGCTATCACTGTTACCTGTGCTATCACAGTCTAACAGTAGGCCAGCTTTATAAAAACTGCACGAGACTACTGTAAGCTAAAGATCATTTACAATGTGGCTACTATGTATAGTGCAGTCACTGTCTCTATACTTCAGGATAAACTTTCTCTTGAACTTTGCTTTAATCTATGCCTCTCCTAATTTGTTGAAAGAACTCTGTCATGGGGCATAACTTCCACGCTAAGAATGAGGTTGTCTCCAACTAGAAACTACAACTGTATAATTCCAAGGCTAGAGCGGCATGCTTGCGCATTTTTAAGCTACCGTGGCATTTCACTTTGTCCCGTGCTATTTCACTTAGTTATAGCGATTTTTCCAATACATTTTGAACGGGCAGTTTACACGCCGTAATATTAAATAACTTGTGGTACCAATAAGGCGTATTATTGTTGCACTGCTTATATACAGCTCACCGTAGTGGTTAGAAGCCCGGTTACATGAGAATACTACCGCTTTTCTCTCGAATATCAACAGATTATAGTTTTAAAGTAGAATACCTAGAACAAATTATTAGCTTTAGTGCACTTATTTTTTGTTTTTGAGTATTGTAGAAGAATTAACGAGGAAACAAAAGAAGGTGTAGCTTTTTGCGTCTTAAAATCCGAACCCCCCAATGCCAACTTCTGGCTACGGGCTTGCCTACAACGTAATGATTCTTACGAGTATTGATTTAAAGAAGTTTTATATGCCTATTTATATACATAGTCAAGTACAGTATTGGAAGATATCTAAGAATTTGGTTAAAACTTCACATTGTGACTCTTCACTCTTTGTAATGGCTGCATTCTGTTGACTTGTAGTTGTGTTTTAATTTTAGGAGTGTTGTGGGACAAATAGGAGATAGTTAATAAGTCTAGAAGATTACAAATGTTCGTTGACACAGAATTGTTAACTTAATTTCACTGAACCAGTTCTTGCCTAATTTGCTCCTTTTTCTCTTCCTACTCCATTTCACATATAGAGGATGCCACAAGTTTATTTTCATATGACGCTGAATTTATCCAATTATGGATTAGTACAGTTTTTCCTCACAGGACTATTTCACAATAATAGTTGTATGCAAATGGTAGTTTTAATTATGTCTGTGTAGTTTTATTATGTAGTTTTAATTATGTCTCATACTTGTACTTTTTTCCATGCTTGGATATCCAAAAAAAAAAAATTCTTAGATATCTTCCAATATTGTACTTGACTATGTATATAAATAGGCATATAAAACTTCTTTAAATCAATACTCGTAAGAATCATTACATTGTAGGCAAGCCCGTCGGCATTGTAGGCAAGATCGGCAATATTCAATTATGAAATTACTTAAAAAATTGAAAATTGATAAGTACAGCAGCTTTTTCTTCGAACTTGTAAAAGTGATTTATTAATTTCTCAATGGCCCAAATGTTCACTCACCCCCAATAAACTCTTCATATACCTCAAAATCATCATTATCCAACGAATAACTATTGTGACTTGTTCCTGGTTGGTCACATCTGTTGTCTGGTCAATCACCACAGCTAAAAATGGAGACTTATGTAGGTTTTCAGAAACTTTTCTAATAACAGAATAAGCCATAATTTTAATCAAAGAATTCTGGATTTCACGTGATGTGTACTTGTTGGATTTTTTCTCTAGCCATTGATGAATTTCACGGATCATCTTCTCTGTAATGCTTTAAAAGCTGAATAAAATTGCTGTCACTATCATCATGGTGACCCCTCAGTGGTAATCCTTGTCTAGCCAAATATTTTATGCAAGACAAAATCTTCAGTAGTATTTTCTTATTTTTGGCTACCTTAATTGCATGCTGTCTCTATTCAGGTGTGTGCCAATATGCATGGTAGTGGCTGGCAAAGTAATAATTGCATCAACACCTTCCAAATGGCACTGGCTTTTCTCGTGTTTACTGAATGCAAAAATAGCATCCTTTTGAAAAAAACCTTTGGATACCTAAATATACAGCATAATTATATTTCAATTTTTATTGGTTAAATATATAACTGGTAGTAACTCTGTTCTGCTTGAACAATAAACAAACTTGTAAAACTAAGATAAATGTTCTCACCGTTAGCGCTTTTAATTTAGTAATTAGATAGTAAGATGCATTAGTCATCAAAATAAACAATTGCCATGATAATATCTAAACTTACAAAAGCTTGGTCTGCCTTTGTTGAAGTCTTGTTCTTTTTTTCCAAATGCTTTCTCTTACAGGTGTAGCAAAATACAGTGTCATCATCTTCCCTGTAGTGTCTAGGAAAGGCCACCTTGAAAACCAAGCATTTTGAAAGGATGTTTTTTCCCCCGAATATTCTCTTGGGAAACTTAAACTGAGAGCCAGGATGGTGTGGACCTTCCTGTGGATAAGAGCTACTGGAGCTGCTGCTTGAAGTGCAAGCTATTGCGAGTTGGGGGCCATCCCGTTTTAACCAGAAAAGCTCAATTTGGACACGCGCTCAGGGTCGTGCCACTCACCTTCTTAGACGATAAGTACCTAAAGCTAATTAATAAGGTGCCACACCCCCTTAAATTAGGGGACACATCTCCTAGACAAAATATTGGTCCGGCCATGGATGTACCGGTCGCGCAGCCCGATTGTCGATTATTTCCGTGAAATTCCTTACATTAAAAATATCTCAACGTTGTAGGGTCGACCCCATGTGGCCCTAAACCCTGGCAAAATTTGAACCATAGCAGTTAGTCCATTCCTGAGCACAGTACGCAAGAGAAGGTTCTGGATCCATTACTTTAGAGCGCGAGAATTTTTTATGGTAAGTTGACTCCGCCCCGCCCTACCAGTACGCGCGCGTAGTGGTGAGGCACAGCTGCATTTCACTGGCACTAATTTGTTACTGAGGGGGCGTGACTTTGTGGTAGATGACGGGCTACTATTCAGCTGGAGTGGCTACTAAAGGCCCCAGGGATTGCTATGTGAAAGCAACCTTAAAATCTACACACTTCATAAAAATAGGCTTATCTAATAATAGGGATGGAAATGCCATAGTAATTCTGTTCTTAACTTGTGAGCCAGACTACTACACCGAAATTCAATCTTCCTCACACAATCATTTTAGTTCAACTCTTTTCACTGACAAGACTTGGGAACATTGGTAAACATGTCTTGCCAACGACTACCCTCAACTTAAAGCTCTTGACTGCTTTTTCTTTAATTTTAAATCATAATTAATTGGCTTATTAGTAGGGTCAAACTCAAAGGTAGATGGCTTAGCTGATGGTGTCACTGCTGAGGATGGTGGAAGTGTTGTTGAAGAAGATGCTAATGATACACTTGAAAACGAAGACCCAATTATCCCCTCCGTTAAGTTATATGCCAAAAAGTGAAGACCCTATACCAAATTTGTGCATGTGACAAAACACAGAACTGGAAGCAACTTTTAATTCCATAATGATAAAGGTAGCTGACTCTATTTGGTCTAGCAGCAGTAAATTCAGAAATAAGACACCTTTTAGCAGTAATTACTACAGAGTAGAGCGGAGCTATGGATAGGCTACAGAAATTGTGGTGATCTGTTGCAATCAATAGAGCACTGGCTGTTCCTCTGGTACCGCCATGGCCAGACCTCTTTTTTTTTTCAAAGGGGTGTGTTTTCTCTGTTGTTGAAATCACATATTTGTACACTGCAGAGCTGCTGGAGCTTAACTTCTTTTTAGCTAAGTAGCAAACAGGTGCTCATATATTTTATTTCTAAATTGTCTTCACAAGTTAAGGCCGTTATTCTCTTTATTGAGCTTCAATGCAGTAGAAAGATGTTGCAGTAAACTACTGCTACAATTAAGGGTGGCCGCACACCGCCCACGCATTCGGTTGCTATGTGTTCTAACTACAGATCCTCTCCTTGCAAGACTATTCTACCTATCTACAAACTGCAAGTACCTCCCGAAGATACTACTCTCCAACTATGAAGCGGAAGCGGCGAAGTTTTCATGGCCCCGAGTTACAATTTTGAAGCAGTTTTCTGGAGCTATGCGGGGAGCTGAAGCCCCGCAATTTGGCACGCTACTAGCTAAGACTCTACTCTACTGCAACACAACGAGTTTTTCTTCTTTTCGACTTTACTTTACTATTTATTCGAATTTTTTTCATGTTATAAGATATTGAAAAATTCAAATTGTGGTGCACCCGTGTGCAAAAAAATATTGTCTTTCTCATTATTAGATTCCAAGAAAAACTCGTTCAAAATTTAGAGTTTCTATTCCACTCACAATTCTTAAGAAATAGCCCCACCCCCATATCTCGTACTACGAGTACGCGAGCAATTTTTTTTTTCAATTAGATTGTATTGGTTCTAAAAAGAGCCCGCCTATATCAAGAGTAAACAAACATCAATACAACAAAACAAGAGAGTCAGAAGAGAGAGCAGTTTATTGGAGATAGCCACAGGTGAAGGTATTAGATCTGCGCAGCTTGGGAAGTCTTCGCTCCGCAGAAATCGAGCCTGGTATAATATCCATCCACTTGAGTTCAGGTGCGCAGAGTTCAGAGAACGGCTACAGGAGGAGAGGCAGCCTGGTGCACCTTGCTGCGTGAGCTCCGACGACGTATGAAGAGTTGCTGTAAACAGATATGAGACAACAAGAAGCTAAACTAAAACACTACAACTTCGCAAAGTATACTTCTGCTACTACTGCGCGATAGTTTCTGCTCGCGTATTATCAAATGGTGGGGTATTGGCGGGGAATAAATTAATGTCCGGATCTACAGGCGGTGCGCGTTGCTATGTGCGGCCACCCTTAAAAGGTTAGAATGAAGCACTTGTAACACAATATTAAACTAATTACAATTTGTACCTATATAACATGTTCACAGTACATTTAATATAAAATAACCTGGATTGAAAGATACTAGCTTGAATTGATTTCTGCTACTAATGTCGTGCCATACGTTCTCATGTCGTGTCGTACGTGAATACCCACATCTCTACTGCATTAAGAATTAATTGGACACAGCACTTAGCTTGTTATAATAAACGTTTTCTACCAACAAAAATCAGAATTAGTGACTAATCTATGGAAGGCAATGGTTTTAATTGAATCCCAAAAAGAAGGTGAATCTTGTCAACACTTTACAATAAAGTAAGAGAAAACTCAAAGCTAAATCTCAGTAGAAAGATAACAGGAGTGCTGCAAGAGGTTACTAGTAGTTTTTCTTCTCCAGTTTATTGGAAGCCCAGAAGTTAGTGTCTAGCACCTCACTGAAGTTGAAATTTCAGATGGGTAGGAGCTAGTTGAAAAGAGGGTTGGGGTGTAGAAGGGGTTGAAATTAGCGGCATCCATAGTATAACTCGTGCTGGAATGTTGACATTTTAGCTTTATTACTCGTCAGGTGTATTCCAGAAAACATGCTAACAAGTTTTTTAATTATCTTTTGGAGAAAAGCTATTTGCTGTAGCTAATAAGAAAATTAAAAGTGGAGGGAGCCACCCCAAAACAACAGCTCCTTTGGTCCAAATTTTGTGGCAAATTCTAGAAATTAAGTTTTAATGTGATTCAAATTGAAATAATAGTACACAATTTTTTTCTTAAGCTGACTAAATGTGGCTGTATCGGTGGCTCTTCAAGAAATCAAGTGTTGTTGAAAGATATAACAGTTCCCACCCAAACTTAAGTGTGTTAAGAGATTGTGACTGAACGTTATTTTGGGGTGTATAGTACACCCTATAGGCATGCTACAGCCAGTGTAGCTGGAGCACACCATTTTTTACAGTGCACTACAATTAAAAATAAATACTGGGTTAACTGTTTCTTTCATCTTTTCTCCTATTCCTCTGAATTTAATAATGATTTTTAAATGCATTTGCAATTTACAATTGTTAGGTGATCAAAGTAAACGACAATTCATGTGTCTAGCTGTGCTACAAAAATAGGATCCTTCTTTCAATGTGGAATAAAGCCATCATGAAGAAAGCTGCAAATATGTACCAGGTCATATTTTTATTGTTTGGTTAAAAAAAACAACACTTTACATGGCGTGATTACAAATGCTACTTTTATACTAGAATTGTGCAATTTCCTTTACCTATAACAGTTTGTATTACTTTGTTCGTTAAAATTGAATTAAAATTATTTATGTACTTATTTCCTTGTAGTTTTTGTCTGATTTTTATTAACTGTTTTGATGACTTACATGCTGTGCACGAGCAAAAAAACATAAAATCGAGTTTTATTGAAAAGAACATTTTTCCGTCTTTTTGCAGTTATTAAGACACTTTCATGACAATAGGTGAAGCAAAAGCTGTAAAGACAATAGTCCAAGTAATGATTGGTATATAGTTAAGTTTGGAGTTAGATTATGGAAAGATGCTGAACATGGGCAACAATACATAAAACCAAGTTGTATATTAAAGAATATACCGTATATTTTTCCGTCTTTTCGCAGTTATTAAGACACTTTCATTACAATAGGTGTAGCAAAAGCTGTAAAGACAATAGCCCAAGTAATGATTGGTGTATAGTTGAATATGCGTGTTCCCCGATTATTTATATAGTTAAATGTTTGTATATCTGTACAATGCACAGGCATTATAATAATGTCAAGGAATAAATAATACAATTAATTCAAATTCACCATCCATAATTGATAGTAAACCCTTTAATGAGAAGATAATTTTTTCTTGAAGTTTCCAGGTAATTTGCCACTTCTGCAAGGAAGATGTCAGATTAGTACTGAGCATTTTGCAAAGTACAATTTCTTAGTAGTTAGCTCCTCACCTCTAACAAACTTTACCTATCTAACAGCAATGAGAAAAGTCCACATAGTGTATAAAACGGTTTCTTTAATGACCTGAATGTTAGACAGGTGGCAAGGGTGCATAGTAAGGTACTCTATTCCAGACTCCCATAATGCTGGTGATTTGTAGTTATGCTTAATTAACAGTATAATACATTCACCTCTTGATGAAGAGTAAGTTTGGAAAGCATTGTGGGCATGGTTTCTAACAAGGTGTTAGATTGAATATGTCTCTAAGTTTTGTAGGAGGAATACTTCATGCAATGTGATAGAACAAGAAGGAAATTGAGAAAGTTCCTAACTTCATTAAATGAATATACATTAGTCTGTAAGCAGCATTTAACAATAGAATCCCTTAGCTTTTTGGGCTTGTCACAAGAAACTGGAATAGCACAAAAAGTTTGAAAGTGTTCTCTTTTTTTAAATTTTATTACCCACTCCTGCACGAGTTTAACAAAGTTCTTTCTGTCACAACTGTATGTTTCTTGAGGTCTTGTCGTAATCCTTTTCTGAAAATTTAGTCCCGATCTTAGTTTTATTACTCCCTTTTAGCTAACTACTCTAATGCTATTCAATTGAAAGGTTTCAATGAGTTAGTCTGTGCTATCAGATATTATTGCTAAGTAAAAACAAAATATAATTATTGCAAAACTATAGCTTGGCTGGTTTGTATTATTGTAGCAAAAAAATTGCACCAGAATCTAGGTTAGGTGATTAAGTGACTGCTCCATATGTATTGAGAAGTAGTAGCAGTAGTGTCATTTTTTAGTGAATGAGATGCTGTTGTGAGTGTAGAAGATAGAATTAAACACAAGTGTGCTGGCTTCAAGCAATCTGGAGAATTATTCACCATTAATAACCAACATATTGGATGTGCAGGACCTCTATGGGCCATTGGTACTGAGACCAATTCACAGAAATATATTTGACTAGCATGTTGCAAATTTCCAAAGAGTTGTTAAATTGGCTTGTGGATTTTCACTCTTCTGGATGGTGAATTTCAGATTCTACAATTTTAGTACACATCAACTGGTTTCATTGTTTCCTACCAGGTGTTAAATTGAATACATCTCTAAGTTTTTGAAGGAGGAATATTTCATGCTGTGAGATAGAGCAAGCAGGTAAATGAGAAAGTTCCTAATTCCATTCAAAGAAACATTAAACAATAGAATTGTTTAATTTAATTTTGTTATTTTCAGCAATTTAAAGTTTGACAAACATATTCTAGACATCAGTATAATAACTCTAGCATAAAGTTTTGTAATCACTTAAGTGCATGAAATTGTAAATTGTGTTATTTACTCATTAAACTATATAGTGTATTTATTTCAATATTATATAAATATCTAATTTTGTTGAAGCAATACTGTAAGACTAGACCAAAATACACTTTGTTTGGCTGGTTACATTTAATCATTGAATCATCTTCCAAGATCATAAACATACTTTGCTTGAAGTTTTCCAATTTGTGAACAAATTTCTTGATATGCCATTCACCCCATGTATCAGACTATCTGTCTCAAACTCCAATTCAGTTAAACACATGTATAGTAATAATAAATGATATGAGATACATGAATTATTTTATAATAATTCACTCTACTCTAATTCAAGCATTATGAACAGCTAATTCTAACATTGTCTCATTAGTCCAATCTAAAAATCAATGTTTTTTTGAAGTAATAACTATTCTACAAACACCAGCTACAGTGTAGTGTCCAATCAATGAGATTCACAATAGGTCAACCTCTGACCCTGACCGGGAAGCATCCACACCTATTTCGACATATCCTCTTTAGAACGCGCCTACAGCGTCGTCTTGTAACAGAGACAATGCGACATCTCCGCCTTCTCCCAATGCTCCTACAGACTCGTCTTCTAACTACAATGGGACGACATATCCTCCTCCAAACGCGACTACAGATGACTCTACAGATGCACCGCCTGACACATGAACAGCGTGTAACAAATCGACATATATTCCTTCCCCACCCACTTCTTCTTCTACAGACTCTTCTTCGTCTACAGCGTCGTTGTATGCACCTACTTCTTTTTCCGCATCTACACCTATTTCGACATATCCTCTTTGGAAAGCGCCTACAGCGTCGTCTTCTAACAGAGACAATGCGACATCTCCGCCTTCTCCCAATGCTTCTACAGACTCGTCTTCTAACTACAATGGGACGACATATCCTCCTCAAAACGCGACTACAGAAGACTCTACAGATGCACCGTCTGACACATGAACAGCGTGTAACAAATCGACATATATTCCTTATCAACCCACTTCCTCTTCTACAGACTCTTCTTCGTCTACAGCGTCGTTGTATGCACCTACTTCTTTTTCTTGATTGCATTTCTGAATTTTCATCTTCTTCACTTTCTGCAAGATCATCATTTTCACTTTCAGCCAGACCACCTTCATCATCACTGAAATCTTCGACCTCTGCTTCTTCGCTGTCTTGATCTTCATCCTCATTATTCTCAATATCTTGGAGATCTGTTTCTTCCTCTGCATCAATGAGGTCTTCAGGGTTTATCTTCTCAATCTCCTTATCTGGTACATCAGCTACCTCATTCTGAATTGTGTCAGCAGGTAGAGATACACCAATGTGGAGTAAGGCCACCATCAAGAAAGCTGCAAATATGTACCTGGCCATTTTCTTTAAATTATTTTGTTAGTTCACCTTTTGAAGTGCCTAAGACTTTAAAACTATACATTTGGTGATTACAAATGCCACATTTATACTAAAATTGTGCAACTTCCTTAACCTCACAGTTTGTAATTCTTTAGCGTCACAGTTGTCAAAATGAATTAAATGTTTAGAACTAACTATTTCCTTGTAGCTTTTGGCTGGTTTTATAAACTTGCAGTTTGTTCTGTCACAATCGTTAATAAATTATTTATAGGATTTATTTAACTATTTCCTTGTGGTTTTGGACTGGTTTATATAAGCTGTTCAGTTTACTAATGTACAGTGCTATTTTCAGAAAAACCAATTAGATTCAATTGCATATTGTATATCTTTCCGTTTTGCAATTATTGATTATTAAGACACTTTTATCAGAATTGGTGAAACTTTGTAAAATTACAGTTGAAGTTAGAGGGTCACGCAATTGTTGGGAATGACTTATCATTTTTATTCCCTTAAACAATAATGGATGCAAGCAAGAACTTCAGCCACCCAAGATGAAAACAAATGCAAAAACTTCAATCACCTCTTCCCCACAGCCTAATAATGTCAGTAGCTATGACTATTGATTTGTTTGTCTCCTTGTGCTTCCTTAATCTCGTCCTACTTATACTCACTGTCACTGCTACCTGTACCAGTCATTTATTTGTTTTTGTTTTTCTTATTATTATTTTTTTATTTGCAGTCATACAAGAAATAAAAACAGTTTAACAACGGTTCATACGTTTCAGAAGCTTTCGGTAAATACTTGACAGTTATGGAGTTGTTTTTCTTATTATTTTTTTTTTATTTGCAGTCATACAAGAAATAAAAACAGTTAACAATGGTCCATACGCTTCAGAAGTTTTCGGTAAAGACTTGACAGTTATGGCGATGGCTTACGGAAGTGATAGAGTGGGTGCATTGTAGGCACTGTGTAAACTTATATTCCAGCCTGAGGGTTCTAAATTGTGATTATGTTGAACAATATACAAAACCACCACTTGGAAGTACGTGTCATTTTGTACTTGGACCCTTTCGTATTTTGTGTTCCCCAGAAGTTCGACCCCGTCCCAAATTTCACTAAACGAAATCCTCTGATCATTACCATTTGTGCCGAAGCACACCACTAATCTACATAACTAGTGATGTGCTTGAGCACAAATGGCGAGCGAGCCTAAAGACTATACTATTTTTATATGAATGATTTTGACTTCTAACACTGAAGCTACTGAAAATAAGGTCCAGTTTTTAAATTTAGCATACAGGGTAAAGGGATTTCAGTGCCATAGTAACAACTCTCTGCAACTGCTTGAAAGGAAAACAACAACAACAAAACAATACACGTTATTTAAAAGTTTTCTTTGTGACTAAGTAGTGGTTGTAACACACAATGCTTTGACACAATGGACATGCACCTACACAGACTTACCTTCGGGGTAGTCTAGTGGACAATGTATTTTCAAGTAAATACTGTTGCGCACGGCTTATAACCATGACAAAGAGCGCATTGACTTACCACCGCCACTAACTCGAATAGAAATGGAAGTCCTTTAAGTTTTCAAGTTTTAACTGCACCCGCAAAAGAATTAAAAACGGTAAACAATTCAATTTATTAAAATAAAGTAGAGTTCTTAAATTACATATGAGGTAAAGGGGTTTCAATGTCATAGTAACCGCTCCCGCAACAGTTTGAATTGAAAAAGAAGCAACAAAATCAAATCACGTTATTTAAAATTTTCTTTGTGATATTCTTAATAGTAGTTGTAACGCACAATACTTTCACACAACTGAACATACATGCGCAACTTACCTTCGTGGTTCGTCTAGTGGACAATGCATTTTTAAGTAAATACTGTTGAGTAGGGCTTATAACTGTGACAAATAGCGCATTAACTTACTACCGCCACTAACTCGAATAGAAATGGAGCTCCCATAAGATTTTGAGTTTTAACTGCACCCGCAAAACAATTCAAAGCCGAAAAAGAAATGCCAGAGTTAATTTTGCATATTTAGCTATCTCAGCTTCCCTCGAGAAGTAGTAGCTTCCATAGCATTAATACTACGGCATTCTGACTACCAACGGCTCTTGACAACCAACGGCTCTTGACAACCAACAACCGACACTCCGTATCCCCCCATAAAACGGCGAAGTTTTGAAATTAAGTCTGGAAAAGGGTCTTCAATGCCATAGTAACCTGTCGAATCAACTTTTTGTGTCTTGAAAACAAGCGTTTTAGCAGGAATTTTCTCATACTTTGGAGCTTAAGTATAAAGTAAGGTTTGTTTAATGCTGTAGTTTCAGAATAAACTGGAGTCAAGCCTAAATAGCCGTGTTTTTAGGATAAAAACGTTCCCCGCGCGCGCGTTTAAAGAGCATACGTACCATCCATACATACATACATATATATAACATATACCCGATTTTGCATTATCCACCCCTAATACTGTCTCGCTCGCTACGCTCGCTCGCCAATAAACTAGTGATGTACTTGAGCACAAATGGCAGCGAGCCTAAAGAGACTATACTATTTTTATATGAATGATTTTGACTTCTAACACTGACTTCTAACACTGAAGCTACTGAAAAATAAGTTTTTAAATTTCGCATACACGGTAAAGGGATTTCAGTGCCATAGTAATAACTCTCTGCAACTGCTTAAATTGAAGGAAAAAAACAACAACAAAACAATATACGTTATTTAAAAGTTTTCTTTGTGATATTCTTTAGCTAAGTAGTGGTTGTAACACACAATGCTTTGACACAACTGGACATGCACCTACACAGACTTACCTTCGCTTCGGGGTAGTCTAGTGAACCATGTATTTTCAAGTAAATACTGTTGCGCACGGCTTATAACCATGGCAAAGAGAGCATTGACTTACCACCGCCACTAACTCGAATAGAAATGGAAGTCTCTAAGTTTTAACTGCACCCGCAAAAGAATTATTAGATTGGTATGAACAAATAAAAAATTTTTCCGGTTTCTATGCCCAACTCGATGTTTTTGCCTGTATCTCAATTTCATGTTTTGCTCGAAGTGGGCTGTTTTCTCAGATCCTGTCACAATATACAAATAAACATCCCCGATTTTCGATTGTGTTACCCCTGTTAGTGTCTCGCTATCTACTCTCGCTCGCCAATAAACAAACATCCCCGATTTTCGATTGTGTTACCCCCTGTAAGTGTCTCGCTCGCTACGCTTGCTCGCCAATAATACGCTTGTGAGTCAAAAAACCGGAAGTCCAGTAAGAGTTCAATACAAATTGATTTGCGCTCGACTTTGAATTGGCTTCATGAATAATTCATGAGTTTTAGAAACAGCTTTTTTAATAATGAAATTAGATCAATATTTTTATTATTTTGCTATCTAGTACAAACTATAAAATTATTACTATTAAAATTCCAGACCTCAACCGCGACCAGGCGCTAAATTATGTCAGACAAATTGACACCGACTTCATTGCATATAACTTTTTTTGGCATAAAGTACAGGTTTCAGACCTTACAGACACACTAGCTTCCAATAAACTATAGTATTTCCAAAAAAATCACCCTGTACCCATACGCCTACCTCCCTACCTCGTGTTATGAATTTTCTAATGCGGTGGTGGGGCGTTGTGCCTGTGTTTACCCCACAGAGTTTTTGAAGCCATAGAGGGTATATTAGCAATAGATAGCATAAAAAATATATTAAAGATTGTGTGGACTGAATTATAATTAGATTTGAGTGTGTTGAAAAAGCAAGAACAAGGTAAACAATAAAAATAATACATGTATAAATAATAATAAAATATTTAATATTTAGGATGGCTCAAATGAGCAGACGGAGATTGTCATTTGATAAAGAAAAAGGTCCTCAAAAGTGCTATCACAACTGCAGCAAAGAAAACTGCAATTTATGTAGGAGAATTACTGTTGGTCAACCAGAGCCTCCTATTTTGACTTCTGCCTACTGCTATTTCCTAGACAACATCAAGGATATTAGTTTAGCATCACACATCTCTTTGAATGAGCCCTCAGTTATCCTACACTGGCTACTTAGTAACACACAAACATCACCTTAGTTGTGCGTGTAAAGTAAAAAAAAACATGGAACGATCCTACTCAGAAATAGTGGTGACGTACTTCTGTCGCTGAGTATAGCCTTACATAAGGCAAAGTCTATTCGCACTCATTACCCAGCATCTCAACCCCTCCAGCAGAGTGCCTCGCTCAAATCACTAGAGAATACTGTTCTCAAAATTAATGCTGCTCTAAGGGAACAAATTATAAAGCTGATTCAAAAAGATAAAATCGCACCTTTCCCTAATGACCAACTCAATATAGATGATCTTATATCACAACTAAATCCAACCGTGTGGTCATTTATATGTGAAGTTACAAAATCTACTGCTGAATGTATTGGAACAAGCAAGCCCAGCAAGCATTCTGCACACGTGAAAAAGATTCGACGTATCTTTTGTCTATGCATGATAATGTACATAATAGATAATACATGTTGTTTCCCTATGCATAGTCTGATTGCAGATGTGATCGATAGTTATGGTGGATCTGACATACTCATTCGAACACTTAATCCACTTGGTGTATGCAGCTCAGTTGATACACTGTTCAGAGTAGTACAACATATGGTCAATCAGCGGGAGTTACTTGGGTCCGAAAACGAGCTTAATGACACATCACTTATTATTATGTTCATGCACACCTATTCTGGAGTTTACTGTGTAAAAACCCAAGAAATCATTTCATGGGACAACAATTCAAGCAATCCTACACAAAGTTTGGTCTTAAAAAACAGAACAGTCCCTGAACCTAAGCTTTCAGCATATCCTTCCCCGAATAAATCTTGTATATCACCTGTACCCAAAGTAAGGCGAAGAGCTCGATCTGGTTTGGAAAAAAAAACTATTCATGAGCCAGTGAGTTCTAGTGAGTCAGTGTGTGGTAGTACAAAACTGACAGCGAGCACTGAAACCAATCAAGCTTTGAGTTCTGAAACCCATCGAGCTGTGAGTGCTGGAACTCTCCCAGTTTTGAGTTTTGGAACCTTCCCACCTTTGGGTGCTGGAACCTTCCCACTGGTGTAAGAAACAGGGGGGCTTGGGGGCTGTAGCCCCCCCCCCCCCCCCCCCCAGCTTGAAAGTAAGGGGAGCAGAGCCCCCCCTGCTGAGGGCACAAGATAAATCTCACCAGTCTTGCTAGGTAATCTCAATGGTAACTAAAAAAATGTTAATCAACTCAAATCACAGCAGCTACATATACTCTTTATACAGAGCTTGAAGCATTGCCACTTTCTGGCCAAGGTGGGCCACTTGCCTCAAAAGAGATGTAGCATCTCTTAACACAACCACATACCTGTCACTATGTGAGCCAAACCTCTAACTCTCTCCAATTCAGTCAGACCTCTGTTGTGCAAGAATTTGAGCCTCTCTTAATCAGAGCTATAATCAACACACTCTTGCTCTTAAATTCCATCCACAGGCTAAGAACCAGGGAGGCTTGGGAGCAGAATCCCCAGCTTTTATTATGTTCTGAGGCCAAGGGGGGTGGAGCTCACCAGTTTTGCAAGGTAATTTGTACCTGTAACCACAAATAATTAACCAGCTTCATTTACAGCTGCTTCACTAATCAAGAAAGGTCACTCCAGCAGCTACTGAAGTTAGTTATAAATTCAATATGTCACAGTAAAAACTCTCCGTTCCTTTTTCAGTTCAAAATCTAGTCTCTGATGAAGCTGAAGGTAAGCACATCAAAATCTAGTCTCTGATGAAGCTGAAGGTAAGCACATCACCCAATCAGTGCAGACTAAAAATAAGTTTCAATGTGCAGGTCAAACAAACTTCCTAGAAGCTGATGAGCCAGTTACAGCTGCTGACCAAGTTCACAGTGATGAAGACTCAGATGATGATATGATTGCCCATCATATGCACAGTGTGAGTCAATCGCTGACACTTGCACTTGCTCATGCTGCTCAAATTTTGAAGTTGCTTACCAGCCAAATGACTTGCTTCAATCTAAAAGCCAGGGAAATATATTTGCATGGTACATTCAGGCTTCTTGGTACAGCAAATATAAATGGATTAGTGTGTGCACATCCTCTTACAAGATATTCTGTCATATATGCTGTAGTACAGATAAGCTGGGGTTGCTCACGTCAAAGTCTCCTTTTGTTCATGGTGGTTTTTTGAATTGGAAGAATGCAATAGAGCAATTTAAAAGCCATGAAGGAAGTGTTGCACACAAGGAAGCTACCAGCACGCTACAAGTGAGATCCCAGGGTGTCAACGTAGGGGCCATGATTATGAAGCAGAAAAGAGAAGCAACCGTACTATGCTAATGAAGCTACTACACTGCATTCGCTATCTAGCTAGACAAGGCCTTGCTTTTCGTGGACACCATGAAGATAGTGTTGCTTTTGAAGGAAATCTCTACAAGCTTTTACTACTCCAAGCATCAGATTTACCACAGCTTGCCACTTGGATTAAAAAACGAGACTACATTTCACCTGCCATTGTCAATGAAATCATTACTCTTTGTGGCAACACTGTATTAAGGCAACTCTTAGGAGATATTCAAGCAGCAAAGTATTTTTCGCTTATAGCTGATGAGGCAACTGACATATCACACAATACACAAATCTGCATTGCAATTCGCTGGGTGGATAGTAGTTATGAGGTTCATGAAGCAGCAATAGGTTTACTTCAACTACCTGATACCAAAGCTTTCACCTTATTCTCTGTTGTCAGGGATTGTTTGTTGAGGTGCTCTCTGCCAATCACTAACTGTATTGGCCAGACATATGATGGTGCTTCGAACATGAGTGGAGTTAGAAGTGGTGTTCAAGCTTTGACGAAGAAAGAGACTGACTCATGTCTCTATGTTCATTGCTTTGCACACAGCCTAAATTTATGCATCCAAGATGTAGTGAGAAAAAGGATGAGCTATTGAGCAACTGTATTGAATTTATCTTGCAGTTAGTTCAGCTGATTAAATTTTCACCTAAGAGATTAAGCTTTTTTCAGAATATTCAATAACAGATTAGATTTGGAGATGACTCAGCAGCTGTGCCTTCTTCATTTAGGCCTCTTTGTCCCACGAGGTGGACAGTTCGGCATTCTGCAATTGATGGGGTATTAAACAATTACAAAGCACTCGTGTGCTTACAGCAAGTTGAAGAGGGGCATGATGAATTAGCTGCAAAAGCAAGAGGCTTACTGATCCAGATGGAGTCTTTTGAACTGTACTTCAGTTTGAAGCTGTCATTTGTAGTTTTTGCTGCAGCTGAGCAACTATCTATCAACCTCCAGGCTAAGGATACAACAGTTGGTGAAGGATTGAAGGGTGCACACTTGCTTCAGGCACATGTGTCAATTTTGAGGTCTGACAGCAAATTTTCTGCTTTCTATGAGGATGTTCTCCAATCTTCACAAAAGTTAACTGATGAGCCTGTTCTTCCTAGATACAGAAAAATACCAAAGCGGCTAGATGATGGATCTCAGCCACATCATTTTGCTAGTCCAGAGGAGAGATATCGACATGCTTACTTTGAAGTTTTAGAACAGGTATGTGGAGAAATAGAACAACGCTTTGATCAGTCGGATCTATCTGTTGTGCAGAAAATTGAGTCTTTTTTAATCGAGTCAGCTAATTGTCAGCACACTCTTTGCCCAGAATTGCATCAAATTCTTGAAAAGTACCACATTGATATTGATCGACTTTATATTCAAATTGCCATGCTGGCAGACACAATTAACACTGCATTTGGTGGATCTATCAAGACTGTCACTAATGTGAGGACAATTGCCGATGCACTGAATCAGAGCAATATTGTTAGAGGCATACTCAACGAAGTGGACAAGCTAGTTCAAGTATACTTGACCTATCCTGTCACAAGTGCTACTGCTGAAAGGTCATTTTCTTCTCTACGAAGAATTAAAACTTTCCTCAGAAGCTCAATGACAGCCCAGTGCCTAAATGCCTAAATAACTTATTCATCCTGTATGTTCACAAGTCATTTACTGACTTACTTGATTTAGAAAAAGTTGCTAATGATTTTGTGTCAGTAAACACACGCAGAATAAACTATTTTGGACAGTTTTAAGTAAACTATCATTCTTCTTTAATTATCTATATTGTTGTTGTCTACCTTGTTTGCAATTCTCATGAAGAATGTACTAAAGAACTATTCTCAATTCTTAGAGATGTAAAATACTAGGCAGGAATGCCCATTACCTCTGTACTTAATGAGATTAATGACCACAGTCAGCCGCCCCACTCAAAATTATCTTCTTACGCCAGTGCTTCCCACCTTTGAGTGCTGGAACCTCCCAGTTTTGAGTGCTGGAACCCCCCAGTTTTGAGTGCTGGAACCCTCCCAGTTTTGAGTGCTGGAACCTGCCCAGTTTTGAGTTCAGGAACCCTCCCAGTTTTGAGTGCTGGAACCCACTCAGTAGTGAGTAGCGAGACCAACCTGACCAAGGAATGTCACTTACCAGTGGGTGGTGGAACTTATGGGACTATCTCAGCAGTAAGTGGTGAAATTGGCAGAACTGTCCCATCAGTAAAAGGTGCATTTAATGAGCCCATGAGACCTTCACCTGCAGAAAATGCAACAAGGAAAGCTTTAACAAGTGAAATGTTCAATATATCCAGTGCTGAACAATCAGCAAGTTGTCTGCTTTGTCTTCACATGCATCAAAATATATAGTATCATAAAAGTGCTCCACTTTATCAGGTCCATCATCTTTATCCAAGAAGCCAAAGACTTTCCATGTGACAGTAGTAATCAATTGTATTCTGTAGTTAGTACTGGTATGGTGATAAGCAGCTTGTTTGTTAGTTTTGCAAATAGAATTGAATTCATGAGCCAATAAATATTATTAAAATCAATTACAAGGTGTAGTAAATGAGAATGTTCCTTGCCCCCTGGTGGCCCCCAAGCCTTAAAACTGGGGGGTGGGGCTGTGCCCACCTGCCTACCCTCCCCCCCATTTCCATCACACCTGGCTGCAGCCGCAAGCCAGACAATGAGCTTAGTCAGAGAGATGTACACTGTGGGCAAGGGATCTTCGGAGTAGCGGGGGAACGGGAGGAAGAATACTTGTATAGGAGAAGGGGATATGAGAGAACGGAGTGGAAGAGACAAATGGGAAATGAAAGAGGACATTCGGGAACTTGCTCCTTATAAGGACGGGACAGATATTTTCTCGTTACATCCATAACTTGGAAGCTGACCTTAAGGTATTGCCCGTTCTAAGTATAAAAGGATTCTGTTGAGGAAATTGTCAGTAAAAGCAAGACATATGGTTGACGACGTTGTTGATGAGGAAGATTGTTCATATACTGAATTAAAGTCTGTATTGGTGAGGAAGTTGGCCTTCAGCGTAAAGAGGTATATTCAAAGCTGTTCTCGACTTTCGAGCGAGACACTAAGCATCAAGATCATGTGGCTAGGTATTAGTATTTAAAAACACTGATAGACAGGTTTTCTCTTTCCTGTAGTAGTAATAATGAAATGGCTCTTAAGGTGGCCATAGGTATTTTCAGGAGTAAGGTGAATGCAACTGAGAAGTGTATTTTCGAGAGTCGTGTCATTGAGCGATTCGACGACTTGTGTGTGGTAGCTGAGTCCAAGGGTAACTGTGGTGAACATTTTTTTCTCTGCAAACATCATAAAAAGTAGTCTCATATCATGCATAAACATAGCCTAAAACCATATTACTCAAAACTGAGTGGTTGCTTCAAAACAGCACCATTCTTTACAGCAATTTAGCTTCCTTAAAATTCATTTCCTGTTGTGGGCGGGGCCTCGTGATGACGTGGATAGGGTTTCCTGTCTGGGCACACATGTACCTTTAGTGGCTTCTATAGTATACTTCAGCTATCGGTGATGGGGGAAACTTGCATAGCTTTTGGCTGTCACAATAGTCACCAGAAGGGCTTCTCTCTGTTCACGTTTCCAGCAGATGAAAAACTTAGAAATGTTTGGACCCTTCAAGCTCAGAGGACTAGAGCTCAGTGGCAAGGACCAACTCAGAATTCTGCCGTTTGCTCTGAGCATTTTACTGAGGACTGTTTCCAGCCTATTTCAGTGACATCCAAGAAAATGGGGATGAAAATGAGGCAAATGTTAAACCCCAGTGCTGTTCCAACCATTTTTAAGCATCCCTCTATGATTCCGAAGAGGCTTCATACATCATCAGCTGTTGTGAAGAGAGACAGAGCCAGGTTAACTAAATTTGCTAAATGTTAAATTGATGCATACTTTCAGTACTATTATAGGTTATTGACTTGGATGTTTCACCACCAAGTACCAGTGATGATATAACTGCAGAATCTTGTACCAGTGGTGCTGGAGCAAGTTTTGTAAGTACAACAGAATTTTGTTTCATCACATTTTTGATAGCATTATCATCCTCAGATGGGAGAAGAATTAAAACGGACAAAGTCAATTGGAATTCAAGCAGTTCCGAAATTGGAACGAAAGAATGCAAGAATTCAAGTTAGGATGAAAACCAAGGACAAAGGTGTTGTTGTTTTTTGTTTTGTTTTTTTGTTTTTTGTATTTTAGCACTTTGATGTAAGCTATTGTCTTTGTTTGTAGCTATACAGACTCAGCCAAAATTTCGTGATGTTGGTGTGCAGTGTAACATTGAGAGAAGCAATCAGAAAGAATCAACTCCAGATATATTGGAACAAGAGTATGTTGCCACTGAGGAAGATTCAGGTTGTAAGTATGACACTGACTCAGATACTGACATGTTCCATACTGAAGCGACATCGTCCCAACCAGATACTCCGGAGTAAGTGCTAATTTTATACTAGATTAGTAAAATTATCATTCATTATACTTGTACAGCGTGTCACCTGATGAAGAAACCAAATACATTGTGTTTGAATCATGTTTGCTGTTGCTGTTCACAACTTGCCCCTCGTGTAACCAGAAAGTTGAGCCAACCAATCAAACTCTTGGTACACTGTTACGTGTTACTCAATTCTGTGAGGAGTGTGAGTATTACCGCAAGTGGGACAGTCAACCATTCATTAATAATGTACCTGCGGGAAATCTGTTGCTCTCGGCTTCCATATTATTTGCTGGAACTCAACCAACAAAGATTCTTAAGAGTATTACAGTTTCTGAAATGGGTCTCAATCAAACCTTGGACTTTCTACAAACATCAGAAATCTTTTTTGCATGTGGCAATTTCTAATGTTTGGAATCGTCTACAACAATGAGGTTGGCACCAGCTACCACATGGAAGGAGGGTCTAGTCCGAGGGCTCAAGTTCTTGGAAGACAGTTGCCTGTCCATTAGTCTACTTGTCACTGACAGACATAAGCAAATTGACAAGTGGCTCAAGTCTAATGAGCCTGGTATCACACACAAGTATTACGTCGGTCATGACGCGCTCGGTCAGCATTTTTACGAATTTTTTTTACTGGTACCTCCCACTACCTACTTTTAATTAGAACACACTTAACTTACGGCTGGCGCTTGAACCAACTGACGCAGAAAGGCGAGCTACTACGTTTGGCTGGGGATATACCACCGCAAGCGCGGGTAAAGCCTACGCATTACTGCCTAAAATACGGATTCGCGCGGGAAGCCTAACAAGTTGAGCGGGTAGTGCCCACGCATTCTAGGTAAAATTAGGATGTCATAGCCAGATACTTCAGCTCCACACTGCCGATCTGATAAGCAGGTATTATGGGAAATAGCAAGAATAAGAGGCATCACAGGAACACCCACAGGCATGTGTTTAGAAAAAGGAAGCTACACAAGTTCAAGAGAAGCTCTGGGGTGCAAAGTTCCATTCAGCAGCCTGTAAATACATAGGTAGGAGGGACAGCAGAAACCAAATGTGATGTACCATTGGGTGGCTCAAGAATTATAAATCTAGATAAGCTACAGCAATATACAAGTGAGCTAAATCAGCATGCATCTAGCTGTAGTGGTTCCATCACTTTGCTTGGTGAAGTTCGACAGAGGTTGGCCTCTATTTTTTCTGGAAATTGTTCAAGTATTTGCACACAATCACTCTGGAAACATCTTCCAAAGTGAAAGGTCCTGGTAAGCATGCAAGATGGGAATGTAATTTGGCAGCAGTCTGGGGGCAGATGGTGACAGGAAGTGGGCATAGCCATCTCGAGGAAGCTATGGGTGTGTTGGGGGTGCCAGTGATGAGCAAGGCTACGTATATCCACACTGAGCGTGATATAGGTTACTGGTGGAAGGAAAAGCTGATGGAGTCCATGCTAGAGGCAGGTAGAGAAGAGAAGAGGTTGGCTGAGCAGGCTGGTTCTTACCACGAGTGAGTCCCTGCAATTACTGTGATTGTGGATGTGGGGTAGAGTAAGAGAAGTCATAAGCATTCTTACAATGCTAATTCTGAGGTTGGGATTATTGTAGGAAAGGCTACTGGCAAGTTGCTTCATGTGGGTGTACGTAACAAGTTTTGCTCGGCTTGTGCTCAAAATATCCCTAAAGACAGACACTGCAAGCTGCTTTAAAAATTGGGAAGCATCGTCATCTGAAATGGAGACAGATGCTATTGTTGAGGGATTTCTTCTTGCAGAGAAGGTACATGGTGTGTGTTACACCACAGTGATAGGAGATGGAGATAGCTCGGTATACCCCTCTCTTATCCAACAGGTTCCTGGTTGGGGCCATTGTATCAGGAAGATGGAGTGCGCTAATCATGTCTGTAAGTGTTACAGAAGCTCCTTAGAGAAGTTGGTTAGTGAGAACCCAGAATATAAAGGAAGTGGCGGTCTGACAGAAAAAATGAGGAGAAGGCTTGTAAGTGCAGCTCGCTGTGCTATCAAAATGCGAAGCACGGAGCCAGACAGAAGGTTAGGTGTGAAGCTCTTAAAATTGGATCTTCAAAATGGGCCTAATCATTGCTTTGGTAATCACCAGCGATGTAGTCCAGATTTTTTTTCCATTGCAAAAGGCAGATGTGTTGTGTTGGAGAATCCTCCAGTTCAAGAAACAGCAGCACAGTCTCATCAAGATGAAGAATTAGAACTGGAAGATGATGAACTTGCATGTAAGTGTATGATTGGTTATGGTATAATAGCATAAACAGTGTTTTCTAATAGCCACATTGCATTTAAATTAAAGATTATTTACATAATTATGACTATGAAAAAACCTGTTACTGTATCAGGGAATAAAAATTTGGTATTCAATGTGATGAATGTTTGATTTCTACTTTGAGTGCATATTGTAGTTATTTATCAAACTAGAGCAACCAGGTACATAACCAGGAAGTAATTCAAAAGGTGTTATCCCTTTGTTTAAAGAATTATTTTGATTTCTTTTTTTTTTTACAAATCAAAATCACTAAATTGACTGGTATCCAAGCAACCGTACACATTTGCTAAAAATATAATAGCAGGAGTCTCACTATTTTGATTTTTTTATATTTGAAAATCAGAAATTAGTGAGTGTTTGAATGTTATTATAAAATGCATGTATTTAACAATAAGTTACCATGTGCAGTTAGTGCAATTGAGTGCAGGATTGTCCTAAAAATTATCTGTTTTCTTAATATGCTGGCTTATACTGCATTATATACTATTTTTAGATCAGGAAAGATTGTGGAGGGAAACTGTGTCAGACAATTTTGCAGAAGAGGAAGTAATTCAAGAGGAGTTGACTGCAATTGAGATAAACCCGAAGATGTATCATGACATCCAAGTCATTTTGAGCAGGCTTGTTGCTAAGGCAGAGCAACTAATTGACAATGTTACCACAAACTTGGCAGTGTCTTGGATGCATGTGCGCACTAAGTACGATGGTGGGAAAGTCATTAACTGCTCACAGTCTGGTTCATGGGAGCACCGCTGCATGGTGCAGGCTTGCAGCACAACATGGGCAAGGAGTGGGGACCTGTGGCTTGGAAGCAGATGACACATTCTTCTCCAGCAAAGATTTTCAAGGATGCATCTCAACGATCTACTAAAAAAGCTAGCAGTGAAAAGGAAAGAAAAGCAAAGGACAGTATAAAGCAGCAACGACGAATGAGAAAAGTTACTCAGAAGAAGGAATCCTGTAAGGGCACGAAAGCATATCCAAGACATGATGGCGGAGTTTCGCCATGTGATTTTCATGACGATGTGTCTTCAGAGTATTTGGAGATACTAAAAATGAGTTTCTATGAGACTAAAGTATAGGTGACGAGTGGGGAAATTAGCCACATACAAGAACAGACCAAAGGCCAGACTGACAGTGATGTGTGGTTTGCTGAACGAAGGAAGAGACTGACAGCTTCGATAGTTGGAGGCATAATAAAGATGAGAAGCACAACAAAGAGGGCTACAAAAGTAGAAAATTTGCTGTACAAAAAATTTAAAGGGAACACAGCCACCTGTTATGGCCAAATATTAGAAGATTGAGCTAAAGAAGAGTACAGGCTGTACCAGTTACAGCGACATCCTGACGTAGTGATTGATGAATGTGGCCTTTACATATCACAGGACAATCCTTGGCGGCTTGCAGCAACTCCTGATGGACTAGTTACCGATCCCAGTGAAGGAGCACATCAACTTGGCTTGCTAGAAATTAAAAAAACCCTACAGTGCACGTAGTCTCATTCTGAATAAAGCAGCAGAGAAACCATCTTTTTGCCTGCAAAAAGAAGACAATGAAGTGAAATTAAAGACAAATCATAATTATTACCACCAAATTCAGGCACAGCTGTATTGTACCCGCCCGTGGTGTGATTTTGTTATAAGGATAGATGCTGATATTCATGTTCAACGAATATACAAAGACTTGTCGTTGGAGGTGAAAAACTTAAACCAACTCAGAGAATTTTACTTTAATGCTCTGTGTTGCCAGAACATTCTGGGGGAATTCGAGAGCCTCTAAACTGAACATTACATTTTTTTTTTCAATTTAGTATAGCCATTATTATGTCAAGTAATACATTCACTCATAATTCACAATAATCATTTTCTTTCACTTTTTTGTTGTAATTTTAATAAGTTTTTCTGTACTATTTTGTTACTGGGGAATGGGTTCTTCTATGCACAAACTACCTGGTGGGTGTCAAAAACCACGTGGTGTAGTCACTACAAGTGTGGCTTGCCACATAATGATATTCACAGCATACTCACTTGCGTGGGTGAAACAGTATACCCTAACCTTTTAAGCTATCTTTGTGCCTTCGACTTTTGGGGATTAATTTCAGTAAGAAGGAATACCAAGGGTAATGTAGTGCTATCCCCAAGCTTATCCAATGGCAATATAACTGCTATTTGAACGCATTTATTTAATGCTTTCTTCAACCTTGCTATGATGAAAAAGAAGAATGTAGCTTTTCAGTGTTATCATTTCAGTAAGACATTCAATAAAACATTTATTTAAATGTTGATGTAGGATTCCAAATACCACAACTTTACTAACAAATTAGTGCACAATTAATGTATGAGTAAAATTGCTCATTATTACTAGAGCATTGTGGTTTGTGACATACTAGTAGGTATGGCACAAGTCACTCCACAAGAATTTTTTTATTTCAAGCAAAAATATGTGAATTAAAAATTATAAATTCTCAACAACTTGAAGTCTCTAGATCCACAGAGAGAGGCAGGGTCTGGAGAGGCTGAGGACCCCATAATTTTTCTATAATTATATACTTAAGTTAGTAATGTCAGAAATGAGATATCTAATGGTTTTATTATTGAACTATACCAATTAATCAGTATATATTTCACCCTTTCAGCTGCAAAATTACCACCGCAATTCATGCTTGACCATGTAAGTCTTTCCTTGCAGTGCTAAACTTAGGAATGCTGCATATATTTTGCAAATGGACATTAGTTCAAGACAGTCACAATTCTGCTCATAATACTCAAAAGGCACAAGGTAGTTGGAAAATGTGTGATTTATTATAACATGTTAGATATCCAGGCACATATTTTAAATGATTATATTGAACTGTACAAAAGTGTGGCTCTTAGTGCTTAGAAGAATAAATTGTTAAGTGCTTAAATGTTGGACTCTCTTACAGTAATTTTTAAAATTAGTTTTAAAAATTATGATGCTAAATAGACTCATTGTTGGAGCGTTTTAATTACTTAATCAGCCCAAGCTGTATCTGCCTCACCTGTTGCAGTAAGTTCACAGCAAGTATAGATATGGTAGAATAAATCTTTTGAATAATCAGATATGATGTAAAAGCTCTCAATGGTAGCCAATTATATGCGAGAATTGCATTATCTAAACATCATGAGCTTTTATTATAGACTATGTAGGTGAAGGAGAGCTTAAGATGCTCACGAGTTTTACTCCTTTCTAGAGAGCTTGGAACAACATGCAGAGTAGGGATATAGTATAATAGTTCTTGAAATTGAAATTATTCTATTAAACTAGACAGCATCAAAACTGTACTTGAGAAAAGATGCTATGCAGCATCAAATTCATCATTATCAATAATTAGCCATAGTAGTGTTATGTCATTAGTGCTCACAAACGAGCACCAGAATAAAGCAAATCTTCACTACTGGGGCATATGTTCAAGAAGTCATGCATTAAATATTATAAGGATTGATAGAAGAAGAAACACTGACTGTAGTTTAAGCTGTGAAAATGTTATCATCTAACTTGCAGGGCAAGTTGTTGAGCCTAATTAAAAGAAGGAAAAAAAACAAGTAAAATATTGAGGACCAACAGCTGGTATAATTGTTATGATAGGCTTCTAGAGGTAAATATTTCTGGTCTCATGAAAACTGATAATACATGAGGAAGAGATGATAATATTCTTATGATTATTTAAAATTCTTAAGATGATTCAACAGACAAATAATTCTCTGAAGAAGTACCAGCAAACAAGGACAGTTAAATTTTTGTAGCATAGAATGTCACTGCGTGGAGTCAAGCAATAAGAGAAGTATAAGTTTAGTTTAAGTGAGGCAAAATCTAGAACTTGCTTATCAATTTCTCTTGCTGTAGGATGTAAACCTATTCTTAAAAGTTCAGGTATTGTAACTCCTTTATCAATAATGTCACAATAACTGTATCAAGTTATTGTGAAGTAGAATGTAGCTTAAAGCTCAGTTTAAGTAAGAACTTCTGTTAGTCCCAATTAACTCTTTGTTTGTTCAGATTGAATAAACATAATTAAACATCTGCTGACATGCACATTATTAAAATTAAAAAAAAATGGATCCATATAGAATGCAAAGACCCTAAGTATTCTCTCACATAAGCCTGAATAACTAAATATATTGCAAGAACATTTAGCAAAATATGCATATATCAATTTCAAATGCAAAACTAGAATATTAGTCATTTACCATGCATATATTGGTGGAATAAACTGGAGACAAGAAGAATTAAGTAGGTTGCTGCCACCCCAGAATTTGGCTCCCAGGCTATTCACTAAGAGCACTCCAACTCTCAGGGATATACAAGCCATTATTATGGCAGAGGAACTGGGAGGCTAAGGGGCCATCAGGCTAATTAGCTATTGTGGTAGCAGCTAGATTTTGGCTGGAAAGCAATTCAGCTGCTACTCACAGGGTTAAATCCTGTCAAGGTAAAGTTTCAGAGCAAAGTGGTTTTTTAAATGTCCCAGACGTCCATGTCTAAGTTGTTGTTGTTGTTTTTGCCAAAAAATACTGAAAAGAAACTGACAAGTTAGTTACGACATTGATGTTCAATATTATTGATGATGTATTAACTTAGTTTCTTGAAAATAAAGATGCCCTTGTCACTGAAAAAGACAAATCACAGATAAAATGGAAATCACATTCAACTGTTACTTGACAGTGAAGTGTGTAGCCTGTTTAGCTATTGTATTTCAGTTCAAAAAATTAGGAGTTAAAAGTTTGCTTAATAGTGTCAAAACAATGTGAATATTTTGCTTATCATACTAGCTATGAACAACTGCAACAGCTGAGTGGACCTTTTCAACTCTCTATTGATGACTCAAATTTCATTTCTGACCATCCATATTGAGCCAAATTTGAACACTTTGGCATTACTACATTTACATGAAGATATGATGCTGTAGTCAGGTACACAGAGACAGGAGACTAAAGAGACTAGAAAACACTAAAAGAGACTAAAGAGGCTAGAAGAGACTAAAGAGACTAGAAGATACTAAAGAGATTAGAAGAGACTAAAGAGAATGGCAGACACTAAAGAGAAGAGAGACATGAAAAGACTAGAGACACTAGTATAGACTAAAAAGACTAGAAGAGATTAAGAGATAGAAAAACTAGAAAAGACTAAAGAAACTAGAATAGACTAAATTCACCAGAAGAGACTAAAGAGACTGGAAGAGAATAAGAGACTTAGAGACTAAAGAACTGCATAGACTTGAAGAGACTAAAAAGACTGGAAGAGACTAGAAGTCAATAAGGGGACTTGAAGAGACTAAATAGACTGTAATACACTAGTTATTTAACTAAGCTATAGAGAATAATGCTTTGTTAATAACTTATTTAGCTAATTAGGATACAACTTACATGAAGAAACGACCCTTTGTCAAAGGAAGAATGCAAGTATCAATACAAACATGTATACTAAATCATTTCATTGAGTATGTTTTATATGAAGAAAAGGCCCAACAAAAAATAGATTCTATTACAAATCTTGTCATGAAATATTGTAGGGACAAAGCTTTTGTAAGCTGGCAAGTGAAATTAGTTTTAAAAGTGTGTCTGTATAGCTTAGCTATAACTCTGTTTAACAAGATGTAAAAAAATTACTTAATAGCTCTGTCTACATAACTGCTTATGTAGTTGTGATGAATATATTCACCTTGGAACCATATGCAAGAAAACTATGTCAATTACTCTGAAGAATTCATCACTTGATGTGATTTCAACAATAAAATTTGATTGTTGACTTGCACAATATTAATATGCCATCAAACAAGATTTTCAAAACAAAGTAACTTATTCGATCAGTGAAACTGCAGAAATCTCAATTTTACACAGCAAAGTAAAGCTGAAAGGTGAACTTTGCGAGTCGCAATATTTGAGGTACAATATCATGAGTATAATTCTTATGCAGATATGATCTAAGTTATGTGCACAAAAGAAGTATTGGTTGGACCAGTAGAAACAATAGGATTACTGCAAACATGAGACCAACTTGTATAAAATTAAACATGTATATTCCAAGTACAAAATTACATATGTTTATTTACAGAAATAAAGTGAAGTTTGTGAGTACACAGTAATTTGATTTTTTTTTGTAGTATTAGGTGCTTAGGAAACTTGAACATGTGAATCAATGTTGCATAAATCATGATTTTCATCAAGATATGATTGGATGTAATATGTATGACAACTGTGGTTCCACTGGTTGGGGTAGTGTTCAATGTAACTCATATCATTTATTTATTCACAGCTTGTAGTATTTTCATGAAAATAGCATAACTGGATTCAATGGTTTTGACAAATTTGCTCTAAAAGAGAGAATAAAACAACAAATACGGTAAAAAGTGCACAATTGTGTTTCCAGTAGATCACTAAAACTTATTATGAAATTACAATAATCCATCATAGGACTTCTTATACATATGTTTTTGTCATCCTTTTTATTCATGAAAGTTGTAATGTATTGTGAAGAAATACCAGACTTATTGTATTTATTGATGTAGAGGTAGCCAGATACAACTTTTTTTTTTTTTTTGCTAACATCACTTGCATAGTCATACAATTAATTTTTTTTAAATAAAAGCACATAATTATAATGGTGGTATCCAGGCAATTGTGACAAAAGAAGTAGAAAATTGAAAATATTTCTGGTGAGATGAATCACTTTCAAATTTTGTTCGTTGTAAAACTATAAATTAGCCAATATTAAAAACAAGAAAAAAAATAAAAAAATAGCAAAAATATTTTTACTTCACTTCAGCTAGGAAAAAAGATTCAGACTGCAGGTACCACATTTTACAAAAAGTAATTGGAGACCACTTTTTAATTCAAAATAATTTGAATATTATTAAGCTTCAACATCTAATAGACAGATGTCAGCTATAACCAGCTATATGGTTGCCTAAATATTTAATAAGCTAATATATTGTTGTTAATCTGAATAATACAGTATTACAAGTTCCAATTTAAAGTACTGGACATGGTGAAATGACTCCATTCTAATTTCTTTGCAATTAATTCATACAAGGTCAAAGGTTATGTAGGGTTAAGGTTTGTGGCCAAGTTTGCCCAGGACGACGTTATGTGCAGAACTGCTGACCCTCACCTTTGACCTTTACAGCGGCCACTCTTAAGTGCCCTTTGAACCTAGCCTGCGCATGGCAGACGTGGGCTGATCATGCGGGGCTGATCACACGCGTCGTGCAGCATTTACATTTTTCCTTTCATTTTTCCTTCACATTATTTTCAACCTGCAGCAGTAGACTTTTGCTGGAGCTGAGGGCCATCAAAGCTTGCTTTCCTTAAGGCACTTAGGCTTGCTTATCCAGACATAAAAAGAAGAAGTTACTGTTTTGATTTGACTTTTGTGGTCCCTGAAACTGTTTCCAAAAAGTGGAGGCAAATGTTTCATGCAAATTCCGCCGTATCTTTAGAATATACTAGATGTTTCTAACACCTCCTCCTCCTCCCCCCCCCCCCCCCCCCCCCCCCCCCCCACACACACAAAGTTTTTATATAAATTCACATAAACTGTGGAAAAATTCTAAAAAATGCAAATATAATATAAAAATTTAAGATCGCTAACAAAAATATAAACAAATAAAAAACAACAACTGATTACTCCTGCACCAGATGTGCAGGCATGAAGTTGGGACTCTCACCCAAGTTAAAAAGAAAGAAGAAAAAAGAAGAAAAAAAAGAACAAATAGAAGCTGTTAGCACCTAGCTAATTCAGATAATTAAGGGTGACAACCAAATAATAAATACACAAAAAATTATCCCCCCCCCTTCTCTGTACACACAGACTATTTGCAAGTTAGCCTTCTATTGAGTTATTGGCTCACTTGAATGACAGCATTGAGTGATTTTCCAGTGAGTTGTGTTCTAGCTAGCCAGGCGTTCACCTTGGGAAATAATGGCGCTAGGAAGCACTACGAAGTCTCTTACTGAGGTAAGTTCTAGTACATTACTATGTTATTTGCTCAACTTGGTTCAGAAAATACACTCTGCTTGTTGTAAGCTTGTACGAACATATTCCAATGCTATTGACAAAACAATAAATAAAACATTTTATTAATATAATAAATACTGTATTCTTTCGGTATGAAGAAAGTCTAGAGGAAGTGGATGATGACAGTGTCAGTGACAGGTTTAGTTGCCCTCAATGCTCTAGTACGTTTTCCTTCAAACAAGGATTGAACTGGCACTGGAAACATATCCATGGCAATTCCCTGCACACACTGGTAGCGCCAACCTGTAACAAGGAAGGGAAAGTATCACAACAGGACAAGTCACCAAGGCTACAGTGTCCCTTTCAGGAATGCAATGTTGTTGTTACTACAGTACCACACTTGACATCACACAGCTCATCTGAACATGATACAGACCTTGGTAATAACTCTGGTAATAGGAATGCTTAATTAGAAAGCTACAAAATACATGGTGAATGCAAGGATGTGATAGAAAAAGATACTAATGATGAGAGCTTAATGGCAATATACACTAATGCACACATGAATTAGTACGTACATATACATAATACAGTAGGATGTCAGTTATCCGAGCACTTCAGTTAACTGAACACCAATAATCTAATAGTAACATGTGCAGACATGAAAGAATTGCTTGGCCATATCCCTTCATTCGTGTTCTACATTTTCTATGGTGTTCAATTACCTGAACACCCACCGTGTTCAGATAACTAACATTCTACTGTATATGTGGTTCTACCACAGAAACCAGATGCGATGAGACCCTCATCAGAAGTTTTTATTCATACTTGCACATAGCGGCCAAACTCTAAGATTTACTTTACTTGCAGGCATTTCGTTATATCAGTCAGACCAATCAGATGAGTGATATTCTAAGGCCCGTAGCCAGATGTTCGCAATGGGGATTCGGATTTTGAAGACGCAAAAAGCCACACCTACTTTTGTTTCCTCGTTACAATATTGGCTACGGCGATATGCCAATGAATATTAAAATAATTATGTACTAGATATTTCACTCTTAGGTTTTATTTTCGCTCCTCCTCTGGCTCATGAAAAGAAATTAGCCTGCTTGTGAAATATTTCGCCATATCACACTCTGACTCATGTAATAAGTACTATATATCACTACTACTTTCACACAAATACACACACATCCAGAGACCTGAAAACTACATACATGAGTAAAAAAAATTTCTTGAACATCAATTCCTGTCTGACACACAGTTCATTCATTGGCTTTGTTCTATATTATAGGCTTGACGAAATTGGACTTTGCATCTTACACGGATTTTGAAACCTGGAAGAATAATGAGGAGGAAACTACTAATACATATTACGTACTATGTACAGGGAAAAGAGCTTTCAAAAAGAATGAAATTGAGAAGGGTAATGGCTAAATCAGGGTTTCATACAGAGGTAGGGGTACCCTGGGATTCCCCCCCCCCTCCCCAGAATTTCATGAAATAAATTAATATTTACTACTTAATGGTATTCTGTGGTTATGATTTATAATGGTATTCTGTGATTTTGTTGTTTGTACATATCTAATATTTGGTGAAAGTTCACTTCAGTTAATTGATGTCACTAATTCTAGACCTGAGATGATTTTTAATCAAATGGGTTCAATTTCAGCAAAAGTGGGTGTGGTCAAACAAACATGTGCCACCTCCCTCATTCCTAAACTCTCCCCCCCCTCCCCCCCCAAGAAAAAGATCCTGTATGAAACCCTGCTGATGGAGTTGATTTTTTTAATTACTTTCATCCAACTACAGGATATTGTTACTATTATACTTGCTGTCGAGATGGGAAACCACGGCAGAACATTTGGAACACAAGAAAGTCTGATAAACAGAGAGGTCAAGGAAATAAAATACCTTCTAGAAAGATGAACAGATCATGCATTTCTAGGATTTATGCAACCCACAACAGTGATGACAGTGTCCATGTAGTGTACATCTCCACACATACTAATCACTCACTGGCAATTGAAGATGAAGCCAAGAATATACCTTTGCCAAAATCAATTCAAGTGGAGATTTCTGCCAAGTTGCAGCAAGGGATATCTGTAGAGAGAATAATGGAAGGTAAAGACCTTGTTGATGACAATAGCAATCGGGAAACAGAATGCAAACAAGCATACAAACACTATAAGATTGAGCAGAATAACTTTAATAACATTTATAACACAGGTAGTGATATGTGCGCAACCATCAGTGCTATGCATGAATGTGTCTGGGGTGGCAGAATTGGTTTAACTGCAACAGTAATTGGAGAGGACACATTGGCAATCATTGAATACAATAAAACATTTTACTGTCTTTCAAACACACCATCATTGCTAAATTTTCATGATACAATTCATGGTATATTAATAGAAAAAAAAAAGAATAGATAATACTGACTCAGTAATGTTCCAAGTGTTGTGCAATGATCAGACTTATCCAGATAATGATTACTGGCCTTAATAACTGGTGCACTTTAAGAAGCTATTACAATCTTTAACAGTTGTTGATTGGTTCGACAATATCTTACCACTAACTGCAATTTTTTCAAATGGAAGTGTGGGTGTGGGTGAAATGCAAAAGTATAGTAGGTGACAAAGTGTGATAGAGGTGATGCTGTGTACAGTACATATCACTATCTTGTGTTGCCGCTTGTGTTAGTGGCATATTGCCCAGTTTTGCCGGCAACTGTCCATGGGTATTCCTGGGAGGTCCCACCCACTTACATGGGTAGTCTTATTGTCAAATGAACCCAAAAAATATGCATTTGTGACAGCATCTAGGAGGTGCGAGCATCAAGGGGGATTATTGGGGGAAGGGGGGGCAAAGCCTCCCATTTTGGGTGTACCATTCTTGTCACTACAAACACAAAAGGCTAGTACGACTATTCGACCACAAGGAGGGGTTCCCTGCAGTGAAAGTTACAAATTAAACAAAAATTCCAAAATTATTATGAGACATCCCATCTGATATTTGTATTGTCCCATGGGACGATCGATGGCACTACTGCACAACACTCATTAGTGGCAGTCAGAAAAAATATAAGACCTTTTGAAATGATAGTCAACAAAATTATAATTATAGAAACAGTATAAAAAACAATCTATTACTGAAGATTCTCTGTACCAATAAATGTGAACATCTACTAGTAAAGGAAGCAATGTTTCCTAAAATTATTAGATTAAGTTGAGCTTAGAGTGATACAATAGGTTGAACCATTAACCAACATACACAACCAACTATTCCATTCTGCAGGCACTCTTAAATAATTTTTCACAAATTAAAACAGTCCTTTATTAATTAAAATGTATTCTTGCTGCAATACTTTAGTTGTATAGCTTTGCATGTGTTAAGTTTCATTCATTGAAGTGTAGTTTCATGTATTGCTCGAGTTTACATGGATGTTTCCTTCCTGTTCTCACCTCCTGTATAATGTTCACCTGGATGTCATTTTCTCCCAGGAGTAGCGACATGGCTGTTCGGTGTTGTCTTTGTGCGAGTATTTTTAACCTACATATCAGAAAATCAAGATAAATCCTGCACATTAATGAGTGCAAGCTAACCGGCACAGTCTCTGGTGGCAGTGTACCACAAGCTTTAGTACTGGTGCAAGCTGTACCCACGTAGTCACATGTAAAAAATTATAAATTTTACGGTGGTAGAGGGTAAAATTAACTGTATGAAAAGTTGAAGGGACCATTTTAAATAACTAATAATAGTAATTAATAGTGGAATTCAGGGGAGACCGACCATTTTAGGGATGAATACGGCCTTAAAGTGGCATAATAATAACACAAATTAAGACATTTTTTTGGTCACCATAGTATATTATTTGACAGAAAATACACATTTAATAATATTTTTGAATTCCTGACATTTTAGAGACATGTCCATCAGTTATTATAGTGCAATTTTTAAGATTCTAACTGAATGTGTAGATATACAAAGTCTAATCGGCCATAGATCTGAAAGAGAAGGATTCCATCAATCTGTTAAGAGGAAGCATTTAATATCAAAACAGGATTGCTATGACAAGAGAAACAAACTGAAGTGGAACACATCACGACATGCTGATGATGCAGAATCTGTGAATATTCTCATTAAGGAGCTTCAAAGTGAAGACTATAATCCGATCTTAATATAAAGCCACAAGGTGTTGTTGATCCTGATGTATCAGCTTCTAAAGATCGGTTCCTTCTTGCAATTCAAACCAAATTCCAACAAAAAATGTATGAGCAATATGCATCCACAGTGGTCTGTATTGACTCCACCCACAAAACTAATGTATATGATTTCAAATTAATAACGCTCATGGTGATTGATGAATAATATGGAGAAGGTAAGTTGGTATTGATTGTTGCTAGAACTCTTTACATTTATTACTGCTATTATTTTTAATATTATTATTAAATTATTATTATTATTATTATTATTGTATATTATTATTATTATTATTATTATTATTATTATTATTATTATTACTACTTATATGCATACTATGTATACATACATTTTTTACCAGGAACTCCAGTTGCCTGGCTTATTTCTGACAGAGAAGACACGACAGCCTTGACTTGCTTTTTAAAGACAGTGCAAGCTCGGTCCCCTTCTACCACTATCAGTGCAGCTATGACTGATGACGGTACTTTAAACTGTAATTTTAGTGTATAACATGTCAACTATGTTGTTATTACCAGACAACACTGGATGGTCAGCTATTCAGACTGTGTATGGAGGAGAAGTGAATCACCTCTTGTGCAAGTGGCACATAGACCAGTAAGCTAAAACCTACAATATAGCTCAAGCAAAACTCAATTATAAGTCCCATAAAAGTGTATCACATCATTTCCCCCTTCATTTACTGCAAGTATGCCCAGTGTTCGATACAAAAAAAGGGCATTTGGGTTGGGAGGGGGGGGGGAGGAACTGGAATTTCCCTCCCCAGACTTAACAGAGTTGTCTCCCTCCTAAACAACAAAGCTGTCCCCTAAGAGAATGTTCACTCCCCTTGCCACATAATCTATAATAGTAATGTGTTTAAAGCACTAAGGCAAGCAAACTGGCCTTGATGAAATGAGCAGCTATTTACACGTAAAAGGGGTGCAATGTAGATAGGAATGAAATTCCTCCTTTTTGAACTCATTCGCATAACCTTTCACACATACAGAGTTACCATACACTCCTATAAAAACCACGTAGAAGTTAATATCAATATACATAATGAACTAAAGCTATGACAAACAGCGCATTATACTTACCACCGTCAATAGAAAATAAATTCCAACAAGTGCAATGTTTGATACAGAAAGGGGGAAACACTGGTACTGTCCTCCTAAGTGGAATTCCCCCGCAAACAGAGTTGCCCCATCCCTTTAGCCACAAAAGCTTCTCCCCATCCCTAGCAAAAATTTCTGTATCAAACCCTGAAGTGTGTAATATTTATTGCACCACCTCCCAAAATACGCTTCGTTAAAAAAGCTATTACCAGAACTATAGTAGATCAAACATTGTACATCAATGTAAAGTTTTATATAGTGGCAAAACAAACTTGAGGTAAATCCTGCTCATCTGTAAGCAATGAAGTGAACTTGATAATTGATTTTTTGTTTCTTCTTGTGGCCAAGTAATGTTAATGATATAAAGTAACCTCAAACACACATCATGCCCTTTGAACTTAGGGCATGTACACATACACACACATATATACCAAATCTCAATCAAGACATACTTATTAATAGCTCGTTATGAGGGGCAAGAATAACTTTATTTACTGATTACCTATAATGCTAGGTTTGTAGAAGCTGGAGGAAAAATCTCCATCGCTTTGTGAAGGATTCAGTGAGAAAAATAGAAATGTACCAAGTTTTAAATATCATGCTGAATGAGCAAAATATGGATAGATTTGAAAAGGTTTTACTGAATTTTTCTGAGAATTACAAAATCTCAGGACCAGCCTTTCATAAATATTTTGAGGAGTATTACACCCCTCGCACGGATAAGTTAAACATGTAAGCCTACTATTCGTCACTTCATGCCAGAATTTATGTACATATATACATGTAATGTACATGTTATTTCAGAAAAATGGGCAATGTGCTACAGGAAATTCGATCATTCTGACGTAGACACAAACATGCAAATTCAAAGGTATGTTTGCAGTAATTGGTTAACACATGGTGGAATTCTAATATTATTTTTTTAGCTTCCACAACCAGCTCAAGAACAATCCTAACTGCATGAATGGCAAAGTCAACAAAAGAGTTGATGGTCTCATTCATATTTTGATGAAATATGAGCTGCACACATTCTTTAACCAACAAACAAAAGAATTGATGTGGAAGTACAACAAGAAAGTGGCCAGAGAGAAAGAGAGACATCAACATGGGATCAAGATAGATCCTAATGACTTCAAGGTTTGAATTATGTGCATACAAACCTTCGGTAGTGTATGAATACAAACAACCCACATCAGCTACATTAAATGATCTAGAAAAGAGGTGAATTTTCACCAATACAAGTAGATAGACTTCGTGGACCCCCCAACTGTTATAGGAAGTGTAACTACTGATTCTTTGTTTTGCACAATGGAGAGCAAGCGAGGGAGGAGTGCCCACTTCTTGTACATTTGTACAATTAATTATTTGTGCATGTAGGGATCAAAATCAAAATGGAAATGTGCTTCACAGAGCAACAGCAGTGCATAATGGAGGAAACTGACCAGATTAAATTAATATTGTCAACATGAACCCATCTGAGCAAACAATTTTCTGCTTTAAATTTTTTACTGACTACCGATGTTTAAAATCAAAGTAAGGCTAGCTCTGAATCAAAGATATATTGTATTTAGATATTTGGTTTTGTTATGGTTCTCCACATTTCAGAAAATTAGACTTATTAAAACAAATCAATATTATTTATCGTTTATAAACTTAATCAACAGAAAATAAAACTAATTACAGTACTAGATAGAAACTTTCTCGCCTAAAGGGGTCTGGAAAAAAAGCAAAGAAAAAAAATGAAAAATCTTGGTCGTAGCCGGGAATCATAGCTACCCAGGGCCACTGGCTTCAGCCACCAGTGCTCTAACCACTGAGCTACGACAACCCTTGACTTCCAAGACCTTCACATTTTTCCTTTATACTGTTGAGTAGTACCGCTTGCTGCAGTCTCATACTCAACAAACAACTAATTATGTGCTGTCAGAACACCTTTTCGTATGTATGTTTGTATAAAGGGTCAGAACTTGATAATTTTAGTACTGTATTTAAACTGACATAAGGTGCATGAACTCATGAGAAATAAAATTAAGTACAATGATATTTTGTTAATTTTAGTGAAAGAATGATGCACTATTCATGTACGATTGCTCTCATCAGCATAATGCTATGGAAAAAATTAATAACATCTATATCCTCCTTGTAATCTTGTGCAAGGCAGACTAATTGTAACTACACTGACTACAGTAATTGTAAGAGGACATGTACTATTTAAATTATTAATTAATTATAAGCCTCTATAATGGTCTGTTTCCTTCTGCTTATGGCAGGAAACTGACCATTTCACAGGCTTAAGAGTTCTCTTAAATAAAAATGCAGTTAAAGTTACAAGGAATCACAGATTATTCATTCAGCATCTCCCCTCTATCGCAGAAGGTGCCGGATTTTGAAGGGTTCATTACGCTGCCACCATAGTTACTTTGAGTGGCCACTGCTCGATTCCTAGTACTAATTCCTGAGTTCGGGTGAAAGCTCTGGGGTGATGGAAGTTGCTTCAAAATCAGGCAGCTCTATGTATTAAATGCAAATATACTTGAATGAAAGCCACATTATGCTTCATGGAAAAAAATAAAACTTAACATTAACTAAACAAAGTAAACGTTCAAAGTGCAGTAACAACGGATGGAAAATTGAATGAACTAAAAGTTTAAAATTGATTTAGTTTGATTTAATTGCTTCATAAATTTTCCATTCTTTTCAATTAATCACTTAGCATGCAGTGTCCCTTGGGAACATCTATTTTTCATTTCCTAACCAAAACAAGGTCTTTAGTGTGGTCCTGGCTATATTTGCAACAACTGCTCTAATTATTCTACCCGCCAGCATGACTCAGCATGAGTGGTTTCCAGATTTTGAGTCTGAAAATTAAAGTGATATAGACATACAAGTTGATGTGGTAAACTTCGTGAAATATGTCTTTGGTGACTCAAATTATGAAAATGATGATGATTAATCTGATTTGAACTGATTGATCACATTATCTACTGTTTTTATCTTTCTCTCCTTTTTGTGATCAAATGGTATTTCAATGAATACTTAATCTCTCAATAAAATAGCCAAGCTAACACAGACAAGAACATAACATCCAAAGTGCTAAATTTAACATATATTCTAACAGTGTATACCAACAGTTTCTCAAATGGGAACTTTTTATATCCAGTATGGTTTTGGTTTAGAGATTCCAGACATTATTAGTTTTAGTTACTCATACTAGAAAGCAAATCTTGAAGGCTTAGTTTTAGATATTCTCTAAAGATCCTGAAGATATAGTTCTTCAATATCAAGTGAAAATTTCAGTTAGTTTTTCCATCAATTAGCTAAGTTTTAGTTAGTTTATGTTGCTACCTAAATCCTCTTTTTCCTCAAAATATTTATGTGCTGGCTTTCCACTCACTTTGGTGGAGTTTGCATATTGATTATAGACCACACTTCCTAACATTCCAAATAATATTATGCTAGAATAATCTCCCTCACCCTCCTCCACCATCCTCCACCTACACACACACACACAGGGACTGAAAATATGGTAATACATGCTAACGTTGCTTGTCATACTTCAATAATAGCCACAAATTGTCCTCCAAAATAAAATTTCACAGTCTTGACTTTAGCATTATAGCATTCAGTTTTATAATATGCTCTCCTAAAACTCAACAATGACTAAAATTTACTAATTTCATTATTCCTAAATGCTACCTTTCATTATTACAAATTAAAGAATATTAATTGCTGCAAAATGCTAATGTTATCAATAGTAAATGTATGTGAAAAATGCATGTTGTGCTCCAATTGATACACTTGTATATACTGGTAGTTGATATAATGACAATCAGACAGCTGGCTGTTCTCTGTTTGCTATAACCAGTCTGGCAATAGTATACTGATATTTAACTAAAGATTTCATGAAGATTGTCTAATGTAATACCTGCTCTCTCCTTTGGGATTTACTTACTTTATGTTAGCTATATTTTAATAGTGGAGTCACATTTGGACAAAATTTTGATTAATAATGATACTGTCATTACAACAATCAAAATAATTTAACATACAACACAATATAAATTCTACTAAATTGCATGAATTGTTTCTTCTTACATTTCATTCGCTGTCAACAGTTACATGGACACTCATGAGAGTTCCAGCAACACTGGATTGAACATCGACTGTGTACCCTGAGATTTTATCATCTTTACCAGCTTCAGCCTCTCCTCCTTTTTGGAAAACTGCATACACCATAGATTTTCCTGGTGCACCAGCAATTTGTAGGTTGAATGCAGGCTTAGCAATAATATTGTCCCCTTTAAGCTGTTCAAACACGAGATACATTAATAAATAACGGAGTGAATAAAATATACATATACCTACCTGACCAGTTCCAGTGGATGAAGGGTTTATTGGGTCACTTAATTTCTGGAACCATTCTCCAGATGCTGGAGGAAACATTACAGTACTCACAGTCTGTGTAGTATTGTTAGTGAGGGAAAAAGCAATAGCTGCAATAAATACATACAATGAAAAGTAGCATAATTAATTGTGTATATTGAACCATAAAGAGTTTAGAGGACGTTCTTAGAAAATACCTATTTACTTACTGAGAGACATGACAGCTTCAGAAATTAAATTTTCTATAAACAGGTTAAGCAGATGAAGAAATAGTTGTGTTGAACACAAGAGTCTGAACTGTCCTGGTTTTTATAAGTTCCAGAACGAAAGCCACACCCAGTATACCCTCTACAGTATTTGGCAGAAAAATTAAGCAAATTAGTTTATATAAAAACCATACAAACAACTAATTGGATAATTGAAATCATAGTAATGAAGTTGTAAATATGATGAAGGAAACTGACAAGATTAAAGTACTATTATAACTGTGAACTCCTATTATCTGCTTTAATTTAGTTACTGGTTGCCACTGAAAGTAAGGCGAGTTCTGAATCAAAGATATACTTGTATTTAGACATCTGGTTTAGTTATGATTCACCACATTTCAGAAAATATCATTTATTAAAAAAACAAAAACAAATCACTTATGTATCTTTTATACATCTTATCAACAGAATGTATTTCAGAAAATATGATGTATTGAAACAAAAACAAAAAAAAATAAATTACATGTATGTATTGTTTATAAATATCATCAACGGAGCATAAAACTAATTTTAGTACTGTATTTACACTGACATGATGAAACACATTTTTTCTGTATTATTTTCTTTTAACCTCACACAATACTACAAAACTGTGTGAACTGAAATATAATGTTTAGGATCTGAAATGGTTCCAGAATTTGAGTGACTTGAACTTATATTCTTCGGTTACAAATATTTGTATTTCTTGTATTTTATAACAACATAAAAGCGACACCATTATCAATCAGAAAATCAAAGATTTCAACAATCTTATTCCAATTTGGAGGTGCATGAACTTGTAAGAAATAAAATTAAGTAGTAATGATATTGTTTTTAGTGTCAGTGAAAGAATAATGCACTATTCCTGTACGATTGCTCTCATCAGCATCATGCTATGGAAAAAAATACAAAATAACATCTATCCCTATATGGTTGCTTTCCTCCTTGTAATCTAGTGCAAGGCAGACTAATTGTAACAGCACAAATTACAGAAATTGCAGGAAGTCATCTACTACATGTATTTAAATGATTAATAAATTATAAACGTCTGTAATGGTCCGTTTCCTTCTGTTTATGGAAGGAAACTGACCATTTCACAGACTTCAAAGTTCTCTCAAATACAAGTGCACTTAAATTTACAAGGAATCACAAATAATCCATTTTAAGCCAGATAAGGCTTCTGGCCTATGGCATTAAAAGTCAGCCATTGTACATGCCTAGCCACAAGAGCAAAATCTAGCTCAGGAATGTCCCCTTTTTTGCAGAAGCTGCTGAATTTTGAAAGTGTCAGTATGCTGCCACGGCCCACCAGAGTTACTACTTTTGAGTGGCCACTGCTCTGTTCCTAGTACTAATCCCTGAGTTAGGGTGAAAGCTCTGGGGTGATGGAAGTTACTTCAAAATCAGGCAGCTGCTAATATACTTGCATGAAAAACCACATTATATTTCATGAAAAAATTTAAAACATTACATTAACTAAACAAAGTAAAAGTTCAAAGTGAAGTGAAAACTAGATGGAAAATTAAATGAACTAAAAGTGTAAAATTGATTCAATTTGATTTAATATTCTATACATTTTCCATTCTTTTCAATTAATCACTTAGCATGCAGTTTCCCTCAGGAGCATCATTTTTCTCTTCTTAACCAAAACTAAGGTCTTTAGTGTGGTCCTGACGTTGTTTGCAACAACTGCTTTAATTATTCTACCAGCCAGATGTTGTCTCCAGAGTTTGAGTCTGAAAATTAAAATGATACAGACATACAAGTTGATGTGGTAGACATTGTGAAATACATCAAAATTATGTAAATGAAGATGATTAATTTGATTTGGACTGATTAATTACATTATCTGTACTGTTTTTATCTTTCTCTCCTTTTTTATTTAGTTTGGTTTCGGTTTAAAGATTCCATTTTTAGTTATTCATACTAGAAAACACATCTTGAAGACTTAGCTTTAGTTATTTTCTTTCACCCCCACCCCACCCACAAATATATTGTAATATGCTAATTTTTTGTTCATACTTTAATAATAGCAACAAATTGTCCTCCAAAAGAAAGTTCCAAGAAGTCTATCAATAGTATACTGTTATTTAACTAAATATTTCATGAAGATTGTATAATGTAATACCTGCTCTCTCCTTTGGGATTTACTTACTTTATGTTAGCTATATTTTAATAATGGAGTCACATTTGGACAAAATCTTGATTAATAATAATAATGTTTATACAACAATCAAGATAATTAAACATACAACACAATATAAATTCTACTAAATCACATGAATTGTTTTTTTTCCATTTCATTCACTGTCAACAGTTACATGGACACTCATGAGAGTTCCAGCAACACTGTAGTTAACAACGACTTTGTACCCAGAGATTTTATCTTCTTTACCAGCTTCAGCCTCTCCTCCTTTTTGGAAAACTGCGTACACCATAGATTTTCCTTGTGCACCAGCAATTTGTAGGTTGAATGCAGGCTTAGCAATAATATTGTCCCCTTTAAGCTGTTCAAACATGAGATACAGTAATAAATAACGGAGTGAATAAAATATTACATATACCTACCTGACCAGTTCCGGTGGACGAAGGGCTTATGGGGTCGCTTAATTTCTGGAACCATTCTCCAGAAGCTGGAGGAAACATTAAAGTACTCACAGTCTGTGTAGTATTGTTAGTGAGGGAAAAAGCAATAGCTGCAATAAATATATACATTGAAAAGTAGCATAATTAATCGTATATATTATAACCATAAGTGTTTAGATGATGTACTCAGACAATACTTATTTACTTACTGAGAGACATGACGGCTTCAGAAATTAAATTTTCTATAAACTGGTGAAGCAGATGAAGAAATGGTTGTGTTGAACAACAGTCTGAACTGTCCTGGTTTTTATAAGTTCCAGAAAGAAAGCCACACCCAGTATACCCTCTACAGTATTTGGCAGAAAAATTAAGCAAATTCAGTTTATATAAAAACCATACAAATAACTAATTGGATAATTGAGAAATCATGTAAGTAAAGATCAAGGATACAGGAAACATTATAATATCGTCTAGGTGAAATCCAATAAGCACACAATTTTAACAAACTTTAAAATTTGTTTTGCTGGCTGACAATGTTTACTAGGAGAGTATGGTAAATTCTGAATCATAAAAATTAGATTTATGAATGCAGATGAATTATGTATTATATAAATTTCCCAAACAATTAATTTGAGAAGTATATACATTAACATGATGCAATTAACCATCTAAATTATTTCTGTATTATGTTACTTTTAACCACAAACTATAGGACATGAACTTAAAAATATTTTCCTGCATTTTAACAGTGGTTCCAAGTTGAAGTGATATACTTCAGTTGTAACTATGATTGATTCTTGTGTTTTGTAATAGCATGACAGTGACAACACATTGCAGTTCTTGCATTTAATTCAATAGTTGTGTGGGAAACTGAAATCTCAAAGATGATACACAATTTTCCAGTTGGAAGTGCATGCATGGGAAGATAGCAGAGTAACAATCACAAATGCCTTTTGTATCATATTAGTGAATATACTTGTATATACCATTGCTTTCATCAGAATCATGTAACTGAGGATATTAATAAGGACATATTTGTGAATAGCTACTTTAACGTTAAACATCTTTCCATATATGGTTTCTTTCCTCCTTGTAATCTTGTGAAATGCAGACTAATTGTAACTGCACAAACTGCAGTCATTGTAAGGGGCATCTACTTATAAAAATGTTTTAAATTAATAATTAGTAAACCTCTGAAATGGTCTATTTCCTTATGTAAACTTCGTGCTTCATGACAAAAGCTAAGAGTTCTCTCAAATAAAAATGCAGTTAAATTTACACTGGCCTGTGGTTCTACAAGTCAACCCTTTAATACATACCCAGCCATAGAAGTACAATTTCAACCAAGGAACCCCACTTAATTGCAGAATCTCCTTGACTTTGCTGGATTCAGTGTGCTGCCACCAGAAATAATACTCTTGAATGCTCACTGCTTTGTTTCTAATACTTTAGCTTGTCCCTTTATATAATCCCTGAGTTAGGGTGGAAGGTTGTTTAGAGATAACTAATTTATTTTTAAGTAAAAAAAAAGTGATTACAGAATGGTACATAGTGGCTCACAAACTGAGTAATGATTTAAAGTGGGATTCTCCAGGCCAGTGAATTCAAATTAAGCCTAGTGTGAGATAAATAAAAATAATTGGTGCAAACTTGCTCAATGGGTGACCACATCCCCACGTTGCCTTTCAGCATAACTCTCATTATGTATTGTTTATATTGACGTAATCTTGCACTCACACAGAACAAAAGTTTGGCAGGAGTCTTGATAACTAAGAGCTTAGAATTGATTATTATAATGTTAAAAAACAGTGACTTAGTCTAATAATTACTGAAATTAGGTTTATAAAAACTGTTTTTGACATTATACATTTAAAGAAGTTAAAGTTTACAACTTGAATATGAATTAATGGTTGTGGTGAGTTACAGACCCTATACCTAACATGGTATAACCAGAAAACTGAGGTTGAATATGGTACTTGTATTATTGCAAAGTGGCACCCTTGTTTGAGTTACGTCATATAAATGACTGATTCATGGCAAATGTAACATACACTTTATGAAATTTGGAGCCAATGTTCCAGCTATATAGCTGGAGAAAGTTCATAGCTACCAAGTGTTCCACTTTATTTTTTGTGAAATTTGGAGCCTATTACGCAGCTTGCTGGAAAAAGCTTAACAGCTACCAAGTGTTCCGTGTTCTTATCACCAGAGATGTAGATCAAAGTTCACTCATAAAATGTCGTTCAAAAGTGATCTAGTTTTGTGGAGACTGTTCCTTCAACTTCACTAAGATGATCAGCTAGAGGAGAGTTTACTTCAAGCAATCAAAAAGTATATGAAAAGTTGCATGTTTTGTTTGATGGGTCTAAGTATATTAAGGGGATAAGGATAAGAGAGACTGTTATTCCTGCTACAGATTTTTGAGAGCAGACATTAAAGTTTGAGAGATTTCAATATTACGCAATAGTGAATGACTCTGAGCTATAACTTCACGAGACATTGCTGCAGCAGAAGTTCATTATCATACTATTTCCTGTCATGACTACAGCAGACTCAAGAAATAAAAAAAAAAATCTGTCTAAAGAAAACAATGAATACAGTGAAAATTATTCATTAATTTCCTTATTAGAATAGTATGGAATGATTTTCCAATTCTAGGATTATATCTGTGGTAGATATTAAGTCTCTAAACTTAGCTCAATAATGATTTCCTCTGGTATCAATTTCCATAAATAGAATCTCAGAGGTATGTTAGAAAATTTACTGACATTTTTTTTTTAAATCATGGTCATATGTATGTTATACCAGATTATGAAGCAGCTATTTGAACGAGCAGCTTAGAGAATCTGCCTAATGTTCCTGAACCTTCTGCAGTTGGGAATCTAATGCTAAAGGAGACTCGATAATTCTGTGGGTGACTGGTGAAGCAACTCCAAGTTCAAATATGGGTCTAATTAATTACTTGCAAGTTACAAAATAGCTCAACTGTACCAGAGAAACTAGTGCAAGAAGAAAAGACAAGCAAAACCAGAACATTTGTAACTGTAAAAAACATTACTTTTTTTTATCAACCATTCATTCAAAGCAGTAGTGACTAATTCTGACACTAAATAAACCACTTTAATCCTAGTCTCACCTAGCCAGACCCTTTACCACCCTTTACCGGGTGGAAAAGGAAACTACTTTAATCTAACTAAGTATTTTTAATATTAATTTCACCCCACCAAAATATGCATAACCAAGTTAAATTAATGTACAATTTTCCGGGGTTAAAATATTTAATTAATGTGGCATTTCTATTTTAGTTTTTCATCGAAAATTAACTGAAGAAACTCCATGTCTAGCAAAAACTCTATCAATAGAATAGGCATTAATACATATTACTTAAAACATGTCCGCCATTTCGAAAGATTACATCTAAAGTCTTAATAAGCTACCTTTGCGACAGGTCCATCACACATTTTCAGACCCTACAAACACCAGTGTAACTGAAGATCAAGGTTGAAGTATTCCCCCAATTAATATATACTCACTTTTCATCTGCTCATGGACTAATTGTTTCCGCCTCATTCTCTTGAATACAGAAGGTACAGGGAAAGTTGCTCTAATTTCCTCTAATTAAAAGTTTTTGTTATGTTATCTTTAAATCAATCAATAGTAGCTTTATGATTACATTTACTAATTTCCTTGTTGTATTTAATTGATGTTTATAAACTATTAATATTGTTATGCTCAGATGTAATAAAAACATTAATAGATGGCGATATTGTAAAAAACGGAAATGTTTCCACCTTTTGCAGTTATTAGGACATGTATAGAAGCAACTGTAAAATATGATGTATAGCTTTAGGCTCCATTATAGTTGTGGAGTAAAAATTTACAAAAAAAATTCACGATTGGACTAAAAAGTGAACAGTATAATTATGTTCATACATTTTTTTAATTAATTATGTTATATTGTAATAAAATTATTATGTATCTGATATAAATCAAACAATTATAAAGGATGTCATAGATATTCTCATCGATTTAAGTCATACAGCTTGAAAATAAATGGAGTAAGTAAGTTTCTACTATCACACCTAAGAACAACTAAGACGCCAATAAAACAATAACAACACTTAGTATAGCCAGTGAGGACAGCCTCTGTTATTACCACGTTTGGACAGGGATTATTTTGTGGCTATCTTATGATAGGCAAGCAAGCCAAAAAACCTAATCAACAAACAAAAATGAACCTACCATATAATTTTTAGTGACATGAAAATTTAGCTGTCAATCTGCTGACTTACAGGCTACACATTTGTATCTTAGATTCAACAAATAAACAATTACTAAAAAATGTGATCATGTTCTATCTCAGGATATTTAACCATCATTTGAATTTGAGTTTTGCAATATAGCAGTATTTGTTTTCAAAGGACACTTCAGCTATATTTTGATGATGCTATTACTCATGCTCCCCAAAAATTAGTAGCTACTTGCACTATGATTAATTTGAAAAAAATATATAAAAATTTGTCTCATTTATCTTTTTCTGCTGATTCCAATCCAATGATCTCAATATAATGTCTTTAACTGAAGGGTTCAGTTAATATGTTCAACATATCTCAGCAAACAAATAAAAACAGTATAAAACACTTCATGGAATGTGTAAAATAGGACATTTTATTTTTTTACTATTGTGTCACAGAGTAATGCACTATGTGAAGTAAGTGCAAGAGTTGAGTGCAGATACTTGATATCTAAGGCTGATTAAGCATTTTGAACTAATAACAAAACATGGCTCCCATTGAATTCAGCAGAGTGAGCTATGGGGGGGGCTAGGCTAAAAGAAAAAAGCTTTAGCTATAATAAAGTGTTAGTTGGATAACATGGTTTTGATATATAATAGCTCTACATATCTTACCTGCTCTACTACATTTGAAGCTATTATATATAGCTCCTCTTATAGTCCAGTCTTTTTATTCAATTATTTTTGTCTCTATTTCTTGTCTGCTGTGTCATTAGTATACAGCTTTGATCGCTCCGCTTAGTAATTGAACATAGCCTATTTTAAATAAAAGCCAGTGTAAAATAGAAAATTATTAAAAGATAGCCTGTGAAAAATAGAAAATTATTAAACAATGCTGAAAAAATTTTTTTGTTGCTATTATTGGTTCATTTGTTCAATATTAGTGTATACTTTTTTTTAATATGATAGCTATTAATGTGAGTATAAAGGCACATTTATAGTTTCATCCATTTCAAATTGGATATAGCCATTTTTCATTGATACCCATATACATTCCATTAATACCCATAATATACATTCCATTGATACCCATATATATTCCATTGATACCCATATACATTCCATTGATACCCATATATAAATTCCATTGATACCCATATACATTCCATTGATACCCATATACATTCCATTGATACCCATATATAAATTCCATTGATACCCATATACATTCCATTGATACCCATATGCATTCCATTGATACCCATATACATTCCATAGATACCCATATACATTCCATTGATACCCATATACATTCCATTGCATTCCATTGATACCCATATACATTCCATAGATACCCATATACATTCCATTGATACCCATATACATTCCATTGATACCCGTATACATTCCATTGATACCCATATACATTCCATTGATACCCATATACATTCCATTGATACCCATATACATTCCATTGATACCCATATACATTCCATTGATATCCATATACATTCGTAGTTATAGTTGTAGAATATGTATAGGGTAAGAGAATCATAATGAATATTTTCTAAACATAATACATTTTGGATGGTTAGAAAGGGAGCTGAGTAGCTCTAAATCCAATTTATGCTGTTAGAGACAATGCGTCTTTGAAATTTGAATTATGAAAGTGTCTTGAGTTCTACATAATTGTGAAGTTTTATTTTTATTTATACAGTAAATAAGACTGCTAACAACTTCTAGTTGTTGCTTCTTGTTTGTTGCATTAAAATTTGATTATTGTAAATGTTTAGTATTGTAACTATAAAATGACATTATAATTCATGCATTTCATATTATTTAGTATGTTATAAATACACTGAATATTCTTGCAGATTTATCACTGATAATTTGTAATTATACTGGCAAAATCATTTTAAGAAAATAACCATTTAATACAAATAACCACAAAAAACAACACATTACTGAGCCTTTAATTTATTAATTCTTAATACTCTACTAGAACTACACTAAAATATATTATAATAATACAATAATTCACACATCAATGAATAATATGTAATATATAAACTACAGTTTTTGGATGGCTACAATTTGTATGGGGAAATCAATGTAACAACAATGATTTGCTAAGTACTTCCTCATAATATAAGTCATATGCATAACCTCATTTAAAATTGTTGATTTGGTTTAAATTAACAAAAATTATAATACTTCTCAGTTCTGATGTGAAAGTGCATTTTTAGTTTTGGCTAATATACATGAACTGATTGACTTCTAGTTTTAGATATTATGGTCAAATAATGTATCTATTTGTACAGTTGATTAATTATATATGTATTAAGCGTGATTGACGGAAGTATTAACTGTTTTTGTTATTTTTGCATTATTGTTGACTATTAATCAGTGTCTTAAAATTATGTCGTCGCTCAGTATAATCAATCTATGCAGTTTATAAACACCAGATTAATACAACAAGGAAATTGGTAAATGTAATCACATTATTGATTTATCAAGATTGTGTCAAAAAAAATGTTACTTAAAGGAATTAGTGCACCTATTATTACTTGTCCCATAAATTGAAGATTTAAGTCTTTAGAATTTTATCCATTGAGAACTAAAACAAAAGAATATATGCATTTACATTTCCCGGTTTCTTGACTATGACCTTTATTCCACACAGTTCCACCCACATTGATTGAACACACCTCCTGGTACCCATTTAAACTAACACTAATTAAGTTTCTGCTTGAATAGATAAAACAATGGTTTAATTGTACATTGGAGTATTTTAAACAACCACTCTCACACCTTTTCTCTAAAAGTTAAGGGAAGATTTGGTGGAGCAGAAATATACAATGGCTACTTGGTGACATGAACAAAATATAAGTAACAGAAAACACAAATAAAAATTCTTATTAGACTAATCTGGGCTCAAAGAATCCATTTGTGATGTCCTAGTTGTGATTAAATATTCCAATAATCAAGAAATTTAAGTTGATCTGAGGCACATGTCCACTAAATCTTCATCACCCTCCACACCCTTCCTCCTCCCCATTTCTTGGACCAGCTTGCTTAAACTTGCAAAATCTGAACTGACTTGCACTGCAGCATCCAAATGTACAGTACCCAACTGTCCCACTCTGGCCCAAGACACATTCACGATAATAATCTTGCATCTGTACAAGTGCACGTCTAAGAAGTGGAGTTTGTCCTGATAAACTGAGCTAGATAATAACGAAGAAAAATATTGTCTATTAGATTGACTAATGCTTCCATATGTAGCATTAAAACATATGTAATTTGTTGTTGTTGTTTGTTATTGTTGTTGTTTGTTATTGTTGTTTTTACACTAAAAGTTAGTTTTACTGTTTATTTACTGCAAGCCTCAGCTAAGATTTAAAACTAACTAATGCAGAGTTTGGGGTATTCTTTATTACAGAATTTCAAATATTGAACTGATGGATAATGTGTCTTGCTATACATAGTTTCATCCAAAAACCGCCGAGGAATTTTAATGATATTCACGTACATGGGCGCGGTCGGGTCACGCCCACTGGGGGGAAAGTTTCTAAGGCTTTATCAGCTGGCTCAACAAGGATGAATGAGTACTGCAAGTCTTTAGAAGGTGTAGCAAAACAGAGGTACACGAAGAAAATTAACCTTCTTGGTTTCCAGGAAGAAGATGAACCATACTCTGAAAGAAGCTTGCTCAAATTCATAGATGACCTGACTTTATGGCCTCCTGTTGAATATGGACACATTTTTTGTTATTTTGTACACAATACCAAACAAGAGCTAATGCAGTGGAAAAGTTTACAAGCATACAACTATTTTCAGAGTGGGTTAGTGGACTTGAACTGTATAGATGCTTTTAATTTGACACTGCAATACTTGATATACATACATGCATTCTAGATTTGTACGTGATGTAAAGGTGTGGATTATTGGTCCTGAGTTTTGCATATTACGTGCATATGTAAATCCCAGCATGAAATCTCCCGACAAACCCCATGATGCCTGGATAGCTGTGAGAGGAGATGGCACTATTGTAACAGCTCATATGGCAGGGTAAGTAGCTAGTTGTAGTTTCAGTTGGTTAAATAATGATGCTGGATTAATTCTTGTAGGTTGAGTGAAGGGTGCTCCCACGTAGCTGCTGTGATGTTTAAGGTGGAGTCTGCAGTTCGAAATGGTTACACTGCTGGTACTTCAAGTTTATGTCGATGGAACCAGATATTTAGCAAGAAAGTAAATTTTATTAATATATATTTTAAGATTATTATTATTATTCTAGAAGAACTTTTATTTATACTTTATTTTTATAGCATGAGCCTGCTCGAATTGTCGACATCAAGTTTGTCACTCCTAAGTGTGGAACTGAATCAAAGCAGCAGAGTCCTGCCTACAAGATATCAGCAATAGTCCCTCCACCAAACTACAATGAAAACGGAAGGCGTTCATTGAAACGGTTCAAACTTTACTTCCAACTTCTGCAATACTAAATGTCTTCACTATGAAGATAGGCCCACGTCGTAATTATGGAGTGGCGCGACAGTTTCCACCAACAAAGTTCAGTTATATCTATACTCCTGAAATCATTTTCATAAAATGTTATAAAGATGAATATGTATTGTGTATTTGTGTGTCTGTCTGTGTTTGCATTGGTATGTTTGTAGCTAGAATATGGAAAGCTTTCCATTCTACAATATCTTAGCTAATACAAAGCAAATGCCAACTGATAAAAATGAAATTTTGAATTTAATGTATAACTATGATCGACTCCAAAACAGGACATTTAATTTAGATTTATAACAATTGATATGGTACACAAACATGGAGTAATTGTAGAATCAAAGTGATGCTTATGTAATTAATATAATAGTACAGTTAAGTAATGATAGCTTAAACACATCCAATGACTACAGGTTCCCCTAAATTCGTTAATGCACTACAAACAGTCAACAATTTGTCATCATTTTTATGCTTGATGAGACTCAAACTCAAAGTTCCTTTTAATACTGTGTATCTATTTACACAGTGAAGGGAAGATATTTGGTTGTCCTACAAAAAAACCAACAACAACAATTATGAACTATGAACTATTGACTACTTCCATACCATTAAGAAAATGCTCATTGCATATTCTTGAAGACTTGACTGGATGCCACCCTTCTCTTCTTATAGCAGCTTCCCACTTCTGGCACCTATTCCTATCTGTAAGTGGAAATCTAAAAAAGCTGAGCCCTCCTTTCTTTGCTACATAGTTTGCACATCCAACCACACAGCAATTCTTCACCATGACTGCCACAGCCGCTCTAGCTAGCTTTCCCCCCAGTGGGCGTGACCCGACCGCGCCCATGTACGTGAATATCATTAAAATTCCTCGGCGGTTTTTGGATGAAACTATGTATAGCAGTATAGATCGAGGAAAAGTGAAAAGATGTTGCTCTTGTAATACTCTCTAGAAATAGGTAGCAATTGTTAGACAATTCAATATACTAGTGCAGAAAGGGAATGTATCAAGAATTGAGACAGAATATCATCCTCATACAAGCAGCACTAATCAGGTAGGAGTTTAAATAAATGTATAAAGAGTTTTATATCAGAGCTCTCAACCTAAGAATTGCTTTTCCAGTATTACTGGTATGCTATTTCAGTATTTTGATGAGCATTTCAGTATTTCCCCCTTCATAATAAATAATAATAATTGACAAATTGATAATCATTGGACTCATCACACATTAAACTATATGGGACATTCCGAACATTTTCAACAATAGGCTTCTTGTGATATGGATCAAGAGCCTCACATATAATAGCTCGTGTTTTAGTGCATTTGCACGAGAAATCAGATGCTATCTTGGAATCAGGGAACATTGTTGCAAATAATGAAGACAGATGATTAGCAGTTAGAAATGAGATATTATGCATGGCAATAAAATTTGACATGATAACTTCTGCTGTGGTAACCTTACGAATGTGTGACAGCTCTGAGGGTTGACCAAGCATGCCTGCTATACTCTTAGTGCTATTGCTATCCTTGAATCTCTGCTGATGTGTAGGCCCTCTAGCATGACGTGTTATATCATTGAAGCCTCCATGGGCTACACTAAAATCAGACTTGCACAATTTACAATGAGCATATTGGTCACACTTAGAACTTGCTATGATACCATCTGGGAGCTTCCAAGAGGATTTGAACTTCCCTCCAGCTTGACACTTCTTCTTTACAGCATCCATAGCAAATAATTAAATAATTTCTAATTAACGCCCATCCCCGTAAAACTAGCTCCATTTCCGTAGTCCGTAATCTGAAAGCAATATCAGTATAAATTACGGATGAATCCGTAGAGTTGAGAGCTCTGATATTATATTAACCAGCAGTAATAGAAACAATTGAAGAAGTTATTGATTGTGCAATACCACTTCATGAGCTAGTGTATCCACGCATAATAATAAATATTGTCATGCAGTGCAAAGATAAAAGGTTCTATGGTTAAAATAATGCTGAATAGATAAATATTACAAATGAATAAATTTATTTATAGATACTAGAAGAAATTAATGCTTAAATTATTGCATCGTTATGATACTTTTAGTGTAGTATTGAGAATTAATGCCTTAGCACTATAGATACATAAATTAAAAGCACATAATGTGTAATTATGGTTAATGTTTGTTATGTGTACATGACATTTTATGCATTGTCTTTGTCAGTATAGTTATGAGTTACTAGCTATAATTATGCTAGAGTATTGAACACAAGTTATATCACATACTATATAATTGATTTTAATTAAAAAAAATTAACTGCTTGATTGTTCTTTTTTTATTCCTATCTAAATAAACAGTTTTTTAAAGTTATATATAGTTCTAATGATATTGCATTGTTCTGTTCAGCCAAAGTAATTCACAATGATCATTCTTGCTTTGGACATTTCATAATTTTCTGACGAAAACCATAGGTTCCAACTGTTAAGAATCAGCCTTGGCAGCCAAGGAAATTGGGCTTATCAATCTGCCACATACGAATTCCCCACAGGCCTATTGACTGTAGGAAATTCCCACCAAATGTAGTAGATTGTCTGCTGATAATTGATTATGTAACAAGTTGGTTGCCTCTGTCTGGGTAGCTGTAGCTATAAATTGGTGGCAACTGTAATTACTGTACTGCATACTGTAACTTGCTCAAAACATTTACATGCGTGCTTGCATGATGCATCAGATAGCAACTGACATGCCCCTGCAATCAGGCATGCATGCTATGTGCAGCTGAGTCAGCACATAGCTTGCAGTTATGAGCTTCTTTCTTCTTGCCTGCTTTTTGAGTGTTCAACTTCATGGCTGAGTCTGAGTCTACTCCACCTCCTGCTAAGAAAATCAAGAAAGTTAGACCTGCTCATTTTGATCCCTCCTGGTCACAGCTATTCAAAGGAATTGGAAAAAGCATAAAGGGTATATAGCTGTGACTAGGCTTCACTGTAATCAACTTAATAATCATATTATTATTACAGGTGACACATTTGCCCACTGCTCACTTTGCTGTTCAGATTTTGGTGTCTCTCATGGTGGTAAGCATGATGTATAAGTTCACGTCAATGGTAAGCACCACAAGGAGGCAGCAAGTGCAGCTTCTTCAACATGTTCCGTGACATCTTTCTTCAAACCTCAGCATATATCACGTGTTACTGAAGCTGAAGCTAGGTGGGCTTTGTTTACCGCTAAACTTAACCTATCATTTCTCACAAGTGATCATGCTACCAAACTGTTCAAAACAATGTTCCCGGATTCTGAAATAGCTAAGGCTTTTGCATGTGGTCACACTAAGACGGCAGCTATCATAAAAGAAGCTCTCTCGCCTCACTTTCGAAAAAGACAGTCACAAACTTGTCTAACCCCTTCTTACTACTAAAAAACATACTTTTTATTTTGTGGACGAACAGACTGCTAAAGTTATTAGTATTACTAGTAGGCTAGAAAATCCACTCACCAAGCCAATTCTTTACTTTCTGGCTCATGTGTTGCCATCAATGGACAGATTCAGCCGGCTTTTTCAAAAGTCTAATGAGAACACCACATGTGAGCTCTATGTGCAAATGGGTAGGCTGGTACGTCTGTACGCTGGCAATCTATTGAAGAAGGAAGTTATTAACCCTCAGCGCGCATGCGCCCAGAGGGTTACAGTAGTCCTAGTGTCATTAACCCTCAGCGCATGCGCAAGAGGGTTACAGTGGGAACCGCCCCTTATAAAACTTGCTTGTCACGTGAGCCAGCTTGCAGGTTGCAAATCACTTTTAAATAGCTAACAATTCCATGCATTCAGTGTGAGGTGTTGCGTTGTGTAGTCGTTGAGTGAGGAAGTACCTAACCTAATAGTTTTTGGTTCGAATCTGCGTCGACAATGTTTGTTTTTTTTCATCCTGTTTTTTTTCTTTTTTCTTTTGTCTTCTTGCCTTATTTTCCTCTTTCTTCCTACTGTTATTATTTCTTTCCTACCTTTTCCTTTCTTTTTTTCTAACTAGCGCTGAGGGTTTGCACTTCAGTGCTCTAGTTCTTGCAGCAGGTGATAAATTGAAGGAATTGAAGATGGATGTTTCCAGTCAAGTGGCTAATGAACATCTTGGAATTGGGACCGAAACGTGGGTGAGTGTTGCTGAGCTAGAACAGGAGCACACAACACGAAGCCTTTCTTCACAGCTGTACGGAAGTTTTACATATAAACCATTACGAAGATGCTTAGCAAATTTGAACTTGGCTATCCTTCATCCCAGCAAAGCTTCTACTTTTCCCTCTAGCACAGTGGTGACACTAGAAAAACGTTTTCCTCAACTTGGCCTGTCCGACTCTGAGTCAATTCAGCGCTTAGAGGAAGAATTTATGGACTTCACTCTCTCTCCAGGGGATCTTCCCACCATAGACACATATAATGCTGTGGATCACACCAAGAAAGCATGTGCTGGGCATTTCTGGTTGGAAGTTGGAAAGATGATGATACTTAGTGGATAGCTGAGATTTCCCAACTTGTATCGTCTTATGGCTGGTCTTCTCAGCATCCCTTGCTCGAATGCAGATGCAGAGCGTGGGTTCTCAGTGCTCAGGAAGGTACATACAGACCAGAGGGCCAGCCTTAGCCATGAAACCATAGTTCATTTATTTTCTATTAAGTTCAACGACACTTCTTGTTGCTTTGACACTGAACTTTCTGAAGAACTTATCACAAAATGTAAGAAGGCTACTAGACTCTCCTTGAACAAGAAGTAGAACACAACTTTCATCTGACACATGCATTAACAAATTATAATTATATTCATAGCCTTAATTAGTGGGTGTGGTTTAAATTAATTGGTGGGTGTGGCTTGCCACTGATTTTTTTCCTAGCAGGTTGGAACCTATGGAAAACAAGGTATGTCGATGCTTAGGTGGTTCTCTTTACGGCGCTTACATGCTTTGTTTGCTTTTGGAATACAGCTTCTATAACATCTGACATTTATTTTTGTATTTCCAGCATTTTCAGTTTCAACCATATCATCATCAGCCTCATCATCAGTATATCTTTCTTCCTCATCGTCTTCGTCTTCGTCTTCATCATCCTCAAAATCTTGGAGATCTGTTCGTGCTCTGCTTCAATATGGTCTTCAGAGTTTAACTTCTCAATCTCTATATTATCTGGTGCTCCAGCTACCTCAGTTTCAGCAGGTAGAGATATATACACCAATGTGGAGTAAGGCCACCATCAAGAACGCTGCAAAAATATATCTGGTCATATTTGTTATTAGTTTATTCCTCAGTGCAGTAAATATACCCAAGTACTAGACTGTGTTAAGGTTTTGGAATTATACTTTTATACTGAAGTTATGTGTCAATTTCCTTTACCTAACAGTTTTTTTTTGTGACACAATCATAATAAAAAGTATGTTATTGTTAGATCATTTCCTCATGGTCTCCTTCGCCTGCAGTAACTTCCTTGCCTACAGTGACTCCATTGATGACTGTGACCCCATTGACATCAGAGACACCTATAGGCCTGGGTTGCTAACAGTTCCACCAGCACCACCCATGTCCACTCTAGTACTGCCAGTGTCAGCACTGCCTGGAGCTATGTCGTCTGCAGGACCAGCAGTAGCACCAGCACAAATTTACTCTGGACCCATTGGTAAGTGGGCCGCATGGGCTGTTCTTATGTGTTACCTAAAATGTTCGAGGCGAAGTAAATTAATGTGTTTAGGGTAAGAACAGAGATAGGTGCAACTATCTTATCCATAATCATTGTACACCCTATTATTTATCCCCCAGTGCCCCCAGCCTGATGAGATTCTTCCATAGACTTCTATTAGAAGTTATGCTCAATAGGGTGTACTAGTACACCCTTTCCGCAAGGGTGTTTCAGTACACCCTGGTAAGGGTGTATCGCTACACCCCGTTTTTTACTGTGTGACGAGTAATAAAGCTAAAATGTCAACATTCTAACATGAGTTATACTATGGATGCCGCTAATCAACCCCTTCTACACCCCAACCCTCTCTTTTCAACTAGCTCCTACCCATCTGAAATTCCATTCAAGTCAATTCTTCAGTCAACTTTGTTCTCCTCTTCTCATTTCTTCACTCTTCAAAAGTCTTCCTTCATATCTGAGGGTGTCCCCCCCCCCCCCCCCCCCCCCCCCCCCCTCTCGCCCCAAAGACCTTGCCTATGGGGCAAGTCTGGAACTCGTGATGACCTCTGACATTCTCGTTGATTCTTTCCTCGTCCCAGTCTTGGCGTCTAAGCCCATCAGCATTCCCATTAGGCCTTACCAGGGCTATAATGTATGTCCAACTGCCTGTCTTGGAGCTTGAGGGCAAATCTCTTCAATCTCTTGTTGAGCTGTCTGCTAGTAAGAAGAGACATACAGGGTTTTGTGATCAGTGTAGATCACCACTTCTGAGAGAAGGTCTTTAGCAATGCTGCCCAGATCACTGGGGGTACTACTAATTTACATGCTAGGACAAGCTGCCATTCAGGGCATTGTGGGTGTTATCGAAAAGGTCTTTAGAAAAGGTCTTTAGTATATCGCAGCCCAGGATACCTGGAGGACTAGTGATTGTCTGGGCACAAGATAGGAGAATTATTGGGAGGGTGATAGATTGAATTGCCATTTGGGGCACTCTGGGCACTAATAGGAAGACTGAGAGGGGCATTGGGTAGGTGGGTGTTAAGTATTTCTTATATTTTAGCTGAACTCTGTTCATTTTCTTGTTAACCCTTTCGTTCCCAATCCCGCTTTGAAGCGGGTGAAGACCGGTTGGCTTCTCCGAATTTTTACAAATAGTTACTTTATAGCTAGAACCTTCAGATTGCATACACAGGTGCCCAATGCATTGGAGAAGCATCTAAAATAGCTTTCAGCCAGGACTGCTTCGACAGTACCTCACAGCAGTTGCGTTTATTTCTTCCTCGGCAAAAAACAACAACATCGGTTCTCCGTCGAATTTTAAAAAAAGTTACCTTCTTCACAGCAGCTTCATTTATGAATCCAGATCTCAAGAGCTTTGTAGAAGCAGCGAAAATTGCTTGAGCTCAGTAGCCGTCCATAACACATTGAAACAACCGCTTCTTTGCCGACCAAGACTTTGCGGTTTGACTTACTGTCTTCTCCATTTTTTATAAAATCGCCAGTTCAACTGGGGACCTCCCTATTACGTACAGTCTTAGGTAATGCTTATTACATCATGGGAAAAAAGTGAGCGTGTCGTGTGACCCCGGTAACTATGCAAAAAAAAAATTTTTTCAAAGTCATTTTTGGGAAGATGGCGTCTACAAGTTACAATGCGGTGCAAGTTTTAGACTTGCTGGATGCTGACTCTAGCGACTCAGGATCAAGCGGAGAGAAGGGAGACGACATCTAGGACTATAGGAGGCCCTGTATCAGGGTTGGTGGACCAGACCCCGTCAACTCTGATACTGAAAATGGGAGTCAAGAAGATGATCGAGGTAAGCTTGTCTTTCTCTTGTCTTTCTCTAGAAAAATAGCAAGCTTCTGTTGTGGAAAGGACTTATTTATAGCTATATTGAGAAAGAGTAAGCCGTTTAGCTATAATATATGTATATATTTCATTGAGTTTTGAGATTTGAAAGTGGCTTGTGGTTTTTTGAACAAATTCAAATTTTCAAAAAAATAAAAAAATTTTTTTACCACATATACTACTAGGACCAGATGTGAATGCAGTCAGCGACCCGATTACGCAGATGAGGCGACAGGAGCAGAGTCTTCCAGTGATGAAGGAGAGGATACCGGACCTGAGTCTTCCAATGATGAAACACGAATAGGCAGCAGGTTCCAGTGATGAAGAAGAGGAAGTGGCTCCTCCTGCTCCGAGTTCTGGACGTCCTCGCGGTCGGAGAAGGCGGGAACCGAAGAACAAGTGTCGGGTGGATGAGGTAGGGGGAGAGTGGCACACCCATTGATATTCCATAATCTTTTGTGTGAAGGACCACAGACTCTGATATTTGTGGCTGCTTCCCCCTCCCCCCTGAACATCCCAAAAGTTGTAATATGTATTGTTATTGTCGTTGTCGTTGTCAGTGTTTTTGTGGTGTTGTAGTGGAGCTTCGCACTCGATGTATATGTGTGTGCGTGGAGTTGAAATGTTATTCTGGCGCTTCCAGATCTAACCGGGGAGGGAACGAACTCGGGGGGGGGGGGGGGGGGGGCTTTTCCAATCGGGGCTACTATGCCCATGTAAGTTGAATTTCATGTATGTGTGTGTGTGTACACCAGTCAATTTATATTATACATTTATTTTTATGATCTGTATTCACCTGTATCTTCTTTTTTCTAGTGTGTGTGTGTGTGTGTGTGCATGTGTGCATTTGTGTGTGTGCATTTGTGGAATGAGAGAGAGCAACCGTGGACAAACAGTATGTGGCACTTCCGTATACAACCTGGGAGGGAACTCTGGATCTTTTTGGATCGTGACTACTATGCCCATGTAAGTTGAATTTCATGTGTGTGTGTGTGTACACCAGTCAATTTATGTATAATAAATTATACATTTATTTTTATGATCTGTATTCACCTGTAGCTTCTTTTTTCTTGTGTGTGTGTGTGTATGTGTGTGCATGCATTTGTGTAAAGAGAGAGAGAGCAACTATGAACAAACAGTATGTGGCGCTTCCAGATCCAACCTGAGAGAGAACGAACTCGGGGGTCTTTTTCGGTCTGTGACATCAAGTTGAATTTCATTTCAACTTACTGATATGTGGGGGGATGGGTATGGTACAAGAATGTCAGTGAAAAGTAATGACGGTGGAGGGGGGGGGCAATTCAGCGAGGCCAGCTGTTATGTTACAAATATCATTGTTGTCTGTGTTTTTTTTGGTATTGTATGGAGGTTCCGGATCCTAACCTGGGAGGGATCGTTCAGTCTGTGACACCATCCATGCCGGGTAAGTTGAATTCCACGTGTGTGTTTGTACTGCTTTTCATTTTCAAATTACACTTTCTCAATACAACGATATACATACCAGGGGTTCATACAGTGGGAGGCTAGCCCTGGGTTCCCCCCTAGAATTTTGGGAGTTGAATAGAAATGAACATTTTGGAAGCATTTATTTTTAGTCTGATATTGTATCCATTATGTTCCTATCATAACTGAGCCATTTAGTGCATAGGACCGAACACTGATCATCAGTGTGAAGTATAGACTCTTATGCAAAGATGTGCATCAAAGTAGTGTAGGTTCCAAAAAATGGGTGTGGCAAAGTACACTCGGAGCCCCACCCACCCCCCTCCCCACCCCAAACAAAAAGCCTGTATGAAACCGCATACAATACATCATAAAGTTGCAATTATATAGGATCATGAATAATTTGTTGTTTGTATTACAAATATCTTTGTTGTTTGTGATTTTGTGTATATGAAATTGTTTTTTTTTTAAAGTATTAGTAGAGGGCCTAAATATTATTCAATTTTCTCAATCGAAAAATGAGGGGAATCCCAAACTCTTGGTCTATTTAGTGATATACGGTTGCTATGGGGTTTTCCCAGCCAGCATCGAGTAAAAAAAATAAAACGATAATGCTCTATTCCGCGGTAGAAGATTAGATTTTTCCGCGCGCGTCCAAACAATTCGGGAACGAGAGGGTTAACTGAAATTTGCTCTTACAAACTACTTCACAAGCTTTTGTTTGTCAATACACAGCACTAGTCCTTATTAACCCTCAGTGCGCATGCGCCTGAGGGTATATAGTAGTCAACCAGTCATTCATTAACCCTCAGTGCGCATGCGCCTGAGGGTATATAGTAGTCAACCCGTCATTCATTCATTCATTCATTCATTCATTCATTCAGTCAACAGCGGATCTCGAAGAGTACGGCTACCCAGGCTTTGAAAGCAACATCAAACTATAGCACTTCACAGAGTAAGTCCCTTTAATGTGCCAGAATTGTTAGTTTTGACTTAGTTTTCAAGAAAAAGCGAGTAGCCTACAATCGTACGTTACGGTAATGGGAACCGCCCCTTAAAAAACTTGCTTGTCACGTGAGCCAGCTTTCAGGTTGCAAATCACTTTTAAATAGATAACAATTACATGGATTTAGCGTGAGGTGTTCCATGGCATAGTTGATGAGTGAGCGAATAGCTAACCTAGAAGGTCTCTGGTTCAAGCCAGAGTGGATGCTTTTTTTTTTTTTTTCCTCTTTTTTTTTTTTCTTCTTGCCTTATTTACCGCTTCCTGCTGTTTTTATTGCTTTCCTACCTTTTCCTTTCATTTCCTCTTTCTTTTGTCCCTCTTCATTGTCTTTTTCTCTTTCCTGCCTCTCTTCATGCCACTTCTCTTTCTTTTTTTTTTGTTTCTACACTTTTATTTTTCTTTATCATACTAGTTAACAAGCACTAAGGGTTTGCACTTCAGTGCTCTAGTTCATTCATTCATTCATTCATTCATTCAGTCAACAAGGGATCTCGAAGAGTACGGCTACCCAGGCTTTGAAAGCGACTTCAAACTATAGCACTTCACAGAGTAAGTCCCTTTAATGTGCCAGAATTGTTAGTTTTGACTTAGTTTTCAAGAAAAAGCGAGTAGAATTTCAGTCCTACAATCGTACGTTACGGTAATGGGAACCGCCCCTTAAAAAACTTGCTTGTCACGGGAGCCAGCTTGCAGGTTGCAAATCGCTTCATACTAGCTAACTAGCGCTGAGGATTTGCACTTCAGTGCTCTAGTAATATATGTGAAGCCCACACCATGCTATAGTCTAAAACTGGAATGACACACACTTCACAAATTGTAAATAATACAATGCCATTTAGCCTATTCTAATGCTTCAGCTTTAGTCCTGCATATTTGACGACCCTTTGCCCAACATACATTATTACATCGGCAAGGATCATCAATATTGAACTGGTACCTCAGGGAATTTCCTGTTATAATTGTTAACCGTGATGATCATTTACCTAACAACTATATTTTTTTCACTGGTTATTATATGAATTTGCTAATAATGTTTATAAAAATAATCATCAATTGAAGGTTCCATAACTGAAGAGAACAGGAGAGCTGATCTTCACTCATCCATGATGGTGCGCATTCTCTACATAACATGCAAAACAATGTTGAATTTACAAGTACAGTAAGATCAGATTTTCCTTTCAGTGAAGTAGCTATATGACCAATATCCCCAAGTCCACCCCACCTTTATTTCTTAACTACCTTCAGTATCCATACCTTAATGAAATATCACACAAAACAGCTGCTTATAGTTCAATTTATTCTTAGTATCTTTAGCTTGGACAACACAATATAATATATGTGACCGTCTATGGGAAAATTGGGCACAACGCGGCATGCGTAGACTTCGCGAAAAGATCGATTTAGTTCTTAAAATTGTATTAAATAAGCCTAACGAAGGGAACGGTTAGGTGATATATAGCGGGAATGGCTAAAGCTACGGCGATAAAACTTGGAGAGCTTAATATCTGCTTGCCGAGGAGTGTGTAAGTGCAAAAAAAAAAGTTTTTGTCGGGGCCGCGTTGTGCCCGATTTTCCTGTAGACGGTCACATATAGAGATTACAATATTATGTATACAAACACCACGTGTCTTAATTCATCCAGGTGAAACTTTGTCAATCTCAGTCACTTACTATCATATGCTGAGTTTCCCTTTACCAGATTTAAAATCACCCTTCAAATCTGGCAATGGTCAACATTTGAACTTTATTGAAAGTAACTTAGCTGGCAAACCGTTTTTTTTTAAGAGCAAATTATACTTGGGCTCATTGTGTGTGTGTGTGTGTGTGTGGGGGTTTGTGTGTGTGGTGTGGTGTGTCTGTGTTCAGCAAGTATACACATTTGCATTTTGTGACCCTTGCAGTTCATGAACCTGACATATAGCTCGGCCATCACACATTGCCATAACACTACCACTTACCATTTCAAAAGTACCAGTAAGATATTGCCCATGTTCAATAATCATGAAGAAGTGTATTTTACCTATACAAACCTATTATACTTGGGCTCATTGTGTGTGTGTGTGTGGGGGGGGGGTTTGTGTGTATGGTGTGGTGTGTATGTGCAACAAGTACACACATTTGCATTTTGTGACCCTTGCAGTTCATAAACCTGACATATAGCTCGGCCATCACACATTGCCATAACACTACCACTTACCATTTCAAAAGTACCAGTAAGATATTGCCCATGTTCAATGATCATGAAGAAGTGTATTTTACCTATACAAACATGCACACATACATACACATAAAAATGTAATGGGTAACTTGAAGTTAAAAAAATACAAGTTAGTATGATTAGAATTGATTATTATTTGAGTGTGCTTTGTTTAGATTTTAGGGGAAATAGTTGGGCCGGGGAGAAATGCAACTGCTGTTGAAGACTGAACGAGTGAGAAGTATCGTGACATGTTATTCAGTCACTATTTTTGGCTAATTTCAGTTGAAACAATGGACACACTGGGAGCAAGGTGATAGAAGTTAGAGGATTTGTGACATAAAATAATCAATGAGACGAGAGGCTAAGTCAACTGATTGTCTTCTACAGAGATTATCTGTTGCACTTCAAGGGGAAACTTTACCTCAGCCATGGGTAGCATGCGTTGTCTAAGATATCTGCTCTCTTTTATATTATCATTATTATTATTTATTATTATTATTGTTATTTTGTTGTTGCTGCTGTTGAAATATTGCCAAACAACTCTTGATATACTATGAATTGTATTACATGCAATTACTTCTGTAATAGTACACAGCGTACATTGCCCAATGTATGGGAAAAATTGCCGTTCAATTGAAATAGGCCGCGGAAAATGAAATAGTATGGCTGGAGTTGAGATAGAACAGTTTGCAAAGTGAGGGGTTTTGCTTAAAAGTTTATTTAAAGTAATAGTGGATTAGGTTAAGATTTAGGTGTACTATTAGCGAGTGATAGCACTAGTAACCGTAGTCGTAAAGCAATAAACAGTACTCGGCTTTGCCTCGTACCATTTCAATTGCATTACTTGTGTTATTAATCCCGAATACCATGGTTACCCGTGTTATTACTCATACCAATATACCCCACACCAATAGCACATTGAAAAACGTTTGGGCTAAATCGCCACTAAATAGAAATGTCCCATAGAAAATGAAATACCTTAAGGTAGCTAATATTGACAGATACTTATTTTAGCGATTTTGGCTTTTTTGAGATTTTAGGGTGCTAGTTTTGTGCCAAAGGAATATGCTATCAGTTCAAGTCTAATACCATGCTATACTGGGTCCATGACTGTTATAATCAAGGTATTGGTAAGTTAAGATCTTATTCCAATCAAGAGCAAAATCAAGTTGAACTTTGAACTAGCTAAAATTAGCTAAAATTAGTACCGCAAATAAAAGTTACCTTAAGGTAGCCATAATAAAATAGTGCTGGCTGCATGTTAGGATGTCAGTGTACTATTACCAAGTAACAGCATGGGTAGTCGTGGTATTTTGGATGAATAGTACTCATGAAGCAAAAAAAAATAGCTCTCAGCTTCACCTCATTCGATTTCAATTACCTTACTTACGCTATCCTGACTACCATAATTACCCGTGTTATATTCATACTAACTCACATTATTGTGTCTCATGTTTTGCTGCCACTATGACACAACAAATCCTTTTATCATGACCACCAAATCTATATGAATATAAACAACAACACACTCACACACAAAGGTATGACAATGTCTAATTCCTAATTGTTTACTATTCTGACTCTAAATGCAGTTTTAGTGTAATAACTCACACAGAGTAATTTTGACTAATCTCAAAAATGTTCAAAGTATTGTGAAGCACATGCCCCCAGTCCCCTTCCACCACCCCCCCCCCCCCCCCCCCCCCACATACACACACACCCTTCAGTTTCTAGATTTATATACTTTTGTGTTGTGGAATAATTCCAAGTGATTGGAAGGCATCTTCAACTGCAATTTTCAAAAGGAGACCTCAGTAGTTTGGCTTCAAAATAATGTTGCACTACAAGAACACTTAGTTCACATTACTCTACAAAATTTCCTTATCTTCTTTAATGTTACCTCAAACTACCAGCTTGTTTTCCAGCTAAACATTTCTACCCAGAAAGCTCTGATTCACATGACCCAGAGGTAGCACAAACATTTTAATCTGGGCGAAAGTTCGCTCTTTGTTTTTCTGTATCCAGCAAACGAGTCCAGCAGAATATAACCCACACCATGTAATCAGGTATACAGTACTTTTTATAGCTTTTAGCTAATGTTCCATAATAGTAAGTTCTATAAAATTACCTGACCTGCTGGACATCTGTCAGCTGTGGGAAACTCGTAATGTCTAGTGATATTTATGTCATATTAAAATAAATACACTGAATAGTGTAATAAGTAAATATCATAATTTACAAATTCATGAAAGTGATTCTACACCCTAGAAAACTTTATACTAGAGTTACTATACTAAAGTCTAGAATAATATGTTTGTCTAACTTTAAATGGCTCAGGTACGAAAATAAACATTCACAATTATGCACAATTCTGTGGGTAAATTGTAGCCAGTTGCCAGATATTATAGTAAGAACTAGCACTTCCATAATTATGTTCTTATAATGGCATTGTCATCTTTGAACCTGGTGTATCATGGCTTACTTCATCCTCATACTGAGTTTGTTGAAGCATGTCAGATACTGTAAGACGAGACAATAAATACTTTTTGTTTGGTTGGTTACATTTAATCATCTACCTAGATCATAAACATGGCCCTACTATGTACTTGAAGTCTTCCAATTTGTGAACAAATTTCTTGATTTGCCATTCACTCCATGTATCAGACTATGTGCCTCAGACTCCAATCCAGTAAAACACATGTATAGTTATAATGATATGATATACATGAATTATTTTATTATAATAATAATTCATTCTACACTACTTCAAGGAAAATATATAAAAACTAATTCTAGCATAGTCTCATTAGTACAATCTAAAAATAATGTTATTGAAAGTAATAACTAATCTACAAACAGCAGCTACATTATACTGTTCAATCAATGAGATTCACAATAGCTCAACCTAGCCACCTGACACGGCATAATTATATACAGTGTGCACATTTAGGAGAACATTTTCTTCTCCCACTTATTCTACAGCGATAGAAACTTTGTTTACAGCGTTTTATGCACGATATTCTTCTTTTTCTAGAACCTTGCATTTCAGAATTTTCATCTTCTTCACTTTCAGCCAGGCCATCTTCATCGTCAATGAATTCTTTGACCTCTGCTTCTTCGCTGTCTTGATCTTCATCCTCATCATCCTCAATATCTTGGAGATCTGCTTCTTCCTCTGCATCAATGAAGTCTTCAGGGTTTATCTTCTCAATCTCCTTATCTGGTGCATCAGCTACCTCATTCTGAATTGTGTCAGCAGGTAGAGATACACCAATGTGGAGTAAGGCAACCATCAAGAAAGCTGCAAATATGTACTGGGCCATTCTTTATATTATTATTTTGTTAGTTTTCTGTTAAAAGTACCTAAGGACTTTAAAACGTTATATTTGGTGATTACAAATGTCACATTCATACTAAAATTGTGCAACTTCCTTAACCTCACAGTTTGTAATTCTTTAGTGTCACAGTTGTCAAAATGAATTAAATGTTTAGAATTAACTATTTCCTTCTAGCTTTTGGCTGGTTTGAAAAACTTGCAGTTTGTTCTTTGTTGTTATTGTTAATAAATTATATATAGGATTTATTTAACTATTTCCTTGTGGTTTTAGACTGGTTTTTATAAGCTGTTCAGTTTACTAATATACAGTGCTGTTTTCATATCGGAATTGATGAAGCTTTATAAAATTATCGTTGAAGTAATACTTAGTGGTGTTTAAATTAGGAAAGTCACACAATTGTTGAGAATGGTTTATCATTTTTATTCCCTTAAACAATAATCGATGCAATCTCTATGAGTTTGCAGATTGACACAATCTTATAAATAATAAATAATATACATACAAAATATATTTTGACTCAGATGAGTATTGAAATGTGTATTATAAATAAGATTAATATAAGTGTTGTCTTGAATAGAGGGAGATTGCCAGGGTTGAAAAAAAGACATTTTAAGTGGCCAAGCCAGGAAAAGTAGGCATAACATGGATGTGGCCTAATGCTACACTACATTAGTACGACAACTCAAGCATAGCTACAATATTAAGTAGAAACATCCAAATGTTGATTCTTTGTGATCAAAGGTGTTTTGATGAGCCTGCTTACTCATCTGGTTATTTATATGAGATTGAATAATGAACTCTCAGAGGCACAGCATCACTTCCAGAATCTGCAGCTGTTAGAACCATTACAAATAGTAGCCAAGTACATTCTGGAGATGGAGTATTTGGTTGTTGGTGACATTATCCCTTCTATCTCTTTCAAACATGGTTTCTCTATACCAATTTGATGAGAAAAATGATGGCAAAAAAGTTTCATGTGAAAAACACTGCAGTCATTGAATAAGTTATTCTAAGCAATGGCAAACAACTATTTGTTCCACTACCTGTGGGTCTGCTTTGCACTTTAAATAAAGCTATTTTATATGCCTAACTTGAAGTAACTCCTAAATTAGAAGGTTATACAGTATTTTGTCAGTACAAAAATTACTTCTAATTGTTTCTCAGCCATCTTCATATTGAGCTAAGCCTGGTTGAGCAAGAATCTTTAAGCACTCTACCAATACAGGATTATCTCAGTTAGGATGTTTTTCTTCAGTGTGTGTAGATATAGGTAAATCACTAACGTAAAATGTATGTGACAATGATTCCTGTGACTATTATGAAGCTGGTAATTTTTTAATATGTATTTTCTCCAACTTGTAGTGTAAGGAGAGGGGTTTAAGGGGCTCAAGCAGTATTACTGTGTGCTTTTTTGCTATTTTTTATTTGTAAAAGTAAAAAAAAAAAACACACACAACATACTAACCAGAAATTCATTATTTGGAAACTTTCCTCAGTTTATCTACTACACACCTTCTCCAGATTATCCTTGTGGTGTAATGGACACCAACATTTAATTAACTGTTTAAGTTTTCACCCATACATTGACTCTGATGTACTTCCCATGTCCTTCCTCAGTAATTATTTAATTATCTACTCTTCTATTTTTCAATTATATCATTATTTACTTTACATTTATCAATTATGTAATTATTTAATTAACTAGTTTATTTATGTTTCTTTGTCTCATGCACCCTACTCTTTTGTGATAGCTGGTTTTCTATAATATATTGGCTGGCTAATAATCATTCTAAGAGTTTTTGCTGCATCTCATATTCTTATGGCATTAACTTAAACAAGAATTAACCTGCCCAGAACTCTATTCTGGTGAACCTATTCTAGCCTTCATTAGCCAGAAGGTCAAGAAGCTCCTGGGAACTCTAATCTCCCACATTGCCATTACAACTTAGCTTATTAAGCAACAATGGATAGCTAGCTAGCCATCCATGTGCTTCTACCCATGATAACCCTTTACCGTTTTTGTTCTAAAAGGTAATCAAACAATTGCCTGAACTGCCTGATTACTTTCTCCAGCCTTCATTCATAATGGTTTACAAATAGTGTTATAGCTATTTTTTACTGGCACACATTATGAGGTAAATTTTACCCATTTGACACTTAACTGAGCTGAAGTCAGGGGTGATGGAAGTTGTTTCTGGGAGGGGGGAGGGGCAGGGGGACACCATGTATCACCAAGCAATACATTAAAACAGTCACCATGATAATTGGATGGAAAATGATATGATGTAGCATACAAGTTAAAAAAAATTCCTTTGGTTATTCCTAAGAATTCCTTAGCAATGTCCATCAGGTTAAAGTTGCCTGCTTTGTCTTCACATGCATCAAAATAGATAGTATCATAAAAGTACTCCACTATTATCAGGTCAATCATCTTATCCAAGAAGCCAAAGACAACTGATTTTCCATATGACAGTATGTTTGTTTGGTTTTGCAAATAGAATTGAATTCATGAACCAATAAATTACAAGATGCAATAAATGTTCCATGCCCCCTATGCCCACCAAGCTATAAAAAGGGGGGGGGGGGGGCTTGTGCCTACCTGCCCCCGTAAATTCTATCACCCCTGGCTGCAGCCAAGCCGGCCAATGAGCTTAGTTTTTCAGAGAGATGTACACAATTGAGTATATTTTGGTACCCCAGAGGTGTAGGGCTACAACAACCAAAACCCACTCCTCCTCCCTTTTCTATGACCCCTGCATCCTGCATAGTTTGCAGCTTAGTCCGGGTTTATTAGTTCACGTAATATTACATAATGTCTGTGAGCCAACCAGGAATGAGCAAGGACTTCAGCCACCCAATTAGATCAAGACATATGTAACAACTTCAATCACCTATTTCCCAAAGCCTAATAATGTCAGTAGATATGAACAATCTTACTATCATCCTACTTCTACTCACTGTCACTCCTATATACCTGTACCATGATATTCAGGGGCTGTTTCAGCATTAATAACAGGTAGGGGCCAATTATATTTAGGACAAAATTTATGAAATTTAAAAAAAATGCATTAATGAAATGGAAATTTATTTATAAATGGAAAGCATAATTAGCATTCATAAACAAAATTGTGTGTATTTACACTCTACATAATCTTTCAATAAACTTTGTTTTGCTCCCCCCCCCCCCCCCCCCCCCTGTATCTTTACCCTTTCCTTACTCAGTATTCTAAATTCATGGTATTCTAAACTAAGTAGCTAACTGGTCAAACTTCCTGCCACATGCGCAAGCGTTAGAGCTAATGAGCTGTTTGCGCAAATTGTTATACTAATCAGTGTTCCTCCTTCTTCGTTCCTCTACCGTTTACACACTGCTGCGTTTAGAGCCCAGACAGCACCAGTCGCGTGAGGTGGAGTATACACAGGTAGTTTACTGCATGTGCTGAGTGCGTGTTCAAATTGCATATTATTAACAATTTTTTTCTACCATTGTCTTGTTTGTATCAAATAGTAGATATAGACACAATAGTCATATTCCATACTTGAATCATTACAGTTTCTAATTTCTTTAAACAGCCTGTGCTATTGGATTCATTTTCTACAAGATGAAAGCTATTAGTTTTTTATTTGTAGTAATAGTAGCAAGATCTAATCTTCATATCTAACCAAAAAAAAGAGTTTCACACTCAATAACAATGGTCCATACATTTCACAAGCTTTCATAAATAATTTTAAAGTTAATGTGGTGGCAAAGGTGCATTGTAAGACACTCTGTAAACTTCTATTCCAGCCTCTCGTAACGATTCTAAATTGTGGTAGTGCTGAACAGTATACAAACCCAGTGGTCGTGTACCTTCCTAGGGCACTGACTAATCTCTGCACACAGCGTGGACATGGTTCAAGCCAGGTATAGAGAATTATAGCATCAGACTTTCCCGGCCTTACAAATGTCTCCAGGTTCTGCAGGAGAAGATCTTCTGCGTTGTGTGATGGAGTGGGTCGAGAAACGCGGAAGTTCCTTTTTCCATTATGAGGATAAGGACTAGTGATGTGCTTGAGCACAAATGGCGAGCGAGCCTAAAGACTATACTATTTTTATATGAATGATTTTGACTTCTAACACTGAAGTTACTGAAAATAATGTCCAGTTTTTTAATTTAGCATACAGGTTAAAGGGATTTCAGTGCCGTAGTAACAACTCTCTGCAACTGCTTGAAAGGAAAAAAACAACAGCAAAACAATACACCTTAACAACAAAAAACAACAGCAAAACAATACACCTTAGTTAAAAGTTTTCTTTGTGATATTCTTTAGCTAAGTAGTGGTTGTAGCACACAATGCTTTGACACAACTGGACATGCACCTACACAGACTTACCTTCGCAGTAGTATAGTAGACAATGTATTTTCAAGTAAAGCGGGTCCAATGCCATAGTAACCACTCCCCTCAACTGTTTGAATTGAAAAGAAGCAACAAAATCAAGTCACGTTATTTAAAAATTTCTTTGTGATATTCTTAATAGTAGTTGTAACGCACAATACTTTCACACAACTGAACATACCTACGCAAGACTTACCTTTGTGGTTCGTCTAGTGGACAATGAATTTTAGAATAAATGCTGTTGAGTAGGGCTTATAATCGTGACAAATAGCGTATTAACTTACCACCGCCACTAACTCGAATAGAAATGGAGCACCAGTAAGTTTTTGCACCGCAAAACAATTCAAAGCGGTAAACAATTCAATTTCTAAGGTGATACGGGTAATGGTCGCTACACCAGAGGATTCTGTTTAGTGAAGTTTGGGACGGGGTCGAACGTGGAGCGAACACAAAAATACGGAGGGTCAAAGTACAAAATGACATACATACGACCAAACATATATCTAAATAAATAAACTATAGTGGTGTGCTTGAGCACAAATGGCGAGCAAGCCTGATAGTTAGGTAACATAAAATGTTACTATTTTTAGCTTACTTCATGCAAACACTATAATAGCAGTTATGACATTGATTTCAGCAAACAAATACAAAATCACTCTCTTACCTGATTAATGGTAACTTTTGTAGTATCAAACATCAACCATTCTGATAATCTCAATCACCAGTAACTCTTGAACAAGCTCTCAGCTACGATAAAAAATAAACCAGTGTTATTATTTGTAATTTTAGCCAACAAATATGGAATTACTACTTACATCTTTCTTGAGTATTGATAACTTCTGTAGTATCAAATTGAAGTTACTTTGACCATCGGAATTACCTTGAATTCTTGACAACAAGCTATCACCTACAAAAACAAAAGACAATCAATTTTAGCACATAAATACAAAATCATTTTCTTACCTTGAGCAGTGGTAAAATTTGGTACTACAAAAGCACCAAATTTGAGCCAATCTGACTATTTGAATTTACCAGTCACTGTTGACAAGCTCTTAGCTACAAAAAAGAAAGGCCAGAGTTAATTTTGCATATTTAGCTAACAAATATTGAATTAGTACTTACCTCAGCTTCCCTGGAGAAGTAGTAGCTTCCTTAGCATTAATACTACGGCATTCTGACTACCAACGGCTCTTGACAACCAACAACCGGCACTCCGTTTCCCCCCATAAAACGGCGAAGTTTTGAAATTAAGTCTGGAAAAGGGTCTTCAATGCCATAGTAACCGGTCGAATCAACTTTTTGTTTCTTGAAAAGCAAGCATTTGCGAAGGAATTTTCTCACACTTTGGAGCTTAAGTATAAAGTAAGGCTTGCTTAATGCTGTAGTTTCATAATAAACTGGGGTCAAGCCTAAAAAGCCGTGTTTTTTGAAGAAAAAAGTTCTCTGCGCGCGCGTTTAAAGGGCATACGTACAATCCATACATACATGCATACATATATATATATTATTCATTTGATACAGGAGAATATCACGAGTCTGTTGGCTTAGTATTTACGCGAGTGCCGCAGGCACGAGTGTAAATACCGCCAATCAGACGAGTGATATTCTCGGGTATCCAATGGATAATAAATTTATTAGGTACTGCTCATGGGCGAATACCTTGGTAACAAGAAATTTACCTAGGGGGACGTAATAACCCAACGTAATAACTATGAACACAGGTGATATGGAAAAATATTGCCCTAAGCCACATCCTGTTTACTTTAATGCATTTTCTATGTGGCAACAGTTATCAGGCTCTGTTCAGTACCTAATAAACATATAACATATACCCGATTTTGCATTTCCACCCATAATACTGTCTCGCCCGCTACGCTCGCTCGCCGACAAACAAACATCCCGATTTTCGATTGTGTTACCCCTGTAAGTGTCTCGCTCGCTACGCTCGCTCGCCAATTAAGAAATAGATTTTTTTTTGTTTTTTTTTTTTGTTGTTGTTGTTTTTTTTTTTGTTTTTTTTTTCCAGAGACAAAAAATTTATATGTCAAATGTGAAAAAAAAAACAAAAAAAAAAACAAAAAAAAAACAACAGAAGGCAAATGTAGTCATTGATTTGTTAGCTGTGCTTGGTTGCTGACCAGGTCTATTTGGGTGGGGCATCGGATGGCGTGTCCTCGAGAAGAACGAGCCCCACGGATGCACTGGATAGCTGACCTCAAGAGAGAGAATGATAGTCTGCAGCGTAGCCAGTAGAGGGTTTGGCTGTACTTATGGTCCCACTTATCTGCTAGAAGGGATGCTAGCCTTTTGTAAAATGAAGTAGACTGCTTGGCCATTCCCCCTGTTGCAGAAAGGACAATTGGTGTGAACGATGCGTGTTCGACTTCAAGGATGCGCTGTTCATAGGCCCTCTTCTTTTCCTTTTCGTGTTTCCTGTAGCAGTTGTTGATGCTGGTGTTGCTGTTAGACGGGGCATGCGGGTTAAAACCCTTACATCCAGGAATGTCTTCTCGTATCGGCCACCCCAGAAGCCGTTCACTGCGATGTCTAGTCTTGCTCCCTCATTTGAGTTAGAGGTTCTGTGAGACATGGTTTCACCTGTCAAAGGTTGTAGATCAGGTTCTACCATGACATCATGGCATACCTCGGTTAGCAGGTTGGCAGTAGCGTCTCTTATCTCATTGTGACGGATTGAGGGGAAGCCACCACGAGGGCACGACAGCACATGATGTACAGAAAAATTTTCTCCACAGACACAGTGGGTGGGGGTGCCAGGGGGAGGCCAACCATAACGAAGGGACAGGGCATCCACGAATGCGCCTTTGTGTAGGCTAAAGCCGAACTCCTCAATTGGGAGAGATGTCAACCAATTTGAGGAACCTTTCTCACTCGCAAGTGCCAGCACCTTCGCACCTGTTGGAGAGAGGCGTTGCTTCAGTTCTTCAGCTGCAAGTATGGATTGCTCCCGTCTCAGCTGCTTGATGGTTGACTTTTGGTTGATCTGGGCAGCAAGGCACTCGTACGAGTAGTCCGATTGTTTGTGTAATATCAGATCTTTCAGTGGCCCAGAAACTGTGGTTGATGCAGAGAACTCAAGGTCACACTGTCCAAGTGGATTGCATAAACCCAGGCCCCCCAATCGGGCAGGCAAAGCGAACATGTCTCTGTTGATGTCATTGGGTGGCAGTCTTCCTGTGACTGTTGGGATGAAAACAGTACGTATGATGTTCTCCAGTGGTTGAAAATGAATGCTGATGTCTGGTAGTGTTCGAGAGAGATACGACCATTTGCTAGAGAAACCATGGTTGAATGCTGCAAAGGCAGCATGTGGTTGTGTGATGGCTATCTCCGAGAGTAATCTCAGCTCACTGCACCATTGATCCACCTTCTTGGAGAGGGAATGATTGATGTAGTCGGTGGTGCCTAGAGGAACACCCAGATGTGTATGTCCAACACTTGTAACATTGACATTTGAACCAGAAAAGGCAGTGATGGCTTCTGAGAGATGTGTGTCCTTGGCAACCAGCCATGTTTTGGCTGGGTTGGCATGGTAACCAAATGATGGGCCAGTGTTGGTAAGTTTGTCCCACCAGTTTCGGATGTTTGTGATAGAGCCTAAGGCAGAAGCATCATCAGCATACCATACTTGAGTGACTGAGTCAGGTAGGTTCTTGATGAGTGGGATGGTCGCTACAGCATACATGGGCATTGCCAAGGGGTCACCCTGTGTGGTCCCCTCTCTCTCTCTCGAGTAAATAACCTCACCATTAATGAACAGCTCAGTTGGGGCTCTGTAGGTGTTGATTAGCATGGTTGATATTGAGGGGCAAAGAAAACGGATGTTGTTTAGAGCAGCCTCCCGGTTTAGTGAGTTGAAGGCATTGCTAGCATCCACTAGGAGGGCTGCTTCTGTGTCGTCTCGCTTGAAGCACTCCTGCACAGCATGAGCTGCGGACTCAACCCCTGTTATCTGTCCTGCACATAACTGGATAGAGCCAGCAGCATCTTGGATGTCACCTCTTGTCACTCTTGTCATCCAGTTATGTTTGCTCTTTAAGATTTCTTTCACAGTGGAATCACCAACAACATCATTCAACTGGAGGAGATTGCCCTTAGCAATTATCCTCCTTGAAGTTTCACCAATTCCGATAGGTCTCACGCCTGGATCCTTGTCCAGAGCTATGAGTCTGCAGGCAAGCAAGGGATGGACACAAGTGGGGTCTACGTATTCAGTGCACAATCTTCTAGCAGCTAGGGCAAGTGACTGGCAGAGAGTATAGCAGGCAGATTTAAAAGAAGTGCATAGTCTCCGCCAGGCGAAGGCATCCAGTCCTGATGGCCCAGCAGCCCCTTTAGTATTGAGAGAGGTCGATTTGATGAGTGCAGCATCAATTGAATCAAAGATGACTGGATGAAAATCAGGTGGTGTACCATTGATCGTGGACTCCGGCATGGCTGACATGCCGCTGGGATGTTTGCTCTTTAAGATTTCTTTCACAGTGGAATCACCAACAACATCATTCAACTGGAGGAGATTGCCCTTACCCTTGTTTGATAATAGTTGTAGAGCAGCATTTGTTTTGCCTTGAAACATCAGGTTGGCGAAGGAGCTTGATAGCTGCTGCTGCCGACTAGTATTGTGATTTGTTTTTGGAAGACGGTCCTGGATGGCCCTGCATTCCCAAAGCAGACTGGCAAGATCACCATCACTCCACATCTTTAGGCGTTTCTCCATACATTTGATGTGATCTTGGATTTTGGAGTTGCGAAAAGGCTTCTGTAGTATCAGGTGGGGTAAGACTGTGGCAGCCTTTAAGGCAATGGGTTCTAGTGCAGACCCTGTGGCAAAGGCATTAAAGAGACGTGATAGTTCAGTGGTCAAAGATTTTCCTGCATTGCCCTGTGGGATTTTTAACAGATTATTCCTCCAGTGCACAGCTTCTTTGTAGATTTTGTCTAGCTGGCTCATAAAACTGATACTATCCACAGACCCCCACGCACGCCGCGTTGTGCCCGGTTTTCCCGTAGATGTTGGTTTTGCAAATAGAATTGAATTCATGAACCAATAAATTACAAGATGTAATAAATGTTCCATGCCCCCTATGCCCACCAAGCTATAAAAAGGGGGGGGGGGGACTTGTGCCTACCTGCCCCCCTAAATTCTATCACCCCTGGCTGCAGCCAAGCCGACCAATGAGCTTAGTATTTAAGAGAGATGTACACAATTGAGTATATTTTGGTACTCCAGCGGTGTAAGGCTGCAGCAACCAAAACCCACCCCTCCTCCCTTTTCTATGACCCCTGCATCCTGCATAGTTCACGTATATAGAGTATAATACATATTCATCTAAGCTGTGACACTCCATGCTCATTCCAGGAAGAAACAATCATAATTCTTCATAGCTGGAGGCTCAAACCAACTAGCATGTCTTATTAGTCTCTTAGTTGTATATAGGTTGGTCCCATGCATACTCATGCATGCAGAATGGAATTGCAAATGTCAATGAGTGAAGCTGTAAGTAAGCATAGTGACTAATATACTGTGGTTTAAATTAAATATTCTCTCCCTCTGCCACTCACCTTCCTACTACCTTCTTGATAACCCCCAATTTCCGACTTTTCTCCCAGCCCTACTCGTTTATCCTATTTACTGTTGTCTCTTCTGAATTATAGTGTATTTTATACAAAATCATTTGCAAAATAAATTTAATTAGTGACTATACAGTGCAAACAATTATGTTTTAACAGTTTGTGCATTGACTAGTTATAGCTTAAAAATTAACCACTTATGCTCTATATACATGTAATCCGGTATTTATATAGTACTTTTTATAGTTTTTAGCTAATGTTCCATAATAGTAAGTTCTATAAAATTACCTGACCTGCTGGACATCTGTCAGCAGTGGGAAACTCGTAATGTCTAGTGATATTTATGTCTGCAGTTGCAGATTAACACAATCTTATAAGTTATAGTTATAAACCAAAATTGAGGTTTGTATGCGATTTATAAACTCCGAGACAGAGGGCGCAGCCCGAGTGGCGAGGATTTATAAATCGAAATACAAACCTAATGATTTTGGTTTATAACTATTTTATAGCCCAAACATAAACAACGAGCAAAGCATAGCGTTAGCTATCGTAGTAATTGTATTAAAGTACCCAAACTCTTCATTATTCCATTTTGCTTTGATCTGCCTTCCACCATAATTATGGTTGCTAAGAACTATATCAGACATTTCCCCGCTAATACATTTTCTTACGAGCATACCAGACTGTATCAGATTTATAGTTCTTAACGACAAGCCGGGTCGCTCGGGTAACGGGCTATAAATAATAAATAATATACATACAAAATATATTTGACTAAGATGAGTATTGAAATGTATATTATACGTAAGATTAATATCAGTGTTGTCTTGAATAGAGGGAGATCACCGAATTCATTGCCAGGATTGAAAAAAGGACATTTTAAGTGGCCAAGCCAGGAAAAATAGGCGTAGCATGGATGTGGGCATGGATGTGGCCTAATGCTGCAATACATTAGTACAATCAATCTTAATAATCTGATATGACAACTCAAGCATAGCTACAATATTAAGTAGAAACATCCAAATGTTGATTCTTTGTGATCAAAGGTGTTTTGATGAGCCTGCTTACTCATCTGGTTATTTAGATGCTCAAAGGCACAGCATCACTTCCAGAATCTGCAGCTGTTAGAACCATTACAAATAGTAGCCAAGTACATTCTGGAGATGCAGTACTTGGTTGTTGGTGACATTATCCTTGAAATAGTCTTCTATCTCTTTCAAACATTGTTTCTCTATACCAATTTGATGACAAAAATGATGGCAAAAAAGTTCCATGTGAAGATAGCCAGAGCCCTAAGTTTACCTTCTAATACTCCTAACTATAGTCCTATTTCACTTCTACCTTAGTCTACACCCAGCCCAGCCTTTTTCCTAGCCTAGAATATTTCAATCCTTTAAAATTCCTAGCACTCATTTTAGTTCATACAATAACATAGAATACAAATGCATTGAAGAGGGATGTGTATTGGCATGAAACGAATAGTAAGCTATTTTATATGTATTAACTTGAAGTAACTCCTTCTAAACTAAAAGGCTATACAGCATTTTGTCAGTCTTCTTCAAAAATTCTATGAGTGCATCATTAAGACTATGAAGTGACAGCATACAAAAGGGTTAAGTTTAAATAACAATATCGGCTGTTAAAACAAGAAATTTGATATTATTACAAAAATTACTTCTAATTTCTTCTCAGCCATCTTCATATTGAGCTAAGCCTGGTTGAGCAAGAATCTTTAAGCACTCTACCAATACAAGATAATCTCAGTTAGGATGTTTTTCTTCAGTGTGTGTAGATATAGGTAAATTACTAACGTAGAATGTATGTGACAATGATTCCTGTGAACAATTATAATACTAGTGATTTTTTAATGTGTATTTTGTCCAACTATTAGTGTAAGGAGAGGGGTTTAAGGGGCTCAAGCAGTATTTCTGTGTGTTTTTTTGTTTCTTTTTATTTGTAAAAGACAAAAAACCACACAAAACATACTAACCAGAAATTCATAATATATTTGGGAACTTTTAGACACGTTTGTACAAGAGCAATTAATCAACTTGGTAGCTACACAAAATATTTGCATGATTTACATTATCATTAATCTCCTCAGTTTATCTACACACATCCTCTTCAGACATAACCATTACAACTTAGCTTTTTAATCAACAATGTAAGCAGCTAGCTAGTTAGCTATCCATGTGCTTCTACCCTATATATACCTTTACCCAGTTTGTTTTAAAAGGTAATCAAACAATTGCCTGAACTACCTGATCACTTTATCCAGCCTTGATTCATAATGATTTACAAATAATGCTATCGATTTTCCTTTTACCGGCACGCTTAACACTGATGAGGTAAACATTTACCCATTTGACACTTTATTTAGAAAATCAGCTAAAGCCTAGCTGAAGTCAGAGGTGATTGAAGTTGTTTCAAAGTGGGAGTGGGGGAGGGGCAGGGGGACACCATGTACCACAAGCAATATATTTACTGAACTAAGTAAAACAGTCACCATAAAAATTAGATGGAATTTTTTTGGTTCTTCCTATGAATTCCTTAGCAATGTCCGTCAGGTTAAAGTTGCCTGCTGTGTCTTCACATGCATCAAAATGGCTAGTATCATAAAAGTACTCCACTATTATCAGGTCCATCATCTTTCCAAGAAGCCAAAGACAACTGATTTTCCATATGACAGTATGTTTGTTGGTTTTGCAAATAGAATTAAATTTATGAGCCAATAAAATACAAAATGTAATAAATGTTCCATGCACCCTATGCCCACCAAGCTATAAAATGGGGGGGGGGGGACTTTTGCCTACCTGCCCCCCCTAAATTCTATCATCCCTGGCTGCAGCCAAGCCGACCAATGAGCTTAGTTTTTCAGAGAGATGTACACAATTGAGTACATTTTGGTACCCTAGTGGTGTAGGGCTCCAACAACCAAAACCCACTCCTCCATGACCCCTGCATCCTGCATAGTGTGCAGCTTAGTCCGGGTTTATTAGTTCACGTATATAGAGTATAATACATATGTCTGGGCCAATGGAGAATGAGCAAAGACTTCAGCCACCCAATTAGAACAAGATAAATGCAAAAAACTTCAATCACCTCTTCCCACAGCCTAATAATTTCAGAAGCTATGAACAATTAAATTGTTTGTCTCCTTGTGCATCCTTAAACTTATCCTACTTATACTCACTATCACTCTACAATGATATTCATGGGCTGTTCCAGCATTAATAACAAGCAGGGGCCCAATTATATTTAGGACAAAATTTATGAAATTTTTAAAAAAATACATCAATGAAATGGAAATTTATTTATAAATGAAAAGCATAATTAGCATTCATAAACAAATTGCATGTATTTACCCTTGTAACTACATAATCTTTCAATAAACTTGGTGTGAGGTGTATTAGAGCATTCCTTTTATTACAGTGCACAACTATTAAAAATATATGCGGGCTACCTGTTTCTTTCGTCTAAATGATGTGGAGAATTCCAGAAGTTATGTTTTAATATGATTTAAATTGAAATAAGTGGTAAACAAGTTTTTTTTCTCTAAACCACTGGCTATATTCATACTATACTATGAAATATGAAAAAGTCAGTGCCAAGCCATGCCACTATAAATAATGGAAGGGGCGGGGCAGTTGCCACTCCTACAACTTTCTCCTGCTCCTCCAAATTTAATAATGAATTCTAATTCCATTAACTTTTTAAAATTGTTAGTTTGATCAAATTAAGCGACCATTCATGTGTCTAGGTGTGTTACAAAAATAGTATCCTTCTTTCAATGCGGAATACACCAATCATGAAGAAAGCTGCAAATAATGTACCAGGTCATATTTTTATTATTTGTTTTGTTAAACTTGAGGATTTTAAAACTTTACATTGTGTGATTACAAATGCTACTTTTATACTAAAATTGTGCAATTTCCTTTACCTATAACAGTTTGTATTACTTTGTTGGTTAAAATTTAATTAAAATTATTCATGTACTTATTTACTTGTAGTTCTTGGCTGGTTTTTATAAACTGTCTTGATGACTTACATGCTGTGCACAAGCAAAAAAAAACATTAAATCGAGTTGTATTGAAAAGAACTTTTTTCAGTCTTTTTGCAGTTATTAAGACACTTTCATGACAATTGGTGTAGCAAAAGCCGTCCAAGTAATGATTAATGTATAATTAAGTTAAGAGTTAGATTGTGGAAAGATGCTGAACGTGGGCAAAAATACATAAAATCAAGTTGTATATTAAAGAATATACCGTATATTTTTCCGTCTTTTTGCAGTTATTAAGACACTTTCATTACAATGGGTGTAGCAAAAGCTGTGAAGTAACAGTTAGATTGTGTAAAGATACTGAACGTGGGCAAACATACATAAAACCGCAGTTGTATATAAAAAAATATACCGTATATTTTTCCGTCTTTTTGCAGTTATTAAGACACTTTCATTACAATGGGTGTAGCAAAAGCTGTGAAGACAATAGTCCAAGTAATGATTGGTGTATAGTTAAGTTAGCAGTTAGATTATGGTAAGTCACATAATTCTTGAGCATATAAATGTGTAAGACAACAGTCCAAGTCGTAACTATTGAATTGCATAATTTGTTCATTCTTTAAAAAAATTAACATATCTGCATTTGAAGTATATATAATTTGAATGCATGTTTCGATTATTTAGATAATTAAATGTTTATATATCTGTACAATCACAGGCATTATCATAGTGTTAAGCAATAAATAATACAATTCATTCAAATTTACCATCCATAATTTTTAGTATAAACCTTTTATGAGAAGATACATTATTCTTGAAGTAATATGAATAACTTGGAGCCATTGTTTCCAGGTAATTTGCCGCTTCTGCAAGCAAGGAAGATGTCAAATTAGCACTGAACATTTTGCAAAGTACAATTTCTTAGTAATCAGCTTCTCACACCTAACAAACTTTACCTATCTAACTGCAATGCGAAAAAGTCCACGTAGTGTATAAAATGGTTTCTTTAATTACCTGAATATTAGACAGGTGGCAAGGTTGCATAGTAAAGTACTCTATTCAGGACTCCCATAATGCTGATGATTTGTGGTTATGCTTAATTAACAGTATAATACATTCACCTCTTGATGAGGAGTACTTTTCTGATAATTTAGTCCCAATCTTAGTATTTTTACTCCCATTTAGCCTACTCCTCCAATACTATCCAATTGAAAGATTTCAATGAGTTTGTCTGTGCTATCAGATATTATTACTACATAAAAACAAAATATAATTATTGCAACAACTGCAGCTTGGCTGGTTGTTATTCTTCTAGCTCAAAATTGCACCAGAATCTAGGTTAGGTGATTGAGTGACTGCTCTATATGTATTGAGAAGTAGTAGCAGTAGTGTCATTTTTTAGTGAATGAGATGCTGTTGTGAGTGTAGAAGATAGAATTAAACACAAGTGTGCTAGCTTCAAGCAATCTGGAGAATTATTCACCATTTATTATTTTCAGCAATTTAAAGTTTGACAAACATATTCTAGACATCAGTATAATAACTCTAGCATAATGTTTTGTAATCACTTAAGTGCATGAAATTGTAAATTGTGTTATTTACTCATTAAACTATAATAGTGTATTTATTTCAATAATATATAAATATAATAGGCTAATTTTGTTGAAGCACTTCAAATACTATAAGACTAGACTAAGATACACTTTGTTTGGCTGGTTACATTTAATCATCTTCCAAGATCATAAACATGGTCCTACTTCTTGAAGTTTTCCAATTTGTGAACAAATTTATTGATATGCCATTCACCCCATGTATCAGACTATCTGTCTCAAACTCCAATTCAGTTAAACACATGTATAGTAATAATAAATGATATGAGACACATGAATCATTTTATAATAATTCACTCTACTCTAATTCAAGCATTATGAACAACTAATTCTAACATTGTCTCAGTAGTCCAATCTAAAAATCAATGTTTTTTTAAAGTAATAACTATTCTACAAACACCAGCTACAGTGTAGTGTCCAATCAATGAGATTCACAATAGGTCAACCTCGCCTGATGCATCGACACTTTCTTCGACATATCCTCCTTGGAACGCGACTACAGACGCGTCGTCTTCCAGCTACATAGTAACATATCTTCCTTCCCCAATAGTGCCTACATATTCGTCGTCTTCCAACAGCTACAAAGCGACATATCCTCCTCCGAACGACCGTACAGCGGAATCTACAGCGCCGGATGCACCTTCTTCTGACACATGTACAGCTTCTAACAAATCGACATATCCTCCTTCCCCTCCATCTTCTACAGACTCTTCTTCGTGTACAGCGTCGTATGCACCTTCTTCTTATTAATTGCATTTCTGAATTTTCATCTTCTTCACTTTCAGCAAGATCATCATTTTCACTTTCAGCCAGACCACCTTCACCATCACTGAAATCTTCGACCTCTGCTTTTTCGCTGTCTTGATCTTCATCCTCATCATCCTCAATATCTTGGAGATCTGCTTCTTCTTCTGCATCAATGAGGTCTTCAGGGTTTATCTTCTCAATCTCCTTATCTGGTACATCAGCTACCTCATTCTGAATTGTGTCAGCAGGTAGAGATACACCAATGTGGATTAAGGCCACCATCAAGAAAGCTGCAAATATGTACCTGGCCATTTTCTTTAAATTATTTTGTTAGTCCACCTTTTGAAGTACAGGACTTTCAAACTTGACATTTGGTGAATACAAATGCCACATTTATACTAAAATTGTGCAACTTCCTTAACCTCACAGTTTGTACTTCTTAGCGTCACAGTTGTCAAAATGAATTAAATGTTTAGAACTAACTATTTCCTTGTAGCTTTTGGCTGGTTTTAAAAACTTGCAGTTTGTTCTTTGTTTTTGTGTCACAATCGTTAATAAATTATTTATAGGATTTATTTAACTATTTCCTTGTGGTTTTGGACTGGTTTATATAAGCTGTTCAGTTTAGAACTAACTATTTCCTTGTAGCTTTTGGCAGGTTTTAAAAACTTGCAGTTTGTTCTTTGTTTTTGTGTCACAATCGTTAATAAATTATTTATAGGATTTATTTAACTATTTCCGTGTGGTTTTGGACTGGTTTATATAAGCTGTTCAGTTTAGAACTAACTATTTCCTTGTAGCTTTTGGCAGGTTTTAAAAATTGCAGTTTGTTCTTTGTTTTTGTGTCACAATCGTTAATAAATTATTTATAGGATTTATTTAACTATTTCCTTGTGGTTTTGGACTGGTTTATATAAGCTGTTCAGTTTACTAATGTACAGTGCTATTTTCAGAAAAGCCAATGAGATTGAATTGCATATTGTATATCTTTCCGTTATGCAATTATTGATTATTAAGACACTTTTATCAGAATTGGTGAAACTTTGTAAATTTACAGTTGAAGTTAGAGGGTCACGCAATTGTTGGGAATGACTTATCATTTTTATTCCCTTAAACAATAATGGATGCAAGCAAGAACTTCAGCCACCCAAGATGAAAACAAATGCAAAAACTTCAATCACCTCTCCCCCACAGCCTAATAGTGTCAGTAGTTATGACTATTGATTTGTTTGTCTCCTTATTTTTTTTTTTTTATTTGTAGTCATACAAGAAATAAAAACAGTTTAACAATGGTTCATATGTTTGCAAATATGTACCTGGCCATTTTCTTTAAATTATTTTGTTAGTCCTCCTTTTGAAGTTCCTAAGACTTTAAAACTTTACATTTGGTGATTACAAATGCCACATTTATACTAAAATTGTGCAACTTCCTTAACCTCACAGTTTGTAATTCTTTAACGTCACAGTTGTCAAAATGAATTAAATGTTTAGAATTAACTATTTCCATGTAGCTTTTAACTGGTTTTAAAAACTAGCAGTTTGTTCTTCTTTGTTTTTGTGTCACAATCGTTATAAATTATATATAGGATTAATTTAACTATTTTCTTGTGATTTTGGACTGGTTTATATAAGCTGTTCAGTTTACTGTATACAGTGCTATTTTCAGAAAAACCAATGAGATTCAATTGCATATTGTATATCTTTCCATTTTGCAGTTATTATGAAACTTTTATCTGAATTGGTGAAGCTTTATAAAATTATAGTTGAAGTAATACTTAGTGGTGTTTGAATTAGGAAAACCACACAATTATTGAGAATGGTTTATCATATTTATTCCCTTAAACAATAATTGATGCTCTCTATGAGTTTGTAGATTGACACAATCTTATAAATAATATATAATATACATACAAAATATATTTTGACTAAGATGAGTATTGAAACGTATATTATAAGTAAGATTAATATCAGTGTTGTCTTGAATAGAGGGAGATTGCTGTGTTCATTGCCAGGGTTGAAAAAAAGACATTTTAAGTGGCCAAGCCAGGAAAAATAGGCGTAGCATGGATGCGGGCATGGATGTGGCCTAAGGCTGCAATACATTAGTACAATCAATCTTAATAATCTGATATGACAACTCAAGCATAGCTACAGTATTAAGTAGAAACATCCAAATATTGATTCTTTGTGATCAAAGGCGTTTTGATGAGCATGCTTACTCATCTGGTTATTTAGACGAGGTTGAGTAATTAACTGTTCTTAATGCAGCGGCACGGCATCTCTTCCAGAATCTGCAGCTGTTAGAACCATTACAAATAGTAACCAAGTACATTCTGGAGATGCAGTACTTGGTTGTTGGTGACATTATCCTAGAAATGGTCTTCTATCTCTTTCAAACATGGTTTCTCTATACCCATTTGTTGAGAAAAATGATGGCAAAAAAGTTCCTTGTGAAAAACACTGTAGTAATTAAATATAGTTAATCTAAGCAATGACAAACAACTATTGGTTCCGCTATCTAGGTCTGCTTTGCACTTTGAATAGAGCTATTTTATATGCCCTAACTTGAAGTAATTCCTTCTAAATTAAAAGGCTATACAGTATTTCGTCAGTCTTCTTCAAAAATTCTATGAGTGCATCATTAAGACTATGAAGTTACCGCATACAAAAGGGTTAAGTTTAAATAACAATATCGGCTGTTAAAACAAGAAATTTGATGTTATTACAAAAATTACTTCTAATTTCTTCTCAGTCATCTTCATATTGAGCTAAACCTGGTTGAGCAGGAACTTTTAAGCACTGTACCAATACAAGATAATCTCAGTTAGGATGTTTTTCTTCAGTGTGTGTAGGTAAACCACTAACGTAAAATGTGATTCCTGTGACCAATTGTAACGCTGGTGATTTTTTAATATGTATTTTCTCCAACTTTTAGTGAGAGGAGAGGGGTTTAAGGGTCTCAAGCAGTATTTCTGTGTGCTTTTTTGCTATACATTGTGTGATTACAAATGCTACTTTTATAGTACAATTGTGCAATTTTATTTTACCTATAACAGTTTGTATTATTTTGTTCGTCAAAATTGAATACAAATTATTTATGTACTTATTTCCTATTAATTTTTGGCTGGTTTTTATAAACTGTCTTGATAAATTGCATGCTGTACATGGGGGAAAAAACATAAAATCGAGTTGTATTGAAAAGAACATTTTTTTGTCTTTTTGCAGTTATTAAGACACTTTCATTACAATAGGTGAAGCAAAAGCTACTAAGACAATAGTCCACGTAATGATTGGTGTATAGTTAAGTTAGGAGTTAGAATATGGTCAGTCATGCAATCCTTGAGCATATAAATGTGAGTCGTAACTATTGCATTATAATAATTTATTCATTTTAAAAAAATTAATAAATCTGCTTTTGAAGTATACATCATTTGAATGCATGTTCCGATTATTTAGATAGTTAAATGTGTGTAAATCAGTACAATCACATTATCATTGTGTCAAGGAATAAATAATACAATTAATTCAAATTCACCATCCATAATTGATAGTGAGAAGATAAATATATCTGTTATAGCATGTGTGCAATTTCCAAAGAGTTGTTAAATGTGGCTTGTGGATTTTCACTATTCTGGCTTGTGAGTTTCAGATTCTACAATTTTTAGTACACATCAACTGGTCTTGTATGTCCTCTCATAATTTTAAACAGTTTGGATGGTAACCTTAATTGACATAGTATACTCTCTTATTGAGAGGAGGCACAACATGACAAGCACCAAATATGGTCCAAAAAGTGTAATCTCAAGCAAACATAATTTGTGCTGATTATAAGCATATAATCTTCCTACTCATGCCACACCCCTGCTATCACAGGCATGACAATGTCTAATTCCTAATTGTTTACTATTCTGACTCTAAATGTAGTTTTAGTGTAATAACTCACACAGAGTAACATTGACTAATAACACAAAAAGGTTTAAAGTATTGTGGGGCACATGCCCCCAGTCCCCAACCCCCGCCCCCCTCACCCCCACACCCTTCAGTTTCTAGACTTATATATCTTTGTTTTGTGGTATAGTTCCAAAAGTGATTGGAAGGTACCTTCAACTGCAATTTTCAAAAGGAGATCTCAGTAGTTTGGCTTCAAATTAATGTTGCACTACAAGAACACTTAGTTCACATTACTCTACACAATTTCCTTATCTTCTTTAATGCTACCTCAAACTACCAGCTTGTTTTCCAGCTAAACATTTCTACCCAGAAAGCTCTAATTCACATGACCCAGAGGTAGCACAAACATTTTAATCAGGGCGAAAGTTCGCTCTTTGTTTTTCTGTATCCAGCAAACGAGTCCAGCAGAATATAAACCACACCATGTAATCAAGTATATAGTACTTTTTATAGCTTTTAGCTAATACTCCATAATAGTAAGTTCTATAAAATTACCTGACCTGCTGGACATCTGTCAGCTGTGGGAAACTCGTTATGTCTAGTGATATTTATGTCATATCAAAATAAAAACACTAAATAGTGTAATAAGTAAATATCACAATTTACAAATTCATGAAAGTGATTCTATACCCTAGAAAACTTTATACTAGAGTTACTCCACTAAAGTCTAGAATATGTTCATCAAACGGCGCAGGTACAAAATTAAACATTCACAATTTTGCACAATTCTGTGCGTAAATTGTAGCCAGTTGCCAGATATTATAGTAAGAACTAGCACTTCCATAATTATGTTCTTGTAATAGCATTGTCTTCTTTGAACGAATATAAACCACACCATGTACTCAGGTATACACTGTATAGTACTTTTTATAGTTTTTAGCTAATGTTCCATAATAGTAAGTTCTATAAAATTGCCTGACCTGCCGGACATCTGTCAGCTGTGGGAAACTCGTAATGTCTAGTGATATTTATGTCATATTAAAATAAATACACTAAATAGTGTAATAAGTAAATATCACAATTTACAAATTGTTGAAAGTGATTCTACACGCTAGAAAACTTTACACTATAGTCACTATACTAAAGTCTAGAATATGTTTGTCAAAATTGAAAATGATTCTACACGCTAGAAAAGTTTATACTATAGTCACTATACTAAAGTCTAGAATATGTTTTGTCAAATTTTGGCGCAGGTACGAAATTAAACATTCACAAATTTGCACCATTCTGTGGGTAAATTGTAGCCAGTTGCCAGATATTATAGTAAGAACTAGCACTTCCATAATGTAATAGCATTATCATCTTCTTTGAACCTGATGTATCATGGCTTACTTCATCCTCACACTGAGTTTGTTGAAGCATGTCAGATACTGTAAGACGAGACAATAAAAACTATTTGTTTGGTTGGTTACATTTAATCATCTACCTAGATCATAAACATGGCCCCACTATGTACTTGAAGTCTTCCAATTTGTGAGCAAATTTTCTTGATTTGCCATTCACTCCATGTATCAGACTATCTGCCTCAGACTCCAATCCAGTAAAACACATGCATAGTTATAGTGACATAATATACACGAATTATTTTAATACAATAATAATCCATTCTACACTAATTCAAGGAAAATATATAAAAACTAATTCTAGCATAGTCTCATTAGTCCAATCTAAAAATAATGTTTTTGAAAGTAATAACTATTCTACAAACAGCAGCTACATTATACTGTTCAATCAATGAGATTCACAATAGCTCAACCTCGGCTGATACCGCAATATCTTCTACAGCGTCCAGGATAACATCTGATTCCATTCCTGAATCTTCTACAGCGTCTTCCACAGCGTATTCTGCATAATCTTCTTCTTACTAGCCTGGCACAATATTTTCTACAGAGTGTAGCTCTACGCTTACATATCCTCCTTCCTCTCCTGAATCGTCTACAGAATTTTATTACTCTTCGTGTACAGCGTATATTGCACGATCTTATTATTCTTCCATAATTTAATATAATTGTACTTCAGAACTTTCATCTGCTTCACTTTCAGCCAGGCCATCTTCATCGTCAATGAATTCTTTGACCTCTGCTTCTTCGCTGTCTTGATCTTCATCCTCATCATCCTCAATATCTTGGAGATCTGCTTCTTCCTCTGCATCAATAAAGTCTTCAGGGTTTATCTTCTCAATCTCCTTATCTGGTGCATCAGCTACCTCATTCTGAGTTGTGTCAGCAGGTAGAGATACACCAATGTGGAGTAAGGCCACCATCAAGAAAGCTGCAAATATGTACTGGGCCATTCTCTATATTATTATTTTCTTAGTTTTCCGTTAAAAGTACCTAAGGACTTTAAAACTTTATATTTGGTGATTACATAATGCCACATTTATACTAAAATTGTGCAACTTCCTTAACCTCACAGTTTGTAATTCTTTAGTGTCACAGTTGTCAAAATTAATTAAATGTTTAGAATTAACTATTTCCTTGTAGCTTTTGGCTGGTTTTAAAAACTTGCAGTTTATTCTTTGTTTTTGTGTCACAATCGTTAATAAATTATATATAGGAGTTATTTAACTATTTCCTTGTGGTTTTGGACTGGTTTATAAAAGCTGTTCAGTTTACTAATATACAGTGCTATTTTCATATCGGAATTGGTGAAGCTTTATAAAATTATCGCTGAAGCAATGCTTAGTGGTGTTTGAATTAGGAAAGTCACACAATTGTTGAGAATGGTTTATCATTTTTTATTCCCTTCAACAATAATCGATGCAATCTCTATGAGTTTGCAGATTGACACAATCTTATAAATAATAAATAATATACATACAAAATATATTTTGACTAAGATGAGTATTGAAATGTATGTAATAAATAAGATTAATATCAGTGTTGTCTTGAATAGAGGGAGATTGCCAGGGTTGAAAAAAAGACATTTTAAGTGGCCAAGCCAGGAAAAGTAGGCATAACATGGATGGGGCCTAATGCTACAATACATTAGTACGACAACTTAAGCATAGCTTCAATATTAAGTAGAAACATCCTAATGTTGATTCTTTGTGATCAAAGGTGTTTTGATGAGCCTGCTTACTCATCTGGTAATTTAGATGAGGTTGAATAATGAACTCTCAGAGACACAGCATCACTTCCAGAATCTGCAGCTGTTAGAACCATTACAAATAGTAGCCAAGTACATTCTTGAGATGCAGTACTTGGTTGTTGGTGACATTATCCTTGAAATAGTCTTCTGTCTCTTTCAAACATTGTTTCTCTATACCAATTTGTTGAGAAAAATGATGGCAAAAAAGTTCCATGTGAAGAAACACTGCAGTCATTGAAGAAAGTTATTCTAAGCAATGGCAAACAACTATTTGTTCCACTACCTGTGGGTCTGCTTTGCACTTTAAATAAAGCTATTTTATATGCCTAACTTGAAGTAACTCCTACTAAATTAGAAGGTTATACAGTATTTTGTCAGTCCAAAAATTACTTCTAATTGTTTCTCAGCAATCTTCATATTGAGCTAAGCCTGGTTGAGCAAGAATCTTTAAGCACTCTACCAATACAAGATAATCTCAGTTAGGATGTTTTTCTTCAGTGTGTGTAGATATAGGTAAATCACTAACATAAAATGTATGTGACAATGATTCCTGTGACTAATTATGAAGCTGGTAATTTTTTAATATGTATTTTCTCCAACATTTTTAGTGAAAGGAGAGGGGTTTAAGGGGCTCAAGCAGTATTTCTGTGTGCTTTTTTGCTATTTTTTATTTGTAAAAGTAAAAAAACAAACACACACAGAACATACTAACCTGAAATTCATACATATTTGGAAACTTTTAGACACCTTTGTACGAGTGCAATTAATCAACTTGGTAGCTACACAAAATATTTGCATGATTTACATTTTCATTAAGCTCCTCAGTTTATCTACACACCTTCTTCAGATTATCCTTGTGGTGTAATGGACACCAACATTATTTAACTGTTTAAGTTTCCACCCATACATTGACTCTGATGTACTTACTTGCCTCAGTAATTATTTGATTATCTACTCTTCTATTTTTCAATTATATCATTATTTACTTTACATTTATCCATTATGTGATTATGTATTTAATTAACTAGTTTATTTATGTTTCTTTTTCTCATGCACCTACTCATTTGTGATAGCTGGTTTTCTATATATTGGCTGGCTAAGTCTCATTCTAAGAGTTTTTGCTGCATCTCATATTAACCTATAAAATTAACTTAACCAAGAATTAACCTCTCTCGGGCTCAGGGAAGCTTAACTCCTGGTGGCAGCAACTTACTCTTGCGTACTAGCAGTGACCTGCCCAGAACTGATTAAACTCTATTCTGGCAATCCTATTCTAGCCTTCATTAGCCAGAAGGTCAAGAAGCTCCTGGGAACTCTAATCTCCCATATTGCCATTACAACTTAGCTTTTTTAAGCAACAATGGATAGCTAGCTAGCTATCCATGTGCTTCAACCCTTGATAACCCTTTACCGTTTTTGTTTTAAAAGGTAATCAAACAATTGCCTGAACTGCCTGATTACTTTCTCCAGCCTTCATTCATAATGGTTTACAAATAGTGTTATAGCTATTTTTTACTGGCACACATTATGAGGTAAATTTTACCCATTTGACACTTTATTTAGAAAATCAGCTGAAACCAAGCTGAAGTCAGGGGTGATGGAAGTTGTTTCAAAGTGGGAGGGGGAAGGGGTAGGGGGACACCATGTACCACCAAGCAATTGGATGAAAAATGATATGATGTAGCTACAAGTTTAAAAAAAATTCCTTTGGTTCTTCCTATGAATTCCTTAGCAATGTCTGTCAGGTTAATCAAAATAGATAGTATCATAAAAGTACTCCACTGTTATCAGGTCCATCATCTTATCCAAGAAGCCAAAGACAACTGATTTTCCATATGACAGTATGTTTGTTGGTTTTGCAAACAGAATTGAATTCGTGAACCAATAAATTACAAGTTGTAATAAATGTTCCATGCCCCCTATGCCCAACAAGCTATAAAAAGGTGGGGGGGGGGACTTGTGCCTACCTACCCCCGTAAATTCTATCACCCCTGGCTGCAGCCAAGCCGGCCAATGAGCTTAGTTTTTCAGAGAGATGTACACAATTGAGTATATTTTGGTACCCTAGTGGTGTAGGGCTACAACAACCAAAATCCACTCCTCCTCCCTTTTCTATGGCCCCTGCATCCTGCATAGTTTGCAGCTTAGTCCGGGTTTATTAGTTCACGTATATAGAGTATATTACATATGTCTGTGAGCCAACCAGGAATGAGCAAGGACTTCAGCCACCCAATTAGATCAAGACATATGTAACAACTTCAATCACCTCTTCCCCACAGCCTAATAATGTCAGTAGCTATGAACAATCTTACTATCATCCTACTTCTACTCACTGTCACTCCTACCTGTACCATGATATTCAGGGGCTGTTTCAGCATTAATAACAGGTAGGAGCCCAATTATATTTAGGACAAAATTTATGAATTTTTTTTTTAAATACAGTAATGAAATGGAAATTTATTTATAAATGAATAGCATAATTAGCATTCATAAACAGAAATATGTGTGTTTACCCTTGTAACTATATAATCTTTCAATAAACTTTGTTTTGCCCCCCCCACCCCCCCCCCCCCCCCCCCCGTATCTTTACCCTTTCTTTACTCAGTATTCTAAAATCATGGTATTCTAAACTAAGTAGCTAACTGGTCAAGCTACCTGCCACATGCGCAAGCGTTAGAGCTGCTGTTTGCGCAATTGTTATACTAATCTGTGGTCCTCCTTCTTCATTCCTCTACCCTTTACACACTGTGTTTAGAGTCCAGACAATACCAGTCACGTGAGGTGGAGTATACACAGGTAGTTTACTGCAATAATAAAAATAAACAAATCAAAAAAATTATTATTGCAGCAACTAAAAATTGGGTTTAACTTGGCTAAAGTTTTCTAATACTTTTATAAAGCCTTCAACTAAACAACTCTAGGATGAATGTATTCATTATTTAAAATTTCAGAGAACCCACAATTCCAACCAGTTAAAGTTCAGATTTAATAATGCATTCTGGTCAGGTAAACAGGACATAGGCAGGAACTGATTAAACTTGGGGATGGGGGGGGGGGGGGGGGGGGGGGGGGGGTTGGAGAGGGGAAAGGAGAGGAGGGGCTCAACTAATGGCTGTCACTGCAGACAATTGATTAATTTTTAAACACTTAGATATAGTTACATTAATATTCATCTACCCTGTGACACTCCATGCTCGTTCCAGGAAGAAACAACCACAATTCTTCATAGCTGGAGGCTCAAACCAACTAGCATGTCTTATTAGTCTCTTAGTGGTAGATTGGTCCCATGCATACTCATGCATGCAGAATGGAATGGCAAATTTCAATGAGTGAAGCTGTAAGTAAGCATAGTGACTAATATACTGTGGTTTAAATTAAATATTCTCTCTCCCTGCCCCTCACCTTCCTACTACCTTCTTGATAACCCCTGACTTTCCCCCCAACCCCTACTCGTTTATCCCATTTACTGTTGTCTCTTCTGAATTATAGTGCATTTTTATACAAAATCATTTGCAAAATAAATTTAATTAGTGACTATACAGTACAAACAATTATATATTAACAGCTTGTGCATTAACTAGTTATAGCTTAAAAATTAACCCCTTATGCTATATGCATGTAATCAGGTAGAGCTACTTTTTATAGTTTTTAGCTATTGTCTATAGTAGTAAGTTCTATATAATTACCTGCTGGACATCTGTCAGCTGTGAGAAACTTGTAATGTCTAGTGATATTTATGTCGTATTAAAATAAATACACTAAATAGTTTAATAAGTTTATACACAATTTACAAATTCATGGAAGTGATTCTGCACCCTAGAAAACTTTATACTAGAGTTACAATACTAAAGTCTAGAATATGTTTGTCAAACTTTAAATGGCGCAGTGGCGAAATTAAACATTCACAATTTTGTACAGTTCTGTGAGTAAATTGTAGCCAGTTGCCAGATATTATAGTATATAGTAAGAACTAGCACTACCATAATTATGTTCTTGTAATGGCATTGTCATCTTTGAACCTGATGTATCATGGCTTACTTCGTCCTCATACTCAATTTGTTGAAGCATGTCAGATACAGTAAAACGCGACAATAAATACTCTCTGTTTAGTAGGTTACATTTAATCATCTACCTAGATCATAAACATGTACTTAAAATCTTCCAATTTGTGAACAAATTTCTTGATTTGCCATTCACTGATCCACATGTATCAGACTATCCGCCTCAGACTCCAATCTAGTGAAACACATGTATAGTTATAATGATATGAGGTACATGAATTATTTTATTATAATAACAATAATTTATTCTACACTAATTCAAGGAAAATATTTAAAACTAACTCTAACATTGTACCATTAGTCCAATCTAAAAATAAATGTTTTTTTAAGTAATAACTATTCTAGAAACACCAGCTACATTGTACTGTTCAATCAATGTTATTCACAATAGATCAACTTCGATAAAGACATCCACACTTCGAATGAGTATGAAAACGTATCTTTCTTCTCCAGAATTTTTTACAGATTTTTCTTCCAGGTATACAGTATCGTATGCACCTTATTATTTTTCTTAATTGCATTTCAGAATTTTCATCTTCTTCACTTTCAGCCAGGCCATCTTCATCGCCAATGAATTCTTCGACCTCTGTTTCTTCGCTGTCTTGATCTTCATCCTCATCATCCTCAATATTTCGGAGATCTGCTTCTTCATCAGCATCAATGAGGTATTCAGGGTTTATCTTCTCAATCTCCTTATCTGGTGCATCAGCTACCTCATTCTGAATTGTGTCAGCAGATAGAGATACACCAATGTGGAGTAAGGCCAACAAGCTGCAAATATGTACCTGGCCATTTTCTTTAAATTATTTTGTTAGTCCACCTTTTGAATGTTTCCTTGTAGCTCTTGGCTGTAGCTCTTGGCTGGTTTTAAAAACTTGAAGTTGATTTTTTGTTTTTGTGTCACAATTGTTAATAAATTATATATAGGATTAATTTAACTATTTCGTTATGGTTTTGGACTGGTTTATATAAGCTATTCAGTTTACTATATACAGTGCTATTTTCAAAAAAACCAATGAGATTCAATTGCATATTGTATATCTTTCCATTTTGCAGTTATTAAGAAACTTTTGTCTGAATTGGTGAAGCTTTATAAAATTACAGTTGAAGTAATACTTAGTGGTGTTTGAATTAGGAAAACCATGCACGCAATTGTTGAGAATGGTTTATCATTTTTATTGTCTTAAACAATAATCGATGCTCTCTATGAGTTTGTAGATTGACACAATCTTATAAATATAAATAATATACATACAAAATATATTTGACTAAGATGAGTATTGAAATGTATATTATAAGTAAGATTAATATCAGTGTTGTCTTGAATAGAGGGAGATCACCGAGTTCATTGCCAGGATTGAAAAAAGGACATTTTAAGTGGCCAAGCCAGGAAAAATAGGCATAGCATGGATGTGGCCTAATGCTGCAATACATTAGTACAATCAATCTTAATAATCTGATATGACAACTAAAGCATAGCTACAATATTAAGTAGAAACATCCAAATATTGATTTTTTGTGATCAAAGGTGTTTTGATGAGCCTGCTTACTCATCTGGTTATTTAGATGCTCAGAGGCACAGCCTCACTTCCAGAATCTGCAGCTGTTAGAACCATTACAAATAGTAGCCAAGTACATTCTGGAGATGCAGTACTTGGTTTGTTGGTGACATTATCCTTGAAATAGTCTTCTATCTCTTTCAAACATTGTTTCTCTATACCAATTTGATGACAAAAATGATGGCTGAAAAGTTTCATGTGAAAAACTCTGCAGTCATTGAATAAAGTTATTCTAAGCAATGGCAAACAACTATTTGTTCCACTACCTGTGGATCTGCTTTGCATTTTGAATAAAGCTATTTTATATGTGTTAACTTGAAGTAACTCCTTCTAAACTAAAAGGCTATACAGCATTTTGTCAGTCTTCTTCAAAAATTCTATAAGTGCATCATTAAGGCTATGAAGTGACAGCATACAAGAGTGTTAAGTTTAAAAAACAATATCGGCTGTTAAAACAAGAAATTTGATATTATTACAAAAATTACTTCAAATTTTTTCTCAGCCATCTTCATATTGAGCTAAGCCTGGTTGAGCAAGAATCTTTAGGCACTCTACCACTACAAGATAATCTCAGTTAGGATGTTTTTCTTCAGTGTGTGTAGATATAGGTAAATCACTAACGTAAAATGTATGTGACAATGATTCCTGTGAACAATTATAATACTAGTGATTTTTTAATGTGTATTTTGTCCAACTTTTAGTGTAAGGAGAGGGGTTTAAGGGGATCAAGCAGTATTTCTGTGTGTTTTTTTGTTTATTTTTATTTGTAAAAGACAAAAAATCACACAAAACATACTAACCAGAAATTCATAATATATTTGGGAACTTTAAGACACGTTTGTACAAGAGCAATTAATCAACTTGGTAGCTACACAAAATATTTGCATGATTTACATTATCATTAATCTCCTCAGTTTATCTACACACATCCTCTTCAGACATAACCATTACAACTTAGCTTTTTAATCAACAATGTAAGCAGCTAGCTAGTTAGCTATCCATGTGCTTCTACCCTATATATACCTTTACCCAGTTTGTTTTAAAAGGTAATCAAACAATTGCCTGAACTACCTGATCACTTTATCCAGCCTTGATTCATAATGATTTACAAATAATGCTATCGATTTTCCTTTTACCGGCACGCTTAACACTGATGAGGTAAACATTTACCCATTTGACACTTTATTTAGAAAATCAGCTAAAGCCTAGCTGAAGTCAGAGGTGATTGAAGTTGTTTCAAAGTGGGAGTGGGGGAGGGGCAGGGGGACACCATGTACCACAAGCAATATATTTACTGAACTAAGTAAAACAGTCACCATAAAAATTAGATGGAATTTTTTTGGTTCTTCCTATGAATTCCTTAGCAATGTCCGTCAGGTTAAAGTTGCCTGCTGTGTCTTCACATGCATCAAAATGGCTAGTATCATAAAAGTACTCCACTATTATCAGGTCCATCATCTTTCCAAGAAGCCAAAGACAACTGATTTTCCATATGACAGTATGTTTGTTGGTTTTGCAAATAGAATTAAATTTATGAGCCAATAAAATACAAAATGTAATAAATGGGGGGGGGGGGGGGGACTTTTGCCTACCTGCCCCCCCTAAATTCTATCACCCCTGGCTGCAGCCAAGCCGACCAATGAGCTTAGTTTTTCAGAGAGATGTACACAATAGAGTACAATTTGGTACCCTAGTGGTGTAGGGCTCCCACAACCAAAACCCACTCCTCCTCCCTTTTCTATGACCCCTGCATCCTGCATAGTTTGCAGCTTAGTCCGGGTTTATTAGTTCACGTATATAGAGTATAATACATATGTCTGGGCCAATCGAGAATGAGCAAGGACTTCAGCCACCCAATTAGAACAAGATAAATGCAAAAAACTTCGATCACCTCTTCCCCACAGCCTAATAATTTCAGAAGCTATGAACAATTAAATTGTTTGTCTCCTTATGCATCCTTAAACTTGTCCTACTTATACTCACTATCACTCCTACCTGTACAATGATATTCATGGGCTGTTCCAGCATTAATAACAAGTAGGAGCCCAATTATATTTAGGACAAAATTTATGAAATTTTTAAAAAATACATCAATGAAATGGAAATGTATTTATAAATGAAAAGCATAATTAGCATTCATAAACAAATTGCGTGTATTTACCCTTGTAACTACGCAATCTTTCAATAAACTTGGTGTAGCTGGAGCACCAAATGAGGTGTACTAGAGCATCCCTTTTATTACAGTGCACAACTATTAAAAATAAATGCGGGCTACCTGTTTCTTTCATCTAAATGTTGTGGAGAATTCCAGAAGTTGTGTTTTAATATGATTTAAATTGAAATAAGTGGTAAACAAGTTTTTTTTCTAAACCACTGGCTATATTCATACTATACTATGAAATATAAAAAAGTCAGTGCCAAGCCATGCCACTATAAAAAATGGAAGGGGCGGGGCAGTTGCCACTCCTACAACTTTCTCCTGCTCCTCCAAATTTAATAATGAATTCTAAATCCATTTACTTTTTAAAATTGTTAGTTTGATCAAATTAAGCGACCATTCATGTCTCTAGGTGTGTTACAAAAATAGTATCCTTCTTTCAATGCGGAATACACCAATCATGAAGAAAGCTGCAAATATGTACCAGGTCATATTTTTATTATTTGTTTTGTTAAAAAAACTTGAGGATTTAAAAACTTTACATTGTGTGATTACAAATGCTACTTTTATACTAGAATTGTGCAATTTCCTTTACTATAACAGTTTGTATTACTTTGTTGGTTAAAATTGAATTAAAATTATTCATGTACTTATTTACTTGTAGTTCTTGGCTGGTTTTTATAAACTGTCTTGATGACTTACATGCTGTGCACAAGCAAAAAAAAACATAAAATCGAGTTGTATTGAAAAGAACTTTTTTCCGTCTTTTTGCAGTTATTAAGACACTTTCATGACAATGGTGTAGCAAAAGCTGTGAAGACAATAGTCCAAGTAATGATTGGTGTATAGTTAAGTTAGCAGTTAGATTATGGTAAGTCACATAATTCTTGAGCATATAAATGTGTAAGACAACAGTCCAAGTCGTAACTATTGAATTGCATAATTTGTTCATTCTTTAAAAAAATTAACATATCTGCATTTGAAGTATATATAATTTGAATGCATGTTTCGATTATTTAGATAATTAAATGTTTATATATCTGTACAATCACAGGCATTATCATAGTGTTAAGCAATAAATAATACAATTCATTCAAATTCACCATCCATAATTTTTGTAAACCTTTTATGAGAAGATACATTTTTCTTGAAGTAATATGAATAACTTGGAGCCATTGTTTCCAGGTAATTTGCCGCTTCTGCATGCAAGGAAGATGTCAAATTAGCACTGAACATTTTGCAAAGTACAATTTATCAGCTTCTCACACCTAACCAACTTCACCTATCTAATTGCAATGAGAAAAGTCCACGTAGTGTATAAAATGGTTTCTTTAATTACCTGAATATTTAGACATGTGACAAGGTTGCATAGTAACGTACTCTATTCAGGACTCCCATAATGCTGGTGATTTGTGGTTATGCTTAATTAACAGTATAATACATTCACCTCTTGATGAGGAGTACTTTTCTAATAATTTAGTCCCGATCTTAGTATTTTTACTCCCATTTAGCCTACTCCTCCAATAACATCCAATTGAAAGGTTTCAATGAGTTTGTCTGTGCTATCAGATATTATTACTACATAAAAACAAAATATAATTATTGCAACAACTGCAGTTGGCTGGTTGTTATTCTTCTAACTAAAAATTGCACCAGAATCTAGGTTAGGTGATTGAGTGAGTGCTCTATATGTATTGAGAAGTAGTAGCAGTAGTGTCATTTTTAGTGAATGAGATGCCATTGTGGATGCAGAAGATAGAATTAAACACAAGCGTGCTGGGCTTCAATTTATCTGGAGAATTGCTTACCATTTACCCAACGTATTGGACAACCTCTATGGACCATCATGAAGCTGCTATTGAGACCAATTCACAGAAACATATCTGACTAGCATGCGTGCAAGTTTCCAAAGAGTTGTTAAATGTGGCTTGTGGATTTTCACTCTTGTGGCTTGTGAATGTCAGATTCTATAATTATTAGTACACATCAACTAGTCTTGTATGTCCTCTCATAGTTTTAAACATCAGTTTGGATGGTTACCTTAATAGATTTACAATAGTCCCTTATTGAGAGGAGGCACAACATGACAAGCACCAAATATAGTCGAAAAAGTGTAATCTCAAGCAAACATAATTGGTGCTGGTTATAAGCATATAATCTTCCTACTCATGCCACACCCCTGCTATCACAGGCATGACAATGTCTAATTCCTAATTGTTTACTATTCTGACTCTAAATGCAGTTTTAGTGTAATAACTCACACAGAGTAATTTTGACTAATGACAAAAAAAAAAGTTCAAAGTATTGTGAAGCACATGCTCCCCCTCCCCCACACACATGCTACCTCAAACCACCAGCTCGTTTTCCAGCTAAACATTTCTACCCAGAAAGCTCTGATTCACATGACCCAGACGTAGCACAAACATTTTAATCAGGGAGAAAGTTCGCTCTTTGTTTTTCTGTATCCAGCAAACGAGTCAAGCAGAATATAACCCACACCATGTAATCAGGTATATAGTACTTTTTATAGTTTTTAGCTAATGTTCCATAATAGTAAGTTCTATAAAATTACCTGACCTGCTGGACATCTGTCAGCTGTGGGAAACTCGTAATGTCTAGTGATATTTAAGTCATACCAAATTAAAAACACTAAATAGTGTAATAAGTACATATCACAATTATTTACAAATTCATGAAAGTGATTCTACACCCTCGAAAACTTTATACTAGAGTCACTATACTGAAGTCTAGAATATGTTTGTCAAACTGTAAATGGCGCAGGTACGAAATTAAACATTCACAATTTTGCACAATTATGTGGGTAAATTGTAGCCAGTTGCCAGATAGTATAGTTGCACTTTTATAATTATGCTTGTAATAGCATTGTCATCTTCTTTGAACCTGATGTATCATGACTTACTTCATCCTCATACTGAGTTTGTTGAAGCATGTCAGATACTGTAAGACGAGACAATAAATACTTTTTGTTTGGTTGGTTACATTTAATCATCTACCTAGATCATAAACATGGCCCTACAATGTACTTGAAGTTTTCCAGTTTTTGAACAAATTTCTTGATTTGCCATTCACTCCATGTATGAGACTATGAGCCTCAGACTCCAATCCAGTAAAACACAAGTATAGTTATAATGATATGATAAACATGAATTATTTTACTATAATAATAATTCATTCTACGCTAATTCAAGGAAAATATATAAAAACTAATTCTAGCATAGTCTCATTAGTCCAATCTGAAAATAATGTTTTTGAAAGTAATAACTATTCTAGAAAAAGCAGCTACATTATACTGTTCAATCAATGAGATTCACAATAGCTCAACCTCGCCTGTTACATTTTCTTAAACAGAGTCTACATTTAGGGTAACATCTTGTTCCCCCATTCCTTCTACAGCTATAGAATCTTCGGTAACAGAGTCTTGTGCACAATCTTCTTCTATAACGTTGCATTTCAGAATTTTCATCTTCTTCACTTTCAGCCAGGCCATCTTCATCGTCAATGAATTCTTCGACCTCTGCTTCTTCGCTGTCTTGATCTTCATCCTCATCATCCTCAATATCTTGGAGATCTGCTTCTTCCTCTCCATCAGTGAGGTCTTCAGGGTTTATCTTCTCAATCTCCTTATCTGGTGCATCAGCTACCTCATTCTGAATTGTGTCAGCAGGTAGAGATACACCAATGTGGAGTAAGGCCACCATCAAGAAAGCTGCAAATATGTACTGGACCATTCTTTATATTATTATTTTGTTAGTTTTCCGTTAAAAGCACCTAAGGACTTTAAAACTTTATATTTGGTGATTACAAATGCCACATTTAGACTAAAATTGTGCAACTTCCTTAACCTCACAGTTTGTAATTCTTTAGCATCACAGTTGTCAAAATGAATTAATTAACTATTTCCTTGTAGCTTTTGGCTGGTTTTAAAAACTTGCAGTTTGTTCTTTGTTTTTGTGTCACAATCGTTATAAATTATATATAGGATTTATTTAACTATTTCCTTGTGGTTTTGGACTGGTTTATAAAAGCTGTTCAGTTTACTAATATACAGTGCTATTTTCATATCGGAATTGGTGAAGCTTTATAAAATTATCGTTGAAGTAATACTTAGTGGTGTTTGAATTAGGAAAGTCACACAATTGTTGAGAATGGTTTATTATTTTTATTCCCTTAAACAATAATCGATGCAATCTCTATGAGTTTGCAGATTGACACAATCTTATAAATAATAAATAATATACATACAAAATATATTTTGACTAAGATGAGTATTGAAATGTATATTATAAGTAAGATTAATATCAGTGTTGTCTTGAATAGAGGAAGATTGCCAGGGTTGAAAAAAAAGACATTTTAAGTGGCCAAGCCAAGAAAAGTAGGCATAACATGGATGTGGCCTAATGCTACAATACATTAGCACGACAACTCAAGCATAGCTACAATATTAAGTAGAAACATCCAAATGTTGATTCTTTGTGATCAAAGGTGTTTTGATGAGCCTGCTTACTCATCTGGTTATTTAGATGCGGTTGAATAATGAACTCTCAGAGGCACAGCATCACTTCCAGAATCTGCAGCTGTTAGAACCATTACAAATAGTAGCCAAGTACATTCTGGAGATGCAGTACTTGGTTGTTGGTGACATTATCCTTGAAATAGTCTTCTATCTCTTTCAAACATTGTTTATCTATACCAATTTGATGAGAAAAATGATGGCAAAAAAGTTCCATGTGAAAAACACTGCAGTCATTGAATAAAGTTATTCTAAGCAATGGCAAACAACTATTTGTTCCACTACCTGTGGGTCTGCTTTGCACTTTAAATAAAGCTATTTTATATGCCTTAACTTGAAGTAACTCCTTCTAAATTAGAAGGCTATACAGTATTTTGTCAGTACAAAAATTACTTCTAATTTTTTCTCAGCCATCTTCATATTGAGCTAAGCCTGGTTGAGCAAGAATTTAAACACACTACCAATACAAGATAATCTCAGTTAGTATGTTTTTCTTCAGTGTGTGTAGATATAGGTAAATCACTAACGTAAAATGTATGTGACAATGATTCCTGTGACAAATTATGAAGCTTGTGATTTTTTAATATGTATTTTCTCCAACTTTTAGTGTAAGGAGAGGGGTTTAAGGGGCTCAAGCAGTATTTCTGTGTGCTTTTTGTATTTTTTATTTGTAAAAGTAAAAAAAAAACACACACAGAACATACTAACCTGAAATTCATATATTATTTGGAAACTTTCCTCAGTTGATCTACTACACACCTTCTCCAGATTATCCTTGTGGTGTAATGGACACCAACATTAATTAACTGTTTAAGTTTCCACCCATACATTGACTCTGATGTACTTCCCATGTCCTTCCTCAGTAATTATTTAATTATCTACTCTTCTATTTTTCAATTAGCTATATCATTATTTACTTTACATTTATCAATTATGTAATTATTTAATTAACTAGTTTATTTATGTTTCTTTTTCTCATGCACCCTTATTCATTTTTGATAGCTGGTTTTCTATACATTGGCTGGCTAAGTATCATTCTAAGAGTTTTTGCTGCATCTCATTTTAACCTATGACATTAACTTAACCAAGAATTAAACCTACTCCCGCGTAGCAAGACCCTTTACCTGGTAAAGGGTCTGGCTACGCGAGACTAGCAGACTAGCAGTGACCTGCCCAGAACTGATTAAACTCTATTCTGGTAAACATATTCAAGCCTTCATTAGCCAGAAGGTCAAGAAGCTCCTGGGAACTCTAATCTCCCACATTGCCATTACAACTTGGCTTTTTAAGCAACAACAATGGATAGCTAGCAAGCTATCCATGTGCTTCTACCCTTCATAACCCTTTACCGTTTTTGTCTTAAAAGGTAACCAAAGGCAAACAATTTGCCTGAACTGCCTGATTACTTTCTCCAGCCTTCATTCATAGTGGTTTACAAATAATGTTATAGCTATTTTTTACTGGCACACATATCACTGATGGGGTAAATTTTACCCATTTGACACTTTATTTAGAAAATCAGCTGAGAAGTCAGGGGTGATGGAAGTTGTTTAAAAGTGGGAGGGGGGAGGGGCAGGGGGACACTATGTACCACCAAGCAATATATTAAAACAGTCACTATGAAATTTGGATGGAAAATGATATGATGTAGCTAGCTACAAGTTAAAAAAAAATTCCTTTGGTTCTTCCTATGAATTCCTTAGCAATGTCTGTCAGGTTAAAATTGCCTGCTTTGTCTTCACATGCATCAAAATAGATAGTATCATAAAAGTACTCCACTGTTATCAGGTCCATCATCTTATCCAAGAATCCCAAGACAACTCCATATGACAGTATGTTTGTGTTGGTTTTGCAAATAGAATTGAATTCATGAACCAATAAATTACAAGATGTAATAAATGTTCCATGCCGCTATGCCCACCAAGCATAACATGGGGGGGGGGGGGTTACTTGGCTTAACCTGCCCCCCCCCCACCCCACCCCCCCCCCCCCACACCCCCACCCCCCCCCCCCCCCCCCCGTTAATCTATCACCCCCCTGATATATTAATGTAGCTATATCTAATATCTAAGTGTTTAAAAATTAATCATTAAACAAATGTGTCCGCAGTGATAGCCATTAGTTGAGCCACTCCTGCCTTCCTTCCCCCCCCCCCCCCCCTCCCTCCCCAATTTTAATCAGTTCCTGCCTATGTCCTGTTTACCTGACCAGAATGCATTATTAAATCTGAACTTTATCTTGTAAGTAGCCACATCAACAAACAATGTCTCTCTCTAACTATAATCACATTAAATGCAAGGATGAATGAATATCCTATGACATGCGCTATAGGTAGTTTTACCAGTAATTATAAACATGGTACAGACCTGCAATGAATATGAATATTTCTTAGTGGGAATTGTGGGTTCTATGAAATTTATTAGTTTTGGTTTATTAGTTCACGTATATAGAGTATAATACATATGTCTGGGCCAATCGAGAATGAGCAAGGACTTCAGCCACTTAATTAACAAGATAAATGCAACAGCTTCAATCACTTCTTCCGCACAGCCTAATAATGTCAGTAGCTATGAACAATCTTACTATCATCCTACTTCTACTCACTGTCACTCCTACCTATACCATGATATTCAGGGGCTGTTTCAGCATTAATAACAAGTAGGGGCCCAATTATATTTAGGACAAAATTTATGAATTTAAAAAAAAAATACATTAATGAAATGGAAATTTATTTATAAATGAAAAGCATAAAATTAGCATTCATAAACAAAATTGAGTGTATTTACCCTTGTACAGCTACATAATCTTTCAATTAACTTGGTTTTGCCCCCCAACCCCCCCCCCCCCTACCTGTATCTTTACCCTTTCCTTACTCAGTATTCTAAATTCATGGTATTCTAATCTAAGTAGCTAACTGGTCAAACTTCCTGCCACATGCGCAAGCGTTAGAGCTGATGAGCTGTTCGCGCAAATTGTTATACTAGAGCTGATGAGCTGATGAGCTGTTTGCGCAAATTGTTATGTGGTCCTCCTTCTTCGTTCCTCTACCCTTTACACACTGCGTTTAGAGCCCAGACAGCACCAGTCCCGTGAGGTGGAGTATGTACTGAGTGCATGTTCAAATTGCATGATATTATTAACAATTTTTTTCTACCATTGTCTTGTTTGTACCAAATATTAGATATAGACACAATAGTCATATTCCATACTTGAGTTTCTAATTCCTTCAAACAGCCTGTGGAGTCATTTTCTACAAGATGAAAGCAGTCAGATCTGCAAGGGTACCCCTTTTAGTCATTTTTTTTGTTTTGTTCCTCGTAATATTATTTTTTTTATTTGCAGTCATAGTAGCAAGATCTATTCTTCATATCTAACAAAAAAAAAGAGTTTCACACTCAATAACAATGGTCCATACATTTCACAAGCTTTCCGTAAATACTTTCAAAGTTAAGGTGGTGGCAAAGGTGCGTTGTAAGGCACTCTGTAAACTTCTATTCCAGCCTCTCGTAACGGTTCTAAATTGTGGTAGTGCTGAACAGTATACAAAACCACCACTCGATGAGTGGTCGTGTACCTTCCTAGGGCACTGACTAATCTCTGCACACAGGGTGGACATGGTTCCAGCCAGGTATAGAGAATTATAGCGTCAGACTCCCGTGGCCTGACAAATGCCTCCAGGTTCTGCAGGAGAAGATCTTCGGCGTGGTGCGATGGAGTGGGCCGAGAAACGCGGAAGTTCCTTTTTCCATTATGAGGATAAGGATTAGCTTGCTGGCCTTCCAAGGTGCAGCGCCTCACGCTAGAAACCCAATTGCGACTGCTCGCCGAGGGAAACCGGAATAGTACGGCAAATTCGCAGGTATTGAGACGGAACCCCTTGAACTTGTTGACCAATTCTTGCACTAAATCGACCCAGTCTTCTCTTTCAGATACCTGCCGTCTGCACGTTAAATTTCCCTGAGATCTTGTTGCAATTCCTCTTTGAAGTCCTTCAGTTCCATGCCTTGAAATTTCTTCTCTCCTACCACCAGTGTTTTGTGGTGTTTCAACAAGGCTTTCATTTTTACGATTAGAGCATAACAATAAAAATGAGCAAATCAAAAAAATTATTATTGCAGCAACTAAAAGTTCGTTATCCATTTTACTTACGGTTTAACTTAGCTAAAGTTTTCTAATACTTTTATAAAGCCTTCAACTAAACAACTCCAGGATGAATGTATTCATTATTTAAAATTTCATAGAACCCACAATTCCCACTAAGAAATGTTCATATTCATTGCAGGTCTGTACCATGTTTATAATTACTGGTAAAACTACCTATAGCGCATGTCATAGGATATTCATTCATCCTTGCATTTAATGTGATTATAGTTAGAGAGAGACATTGTTTATTGTTGTGGCTACTTACAAGATAAAGTTCAGATTTAATAATGCATTCTGGTCAGGTAAACAGGACATAGGCAGGAACTGATTAAAATTGGGGAGGGGGGTGGGGGGGGGGGTTGGAGAGGGGAAAGGAGAGGAGGGGCTCAACTAATGGCTATCACTGCAGACAATTGATTAATTTTTAAACACTTAGATATAGTTACATTAATATTCATCTAAGCTGTGACACTCCATGCTCGTTCCAGGAAGAAACAATCACAATTCATTATAGCCCGAGGCTCAAACCAACTAGCATGTCTTATTAGTCTCTTAGTTGTATATAGGTTGGTCCCATGCATACTCATGCATGCAGAATGGAATGGCAAATGTCAATGAGTGAAGCTGTAAGTAAGCATAGTGACTAATATACTGTGGTTTAAATTAAATATTCTCTCCCTCTGCCGCTCACCTTCCTACTACCTTCTTAATAACCCCCAATTTCCTACTTTTCTCCCAACCCCTACTCGTTTATCCCATTTACTGTTGTCTCTTCTGAATTATAGTGCATTTTTATACAAAATCATTTGCAAAATAAATTTAATTAGTGACTATAGTACAAACAATTCTGTATTAACAGCTTGTGCATTGACTATAGCTTAGAAATTAACCACTTACGCTCTATATGTAGTTGATGTTCTTAAGTAAACAATAACAGTAAACAATGTTGACATAGCAACATACCTAAAGGGTCCCAAAAGGCTCCTGTATCCAAACGTTCTCCTGGAAGTAAACCACAATATGGTTTCAGTATGCGGAACACTTGTGTCATGGGCATAGTGAAAGTGCATGAAGTGGCTGGTTCTAAACTCTTACTGCCCTTCATGTGTTATTTGTTTACCTCAAGCAGCTACCCTGTCCTTACAACAACGATTCACTTTTACTGTTTGTATTTCCTTATATGGCCATTTTAAAAGCTTCAGATAGACTTGCTGTCATAACAAAAGCTAAAGCATTCTCAAATGGGTGTACTTACGCACTCTAGTAAAGGCACACCAGTGGTACTAAATTATTGATCAGTTTTGAGGCTATTTCTCACTGAAGTTGGCTAGATGGAAGAATGGCATCTAGTAGGGTCACAATAAGGAATGCTTCAGAAGCCAAAGTGTGTAGAGATCAAGTGAGTATACTGACTGGCCAGGAATTACAAGTAGTAACGCCCTTATGTTTGTGAGATGTATTAGTTACTCTTGAACATAATTGCAAACTTTAAATGAGTCTAATACCATAAAATGTTATTCAAGTAATTCTTTTAAAACATACAGCTTCAGTTCAGTTACAGCTGTGCTTAAATTTTGTGCTGTGTTACATTTAATTTATAATATTATTAAAAGGAATTACAAGTGTCTCCAAAGCTATTAAAATGATTAGAAAATAATTATTGTTAACACAGTGATAGTCAAATCCTGAGATAACTATGGAGATTTTTGATAAACATATAGCTAACCATGATATTAAATATCCCTCATATTTGCCTTTTTTATTATTTTTGTAATAAAAAAAAGTAATTGAACTCAGCGGTATACATTTACTATTCTATAGTTGATTGCCTTAACATTTCTTATCTCACAAATTTTAGAACTAAGTAGCAATAATAAGCCTACTTTTGGCATTTCCTAACCCAACTTACTATTTTACAGGTACTCAAAAAACAAAATCGCGTGAGTGAGTTGGCCGAGTTGAAAAAAGTGAGTACTAAACTATGAGTTTGTACATACAAATAGTATGAGAGTATAATAAGGAATGCTTGCAATTCCTGTGCAATTGAAGTTCCTATTCCATGTCATTGATCCTGTGCAATCGGCAAGAAGTTGTCAATGATACTGTTTCTTTTATATCATTGTGTAGGTTCAATTGGTGAATACAATATGTTGTTGTTGTTTTTATTTTTGATTATACATATAATTACACACACTAACATATTTTGTTGACTGCTAAAGCACTTGCCTGCTAACTTATTCTGCTGGAGATACTAATTAATACTTACTAGTTAGTCAATGCCAAAATAGCTCTTTCACAGCAATACAATGGAAACTTCGATAGTGAAATTGTAAAGAGCAAGTAACCTCTGAACATTTGGCTTGCTCCCTGTAATAGAAAATGTATTGATTAGCACCTCTTAAAGCAAACACATCTGATTTATGTAGTGAAAGCTGGGTCCTTAATTGTTTTCAGTTCAGAGGTTTTCAACTTTTACATAATTCTTCCTACAGAGGATAAGTGACATTCCCTCCAAATACCAGAATACTGTGCCCAATATATCTTGTATCTTATTGCTGCAAGTAATACCTATATTTCATGGGGTAAGCACTGGTATCATGTGTTTTGAGTCCATCTGCAAGTATTTGAAGAAGTGTTTAAGCACAAACACAAGTATTAGTGCTTCTCATTGACATAATGCTTGAAGCACAACTTGAAGCACTTTAAAAGAGCTTGAAGCACAAATTTACCATACTACATAGCTAAAACATTAAAGTCACATGCAGATCAATATTATTGTTTAAAAAAAGAATATGATTCTGTGAAAACCAAATAGCTACTTGTTGCTGCAGTTAATCAAAATTGATACATGTATTTGAAAGGTACTGTCGGACAGTTTGTATCTTTTGGGTTTAAAAACTTGTTAAACAAACATTCCACTAAAGCTGATGTGCTGGCATCCCAAGCACACTTTCCTCTATCTGGACTAGTGAAGAAAAAACATGTTTTTATCACTAATTTAGGTGGTCTAGTCTCCCTAAAGCACACACTGCTTTACCAGATAGTCTGTCAATGGATATATTCACCTTGATGGTATTTCAAGTACATTTAGCTCAGCAGCAGTGCACTTTTATGTAGCTAAACTTGCCACAAATGTAGTGAAATGGATACAGTGTTTTTTCCAACTGTCAATGCTGCAGTGCAGCTTACAAGCAAATTGAGCTTAAGTGTTTAAAATATGCTTAAAACCTCCGTATATTTTGAAATATTTAAGCACAAAGCACAAGCGTTAGCTAATGCTTGTTTGAAGCAAGTGCTTCGAAGCACCTTCAAGCACAATTATGATACTATGTATGTATTATCCTTTGAATAACTTTGTGGAAAAAATTGTTGGTTATAATACTATTGCTTCAATGTCACTATGTAATCTTACTCAAGCACGACATGAATATGAAATTGTTTGAAAGTATTTAGGCAATTAGCTAGCTAGCTATATATGAATATGAGAGGAATTATCTTTTGCTACTGTGATTAGCTAATGTAATTTCATCACAGGTGAACTACTATAATTCAAATGAATTTTTTTATTACAATACCCTTTATTAATTATTAATGGTAGGGAATACGTTTGCGAGAGAGTGAAATAAAGATCTATGAAGAGGTAAGCAGTGTGACATTTTTCAACAAAATTTAAATAATGTAGTTTATACATATAATGTACTATGGAATATCAATTTTAGACCAAGCATTATTTAATATTATTTTATTGATGAGAATTTTATTCTAACTGTCAATAACCAGCTAGCTACAGCATTAAAAAAAAACAAAAAAAAAACAACAACTAGTTAATACCAAACTTGTCAAAAAAAACACAACTAACATGAAGTGGTGTTAGCTAATTTTTGTATTTACCACACAAAGCTTTGTGGCAGATATAGTTAGCTATAAATATAGGACATAACTAGCAGAATAATGACAAGACAACATGGTAAAGGGTTTATGACTCCTGCAGTGGATGTGACTAGCTACTTAATACATAATTACAACTAATTGCATACATTCTAGCTCATCGCTGAGCAGCAACAAAAATTGAAAGATGCTTCCCTTCCTCGATCTCGAAAATTCAAGATAGAATGGGACGTGAACCTACTCAAAGACGATATTGAACGATGGAAGGTAACTATTAGAAGCTGTACCAACAGAATTTCAGAGCTGGAAGGTACTGGGCCCAGTACTGCTGTCAAATTTCAAATATAATGCTTACCTATTATCCAATGATAATTATTCAAATTACATTATTTGCACTTAATTTATTTCATTATTATTTTTAATACACAACAATTTTTATATCATTTGCTGTGTTTTATTTCTTGGCATGTGTAAGCATAGGTGCAATGTGTACAGAAAAGTCACTTTAAAATATGTCACAGCTATTTCAAATAAGTTTGTGAGTGTATAGCTAATATAGCTAATATTTAAAAAAAAAAAGAAAAAAAAAGGGGCAGCAATTTTGTTTGCAGTGGAAGAATAAAGAAATTATAATAAAATCATAAAATAAAAGGGCAACTTTCATTTTAAAATAAGCAATTTTGCTTGCAATATATATGTGTGTGTGTATGTGTGTGTGTGTGTGCATGTGCATGTGTGTGTGTGTGTGAGTGAGCCAGCAGTTCTGCCATTATCAGAACCCATGAGGTATAAGGTATCTATAAAACATGTCTGTGTGCTTTTAAAATGATAAGAGTATAATACTACCTCTAGCTGAGAGGACTCTTTAGACTCTTTGATCCAGGCAAAGATTTCATATTCCTGCCTGATTTGCTAATGCAGCCGCAGCCATCTAGCTATAAATAGTTATTAGCTATGTACTAAGAACAGATACAATAGCTACCACTTTACTGTCCCTTTAATTTAAATAATTACAACAACGACTATCACTGGAAAACAAATTGGATAAAAGGGACAAAATGGGTAGATAAATACATAAATCAAAATAGATTGCTACATACAGCTACTAAAAGAGCTAAAGATTCAGACACATGTTCTATATTATATTTAGCTAATCATGAGTGTAAAGTGTAAAGGCCAACCAAGAAGCCACACTAGCTTGCTGCACTTACAGTAGTGGGTGTGGTTTAAATGATCACAATTATTGTAATCAATCAAAATTGGAACAAATGGAAAGTTGATCAAGCCCAATGTGTTCTTTCCTCTTTAGCTAAATGGGTATAAGTAGCTATACTTTGTCCAGCTATATAGAAATTTCAAGTATTGCCTTGTAGCTACTGAGAAAAATCATTCTGCTACAGTGAATGTAATAGCAAGTCTTCATCTTCCAAACTGCTGTTTCTTGTGTCACTCATCATGATCATAGTTTGAGTCATGGAGACCAAATGTGGCTGTACCATGTTTTCAGTGGAAAATTTTTTCCCTTTTTACCAGCTCTAGCAAATAATGCAGACTGCACTGGCCAATACTTCCATGTTGTTTATAAAGCCATCTAACTGAGGGCTGAAGAGTAGTTCTAAATATCATGCTGAACTCTCCTTTCCAGAATAGAAATACCTGAGGCTGATGAGAATCAATTACAAGACTGCTACCAGATAGCTACCCTGCTCAGTGTTCTCACCAGGAAGTTTCTATAGAATCAGAGTAGGACAAAACTAGGTTTACGAGATTAGCAAACATACAATTAGTATCAGAAAAAGAGAGGAATAATTATTAAACAATAAAAGATTAGGCGAGAACACTGCAGCTTGGGGAAAATTTAAACTTTCTGCCTTCCAGACTCAAAATATTGCGCATGCGCACGTGCAGCGGCTAAACAAGCCCGGCGATTCGGTTGCTATAATTGAATTAGCAGACTAAGACCGTTGATATAAAATATATTTTATAATATTAATTTTCCTTTACTTACTTTAATAAGTCATTTCAGATATATCAAAAACTAACACTTAATAATAATCATTGATTTATTAAACAGGATATATCCCTGTACAACACACACACACATATAAACACACACGCATCAAGCACACTAGTTTTAGATGCCAGTCAGGTGAATCAAAAATAACAATGACAGCACAATCTAGTACATCAGTTTCTCTCAAACAAATGATTTGGGGGTATTTGTGCCATTGCTCGTCCCATTGCTCTTGCCAGTTGCAGAAGAATCGTTGCCAGGAGTTCTATTAATTCCCTTCAACTTGTTTGCACTTCTCTCCAGAGTGGAAGACTGCTTCTGGACAGCTGTAGTGGAAGCAATATGGCGATTTTCTGTGGGGGAAGTGCTGGAACTCGTCCTTCCCATGCGATCTGTACTACCGAAGGACTGGTAACCGATGCTCTGAAAAGATCGGTCTACGGGAGAGTCTACAGTGGGAGTGGCTCTCAGAACTTTAGGAATATACGCACCCTATGATACCCACACACACACACAAAGAAAGAATTACTGAAGTTCATGGAGATTTATCAAGTAACTTAATGTTATATCCCCTATATGTACAGAAATTTCTGTTTCGTAAGTTCATGTAAATATTGAAGCTATATCAACACAAACCCAGCAATTTAATATCAAAGTGTCAAAAATGGAAGAGGTAACAGAGTGCATATAAAAGTGGTCCATAGTGTGCCTAGCAGTTACATACACATGTACATATATACATAGACAATCACACATACATACTACATATATACATACATACATACACACATACATACATACTAGTGGTGTGCTTGAGCACAAATGGCGAGCGAGACTTAAACTACACTATTGTTAAACTATAACAACTAACATTCAAACTACTAAAATCAAGTAGAGTTGTTAAATTACGCATATGCGGTAAAGGGGATTCAATGCCATAGTAACCGCTCCCCTCAACTGTTTCAATTGAAAAAGAAGCAACAAAATCAAGTCACGTTATTTAAATTTTTTCTTTGTGATATTCTTAATAGTAGTTGTAACGCACAATACTTTCACACAACTGAACATACCTACGCAAGACTTACCTTCGTGGTTCATCTAGTGGACAATGAATTTTCAAGTAAATACTGTTGAGTAGGGCTTATAACTGTGACAAATAGCGTATTAACTTACAACCGCCACTAACTCAAATAGAAATGGAGCTCCCATAAGTTTTTGAGTTTTAACTGCACCCGCAAAAGAATTCAAAGCGGTAAACAATTCAATTTCTAAGGTGATACGGTAATGATCACTAAACCGGAGGATTCTGTTTAGTGAAGCTTGGGACGAGGTTGACCACTGAGCGAACACAAAAATATGCGAGGTTCAAAGTACAAAATGACATACGTACGTCCAAATATATAAATAAACAAATATCTCCGATTTTCAATTGTGTTACCCCTGAGAGTGTCTCGCTCGCTCCGCTCGCTCGCCAACAAACATATATACCTTCATAACTGCTTCACTAGATTCTTCACTGGAGACACTGAGTGAATTGTGAGATTCTGAGGAGGGAGAATAACTGAACAGTTCATAATCCTAAAAAAAAACAAAAAAAAAAAACAGATACAAAAAACAAAAACAAGTTTTAAAACTCTATACAGTATATTGAAGTGATCAATTCATTTCCTCTATACCTTTCCTAATTTCAGACGCAACTTCGGGAGGAGGTGCTTGAACCATCCAAAGAACATCACACCAATACAGGCAAGGCAAGTGAGGGCAAAGGTCACCATCATGATGATAGACCTTGGGTCAACTTTACCTAATTACATAATTGAGTATCAAACGATGTGATGGTTGACGATGACAATAATGATGATTACAATGAACTGTACAAGCCATTACATTCGGAAGGGAACGTAAAATAATTATGAGATAACATACACACTTCACAACAGAAGCCACACCCATATGGAAGCCAAAATCTAATTATTTAACTTGGGAGTCTTGGTATCGGCTGTTTCAACTACAGTAGGAGACAAAATAAAGTTCCAAATTCCGTTGTGTAGAAAGGCAGTCGCACGGTTAAAAAAACAGGGGGAAGGGGAAACGGTACGCCGTTTGTTAAAAACAAAAACAAAAAACAGCCGTTCCATTCCACCACATTACCGTTTTAATACTTCTTGTTCACCGCACGCCCCGCTCAAAGAAATATACAAAATGTCAGCCAATTAGTCAAAACAGTACGGAATGCAACAGTAAAACTACGGTAAAAAAAAACAAAAAAAAACTACAGTAAAAAAAAACAAAAAACAACTATTGTTTTACGGCCATACTACGGAACGGAATATGGAACTTTTTGTCTCCTACTGTACATATGATCCAGATCTGAACCTGGCAGGCTTTCCACAGCTCACTCTTCCTCCATGCTCACTGGCAACTTAAAAAATAATACAGAACAAGAGTGTTCACATTTTATCAATTAACAGCCAGGGTCTTATGGGTTGTTAAATTGGTGATATGAATACAAAACACACCCATATTAGGAATGTACAATTGCCGGCAAAGCTGGACTTCAATGCTAAAGTGGCTTAGAAGTATCTTTATATTGGCCTTTAGCCTCATATTGTATCCCCGAGGACTTGCACCAGTGACATTTGTCATCACCACTAAAATCACTTTCAGCCAACAATTGTAATTAATGACCAAACTCTGACTCTGAACTGCTTATAAACAACCACACAATTCCTACCCAATCGAATGACAGAGAAGAAGAGCATGGCCAACTGCAGATTGAGAGCTCCAAACAGGACAAAGTTGATAGCAGATCTGTGCAGGAACTGACGGCCATTGAAAGGGGCACATTTGTATACATAATAGATATTGTAGCGGTCAGTGTAGTAGGTCAGGATGAAGTAGAGGACTCCTGCACAATACACACGTAGAGTCATACATATAGACATACACACACTAACACATAGCAAAGCATTCAGGAAAGCCAGTGTATGCACACAGAGAGACAACGGATTACAGCTCCTTTTATTTAAGATTAAGGATTTCACAATAGTGTAAGGCTAAAGTTGTGGTTTATAGTGACTTACATTTTTTTTTTATAGGATAAAAAAAAAATGGCAATGTAATTTTGTTCCTTACTGCACTAGGAACGATACATCAAGTGTTGCACTTGCCAACAGTAATGATCCTTACCAAAAGGAGTGATGATGGGTGTGGTGAGACTGAAGGACATGACTAAGTTAAAGAGAACCAAGTTCCAAGCATACTCAATACCGTACTTGAACTCAAAGTCAGCCGCCTGGTAATAAATAGGAGAGAGAGAAGAGAAACACAGGGTGCTAGTATAACCAATGAATTAACATAATATTTCAACACAACAACAACCACAACAACATTTTCTTATTATAAATTATAACCGTATACAGAAGAACATTTTTATCCAGACTTCTTAGATAGGAATCCCAATAATACCGATTAATTAGGATTATATAATATAAGTATAAATTTCTAACACTCTTCACCAAACAAAGTTTCAATATCCTAATAAATTAAAGATAGAAATCTAAAACAAAAAACAACAAAAAACAACAACACAAAACAAACAAACAAAAAAAAACAAAAAAAACAAAAAAAAACAAAAAACAACAACAAAACCTTCACTAACATGTAGTACTCAAAATACACGAGCTGATTACTATTCAAGTTATTCAAGCACTACCATTCCGGTGATAAAGATAAAGATCAGGGATGCTACATGAACAAATACAGCCCTGCCCACCTTTTTGAGTGCTAGCTCCTTCTGGAGATCGGTCTGAGCCCTGCATCTGCGGAGTGTGTACAGGAACAACTCCGGGAGACGAAGCAGCTTAACAGAAGTAGCAATCAGAGCAGAGATGAGTATGTAGCCAACAAAGAATGCACCACTGTTGGGGAGAAAGGCACACCTGGGAGATACACACAAACATACACATATCTGACATCTTCAGCCTGATACTAATTGGTCCTTTGTCCCACCGAGAGAAAGAATAACAATATAGCTGTAGCTGTAGCTTTCATGAAGTTGAACACGCTGTGAGATGTTTATACTCTATGTCAAAGTGATGATATGGGTAGTAAATACTATCTCTGTTATAAAACCAAAATATTAGCTTTTTTTTACTTACCTTACGGTCCTGTAATTCCTACTTCTTACTTTTTAAGTAATAGCGTAATAGTAATAATAATAATAATAATAATAATAATAATAATTAAACACCCTACACGTTACATCTTAATAATTCTTACATGCTATTTTCTGAACAAACACAAGCTTTGGCACCACCAGAATTAATTGAACAGGTAAGGTATCATCAATTAATGTATTAACTGTCTCATACAAAATAGTAAAATTGTATAATTTCAGAGTGCACTAATAAACCTTCTTTGTATAGACTTACTTCAGTCTGTCATGAATGAAGTTGTCCACATTTTTCTCCTTGGCCATCTCAGCAAGAGCATTCAAACTACATAGATAGGCATATATAAGACACAGATTGAAATAACAATATTTTATTACATTTCAGCCCTGGTCTAACCATCAATACGCCCTTGATTATTTATACAAAATAAGAGATAACATTATCCGCTAAAAGTTATCTATTCCAACTATTATACATTACAAAATACTGCAGATATTAGATATTATAGAATGAACACACAATACACACACATAGACAGGGCTGAACAAAGAAAACATATCTTGGAAGAGCAAACACAACTGCCCTAGAATTTAAGAGGAGTAATGAAAGTAATATCGATATGTTAGTACTAAAGAATTTCTAGGGGGAAGAATGCTTTTGTACTTCAGTGGGAGAGGGAGGGGGAGAGAAGGGGTGAATGTTTCCCTCAAATGCAGCTTCTATACACACATGTACATACGTACATACATATATACACACTCAAACACATACATACCTAGCTAATCCTACAGAGGGGAGGACGATGATCATGAGTAGTAAGAAGATATACGTCTTCCTCATGATAGTCTGCTCTCTGAAGGACCTGATTCAGGATACATAAGAATCCATAAAATACACACATACATACACACCGCTATCATTGTTGCTATTCTAACCCTACAACCACCTTTACCACGACACCTACTCTAAACTTGCTAGAGAAGTGGCGATATTTTGAATAGCAGTATTTCTTCTGTGTTGTTTTCAAAATGGAGGCATACCGTTAGTGTGGATTCGCCAGCAAAAGCATTGCATGTACGTAACATGAATAAAAATTATTGAACAAAATATATGAAGTAAAAAAGAATGAACATGTGTTTTCAGTGGCACAGTTAACACGTACTAACTTGTATCACAACTTTATTATCCAGACTTTAGCTTACACACAACAACAACAACAACAACAACAACATGATGTTGTCTATTCTTACTTGGTCCAGTGAGCCTCAAGATAACAGGAGTGTGACACCAGTAGTGGGAGGAGCAAGGAAAATATGAGCAGCAGCAAACTAGGGAAGAAAATCTTGATGAGAGGACTCACTGTCGATGAGGAAGTCACGTTGACATGACTGGGGTCCTACATGTAACATACACACATACATACACACATACATACCCACACATACATATATACACACACAAATACATACATACATACATACATACATATATACATATACATACACACACACACACACATACATACATACATACATACATACATACTACATACATACATACAAGCATATATGTGACCGGTAACTTAAAAATGACAATTTTTTTCACTATCCATGGGTACAACATTTTTTTTATGGTGAAATGGATGAACAACTGTTAGCTCTAGCTTATGGCATAGTTATAAGCTTAGTTATAAGCTGTGGCGAGCTCTAGGACTCACAACGAGGATAGGAACACTTGCAAGTTAGCTTCATGTACGGGACATTGCTAAGAAACCTTTGGCAGGCCATTCTATTACCGCAGGAAAAATAACTGTAACTAATTAGTACACATACTTGTCTACACAATCAGCATCAAGAGATTCTCGCCATACTCGAGCATAGTTTCTCGAAGGGGCCTAAATGTAGCCAAGTTAACTCCTTGCAAGCATCTAGTGTCGCGGAGACATGCGGTAGTAGCATACGGAATATAAGACACGCCCCCTAGCCTTAGCAACTCCTTTATGCGACGTTTTCTCAAAATCAGCAATAATAAATTAAACATTGTTGAAGTGCGTAGGGCGAAGACGGCTTATGCTACAGCTTCCAGATTTGGAGGACGCCATCCCAAAGCCCCGTGCTACCTACTGGTATGGGGGGGGGGGGGGGGGGGGGGGGGGGGGAAATGAAAAACTTTAGATGCCACATTTTCCCAAAACTGGTCACACATATATACATACATACATACACACATACATATATACATACTTACATACATACACACATACGTGCATTACATACATTTACATCACAAACGTACATACATACATATATATGTATATACAAAAATACTGTACAGTATATGTGACCGGATTTGTGAAAACCCGGCTAAACGCGGCATCTAAAGTTTTCTAATTTATTCTACCAGTAGGCTGCACGGGGCGGGGCCTTGGGATGGGATGCCTTCCCCCTAATTTGGAAGCTGTAGCACAAGCCGTCTTCGCCCTACGCACTACAACACTTCAGTATTTTTGCTAAACTTATTATTGCTGATTTCGAAAAAAACGTCAGGTAAAGGCGTTGCTAAGGTCAGGGGGCGTGCCTTGTGTCCGTATACTATTACTGCGTGTCTCCGGGACACTATGGAATAAACCGGTTACAGGCGGATTGAAAGAAGTCTAAAAGGCTTAATGCAGGGCTCCTTAAGAAACTATGATGGCGAGAATTGCGTGAGTACGTGAATTATGTAGAATAGTTAAGTGAATTAGTTAGCTACAGTTTTTTCCCGGCTGTTAGTGAAAAGCCCGCCAATAATTTCTTAGCAACTCTCCGTACACGAATCCAACCGGCTAGTGTTTCTAGCCTCCTAGTGTGAGTTCTAGAGCACGCCAGAGCTTACAACTGCGTCATAAGCTAGAGCTAACTGGTGTCTATCCATTTCTGCCATAAACAATTTTTCGAAAAAAAATCGACCCATAAGGCTTTACCCGGGGATACTGAAAATAATTGTTTGCCGCGGTTTAGGCCGATTTTCCCAAAACCGGTCACATATAATGAAATCACAGGTAGGTGATAGTGACCAAGAACACAACACACATGGATCATCTCCACAATTAATTCCAACAAAACAATGGTGTCATAAAAATAATTTATTTATTATTATAATATTATTTATATAAACTCCACCCACTGCTTGAACTCACAGGTATGTGCGTGGCATTGAAGAGCAGTGCTCGAATCTCATCCACACTGGTACTTAAGATGGTGGGCGTGGTGAAGAAAAATACAAACAGAAACAAACCTAACCACAAATAAAAAGTGATAAAAAGTATGTACACTTTAACAATACATGTATCATATTTTATAAACATCAGACAAGAGAGTTAAATTGACATTGGTAAGGTACCATATACCTTTCTTACCTTTGCTATGGACTGTATACCTTTGTTACGGACTTATGCCTTGAACTCACATGCATTGATGAGGATCCACCTGAACCACCAGATGATGTATGGCATAGACAGATTCTCCCTACACATTATACATACACACATACATACAATATATGCATATATATATACACACAAGATAGCCATTTTCTAAAAATTTACTACTGTAACCACCTTCACAGCACACTATCGGGTCAATATCGTTGCTTAAATACGTAGTAATTAACGTTGCTATTTTTAAGGGAATGGGGGAGAGAAGGAGGAGAATATGAATATTAAAGTGGCTGTACATAATAAATCAGCCGACTGCTGTATAAATGGAAAAGTTCCACACGCATGTGTACTGATCACTATACATCATACGTTAACCGTACATGCATCAATGTTACATTGTGCATGAATTAATATTACATTGTACATGAATTAATATTACATTGTGCATGCATTAATATTACATTGTACATGCATTAATATTACATTGTGCATGCATTAATATTACATTGTGCACAATCGAAAGAAATGATGAGGTAAAGAATTACTTGAAGTCAAGGAAGAAAGGCTTGAAATGAATAACGCGCCAAAAAAATGTACTAAAGGAGCTCAAAACTATTACACCCATATATGGCATATACATATGTAATTATACATAGACACATTCCAGACACACATACCATATAATGTCAGCTGGAAATGGAGCTGTGCTGACCCACCATCTACTTGATCGCACATCCTTAGACACACTGGACTGTGGGCGGCAACGGAAATACTTGTGGGACTCACAAAATCTATAAAAGTAAAAGTGTGTGAGAAAAGTCAACAATCCACACACACACACACACACACACACACACACACAATATAGTAGGAGACAAAATAAAGTTTCGAATTCCGTTCCGTAGTACGGCCGTAAAACAGTAGTTTTTTTACCATAGTTTATATCATTGCGTTCCGTACCGTTTTGACAAAACGGCTGACACGGTTTACTAAAACGGTAGAAACGGTTAAGCTTTTCTGTCGATTCACAGGACATTTTCTAGCTAGAAACTCTTCCATAGCTAAATCAGCAAGCTAAGGCCTTGTATAGACCATTAAACGCTACGGGGATAGTGCAAAAAAGATCGTACAAAATTTAATTAGCTTCAATAAAGCTGCAGATCGAAGTTCCGATAGGCACAGAGCTAAGATGAGGTCCGCACTTCGTAAGTCTTCTGTTAGCTACTGATGGACCTCCAGTAGTAAAAAATCTAAGCCTGAGAAGCCCTAACATTGAGAAAACATCGATACTGTGCGGTGATCAAACTAACAATTCTCTGCGAGACAACTTTGAATAGGACGGCTTCAATTTTTTTTTAAACTCGAAAAGGTCCGCCTCAGGAGCCTGTAAACAAAAAATCGGAACGGTTTGTTGGATAAACAATTTTTTATATTTCTTTGAGTGAGACATACGGTGAATGAGAAAGATTAAACGGTAACACGGTCGAACGGAATGGGCGTTATTTACCAAACGGTGTACCATTTTTCTCCTGTTTTTTTTTTTAATCGGTGTTCTACGAAACGGAATTCGGAACTTTATTTTGTCTTCTACTGTATCTTCTGGCAAATATATAACACTGCACCAGGGCTGATCCAGTGTTAATGACACACTGCCCAGGGCTGATCCAGTGTTAATGACAGGGAAGGGTTAAAACTTACACAAAAATGAAAGTATAGAAATGATTTGGACTTTTTTTTTCTTTCTGTATGCAGTTGTTCTGTAGCCCGTACCCTTGTACATATCAACTTGTTCAGGGAGGGGGGGGGGGGGGGGGGGGGGGGGGGGGGGGTGGCTCTGAACCAACCACCTCTGATCCTCCCTTATTGCCTGCAATTACTGTGTAATGATAATGGCTCAATGCATTCAATTCTGAATTTTTTTTGTCTATAATGTGAAAGTCCTAAAAAAAAAATTATGCTGTATATGTATGTACATGTATCAGCATGTAAGGAACCTTACTGACACGTAAACCTACTCCTTGGCACTGTTCTCTGCGGTGAAGGTAAGGAATCCAATTCCAAGTCTCTTGTACTCCTTCACTGCCGTCTTCTCCTTCTCTATTTCCTCTCGCAGTCTCTGGTGCTTATCTTCGTAATAAGTCTTAGCATCTTTCTGGAAGAATAGTGACAAACAAGTGAATGCAAAGGAGACACATGAAGGACTACAACACACAATGTGATAGCTGTAGCTGCGAAACTAAAGTTTAAATTGTATTATTAAGTAATTAAATGTTAAAAAAGTGCATTCTATAATTGTCTTTTAGGCCGTTTTAAGGTGGGAAGTTGGCCTTCCTTGAAAAATATTTCCATCTTCCACAGAGTAATTTGCTCTTAACACCGAGACACTCGCTCCGCTACATTTTTATCAAATTCCTAACTTCAAGAACCTAACTTGGGAGGTGTCAAATCATTTATTTTTATAAATATTAGGGAAGTTTCTCATTTCTACAACTGATGAAAATTTTTATGGCCAATATGTGACCATGAAGGTCGTAATAATTTTTTGGGATAGGGGAGAAACTATTTCCAGGGAAACCAAAATGAAAAAAAAAAATCCCTGTAACATGTATGTAGATGCGTACATTAAAAAAAATAAATAAATTAAAAAAAAAAATTTTTTTTAAATAACAACAACAACAACAACAACTCCTTTTCTCACTCACATTAAACGAGGACACACAGCAACAGATCTTCTTCCATCCTTCCCTCACAGTGTCTCGGATTCCCTTATCATTGCGCAAACTGTCTATCTCATCCAGTCTCTCACTGGCATCTTTACTACAATCACACATCAATAGGTTCTCAATGAGACCCAAGTTATATACTCACTCACACAGGTACAGCCAACTGCGCTGGGGTTAATTGAAACTACCTAAGCTATCAGACTGAGGTGGTAACGACGGGAATAGCTAATGTCCTAACTGTATCCCTAGTGAACAATCAAGTGATGATATAAGATTAGAGCTGTGAAAAGGTAGTTTGTATAGAATGTACAACGGTAATGACTAATAACGATAACAACAACGGGTAACTACAATAACGCACACGCACGAACAAAACAGAAAACTTGACATGCGCATAACTAAATAAATGTTTGATATGAATAATGTTCGGAGAATGATCCGATACTACTCCCTGTCCAGACCTGCTTGTGAGGCTGGACCACACACCACACAAACATAGGCACTGTGACTATAATGAAGCAGTACTGAAACATCTGAGACTTACATACAATAGACTTACATACTGTACGTTCTGATCGTTGCATGAATTGCACAATTAAATCTAATGCGGTGCAAATCCGTAGATTGTGCAGTACAATCTATAGATGAGTTGCACAAAACATGTAGCATAGTCCATAGATTTGGCAGATTCATACAAATAGAGACAGAGGAGAGAAAGATAGGATGTACTTCAAGGATACTCCGCAAGCTAAATCCACAAGGTGTTTCTTAAAACGGTTGAAACTGAGAGGGAAACTGATGTATGTATGTAACCGTACAAAGTGGTAGCAGATAATAAGAATGAATTTTTAAAAATCCTCATACTCATTCCTCACTTTGCAAAAGTTGGTGCATCAAGCGCCACTGTGTGGCAGGAACTAGCTAGTACTTACTGATCAATAATTAGCGAGCGAGCGTAGCGAGCGAGACACTTACAGGGGTAACACAATTGAAAATCGGGGATGTTTGTTTATTTATTTATTTATTTATATATATGTTTGGACGTATGTATGTCATTTTGTACTTTGACCCTCCGTATTTTTGTGTTCGCTCGGCGTTCGACCCCGTCCCAAACTTCACTAAACAGAATCCTCTGGTTTTGCGACCATTACCCGTGTCACCTTAGAAATTGAATTGTTTACCGCTTTGAATTGTTTTGCGGGTGCATTTAAAACTCAAAAACTTATGGGAGCTCAATTTCTATTCTAGTTAGTGGCGGTGGTAAGTTAATACACTATTTGTCACAGTTATAAGCCCTACTCAACAGCATTTACTTGACAATTCATTGTCCACTAGACGAACCACGAAGGTAAGTCTTGCGTAGGTATGTTCAGTTGTGTGAAAGTATTGTGCGTTACAACTACTATTAAGAATATCACAGAGAAAATTTTAAATAACGTGACTTGATTTTGTTGCTTCTTTTTCAATTCAAACAGTTGAGGGGAGTGGTTACTATGGCATTGAATCCCCTTTACCGTATATGCGTAATTTAACAACTCGACTTTATTTTAGTAGTTTGAATAACAATAGTGTAGTTTAAGGCTCGCTCGCCATTTGTGCTCAAGCACACCACTAGTAATGATGATGACAATGAGAGTGATAGGAAATATGTACTAATAATAACAACACTGGTGAATAAAGTATGCATGCATATTACATCTGAAGCAATTAAAAAACAACAACAAGCAATTCAATTAAAACTATAAACTGGTCACATCTTCTATTGTGACTCCTAACTGATCTGAGAATTGCAATACGAGTTAGTACACACGCGCACACTGGATCAGGAGACTTACAGTTCTTTACTGAGACTGTGTAATCTGCTGATGTCATACGCCATTTGAACATCTGCAACCAGGAAATTGGGACAAGACTCCCTGCATACACACACATACATAAGAGTTATTTATGATAAAACAATCAAAAGCCAACCCCCCCCCCACACCCACACACACACACACATACCAGGGCTTCATACAGGATTTAAAAAAAAAAAATTTTTTTTGGGGGGGGGGGAACTTTTTTATTCCTACCTAGGATAGCGTGTTGCTAAACAGGCCACAGAGATGGGAGGGTGTGGGTCTTCCAAGTAGGGGGGGGGGGGGGGATAATGCTAATATGAGCTGCTTTGTCCACTGTTAAACTTCAGAGGTATACGGGAATTTTTTCAGAAACATTTAAACTTTTTAACGTAATCCTCGTCCTTCCAGTTGGAACAGCATCAGTTGAAAGATCTTTCAGCTACACATATGAAGCTCATTAAAACCCATATACACAGCAGTATCTGACTAATTGTCGGCTCATAAGAATTGCCATTGAGGCCCTGAGCTTTCAGCTGTAAACTTTGAAGTTCTAGAGATTTTCAAACAAAAAATAGAAGAATTGTGCTTTGATTTACATTTAAAAAAGAATTTTGCTCTGAGCTACCATTTATAATTATAATTACAAATTCAGATTTCTTGGGGAGGGGGGAAAACTTTCTCTGGGGGGGAGGGAAATTCCAGGGCCACCTCCCTCTGTATGAAGCCCTCCATACACATGCCAAATACACACACACACACACATGTACACACACATACATGTACACTAAACACACACATACCAAACATAGACTCACATACACACACACACACACACACATGTACAGAGAAAACAAATCAAGGGGAGTCAAAAATGTAATGGGAAATAATACCCTTACCTTAAACTACCTAGGAACTAACACAATACAACTATATATGTAACCACTTTGAACACAGTTGTTAAACCAACAAGAATTCGCTCATCTACATAATAATGCTTGTGTGTCAGTAATGACCACGACCAACAGTGTGAATTAATGAATAATTCATGAGCTTAGACAGTTTGTCAAAGCATCGTCACTACCAGTAGGTAAAGTGTCGTCACCTTCAGTAGACGGTGATTAATTGTAACTAAACAGCAGGTGGAATAGACAAGGGAAAGCAGCGTAGGTTTCAAAAAGGCAAGGTGAACGTACGAAAGAGAAGGCAAACAGGCGACTAAAAAGCAGGTGGAATTGGTGAGGTAAGTCAGCATAGGAAAATCGTCGAGTAAAGGCGGCAAAATTTCTAAAAGGAAGGCGACAGTTCGAAAAAGTAGGCAAAAGTTTTGCAAAGCCCTTAAGTCCACAATCATAATAGAAGGACAAAGAGATTCACAAACAGGAGAGGTAGACAAAGGAGAAGGTACTCCATGACTCAAGAAGAAAGCTCAAAAGAGTAAAAGTGGGGGATAAGAAAAGCTGAGATAGTTCAGGAGAAAGGAGAGTAGGTAGAGAGTGAATAAAAAGAACTTATTGGCGAGCGAGCGTAGCGAGCGAGACACTTACAGGGGTAACACAATCGAAAATCGGGGATGTTTGTTTATTGGCGAGCGAGCGTAGTGAGCGAGACAGTATTAGGGGTGGATAATGCAAAATCGGGTATATGTTATATATATATATATGTATGTATGGATGGTACGTATGCTCTTTAAATGCGCGCGCTTCTAATTACGTAAGTTAGGTAAAGCGTTCACAGTTCCAGTTTTTTTTCAATTAACGACGGAGTATCCTGCTGCAGACGCAACATTGTTTCAACCAAAAAGTTTACAGCTACTCTCTTCTTGAAACAATTGTGAAGTCTTTGTCAAGCTGCGCTTCTTTGCCACTGCTTTCGAAGTTTATTCAGGTAATTGTTAGTTTAGTCTGGGATCAGAGACTTTAGATTCTCTGATGCTAACTGAGAATGGAAAGGGTTACACTGTGCACTACAGTTAGATGTAATTTCTGTCCTATTTTTCTGTAAAAAGAGTCTGCTCGCTCGCCATGCATTTGCGCTATTCGAGCGCACCACTAGTTTATATATATGTTTGGACGTATGTATGTCATTTTGTACTTTGACCCTCCGTATTTTTGTGTTCGCTCCGCGTTCGACCCCGTCCCAAACTTCACTAAACAGAATCCTCCGGTTTAGCGACCATTACCCGTATCACCTTAGAAATTGAATTGTTTACTGCTTTGAATTCTTTTGCGGGTGCAGCTAAAACGCAAAAACTTATGGGAGCTCCATTTCAATACGAGTTAGTCGCTATTTGTCACAGTTATAATCCCTACTCAACAGCATTTACTTGTAAATTCATTGTCCACTAGACGAACCACGAAGGTAAGTCTTGCGTAGGTATGTTCAGTTGTGTGAAAGTATTGTGCGTTACAACTACTATTTAGAATGTCACAAAGAAAACTTTAAATAACGTGACTTGATTTTGTTGCTTCTTTTTCAATTCAAACAGTTGCAGGGAGCGGTTGTACCTTGAGTGTTACTTGTTAAAATCAATCATTTAACTATAGTGTAGTTTAAGGCTCGCTTGCCATTTGTGCTCAAGCACACCACTAGTACTACTGCATGCTTACTTGCAATATGTATGTCAAGCACCACTGTGTGGTAAGGTACTTACTAGTATATATAATAGTACTTTGGTATGTCTCAGTAACAATGACGATGATGTGTTTTCAAGAACAATTCATTAGATGAACCCGGTTGTTAAAGCCTTATTAGTAATGACACTGGTGGTGTGTGTATTCATACATCATAGGTCAAGAAAAGTACAGTAAGTGAGAAGAAAGCGACAACAGGGTGAGTATTCATTAGCTGAGCCTGTTGGTAAAGTGTAGTCAGTACGATGGTGATGATCGTAGCCGGGTTTGTAATGACGACGGTGTCTTTATCTTGAGTATATGTGTCAAGAAAGGAAAAAAAAAAGAAAAAAAAATGCTGACAAAATGTACGTCAACCAAGTGGTAGAGGATAGAGAATGAATTAAAATATCTTGTGCTACTGCTTCTCAAGCGCCACTGTGCAGGTGGGCTTGCTAATATACAATTACTTAATACAGCATTTTGACGGAATTAGCAGAAATTGTCTTTAAGTACAAACACATGAACCTAAACTTCCCGACACTGAAAAGTAAAATGTAATAAATGATATACACAATTTATACATTCAGTACATACCAAATGACATGTATTTTACCCGCTGCTACTCACTTATCCCCACCCCTTTTTCCTCCGCCCACTCACTGGAGATGTTGCAAGATGTCTTCTCTGTGCACATAAGAAGGAATCCACTGCACCATGACACTGTGATCTGACTGTATGGTAACAAATAACACACAATGCTCAACAATTAACTGTAAATGCATTACACACTAAATGCATACACTATGGAGTGTGCATGCCTAGCATAATGTCCATTCATTTACAATAGCAACTGTACAGTGACACAAACATACCCGTACATTTGAGATAATATTATTGATTTTCCAAAGCTATTGAACCAATAACAGAAGAATGATGTCCTGTGCAGCTAAACAAGACATAACCAGCCAGAAAAAATAGCTGAATAAAATAAATAATTTATCACTTCATAATTTCTTTCTCAGCCTTCTTTTACTCATTAGATGTATTCTCTCTTTCACAGGCTCTTTTTAACAATATGTAATTAATAATATTTGGTCGCCACCGGGAATCAAACCCAGGACCGCTTACTTAACGCACAAGCGCTCTGCCACTGAGCTACGACAACCAGCTGGCAAACAAACACTCCAATTCTGTATTTATATTGTTAAGGGGTACTGCTATGCTACAGTCTCACTCTCAGCAAACCAATGAAAATTAATAAAAAATAATAATAATGCTTAACTAATCTCATTAAAAAAGCATGATACAAACCATACAGAACATTGGTAAGAAACACTACTTATGCTTTTGCAACTGTTAGAATTAATAAACACTCAATAAATTATAAAAGGGTAATAAACATCCCATATCTTCTTAACTCACATAATCAGGCTGCTGCTTGCCCAGCAGTAGAGAGTACTGTATCATGAACATAACTGTGATGAGGAGGTAGAGCAGAGAGAACATAGTGTGTAGCCATAGAACTCCAGAACTGTAGAGAAATATAGTTAACTTATGTACTTATGTGTTAGGGCTAGACACAGAAATTTCCGGGAGGGAGGGGGGGGGGGGGGACATTAGCGTTAGAGGGTGTGGCTATATAATTTTGAGATGTCAATGATTAACAAAGGAGCAAATTATCTTATGAGTCCTATTCAGTGCATTTTCACAGTGAAGATTACAAGCAATTAGAGTTCTAGATCATCCCCTTTCACACACCTACCCTTATGAATACATACTTCTACAGCAAAAACCAGAGCATTCAATTGTAAATATAGAAAATATTTTATGTCAACCATTCATTTCAAGTACATCTCATTACACCTTGTGTGTAAAATAAGAAACTAAGAAACTAAGAGGAAGCTTCTATTGTGGGTTGGGGGCCCCAGTGTGTTTCCCCCCTCTGTATCCAACACTGATGATACATATACATGTACATGTATGTATGTGACATTAACACATGACATCAGGAAGATATATGTTTAATATAAGTTTCTAACTATTAATAATTTTACGTTTCAATCTCAACAGATCTTTACAAGTTGGGAAATAATGAAAAATCTGAAAACTGATAATACTATCATAACTTCTGACTACTATTTGTATTCCATAGCTTTCTCACTTGGTCATTATATTGCCTTTAAACTCTTAAGGGAATATTTTACCCCCTAGAAAATAGTTTTGCCCCCCCCCTCCCCCCACCTGAAAATTATGATCTTCATGGTACAACTTTGCCACGAAATTTTCATCAATATCATAAAATTGAGAAGTCGTCCTGAAATTTCAAAAATATTAATTCAACCACACTCAAGTTTGTTTCTTAAAAACTACCCTGCATGCTTATATCTACTATTTATCTGGGTTTCAAATAGAAAACTCCCTACTGCACAGCATACCACTGGGGTAGGATGGAATGACAATGCAAGTGATAATATATGGTATATATTTATGTAAACAAACCAAAAAAAAAAAAAAAAAAAAAAAAAAAAAAAAAAAAAAAAAAAAAAAAAAAAAAGCTGTATGATTATGTATAACTGCATGTCACAATAAAAAACTGGTATTAAATGGTAACCCTTTGCCAACACTCAAGCTTGTGTGTAGTTCACAAGCCTTGGTTAATATTCATGTATAAATTTATACTGAAACATTTTCAGTTGTGGCAACATAAAATAAACTCAATTGACAAACACCAACAGTAGGTATACATTTTGTAAGTTCTTTTATGTAGAAACAGAAGGTGAGTTTGAATTTACACGACAAATGTGGAATTAAGTCAAAGCATTTACTAAGATAGTCATCATTAAACCATAGTTGAGTCATTTTTCAATACAAAAAAAAAAAGTGTGGTATTATTTCAAAATACCACAGCAGTGGAAAACTGAAATAATGATCTGATTGGTCTCAGCGATCAATCCATGACTTTGACGTACTTTATCCACTACGTATTATTGCAGCAAAATTCCTGGGCAACACTATTTAGCAATGGAAAGAAAAGCATGAAATGGCATCAAAGTGGTACCCTTAGATAATATAATGCACGATTATGATATATTAACTGCAGAAACAAAGTTTATCTTTGGCTGTAGTACTAACATGTGATAGCACAAAAAACTGAAGTACAGTACTCGGATAAATAAGCACTCATGTGGTGAAAATTTTCGATCAGCTTCAACTCGTAAAATTTCTTGCACCAGTCGTGCTATTAATCCTGAATACCTGCTAACGTATTGTTATATCCAAATAGAGTCCTGTATTACTTAGCAATTATAACAATGGTGGCTCTCAACTGTACAGCACTAATAAGCTACTGAAATGCAATCTTCAAGTCCAAGTAAATGGGTAGTTCTCACCAACTTTGACTGCATGCAATCATACCTTCTCCACAAAATACATATTTATCCATCAATTCTTGCCCGTTTTCATTGTATTTGGTTTATCATCTAGTTTATTGATTGGCTTGCCAAGAGATAATTTCATGGCTGTTCGTGCACATGTGCACTCAGAGCAAAGTACATTTGCACTTTAAATTAAGCCATGCATTTGTAAGTGTTTCCAGCAATGGTATTAATTAACACTTCAGTGATTAGTTGACTAGTCCACTAAAGTATAAAAAATATATATATATACAATATTATATATAATATACTAGCAAGTACCCCGCCACATCGTGGCACTTGACGTATTGCAAAGTAAGAATGCAGTAGCACAAGTTGTCTTACTCAGTTATCATTCTCTACCATTGGTTAAGGTTACATAAGTTTCCCTCTCCTAACTATCTGAGCTTTTCTTCTACCCACCTCTCTTAACTTCAGCTCTTTTTTTTGAGTCATGGAGCCCCCTTTTACTTTGTCCAACTCACCTGCTTCTGAATTTCTGTCCTAAGAAACTTTTGTCTTTTATTTCGAACGCCTTTCTTTTGAAAACTAACCCCCGCCTTTACTCGTCGATTCCGCCCGCTTTTTAGTTATAATTAATCGCTCGCCTTTTTGCCTTCTCTTCCCTTCCATTTTAAACCTACACCCCTTACCTCGCCTATTCCATCCGCTTTTTAGTTATGATTAATCGCCTTTTACCTTCTCTTCCGTACTTTCGCTTTCCTTTTTGAAACCTATGCCGCCTTCCATCGTCAATTGCACCCGCTTTTTAGAAGTAACCTACCATAAATGAACGATGCTTTACCGAACCATACAAAGCTCATGAATTATTCATGAATACACACACCGTCGTCGTTACTGCCACACAAGCGTATATATATATATATTGTATGTACGGCATTTGCCCATGTCTCCCTTAACAGCACACAACTCCCATGGTTGCAGGCTAGTATAACTTCACACCAAATGCTAAGGAAGAATTGATTGAGTGGAAATAAAGAGAATGAAGTGCTAAGAGTGACAGTAGGTGGGGATGAAGACACACACAAAAAAAGTAACAAAACAAACCTTTCGCACTGGAAATTAAAAAATGAAGAGTAGCTCATCTACACATATTTCCTGCAACCTAGTACCAACTTCTGGCAAAAGATCAGCAAAAAATGCTGCACTACACGAGTTCAATTATAGGAAGCATAAGTACGTATACTTTTTACGACAGTTAGGAACTTTCTACACATCGACACTACAAGCCACACCCACCAGCCACACCCACCATACACATAGTAGATATGTAGGCAGATCCCCTAGCACTAGTAACATGCTCCTATAGCACAAGGAGATGAGGAAGAGAGCCGTACTTACATAGCCAATGAACTTAAAGTGCTTGCTACTAAATTCTTCACTTCATCCACTCTGGTTACATTATGTTACAATATTGGGGTACAATGCCAATTGCTACTCATGTTCACAAGTATATGCTGACAGGTAAATCTGTCTCTACTCCTAAATATGAGCATGTTTCGTGCATTTAAGTTGAGTGTTTAATGTTGGTTAGTGTAGATCACAGAAGCACTTTCAAAAAACATGAAAAGTTAGACCTCAACTATAATAGTCAAAGTCTTGTAGAAAAGTTAAAGGATGATAAGGAGTGAATAGGAAGTGATATTATTAGTGCAATAATGTCCTACCTTCCAACTCGGGCATGCCCAGACTCAATTAAACTATGTACAAAGGATCCAACACCACCAACATTATTAGGTGCCACAATTCTCACTAAAAATGTTTAAATACATATGCACAATAAAATTGTTCACTAACAAGAAAAAAAGAAAAAACAAAAAAACAAAAAACACTTAAAGTGAAATTAAAGTGCTAAAAATAATAATAATAAAAAGTGCTTATAGTCCCAAATATCCAAGTTCATTCCTCTACTGCACATACAATTCCACTTGCTCTAAGCCAACATCTTCATCATCATTTCCCTGGTCCAGACATATCCTCATGACCACTGGACTAGTGGAGGTTACATTCATATCTCTGTAAAACCACGGAGGGTTGTTAAAACTACAGCATGTGCTCCTTACGTTACAGCCTCGGCTGTCCCAGAGAGGATCATCAGAATGAAACGCTAAAGACACATTGAAAAATTGATCGGCTGTATCACAAAAATAGTTATTGCCAATGTAGCTTTTAGCGGGTGGGCCAGGTCTCCCAGTATTCAAGCAAGGGCAAGATGAGGTGTGGCTGGTGTCTTCAGTTCGACCGGCCACAAATGTCCATATATGGGTCCGTGGTTCTCCTCTGGACAAGTCTATTCCATCAGCATCCATTTCACTAGTAATAAAACCATCTGGAGATCCAATTTGGTATCCGATAACCTTACCACACACTTTAGAATATGCAACAGGTACCGAAAATTCCGTTCGAGTGCACCCACCTGCCGCTGTGCACTTCCGGCAGGTGCGAGGCGGGGTCTCGTTGAGGCAGAGACCGTCAGGACAGTGGGTGGTCAGATCTCTCATATCTAGCAAGGCCACTCTCGCCCAGCCACCTCCCACTCCACCGCACACTCTGGTCATGTCACAGTACATTTGAACGATCGTGCCATTGGTGGATCGTGTCCAGTAATAACCCGACGGAGCACTGGGCGTGGCTTGAAGAACATCGGGACAGGATGCAGCCGGCTTTGATGACACCTGACCGGTGAGACTATCCAGAATATTTCGCATGTTTGCACCCAACTGCTGAACAGTAGCATTCAATACACTGACTGAATCCCGTATGAGAATAGAGCTATAATTGGACAACTTAATGTAGTTCCCAAGAGAGGATGATATTATGCCTATCGAAGTATTAAATGAAGAAAGTGTAGCCTCTAAATTATTCACTGTGGACATTCCAGTTGTGGTGCTAACTGAATTGGCACTATTGGAAGTAGAGATTCTCTCAATATCCTGTTTAGCTCTGTTCAAACCTATGTAGAGTTTAGCTATGCTGCCGATGATACCAAATACAAGAACAGCTACCAGAGACAATGCAAGAAAAACTAAACAACACTTAGCTAATGGTTTAAGGTTCTTTTTCTTCCTCCTCCTGAGTAAAGCTGGTGTAACAGGAGCGTATTCCACATCCAGACGATCGGGCACTCGGGGCGGGAATCCAACATAGTTACTGTCAAGGTCCTGTTTAAATCCATCTTCAGCAGAAATGCCGTGCTGTGCAGGTAAGTCTTTCTTGGAAGAGTAGCTTTTGTATTCCTTCAACTTTATACCGCTATTATGCTGCTGGGGTTCAGTATCCACTACTTCATATAAAGACATCCTCTGAGGCTCCTTTGAAATAACTAGACCTTGATATTCATGGCTATTCAATTTGACTTTCTTATGAGGGGCAGACTTGCTCTCGGTGAAAACTTCATCCCCAACATAATAAACACTGTCTGCTTCTTGATTTGCCATTGCTAGCAGCAAATTTTACACAAATAGCAAAGAATGGCCCTTTTATAGGAACATTACATCCTCGATCTAATTCTAGCAGGAAATGTGATGTGGTTACAGGAAACGCATGCAGAATAGAAAACATCAAGTATGTGTACAAGTTTCCATAACAAAGGAAATTGAAGTGACACACAAACCATCTGTCACTCTCCTCAGATGATGAAAATGTTGACCATATAGTTCAACTCCCCCCAACCCCACATCATTCTTCTCTCTAATAACCCAGAATTTAATGAAAGCCTATTTCATGCTATTCCCTATATGCTCCTTATAGGCAATGAGGGAAAAGTTTCATTCTGATACATACATTAAATGATAGTCATTAGTGATGAGTTTGCACACAAAAGAAGAGCAAGCCGCCTTAATATTTACTTTTACATACTTCTTACTGCATAAAGTGACAGTAGCTCTTGACTACTAGTGCTCAGTGAATAATTCCGGCCAAGGTTAGTCTTCAATGCTACTCTACTTTCCTACTGCAGTATCTGAAGAAGCCCATGGCATGCATGTAAGCCTAAAACTGAACTTCTAGGGAACCATATACACATATATATCACTGAACTAACAGTTTCTAGCTAGCCTACTATCAAATATGAAAAATCTAATGCAAGTTTGGCAGATACACGATGGAAGTTGTGGAAAGAAGTTCATACAATATTACCATATCCGGTGATGACACTGAGGTAAAAAAGAAAAAAAAATACGCTGAGTAGTGTCGAAAAATTCTTGGTAGATCACTCTGCAAATAGTAGTAATTCTAACACCCATGGAAAATGCAGTAGTTACATTGCCACACTGGAAATGTGAAGTACTAGACTTGCTGCCATAATGTATGTGCCATTAAAATGATGCAAGGTACTTGCTTGTCAGATACTGAGGAAACTAATGTAGCCTATTACTGCTAGGCTGGCTTTGGATGTGGACTACAGGACAGAGTACACAGCCTGTCCATCCATATGTGGATACATTGCTGAAAAATGCCTTCTGTGAAATATACAATACTTTCTTAACTTGAGAAAATCATTGTATAGAACACAGCATGACAGATGCTTGAATAAAGAATTGAAATATAATACTTTTAAGTCCTATTTGTTCACCTACAATATACAAATCTCGCCTACCTAATACAATACACAGATGTTCTCAGTGTTGTCCCAAATTTATGTCCCCAAAAAATATCGAATCAGGCTTATACAGGAGAAGGGGGATTGGGATTAAATATGTAATCATATATATTAGTTTAACACAGTATTCCTGTGGGAGGAATGTTTATGACAATATGAATGATATATCTCAGATAGAGGCCACACAACTTGTCTATAAGGACATCCTACTATCACAACCTAGAGATGGATAATTAAGTAATTACTGACAGGACCAAAACATGTGCACACACACACACACACACACACACACAAAGAGGCTAATTCAAAGAGGATATTTGAAATTATTAAGGCATTCCATGAATTCATAATAATACAATAGAACTTAAGGAAATAATAGAACTTATCAGGACAACCAAATGTAAAGGCTAACCTCACCATTCGTGCATGGAAAGACATACCTGGGGTCAATGTTGGTGATGGTAGTCTTTGGGAAGCCAGAAGAAGCTACATACATCAAACAATGACACACAATTTATAAGCATACATGTATATACGTAAACCATGTGAAGATAATGCTATTATATTAGTACTTGATGTTTAAATAATGAATTTGACCCTGCAATACACATAACAAATACAGTGAAACACTGAAAATATATAATCATTTGATAGCAAACAGCTTTCTCATCAATGGAACAAAAAAAAATATGCAACATTTTACAATCTTAGCACCAATAGAGAAACTTAGTAGGGGGAAACTCCACCCACACTGAGGAGACGCTAATGATAACAAGACCTGCTATAGTATCATCACAACCATCTGTTTAATTGCTGAACATAATCGGATGTGCAATCTTGTGTAATTCTGACCAGATACCATCAAACAACAACCACTCAACGTCCCAAACCAAAACATTACGATTACGAATACGCACCTTTTGGCATACACACACTTCTATCTACATATTTAGTACATGTACCAATAACTGATCTGTCTGCTAGTTTGCGTGCTCCAATGTCGATTAGCTATACAATAGCAGGTGTCTTTGTTCAGTGAGCTAGCTATTGACAACAGAGGAAGACCTTCAATATAAGCTCACAATTACAAAAATAAACTTAGCAAAAGAGAGAACTGATTCACAATTCAGCCAGTACACCCGTGGCTAGAAAATTTATTTGACATTATTATTCAGAAAATGCTTGCCATCAAGTCACAAAAACTTAGTGGTTACAATGACATTGAAAACCCTTTACCAGACATAAAACTAACTCGCTGTTTAGTAGCCAGCTGAGTGCTGGTCAGAGCCACTGGTAATTAACCCTCAGTGCGCATGCGCGAGAGGGTTATAGTAGTCTGTTTGTCATCCATTCATTCTGTCACTCTGTCAACAGTGGATCTCGAAGATGACAGACTTTTATGCCTTGAGAGCAGAGGGAACTCCAACGAGATGACAATTTAAGTCCCTTTAATTTGCCACTTTTTCAAATTTCGATTTAGTTTTTGAGGAAACGAGAGAAAACATAGTCTATAGTGAGTTGATAGCAAAATGGACATAAATTGTCTTCCATAGGGATAGGAGTTTCACAAAGTTTGCAAAAATAATGCTTAACAGGTTCTAAGATATCAATATTATAAGATAGACACACAGAGGTAGGAAAATTATCAGGCTTGAGAAGTAACATTGATGAGATTTAACAAATCTTCTGCAGCATTTCTTGAGACATTATGAGCTAAAATATATGCTAAAATCATAAGCAGGATTGCATGCAGAGTGACAGGTGCTCCAGGATAGAGGGAAATGCCAGGATTAACAGAAGCTGAAGATGCAGAGTGAGAGGTATCTTTTTCTAAAGTTAAAGATTGAAGAGATTGCATAAAACTAGAAGGATTGTTCTCATAGCTGCATCTATACAGTCACTACTAGCAGAGGGGCTGGAATCTCTTTCAACTGAGGCTGTAACAGTGGAATAAATGGCTGCTCTAGGAGTGACACACGTTGCACTTTCATTAGCAAGTCTAACGGTGAGATCATAGAGTGAACTATTTTCCAATAAACTAGATTCTTGACCACTAGACGAAACAGATGACTGATGTGGCAAAGTTTCTGTTTCTAATGGTGCAGGCTTTCCTATAACAATACCCAATATTTGCTATCTTGAGGATAACCCCTTAGAAAAAATGAATCGAATGATTAAACAGACACTAGGAGTCAATTCAGAACTAGGCAAGTTTTAATATTATCTATTCCAGGTTTACACTTGGGGGCCCGACTCTATCAACACACCCATAGGGCCATCCAACTGGCTGGCTAGGCCAATCTTCAGAGCTCCAGGGCACTCCTGAGTCTACTTTGGTGTATGTAGCTATAATACAGCTGCAACTAAGTAAAACAAAAAAATAATTAAAAATTTTTTTAATGGCAAACAATGAAAGCTTTCAGACTTCAAAGAAAAGGAAAAGATATAATAACTTAATTTTTTTAATGCCGGGGCTGGGTTCTGCTGCATTGGGAAGTGTGGCTGTTTGGGTGATACCATCGGTCTGCGGTCTGGTGCGGTGGGGCCCGGTACCCTGGTGTTCAGGGCTAAACAGCCAGTGGCCTTCTTAGGCCTGTCTCACTCCCTCACTCCCTCTGAGTGAGTTCTGCCATGTACATTCTGTCCGTCGGTGGGTGTGGTCTCACAAATGTGGGCGTGGGTTTGGGCACCTTGCGCTTTTCCCCCGTGCACTTTAATAGCAAGCGTTTTGGGTCGGCAGAGGAGGGTGTGATAGTCTGGGGAGGGTGGGTACTAGCTACCCCAAACTCCACTATGTCAAATATATCTGTTCCTTTGCAGACTGAATGATGGTGGAGCCGAGGAGGCGTGCTGGAGGCTATGTTCGATCCTGTGTGCACTGGACCCCAGCCAATTGTGCACTGCTAGAGCGCATTGCGGAGGAGGTCTGGGATCTTCCCCTTAGGGGGAAGCAAAGAATGTTCGAACTGGAGAGGAGATGGACCCTGGCCTACCCACAATGGCCCTCGAGAGCTGCAGCCCGGTTGAGGCAACTGCAGCATATCAAAGCTAGGCGAGTGCAGCCTCAGGAGGGGCTTGCTGGAGACCCGACATTGGAGGTGCCGGATGCACCCGCCGAGCCGGACCTGAGTAGTCCCTATGGATTCCTGGACACCTGGAGGCCCAAGCTGGAGGCATTCTTGCCAGGCCTTGCTTGATTCAGGGTGGGATGGCCTAGACTCCAGATCCAGACCCATGGTAGAACTGTGGATTCCGGTCTGCTGGCGGAGATTGATGACATGTTGGTGGACATGTGGGAAAGGAGGCCCCAGCTGGCCAAGCCGGCAACCAGACTATGGCACTTGAACTGCCTGTTGTACAGTGCTTCCTCGATTATCCGGACTTCAATTATCCGTACCCTCGCGTATCCGGACACCAGAACTTCCCGTTTTTCTGGTAATGGTAGCATCGCGCATAAGCGCGGAAGTCGGTAAAGGTCGTCACACTAATTTCAAATCTAGCTATAGGTAGGCAGCAGCATGGCAGAAGAGTTGTCTTCCCTTCCTGCAGCAAAAAGGAGGAGGAAGGTGCTGAGTGTGGAAAACAAGCTTGAAGTTCTAAAGCTGATTGACAGTGGAACTTCATACAGCACTATTACCAGGCAGTATAGGGCTGTTGCACGGCGATGGGCGGAGCTTCCGGTCGGCCATTTTGGTTGGCAAAAGAGCGTAGTGGTTCACCATGGTGGTTTCTTGTTGTGTAGTCGGGTGCTCCAATCAGGCTTCTAAAGGTTGCAGTAAGAGTTTTTTCAGAATTCCCAAGGTTATGAAGAATCAGGGTAGTGAAGTGGAGGCGATAACTCAAAAGAGGCAAGAGATATGATGACTAAATAGCTCTTTAGCTAGCTATTTATTGTAATAGTGTTGTATAACTATACCCTGGTTTAAAATCGTTAGCCAGAGGAATCATGTACTGTATGTATGCATTTAGATACAGTCAGTGGTTATCGAAAATTAATCGGAAGAACTGGCATCCCTCTGAATATGACAGGGTGTGTTCAGACCACTTTGTAACAGGTATGCTCAAACATTTTGCTGTCCATATTTTGAACTGGTGTTCCATCAATGAACAGGAAAGCCTTCCCAATATTACCAACAGAATAGTCCAGACTGGGCTCCTTCTCTAAACCTAGGTTACCAATCTGCATGTATTACTCAATCAAGTTCAGGGCGATTCAATCGTTTGCAGTCACGTAACAATAAAAGAGTCGATGAAGACCAAAGCAATATTCAAATTTCCACTGATTTAGAGGGCTCCATCAGTAATGAAATTGTTAGTTCCAGTTGTCAGACAGAATTGTCAATTGGTGAACTTGAAAATTCAAGCAATAAGTTTCAAAAGGTAATCAAGCGACCATCAAACTTGTTAGCCAGGGCACAAGTGTGGAGTAATTACAAGCATCACTCTACAATCAAGTTTATGATTGGAATTACTCCACAAGGAACAATATCATATGTTTCTCAATGTGCAGGTGGTAGAATGTCCGATAAAGAAATTGTTGAAAACTCCACTCTTGTGAATTTTCTTTTGCCTGGTAAGAAATATGGGAGTACAATTTCAGACTGTTTACACATTATGTTTTTAATACAGGTGATGTAGTATTAGCTGACCGTGGCTTCACTTGTCAAGAACATGTTGGAATGTATATGGCCGAAATAAAAATGCCACCATTCACCAAAGGGAAAAAACAGTTAGAAAAAAAGGATGTGGACTGGAGTCGAGAATTATCAATAGTGCGAATTCATGTTGAGAGGGTAATTAGTTCCTTACTGCAGTCAATTCTACCTGTACATTTTTGTGATGGTGATGAAGATTCTTCCGTGATTGACAAAGTAGTTCATGTGTGCTGTGCTCTATTTAATCTCTGTCCTTCTGTGATCCCTCAGGACTAATAATAGTATTTATTAACAATAAATATTTTAACTATTTATTTATTACAGATTGGTTGACATTGTGTGCATATTTTATTCAATTCAATAATAATTCAAATGATTAAGTTCAAAGAATGAAAAAAGAAAGAAAAAAGATCAATTGTTCTTCGATTTGGGGGTCTTGGGTCGTTTGCGGCAGCTTGGACATTTCCATGATCCTTTTGGTATCTTTCTAATCCGTAAACAATCACAATGAAACCATTGAATTGTGCATGTTTCATGGTCACAATAAATCATTTGTCGAATTCTCCAGACAGTAGGGATCATCAAAGAGACCAACATTCTTTAACTTTTCCTCATATCTTTGCCTAGACACTGCACTAAGTTGAGCCACATACTCAGACTTCCTAACCAAAGCCATAGAAACGACCACGGGGGTTGATTTTGCCAACCAAAATGGCCGACCGGAAGCTCCGCCCAGCGTCGTGCAACAGCCCTGTAGAATTGGTAAATCTACTGTTGGTGACATTAAGAAAAATAGAATTAAACTGGAACAGTTCAAGAAGAAAACTGTGGAAATGGGAATGAAAACAGCCAACATTAAAGCTATGAAGTTTGGAGAACACAAAGAGCTAGATGAAGCATTAGCCAAAGCAACAGCCAGAAGCATCTTCACAGACCCCGAGTAGCTGAGCATCCCGAGAGGCAGGCAAGATCGCAACTGGCAGTCCAGCAGCAAAGAGTTAAGAACCTGCGGAGGCGGGCAGGCCTCCATGAAAGGCTGCTCAGAAGACTTAACAGGGAACTTAGAAGTGCCCGGACCAAAGGACATCACACCTGTGGTCAACTGGTCAGGAGTCGGAGGCTGGCCAAGGACCTAGGCATGAATCGATTGACGGACCGCAGGCTGCGTGCAGAGATCTACAAGTGGGAAGGCAGGGTTTGTGTGAGGAAGTGCCAGCTCCTCAAGGCAGAAAGGAAACTGAAGCAGATCAGGCTGAGGCATAGGGTTGCTACGGTGGGTCTGATGGCGCTTTCAGAAGAGCAGGCCAGTCCAGTGATGGTGGCCCAGTTGATGTCAACGCCTTCACCACCTTCTGGGAGGACATCTGGGGAATAGAAGGTGAAGCCGATCCCCAGGATGATGAAATTGTGGAATGGGGCGAGGCTGTCGCAGCGGCGCTGGAGGAGACTGAAGTGGATGAGATACCGTGGGACGCTGCGTGGGGGCTGGCAGTGTCGAAACAGGCGCCATGGAAGGCACCTGGGCCGGATGGACTGGCTCCCTTCTGGCTGAGACGTCTCGGTGGTGTGGCGGATCGCATCATGAGGGCCATCAAAGAAATCATAGACAGTGGGGATGGCTTCCCCCACTGATTCGTGAGAGGCCGGACCGTTCTGATCCCAAAGGTGGTGGGGGCGACAGAACCTGGCCAATTCAGACCTATGACTTGCCTGAACGGTTGTTACAAGGCGATGACCAGGGCATTGACCGTGATTTTGCACAGAGCAGTGGGCACCCTGCTCCCGGAGGAGCAGAGGGCAGGAGTCCAGGGTAGAAGAGGGTGCCTGGATGCCCTGGTGGTGGATATGACGCTGGCCAAAGAGGCAAAGTTGTACAAGCAGGACTTGTCTGTAGCATGGATTGATTTCAGCAAGGCCTTCGATGTTGCTCCCCACACCTGGATCACTGCATGCCTTGAGAAGGTTCGGGCCCCGGAGATCGTTAAGCGCAGGCTGGCCAAGGTGATGGGCAAGTGGGCAACGAACCTGGAAATACAATGTGAAGGCTCAGGAACGGTCCGGCACCTAGTGAGATTCAGAAGGGGCCTGTACCAAGGGGATTCGCTGTCCCCGCTCCTGTTCTGTTGCAGAAGAAGGTGGGATTCAACTCGCGATTCCACGCTTCCCCCATTATCCACGTGATGTTCATGGATGACCTGAAGTTGTACGAGTCCAAGCAGGAGGACTTAGCCAACACGCTGGCGGATGTGGAGCGGGTGGCCTCAGCCGTGGGTATGACGCTGGGGGTGAGGAAGTGCGCAGTGGCCCACCTGAAGAAAGGAAAGTTGAGATGCAAAGCCAGTGGAGTAGCGGTGAGCGCGGGAATCATCAGGGAGATAGACTCGAGCACCCCGTACAGGTACCTAGGGATTGAGTAAGTGTTCCGGGTGCACAGTGGCCTCACAAGAGCCGGGGAGAGGCAGGAATACTTGAAGAGGGTGGCACTGGTTTGGTCCTCACCGCTGAGCACAAGTGAGAAGGTGGCAGCCCACAATGGATGGGCAGTTGCAGTAGTCCATGTATAAGGTATTGCAGCTGCATTAGTTCTAACCACCACCACTATTAGAAACACTATGGCTAAAAAGTGTCTACTTCTTCAATGGATAGTGGATAATTCGTTAACTGCTGTTAATGAAAGCTCTGTAAAAACATGGAGAGAAGATAGGTAGTGAAGTAGATGCGGGATTCAAGAAAAAGATTTATAAAGCAATAGTGCTCCAAATGGGTAAGCTAAATAGCTACTTAATCTCATCAGCTGCTTCATTCATAAAAGTCTTTTGAAGTCAACTTAGGTAATTGTTGCTGTTATAGGAAATGACAAAAAAGCTTTAGAAGCAACAGCCAAACAATTGGTGGGAGAAGATGAATTGATAGGTTAGCTACACTATTTTAACAATAATAATTATAGCTAATGTTTATGTAATGTTAAAGAGCACTGTAATAGGCCAAAGAAAAAAAATAAAGAAAATACTTTGCAAAAAGAAATTGCAGCAGCTATGAAATTAATTCATAGAGAAGAAAGAGAGAAAGAGATGGACACGGTAGGTGAAGGGAAAGAACACGGGAGAGAGAAGCAAGAGATGAATTTCAGCAGGAGGATCAATTGAAATTTTTGCAAGGAAACTGGATGGAGCACTTGCAAAAATCTCAGGATTAGAAGAGAGGATTGGCAATTTAGAACAGGATGAGTCCAGGCCTTATGGACAAGAGCAAGGCTAGTAATATTTATAGTTTGTCTAATAGTCATTTACAGTGTATCAACTCTTTTGTAAGTACTGCTCATCATTAGATGAAGGTTTGTACCTGACACCCTTCAGTGTATTGCCAGAAGTCAGAAGTGGTCTTTCACCATGCGTAAACTAATAGCTATGTTGTACTCAGATGATTACTTGAAGCAGAGATGTGCAGTGGGGAAGAAAGGCTGTAAAAATATGTCTATGAATGCTGATGAACTTGGCATTATGAAAGGTAAAAATATATTTAATTTGTAGTATGTTCATCCACTTTTTTATTTCTGACAGGATACCTTCAAGAGTTGTATCTAAGCGAGAGAATATCCAGTGAGGTGTTCAATAGTATTCTGAATAACGTTCGCTGTGGAGCAAGAAGAAGATAGAAAATGCCCCAGTATATGAACAGAACTGAATAATTTTTTTCATGTTTTTATGCTGAATTGAATTATCATTAAAATATAAATGAGCAAGACATGTGCGACAGGAGTATAAGCATAATGTCACTATGTGACATATATGCCACATGTATGCAGCATAGCAGCATAATAAATGTGTGCTACATGTGTGCAGTATCTACATGTGAAGTAGCACTATTTGACTTGCGTTGAAGTAGCACTATTTGACTTGCGTGCACTGTGTATTCATCCTGCGCACATGCTCAAATATTAGCAGGCAGCACATATTCTGCATACGTGCAGGATATGGGTAAAGTAAGTGCATCTTGTATGCCACATATGAGCTGGCTGCACACATTTATGTGTCACACACATGCACCATTTTTGTAAGGGGGGGGGGGGGTCCCATCTCGGTGCGTACAAAAAAATTCTTTTGTCACTTTTATTCTTGGATGTCACATCTTCTGCATGATAATTTAAACTTAAAGATACTGGGCGCAACGTTAACAACTTACAATGAACCCTTGTTTTACTTGCATTGAAATGTGGACTTACAACAATGGGGAGACTGGTAAAGGGTTGCACTTTGTTCAGTAGCGCAATCCATCTACCCTGACATAAGTGTCACACACATGCAACATTATTGTAAGGGAAGTGTTCATGTAGCGTGCATGTCAGAAAGTCCAAATGTTCTTGTGGCAATTTATTCCTACCAAGCCAAGGCTAATACTAAATCCAGAGAATGCTATGAAGTCATCAGAAAGTCGTAAAAACCATGTGGCCGAGTATCAAGCTTGTAAAACAGATTAGGAACCCTATGGATCAGTCCCAGGTATGTATATGGGCTGGTTCTAATGTTCATGCCCATAAAGAAGCCCTTGAAATGCTGGAAGAATCCCAGAGATGCAAGCAGGCCAATTTAAAATGCCCTAGCTAGACTTATATTCATAAATAGAACAAAACTATTACTGTTATAAGCAGAAAATTTAAGAACTTGGTTATTCAACAACAGTGACTTCTTTTGCAAATTTTTAAACTAATGCTGAGGGTTTGCACTCTTAGTGCTCTAACTCATTCTGTCTGTCACTCTGTCAACAGCGGATCTTGAAGATAGCAGACTTGCCTCGAGAAACAAAGAACTCGGACTAGATAACGATTTAAGTCCCTTTAATTTGCCACTTTTTTTTTGGAATTTTGGCTTAGTTTTTTTGAGAAAACAAGAGAAAAGGCAGACACTATATGGCCACGCCCATTCATTCACCTACCATTTAGAATCACGCGCGTTCACATGAATGTACAGATTTTACTGTACCTAGTTCAGATTTGTTACTTGTGTTCTATAGTTTTAGTGCTGTCCATTCTTTTGCCTGGTGTTGGGAACTTTCTGCTGCTAGACGTGTGCTTCTTCAAGTATGCCTGCTCTCAAAAAATGTGCCCTGAGTTTTCGTGTAGCGTGCATGTTGGAAAGTCCAAATATTCTGTGGTTATATATTTTTTTCTACCAAGCCAAGATTATTATTAAACCCAGAGAATGCCATGGTCCTGAGAGAGTTGTAACTCTATGGCTGAGTGTCAAGCACGTAATTGGGTTTAGAAAGTGTGGATCAGTCCCAGGAGCATAGAATGGCCGATTCTAAACCTCGTGCCCATAAAAGCCCCTTGAAACTCCTGAAGAATCCTAGAGATGCAAGCAGGCCACTATTAAATGCCATAGTTAATATTTATTTTCATAAATAGAACAAAACAATTATTGTCACAATCTTAAAATTTAAGACCTCTGTTTTCAATATTAGTGACTTCTTTAATTGCATTTTTAAAACTAATGCTGAGGGTCTGCAATCTTATGCTCTAATCAGATAGTCAGAATGGCTCGATGCGTGCTACGCTGGAAAACTGAAGCAAGTACATAAATCTGTATCTGTAAATTAAATTGCTGTCGAAATAACTAGCTTCACTACAATGAAGTTGAGGTATGAAAATAATTCCGTATTAGTTTTCTAAGTATAATGGTCAATTTAATTAAAAAAAGAAAAGAAAAAAGCTAGAATATAAACTACAGGCAAATTAAAATCAATCATACAATACTAGTTGGGACCCCCCTTACAAAAACGCTGCATGTGTGTGGGGGTGACACATATAAATGTGTGCAGCAGCTCATATGTGGCATACTGATACAAGATGCACTTACTTTACCCATATCCTGCACGTATGCAGAATATGTGCTGCCTGCTAATATTTGAGCATGTGCGCAGGATGAACACACAGTGCACGCAAGACAAAAGGTATGCATGTGTAAATACTGCACACATGCAGCACGCAATTCTGAGGCATCTATAGATGCTGTATGCATGCAGCACACATTCATTATGCTGCTATGCTGCATATATCTGGCAAAGGCTGCCTTTAGCTTTATATTTTAATCTGTTAATGACCCTGATGCCTTGGAGCACTGTCACTCGGCTTATATCATCACAAAAAAAAAAGTTTCCTTGAACTTTTTAAGTTCAATGTTTGCAAAAGTATATTGTACATCTATCTTACATGTTATTTGTGTATATATGCAATTTGCATCTATCCTGCATATATTACTTTTTGCAAAATTACACTCTGAATCTATCTTGCATATGTCATTTGTGCATATGTGCGATCTACATCTATCCTGCACACATCACCTGTGCAAAAGTAAGTTTTACTTACATTTTGCGTACATATTTTGTGCATACGTGCACTCTGTACGTATATTGCGAAGTACACTTATGTAGCCCATAAGCACGGTTGCACGCATGCAACAATAAGTGTCAAATGTACACTGCATCTAAGCAGCAGCTATCAACCCATACGCGGTACTTGTCAGATAAACAGTAAACATCAGTAGTTCACAAACACATGGCAAATATGCATGTAATGCTTCACTATTCACTGCTGTCGTTATTCCACACTAGAAGGGAGTGGCCCTACAATAATGAATTCCACTATTCTAGTTATTACATAGAGACCACTCACTGATTGATTCTTTGAGTCCACTATCACTCTGTCACCACTAACACATTTGAGGATGTATCTTTGATTACCCCTTACCCAAAGCAATAGTGGAGGGTTAAAATAAATGTCCAACCGCAAGACTGAAGTTTGCTGTTGAGCAACTTCACTTAACCAATAGCATATAACATTCACCAATAATTTAGACATCACGTTGAAAACTGCATCACAACTTTAATAAAGTGTGCTGTGCATTTTACGTAACGGATTAAAATGAACTGGTGGCACTTGATGAAAACTATAATAACTTGCACTAAACCCATGGTAAGTTTTCAAACAACAGATCTGAAATGAAAGAACGAAGAGGGGAAAAAAAGCTACAATCTTACATGTGCACCCAACCATGACCAATCACTTTGTCAGTATATATGTGAGAAGGGGACCTTACGGCGCTAAAATTGAAATTGAGATATAGGCTCCAGAAGTAAGTCATTGGAAAAATTCTTTCTTTCTCCTATTTTTGTTTTTTGCAGAATTAGTCTTAGTGACCGTCTATGCCAAATTTCAAATGTCAAAACAACTTAAAAGACCCCAAGCGTGCCGTGGAAAGACAAGCTACTTTTTATTCTCTCTCGTTCTCAAAGTACAATAAACGGGGAATGGGCGGAGTTTCAAACAAGCAGCTAAAAAAAAAAAACGGCATAGCTTTGAGACTATTACATGCACTCTACAGCTTACCTCTGGCTGAAGAAAGTTTACCGCTGGCTGAAAGCTTACCACTACATCGAATAGAGTAGCCAAGGATTCCGACAAGACAGGCTGTGAGACGCTCTGAAAGCTAAAAAGAACTCTATGCAAAACTTCGTTAGTCACTTAAAAAGCGGCTGCACGATTTAATTGTGTATGCGGAGTACGCCGTTAAGTATACAGAAACGTTAATTCTACCGGAAGTGGAAATTCAATTTATGTTTTCTCGATTTCTGGTACAATTGCTTTGCTGAATACAGCCCAGTTCAACTGCCAGTTTCTCGAAGGTTTTACCCTCCAGTATTTTAGCACTAAGCTGAGATAACTTGTAGCTTTTTATTAGCATAAAAAAACTCAATTTTTTTTGGTTTGCGCCATAAGGTCCCTTTTCCTAGACCCACTCACATATGGTCCCATGATGCACATACAATTGGTTCCAAATAAATATATAACTTGGGTTTTCAAACTTATAAAGGTTCCCAGTGTAACAAATATATATTACATGTCAAATAATAACATATTCCTGTCTTACATCCTGTATCTACATACACCACATACATACATACGTACATGGGTTCTCCGCAAATAGTACCAATGTATTTAACCCTTTAAATACATACATGCTTACCTAGGTTCCCAGTGAGGTAGTTGACTGGTAGGATTATACCAATAGACAAGACAGTGATCACACACAGGAGAATTATGATGTAGAAATGGAGAGTTAGGTAAAGGGTGGCATCTGGACCACATCGATGTCTGATGTCATCATTTCTATATAATCAGGTAAAAATATCACAAGAATAAAATAAATAAATAAAATAATTCCATCACTACTGAATAAAACATTTCAAAAAAATTTTAAAGAGATACGAGACTGAACTAGTAATTAAAAATCTGTGAAGCTGAAATCCATGAATTCCACTTACTTTAATTTATAGAAGAAATGTATAAACCAAGTGTACCAATGCTGCAAGACAACGAGGAGATAATATCATCACAGCATAATTGTAAGTAAATAAACCATTTACATGTACACACAGCATATAGATGGCTACTGATGACTAGCAAGTATGTTGTATGTATTTAGTTTACTCATGCAACAAACAAAATCATTGTGGTAACACAGAATTAATAGGAACCCTATAATACTAGTGCACTAACTCAAGGTGCATGACAAGTGCTAGTAATACCATGCCTTGTATAGCTTCAGTTCTAACAGATGCTGCACATATGTTAGCCAACTTTTAGTTACATATATACACCAACTACAAGCTCACAACTATATCAATCCAGACTGCACCAGTCATTCAGTAAAACTAAAAATGGATCTTATTTCCCCAGTCTAGTCCCTGCCACAGAATCCAGTGGGAAACTGAGACCAGAGGAAGTGGGATGAGTAATGTGATCATGGCACATTAAGAAAGCTTTCAGTTTAAATATGTATAGTTATGTATGCCACTCCCACCAGTCCAAGTCTACAGATATGTACCGATGCTATACCTAAATTTAATTCTCTCAAGGCTTTTTTTTTTTTAATAGCACTTTGCTGTCTTGAAAAAAAAATATCAGTGATATTCGGTAATTGGGGGGGGGGGGGGGGCTCCATATAGGCATGCTTTTCAAACTGGTGAGATAGTACCCCAAAAATATGGGAGCCCCCCCCCCCCACCCCTCTGTTCTACGGCTAGAACAGAGTTTGCTTTCACTACAATAGCTTGAAGTTTCGACTTAGTATATTACATGTATCTGTACATACATACAGCGACACATCTGCAATCACTACCACACCTGTGATAAAGATCAAGATCAGGGATGCAAGATCAGGGCAGGGATGGATCAGGGATGCAAGATCAGGGATGCAAGATCAGGGATGTAAGATCAGGGATGTAAGATCAGGGATCCAAGATCAGGGATGCAAGATCAGGGGATGTGCAAGATCCAGGGGTGCAAGATCAGGGGTGCAAGATCAGGGATGCAAGATCAGGGATGCAAGATCAGGGATGCAAGATCAGGGATGCAAGATCAGGGATGCAAGATCAGGGATGCAAGATCAGGGATGCAAGATCAGGGATGCAAGATCAGGGATCCAAGATCAGGGATACCACACTTGGTCTACTATGGATAATAAAACTGTTTGAATTGCTGGGCTGCTATACTACTTAATAACTTTGGCTCCATCCACCACTCCTCTTCTTTTTTTTTCGCTTGACTACTTTTGAAAAAAGAAATGAATGAATAAATGAATACATAAACAAAAAATTGCAAATCAATTGATCAATAAACAAATAAATAAATAATAAATACAAACAAATAAATAAAATACAAAGTTGATAGATAATTGCTCAAATGATTGTATATTGTGTATTTTTTTTTACAAGCATGCCTTTATTAAAAATCTGAGCACAAAATGCATACATATGTAAGCACAAACTCCATCCACTACGTCTCGTAGTAGTATGACTATACTACACTGCACAGGAAACAACAGTTTCTAGGCAATTACCAATTATAACCTCAACAATTATTAACGCAAGTACACTAATTAGTTTTCCACTATGACCCCCACTCTATGAATACCTGCATATACCCCTCAACTACCTAATCTATAATTAATTAAAACAACAATATCAACACTGTGCAACTTCCTGCTTCCTGACCTGGAATAAGTATACACTGTAACAGTAAACATCTCTGACACCCTTCCTTTTTTTTTTTTTTTCCTCTTACTATTTAACAACAGTCCAGGTGTCAACTCTATAAATAATATTTTAACACGTATTCTTTGCAGCGAGTTCTTTAAAGTGGCAGGACTGAATAGCTGTAATTGGTTATTTTGAAGAAATATAATCTACGAGTTCCAGCAGTCAGAGACACAGGTAAGGCTTGCAATCACTCACCTAGAAAGGAACTTTACACCTGCAATAGACCACATGTGAAGGGGCCAGCGGAACAATGGCCGTGCTGGTCACATTACATCATCAACATGTGCACACAGATACGTACTAACTGCCCAGTGAGTTTGTGGTGGTACTGCATGTACATTTGACAGGCTGCAATCACATAGTTACGAAGTTATTACAATTTCAGAATGTAATTAGTTTATTTTATTATTAATAAATCTTCTCTTATTAAGTAATCTGTTTTACTACTCTCTCCCCTGCCCAGATGTTAAATGCATAATTAAACTTCCTTATTGAAATAAATAGACTTGATGAGGTAAATAAACAAATTACCAGCAGGTGGTGTTTACATGCTTCATGTACTACATTCTCCATTGATGTCCGGATTTGCTGACAATTTTATGGATATTTCAGAGGGTCTCCACCCACTTTTATGGGTGTGTCCTACAGTTATATTACCAAATTAACTCATAGGAGTTGAAAGAATGCATTTATGACCAAACCACGGAGGGGTGTGTGTGCATTGTGATGGAATTTAATCGTAGCTATTCAGACAGCTTTTACCGAATAAGAGGTCAAGTTGATGTACCATAATTAATAGGGGCTTTTAATAACTGTAACAGGCAATAGTGTGCAAGGAACTAATGAATACTTCTACTAATTCTATCAAATGAATAAGGAAAGAGAAGGGACTGAGGGAGGGGACTGAAGGAGGGACTGAAGGAGGGACCACTTATAGTAGTCAGAAGAACAATAGTACGTAGATGAAGACGAGCATACAGAAAAGCATCTTTAAAAAAAAATGAGAGCTAAGTTTCACATATTATTGATACATACATGTATATTTACATACACCTCTGAACATTTAGATACAAACTGTGTATCATCCATATATACTGCAGTTTTAAAAAGAGAAGAGGAAATAAACTATCAAATAATTAAATAATTACAGCTTGTGTACCAATGACATGCCACCGGTATTTACTATCTAAAGGGGAGTGGGGGGTGGGGTTGAGGGAGGTGGAGGTGACAGTGCCCCTAACCACTGCCGCCATAATGTTGACATCCTGAGTGTCTGCTCTACGCAGCTACTTGATGCATGACTTAACTTCCCACACACGTACACCCACTCACACGCGTACACCCACTCACCCACCTCACATAATTCTAGTAAACCACACAAATAGTATATCCCTGAGCTTAATGCTACTACTGGGGGAGGGAAGGGACTCCAGTGGACTCCAGGATGCCCCTACCTCTATATGAAACCCAGGACACAGTATTTTAATTCATAAATCCATAAATTGTTATCTTGCAGATATTTTGATGCTATTGAGATCACTGTCATTTGTATTGATGTTGACCACTGCAAAGTGATCAAAACATCAATTATTTATGTATTAGTGAATTAGGAGAAAAAAATCACTAGATACATACTGTAATTGACTTTAAGTTTGACATGTGATACGGAATGCAAGTCTTCACATTATCCAGTTATGTAACCAAAAATTTCATAACGTTGAGTCAATACTTAATCAGAACCCACAACAAACAAAATTAAGTGTCACAAACCCACAAAAATACAGAAATAATAAATTAAACGAATACAAGAAGAAGAAAAAAAACTTTAAGGCTTTCCGAAGAAGATTAAACTGCATTGAGGTATTTACTACTCATGCAACCACAAATACCCTACAATAGCACGCTTGGCTTAAACTTACTAGCAAATATACACAGAACATCCTCACACACACACACACACACACACACACACACACACACATACAACACACACACTGTACCTATTTAAGTCTCATATCTACACTTTCATGACATAGTGCATCACATTAAACACAAACTATAACATAAGTTATGTAGGTTTCCTTACAGAGTCCTCATACAGCATGGTGGAGAGACTAAGACTCCGCTCTTTAGTGCTCTCATCAAGCTTGGAACGGGAGCTTAAAGAGATCATGTATCTGAAACACACACACAAACACATACAATTACACACGTTAAAGAGTTTGTTTTGCTGTAGATATTTTATTATCTAACACAGACAACATGTAATTTAATTTAACGCTAGATCTCACAGGTTATTTGAAGCATAGATCTACATTGGCGCAAATATGGACGTGCGACAAAATAAATTCAGCTTTTCAGAAAATAATGAAATCCACAGGGGTTTGTGTGTAATGCAAACCATACAGTTATCATTAGGTGTGCTGTAACATACATATGGGTATAGGTTATGTAGGGTAGTGAAAATCAAAAGTTCTGTTCCAGCTCAACTGAATAACATTTAATACTAGTGGTCTGCTTGAGCACAAATGGCGAGTGAGCTAGTCTAGCTTTAAAATACTATGAGCTAAAGCCCTTGGCATAATTTCAATAGCTGTTGAAATTGAAATGTGCTAACTTGACTTATGCGTTCAATGACGACTAGAGAAATAGTGCTGTTGGGTCTGCTATACTTTTATAAATTAAACAAAAAGTTTAGGCATTTACGTCTGCTCCAATAATAGCTTACTTTCAACACCCACAACTCATTGTCCGGCAGATCTATTTCTTTATTGCATCAAACGATTTACCAACTTATGTACTCAGTGGCATAGGTGAAAAAAAGGGGTTGCATGTACCATATAAATAAATAAACACTACGAAATCTCAATTGTATAACCCCTGGAAGTGTCTCACTTGCTTTGCTAAATGACATGTGTATGTGTGTGTGTGTGTGTGTATGCAGATGTAATAGCAATATGATAAAATTATAAATTAGGTGACCGCTAGATGAAAACATACGTGCCTTGACAAATATTGGGGCTTAAATTTTTTGTTCACTTGAACAACCTTTATTTCAACACATCTTATGTAGTGTGATAGCCACTAAAATAGGTCACTATACAAACATTTCTCCAGGACTTAGTTTAAAAAGCCATTACATTACATCAATTTCAGTATGCAGTTGAAATACGATGTACACTTGACCTCACTACTAATTACATGTTGAAATGTTTTACGTCTACTGTATTGTTCCTTTGTGGCCTATGATAAAGTAAAGAACTCTTAGAGCCTCTTTCATATACACCAGTGAATGTTATAATATTTAAAAACTATAATGTTTTCAAATGTATATATACTTATAGCCCGTTACCCGAGCGACCGCGCTTGTCGTTAAGAACTATAAATCGGATACAGTCTGGTATGCTCGTAAGAATATGTATTAGCGGGGAAAAGTCTGATATAGTCCTTAGCAACCATAATTATGGTGGAAGGCAGATCAAAGCAAAATGGAATAATGAAGAGTTTGGGTACTTTAATACAATTACTAAGATAGCTAACGCTATACTTTGCTCGTTGTTTATGTTTGGGCTATAAAATAGTTATAAACCAAAATCATTAGGTTTGTATTTCGATTTATAAATCCTCGCCACTCGGGCTATGCCCTCGTGTCTCGGAGTTTATAAATCGCATACAAACCTCAATTTTGGTTTATAACTATAACATATTACACATACAATCATTTTTCTGCATATTAGTAGTAATTGGCGAGCGAGCGCCTAACTTTACTAATTATTACAATAAGATGAATTTGTTCCATAAATTTTAATTAATTAGATATACAATAATAATAATAATAATAATCAATAATAATATTAATTGTGGGTCCGTCCCCAGCTGGTGAGGAGCAAGAAGAGAGAAGGGATAGAAAAAGGAAGACGAAGAAAGAAGAGAGAAATAGAAGAACAAACTTATCTTATGTCAATACATTAATTTATTCATTTTAACATCAAATAACAGAAGTGTGAGCACGAGTGCAAAGTTCATGTGCATGCATATGATAATTGTTTAGTCTCCGTATCATAGAATGTATATTAGAATTTGTTTAGTTTTGTGTTCAGACCTCGTAATTCCTTACTGGTCAGCAATCAAATTAAACTAAGGACTGCCAAGCCTTGTGAACAACAAATACGGATAGCACTCCTCCTAATCTCACCACAAAATAAAATAAATAATAAAGTAAAGAAGCATGAGGGCTAAACATGCAATTTTGTGTAGTACATACATACTTCAGGGCCACTTAAAAAAAAATTTTTTAACGTTTGTACGAAGTTTGTAAGATCACCATCACCACGAAACCACCAGCCACTTCTTACGTAAGATAAACCCATACAATTAAAATAAGAGAAAGCGGGACAAACAAACACCCTACAAAGGTGATAATCACAGTCTCACTACACTCTCCTGATCCAACCACAGGTCTCAGTCAGACAGTGGTCTGATCAGCAGAGTTCTATCTGCTCACTGGTTAGTACCCATTGACAGGCAAGTCACACAACTCCAGCTAAAATCCTAAAAGGTAAATTTAGCATACCTCAATAGTATCAATGATATGAGACAGACAGGTCATTAAAAAATAAATTAAGAAACCAATTGCAGGAGCTACCCTAGTGTGAATACCAAGCTAACCCACTCTTTAAAAATACTAATATCTTGGTCATCAAAAAAAAAGAAAGGGAAAAAAAAAAAAAAAAAAAAAAAAATTTTTTTGACTATTCTTTTAGGCTGCACACACACCACAGCAAAGGTTGTTATGTAGTAGATTCCATTGTGTGTGACCTGTTATGTACTTTGGTCACTTTGTTCAGTATCACCACTGCCCATGAACCTCTTCCACGGGCACACATGTGTCTCCTTAGTTGTCATGAAGATCTAAAAATGTACTACGAACATCCGCTATTTTCAGACCACTTCTCTCCTGCTGTGCCCGATAATTGTATCACACTAAAAAGGCAATAAAAAATTACAGCCGGCCTTATCTGATACCAATGTAAACTCTGCGGGCCCTTAGTCCCCCTGAAGTACTATAAATGTGTGAAAATATATGTGCTGCTTGTGGCGAACGGTATCTCGCATCGACAGGGTGGGATTATTTCAACATAAACAGATCCATCTGGTTAGACGGGTAATTAGTGCCATATTATGAAATTAGAACCACTCCATTCCACTAGAGGTGGGATAAAGTTTGAAGTGGGTTGTTTGCTTATTGTAATTTCTTTCTTATTGCTTTCCCACCCCTCTTCAGATACTCATAGTCGGAGCTAGACAGGGAGGGGAGAATATTGAATCAATAAGCAGAGAAACTCCCACTATCAAGCTTAGACTGGCATACAGCCCAATCTAGTAGTAGTCCCCTCCATCTCACATGGGAATCAAACTATAAAAAACCCTCACCTAGCACAAACACTGTCGGTAGAAGAAAATAAAATACAACAAAGTGATACCTTCAGTGGTTAAAAATAGTACCAGCACTAAATGGTTGAGACAGCAGTTGGTGAACTGACATCTATTAATAGAGATCATGTCATATCCAAGCAGTGCTTGCTAGGACTGTGATTTGAATAGTTGCCGCAGTGTAAGATGAAGCCGTAAGAGTTTAGTTGCCTTCTGCTCCAGCTTTTAACACCATAACATTCTATTGTGTTTTAGCAAATCATGATGTAATAATCATAAAAAAAGGATCAATATAATTTATCAGGATCAACACTCACATTCCAAAATAAAACCATAATACAATCATCCATCCCAAATGTAACTTGACAAAGTGTAAATAAAATAATCCCTAACCTGTTTTTTTGTTTGTTTGTTTGTTTGCTTGTTTGGTATTGTTTTCTTTTGGTATTATGTTCTTGTCTACCTACGTACAAAAGTCTGTTCAGTGGGAGAGAAGCACCTACCAACTCATAAGAAAGTAAGGTTGTATATATATATATATATACATACACATGCCCATACACATATATACGTAGCCCCCTGGACTAGTTACTAAGGATGAAGCACTACGTGCCTTAGTAGACGGATAACTAACAGAATTATTATTTTATTATTTAATGATCGTTGCCAGCTTTGTTTGTTTACGGTAGGAGTGTGAGGCTGACAGTGCAAGTTAGAACACAGTTTGTTTGGACTGTGGCTTTAAATGCTTTAATGCAGTGCCATTTAGAAAGCCTACAGTCTCTCCGTTGAGGTTAAGTCCCCTACGTAGGTTTCCCAAAAGTGGAAACTTTAGGCCGCAATTAGCACATTATCGAGTAAATTTTGCTAATAAAATAGTAGAATAAAAGGAACTAACACCTGATCAATTTAATTTAAATATTTATTATTAATAATTGCAATTCGCTAAGCCCAAATCTGCTTCATAAACGAATTCCCAACCCCATTGTTTGACCACCGAGACGAAGCACAAGTCATTTATTCTTTGTCTGCGGTTTAGACGGGCAAGCACCTACAGCACATCGCTTTGTAGCTCTGACTTAGTACACAAAAAAATTAATAATTAATTTTTAAGATTCCTGATAAAATGCATTAATAAAAAACCTCAAAGCAAGCTCATAATTGAATCAATCGTTGAATATCAGAGGTCATTGGCGAGCTTCGCTCCTGCCTGAAAGCCTTCGGGGCAAATCAAAAGATTCAGCGTCAAAGTACAAACATATGTGTACGTATTAGCTCATGTTCAAAGGCAAGACTTAAATCTTGCCAAAGATAGGGAAACTATGAAATAAAACAATACCTGAGCAAACACTGGTAGCACTCCATTGTGCCCAGCCCTCATTACAGGAAGAAAAAAAACTGCTCAAAATAATATATACGTAGCATTTATAACATTAGCAAGATATATATGCAGGTCTTGTTAGCACACCTACATACCACCTTTTCACTCGGTAATTGACAATCCGTTTACTAATTGAACCTAGAAGCAGGATCTACTGGTAGATTTATTGTACAGTAGAAGTGATCTTGCCACTTGATAAGAACAATCTTGATTATGTGAATTCAATATAATGCTCAACTATAGCAACACTCCCTCATACAGGACTCAATCCTGGTAGATTAAATTAATAGTCCAGTGCAACAGCTTGATGTTACAATAGACAAGTTGCATTCAATTCCGCAAAAATTTCAATACGTGACATCACGCGTGGATGCCTGGATCCCATTAAAATATGTATTAGAGTCAATGGGGCGAGTCGAGCGGAACTGTTTGAAGTTCCTGCCAGAGTTACACATTATTCAATTATCCATTTAAGTTTAAATAGTCCAAAAGTTTGCTCCAAGTGCTACCAGCTGATCTTTGTTCCATACTCAGAAGTGGAGCGGTGGCCTAGTTACGGACCTCAATATATGAGATGCCTGGACAGCGCTGTTTAGTGTGTGGCAATACACAAGCTAAGGATCCTTCTGTGAGCTTCCACAGATTTTCTAGGGACCCAGCAGTGAGGAAAGTGTGGCTGAACACCCTTGGTGTCCAAGAAAATGAGCTAAAACTTAGCAGTCGAGTGTGTTACAGGCATTTTCCTGAAGGAGATACCAAGAAGGTACCTAGCATGTCATTAGTGATGTGCTTGAGCACAATTGGCGAGCGAGCCTAAAGACTATACTATTTTTTTATGAATGATTTGACTTCTAACACTGAAGCTACTGAAAGTAAGGTCCAGTTTTTAAATTTAGCATACAGGGTAAAGGGATTTCAGTGCCATAGTAACAACTCTCTCTGCAACTGCTTGAATTGAAGGAAAAAAAACAACACAACATACACGCTATTTAAACGTTTTTTCTTTCTTTGTGATATTTCTTTAGCTAAGTAGTGGTTGTAACACACAATGCTTTGACACAACTGGACATGCACCTACACAGACTTACCTTAGCGTAGTCAGTGACAATGCATTTTCAAGTAAATACTGTTGCGCACGGCTTATAACCATGACAAGAGCGCATGACTTACCACCGCCACTAACTCGAATAGAAATGGAAGTCCCTTAAGTTTTCAAGTTTTAACTGCACCCCAAAAGAATTCAAACGGTAAACAATTCAATTTCTAGGGTGATACGGGTACCTGATCGATAACCAGAGGATTCTGTTTAGTGCAATTTGGGACGGGGTCGACCACATAACTAACACAAAAACGCGAGGGTCAAAGTACAAAATGACATACGTACGTCCAAACATATATACAAATAAATAAATAAATAAACATCCCCGATTTTCGATTGTGTTACCCCTGTAAGTGTCTCGCTCGCTACGCTCGCTCACCAATTAGGTAAGAATATACTGTTTGTGTTGGTGGGCTTTATTCCTTTCATGTGTAACTAGCTACTTACTACTAAATAAATACATTTAGCTCCATATTATGCTTACATAGGAAGGCATTTTGCATCTCCCATCAAGCAAGGAGAAAGGGCAGATCTTACGTCTAGAAGAAGTGTGGATAAGTTTATCAGGGATCACAGCTCTACACCAGTTCCTTGTTATTCTAGGTCAGTTACTCCTATACCATCTTCAGAGACACAGGAAGCATCAACTTCTACCGAGGTAGCACCTCAGAGCCCATCACGAGAATCTTGCATTCCTCTTATGGCTCGTATTGAGCTTCTTGAAGGTGAAATAAAGAAGTTGAGAGAAGCACCAAAAGAAAAATCTCATTTTCGCATTGAAGATATTCAGCATGATGACAAGATGGTATCATTTTATACAGGATTTGTTTCATATAACATTTTTAGTGCTTTTTTTTATTTCTTGGACCCAGTAGTTCATCAGCTTAACTATTGGGGGTTGAAAGAGAGGATTGATTTACAGAGACGACGTTCATTTAAGCTTGATCCAAAGAACCAATATTTTTAATGCTTGTCCGTTTAAAGCTGAATGCCAAAGTTAAAGATTTAGCATACAGGTTTGGAATATCACCATCACAAGTTTCTCGTTATATAACTACCTGACTTTGTTTTTTGTATCAACAGTTCAAGGAGATTGATTGGATGCCTGCAGTGGATCAAGTGTTCGGAACACTTCCTACAGCTTTTAGGGAAAACTTCCCTACCACATATGCACTGATAGATGGTAGTGAAGTTTTTATTGAAACACCTTCAGATCTACGCATGCAATCATCTACTTGGAGCCAGTACAAACATCACAACACAGTGAAGTTTCTGGTAGCTTGTACTCCCAATGGATCTATATGTTTTGTCTCCCCCAGTTTATGTTGGATCAATATCAGATGTAGAGCTCACACAAGTGAGTGGGTTTTGGGATGCTGTTAAAGACAAACAGGGCATTTCGATAATGGCTGACAAGGGCTTTACAATCAGGGACATGTTGAAAAAGATCAATGTTGATCTGAATATTCTGGCATTTTTAAATCAAAAACAATTTTCTGTACAGGACATTAGTAAGGGAAGAAAAATAGCATCTCTTCGAATACACGTGGAGCGTGCAATCGGTAGAATAAAAATTATCAAATCTTGAAAGAAACCATACCCATTTCATTAGCTCGATTGACAAATCAGATTATATGTGTTTGTGCATTTTTAACTAACTTTCAGCCAGCATTAGTACCTTTGCCCAGTCATGGTAGTGAAAAAGAAGTGGAATAGTATTTTCAGCAACTTTCTGACAACAGATTAACTTCATATATATATATATATATATATTATTTTGAATATGTCATTAATGCAATATGGAAATTCTTTTAGTTCTAACTCTCCACTACTGTTCAAATGGCAACAAAATGAGCTTTGGCTACAAGCATCTTTGGGAGTTACATCTCTCAAGGAATATGGACACTTAACTTCCAAAAATCCATATGGATATTGAAGGTTTGAGGGGTCGTACACTGCCCCATCTGGTGAGGCTCCTATGAAGCGCCATGATGGATTAACAATTACTCCAGACAGTGTCACTACAATATCCTTGTCTCTTTGACTGTGCCGATAAGTAATGTATTCCGTTATTGCACACTTCTCTTTATCAATCCCATAAGCAATTGCAGGAGTATGTATATTCTTTGGTTGTATTATGCGCAAAAACAAGTTATCTGGGGGAGTATCACCTTTACGTGCAATAACAGAACCAAAGAAAGATGCAGTTATACGATATCGCCGGACAGAAAACCACAAGGAAGAATTTATCTGATCGCGAGTTTCTCTCTCTATCTCCCGTGACTTTTCCAGTGTCAGTTCAAGGGTCTTCTTAAAGGAAGAAATAGTCTCCTTTAACTGGGATAGATTTGGTACATTATGGTCAGAAGGCTGCTCTGATCTTTCACATTGAAAATTCGGATCCAACAATAGAGATATGCATAATTGTTCTCCTTTAATTTTAATAGAGCCAAAAGAATTGATGAGGGCATCAAAGCTTCATAATTAGAGTCTTAAATGCACATAAAATGAAAAGACTAGAGCTACATAGTAAGTGTTGATTTTGAAGAAGTGTTGGACATTGTTACACAAACTAACCTTAGAGTAAGGCCATAATTTTTCACATCTTATACTGACAAGCCAGGGTAAAAAAAATTAGGAAACCAATTTTAGGGGGGGGGGGGGGGGGGGGGGGGTCTGTATGAAACCCTGTTTTTTATTAAAGCATAAAAAATAGAATTATATGAAATTGTTTATGAAAGAAAATCGGTGGGAAAAAACCCCACATAAAACGGAGTGGGATGGGATGGACAGAAACACATGTGTCAGTAAGAGAGACAAGTGGACATCCCATGGTCCTACAGGATGGGATGGACAATTTACAGCATTTCTGGACAGCACTCCCATACTTTCATATTTCAATTGAAGTTCTATCTGGAAAAGGGTCTTCTATACCTTAGCAAAAAAAGAAGAAAAAAAATTTTACTTAAAAAAACAAACAAATGAACAGTTATAATTCCACAACGTTTAAAGACTAAGTATTACTTACAGTTGTAGTCTCAGATGAAACCCAAGCAGAAAAACTGTACTTTAGAGGTAAAAAAGCACTGCACATGTTTACTAAAATAAGACCATGGACTCCACAATATATAATTTCAAATGAACACTCCAAATACTGTCTTACTACATAGATTTAATCCACTCATTAATTCATTGCACATGTACCACGAGTACATAATATAAAACATTTCAACCCAAAGCTTTAATCAAATGGGAGAACGTCTAAAAAAAAAGTGAAAACTAAAAGTGATTCAATCTCATCAGAAAGAGTAAATAATACAATACTTTGTGTTGCAAAAGCATACATACAGGGACACAATTGGGAGGATATTATACTATATCACGGAAGTACACAAGACAAAATGTACACGACTACTACACACCACCGGCAAGATAGCCAATCTGACGAAAACTTGCGGTTGGGACAAAGGTCAGTCTAGACACTTGCAATGCTGAGCAGGTTTTTCAGCTTGTCCATAATTACAGACATCTAGAATCAATACTAGTCTTGCATCAGTAAATAAAAGAGAGGAATAGCTAAACTGACAAAAAATTTGGGATGTTGTGCAGTCTAGCCTCCAGCAAAAGCAGTCAAGTTCAGAGAATAAGACCGGATGGATAGACATCATAAAATTGCGTAATAAAACAACACAGATGGCCACAGAATAATATGGAAACCACACGATTTGTATGTAAAATGTATGTGCATCAAGATAATTCCATTTAAGCGTTTAGTTATTTTTATTGTTTCTTCCAGTCAGCGCTACTCGAAATACATAATTGATTTAAAACTACTATGCTATTTAGACTTAATTAACAAATAACGTAAACACATTAAGTTTAAAAAAATCATCCAAGTGACACCAGATAAGGGCTTACAATGTACTTACAAAAAGCTCATCGAAGTGTGTACAACTATCCAACAGAGCTCATAGGATTTTGGACAAAATTCCACTATTTATCCAGGTAATAGCAAATTAAATTTTTTATAAAAATTTATTTTTTATCATAATATTTTTTTAGATAGATTGAAGATTCCCATATACACTGCACTGTTGTATTAAACCCAAACCCACCCCACTAGTGGGACTATTCCATCTTACATAACACTACCTAACCTTCCTAGACCTTACAGTCAAAACCAAAAGGTCATGCGCAGTGGATGACGTACAAGTGCTCTGCTATGTGGCATGACGTCATCCTTTCTTCTCCTCTTCCAACTCTTTATTTCAACCAGACAGAATACACCACAACCAAATATATGGACCCCAAGAGAACCAGTTATGATCTTTTTTATGTCATACACTTAAACCAGTATATTTGGAGCCATTCTTTCCTGAGTGGTCAGATGACTGGATGGCATTAACAAAACATTTCTATGCACACCTAATGGACACACTTAAGAGGTTTAAACTTATGAAGATTATGATTATGACTATATATCATAAGCCCTTCCAATACTTGGTTGTAATTTTTCCCTTTTTATGTCATTGGTGACACTGGACCTACATACATGTACATGCACCTTAAATTAATATATTCTGTAACCCTTTCTATCAATGAATTCATTACTAATTGCTTCTTTGCAATTTTACATAATCACAGCATGGACTGTAACAAGAAAATATCTGAGCTAAATACTTATGTAAAATCCTTCAAGTTAACAAAATTTCTGGTGGTACCGGCTAAAGTAACCTAATGTGTAAATTGAAGAAACAAGAAATACACTACAGTATTGCATACATTGTCATAATCTTTTTGTAATCATTTTGGACATGAAAATTCAGAATAATGTATTTTATCTAACCCGATTGGTAAAAGCACATGCACAGTAACTGTATTGGCATAAATGTATGTTCTGATGAGATAATAAAGCACTTCAAGTGATCAGTCTCAACACACTCGATGATATTGCCATGGGCACTCCATACCTGTTGGCGAGGTATGCAGTTATACTTAAATATTCTCAAGTAAAAAATAGATAGTTCCCCAATATTTCACAAGTCTGTACAACTTCTTTCCCAGTGATATTGCCAAGGGCTGTCTAACTTTGCATCAAGTATGCGACCATATAATGATCCAACAAAAAAAATACCTCGTGGCATATTCTCATGTAAATGAAGCCTCTAGAATGGTCGATGTGATCACGTACTGAACGATATCGCCATGGATATGCTAGCATACTGGAATGCATCTAAAATCCAGAATCATCTACATATCTCCCACCAGCCACCAACAAAGGGTTTAAACATTATAGTAATCATAAGTACTCCAATTTTTTTGTCTTTCGTTAAAATTTTTTAACCTTGCGTGTGCATGATTGACAATATTCGGGAGGACAAAGGTGTTAGATTATAGTGAGTGCCACAATACCATGTCAGATCTCACAAGACATATAAAAATAAACACCTTCACTGCCGTAGCTGGTTGTATCCGGCATCTGGGGCTATGACCCGTAGAAATCCAAGAATTGTATGGTCGATAGAGAAAGTACTAGAGCAAATAGCTGCATTTTGTTTAACTTTATAGCTACTAAGTCAACTCCAAGCTCCGTGTGCCACTAAATCCTTGGTTGCAAAAAATCTCCGCGATTAAAAACTGCACCCCACGTCAATATGGCAACCATAAGATTTACAACGGAAGAGGTTAATAAAGGTCATTTTTGGAGTTTCTGATAGAGGATGAAGAAAAGTGTAGGCTTACAGTGGTGAGTCAGCCATTAATAGACAAAGATTAATGAAAAATCAAGGTGATCATTAGCCTTTTCCACTTATTCATTATTTCAAGAATTCAGACAGCCAAACCAACATTACAATTGTTAATATATATCCTATTGGTATTATCTTCATAAACAACTACTATATATATATATTATATGTGACCGTCTATGGGAAAATCGGGCAAAACGCGGCATGCGTAGACGTCGCAAAAAGATCGATTTAGTTCTTAAAATTGTATTAAATAAGCCTAACGAAGGGAACGGTTAGGTGATATATAGCGGGAATGGCTAAAGCTACGGCGATAAAACTTGGAGGGCTTAATATCTGCTTGCCGAGGAGTGCGTAAGTGCAAAAAAAAATTTTCGTCGGGGTCGCGTTGTGCCCGATTTTCCTGTAGACGGTCCCGACGAAACATGTATGTGAACATTCTGTTGAAGCTAAGATATACACAAGTATGTATATACAAGTATGTGTTATTTCAAACAACTACATACATCTAATACCAGTACTTCTAGTGATTCAAACATGACATATTCCTGCACTATGTAAGTGCAATAAGTCCAATGAGTATGTACGTATGAATACGTACCAATAATTGTACTGGGCACTCCCATCCTCAACTACTACGTCATAATGCTAGTGAAATTGTACACACACAGACACAACTAAGCATAGTGCAATACAATGGCATACAAATTACTTCACATCATATGATGTGAAGGGAAGTCATAAGGGTGCTGGAACAACGCCCACACAATGTGTATGATAATTAGATTTCGGTCACTTGGCCTTAGTCGTTGTTGTTGATAGGGCTATGGCTAGCTGGGGACCCTGAAGAGTACTGATTATGGCTAAACAGAAGTTCCTTTCTTCTCCGCTACAATTCTCTCAAGTCTCTACTAAAGGTACGTGTTTGACAACTCCTTCACCAGAACTATGCTAGCTAACCAATTCTTTGTCCACTGTTGTCTCAGTTATTTGCCCTCAAAACCTCCACTATAATTTTTGTCAATCTATTACTTCTACTTCATTCTTCAATGCAATCCACTATTTCCATTTACATAGTTCCTTCCAATGTGAAGGTATGCCAGAGTACTAATACAAGAGTCATTGAAAACAAGCAAGAGTTGATTGCATTTCCAGGGATGAATAGTTATACAGTAAAGTATATGTTTGTCTATTTACATATAAAGTAAGACTGATAGATTTTTTCCTAACTACATGTACATAAAATTTATATATATATATATATTATAAGAATAATGATACTATAAAGCATATTATGTCGGTGTGAGTTTCTCTTACACCAACTTTTACTCAAGACATCTAAATAATAATAGCAAACTTTTTATCATCAGCCAAGAATGACTGAGACATCTAATAATTCAAATCTACAACTGTAACTCAAGTAGTTGCATGAGAAGGTATTGTACACACACAGAACATGTGTTTCCCAACACTTATGTATCCTTCCACCAACCGACACACACATAAATGTACATACACATTACCACACATACACACACATACATACTAATACATATTGATAGTCACACACATACACACACACACATACACACACACATACACACACACACTAACGAACAAAATCAAACTCCAGAAAAGTGTCTTACTGGCTGCTAGTAGACAATCCCGCTCTAGAATAATCTGAGGCAACATATCGTAGGATGAGGAACACGAGCGTCAGCACCTACACACACACACACACACACACACACACGTCAAAGAGACACATTCCCCACACCACGAATGCAGTCCTTTGTGTCAAAGTTCAACAACATGATGTGGATTCAGACAAAGCTGACAGTGACATGCTATGGTGGTAGCCATGTCAGGCAGCGTCACACCAGAGCCAGAATATTGAGATCAGACGTTATACATTATATCAGTACACACAGTTCCGTTAAAACATTTTAACACACACATGTCTAAGTATTTTAAAAGTGCTACATACATAACCATCTACACCAGAAAATGAAGCACCAAAGGTGCGAACCCTCAGCGCTACTATACACTAGCTAGCTATTACAAAATCGTTTCTGAGACCAAAAGATTCCAATTCAGGTGTGTATAAACAGTAGGTATAAATGCTGTCTTCTTAAGAGAATATATACATGCAAGAGACACTCACCTGTATATATATATATACATAGAAACTCCAATCAGTGCTCGGTTAAATTCTCGGCTAATCTACCGCGGGCAGCGAGAAATTCCAACGTGACGATACGGGGCATTACTCATAAAAAAGCAAAGCTTAGGTTTGTGTTTCCTCAAATTAGACAGAAATTTAAAAGTACACATACCACAATGAAGGTCTTAAACCGTCGTTCTGTGCAAGTTCATACCTAATTTAACAATGAATTGTCAGTAATCTCCAGAGCATGACAGACAGACAGACAGACAGGACGACTACTATAACCCCCTCGAGCATGCGCACGGAGAGTTAATTATTTTGGCAAAAATTAATTAACACGTATAGTGCAAACAAAACCAATATAAGAGTTCTAAAAACAAACAAGAAGAGGTGAGGCTCACTGTCAGTACTGACTAACTACATCAGATAATATCGTTTTTACCGATTCTATGGATATCAGGAGACGTGCATGCATGTAAAATGCAAATACAATTCAAATTCTCTTGCAACCACTAGCAGTTATGCGCACCTGGCAGAGCCAGGATGTCTGTGCACAAAGCAGGCACTGTGAGCCACGCAAGCAAAGTTCCTGGAGCCAGGCTAGGAACTCGCAGGAGAACAAGCCTTTCCTCACAGCAAGTGGTGTGGGCACCCAAAGTCCCACCTGGACCATTGCTGCTTCATGAGAAAAGACCTTGAATTTGCACTCCAGCAAATGCCAGGTACCCAATCACAGCTGGGTGGACTGGTGGGGCTGGTGGGAGACAGATGGAAAATTAGATAGAAAAATTGCCAGAGTTGGGCTTGAACTCAGGAACTCAGGACCTCAGGACCTGAGCCCAGGACACAACCACTACACCACACAGCCACCACACACATGCATGTACACACACACACACACACACACACACACACACACACACACACATACATACATACATACATACATACACACAGGTACCTATACGTACATTGTAACCTGTACCCCCAAGCCAAAACAAAAGAGGCTTATTGTCTTGGGTCATGTGTTCCTACTATCATTGTATGGCAGCTCTCAAGTTACTTTGTAAAAGGAGAACAGACGCAAGCACACACAAACATACACATGCACAAACAAACACATGCACAAACAAACACATACACATACCACTGCAACCAACAAAAAGTGTGGGCTAAAATAAAGCTGAGAATCTATGTAAATGTGATAAACTAATAAACAGTTGGGAATCAAGATGTATGCTTATGACAACACAGCTACGAACCTCTAGTCTGCAACTGCCAGGACCTTCATGCTGCAGTGCATATCCTACTACTAATTAATACACATTAAAATTTGTATTTAAGTTAGATAACATACAATTACCTGATTTCTTCAACAGTATTCATGAGTGAGTGGCCACATTATGTAAGCATGCTGCACTGTAGGCGCCTGAACACTGGCAGTATGACTTCTCTGTAAACTAACAGTCAAGCACTCTACTTAAACTCAGTAGAACTACATTACATATGCCATGCTGGAGCAGGAATTCATACAGGGTTTTTTGCTGGGGGGGGGGGGGGGGGGGTATTTTGCAGAGTCACAAAAATGGTGACGTCACGACTATGAGAAAGATTATTAGATGAAAACTTAGACATACTATTACGAATTGCTATTGAAGGACCAGAACTAGACAGTCATGATTTGAACAGTCTATATGAAAACTTGTGAGTATTGTCAATAGACTCTAGTCACAGTTCCTTACTTTCATCCACACAACCACCAAAAACTACCAAAATAATTTAAAACTTTAAAACTCTATCACAATTGTATAAATGAAGCTACTCAAGTGGAAGGTTAAACTAACACACATACACATACAACACGAACAGCACACTCTGGTACCAATACATTGATTCCACACCTAACAGCAAGGTTAAAACTATACTAGCCATTCCTGCCTTTATTCCTTATCATTTACTTCACCCACAAGCAAGACAAAAATGAATTGTTCACGTCGCTTCAATTTAAATGCCTCGTCACTTTCAATAACCCCGCACGTACAAACACCCATATATGTACCTAATGAAGAGCTGTTGCAAATACACAAGCACACAGGATACCAGCTTCCCTGTTTACCTTAGCTTCAGGAAATGACCTCCACTCCCAGACGCACATACGTAACACCTAATAACCCACAAGCAGAGCCTGCAATCCATGCATGCCTTGCATGCTTGCTCTTCAACATGTGCATTCCGACCAAACCTATTCTCCATGCCTGAATCCTTACCATTGCAAGTTACGTAAATGAACAATGTCCATCACGACACACTCACTGGCTTCAACCTATTGTAATAATCTGTCATACACATATTCCCCCATCTGTGAAATAATCTTAGCTTGCAGGAACTTACGAGTTTTCCCAAAAATATGATAAAGTCTCAAAACAATGACTTTTTTCTTATCAAATGTTGAAAGTAAAATGTTTTCTTAGCATGCATGTTTAGGAATGCTAATGAAAATGAAGTTGTCTTGTATACTGGAACTAGTAGTGCTTGGTTTAACAAACACTTGTACATGCACGCATGCACATACATACATACATACATACATACATACATACATACATACATACTGACAGAACAGACACTATTCTTCTAGGATACCCTGGGGGGGGGGGGGGGGGTCTGTAGAGCTAAATAACCAAATATGGCAAGTTCAGAGGTGAGGTTCAGCTACAAATTAGCAATAAATATCTTGACTATGCATGCCAATTTGTAAATTACATTGAAATTGTTAGTAATACTTCAATTGCTCTAAGCTGAAGTAGGAACAAAAAATCACACAGACAGACATATGTACATACATACACACACTCCTGAAACATGCTCAACAGATAACTCCTATGCTAGGTACATAGGACACAAAAATGCTGAGACTCACTCACTCATTCCAGCCATTGCATATCACACACATACACATGTCAGCCAATGATCTGGGCAGTTCAACTTGTGAACACAAGTAGCTGAGTCAGTCCACCACCTCATTGCACACGCCCACTCTGAACACTCATGTTTATTGTTCACATGCTGTGTCTCTAACTTCACCAGATCTTATGACCCTATCCTACATATAATAATGATGTACAGTACATACTTGGCAATAGCAGAAATTTTTGTCAGCTTTTTTCTCGTTTTTTTTTCCCCCTTCCCAATGACTACACTACTTATGTAGAATGTTTAAAAAAAAAAAGTACTTTAAAATTGGGGGGAGAGCGGCACAATGTTCTGCAACCACACCTACCCCCACCCCTACATATATACACATGCACACAAACATACGTATACACACATATGCATGCGCACACATACACACATGCGCATGTACACACACATATACATACACACATACACATGCACACACACATACATGCATGCACAAACACATAGCATACACACATACACATGCACACACACACAACATACACACATACACATATACGCATGCACATATACACATAAGCATGCACACACACATAGCATACACACATATGCACGCACGCACATGCCACATGCACACACATACGCACACACTTAAAGTCCCAAGCAGACTATAACAACAACTTGGCCAGCTTCTCTCGTCACCCGAGCACAAAACACACAACTGCCGGTAACACATTAACAACTCCACTGTAACACCTTCTATAGCTACCCACACTAGTGCTGCACCAGTACAAGGTGCCATACATTCCAAGAACTCACGACTGACTGAAGTCTCACTGCGGCAGATAGACTAGCCACTACAAGAACATGCATGGAATCAGACCCAAGGTTATGGCCTATTGTTTTTGCATGGTGTCAGCAGATGTACAATAGACAGCCAGCGTGACACATTACTTCACACACATGGGCACACACAAATATAACACTACATATACATACCCTCCAGGTGCATTGGCATCGTGAAATGCATCAAATTCAAAACTCAAAAACTCACCAATGAATAATACAGTGTAATAGTTGTGAATGGTGATGGGTTAAAATTACAGGAGATGAAATTTAGACCGCCCTCCAATAGTACATCTTACCCTAAAAATGTCCCAGCTACATAAATGGAGTTGCCAAAAAAAGCACAATGGCCAGATAAAAGACGGCTTAACTTATTTATACTCTGAGCATATTTACAACCTTTACATCATATACATACCGAATAAATTCACAAATTAAATGTACAATCTTTTAAGACTATGATATGCAGTGAGACATCTCAGATGGGCTAAGAAATCGTAATATAGCCTAGTATAGCAAAGATTTATAACAACCATGATCACAGGTTTACTGTGTATTCTTAATTACATATCTTGCAGAAGCTCACTAAAGAAGTCATGTGAAAACAAACTTCATTTATAAAAAATTTAATTCTAATCAAATTGTAATCCTTTCAACTCTCATTTCTTCACCTCATGCTGAAAATATTGTGCAATAATATCAAAGGATTACAACCACAGAGTGAGGGCAGAGGCTCTAAATAAAGGAATGAAGTGAGTCCACTCAGCAGAGTGGTGAACAAGCAAGCCTAGCGGAACTTAAAGCTATTAGTGTTTGTGTGGTCTTAAAGCTATTAGTGTTTGTGTGGTCCGGGACAACTGCTACTATCACACACGTGCTTCTTCACTTTTTTTCATGCTACATAAAAAAGTTTTAATGTATAGTAAAAAAAAAGAAAGAAAGAAATCACAAAATTCATGCAGAATATCTACATACCACATCATATAATCACACCGAATTATATGAAACAAAAATATCTATAGTTTTTTCACTAGAGCTGAAATTAGATTACTCCACACCGTTGTATCTTGCATACTACGAAATAATTATATCCTAACTATTGAAGTCATGAATGGCTTCTTACTTACCAAACTTGGAGCATAATTACATCCTGTAATTTCTAATTGACACCTTATTAACAGTTCTTGAGCAAGCAAACAAAAAAAATGCAGTTACCATGGCACCTAACCTCTAATCAAAACCACCCATTCAGACAGACTTCAGTCTATGGAACAATTTATTCTTACCAGCCAAACTGCCAAACTAAGTCCTAGCAACTGTGGGATCTTTCCCGTTTTCAAGTTCTTGTCGTCCAGCAATAAGTCGCACGTGCCATTACCGAAGTCACTTGGAGTATCATTTTGGCTCAGTTGCAGGATACTTCTACTAACAAAGTGAAGGGCATCCGAGAGCTGCCCGCCTCTTTCCTGGACTACTATAGGCATAACGCGCACACCCTTCAGATAATTAAGAATAAAGAAAGAAAACAGCTGGCCTGGGAAATACGGGTCAAAGTTCGACCCTCTGCTTTTTTTTTTTTCCAAAGCCGGTCAACCACGCCTACTAGAATTAAACGTGCCCGACACAACTAATTCCACATGCGCGTGTACAGTAGCTATGGAAGCGCAGCGAGTATGATTTGAATAATGCTAGGACTTCTATTTCTAAAACAAAAACAGCAATAGCTGAACCCACGTATTAATAACAGTGTATGGACATGATGATTGAAGCCATGAAAGTAGCATACTCCAAGTCTAAAACAAAACCATCTGGATCATCACTGGCTTCCAATGCATCTCCAATCCTACCTAATTTAACTCATTCCAGTCTGTCTCAATTCCACCCTCTACCAGCACTCACCAAAGAAGCTATTGAAGAGGACATGAGCAAATCTTACACTGTCAACTTTATTGTTAAGGTATTTAGTTAAAAATGGAAAGTGAAAATATATTGTAAAAATAAACGTATACACTTGTGTCAAGGTACTTATAAAATAAAGTTTAAAAATTGAAAGTAGAAATATAGTGTAGCATTACACAGTCACTTTAGAAATTATACTTTAAAAATGGAAAGTCAAATGTATTATAATCAATTAGCAATATGCAATATCATTCTCTAAAAATAGCCGAGCAAAAATAAAAAAATTTGTTAAAAGACCCTCCATATGATAACAACTCCCTTTGATTTAAATATAATATACCAAAGTTGATTTGTAATTAATTGTAGTTGTACTCTATAGTAAATACAATTCACTACAGACTTGGCTCTCACATAGATCACACCCCTCTCACCTCTCGCTATAGCCAATATGGGATACAAAGTGCTAATTGAATCAATTTCAAGTGGCCTTCATGGCTTTATACTCACTCATCCATGCTGACCTCTTGTGGCTGAAAGGGCTGAGTGGATGCAACCACCCTGCCCATCATGTGAAGCTACGCGTGTGCACTCCCTGCTTATTCCAAAGCTACACATGCCTTTGTGATAAGCTAAATTTGACCATTGTAAAAGAATAATAAAGTTAAAGTATTGGCACTGCCCAGTAACAGCAAGTAATTGCTGCCATGGTGAATTAACCCAATCTTGACCATTATAAAGATGTGAAAATTATTCTGTTCCTGCCAGTAGTCGTGCTACTGTTTTACCATTGCAAAGTGTAATCGGGTTAATTGCAAGCCGCAGTTGCTTGGCATGAGGCATGCGATATTATTTAATTTGGTCTTACGTTCGGCGTGCAACATATGACCGTGTGCATGCGTGTGTAAGGTGTAGGTCTGTGTGTGCATGCGTATGTTTATATACACAATCTTTAAATGTATTTGTTATGTGTGCACGCATGTGTGTGTGTGCATGCAGTTTTATGGCTCTGAAATCATCAGACATTACTCGGATTTCGGAGGTAGCCAAGTGATCATGGACAAGTTTGTGAGCAAGGCACACAGGTTTGCAGCCAATTTGAGAAATTTTGCAAGGAAATCGAAAAATTCCAAAGGTATATTGGTGTTCACTCATCATGATATGCAGCTTTATGGAGAAAAGAAGCAGGCAAGTTCTATATCATTGGTTGTATCATGATTGATTATAAGAAGTACTATTCTTTTAATTATTTGTGAACCATTAATTCTCTATAGTACAAACTTTTACATCAAATGCCAATATACATTACTAACTAAACCTCAACCAATGGCAACTTCAGACAGCATGAAGCTATGGGATACTTTTCTTATGCTATAATATCATTGAATTAAGTATCTAAATAGAAATTTAGTCAATATCACCTTACAGAGCCATGACTAAAGCAATCGTCATTACAAAGTACAGGTCATAAGTAGCCTAAAGGCATAGTGAATCCGTATTCGATCATTTCTTGCAAAAATTTCATATTTTTAATGCGTTGAACTCATTTCCAGTCACTATTACCACAATGTTAGTCAACAAACTTGGTACTTGGTAAACAATACAGTTCACCTTTACTATTATTAAGAGAGTAATGAGTATTTTAGGTAAATAAGTTGAAATATTAGAGTGCTTTGCTCCAGCTGCTAGAACCTTGGCAGCAACACAAATATAATAGTGGTGAAGTTACTTCATGGTTTTCTGGTTTTATCACTAGAAATCTGTCTGGACACGGTGCTAATTCTGTCTCACTTCAATTTCCTGCAATACCAATGAAATAAGCAGATAGATGGCTGTAAACTAGGGTCATAATTTCACTTACTTGAAAACTAATTAAGTTGCTTCATTAAGAAAAAGATGCTGCCAGTAATTAATTTCCCAATAACTCGTTTTAAAATAATTTTTACATCCGATAATTACATCTGACTATCTTTTATAACTGTATGAGGCTAATGCTAGAGGCTGTTTTATGTACTACATAATATATATATAATTATATATAATAGAATAAAAGATGTAACCATGTTAATATTTAAAATACAAATCAAACAATAATCACATATTAGCTAGATTAGCTGCCCTCCTTCAATAACTTGAGCAGACATTCAGTCTGCCTAGACTGTGCCAGTATTGCTCACCATGGTCTGCTCTCCACACCACAGGACTAGTTAGGGTTTCTCATTCCTCATTAACTGAAGGATATGGATCCAGGAAGTGCATTGCACAGTGAGGTAGAAATGATTACTGGAAGTAATTAGTAGCTTGTTCCCATCCATAGGAAATTAAAAATTATGGATTATTTAGATTTTTTTAACATTTAAATAATAAATAGCTATAAGTGAACATAATAGTCTTATTTTTTTATGAAGATCCTATGGGATCGAAACGTCTTGATAAAATTAAACGATAAGTTCAAAACATAAGTTTTGCTATGAACTATGTCAACTTCTTTCCTCTAATACATTATCATATGGGAATACCGGGGACAAGCGCGGTTACTCAGGTAACGGGCTATAAATATATAGATTTATATACATATGTGTGTGTGTGTGTAACATGTGTATATGTATTATGTATATCAAGAACAGAGGCTTACATTCGATGTAAAAATACTAGTACCGTGTCCTGACACTCATGCCATCGCTCCTTAGTGTTTATCACACTAGACTAAAAGTCATACATACTTAGCCAATTAATATTAAGGAGGCAAAATTGATATGTCAATTCATCAATACATTAGTTATATAGCTATGTACTCGGCATCATATTCATAATTGTGACAGGACATTTTAATTAATTGTATTGCAATTCCTGTATTTTATCAGTACACAAATGACAACTCACTGTATAGACTCATGGTCCCTCATATACACTCTTAGTCTATTGCAATGTTTAACTATCTAGACTTTGATGGTGCAATTCTCAAAACATGAATATTAGTCCCATTTTGCTTTTATCTTCTTGAAAGACCCAAGTGAGTGATTCATTGAACACAAATGCCTTTTAGATATTTTCCCCAAAGCTAATTACAGTGCAACAGAATCCTTTATAATTCCATTTAGGAACTCGAAGACTGCATCAGCTAATTATTATGCAATTAGCTCTACTGGTTAGCTTTCGGGAATGCCAAAGCTTCACTACGTTTTAGGCTTCTAGCAGCACAACCTTTGCTAATAATCACTACTGAATTTACAAAAAAAAATTGATTTTCAGGGAAAAAGTGTGGCTGTCTGATCTACACTTGCAATATTTGTTTAGCTTGCACTATTAGATGTAAACATTTCACGATAGGGTCACATGATCACCACATACGCACACAAACACATGCAATGCTCATTAGATGTGGCCAGACAAGTTCTGATTAATGACAACTATTTCAATCTTGGCATTATTTGCAGCAGTCCACAGTGCAATTAGACCACTAATTTGCCTCATGAAAAACCTTTGTCACTGTCAGTTGTGGTGTCTTTCAACTGTTCAGAGCATAGCAAGCCCTGGTTGGTTTTATTCCATTTCTGTTTTATAGGTTTCCATTGATAATATTCCATTGGACCAGGTCTATGCGGTACATCCTCATCCAACAAAGAATAGAGTATTTGGAGTATTAGCAGACCACATGATCTCTGGCACTGTCCACTGCTTCTGTTTTGCAACCACGGGCAATAATACTGTAAGAATATAATTAATAATCGTGATATATAATTAATGATTCAGTCATTCTTGGCCAAAATAATTATAATAATAGCAAAACATTTCCTCATTCTAACAGCCTATATTATTGTTAGTTAAAACTTAACCCTATGTTGAGAGTTAAGTTTTGAGTTAAATTTTAATTAACAGAATTGGCTGTTTGGACGAGAAAAAAATTACTATTAGAAAAATTTATATTACAGTGCTTTATTTTGTTAAGTATTCATAACAGAAAGGCCACCAAGAGAGTACAAGCATGCACTAAGTAAAAATGATTGAAATGAGCAGATAAAATAAAGTTGTCTTAACCCTTTCACCGGTATAACCGCCATATGGCGGTCGAGGTACCCATCGACACAAAAAGAATTATAAAAATGAACCGCTCACGCTATCGACTTGTTTTAAACACCAAAATAGAGCTAAAGCTTAGCTTTATTGCATATAATTTTTATTAACGCGCAGGTATACGGTAATTAAGGAAACCGTGACGTAGTATTCCGTCGAATTTTATTAGCCTAATCAGCAGTAGCCTGGCTTCGCGCGGACGGTGTTGTTGTTCGGCGATTAGTTCGTTGTTCGACGGTGAGTTTGGATTATCTAAAGTGGAGAACGATGAAGGGAACTTGCAAGAGAGCAGTACAGATATTTTTGCTTTCATTGGATCGCCAACAGTTACTTCTATGAAGTGGAAGCTTTAGAAGATGCTGTGCATTCTTCTGATGATAGCACTAGCAATGGATCTGAATCTTCAGATGCTGAAGGTGAGTCATAAACACTGGGAATGTCTTAGATAGCTGTGCTTAGCAATGCAATGATAGTTAGTTCTAGGTTTAGCTAATAGAGCATAGTAAGCTAGGTTATGCAGTTTACATATTAGCTGCAATGATAGCAACAAACATTGATTCAACACTAGCTAATGATAGCTATCACAGCTAACTCAATATTTGAGAGATCAATGTGTGATTTAGAAGTACATTTTATCAAGAAGAATGTTCAGGCAAAAAACATAAGTAATTCAAATAATTTTTATGTTTGCAATTTGTAGTGATGAAATATCTTCAAATTCAAGTGGACGTGCAAGCAGTTTAGATGAAATCAGTTGTCATGACGTGGACGTGGACGAGGTAAACGTGCATGTTCTTCTATTTGAAAGAAAATAAATACATCTCGTCCTGGAAACCGCCATGAATCTCGTATTCAATGCTCCTTTTGCAAGGTCCATTTATGTGTTGCACCTGAACATAACTGTTTTTTTAAGTATCATACTGTTACAGATTTTTTATTATAAGCAATATTTTTGTAAAACTTTAGATATTTTATTATAAATATATAATTCAATCATCTAGATGTAAATATAATTGTATAATCAACATATTATCACTTTTATATTAAAATAATTCAGTAAATATTATGAAACGTTAATTAAATTTTTGTGGTTTGTTGCTAGGCAACATATATGTGGTTTTTCAAAATCCCTAACTATTATGCTACATGAATATATATGGTTGCTAGGTACTTTTTTCAATGTTTAATTTGTTATGATTTTTTTAAATCTATTGACATATTTTCTATTTAAAAATCTACCGGTGAAAGGTTTAAGAATGACTTACATAATTACACTAATGAACTTTGCTTACCCTGTTGCATTAAAAACAATAGTACTAGATTGGAGTTGCTTACCTTGAAGTCCATGTTTGTAATTAATCAATAAGCAATTTCTCAATAACCATTAAATGTAAAATTATTATTGAATTAGAGAAATTAATCTTCAACATTGTTGCCTAAACTATTTTCACTTGTTGAAAATTTTGTCCAATTTCAACAATATTTTAATTCTTTTTATTTTAAATTTTTATTTAACCCTTTCCCGCCAAGACGCGGTCAATTCGACCCAATACCTGGGTCGCTTTTACCCTGCATACCGCAAGAATTACTAAACGCACATTATTGATATACGTAATGGCAAGAGAATGATTTTGAACAAAAAAATAAAGTCTGTAGTGCGAGTAGTTTTGGAGTTATGGCCGCGAGAAGTTATAGTAGTATGACGGAGGTTCTCGAATTACTTGAGAATGAAGAATTGCTAAATGATGAGCTAGAAAGTAAAATCAATCTGGTAAATTTGGATGTCGAAAGTGTGGATGATGACACTCCTCAGGGAGATGGAATTGATGCTAGTGGATCTACAGTTCTACTTCCTAATGAATACCTTGATACTGACTGTATCCCATTTCTTACAACTGCTATTGGTAATCCTACTCCAGTAGAGAAAGATTCTTTACTCTACTCAGATACAGAAGATGAATTCAGCAGTGAGGAAGGTAAATAGTAGTATCTTCTAGCTGTTCATTACTTTAGTTTCAACAGATAAACTTTGCATGCATGTAGCTATTTTGTTCATAATTTTAGGTTTACTCACTAGCTAACTAGTATTTCTTTTGAGACATAAATAACAATATGTAGAGAGTAATATTTTTATTACACAGATTCTCCTGTAAGTCCACAAGGAGTAAGTAAAAGCCAAAGTCATGCTAGAGGACAAAGTCGAGGTAGGGAGCAGAGTAGAGGAAGAAGCCGAAGTCGAGGTAGGGGGCAGAGTAAAGGTCGGGGCCGAAGTCGAGGCCTAATATGTTCGAATAAATTACAAGAAATTCTGAACTCTTTATATAACATTGTCACAAATCACTCATTGCTTGAACTTGCTTCAATTATTTTTTATTTTTTATTCATTGCTGTGTAATATAACTTATAAAAAATTACATCAATAATTTGCAAAGCATTGTGAGTAAACATAAGCGTGACTAAAAAGGTGTTCAAAATTGAACATGAACAATGGGATATTATGAACAAAAGCTTACTAGTGCAATGAATTTGGCTAGCAAAATCAATTATACTTGTTTATAACATACATGAGCAAAAGATATGAATAACAAAAAAAAATTGTATTTCATTGTGTTGTATTATCTATGCTGGTAAGTGGTTACTGAATTACAAGATAAAAACCTTGCTAAGTTGTTGCCATGGCAACTATGTGGTTTTTTGTGTGGTTAATATGGTAGAGTAATTCATACTCTATAATTTAAGTGAATATTATGTGCTCTCATTCTTAATGGTTTCTCTGTTATAAACAGTTTAATGCAAGTAGCTTAAAGCATTGCTTTTTTGTTTCCTTAATTCAGGCTGGAAAGGGTTAAATAGTGACTCCTTCCTAGACATGTGTAATTGAGATTAACCAGACCAATAGAAATTAACTCCAATACACACACTTATAGGGATTGTCTAAAAATATTTATGGATAACCACACCGTACAAATGGTTTGGTATAATTATAGTCTATTGCACCATTTGGATGCCCAAATACCAACCAACGGTATACTAATAGCACACTCTCCATTTGTGCAAAAGAACACTACTGACTTTTCTTATTTTGTTGTAAAGCTTTACAGTAATTTATAGCTTAATTTCTGTTTAGCACACTAGCTACATGCTACATTGCACATGCATTAAACAATAGCTTGCTCTGCAATGATTAAAAATGTATGCACAAACTTAACACATTTGTCACTTATTTGTAGATGGCAAAGTTTTTAATACAATCACATTTACAAAGTACTAACTATTCCAATGTCATTTTTTTGTGTCTTGCAGAACACAGATGTACTTTGTGCCTTCAGGGAAGCATGTATGCACTGGCTCACCAACAATCTCTCCAGAGAACCTGAAGTGAAGTGCAGTGGAGGGAGGGTGTGTGAAGGAGAGCAGACAGGTGAGCTGGCTCAAGCAACTGGGCCATCAGAAGCAGAGGACATGAAAGATATGGAGAGTTTTCTATCTACCTTCCTCCCAGATGATGACGATGTACATGATACTGCGGCAGTAAAAATCAGGCAGTCAGTAGATTTAGATTCAAGTATGGAGGAGCAAGATGATGAAGACTTGTTTCTCAAGAAGGTCTCTTTTGCAAAGCATTCTTTGAGATATCCTATTGGAACAGCTCAGAGCCCAGAGAAGGTCACGGAGAGCGACAGGAGTAGTGTGTACTTGGAGGGGGGAAAAACTAAAGACACAAAAGATGGCCAGAAACTCTGGCTCCAAACAAGACCCTTCTCATCTCCTCCTCCACCTCGAGGTGTGTCTCCAACACCGATTATTAAGTCACGCCTGACACCAACTCCGCCTGAATGTACAGGTTATTCACTGGACCCAATAGACAGCTGGGCTATTAATGGGGATGATAACTATAATTCCAATCTTGATTCACCATCATCTCTAAGTCCAGCTGTTAGCAACATATCAATTATTACTGGAAGTGAAATTATCAGGGCAATTTCCAATACAGATCTCAAACCAGACACGCATTCTAAACAGGATTCATTAGCTGTCAGCATTGCCAGTGACTATTACAGTCCCTTTGATTCCCTGTATGACTGGGAGTGCAACAAGGACTCAAACATATCTATTCCAAGGAGCAGCAGTGCTCCATCATTCATGATTTGTGCCACTGGCAAAGATCAGCAGTCCCATTACCTTGCCGATGATTCTACCATAGAAGATTTCAAGGCCTACCTACTGAATATTTCTGATCTCGACATTCCAGAGAATGTAAAGCCTATCATCAAAGACAAATACAGTGAAGATGATGAACAATCAGATGCTGTGGATTCTGAATCAAGTAGTTTTAAGTCAGTTGCACTCATGCTAGGGTCAAGTCAAAATAAAAAGATCACATCAAATCATACGTATTCTTCAAGCTCTGATTGTGATGCATATATGAAGTCCCCACCCAAAGAATCTCAAACAAAGAAAGTAATACCACCTATCTGTAGGTACAGGGATATAGCTCTGAGTGAACTTTTGGACAGAATCTACCCTGTTAATGCTACTTCAAAGTCCAGTGAAGACAGTATGTCTCCCAGTCCACAACATGACAGTCATTTCAGATTTGCTGGTTTAATGATTCGCAGTAACCATAATGTAGACATGCCCGCTATATCAAACCTCCAGAAAAGATCGTGCAGCATGGCAACATGCAGCACTGAGAAATCTGATCACACAGTGACATCCACATTGTCAGATGGATATGTCAAAGTGTCTCTTGGAGAACCTATTTTTAAGCCAGTGGAGTCTATTGATGCTTCATGTGGAAGTACATCCAACATGCCCTCAACCTTAATGCTGCATGAATCTGAAGATGATGAGGACAGCAGTGTAGTAAGCATCGGTCAAACCTACTCCATCCATGGATCAGACAGCAGCAGTGCCTTCACCATCCCTTCTTTACCACTGGACCGTATTCCTACTTCTCCTCCAACGGTGAGTGCCAGTTCTATTAGCAGCACGCCCGTTTCGGGAGCTTGTTGTGATTCTGCAATGGATAACACCAGCACTAAGGAATCAGCTGACACTTCAAGCGAGATTCCGTCTACGGTAGGAAGCACCGACGATAATAATTTGGATGGTTTTTATCCCAAGCAAGGCAGCAGTAGTGAATATTATTCTGAGTGTTTGTCACAACCCACTGCTAGTTTAATCAATGACTCAGCAGATATCAGTATGATGACGATACCTACTCTGTCATTAGGATTAGTTAGTCGTGCCTCAGGAGATAGCAACAATAAGAGCACTGCAACAGACAGTTCATCAGAAGTACCTTCATCTCCAGCAAAGACTTATTGGAGCGATGGCGGCATATACTCTACTGAAGTTTCACACCTGCAGACACGGAGTGAGCCAGAGATAAGATTTGAAACTACTTTTAATGATGAAAAAGTAAGCACAAACTCATTTTCAGGAGAAAGGTCAGGAATTATATCTGCACTCCAAAATACTTCACAAAAAAATGCATCACCAGTTTCTACTTCGGAAAAGAGTATTGTTATTACTATTCCTAAAGACATGCTGAATGAAAGTGGTCAAGAGGAGGGTACCAAAAGTGAGCCAGCTTTTGGGACCTTCCATGCTGATAGGAAAGTCAAAAACAGCAGCAACGTTTTGGCAGTTCCTCCTTTACTATATACTTCAGACACTTCTCCATACCTGGCCGTCAAAGACCCTAAGTCAGTGACAGAGTTAACTTCAAGTAATATGAAATTAGTTAGATCTGATATTTCATCTAATGATACATCATCAGCCAAAGAAGGATCTGATGATAAAATTCCAAGCCTTTCTTTAAAAATCACTGCCTGGTCTTCAGAAGGCGACACTGATACTAAACTCCCGAAGGTTGCCTCTACTCCAGCAAAAATGAGCTCTGACAAATATAGGGCAGCCAAAAAGAATAACTCGGTAGCAATCACAGTAATGGAGCCACCAAGAATTATATGTGATCAATCTTCTATTTCTGGCAGTTCTGATGGCAAACAAAGCTCCAAAAGTTTTAATGCTTCTTTAAAATATGTCACTGAACTGCTAGAGTCTTCCCACAACTCTTTAGCTAAAGCTGTGCAGTCTTTAAGTAAGAAAGCAGTTATCAAGCAATCTAATATTTCTCTGGAGTTGGTCCTTCCACTGAAGGATTATCAGAAGCTTGAAAGAGATGCTCAGGACATACCAGTGAAAATGGAATCTCATCTGGCTAAATTGCAACTCAACAGTTCAACTTTTTACACTACTGAAGACTCGCAATCTGGTGATCAAGATAATATTTCTACTGAAAACACACAAGCTTTGCTCTATAATTAACTTGTTATTTTAATTGCAAACCATTGTATTATTTATCATTCTAAATGAACTCATAATACAGATTTTTGACAATGTATTGAAGTTTCCTACTCTGTAATACAATGCTCGTTCATTGAATCCGCGCGCGTGGGTTTGTTTGTGCGCATGTGTAACAATTGAGCATACGCGCTGGCTCCTATAAAAGTAAAGTGCTACTTCGAAGTGAGGGTTAACGGAATCCAGTAGTAGAGAAAAATCTTCAATAGTGCGCTTTTTGGTGTATTGTGAAGGAATCTCTTACATTTGTACTTGTTTTTCGTGACATTCAACTCCAAACAAAAATGGTAGGTTGTTCTAACTTGCATATTTTAGAAGTTACATTTTATTTTCTATTTTTTCTATGGATTGCTCTATAGTACTTCTTCAATGTGTATTTTCAACTATTTCTTTGGTCATCGTCTGGATTCTGTTTTCTGGCATCTGCACTTCCAGCATCACACAGAGGCACTTCAAAGCGGTCATCCTATTTTTTGCCCCACAGAGTAAACTGTAGCGCCATTGCTAATGTCACTAGGATTGAAATTATAAACAGTGCTTATTATTTGCTGTCTAATGGAAGTCTGTGTTGTCCTCCTAAAAACTGTCAGAATTCTGAGGATGATATGGTAGAAATCTGTGGTGCGGAACGCGGCATTGTAAATGACCCTTGTCATCACTGCATGACTTGCGGTAAAATCAAGGGAGAGAGCTGTCAAGGAATACAGTTCACACAAGGACAGTGTGGGCCTAACTTGAGCTGCATCAATAGTAATGGTACAGTGATGATATTTGAATATGACGAGGGAGTCTGCACAGATAAAGGAGGTGCTCCAAGAAATCTCAAGCCTGGAAATAGTTGTGGAGGAAAATTTGGTTATTTGGGAGCATGTGAGCCTCAGAGTCGATGCATACATAAACAGGACAAGAAAAGAGGGATTTGCGTAAAACATGGTAAGTGAATTTTAATGCATAAATAGAACTTTGCATTAGCCACAGTTTAAGAATTCTCTCAATTGCATTTGCTCTGGTTTGAATAAAACGGCTTAATTTTATAATAATTATACGTGTGGTAACAACCTAATTTTTTTTCATCTATTGCATCATTTTAATGTTATTCAACTTTCTCATATTGCAAAAATTCTAAGAACATAACCCATTTCATCGTCTGCCACTTTCAGCAGCATACTGATGAGGTCAGCTGACTTTTGTGTTGGGCCTTCATAACTGCCATATTGAATCAATGCATTACTCCGGCTTATTATATTATGTTCTGTTTATAAGAACAAACATTCATCACTGCACCATTAGACAGCAAAGCTGCTTTCACTAATTTAATTAAGTTTACAGCACTTTCTTAATGATTATTGGTTGATTTTACAGTTAGATATAATATAATTTTATAATATCACTACTACTACTAATATTACTACTACTACTACTACTATTACTGCAGCCATTACCACTTATTACCATTATTACTTATTACTACTTGATTTATAGCAAAGACCAAGAGCTTGGGTAAGAAATGTGGTGGACGCTACGGAGTGCTGGGAAGATGTGCAGCAGGTTATCGATGTAGTAAAGATGAAGATGAGTTCTTGAAGGGAGTCAACATCACAGGCATTTGTTATAGAAGTAAGTCCTATATTATTTTAAACTTGAACTATTTCAATTCCTGGGCTAAGTTGTGATAATATATATCACCATCTTTATAATAAATAGAGAGGTTATTGGTTATTTTCATCATTGACCATTTTTCTTAATGTTGGCATCTTTGTTTTGTTTTTTAATTTACTGCATGTCATTATTAGCTGGAATAAAGAATAAATAAGATGTAATTTGTTGTTTGCCATAACTTCTCTATGGAAACAGGTTAGCTACCAGTAAGTAACTGTCGTGCAATATAGCCTGTGATCTCGTCTCATAATGCTCACCTTGCACAAGACCAAATACAAGAGTAAACTAACTGATTCATGTCTATAGTATAAAACAGGTCCTACAGCACTGGCTGTCATTCAATTTATAGGAAAGCTATTAAATCACATGTAAATATAAGCAGAGGTTACTAATATAATAGGTGGGTAAAAATGTACCAATTTAATCAATTTTAATGAGAATTCCAAGTATACCCAGGAACACATAACCTCAGTAACTAATTAAATGCTGCAACAACAAGAAAGTAGCAAACTTGACTCACAACATACGTAATAACATACATGGTATATAATATTATAATATAATATATATATATATACATGTCATATGTGTATTGATATGCAGAGTCAAAGCTGCAGCTGAACAGGTATAGTTTATTGAAGTATTTTGCTCCTGTAGGTGATTCTCCAGATGTTTGCTTCAAAGACTGCAGCTTGCGTAACACAGGCTCAGTGTGTGGAGACGATAAAATACTGTATGAAAACATTTGCTACCTGAGACAGAAGAACTGCAATCTCTCACCCGGAGAGACTAAAGTTAGGAAACACAACAATCTGTCTTACTGTACAGAAAGATGTAAGTAATAAATTAATTTATTCTAGTATAATATGTGATGTTGCATATACCAATTTTGTGCTGCTTAATGGTGCAACCATACATTTAACATTTTGCTCACAAATTTTTTTTAACATGATCAAAATTCCCGTTAATTAGGTAATGCATTACGATAAAAATGTAATCAGAATATAAATTTAATAATTGTGATGATACCTAAATTTTTAGAACCATGTTTACTAATATTGTGGTATAAAGAATTGGACATGTCATCAAAATAAATACAAACACCAGGGTAAATATAAATGTAGTTAAAAGGCTTACCAACATTACCAAGCCTTTCTTCAAGTCACTGTGGTTTTTGAATCCGGATCCTAGAAGTGCTGGAGTTTTTTAAGAGTTCTGTGGTGGGGCTTACAACTAGATCACTGATGGGGGCCAGATGGCTTGTGGTGATACTGCAGTCTAAAATGGTACTGCTGGGAAGCCATGGTGATCTGTGAACATCCTCGATTATTCTAACATCAAATGGGGAGGAGAATAAAAAATGAAGTTAAAATCGTACTGTGTTGTATTGTCAATGCTATGTGAGTTGACATATCCTCTCGCAGCAATTTAAGTGTCGGTTAATGTTGAAAGTGGAAACGTCCAAAATAGATAATTTAGCTAAGTTGATGTGGAGTATCATTAGCTTTATTCCACGTGTGTAAAAGCTCACCTTTCAATTACTACACACAGGATTCACCATTCCCATGCCAATCTCTATACCCATCAGCCCATGGACTAATCCACAGACTAAACTACAAAGAATGCTTGCATTGTTTGCTGACAGAGCATAGTAAACAATACATCCAGCCAGAGTTGTGATCCAAGCGATGGCTTTTTCTCTTAACCCTGCCATCACACACGCACTCACGCTTGTTGTGTGGTGTGTGGCCATTTTGTTGTGGTACGTTGACCACAGAGCTTGGTGCGAGTCACTGGTGAACGTGTGACCTCATAGGATGTGGCGATAGCAGCACAGTGGGTATTAACCCTCACATAATTCATTGTACAGTTTGTTAGACTATAGTGCTTATTCTGGTTCAATTGGTGTAGCAAGACTTGTTTTATTGATTCCACGATCCTTGTCCATGGTCTATAGGTGGTCTAACGGTATTATCCTTAAACTATGCATTAATAATAGTATAGGAACCTCAAATTTCTACCATATTTTGCTATAGCTGTTCAAATAGATATTCAAACATTGTAAAAAAATATCAGCTATTACTCTCTCTCAGAGTCTGATCTCATTTTGGTTCTACCAAACCCAGTGCGAACGTGTAACCAAAACGAACTTACTAGCAGCAATTAGTGCCCACATATATTTAATTGCGGGAGAGTGTACGAAATGTTGTTATTTTTATCAATTTGATTAAGGTGGTGTAACCCAGGGAGGGGTCACTAATTGCTATGATTTCACTGGACGAGTAAAATGAATTGTGATCGCTAGTGGATTAATTATTGTAAAATAAAATGACAATTTTCTTTTAATGGCAACGTTAATTATAGTACGATTATTGCTACATTTCTATGGTTTCTCACATGAGGGGATGTAATGTGTATGGGCTATTTGGCATTCCCATTGTTTGGTCTGATTGATGTAGCACCTTGAGAAAACAAAAGCTGTGGAACCGCCTTCTCACGATTTTCTCAAAAAAAAAAAAAAAAAAAAAAAAAGGAAGAAGGAAATCACAATAAGTAAATTAGATGTAGAGACATAGCCAAGTATCACTTTAGTGGGTTCAGTGTATAGGTCATTGTAAGCTCTCGTGCCAAAGTTTTCAATTAGGCTATTTTAATGAGCAAGTGTGACACAAACTGATTTTTTTTCTTTTAATTTTCTAACCTGGGGTGCTTTGAACAGGATAGGTTCACAGGGTACTAGGCTCTGTTTGTTTGAGTGAGGTGGCTGGGAAAATCACAGATTATGTTACTGAGTTTACTCTAGAACTCCCTGCTTGCTGGAGCTGTACAAGTTTTGTTAGAGGGAAGAAAGTATACAATCTTGAAAGGAAATTGGTATGGCTTTAGGCAGGTACACAGAAATGCACACACACCCACCCACACACACACACACACACACACACACACACACTCACATAAGCACATGGATTTTGCAATAAAAATATATTCAGCAATGTAACTTTAGTAGTGTGGAAACCACTGGTAAAAATAGTTATTGATTTTAGTGGATGTAAATTGTTGTCTTGGTATTACTAATTGTTAAAGCTATACGAGCAATTGATAAGGTAGACCTTGTGGGAATGTTTAAAGCAGTAGTGCAGCTTTGAGTAGATTTTAAAGGATCAATGCACTTAAATAGCAATCAAGTTACAGCCGATGTCCGCATTAAAACCCGACGTACTCCAACATCAATTCCACATCACATTTGTTGACAGCTGTTGTGATGAAGCTTTAATTTTTCATTAATCCCATTAGCGAGACTTCCCAGAATCGATTGCCATTCAAAACTTTCAAAATCTGAGAACCAAGTCCTAACAAAGTAACCGCAAGGGTTCAGAAGGAGTGATATGGCAGAATCCTTCCAATAAGAATACTGATTGGTGTGATTTTTTTTTCTTATCTCATGATGATCCTTTCAAACTGCCTATAGAAGCCATGTTCTTTGTGGTTTTCGGTACCGGATGGATAAATAATGACTTCATCCTCTTGTTGTGGAATCAAGCCGGATAAAAATAAAAGTGTCACAAAACGAAGCAAGTAATGAAGAAACAAGTGGAAAGTTAAAGTTGTGGTTTGGACTTAGTGGTTTAGATAAACGGGAGTCTAATGAAGTTATATAGGATACTGCCGTCTACAGGCCCTGTTTTTCAGAGGGGGACAATTAATTGAATTGCGAAGCATCTGTGGCAGTAATTAATAAAACATAACATCACATGTCTCCTTATTCCTCCCTCGTTGAGAAGAATGAGTCCGAGTAATGGTAGCCCATTTCCATAAGTGACAAGACACAACAAATAAACCATAGGGGAAAATACAGGTCCACCGAGGTTTTGTCTATAATTTTTGCACCGAGACCTGCCACCTGTTTGTGTACCAACTCAATTATCATTCAGAGATTCTATAAAACTGCTCTCTCTCTCACTCACTCTCTTCAAATTAAATTGTATTCCGGAACTCCAGATGTGTATTTAGTAGTATTTCGTAATTAACATGTTTATATTCTTCCGCAGTGACCTTAATCAGTCACCACTTCAACCTCACACTCAATCCCATTGTAAATGGAGTTGTATTCGTTAGGTTGCCGCTAATGCCAGCAGAATAGCTTTCACTGCAATAATGACATTTTAGCCAGGATAATTGTTGAGTAATTGCTGACTTTTTTGTCATTTCTGAGGTTCTCGGGAGAAGGACAATGGTCTAGTTTGATCTAATTAACAGGTTTAATACTGTGGTCTTACTATGGCTTCCTCTTGCTTGAATCTCTAAGAGCCAATTTCGTTAATATATAATTTAAAAATAATGTGTAATTACCTTGCAAACAATGAACGGAGCCAGAGCAATCGGATATTTCTGTATCATTTGAAAACAATAGCAGCATAAGTTTAGATTTTATTGCCCGTCTATTTAATGTCACATTAATTGTAGCAACTATACTCATACAATTTTATCTCCAACTATCTCTCCCTCCTCCCCTCCCTTCTCTACCTCTCTCTCTTAGCTATAACATCACACTTATCTACCAACCCAACCTCCTTCCTTTACGCTAAACATTACAGACAAAGAGAAAGAACAGAGGGTAGCATTTTAATGTATTCCAAAAAAAAAAAAGGAAAAAAAAAAGGGGGCGTGTGTGCAAGCCAACTGTCAACACTTGAGGACTGGGCATGTGCGGGGTTGACTATATGCCACAACAAATAGGCCAATCATAGGCAGTGGTTGACTGGGTTGGGTACTACTAACAGATGTTCCTTCTTCCTCTGCGTCAACTTCAAAAACGGCTTATTAATTGCTCGAGAAGAAGATAGCTCAAAGAATTGGCCAGCATAGGCTTGATCTTTGATTACTAATTTAGTAAAACATTCCCAATTGATTGAGGATACATTTTTATTACATTATTAAGCAGCAATATCTGGTAATGCATCAACACATACACAAATACATGTAATTGTATTGCAAAAAATTATTTTTACGAATATTATGTACTTATTATGTTATGTTATTTTTCTTGCAGCAGCAGATGAAAGTTCGTCCACTTCTGAATCGTCCAGTTCTGAATCATCCTGAAGTGAAGCAGTCAATGAATCTACCAACAATCCCTCCTGTAAAATTTCTAGAATACATGACAGAAAAATATTTGGCCTTATATTTTTATGACAGCCCAATCTATTGCAGCACATACATATCCTTCTAGTTGAGATGATGCAGATTCATTCCATGTTCATTTATTGATTATATCTTTGGCATATTTTTTTGTTATATCATGCATCCATCCCCCATAATTTTTTTTATCAATCTCAAAATACATTTACACGTGTATAGTCAATTAATTTTTATCTGAAATTGGCATATTTCTTTTTTCAATATAATGTTGGTTATATCTATCCTCATAACCTTGGTCAAAATTATTACCTAATGTTTACTCGGAAGATCATCAAAATTGTCTACATGGAAGTTTAGATACAATTGGGCTTATAATGTATAATTTCAAGCTTGCCAGCAACACACGTATATGTTACATCCAGGATGTCTGCACTACCGAGGGGCTAAAGCCCAAGGGTAGTGTAAATCTTGTGTTGACTAACCAAGGTGGTACGAACGAATTGTATCATCACTTTAGGTATAGGAAATGTACAACAACAACCATTTTTTGTAGCAATAACCGAGGTGTGAAGAGCGTATAAACGATAACGTACAAACCCACTATAGCCAAATCCATCTGAACAACATAAGTAAGTCTTGGGGGGGGGGGGGGGGGGGGGGGGGGGAAATGTGTACATGTATGTTGTTGTTACTGCCTATAAGGCAGAATGCAAACAAACAAAAAATAAATAAATAATTTAAAAAAATAGCCTTGTCTGAAGTACACTTAGCCTAAGCTTACTATAGGTAGTGTACTATGTATATACAACAAAAGATCAAATATAATATTGCGAATATAGAACTGCTAATTTTTGGGGGCCAAAATATATGCGTTATAAAACTTTGCGAATTTGTATTTAGTAAAATAGTATAAGTGAAGCATGGGAAGAAAAAAAAAGGCGGGGGGGGGGGGGGGGGAAAGAAAACATAATTCCTACGAATATAAAAAGGCCTGATTAGAAATGCAACTAAACTTAGTGGCATCTCAAGTTACACCGAGGATGACTTTATTTTGCTTAAGGCCCAGCATCACAATTTATTAAACAACTGACTAGGCGAATACATAATATAATATTATAACAACCAATGAAGTGATAATTAAATAACTAGAAAATTAATAAATATAACTTAATAAAAAGAACTTTTTGCATTGCAATTTTAATTTACAAAGTGAAAAAAGAATTTTTCTTAATTTTTTAGAGTCAAATATACGTTATTTTTTGATATTTAGTTGATCATAAGAAAAACAATTACTGGTTGTCCAACAAGCCCTCACAAGCCACTGGTCCTGCCAGTTGGGTTCGTCTGATTTAATAATTGCCTATTAGTATGGCTTCAAGACAGATGCACGAAGCAACAAGACATGTTGCAAGCATGGGAAGGCATTGGCATGTTGGTACCACCATCTTGTGTTGTCTTAGCCATCTGACCTAGCCGACCGGCCAACAATCCACTGTGTCGGCCGGGATCTGCCCGGAATCCAATTATGTCAACTCACAATCGAATTTGGAGCAGGTAGTGGTGATAGGCCATGTTTGCATGTATGACCTTAAGAACGTGCTATGTGGTCCGCACGACTTCACTTTGCCCTCAATGTTTGTGGCAAGCTATGTGTTGTTAAGTGACCAACAGTATTTAAGAAATGCAAATGCATGTCTTGCAATATTGATGGAAACAAAAATGTAATTTTTTTTTTCACTGACGGATGGGTGGGTAACAATAAATACATGCAACTATACTAAATCTGTATTTAATGATTCACTGGGAAGTAAAGTGCATAAAGAGTTTTGGGGGTGGCATTGTTGCATATACCGCTCACTTCCACCTATTGCATCACCCTAACCACAATTCTAGAATTGTGTATCTGGCTTTTGTATGTCCAATCAAATTAAACCATAACTATAGATAGCCATTCTTGATGATGCTGAATAAGTATCAGTAAAACACCACTAGAGTCCAAAAACAAGGTAATTATGGTTGCTATACATGCACACTATATACATACATCAATAGTACTTTCAGGTTATATAGTGACCAGTAAGATAATTCAAGATAATATCACATGGTGTTATCACACACTGAATTGCACAAGCTCATTACCCTCAAATAAGCTATTAGCAAGTTATAGTGACCAGCCTAACGTATTCCCTGGTTCTTTCTCTATGCTAAAATATCAGCTGGGGTGTGAGAGTTACGCTCAGGGTAAAACAGACAATTTTAGAGCTGAGTTGGCCACCCTAGTACAAACTTCTGGCTCGTAACCTGCTGTGATATATTTCACCATATCACACTCAACTTATGTAGCTAATAAGTATCACTTATATACATTTATAATGTAAAATATATTATAAAACACTAGCATTACCTGTGAATTTAAGGCATCATCATCGCTTGAGACTTAATTTTCAGTGTGTGTTGCTTAATTAAAGATAAAAATTGTAGAAAAATTTGAATTTTCTTTCAAGTCTTCAAAAATTTGGACTTGGGTATTATTTCATTGTCTCCATATTATATTGCTAACCCCAATTCTCACTCAGGTTATTATTTGCTACTCTCTCGCCTCAAATAATTTTGCTACTAGCCAACCTGACTCCTATATTTGTTATAACTTAATGAAGCTCGCAACTTATTTCTAGAGTCCATGCCACACTACCGCAGTAGCTACAAGCGCATTATTACAACAACGCTTCAATAGCACAGACCCTTTACCTAAACATATGTCACGGATCATAGGTTACGGTTGGTAAAGGGGTCTGGCTACGCGAGACTAGCGTTGTGCCCTCCTCGAATAAAATAATTCAACGCTCCGTGAAAATAAGCTTGTGGACGCGTGACACTGACGTAGAGCGTCACTGTTTACTCAAAATATGCATTAGCTAAACTGACGTAATTAGCTAGTGAGATTGAGAATGGTAGAAGTGTCACCTTGTGTTCCTGATCTTGATAGTGACGAAGAGAGGGAGCTTATAGCAGATCAAGTATTGTAAGTATTTAAATTGTATTCATAGCTTATGGACAAATTGTATTGTTCTGCAGGACTCCCAACCAAAGAAAACGAAAATATCTTATAATGGAGCTAAGGAAGGTCAGAACTTTATTGATTGTGCTTGTATATAAGTCAGTGTTTTACTAATTACAGGGTATTTCCTTGAGAAAAATTGAAATTATATCCTATGAAAAGGTAACACATTCGTAATTATGTAGTTGCAAATATCATTGATAAAATAAAATTAGTTGCACCATTAATTCTAATTGTTTCATGTATACTTAATTAGATCATTGATAAGTTAACACAAAAAATTGATAATCCTTTTCTCTCTAAATCTCAAAAAATTCCAATAGAGTGGGATATTGCACGGTGTGAGGATACAATAGAGAAGTGGAAGGAAACCATTGATGTCAATGAAAAAATTCTGAACTTATTAAATTATGATAAAACAACGTTGGAAGATACAGAGAAACCTGCATTGAACTTATTTTGTCACTATATACGTGTAATGTTTCCTTCTGAAGTATGATACTACACATGTTCAATCTAAACATTATAGCTGCTCTAATGTTCTGTTTCCTTAAAAATAGTTGTTGTTTTTTTGTTGTTGTTGTGGTTTATGAGTAACTTTAGCATTGAGTTTTGGTATTTAAAAGTGAGCATCCTCAACAAAAGTAGACAAAACAATGTTATAAAACATTGTTACCATTTCGAACAGTATTAATGTCAGGTTAGTGTGGAAACAAGTCTGACATAAGGGACTGACTAAAAAGGTGGACTACATTTGATTTCTGCCACTTTCGAACTAAAAAAGAGGCAATAGAGCAATGATGTCCAGTGAGGTTCACGGACGAGATGTTTTGCTCCAGTGAATAATTTTTCAATTTGTTTTAGACTTAGAGTGAGTGACCCACTGTTTGCAAAGCAGGTTTGGCACAGGTAGATAAACAATATGATTTTCCTTCAAAACAAATCACTCGCCACAATATGTGCATCTCGCTCTATTTTGTCAAAATAATCTTCGGTGCCATGGATATTTCAATACTCTTTGTAGTATAAAATTATGCATTATCTGCATCACTTTTTTCACGGCAGTCACTTTTATCGTGTGGCAGTTACTAAGCAATTATTGTATATATTATATATAAATATAATATATGTTGCAGACCATTTTCAAACTACAAGCCCATTTTAAAATGGTCTGGACCATTTTAAAACAGGCAAGGCCATTTTAAAGCCAGGCTGTTTGACAAAGTGGGACAACAGCTTGCCCCTGCCTTGACGGGCACATGAATCTTGGTGATCAAGCGTTAAATCACTCTGACAAATGTGTTGCCTTGTCACCTTTGAGAAATAATGTCACAGTTCCTAGAATTTGAACTGAAATAAGTGCACAATGCAAGTACATGGAGCTTTAATTTACATGCATTTGCGTCCATACATCTTGCTGCATCATAATAGCAGTGTTTCATTAATTACTAGTGACTGTGATTTGTAAAGAACTATGAAATGTTGCAAGAGCTAACAGCAAACACTAAGACTATAACTACTGCTATCATGGGGGGGGGTATGACTAATTTATGGTCAAGTTTATTGTACAATCCTTACCAAGCTGCACAACACAAGCACATTTTTGTCTCTGTAAAGCACTTTACATTAAAAAAAATTACAGAAAATACATTGCAGTTTCTAACTTTTTTGTGAAGCTTTTAAATGACTGTCAAGAAATGTTAGACACACTCATACTGTTTTAACTGACTCATGTCTTAACAGATACAGTGGTTCAACGTGATCTAAATTTTATTGAATACCTACTGTGCTACCAGTACTATGTGTAATAGTTATAACCAATATTGAGTTTGTATAATATGATTACAAATCCCAAGACACGAGGGTGAAGCCCAAGTTGCGAGGGTTTGTGAATTGCAGTACAAACCAATTCTTATTGGTTTATAATTTTATAGCCCAAGGACATAGACACCGAGGCAGGGTTCTGTTCTTAGTTTATTAATTTTTTTTTTGATGGAAGTGAGCCAGAAAAGCAGGACTACAGATGATTATATATAACACATAGAGTAAAAAGAGAAAATGTATTCTTCCTTTTAATTTAATGTGTCCTGTGTAATTTATAATATAGTTGAAATTGTTAATAAAAGAATGTGGTTATGGGCATAATAGCCTGATTTGGATCATATCACTCCATCGTTGGTAAAGAGAAATAAACCCTCCTTTCGAAATTCCATCGTAATATATTTCCCCTTATTTTTAGTGACCTTTCTGTAATGAATCTGTTGTGCACAGAGCTAGCTGGAAAAAGAGATTACTCTGAGCAACATAATTCATTAACATCTAACTTGTTGTTTGTTGATCTTTGTATCTGTGTGGGTGAATACTTTACAAGAGGGTATTCAAATTAGTGAAATGTTTGGTTTGAAAAAACTCATTACATATTTATGCATTTCTCACATTGTAATTTGTGTATTTACCTGTCGTTTTTTCCTTTTTGGTCTGACCATGAGAACATAGCCATGTCTACTGAATGACCTTGCCTAGATGACTGCGACTCACCTTACTCAGCTTTCGTTAATGCTCTAATAGATTGATAGGCTGTAGCCCGTCCTATAATTATAAAGGCATGACTACTCTGTATTCCTGCACTAGTTATTTGTGAGTGTGAGAGCTTTTTTTAAATTTTCATTTAAAAGAAGTTTATTGTGAGGTCTCTTCAGTTACATTTGATGGACACGGGACAGATGCACGCACAAACAATCAAGTGTGTTTTTAATAGGAAGTGGGCCAGACCATTTCCAAACCTCAGACTGTTTTAAAATAGGCCAGACCATTTAAAAAAAAACAGGCCAGACCACTGGCCAGACTATTTTAGAACAGGCTGGTTAAACTATGCAAACCATTTCGAAGGGTGTCAAACCCTTTTTAAAAGAATCAGATCATTAAAATGAGCCAGATAGTAAACCTGGCAAAAAAAACAACAACAACAACAAAACTGCTAAATGTAAATAGGGCAGTTGCCAAAGCAGACCCAAGACACAGAACTCTTGTGTGTTCATTAGTATTTTTGTCTGAATAGAACTATTTAAATAAAATTGAAATAAAACAGATGATCTTTTAAAAAGTTTGTTAATCTGAACTTCACTAATCCAAGCAATTTGGGCATGTCAATCCTATTAAAAACATACTTGATTGTTAATGCAAACATTAACTGTTATGCTAGTGTGCTCATTGACATATTGTTCATAATTTCTTACAACAGTATGTGGATGCAACATGCCAATACATGTAGCTACATTAAATGCACAAGTATACCTACTAAGTTATTGCAAAATAAAATTTAATTTATACAACCCAAAATATCAATTAGCAATACAATTAACTAGACCGAAAAGAATAGTTAGCCGCTTAATCTTAAAAAATTAAAACATATTTCAAGCTTGTAATTAAGTTTGTCATAAATTTGAAAGGAGTTATAACTTTTGAAGATCATGCTAATATTTTTTGTTGTTGTTATTCCTTCCAAAAATATTAGATGTACACATTAAATTGTTTTGATAAGAGTTTGTGTCATCTTTGCATGCAAGAACAGAATCTGTTCCCTATCTACTCCAATAAACCAATTGTTGAGATGAACTCAGAGTGAGGCTGCTCAAACCACTACAATGCTGACTGATACTATGGGCTGAGTTCAAAATGCTGGCATATATATGTATATATATATATATATATATATACAGTAGACCCTCGCATATCTGGGCCTGCCTAGGCCAGAGCACACACCACAATTACAGTGTACTTTTGAATTGTAGCAGTCCAACTGCTGTCTTTATCTCCCAATCTAGGTCTAGCACTTCTGAGGCTGCTCTGTGGGTGGTAAGTTGTACTGGTTAGCTATGATTAACTTCATTACAGCTGATCTGTGGTTACAATTGTCTGAGCTTCTGAACTTGATAAAATAGCAAAATGAGGAGAAGTTGCAGATATGACAAATGCTTGCTGTGGTAGAGCGACAGCAGGAGAGTACTCCCACATCAGCGTTACTGTTGAAGCAGATAAGAGATTTAGCTGTCATCAAGAGAAATGCAAGTTTAAAGCAAATGACTTTAAAATCATTCATTATTAATAATAATTAACTCTTTCATTCACATAAATCATCAAAAAAATCATTAAAAACTCATTTTATGAAGAGGCTCCATACATATCCAGAAATTTCACGTATCTGAACCAGGATCGGTCCCATATCGGTTAGGATATGAGAGGGTCTACTGTATTATATATATGTATATACATATATTATAATACTGGTACATATAGGCATCACAATTTAATATTTTTTTGCCTCACCAATTTAATATTTTTTTGGCTCACCAGATGGTGAGGCAAAAAAATATTAAATTGTGATGCCTATACCAAACATTAAAGTAATGGTGGCCATTATATTTTAGAGCCCCACAATACTCATTGTTGATGTAAAGCTGATGCTTCACTAACATTATTAAGCAGGGTTGGCTCTGCTGTTTTAAATGGTTGGTCAGCAACATCTGCAAAATACACATAATGCTGCATTGAATGGTTTGCCTTAAAGAATTTCAGAGCTTTGATAACCATGATTGCATACTATTTAAACATCCAGTATGGGAACCTGACATTAGCTTTATTCATTTACAGATGCTAGTGTTTTTTTAATGTTTAATATTATTATCAATTTATTCAAATGGCTCAATATATTTTATAAACACTAAAACATTTTAATACATGTTCAATGATAACCAAGTCATTTCTCTAACTATGACTATAATGTGTAAATAAGCAAATTTGATATGTTCCTCATTGTTGCTAAAATTTCACTGTTTGTATGCAGTAAACTCCAACTTTTTCATCATATCAGCAGAACTTCCATAAAATCCAAGGATTTTCCAGAAACGAAATATCTGGTTTAGTAGATCCCCCATAGCATCCACAAACATTAGACCTTCCTCTGTAAATAGTATTGACAGTGAGTTTATTTACATAAAGGCCATTACTTGCTTCTCTAATTTGTTTAATTTGTTCTCCTCCACTTAATAATAATGACTGTTGCCTGTCTGTTCTGTTGGATGACTCCTTAAAGCAAGAAATAGTGAATTTATAAATACTGGATAGTATTTACATAGAACTACTGAAACCATGTCGCATAGTGTTTTCAATTCAGGAAAAACAAATACCTATACATTTAAATGCCAAGTATGACTCCAGAATATGAACTTCTATCTACAGTGATATGAAACCTTGAAATCACACTTGGATTTTAACATGTTTTGTGACCACTTTCCTATTGTGATTTCTTCAGAATAAAGTATTCAATATAAGCCTTCAACTTTACAGTAAGTATTACTGTAGCTACTTTATAACAATGAGTCCTGATAGCCAGTAGATGACATCAGTCTATTTGTTTGCAGCTTGCACAAATGGAGTATAGCTATATGGAGGTATCACTGATATTTTTTTTTGAATGGCAAATGTGTGTTCCATCAGAAAGCCATGATTATTATGGACACTTTCAAACACAACAATCAAATCTTATTTCCAGAGAGTGGTAGTCAAATTTAATGAGCATTAGCTAGTTAGTTTAAAAATAAAAAAGCAGACCCTAAATACTTGGAAGTGGCACTTATTAACCTCAATGAAAATAAAAATGAAAAGTTCAAAATGATAATATTAATTTTTTTTTTGCTCTATCCACGCTACTGGGTCCAGAACTTATCTTGCCTTATTTAAAAAAAGTCTTTCTTTTCGTCGAAGAACGTAAATTGCGAGGTGCTTGGTAAGGTGTCAACATATTGAAAGACGTTATGTGCAGAACGGCTGACTACCCTCACCTTTGACCTCGTTGTTTAAATTGCTGAAAGACCCACAGAATCCCACACCTAGGGTGCATTATGCTACTGGTGGGTGGTGATAACTGAGAAGAGGACTACAACGGCAGGAATTCACTTATGCTGTGTGATAACAAGTTAGTGTACTAAATACTGTGATGTGTAGTGTGGAATAGATAGCTAATGAATTGGATTTAGGGTTATGGTGAATGACAGATTATTTGCCATGACAAAAAACAACAACAGAGTTTTCCTTAAGCATCTCTCCCCTCCCCCTCTTGTAAAGCATGTAACTGTATGAACTAATCATTTCTGCTGCCAATTCATTTCTGAAAGTGTGGGTTATTGAATATAATTTTATATTATTGTAGTATGAGTAATAGCATGGGTAACCGTGTTATTAGGGATCAATAGCACTCGTAAAGCAATTGAAATAGCACTCGCCGAGCAGGGTTTCATACAGGATTTTTTTCGGGCCACACATTTGTTTGACCACACCCAGTTTTGCGGAAACCACACCTATTTGATTAAAAATCGTCTCGGGTCTAGAATTAGTTACATTAGTGACATCAATCTTGGAGGGAATATTCTAGCCCCTACCCCCCCTCTCCCGTATGAAGCCCTAACCAAATACTGATATACGTGTATGCTATTAAACGTGAAGGTCGCATATAAAAGGGCGTAGTTGGGGACATATTTTGCGATAAATGGAAAATAGCGGCTGACAGTTTTTGTCATCGACTTCCTGAGACCATTTTAGTAGCTTTACAGCAACTTAAAGCTTGGAAACAATGTCACATATAAGTCATGAGCATCTTAACTGAAGACAAAACTTTAAACAAACAAGAAAACAACAACAACAAATGGCGGGCTCTAAATAAAGAATGAAGAAAAGTACTGTTTGCAGATAAATTCAACTGCAAAAGATATACAGCGTGCTATCAGAGTTCTGCAAGATACTATCCTGAGGGTTCATCTGCAATCAAGAAATACTTTGGTACATACACACGGCATTGATAGATGGACTTGAGTATTACTCACATGATTACATATAACTGTTGTTTTTTTTTAGTTAGTGCACTCGTTGTAAACGTGGTGTGGATCAACTAGAAAGGATAGTGAGCTATAATGGAAGGTTCTCTCTGTGTGGCTACTTTTTTTTAATTTGAATAGAAGGAGCTAGAGGTCAAAGGGCATGCCAGGGATTCTTCCTTTTATACCTGGACCTCCGGAAGGAGTTCAGAATGTGGTAAACGAGGCCACAGATTTTGCGTACGGAGAATAGCATTGAATTATAAATGCAACCTCTACGTTTATATGAATCTGCATAGTGTGTGACCCCCTGTACCCCCCCCCCCCCCCCCCCCCCCCCCCCCCTCCACTTCCATCACCATCCCCCTTCACTTCCATCACCCTGTCACTCTAAGCTCAACTTAATAATTTGACGGAGGCATATTTTGCCTACTTTACCTGGAGATGTTCCCATTTATTGGTAAAGAAAACCTTCAGTAATGTACGTTACAGTGCACCAATTATTAAAGTCACTAATGATTTTTGCATTGTTTGATACCGAAAGGGGGACACACCTTTCCCCTTTCTTTAAACTAAATTCCCCCACCCTCTTCTCTTCCTTAAGCTGAGTTTCCCTTTCTTGTGAGTGAGTAGAGACATACAATTTCAGAAGTCACAGCTGGCACGGGGTTGAAACAGTACAAAAAAAAAGGAACTTTATATTGGATCACTATTTAAGGTTTAATGGTTACTAAGTGCTGACTTACACAGAGCTCTGTGAGGCACTATATCTTGTGAAGGGTTAAATTATCGTGATTATTTCTCGCCAATTGATACGTCTCTACTAGCACTATTAATTTACCCATAATACTATCACTTGATGAAGTTATTTGTTTGTTGTTGTTTTTTTTCCAGTTAATGGGCATCTGCGTAATTGAGTGAGGAAAAGGAGATGTTAAGTAATGATATCACCTGCTCCTACCCTTTACCCTCAGCTCAGCTTTTCCAAATGCCTCTGCTATAGTTTTGCATTAAGTGTTGACCTGATTCATCTATTTAAATAATCCCCCCCCCCCCCCCCCCCTGTAGTCCCACAAAGTTTGGTTTTAAAAACTCAATATTATGATACTGGCAGTGCATTTCTCCTCCATGCTACAGGCTTCTTCACAGCCCCAAGTTTAGAATAGGGGAAGGAACTGAAGTTTGTCAGTGTGTGTCTATATGTCAGGCAATTTTTTTTCAAAGATATGGTTTGAGTGGTGTAGGAAGTGGGGGGGCATAATATTTTGACACAACTTAAAAATGTGATTTCTCGCATGAACACCTGCAAACCACATGTTTGTAACAAAAGGAGTCCATCTGAATGGGCAAGCAATGTGGGCCTTCTCGGCTTAACGGCAGGACCGCACCTGATGACAGCACAATTTAGTTGTTGCCACCAGAGTAAGTATCTTCCTATCTACCCTCGGCAAACCGACGCCCACCCGTAGATTTTAGGACTGAGTAGTAGGTTAAATTACTTAAATCTAAACCTTGGAAGACACGAGACTGAATGACACAACTATTTATAATGACACAAACTCCTCCTTCTACTAGCCCTAGCCCTAGCCCTAGCCCCTAACACAAAATGCTGTAAAGTTCTGGCACTACTACAAGCAAACAACCACACAAACACACGCTATCTAACTGCACAAACAACTCGTGACTCATCAACACAATAAACACCTAGCTATACAAGCTACTTGTAAATGATACACAAACACATATCAGTCTCTGATACACACACACACACACATACACACACACACACACATACACACACACACACACACACACACACAATGTTATCTTCTCTCTTCTTTCTTCTCTCTTCTTCTTTTACTTCATGTGGGCATGCCCACAAGCAACACCCCATTTCTGTAATTACAGCAAAGTTAGTGAAGCCACCCAACATTTTGATGCCATGTTGTACAGGATTCCCCTGATAGATGCAAGCACAATGTTGCAATCATTGGTACTCTCTGTATCACATGCACATACATAAACAACTGTGGCATGTAAAGTCATTGAGAAAATGATAGTTTCAATTATTACGAATTATTGTATCAGCCCATGAGTAAATTGTACACTTACACATACATATGTGTACAGTATAAAGTGCCGTTGTGGTCTCTTTTATTCATCTTAGTAAGAGGCACTTTTCTTGCTTTTTTTTTTTTTTACGTTCTTACATTCATAATGTATATTTTAGTTTTCTAATTAAGCATTCCTATTTAATGGTTATTATTGAGACCTTTATCGAGTAGAGATGAGCAGTGTAACAACAAGTGCTGTACTGTACTGTAGTGAAAACAACATTGCATTCCTGAAAGGAGCACTGAAACTTTGGTAACATGTGATTACTTTCCCTTCTGTGTTACAGGTTTGAGATGCAAGAGTGTCCAAGGAATTGCCGTGGATACGTTTCCAGTCACGATTCAATCCTTGTTTGAAGGAAAATCTACTGGAGTATTGAAGACAACTAAACCTATCACTGACACTGTCATAATCCAACTCTTTAAGAGCTTCTTCATACTGGAAATTTACAGTATTTTATTTTTATGGAATAGTTCATTAGTATTTTGTCAATGGCTTTGAGAATAAAGTTGTCTAACTAACATAGTACTCAAGGTTTCTTCAGTTAGTGACCTCTTAGTTGCTGCCTTGAGTCATCAAGTCGATTGTACTTAAGTTGTATTTAACTAGTAATACAATGCTACCATTTACTCTAACGTGGGGGGAGGAGGAGGCGGCCCAGGACAAGTACTATACACTGCTCTCACTGTCGCTACTAGATACGTACACATGTGGATTGCTCCTCAGTTTTGGTCTGTTGACTTAAGAATATGTGTCACACAGTATAACATTTGCTTCAACTTTTAGAATAAACAGTCACGTCCAAAATTGAAGCTACACCCTTTGATTGTTGTGTGAACAAGTATTATAATTAAGAAACTACAGTTGCAAAATATTGATGTGTACCCACAGCTACTTTTCCGAGCGATCATGTACTTCAGCATGATTGAGGTGCATGTATGTACTTCAGCATGATTGAGGTGCTGCTTGAGGTGGGTCTGTTGGCGCAGAAATGGTCAGCAACCGCAGCAATGGTCAGCCATATGCGCATGCGCGCGTGCTTAAGGTTCAAAGTTCATATAGTCGCCGCGCTCTAAGGTTAAAGGGGAGTGTCAGCCGTTCTGCACATAACGTCGTCCCAACAGATTTGTACGCTGCTGGTAAAGCCGTAGAGCCAGACCGCACACTATTGGTAAAGGGTTGGTTACGCGAGAAGAGGTACAAATGCTTCTTTAACAATAATACAAACACCTTGCTAGTCATCACTTTGAGAACACTTACGTTATTATACCGGTTAGGCGGTAATTTAGCCATTGGTACGTACTAAAACCCGGGACGGGACGGAATGGGACGGAACTGGACGGAACAGGACGGAACGGGACGGATTGGGCACCAAAGTTACGTCTTTCCATTGCGATGAGGGCTGGCTACGGCGCGTAAGTAGGGGGGTGCTCCGGGTAAAATTCTGACTTGACTGGGGGCAAACTGAGCGTGGTTGGTCGCGTTAGAGTAAACTTGTTTGTATTTTTGTTTTTAAACGTAACTCTGTCATTTGTTGGTTGGTGTGAGTAATAATCTGTGGTGTTTCCAGAAGTTACACGATTACTTCTTATAATATGGATCTTCAAATGTTTCAGGTAAGTCTTTAATTTTATCTAATTAGAATTGCTTACTCTCTAGTACTTCTAAAAATAATTTTAGCTTGGGTATTCATTTTGTGTTAACTTCTGACTAAGGAGACAATCATAAAATCATACTGTAACAACTGTTATTATATTGTGTCTTTTTCAATTCAGAAACAATCCAATGTGCCTTTATTATTGTTTTGGTGGTCAGTGATTGGATTTGTTACAGTGGATAATTCTGCTCAGTCAACAATTGACTGCTCTACAATTGCTGGAGCTCAACAACCAAGAAATCTCATCAACAGTAAATATTACTTGCTGTCAAATGGATCACTGTGCTGCCCTGCTAAAGATTGTCAATACTCTGATTACGATATGAGAGAGCTGTGTGGAGATAAAGGTGTTGTGAAGGAGCCTTGCTACCACTGCTTCACCTGTGGGAAAGTGAAGGGAGAGTCCTGTCATGGTAACCAATTCCGACACGGGCAGTGTAGATCTGGACTGGGTTGCATCAATATTAATGGAACTGTGTTGGAATTTCAATATGATGAAGGAGTTTGTACCAACGAGGGAGGACGTCCAAGTAACCTATCTCCTGGACAGTCTTGTGGTGGAAAATTTAATTTTTATGGTACCTGTGAGCCACAGAGTAGGTGTTACTTAGATCATGGCAGGGACAGTGGAAAGTGTGCAAAATATGGTAGGTTTGTTAATCAGACAGTCCAGCAACTATTCAATGTAATAAAGTCGTTCTATAAAAAGTGGATTCCAAAGGATTCACATTGTTGTTTTTATTTATTTATTTATTTTGGATGAGGTGGGGGAGTGGGGGAAGGAAAGAGAGGAAGGTAGTGTGATGTAGCCAGACCCTTTACCCAGTGATTGCTATGCAGAGGGAAAGGGTCTGGAATCATGCAATATATTGAGTTGTTCCTACCGCTACAGTATTTCTGTAGTGATGAATATTGTTAGTGACGCTTAACACAATTGGTTGGAACAACTTGATGTATTACATCCAGACCCTTTCCGTCTGTGTAGTGATCAGTGGGTAAAGGGTGTGGTATGCCAGACTAGGGCGGGGTGGGACCTAGATGTAAAAGTTAGGTCCTGTGTTAAAATTTCTAGCTGCTTACTACAATAAATAAAAACTATAAATACTGACTTGTTATTTCTACTGCCATAAGTACAGCAAAATGAATAAATTTATGACAGAAAATGTACGTTATAAACATCTCACTGCAGCCTTCTATTACTAGGTTTATGTAATTAAGCAAAATTTTGGGGGGCACAGCCTCTATTTCCATAGCAGCCTTTTATGAATTATTTATGATAGTACAGTATTTCTTGTTTCTTGGCTTTTTTTTGTTAACTGATTCGTTTATTGTATTGTATGTCAATTTACTGCACCGTTTAGTAAGTACATACCAATAAAATCAAATTGTGATAAATACATACTAATAAAGTTAAACCATCTCTACTATCATGAATTACATTTTAAATGTTCTTGTTTATAAAGCAAGGACAAAAACCTTGAACCAGGAGTGTGGTGGAGCATATGGAGTGCTGGGTAGATGTAGAAAGGGATTACGCTGTACTGCAAATGAAGATGAGTTCTTAGATGGTGTGTCTATCACTGGACTTTGCTTCCATAGTGGTAAGTGAAGATACTACTGTAGTTTAACCAGACATTGATAAGGTATATATATATATAATATATATTATTATGTATAAAGTTTTGATATGCGGAAGTATTTCACGAGAAGGCTAATTAAAAATTTTAATTTCAGGTACTCCAGTGTGTTTCAAGGATTGTAGTAGCCGGGCTCGTGTGCAAGTGTGTGGGGACAATGGCAAATGGTATGAAAACATTTGTTACTTGAGGCAGAGTAACTGTGGTCTTTCACCTGGTCAACGCAGGGTACGAAGGACTCGCCAACAAAGTACATGTTATCAAAAAAGTAAGAATTTAATAAGCTAGTTCCCCCCCCCACCCATGTTATTCATCTTCCTACTCCGCTGCAAAGTTAATGAGTTTCTGAAACAGAATTTTTGGAATCAATGATGTTTTTTTACTATGTAGATACTTCTCAAATGTCAGCCAATGAATTAAATTCACTTCTTTCCCTGTTCGACATGTAGAAAGATTTCCAAATAAGTCCCAAAAAGAGATAGTCACATATTAATTTAACATTGATGTAAATTTTCATGTAACTTTATAATTTAATTGAAAATCTAGTTTCAAGTTCCTAACAGTTTTTATATCCATTAAAAATTATGAATTAACTACAGTTTACTGCGAATTCTAATGAAAAGTATTTCTTGCTATTAATGTAGCTAATCAAGTATTAAATATACTACTACCTGTATTCTATTGTATTTAGCATCAACTATATGGTAGTTTTTATTAGCTAAAATGTTTTTGTGGGAACGTCCCCAGACAATTCATGAGACTGAGAGATACACTTCCTGGAAATTCTTTTTTTTTCTTTCCAATTCAAACAGTTGCAGGGAGTGGTTACGGTGAGTGAACATTTGGGCCGCGATGGGTTTGAAAAGAAGTGCACAACATTCTACTACTAATTGGAAGGATAGCTTCAAAACTGGTCACTTTAGTTTTACTGTCTATTTTATTTATGTATCAATAATTTTATTGTTATTAGAAAATGAGTTGTGATCAATATTTGTAAATACCATAGGTAATACCTTCTAAGAAAGTGTTTCAAATACAACTCGGCACAAGGTGTAAATTTAACACCTCACAGAGTGTTATATTAAAATACTTTACCTGGTGTTATAGCATCTGGAATAGGAACCACACCCATGTGAAATATGTGTCACACCCACCTGGAACATGTGCCACACCCATCTGAAACAAGTGCCACACCTATCTAGAACACAAGCCACACCCATCTGGACACATTCATCTGAAATGTGTTACACTTCAAGAATTAATATCACATTGCATGCATCTATAATAACTGCAGTATATGCTACACATACTGGTACATGTGTGGAAGTGAATTGCAACATTGACTAAACATGTGCTTGATACAAGAGAATTGTAGCAAGTACACTTCCAAACACAATATCTGCAAAAACCAAGTGTGTGCTCACATATAGTGCTAGCTATTAGAATTTTCTGTATGTCACAACATGCACCATGCCTAATAATGTGTAGTCAACATGCACAAGGCTTGCAAATTAGAGAATATTGTAAAATTATCCATTACGTGGTACAGAAGACTAGTTAGGAATAGAGCTAGCAAGTTAATGTACTAGAACTACTGCAAACTAAACCTATCCATATACACACACAAATGCAATGCAAATTCTCTTGCTACCTCTAGCAAGTCACACACACCTGGCACAACCAGCCTGTGTACTAAGCAGGCACTGTGAATGTGCAAGCAAAGCTCCTGGAGCCAGCTCGCAGGAGAACAGGCCTTTCCTTACAACAAGTGGTGTGGGCACCACCTGGACTATTGCTGTTTCATGAGAAAAGGCCTTGAATTTGCACCCCAGCAAATGCCAGGTCCCCAATCACAGCTGGGCAGACTGGTGGGAGGCAGATGGAAAACCAGATGGAATGTTACCTGAGTGGGGGCTTGAACTCACGCTGAGCCAAGGACACAACCACAGCACAGTCACCACATTTAAACACACACACACACACACACACACACACACACACATACACACACACACACACACATGGGAGATGGAGGGAGAGATATGGAAAATTGTGCTAGCTAGGCATTACAATATTTTGGTTATAGACACACTTTGACACTCACAAAGTCTGATGCATTGTTGTGTACTAAATTATGTCAACTCTCTTCCCATAGATAATTATCTAGGAGTTTGCTTGGGGCATTTTTTTCCCATGTCACCCAAATAATTAGTTTACTAGCAGCTTTACTCTGAGTAAAAATAATATATTTTAGTTTTAGCTTATTTACACTCATGATGTGTAGGTATGTTCTTGTGCTATATATAAATTTGTGCTTTATAAATTTGGTAATTAAATGTAATTATGGTAATATTTTCAATTAATTTTTTTTCCTTACAAAGCTACTCTATAGCTGAAATTATGCTACTAAAGTGCTTCATTTATATAGTAATATGGCTGTTTAAAGTAAAAAATGGCCAAACCCAGAAAAAATTTGTGTAGAAGTAAATTTAGTATCAATAGAAGCAGAATTGTCACAACAACGGTCAAAGCCCACCTGAATCCTCTTTGGGGAAAAAAAGTTAAATCTATTTAAAGTAGGAATCAATTAGCAGCAGTAATTGCCTGCTCATGCATGTATTGATGATATAGCAGCTGTGATTAAGTAGATTATTAGTATTTACAAGTGTGCTGCAGTTCATGATGGCATAACAACTGCCACCAAAAATTTTTAAAAAAACAAAAATTGCATTCCTGTGTCATTAGATCTAACTGCCACAGATTATAATATTATGAGCATACAGAAAAGGTTAGGGCAATAATTCATAGACACATAGAGCATTTGAGATGCTTTAATTAAGAAATGTGTAAATCACTGATCATTTGAAAAACCCAACGATACTTTTTTCAAGGTTGATTGCTATTATTCAAAGAGAAGACAATGAGGCTTCACTCCAAAATTAGCAGAAGCCCTCCACAGTTCCACCGAAACTTTCACACTAGATACTCAAGCGAAGTATATATTGTTGATGGCATGGCCTTGGTTTATAACATACAGTGGTTGAATGAAGGACTTACCAATAATATATTCATGAGATGTATAGACAATGCTGCATTGTTTTCAATGGCTGCATGCAAAGTCCAATTAAAGACTATGATCACAGGAGAAGTGTCAGACCAGCATGTGCAGACATCCAGCTCTGGTGGAATCCATTCAAGCCCATGTGTATTAAGAGACTTTTCTATCAAATGAAAGAAACAAAGCTCAATAGGTGGTAAGGTGCACAGCTTGTATGTAGAAAGTGCAGCATGATAGTAATTTAGAAAAAATGAAGTTTCTGCATAATTGTATCATTGTGCAGTAATAAAGTGTATGATGAAACAAGCTGCACAAATGGATATGAATAGCTTTATTAGCACGGTAACCGTGCTATGAATAATGAAGCACGGTGCGAACCTCAGCGCTATTAAACACTACCTAGATATAATCTCCTTCCAAAAGAACAAAGCAATTTGTTAGCTCATCAATATAGCTCGAGCAATGGTACATGGAAATGCTATCTCAAAAAGCTACACAAGCCAGAAACACTTATATTTTCAACTTTACTTCTTTCAACTCCATTAACTTCCGGGAGCATAAAGCGAACTACGCGGCTGGCTGCAAGAAATTATTGATCACCTGATTATGACTTGGCGCTAGGGGGGAGTTAACCATATAGAAGCTGGTACCTAGGGGGAGCTGAAAGATTCGCGTTTTCTAACAATTAGCCCGAAATTAAAAAAAGTAGCACAATAAAAGGTCCTAAATCTTCGTTCTGAGAAAGTTTGATTGTCAGTAATCTCCAAAATCAGAGCGTGGCAGACAGACAGGCAGACAGACAGACAGACGGACAGACAGACAGACGGACGGACGGACGGGCGGACGGGCGGACAGACAGGACGACTACATAATATTACCCTCTCGCGCGAGCCGGCTAGAGCCTGCCACACGTTAATAGTAGGCCAGTGCTCCTTTTTGATGTTTTTTTATCATTGCATTGTTGCTAGCTACACAGTATCCTTAATTCACTATCTTAATTTCAGGAATAGATTCCTAGGGAACTTCATTCTCAACCTATGGTTCCTTAGAGGAACTTCGTTTCAACCTACAGTTCCCCCAAGGAACTCATTATTACAAACCTGTACTTCCTTTTAAAAACTAGGTTATCGACCTATGCTTTCCCCAAGGAACTTCATACTAAACCTGGGGTTCCTTCGTTTTCATCCTTCGGTTCCCCTATACAAAAATACAACAACTTCTGCGCTAAAGAATCATGTAGTCACCAACAAGAAACAAGTCAAACTGCACTTTCCAATAGAACCCTTGTAGTGACGTAATTTTACATTATGCAATTCAGGCCAGACGTGTTGGTGTACCGGTAAAACTTGCGTGATCTAAGCAGGCTATGGTTTCTAATTCTAAATAAAAAATGTTACTAGGAGGATATTTCGCTTTATTGAGTGATTGAAAATGGGAAGAAAAGGTACATAAACAGGCTAAGCATCCTGGATAGTTTTGACCCATACGAGTCAGAGAGATCCCAGTGGCTGGATGATGTGGAATTTTGGCCTTCCATAAGCATATTCACCTTGCAATGTACCTGCTGTATACACCTAGTAGATATACAGGAGAAGATTTGCTCAACTATAGGAGCCTAGACTGTTACAAGGTTGATCCAGTTTATTGGAATATTAAAAGTGACTCATACTATCCTGTGTTAAAACCACTTATTTACTTGTATAAAGTTGGATGTTATAACCTTATTTATGCATCAAAATACTTTATGGATATACAAATAAATAAATTAATATGTATGTATACTTGGAAAAGGAAAGAAATAGATTCTTTTTCTTGAAATTTGGTCTAACAATTCAAACAATAAAAGAATAACCATGCTGCTAGGGAATCAAAATCACAGTGTGTTCATTAGGTCTACAGCTTTGTATTAATATAAATTTATTAGGGAGTTTATGAAAATAATATCAAGATAATAATTAGATGTATTGTCTCTATTCTCTTTTTATAATATAAAAATTAGTATTGTGGATTTGCCTGTTCAAAATTCCTAGAAAAATAAATCAAGAGTGAAAGGGCTAAACTTTGAGATTCAGGCCCTGTAACTATAATATTAGACACCACCCTGTCGTAAAGAAATAGCATTTACACTTAAATTAAAGTATAAGTTCACATCGTTTTGGGTGTGAACTCACACCGAATTTGGTGTATACTTTACACCATATGATAAAATATGCTCATCACACCATATTTTGGTGGGACTATTGTTGCAAGTGATTCACATTTAATTTGGTGTGAACTACACACCTGTATTTACACTCATACTTGAGGCACTTCTGTAAATACTAAGCCAATTAATGCCTCTTTTTTTTTGTATCAAAAGAGTAAATTCATTTAACATCAGTGCTAAGGCAGTTGACCAATATATGATAATTTCAAACGAGGGGTTTAGCCAGCTCACCTGAGCCCTCCACCTAATTCCATCATTACTGCTCCAATATGAATAAATAAATTCAATATTTTTAACTTAAATTATTATTAACAATCCATATTTGTGAATAACTAATCATATTTCCTGAGTACACGCTTAGACAACAAGGATCAGTTTAATCTGATTGATATTATCATACTATTGATTCATAAAGAAAATTACCTAGACATGTGCTTGCCAGTTAGCACTAATAACGCTAAGAATATAAACCAATTGGTGTATGACAAAGAAAGTGCAATTGCCCTATGCAGAATTTTTAAAATAGGTGATTTCACACGTATGCCTAATTTTGTACAAATCATGCATAAAAGTGAATTAAAATTACTGAATAATAGATTTGCTTCGCTATCCCTCTTGGGTGTTTATGTACAACTAAACTACGTCCACTAGGAAACTATTATTGTTTAAAATGTCATATCACTATTTCCTGGCATGACACACTGAAAAGGTACAATGAGCAGCACACAAGTTTAGGCAACAATAATAAAAATCAGAGCACAGCACACTTTGTTGTTGTATTCAGACACCTCTTCCTTGTGTCAATGGCAATTGAAACTATACTTCCCTCAAGCACATAACAATATTTTTACTATCCAAATGTTATGTTGTACTACTCCAAATTAGAATTTTAATAGACTATTGAAAGCTTGAAGAACTTTCAGTTGGTATAAAAATGCATGAGGTAGTATTACAAAGCATACTTTTTTTAATAATGGTAAGTATTGAAAAATTTGTGTGATAACTTTTACGCTTACGTTCTTGGGGACTGTTAGGATATCTTCAATGCTTGTTTACAACTAATATTCCTGGCAATTACTTTTTTTGCCATTCTTGTGTCTTCTGCCCCATCTGATGAAGGTAAAGAAAATTTATCTACTCTTACGGAAAGTTCTGAAACATCTCCAAGTGTACCAGTGGTCCCACTTCTCCTTATTCAACCAGGACAAGCATGTGGGGTAAATTCCACTACCTTAGGCACTTGTGAGCCACAGAGCAGATGTGCTTTGATAGTACCAGACAGGAATTTCAGAATATGTGTTAAAGAAGGTATCCATTCTAAACTACATTTTTTTTAATGTTTGTAAAAATACGTTTTTGAATTTTAGCTAAGACAAATACTTTAAACCAGACTTGTGGTGGGCCTTATGGATTACTCGGAAAATGTAGAGAAGGATTGAGGTGCACTGCAGATGAGGAAGAATATGAGAGGGGAGCTAACATCACTGGAGTTTGTTATCAACCTAATTGTAAGCAAGCCTATTCAATATAATCAGTAGTTCATCATGATGTTAAACTATATTCTCATCTAGTGTTCTTGTGTAGATGAAATTACTTTAATAATATATTTGCTGTAAATAGGTGTTTATGTGAAATCCCACAGTTGTTATAGATTCAAGAAAACAAAATGTTCCTGTGGCAAAATAATGTATTACAAGTTGAATATGTTCTCCCATTAAGAAATGTATTTGTTTCTGGATATATGTGGAGAAAGTTCCTAATTGGAAAGCATTGTGAGAATGCTTCATATCAGGATGCTTCTCTGTTATTTTTTGTTATTTCCATTAATATTTTGCCTCGCTTCTAAAAACACATCCTGACTTGGCTTCTACAACAGTGACTCCATTAAAACATGGAAGTGGTAGATAAGAAACCAGTGAAACTTCACTTTAAATAATCCATTATTATAGTTAGCCAGTATTGCCCTCAAATTCTTGGACTTTTCAAGTACTTCGTTATGAAAGTCAAGAAAACATATTTTGGGTGTAAAGAATGACCATGACATAAGTAGCATTGCATACAGTTTATATAATGCCAGTTTTAGTCACTGAAACCAGTAAAAAAAATTCGAGATGGCAAACGAGCTATTTTGGTACTGTAGGACAATGGATGGGATGGAGGGAGAGGAGGGGGAGGGGGGGGGGGGGGGCAATGAGAGAGAGAAAATAAAGAAGTAAGGAATATCAGGAGAGAAGAGGAAACTATACTGAAAATTTTCATTTTAATTAATATATTATAATCAATAGCTAATCAAAACTTAATCTATTTTCATTATCAAGGTAATATTCTGTTTATTTAGGATTGCATATTTGTACATTTTGAATTTGCAGCACTTACATGCTTATGTAAAGCACCGGTGGGATATATTACTAGTTGTTCATCAAGAACAGAATGTTCCGGGGACAATATAGTTTGTGTAACAGTTCGACTGGCTCCTCCAATATACCCTGTAACTGCATTTTTTTCCTTCTGTCTTGGTAAAACTTTTGCTTATTCAACTTTTAATTGGAAAAAATGGTGTAAACAATCCATATCAAGGTGCTGTTTCACTGACAACTGCAATGGAGAATTCCACAATAATCACACAGCATTTGCAGAGGTTATTCCCACTACATCTGCAGCAACACTACCTACCTCAACTCCAAGAAGAAAGCTTTCTAAATGTAGCTTAAAAAAAGTTCCAAGTAACAACCATGCCTCCACTTCAAATGGGAGTGTCAATGAAAGTCCAATAACAGATGCCCAATAGGTAAGGTTTTTTTGTATAAGTAAAGAGTTAAATATAATTTTAAAATAGTACATCTGTTGAAAATTTGAACTCAATATGTAGTGATTGAAACCAGTGGTTCATTAACATTTGAATATTTATGTTGTGGTTGTTTGTTGTTTAACATTACAAAATATTATTTTTCTAGGGTTATTTTGGCACCAAAGACTCTGAGTCCTTCATTATAACGTTAGCTACTATTTAATACTTACTGTGAGAAACTTTGACTTTGAATATTATTATCTCATATGAGTGATTTTGCAATTGACAAATTATTCATGGTAAATATTTTTATACTGTAACTAATTTATAAAAAGAAAACATTCAAAGCTATGATTATGAGATTTATAATAGTAAGGATGACTTATTGTTATTTCGTGGCTTTTGTAAGCCACAATGCAAATAGAAAAATATTTAGTCACCACATTTTTGTGAAGCAACATAGGAGTCAAAATTAGAGTTTGATTTTATTAAGAGATTACAAATGTTGCGTCATTTGTCTTCTGCAAAGGATAACAATGCACCCGTGTTTGTTATTTTTATTTAAATCTGGTAATCTAGACCTGATTTGAAAAAAAAAATTCAGCAAAAAATGACTGCTCTGAGTGGTAAGCAATATCAGGTGTCAACAAACTCACATTCTGATCTTGTTTGTTGCTCCTCTATACACCATCTACTGTGAATTGAAATACACTTGCAATATGGAGTAAGTAAAGAACTTACCTCCTCATTCAATATCTCCCTGGGCACATGTCCAATTACAGCATCATTGTTTATGTTAGCAACAGCATATAGAGGTTGCAAGGGGCGTGGCTAAATACCACGCGGATATTCCCATCTAATTTATGGCACGTCACATCTTTTAACTATACACGACGCACAGGAAAAAATCTGGAATTTCCTGACTTCAGGAATTCTATAGGACAGTTGAGCGCATGGCCTGTACTTCACATTTCCTGTACCAGGTCAGATGATTTCTGACAGCAGGTCACATATCCTGCATCAGTACAGGTGAACTTTCCTGCACTTTTTCTATAATACCTTCTAGGTCCACCTGGAAGGTTCCTGGCCTGCACCAGTACAGATGAAATTTCCTGCACTTTTTCTACAGTACCTTCTAGGTCCACCTGGAAGGTTCCTGGCCTGCATCAATACAGGTGAACTTTCCTGCACTTTTTCTATAGTACCTTCTAGGTCCACCTGGAAGGTTCCTGGCCTGCACCAGTACAGATGAAATTTCCTGCACTTTTTCTACAGTACCTTCTAGGTCCACCTGGAAGGTTCCTGGCCTGCATCAGTACAGATGAAATTTCCTGCACTTTTTCTACAGTACCTTCTAGGTCCACCTGGAAGGTCCCTGGCCTGCACCAGTACAGGTGAGCTTTCCTGCACTTTTTCTATAGTGCCTTCTAGGTCCACCTGGAAGGTTCCTGGCCTGCACCAGTACAGATTAAATTTCCTGCACTTTTTCTATAGTACCTTCTAGGTCCACCTGGAAGGTCCCTGGCCTGTACCAGTACATGTGATCTTTCCTGTACTTTTTCTAAGTACCTTCTAGGTCCACCTGGAAGGTTCCTGGCCTGCACCAGTAGCTACAGGTGAACTTTCCTGCACTTTTTCTTCTATAGTACCTTCTAGGTCCACCTGGAAGGTTCCTGGCCTGCACCAGTACAGGTGAACTTTCCTGCACTTTTTCTAAGTACCTTCTAGGTCCACCTGGAAGGTGCCTGCCCTGCACCAGTACAGATGAACTATCCTGTACTTTTTCTATGGTACTGTCTAGTCAACCTGGAAGGCTCCTGACCAGCATAACATGAATGTTGCTGAATACCTTTATAGGTTCAACTCAAAGATTTCTGCCTGCATTGGTAACATTTCTTAAACTTATACTTTAATTAGCTACTCAGATGCAGACTTCTATTCTACACTACAATTTCCACGTGAATGGTACAATAACCATTGACTAACCCCTATACTGTTCTCCTGGCCTGTAAAAAAACTAACTTCATTTATGCAAGGTTTTGTAAGATGAGAATTGTATATAAACTCCAAAAAGTTCGGGTTGGTAGGGTTTGTAACAAAACTATTACACTCCAGCTAAAAACCCTTTACCAAAATTCATTACCTTGCCTGCAACTTCAAATCCCTTTACCCATTTTTAATCTCTTTAGACTTGACTGCTATATACCCTTTACCCGTACTCTATTAGGGATTATGGCAACTAAAAAAAATACTTCTATGTTATAATTATCGCTTGAGTGAAAATATGCCCCTCCGCTAACACAAAAATTGTGTGTTGTTGTGTGTTTATTATTGTTCATAAATTCCTCTATAGCAAGCATTTAATGGCACATAATATACAAATTCCCAACTCAGTGTGATAATAACAAAAAAAAAAAAAAAGACAACAAAGTAAACGATTCGTAAGATTGAGGCTGGGAGAACAATTACAGGACACACAATCATAAGATAAGATTCCTTAGGGATACACAGTGGAACTGCCTTGTTGACAAGGTAGCTTACAAACCTGGCTGAAAACTCAATTGTTAAACACCTTGACAAGTCTGTACCGTTCTGCAACCACATTGAAAAAGTCTGCACCATTTTGGCAACCACCTTGACAAAGTCTGTAACTTTCTACCAAACCCACCTTGATAAGGCTGCAACTTTCTTGGTAACTAATTCAATAATGTCTGGAACCTTTACATTAGCCCACATTGACAACCATGAATAACCACATTGAAAACTTCTTTTTAATACATTTCGATATAAAATAAAAAAATTAATATCAATTTAACAATAAAAGGTAATGTTAAAATGAAATGAATTAAAACTTGAATTAAAATTTCAATTGTTTGTTTCCTTGAATGCTAACTTGGTCACTCCATCTACAATACACAAACAATGTCAATAACAACTGATGGCAAAACAGTACTTTAAAAGAATAAAAAAATACAGTCTGTTCTCGCTCGTTCAAACCATCTCAAATTATTCATTTGAATTATAGAAAAGTTCAGATATAAAACACATAGAAGAATAAGTACAATAATATAAAAATAAATATAATTACTTTCACTCTGAATGTTGAGTAGTTCATATAAACGAGGATGCACCATAATACTTAGTTACACAAATCGTAACAAATTTCACCATTAAAATTTTAAATTATAAGTATTTATAAAAGCATAATGCATGGATCAACACCCAAAAAGATTCAAAAACTACACTTCAACTGTAATATAGGTACCAAAAAAAACAACAACTAGCATCACTAGCTGATGCAGCCACTGGCACAGAATGCCTACTGCTGACATTTTTATTTTTTCCAGTCATGTTTTTTTCCATACTCTCGCTTTACCCAATCCATACTCCCACTTTACCCAGTCCATACTCTCGCTTTACAGAGTCCATACTCTCGCTATACCCAGTCCATATTCTCGCTTTACCCAGTCCATACTCTCGCTTTACCCAATCCATACTCTCGCTTTACCCAGTCCATAATCTCGCTTTACCCAGTCCATACTCTCGCTTTACCCAGTCCATACTCTCGTTTTACCCAATCCATACTCTCGCTTTACCCAATCCATACTCTCGCTTTACCCAATCCATACTCTCACTTTACCCAGTCCATACTCTCGCTTCACCCAATCCTTACTCTCGCTTTACCCAATCCATACCCTTGCTTTACAGTCCATACTCTCACTTTACCCAATCCATACTCTCGCTTTACCCAGTTCATACTCTCGCTTTACCCAGTCCATACTCTTGTTTTACCAATCATTTACATACCTTAGCTACTGCCACTTTCAATAAGGATATTTCATTGATGAGAATTCTTCACCACTCCTTCTGCCTCTGATGTCATATGCAAAAGTAACAGCTCCAGCAGTTTAGATTTTACGTCATCTCACTCCACTAGTTGTTGCAGCCTATGGAAATAATAGGATAATAGCATAGATTGTGCACCCAAACAATTTCTTTATGCTGGCTGCTATTTCAGCACAACTTAGTTATAACATACCGAGGGGGTTAAACCTAGGATCCCCAATCCCCCTTCGAACTTTGGGGAAAATATAGCACAGCTAATGTTTAATTGTATGAATATTACGATTATAAAATCATGCATGAAACATTGATCAATGCGTATATACATTCTCATACAAGCATGTGCATCACAGTAGAATGTTTAGAAAAAGGGTGTGTCTAAGTAAACACACACAGCACGTGTCTGTTACTCCAAGCAAAACAATTCTCACATGAATGATACAATCAACTTCAAATGTCAGCTCAAAGTTACAATCAACTATTCGTCACACAGTTTTTCAGTCTATTACAAGATTTTATATGCAACAACAGACACCCTCAGCCATGTGGGTTAAAACAGTATAATACTTCACAATAGTATAATACTTCACAATTTTAAATACTGCAACAAGAGAACTTCCCTCCCCCCCCCCTCAAAAAAAAACAAAAAAAACAACAACTCAGATTGGACTTGTTCATTAAAATTTTGAAAAATTTACTAATATCTATATAGTACAGTAGTGGGGCAGATTGTGACACGATTGATCAAATGGTGATACAAGCATCAAACTTTGCATGTAAGCTCACTTTGTGTTATTAATTGGGAAAATAGCGTTAGCCATGTAAAATTTCAAAATGGCTGCCGTTCAAGATGGCTGCCAATTTTATGCATCGACCTGGATGTTTTTGATGTTCAAAACTTGTCAATAATAACAAAAAACTAAACAAAACTTTAATAGTGACTATGATAATAATTGTATCAGTGCAGGCATGTGCAACTGCACAGTGCTGTACAAGGAAGGTTGAAACGATAACATTTGCAGTTTCCACGACATTCCATATTACACCCACACTTAGTCAGTTCTTGGCTACTTGTTGCAATAGGTGGAAGTGTAGTCCAGCAGGTCTTCAAAATGTCAGTTCTTGGCAACTTGTTGCAATAGGTGGAAGTGTAGTCCAGCAGGTCTTCCAAATGTCAGCTTCTTTCGTCCACCCCCAATCTGCAGGACTTAGAGTTTCAGGCTGGCACACTGTTGCTTGGCTCCATATACATCCTGCTTGGTTAGCAGAACGCTTCAAATGTTGCATAAGGGCAGCTCGAGTGGGTGGGATTGATTTATAAGATCTCTGCTTACGAGCGAAGAGCTCCAATCGTGCATCATCCACACATTTAGCAGTACTGGACCTATCATACATTGCAATGACAAATTCCTCCAGGTTCTCAATGTCCTCACCTCCAACTGTTGGTGGATACTTGCTAAGTTTGCTGAAGACACTAGTTACATCGTTGCACACATTCCATGTTTGCCAACCAGGTGTCTTTTTCTGGTCCTTGCATATAATATGGCCATTCCTGTATACGCAGGAAAAGGGGTCTCATGATCCTTGGAATGCCTTTGAGTTGCTTTTTCGTTTCTGCACCTACCATAGCAGTTGTACTGCAATAACTGTGCCATAGCAAGGTCTGTTTTAGAAGCTCCAAGTCTTAGCTGTGATTTAATGCCAGCACCATGCTCGATCATGCACACAAACTGCAGAAGTACTGGTAGAATGGAGTTATCAATACACTGTTCATCAAAATTTCCATTGAATTTAGACTTGTGGTTGAGTATTTGGTTGCGCAGGATGCTAGCAGCTTTAGAGAGGATAATAGCATCACTGTAGTCAGAGGCTTGTGATAAAACAGTACCTATATCTTCTTTGAAGGCAAGCACAGTACATCGCGCCCTTTTTTGTGTGACTCGAGCTCCGGCATCTGTGCCATTAATTTGTCTTTCAGTCGGTTGGAATGAACATCTGGTGACTCCACAGCACACCCAGCTGTTCAAGTCGCTCCTTATAAATTTTGGCAAGATCTGCCAGTTTGAACACAACAGGTGATGTACCTTCTCTGTTGTGCTTGGTCTCATTTATGTAGATCAACAGCTCAGAAAAAGCTAAGGGGTGCGCCTCATTGCTATGTGAACTTTCATTACTATGCTCTTGGTCTATTGCTTTAAGATAAGCTCTTTTTCTGTTATACAACACTGCCAGGCATACAGGGTGGTATTTTAGGTCCTGTGCTACGACATCTCTACCACTGAGTTTTGCCAAGAGCTTTCCACCAGAGAGAGTTAGGGCACATTCATTTACCTTATTATTCAGTTGTTGTGTCATAGCATGTCGAAGTTCAGATGGTTGTCCTTTTTTCTCACACAAGAAATTTCAAATGGAGTAGGACTTCTCCTTGGGATCTTCCTTACGCTAGGCAATTCATCTGTTGTTTCATCGCAGTTGCAGATGATGCTCTTTTCTGGGCTCTTTTTAGCTTACTGTTATTAAACATCAAGCGACAGCTCTGGTGATATTTAGCATTATTCCTTCTCAAGGTTTGATCAATGCCCCCTCCTTCATCAAGTCTTGCTGGATCAAGCTTTATAGGTAAAGCATTCATTGCCTGAAAGAGTGGAACATTGGTGGCAATATTAGTATAGCCATCCTGCTCTGGTCTATAAGAGCTTGGAGGTGATTTCAGCTCTTCTTTCTTATCTTGTTGACAGAGGCAACATTTAGACCAGCCAGTCTGCCATTTGCTAGATACTGGAGTAGCCATGCCTATTAAAACACCAACACACACTACACAAATACAAGCAGACCATCAATAAACTCTATTCCCATCAGCCACTGTACTATAGCCTTACCTGAATCACTCAGAGAGAAATAAACACATGGTCATAGGTCAAAGGTCACCCACAAACAAAAAAATGACTGGAAAAATGCACGAAATTTTTCACAATTGACAGTGAATGGCAGCCATCTTGAATTTTTACGTGGCTAATGTTATTTTCTCAAATAATGACCCAAAGTGCATCTATATGCAAAGTTTGGTGCTTGTATCACCATTTGATCAATTGAGCCAAAATATGGAATAATCTGCCCCACTACAGGGGTTCATTTAGGGTGGGGGGGGCAGGGGAGACACTCGCCCCCTTGAAATATTCTTAAAATATCGTAAGCAAAATGTGTAGTTAAAAAGTGAATATTTAAGGTTACGGGTACCACATGCTCATGAATTATTCATGAGATTATTCACAACCAAATATTTACAGTTTATACACCCTCAAGGAGCCGCTACTAATGTCAAAACAACGAATAAACTGAACTCCATAGGATAACACCAAAAGTTAGCCCTGCTACTCACATAAACTAAGTCAAAACACCGCTAACAAGTTTAAGGCACTAGGCGTCAAATTCTTCGTGCCACCCTCTACCCTTCATGATACTTACCTCATAGCAGAAGTCCTTAATACAATACAAGGTGACTAAATGAAAAAAGCAGCACTGTGAGCGCTGTTAAAAGGCTGTAAACTACCTCAGAACAAGATAGAGACGCCATTTCAGCGACCCTTACCAGAAACTTCACTTCACAACTCCGTTTCCAAGCAACTCTAGCACTTTTTAAAGGACTCAGACTCCGCCCCAAACTCCGTAGAATGACGTACTGTATAGCAATCAATAGCAGCAGTGCTGAGAAAAGCAGAAATTGACGCTGCACGTGAGCAGTCCACAACTCAAGCAGAGTCGAGACCGCCAAACAGCTGTGAACGCCCACGCATTCTGAAGGCGCGCTTTAAGCGGGAAGACTTACTAGTGCAGCTCGGCGTGGTCCAGCGATCTAGTACGGGTGCCCTGGCTGCCAGCTCTTGATCAGGTAAAAAAAAAGACTTGAGGGAGCATATTATAAGTCTGGGTAACTGGTTTAATTAATAACCTATATCCTAAGTAACAGTAATGCATTTCTAGGCCGTTGCTAGCTGTATATAAAGCCCACTAGGCTATATAAATATTAATAGTTGAGATTTAGTGTAGAAACAATAAAACTAATCTTCATTTTTGAGCTTGTGTTTGGAGCAAAGTTTGGCATGAGCCATACCCCGTTTTAAAAAATACAGAACTTTATTTTCTAATAATTAGGCTTGGCAATGTTGAAAATTATTGTGCAGCAAACAGCTAGCATTCCCAAAAAGGGGTTCGAGGTGGTGGAGGTGAAGCTGGTTGAGCCACATCTATGATCAATGGCTTTCCTTGTGGTGCAATAATTAAGTATTCCATCAGGGTGATTTGTCCATGCATTCATTTTTTAAATTTTGGTAACTAGCTAGCACTTCATATTTTCACAAAAGTGAGGTTTGGCTAATTCCATGAAAGCCCCTGTGTAAAGGCCTGCACTCATTCTGAAACTCAAATTGCCATTTCAATACTAGTTTTCTTATCAATAGTAAAAAGACTACTAATGGCTGAATGGGAATAAATCAGTAAATTTCATTTTTCACTGTATCGATAATGTTCTTTCTTCACAGCAGAACTGGTTGGATCATGGGCAATAACAAAAACAAACGTAACCATCGGAATAACCATCGGCACGGCATGCAGAAAAGATGGCATGCTTCTAAATACCAGAAGCTCTCGATACGCAAGAATTCTGCTGATATTGAAGATGGTCAAAATAGTGGTTCCTTAGATGGCTCGCGAATTGTAAATCTGGACCAGCTCAAGCAATTCATCAGTGAATTGTCAGTGCATGCATCTCAGTGTGATAGTTCCATTACACTGAAGGGAGAGAAAAGGGCAGGTTTGGCTTCTATTTTGTCGTGCAGTTGCTCAAAATGTGATTTTAGCATTCCCTTGAACACCTCCAAGAAGGTATTAGGTCCAAAAGGTAAAATGCGCTGGGAAGTTAATCTTGCTGCAGTATGGGGACAAATATCAACAGGAGGTGGATTTGCGAGACTTCACGAGAGCATGGGTATTCTTGGAGTACCAGTGATGGCCCCTAAGAATTTTGTGGCAACAGAGCGAAGCATTGGGCTTTGGTGGCAGGAGAAATTGAACAAGGAAATGATTGCAGCTGGAAGAGAAGAAAAACGACTCGCTGAGGAAAGGGGTGACTACCATGAGGGAGTACCGGCTATTACTGTGGTAGTAGATGCAGGGTGGTGCAAACGTTCCCATCGTCACTCCTACAATGCTAAGTCAGGTGTGGGGATAATTGTTGGGCAAGTTACTGGTAAACTCCTTTACCTTGGTGTCCGGAATAAAGAGTGTACTGCCTGTAAACAAGGTTTTGAAGTTGACAAGCATCAATGTTTCAAGAATTGGGACCAATCCTCGTCTGAAATGGAACCAGACATAATTCTCTCTGGTTTTAAGGAGGCTGAGCGTGTTCATGGCTTGAGGTATATTAATTTTATCGGTGATGGTGACAGTTCGGTATACCCTACTTTAATTCAAGGAGTTCCAGGATGGGGGCGGTATATAAAGAAAATGGAGTGTGCTAACCATGCTTGTAAATGTTACCGGTCTTCATTAGAAAAACTAGTGCAGGAAAAACCACAATACAAGCGTAATGGTGGATTGCCAGAAAAAATGCGACGCCGCTTAGCATGTGCTGCTCGATGTGCAATCAAAATGAGGAGCAAAGAGGCTGATGTTCCTGGCACCATCAAGAAACTGGAAAAAGATCTGAGAAATGGTCCATTTCATTGTTTTGGCATACACACGAACTGCAGTGTGGATTTTTGCAAGGCCAGTCATCAAAATGAGAGCTCTCTTTCCAGTAGTACAGTCATGTCATCTGATGAGCCAGCTGACAACACTCATGATGAACTACTCACTGGTATGTGTGATAGCAGACTAAGGTAGTATAGTATGTTAATCCTATAATTTATACAGATTCTGCAGACATAATGTCAGAACAAGGCAGGTTGTGGAAAGAAACTGTGGAAGTGGAATCACCTGGAAATGAAAGTGCTTCATCAAACAAAGAAGGTAATTAAGTTCATGATTTATGTTATCTAAATATGTTATTACATTGACACTGTGCATCACTCATACAATATAAGAATACCAATGATGAGTGGTACTTCTCAAAGAGAGCTGACACTATCTTCATCTATATATGTGACTGTCTATGGGAAAATCGGGCACAAAACGATGTGTGTAATTGCCGGAAAAAGATTAATTTAATTCTTTAAAATGTTAAAAAGCCGGCAAAGTGCAACGGTTCGGTTGCATATCTCGGCGACAGTTCTGGCTATTTCTCTGAGAGCTCAATCACTAGCTGACAAAAGGGCGCGTAAACACCAATACATTTTTTTCGATGGGGACGCGTTGTGCCTGATTTTCCTGTAGACTGTCACATATATCCCCACACTTAAATTTTTTTTAAATGACTGTGTGATACAAAATATCTATCATAAAAATTCTATTTCCTATAGCTATAGCAGCAGTAAGGGCTCCATATACTCATACAGGGGGGTAAAAAGACGATTTTAAGTGGGAGGGTACCGGTCCATCTAGACTAGAGCTGGATCAACTGATCATGCTTATGTGGCTAATTTTATCTTATGTTGTATTTTACGTTTGATTGCCTTGAATTTTACTGCTGCCTCAAATGTAAAATATCACATGACCTTTGGGTGTAGCTATAAATATAAGAAAATGCCTATAAATATTTTTGTTGACTGGAATACCTTCATTAATGTTGTAGATCAAACTTTGCCGAAGGTTAGTGATGAACTTCTTCGCGACCTCCAGGTACTAGTGGATCGGCTAGCTTCCAAGGCTAGTCGACTAATAAAGAATTTTACCACGAACATTGCTGAAAACTGGATGAACGTGAGGTGCAAATTTGATGGAGGAAAGTATGTCAACCGCTCTCAAAGTGGTTCATTTCAATTTCGATGCTATGGAGCTGGCCTGCAGCAAAATTTGGGGAAGTCATGGTCTCCAGCAATCTGGGGACAAATGGTAGGCTCTACTCCTAACCAAGTGTTTTTAGACGCTGCTGAGGCTTCGACTAAGAAAGCTGAAAAGACGAGAAAGCGAATGGCAACACAGAAATCAAAAGAGAGCAGAAAAAAAATACAAGTATGCCAAGCATGACAGTACTGTTGCTGCATGTAAAGCTTACTCAAGACCTAATGCAGAGGTTCAGCCTGATGATATTGGAGATGAGGTGTCTCAGGAACTTTTGCAAGATTTGAAGAAGAATTATTATGACAAACAAGTTAAAGTTACAAAGGATGACATTAGCAGAATTGAGCAGTCCACAGAAGATCAAGCAGCATGTGATTTATGGAAGGCTGAAAGGATGAAAAGGATTACAGCATCTGTGGTTGGTGGTATAGCAAAGATGAAAAAACAAACAAATAGGAAAGGAAAGGTGAAGGAAATTTTATACAGCACGTTTCGGGGAAGCAAAGCTACCAGGTACGGCCATGTAATGGAAGATGCTGCAAAGGAGGATTACACAAGAGAACAACTACGAAATGGCAAAGTAGGAGTGGTTGTGAGAAGATCCGGCTTAGTCGTAAGTGAGAAAAACCCGTGGCTGGCATGTAGTCCAGATGGAAGAGTGTTTGATCCCACAGCTCCAGATCCTGAGGGATTGATTGAAATAAAAAATCCATATAATGGTAGAGACAAAACAATTGAAGAGTGCTGTGTCAACATTAAGAATTTTTGCTTGAAATTGGATGGCATGCAAAATATTCACCTGAAAAACAATCACAATTATTATTATCAAGTTCAGTGCCAGATGTACTGCACTGACACCAGCTGGTGCGATTTTGTCGTGAGAACGGAAAAAGACATTCACATTGAAAGAATTTCTCGGGACCGCATATGGTGGGACAGCAAACTACAAGTCTTACACACTTTTTATTTTGATTTTTTACTGACAGAATTGGTCCATCCAACCTATTGGAAGGAAAAACAATAGTCAGACAATTGTATATTTAAAATATTCATTGCAATCATTTATTAGTTACATCATTACAATTATTCAAACAACTTTTAAAATAAGTGGTGTTATTTGTTTACTAATGCTGAGACCTCGATCCTCCTACACACAAGCAGTACACTTCATCTCACATTACATTCACTAAACCACAGCTACAGGAGTGACAGCCAACCACAAACCACACATTGTAGGTAATGACTTTTTAGAATGAGTGGGTGGATGTGGTACCCGTAACCTTAAGGTGAAGGGAAATGCTTAAATCATGCCCATCTCCTTTCTCATCATAGTTCTGCACGAAAGTTGTGTCACCCTTTAGATAGCACAAACTCAACCTCGCCCACTCTTAAAGTGATTTCTAAATGAATCCCTGAATATTACGCTTGTGTGTCAAATAACGACAATGACCATGTGTGTATTCATGAATAATCCATCAGCTTAAACAGTCTGGCCAAGCATCATCCTTACTTGAATGGGTAAAGAGTCTTCACATTCAGTAAAGAGTGATTAATTGTTACTAAAAAGTGGGTGGAATAGATGAGGGAAGGCAGTGTAGGTTTCAAAAGTTTCGTGGAGCGTAAGTCCACAATCATGATGGTAGGACAGAGATTCAGAAGCAGGATAAATAGACAAAGGACTCTATGACTCAAGAAGACAGAACTAAAGAAAGGAAATATGGGGGATAAGAAAAGCTTAGATAGTTAAAATGAAGAGAGCAGGAGAGGAAAACTAATTAACCATACTTAATAGTAGAGAATGATAACTGAGCAAAATAACTTCAATACGTCAAGCGCCACTGTGTGGTGGGGTACTTGATGCTAGTATATTATAATATACATTATATAATTCCCCTTCCAAAATATTTCCTAATTTAGAATCCACCTAACCTTGCAAGCCACTTTTACTCGACTGCATAGTCTACCACACATGTGATCTTCTTATCTTGTTGTATAAAGTCCTGAACACTCAATAAATTAAAAATTTCTCAAGAATTTCTTAAAAATCAATGTGTACTAAATAATCATACCAACATTGTAATTAAGGCCAAGCGCCTCCTCATAGTGAAGAAACTATCTAAATATGATACTCTAGTAAAGTTGCACAACATTCGAATCCAGCACCTATCACAGTTCAATAGTATCTGAGTGCAGTATGCAGTTAGGCAGTACTCAAAATTACAGCACTCAAACTCATAATAATGCCATGCTAATTACTCAAAGAATCTATATAATAATATGCTCTTGTGTCAGCAACAACGATCAATAGTGTGTATTCATGAATAATTCACGAACTTAAAAAGTATGGTGGTAAAGCATCGTGATACCTTGAATAGGTTGTCCCATTCAGTTGAAAGTGATTAATAGTACACTAAAAAGAGGGTTGAATGGACAAGGAGAAGGCGGCGTAATGAAATCACTGAGTAAAGGCGGCATAAGTTTCAAGAAGGAAGGGGAAAGTGCGAAAAAGAAGGCAACATTTCAACAAAGCCCAAGTCCACAATCATGATAGAAGGACAGAAATATTCAGAAGCAGGAGAGACAAAGAAATAGAAGGGACTCCATGACTCGAGAAGAAAGGTGAAAGAAAGGAAAGGTTGGGGATAAGAAAAGCTGGGATAGTTCAGGAAAAAGAGAGCAGAAGAGGGAAACTGATGTAGAGATAACAATGAATAAAAATAACTTATGCTACTGCATTCTTACTGTGCAATAAGTCAAGCGCTACTATGAGATGGGGTACTTGCTAGTTGTAAATATTTTTTGTCTTGCAGCCTAAGGGTGGCGGATATGCCCTAACTCCTCCCACCCCTTTCCAAACAAAATTTCTAGATAAAACCCTGACTATAATAAATTTCTGTAATAACATACATATTATTCATTTGATACAGGAGAATATCATGAGTCTGTTGGCTTAGTATTTACGCGAGTGCCGCAGGCACGAGCGTAAATACCACCAATCAGACGAGTGATATTCTCGGGTATCCAATGGATAATAAATTTATTAGGTACTGCTCATGCGTGAATACCTTGGTAACAAGAAATTTACCTAGGGGGACGTAATAACCCAACGTAATAACTATGAACATAGGTGATATGGAAAAATATTGCCCTAAGCCACATCCTGTTTACTTTAATGCATTTTCTATGTGGCAACAGTTATCAGGCTCTGTTCAGTACCTAATAAAGTAATATTATTATTATTTATTATTAATAATAAAACTGTTGCTCTTCTTGATAAGAAGCTGCTCAACTTGATTGTAAATGTTGCAGAACTAGAGTGCTCCTAATGTCTATCATCAAATATCTTGTGGCTACATGAGAACTAATCATGAAAGAAATTAGTAATACAACTGGTGGACATCACTCAAGTGATAAAAACATAAACCACAGCCTACAATTTCTCTGTCCTAAGGCTTAGAAAGTCCAAGAACTACAGTTCCAATAGAACACACAAACATCACCAGCTCATACATGTGTCTATTACCATGTGACAGGAGTCCACATCCTTCACCTGTTCAGTAAAAACTGATGCATATCACTCATACCCCATCTCCTCCACCTGGACTTTTAATGAAACTAACCCCCTATCACGTCCCATTCAAAGGTCATATCCTGTCCATTCTCTCCCCTCCCCCACCCTGCAAGCCACACAGCAACAACAGGAAGGTCACAAACATCACCTAAATCAGGTATGCCCTGGGCATCATCATAAAATAGTTTGAACAATCACCTCAACCAAAATGATGAACACTCAACTCAAATGAGACATGTACACCACAACTTGAGACTTGCTTGATTCCATCTATATTGAGGACTTCGTCAAGAACAAACACTTGCCAGTAAGTCTTGCCTCGCAGGTTGGTTATGAGCCAGCTTGTCTGAAGTCAACTAGGGCAAGACCTTCAACTTGCCAGTCAGTCCAGTAAACCTGAGTGTTTTATTCACATGGTCATAATAACCCGTAGTAGCTAAAAATATTATGTGACACAATCTGGGCAGTGTGTAGAGGAGGCTATAGGGGCAAAGCCACCGTGATTGATATCAGCAGTGGCGTAGGAAGAGGGTGGGGGGTGGGGCTTCAGGCCACCAAAATTGTGGGGCATAATCTAACAAGGCAACTTCTCACATGAACACTTTTAAACCCCCGACCCCAAGAAAACGTGCCCCTTTACTAAACATCTTCCAACACCGCTGATCAGTCGTGTGACTACTACAAATACTAATGGCTAGCACAAGTATTCGATAATAGGCTTCAATTGTATATTCCACAGATTATTTGTAAGGTTACTCTGGAGTATTGACTGCCTTAATGTACAACAATTTAAACTAAAATAGTTTAAACCTACACGACTAACACTTGCACAACTCATTCAAAGTAGAGTATATTATAGTTATTTCACATTAATCCCACCCCTACACCACCGCCGCATTAATTCACGCAGTATCTAACGCCAGAGCCTACCTAATCAATATGACAGACCACTGTAGCAGCTCGTCAAGCCTCTTCTCCCGCCACATTTCTTTCCACATGATGCTGCGTGTGCAATTAATGTATCTGAACATATGACGACCGTTGTTTTGCCTAATGCTGGGCGGTACCTTTCCGTTGCTATAGTTACAAGAGAAGTAAAAACGATAACAAATCCATCACCGTGCGAATGGACAGGTTTTTAAGCGTATAAGGACAGCTAAGACGGTTTTTTCGATAAAAAAGGATTGATCCATCACTAAATTGAGGGGTGTCGGGCCTGCAGGTATCTTCTGACGAGTAAAGCGGCGTACATCACCCCCAAATAGCTATCTGACCTCCAGTAGGAATAGCTACTTCATTATTTTGCAAAATGAATTGCTTCTATTAAACTATAATATGCAATAAAATATATTGCTGTTATACTGCTGATAATATACACAATCTGTATACTTCAATGGCATGATGAACAAAACTATTTTCATCAGAATGGTTTAGCTATACCAGTGGATCTAGAACCATATAGCTACATAGCCACTCTGAGACTTGACAAATTAATAATCTTGTAACTGGACTAGATAGTAGATAATACAAACAACGCAGTGATTTATAATAATGGTATGTAAGTTACTGATACGACATCCAGACTTTATCCCTACCATGGTAACATTGTATGTGAAAACTGTATAACAGACACTAAACGTTGCACTAAAGTGAACTAAGTTTTCCAGTCAGTTTTCCGTCAGAATGGTTTAGCTTACCAGTGAATCTAGAACTTTACAGCTACATAGATATTCTGAGACGTGTAACTAGACTAGATAATACAAACAATGCAGTGATTTAATAATGGTATCTATAAGTTACTGATACGACATCCAGACTTTTATTCCTACCATTGTAACATTGTATGTGAAAACTGTATAACAGACTCTAACGTTGCACTAAGGTCAATTGATAGTTTTCCAGTTACTCAACAGAGAAGATATTTTTTGGGTTATTATTCAATTGTAGGCTTTATTTGATGTGGCTATAGCTATAGATAGTGTATTTGAAGTATGACACATGTGTACGTGATCGCTACTTGGATTTATCATAAGTCTTAAGTGTACAATTAGATATATGTATTAGTAGTACAAATAACGACAGCCTGAGCTTCCCAAGTCAGGCAAATAAAAAAAAAAAATCCCACTCTATGACTGCTTCTACATTATTCCTTGCTGTAACTGTAACAGCAACACAACAATTTAAGTTGCTTTTCTCTGGTGGCTAAAAGTATTTTCCTTTCAAATTCTGTAATGAATATTTCAGGGTAGAGGGACTAACTGTGCCCAACATTTCTATAACTAGTTATAGTTTAGATCTATACTCTGCACACTTCTTCACTTGACTGGCTTTCTTAGCATGTTTTTTTCTTTGAAGACATCAGGGGAAATTTTATCCTATTCTGAAGTCTACCACTGTTCCATGAAACAAAGGTCATTACTTTTGGCTTTTGGCACCAGACCTCGACACACCACCATAAGGATACTGTACATAAAGCTTATGACAAAAGTACAATACTTTTGATGCTGCTTTCTTATTGACCTTTAGCAGAAATTCTCATTTCAATATCTAGCATTTAACAATAATGTCTCAAATTTTAAGAAAGATGAATAAATAAACTATAATATATGGAATGATGAATACGCCATGAAATAGTTCAGGAATTAAAGGAGTAGGTGAGTGTACAATGTAACGAAGGTGCAATATTATTTTTTCAGGATACAAAATAATAAAAAACATGATGAATGTGTAAATTAATAATTCACACAAAACAACAAATATTTTTCTCCAGCATTATGATCAGACATTCTGCTATCCGTCATCAAAGTTAGAAGTGCAGTGTCTAGGAATTTTCCGTAGACTTCATAATGGACAACCTTATCATGCCATCTTCTCCTAGAGAAACTTCACTTGACCTCCTCTAAATCTAAAATAACAAAATAAAAACAACAAACAAACAAACACATAAACAAAAAAGACCGATAATCATGTGTTTATAGTTGTCTGGGTTTCATACACACTGTAGAGTAGATATAGAAACCTAACCTCCACCTCCCCAAGATGGAACCTCCCTTCCTCAGAATTTTTGAAAGTTAATAATTATAGTAATTAGATTACAGTGAGTTGTAACATCATGCTGTATATTGATTAAATGTTGATCAGTATGAATACTCTCATGTAGCAGTTTGATACAGAAAAATGGAGGGGGAAACTGAAAAATTTCCCTCTCAAACAGAGTTCTTCCCCCCCTCCCCTCCCCAACTATAGCCGTTCTTCTCCATGTAGTCAGTGTTGGACGTAGGAACAGGAATTGGGCAAGGGGAAGGAGGGGTGTCGGTGTTTGAGGGTGGGGCTACACAGATTTAGATGTGTACACATGCTGTAAATTACAAACGGATAAACAAACAAAAAAATCATATCAAATCGACTCATAAATCATATATCTTATTTTCTCTTTCTGGAGTGGGAGGGAGGGGGGATGGGGAGTTGAGGGAAAAGTGGGGGGAAGACATGTGCATCAAAGTAAAAATGGTTTAAATTGGTTGTGCTTCAAGAACTACACGTGGGCACATTGGAGCATTCATCATGCAGCGTTCAGTATGGGAGAATATTGAATGCTCGTGTGATTCAGAAATTCTTATACTCAGTAATTACTATACCCACTTTCAGAACAAAATGTGGAAATATATTTAGCATGTGGGTATTCAGGGGTTCATTTAGGGGGGCCAGGGTGGTGCTCGCCCTCTCCCCTCCCTTGAAGGCGTTTCGTCCCCCCTTGAAATATTTTAAACTTTCGTAAGCAAAAAAGCAAAGTTAAAATGTGAATGATGAAGATTGTAAATGATTAAATCACAAGTCCTCTACTATCTTAATTATGTACAAAAGTTATGACCACTAAGATAGTGAAAGCTCAGTCTTGCCCCCCCCCCCCTCCCTAGATTAATTCCAAAATGAACCCCTGAGTATTGGGGATTGGAGGGGGAGGACAGAAGTTAAACCAACAAACACATCCATCTCTTTATGGTCATGGTAACCAGTATAACCATCATGAACAGCAAAAGTCATCTACTAGGCAGCTATAAGGATACTCAGCCCACTATGGTTGGAAACAACCAACCTCTCTGTATTCTAATGTGTTTATATATGAGATTAAACAATTACAATATATATGAGTTCACTCAATTATGGTGTAGATTGTGTAATAAAGTGCTTTAATTAGAGAAAACACCTATCACATAATTGTTATAGTTCACAGTCACACATATCTTAATGATATTCTGTGAGATATCTACTCCATACTGAACTCCATTAGAGTTAGCTCATTAAACCTTATTACTAATAAGCTTCCACAATAATTACCAACTCTACAATTAAGCAAGTATGTGTGTGAAGTTAAAACTCCCTGTAAATGCATTTATAAAACAAGATCAAACGAAGTATATATAAGAGATGATATATGGCTTACAATTAGATTGTGCAATAAAGTGTGTGCTTTAGTTCACTGGCATAACGAAGCACCATAAGTGCGAACCTTCAGCGCTGTGGGACGACATCCCAACTAAATTGGTGGGGCCGCCCACATTCCAGGAACTATGAATTGAACATTATATGTTTGTGCTTGTTTTGGATTCAGTTACATGTATTTTCGGTTATGGGACTTAGTTAATTTTTAAAGTCATGTCACCTGTGTGTGTCTACATCTTGTTGTTCATTGTTGTGTTGTCCGGGCTGTGCATATAAGACTTCGTGTTTTGTGTGTGCAGTCAGTCAGTTCTCAGCTGCCATTTGATCTCGTTAGATTAAACTAGTATAATCCTGAGTCCACCTTTCGAGGGGGGGCTGTCGAGGGGAAGGCATACTGATTCTGGTGGCAGCAGCTTAATTGCTGTCACCATTGTGTGAGCCTGAAGGAGGAACTCATGAGCTTCACTGAGGGAGACCCACAAGCGCCACTATACACTAGCAAGCTATTTACAAAACCATCTCAGGACCAAATGAATGATTTATTGGCTATTCTAATTAGGTATCAATATAGCTTGAGCAATGAAAACAGTATATGTAAAAGCTGTCTTCATAAGCAAAGAAGCTAAAAGGCCAGAGACATTTACCAGTATCCATTTTCAATGTTAACCTAGAGTTACAAAATGTAACACTGAAGGTTAACAACATATATATATATATATATATATATATAATTGGCGAGCGAGCGAAGAGAGTGAGACACTATCGGGGGTAACACAATTGAAAATCGGGGATATTTGTTTGTTTGAAAATATGTGTGGACGTACGTATGTCATTTTGTATTTTGACCTCGCAACTCCAATTCCAGCACTCGTTAACTTTACAGTACAAAGCCAAACCATGATGGACAGCAAGAAATTATTTGCTCAAGTAATTATGACGTAATGATAGGGGGCAAAACCCACAAAAGCTAGTACTGATGCAGAGCTGACAGCTTCGTGTTTCTCAGCCTGAAATTTCAAAATGGCACCATAAAAGGTCTTAATTGTTTTGAATTAGCTCATACCTAAATTAACAATTAAGTGTAGTAATTGAGCATAACAGACAAACGGACAGAACACAAGTATTGTAATCCTTTTGCACACACATGGTGAGGGCTAATAATGAAAGTTCCATGAGATATAGTAGTAACTCCATACTGAATGTTGTTCATTCATACTCCTTAAAATATTGTACTAGCTGTTCAAGTGAGCTATTAGGGGTGTGGTTGGGGGAGGGGACGACGGAAGTTATTTAATAATCAAGTAAGTCACGAGGTTAAATTCTTGTGATAGAGATAAACTCATATAAGATGAACGCCATGATTTGTGATAGCATTGAAGGAGATGTGGGACACATGTATCATGAGCTCAAAAGTGCTTATTAAGCCTCAGCTTGTATGTGCAAGAGAGTTATAGTAGTCGTCCCGTCTGTCACGCTCTGATATTGGAGATTACTAACAATTAACTGTTGATTTAGGTATGAACTTACTCAGAACGAAGATTTAGGACCATTCATTGTGCTGTTGTTGTTTTTTATTTCGGGCTAATTGTTGAGAAAATGCGAAGCTTTCACCACCGCGTAGGTACCAGCTTTTGTGGGTTACGCCCCCTATAGCATCACGTCACAATCACATGAGCAAATAAAATTACCAAGTTCAAAGAAGTTAAATTTCACGTTGAATAAGTACACCGGTGAGTGTTTCTGGCTAGTTTAGCATCTTCTCTTATGAAGACAGTGTTTCTATGTACCATTATCATTGCTCGAGCTATATTGTTGCCTGATTAAAATAACTAATAAATATGGTTCGTTCTTTTGGTCTGAGATTATATTGAAATAGCTTGGTAGCTGTGGGGCCAGAAAATTCAGCGAGTGACTCCACCCAGAGGGCGGAGCCACAGAAGCAGATACCTAACAGAGAAGCAAGCAGGAGCAGGCTGAAGAGCCTGAAAGAACTTGTTAATATAATAGAACTCATTAGCAAGTAGTTAGAGAGTTTGTGGGTGGGTGTGTGTGTGTGGGGGGGAAGGGGGGAACTAATTAGTGGTAGCTCCAAGAACATTCTTGTCCAAGTGTGTGTGTGTAGCGTTTATTAGAGTTTTGTTCTAGAAACTTCCTTTTGTAGGCGTGTCCTGGCCTGTACTATTTAAGGCCAGTCCACGCAAGGTCATAGGTCAAGTCTTTTCTATCCGTTTCTGTATTCTATGTCATCATACTTGCGTATTTGAATTAAAACTTAAATCACTTGACGCTTCAGGAGGGTAGCTACCTAATCATTCTATCTGGGAGTTGTGATAACTGGAACTAGTGGCAGCAAGTACCAAGGCAGCCTGGTTCCTGTTCCTACATAATCAAGCAGCCCGGAGCGCAGCCTCACAGTAGCGCTGAGGGTTCGCACCTTTGGTGCTTTATTATAATATGCAGTAATAATGCAAAAATCCTAAATTTTTGAATTCATTTTGTGTACTTGCTATAATTTATATACAGGCTGTTTAAAGAAAAATAAAACAAAATACACATATATATATAATATATATATATATGTATATATACTAATAATAGGAACTTTTCTCATTCTAACAGCACATGTTAATTAAAACTTAACCCAACGTTTCAACTTCTTGCCGAAGTCCTCTTCAGGGGTCAACTGAAGTTGAACTCTCCGTGGTGATATATTAAACACAATGTAAGCAGCAAGATTACTGGAGGGTATGCTTACTGTTTAATATATACTGAACGGTGATTTGCAGGCAGCACAACCAGCATCCTGGAAGCTCTAAACCCATGTCTCTGTTAAACTTGTTGTTGTCAGGTTGTTATGGACTCTTCACTCTATACCATATGAATATTGTGATGCATACACTTTACCTCACTGCTATGTAATTCACCCTCATTTCTTTCTTTCTAATCCTATCCATACATCAATCTATATATTCCCAGTTGTGTACATCTTGCCTAATTCATTGCATATAAACCCTTTACCTCACGCATGCGTGAATGGATTGTGAACAGACTATATCATTGTCAGCCACTCCCCTCTCAGTTCAGATTTCCCACGTGTTCAATAAGTTACAACAAGACTTGAGAGTGTATGGGATTTCCCTAGTAGCAGTAACTTTGGAGGGAGGAAAGTGGCCAGAGCTGAGACACCTGCGCTGCTCTACTCCGTTCTACTCCTACCCGTGGGTTGGGTCGAGGGTACTGAACTCAGGTGTCATCTGTATCTGTAGAGCTTCCTTGATCTTTAACTCACGATTCTTACTGGCTCTGTCTACAACTCCTACCTCTTCTCATTTAAGTCAATCTCCTCACTTCACTAAGACTAATTGCGACTCATAAGACCAGCACAGCCACACAACTTCTCGAGGGGTCCCTGTTGTTATCCCAGATTTGGTAATGGTCATCAAAATTTAGAAAATATAACTTGATAGTGTTAAGCTAGCCAAATTTCCCATCGTTGCCACAACATCAATCACGAAACATAACAGAAAGTGTAATGTTACGTGTATGCATAGGCAACAAAATAGCAAAGAGGATCAGTGCATGTACTTCATTATAAAAAATGTGAAACGTCACATAAGTAGGAAAATAAGTCAAGAGCACATTAACAGTATGGAAGAAGGGGAAAAGCCTCATGGAAAAGGTGGGCTATATAAAGAGTAAGAAAGAGAGTACTGTTAGCCATTGATACAGCTAAATTCTACTGCACAGGATATACAGCGTAAAGTCAGAGCACAGCTAGATACTATCCTGAGTGGTCATTTTCAATCAAGGAGCACTTTGGCACATATGTACACATGAACATTATCAGATATATTTCGTGCACAAGAACAGCTACAAACCCTGAATATGTGTCACCTACAATCACTATTTGAATGTCAGACAACTTACAGTCATAAAATTCATATAAGTTTAACCACTCAAGCTACACATATCAAAACTATTCTAGGCAAAATGTCAAATAGGTACAATAGTCATGCAGCAGCTGCTTTTGCAACTAGCTTGTAGTTTGGCTGAGGTGCTCCCAGTAAATACAGCTGATGAATATCATTAAGTAGGTGTGCTCTTTATAAATGTTTTTGAAGTTGCAGAATGTCCTCAAGATTAAGAAAGAAAGTCAGACATAGTTACCTGGAATACACAGAGAAGGATATATATCTACCACCTTTAAAGAAAGCAGAATCAAATCATGGAGTGAAGCAAATATTTTGATTAGTTATTTTATGTGTAAATTGATTTTATTTTGTAAAACATGAATACAAACTATGTTAGTGACCAATAATGTGTGTAATAATGATTTGATGCAAACTACTTTAGTTACAAGTGCGACGATTGTGACCAACTCTTTACATTTACTACAAGTCAATGCCCGTTTTTCTCTTTGATATTTGTCTGCAAGGTAAGGCATTCGAATTTCTATGCGACTTTTCAGTGACTGCTGAACTCCAATGGTCCCATTCGGTGTGTTAAGTATTTCATATTTTGAATTTATTTCATGTGCTAGCCTTTTCACTTGACCTGACTTGGGAAGGCTGAGAAGCATACATATTTCATGAAATGCTTCATCTGATATACAAAATTTATCCTTTACATAAAGACTGGAATGAAGTTCACCACCAACTGATTTTACAGAATTGTCTTTGTTGTGTGAAAACATTGCATTCTTAATTTGTAGCGTTTCATGATTCCCTGTGTCAACATTTAGAATTTCGATTGAACACGGCTCGAATCCCTTGTCACTACAAAAACTTAAAGCAGCCTTAACTCCATTGGCTATATTTTTCTTTCTGTTATACTGCTGCTGTCTACTACATTCATTCCATGGTCGTAATGAAGATTCTTTGCTTTTCTCCAATTGTCCAGTTTTCAGTCGAGCAATAACTGTTGCCTGTTCCTTTGTACTTTTTTTCAGATTCTTCAATTCACTCTCAAGTCTCCTTCTCTTGCTATTTTCTTCTTCCAACTGGCTTTCCAGTTTTCTTTTTCTGTGTATGAGCTGATGATATACTTTCACCTCACTGACTTCAAATTTCCATGAAGTGCTCGGCCATTTCAACAGCTGTTGCTTACGCTTGGCTCCCCCATAGCTTGAATACAACTTTCCCATCCTCCATAACTTAGTTTTTACTGTTGCCCGAATGTCGCCAGTCACTTCAATAAGTATTGAATAATGATTAAATAGTTTCATAATAACACGTTCATAGTTCAACTGGATATGAGTTAATTCGTTAGACTTGACAACAATAGCATCCTTGTCTTGGGATAAATCAAAAGAGGTAGCTACTCCAGTCTTGCCAGGATGAGAGATACTCCAAAGAAAATAGCTACAACAATAATTTAATCATCTTACTAATAATTACAATACTAAGTTTTTCTCAAACATTTGTAATTGAGTGTAGACAGTATAGAGACTGCTGTTGTTCTAGTTTACATTGGTACTCACCTAGTCTTATACCCAGCCTAATATAATTGCCTTTTTTTAGGCTTAACTTTAACAATCATGCCACTTAGCTTTAACTTACTTGTTGATATTGTATGTCAGAGACATTCCACACAGGTTCACAGCTTTCCCTTATATAGCTAGCGATTTTGCCAAAGTGCGGTGGTTAGCGGTTCAATTCAACGGATAACTATTATATCAATGTGCAGCTAAAAACCACCTCTATTTAATGCTTCCCGTAATGAAGGGATTTTCCCATTGCAGTAAAAGATTTTTTGCAAGTTGTTTGCTGAGTCGGCAACTTGCAATACAAATTCTATTAGGCTAAATTCGGAGAACTCGACTAAAACGATAAAATGCGGCGATGTAGTGGATAAATGTGCTGGGTATCATAGGCAAAAATAGAAGGTAAAAAACAAGAATCTAACCGTATTGATTGATGTTTTGAGACCTAATAAGAAAGAATTGAAAAAAAACATATAAATTATCTATATTTGGTCTGACTTGCAATTGACAACAGTACATTTCTGTGGTTGGTGCAGCTACAAAAGGCTTGTAATTTTTTGTACAGCATATTTGACAGAAGTTTTGATATGAGTATTATGAAATCATCAAAATAAAACTTGAGCTTTGATTTTATTACATGTATACCCTTATAAACGCTCACCTACATGATAACATAGTGTACGACTGTGTATACATGTATGTATGATGTATGTGTGTGTATGTATATACGTGTGTATGATATGTATGTATGTATGTATGTATGTATAGAGCTGGGCGATATACCGGTATTATCGTTGCACCGCGATAAAAAACTGATATTGCCTTTTTTCCAGAAAACTGTTGGGGTCGTTAAACTAATGCATGAACTTCATGCGCACGACAGATTAAAGGAACAGCCATTTCGCGGTTTGCAAACATGTCCGTAATGCGGTACTAGCAAAGTTTTTAAAGTAGCTAGCAGTGGTTGCGAGTTAAAATTCTGTCTAAAGAAAGCCAACATAGTCTTGCCCCACGGACTAACTTTGTCTGGATAAAATTTACTTTGTTAAATATTGTTTATGAAATATCACATATCGCTCTATCGCGATAATGCAGGTAAGTATCATATTGTCTGTGATTATCCAATATTGCCCAGCTCTGTGTATGTAAGTATGTATGCATGTATGTATGTATGTATGTAAGTATATATGTATGCATGTACACTCAATCCCCTCTTAACCAGGCACCGTGGGACCCGAGGGTGTCTGTATCTCAGAAATGCCAGCTACAAGGGAAATTCGTAGTTTTCTCCAACATTATTCAATAAGTTTCAGGCTTTTTCCAAGCATTAAGTACAGTCCTCTTTCACTTGCAACCCTTAGTAGGCTTCTCTACAATTTTATGGAACCAGAAATAACCGGCTTGTGCTGACACAATTGGGTAATGGTGGTCAAATTAGCGAAATTGTGAGGCAAGAATTGATTAATTGAGTGGCTAACTTGTGCCCTGCCCTGTAAAGAGGCGTGCCTGTAATAGAGGTATTTGGATAAAATAGGATTGAGCGTACGTATGTATGTAATGTTTTAACAGTGCAGACCTGTGTATGTAGATACAAACTAGTGTACTATGTGTTTTCATAAGCACTCTGAATAAGTCCACAGTGAGTGCACCTTTGCTATTACAAATATATTATATATAAATTACTATATACACATACACACGCACACAATTTAGCGAGTGAGATATGGAGAAACTTAATATATTGAAGGGCCAAGTAGAAATAAACTGGCGGTTGAATCAGAATTCTACAGATCAGAAATATCTCATCAGGAGTGAATTTTAGCTCACTGGCCAAGGTTCGTAAGTACAAATGTTGTTGCTATTAAATACGTATATAATGTATTAGCACTACATTTTTTAATTAATGCTAGTATGTATCTCACTATCATCATCCCCTGCTCACTTTCTTTCAACAGTATCTTTGGCAGATTGTACAACATAAAGAGAGAGGGCCGAGTAAATGAATAGGGTACTACTTTCTATATACCACAAATTACACGGCCAGCTGACCAAAATAGCATTTCTCCTATCAAATTTAATATTGAGAGGACATCATGTCTGTTAAAATTTCACTTCTTATCAGAAGCCTGTATAGACATGTACTATTAAAAACAAGTGGGTGCATTAATTTTTGAGTATGTGTGTGTGTTATTTGTGTATCGATATACAGGATTTCAACGAATTGCTCGTAAAGTGACTAGAGCCTAAATTTTTCCATCGCACCCTATATATTTCAGGTTGTCTAACTGTGCATTAAATGAAAATATGTATGAGTTAGTCACTAGAGTATGTATATATATAATTTACCTTGAATAAAAGGTAAAAAGCCTCTTTTCTTATTAGTGTAGGTTAAAAGTTATTCAGGAGTTCCTCACCTCTTATATTGAAGTCCAAGAGTAGCTATTAGCACACTCTTCACGGAGGAACACAGAGTCTTCTTTTAATGATACTTTTGGACATGTGTTGACCCTGTGGAGTTGGGTTTCACCTCCTACTTCACAACCCTACATACAGAGAGTCACAAGTAAAATTAGCTTAAATACAGTTCAATTAAACTCAATATCCTTAGATTGGAGTTTGTGCTCTGCATTATTACATTCCATAACACATTCATACATTAGATATTTTGTAGCCAGGCTACTTTAGTAGTGCATAAGTAGTTGTTCAAAATTTATACCTTCATCAGGGTATATTATCAAGAGTAAAATTTCAAGGTCTAACATTTTCAAAATTTCAGGGGGCAATCAGTGTTGAATCAGCAATTTCCGTAAAAATATGGATGAATCAGTAAGGTGGGAGGTTCTGTTCTATGGACACTCCACATATGTTAAATTCCCTTCACTAGTGTTCACCTGTCCCAAACTCCGTTCCAGTGATGAACTCCACTCTGAAGTCAAATCTCTTCTCTCTCTCTCCCCCCCCCCTCCCCCTCGACATGTCGAGACAGAGGGGCACAATTTAGGTAAATTGATAGACCAACCAGAATGACAACAGGGCACCAATCACTCACTGTCAACACTTAGTCTCGCGTAGCCAGCCCCTTTACCAACCCTAACCGCTACGCGGGACAAGGAAAGGGTCTGGGAACATACAATACAACGACTTGTTCAGCAGCACCCCAAAAAGGGTGCTCCAATTGTCACATTCCAATGCTTGCGGTAGCCAATGACGTCACTGCCAAGGCCGGGTAGCAGCTCTCCTATTCATGCTGGTACGTTTATTGCTTGCCAGGAGTGCTTATAAATAGTCTACGAAAACAACTTCACCAGTTTGACGAAGTCACGCAACGTTTTCACCTTCCCAGATGTGATGTTGACGTCACACAGTATACCGCAAGCTTGCTGGAATGTGATAATTAAGCACCCTTTTGGGGGTGCTGCTGAACAAGTCGTTGTATTGTATGTTGTCAGACCCTTTCCTTCCCCGCGTAGCGGTTACGGTTGGTAAAGGGTCTGGCTACGCGAGACTAGTCAACACTATTTCTCATACAGTAAAGCTTAGTTAAAGAAACATCAACTGTTGAATATATTATTGTATATATTAATTTCCAAAGAAAAATGGCTTATAGTTTTCATTAAAAATTTCTCACTAGCAAGTACAATACAGTTATGGTGTAACAATGAAGACCACAGAAATTTGATTCAGTGGCTAATGGGCTTATTAGAAACTGCAAAACAAAAATGAGAGAAGGGTACTAACATACTTGCCCTATGCTACTTGAGGCACTACTGAAGAAATACCAGTCTTTGAATTGATCAATACGGTTGTTCAGTTTTACACCGCTTTAGTCTAGTGCGGACAGCAACAGAGTACACTATAAGCATACCAGTTGTGTTTTCACTCATCGTGATAAAAATCCATGAACGCCAGTAAGAGCAGAACCAGAAGAGGAGATACACAGGCGTATTATCACTCTTGCTGTAGAGAACTTCTGTGGTATTAGCAACCCTTTACCATTTCTGATCTGGTGTTTTAAAATTAAACCCTTTACCAATTTCGAGTTTGAAACCTAGCACTATCGACCTTTTACCTCAGTAATCAGGAGTGTTATAGAAGAGGTGGTGGTAAAGGGTATCAACACAATATGCGTGCCGTACACGCGGTGGTGGGCACAGTGAAGATTAAGCTAATTTCTGCCTTGTGTGGATTTACAGGCTGCGACATAAAGAGGTTGCAGAGATGAACTTGAGATATTGCAGAGATGGAGCCAAAGTTCAGGAACTGTTGACTGATGCATCATTTTTTTCATCTATTTGTACATGGTCATAATTATTTATTCATATTCTGGTAACAATGGATAAATTTTGAGTTGCACAAAAAGTGCAGTTTAACTTCAGGATTGCTGCAGGAAAGGTGTGTGAAGATGTGTAGGAAAGGTGCATAAAAAGTGCAGCCTATTCTTGTTCGGTTACTCTCACCTGGGTAGCAAAGGTCGGGTAGAGTGGTATGGCGTTCATTTACATACTCATAATAAAACATTTATTGACAATACTCTCAACATATTCAATCTGCAGAGGGAGTAGCGGCAGATATATCTGCAGGGGTAGTTATGGCAGCAAAATTTTAGAAAGAATTTTTATTATGTACCGGCAGGTGTTACTTCGAAAACCTGAATAAATGTACTGTACAAAAACTGACGACCATCTTTTAGGCGCCCTTGGCACGAGTAAGCTGGGGAGTCAGCTCTGGATAAGTTGATTAGTATTAGCTGTTTTGACGCTTGCCGATGTCTGGGGGAAATAGGGAGATTGGAAGGGTACTGCTATGCTGTTAGGGGTACTGCTATGCTGTTAGGGGTACTGCTATGCTGTTAGGGGTACTGCTATGCTGTTAGGGGTACTGCTATGCTGTTAGGGGTACTGCTATGCTGTTAGGGGTACTGCTATGCTGTTAGGGGTACTGCTATGCTGTTAGGGGTACTGCTATGCTGTTAGGGGTACTGCTATGCTGTTAGGGGTACTGCTATGCAGTTAGGGGTACTGCTATGCTGTTAGTCCTCTTTAAACCATCTCTCTGGTGCAGATAGGTTGATGGATGATGTTTCGCATTAATTAGGCCTCATTCAAGTCCCAGCCAATAAACAATAATACAATTTACTAGGAGAAGGGAAATAACAATTTATCCTTTCTAAATACTCAAATTAATAGAGAGCAAAAAATAGTCTTTGATCACATCAATCTATAGAAAGAAACACACACTGATCATTATTATCTCAATTACAAATCAAATCACCACCACCACTAGAATTTTGTCAGGAGTAGTCAAAAGTTCGAATTCTAGAGCAACTTCAATAAGCAACTCTGGATTACTATAGACAAAGAATTAGCTCATCTTACACGATTTTCTTGGCTAATGGCTATTAGTAGAAACATCAATCCAAACAAAAATTCAAATAGTATGAGTACCGTCATGGAGCGTGGTTCAAATCACCCTATAGTGAGAAAAATGTGTATATGGGTAAAACTGGCAGGAATTTAGAGAAAACATTGTGGAGCACCAATGTGCAGTTAACAGAAGGATGACAAAAATGGTAACGGGTGAGCGCAGTGAAATATTTCGCAGAGTACGCAGTGAATTGGGAAGTCCCAAAAATAGTTTCAAACTATTTCTAGGTGGCTAACTACAGCATTAATAATAGAGAGCTGGGGCAACCAATCAAATCTAGAAAAGGCTTTGAGCGCTCCGCGCTCAACACCTCGCTCAGCACTCGCTCAACACCTCGCTCAACACCTGCTCAACACCTCGCTCAACACCGGCTCAACACCAATCCTATAGCTTTAATTCCACTCGCAATTCTTAAGAAATAGCCCCACCCCCATATCTCGTACTACGAGTACGCGAGCAATTTTTTTTCAATTAGTTTGTACTGGTTCTAAAAAGAGCCCGCCTAAGGTATTAGATCTGCGCAGCTTGGGAAGTCTTCGCTCCGCAGAAATCGAGCCTGGTATATCCATCCGCTTGAGTTCAGGTGCGCAGAGTCCAGAGAACGGCTACAGGAGGAGAGGCAGCATGGTGCACCTTGCTGCGTGAGCTCAGACGACGTATGGAGAGTTGCTGTAAACCAATATGAGACAACAAGAAGCTAATTTAAAACACCACAACTTCGCAAAGTATACTTCTGCTACTACTGCCCGATTGTTTCTGCACGCGTATTATTGAATGTGGGGTATTGGGGGGGAATAAATTAATAGTCCGGATCTACAGGCGGTGAGCGTTGCTCGTGGCTATGTGGCCACCCTTAATGTAACCTAATAAAATTTCAGCACTGCTGGGTACCGCTTTCCTATCATATAAAATTCTCCTCTACCCCTTTATGCCCCAACTAAGATCATAATGAAGTTAGAGAAAATACTTCGTACTAGGGTAAATTTTCAGAAAAAAAAATTATTGTTATTAGGGTTTCTAGTTCCGTTAACCGCTCTTAGTAATTAGAACCCGTTGCTATATTGTTACTAGGTGTACTAACTTGGTAAGTGTGCACTATTTTTTGCCTTTAGGTATATAAACTGTGCATACTAACCACCCTTGGGGTATTGCTATTTTTGAGTTTTAGTTTAATAGAATAGGCCAGATAAAGCTGTGTGAGGCCTGGATATAAGTGAGGGTCTACTACCCTCTCATATCCACCTATATGGGACCAGCAGCCCTAGTTCGATAACTCTCCTGCTGACCCTCCTGCTGACCGATAACTCTCCTGCTGACGCTTTACCGCTAGCTGCTTAACTGTTTACCACAGAGCAGAGCAGCCTAGGGTAGAGTTAGATCTGGAGATAACAGCTGGCAGCTACAATGCCTGCCAGGTGTGCTTCAATTGAATTTTAATTGAATTTTAATTTTGGGCCGGAAATTCGCTTGACACCGAAATATTTGTGCGAAAATGCTGATAAACCAAGTTGCTAGTGGAAACTGGGCAGGCTTTGGGTAAACGGGTTCTAAAATAGTTAGAGCATGCGCTCAGGTACTGGTGGATTTAGTGCACAAAGCCCTCGGGCCTACGGCCCTTGGGCTTCAGTGCACTAAATCCACGAGTACCTAAGCGCATATGCTCTAACTATTACTTAGCACAGCCCAGAAAGTGCGAGGGGGGGGGGGGCAGGCAGAACAAAATCGTAAATTAGTGCTTAATGTGTTGATAACTAGTTTGTTAACCACTGCAGCCTCGTAAATGTTGGGACAGTTTATGGATTTTGTTGGAGTTGTAAATAGACTATTTTCACCATGTAGGAAATAATCAGTTGGGTTATTTTTTAATTTATCTTTGCTAGTTGCATTTTTGGTCGGAATTTTGTCTGGGTTGGGATCTCTAGTTCGAAATAAGATGCGTACAACATAATGCTTTGTGTATTTTGCTTCTGCCAGTGCAACTTTTGATGTAACGCTTACTTGGAAGTTTTTGATGGTAGAAGTTGTGGAGTCCCAAGGATTTAGTTACTAAAGTGTGCTTCCTGAAGAAAGTGTCTGTTCAAAAATGTGCAAGAAATGTTTCAAGGTATTTGAAAACCTCTCTAATAAATTGACAAGATCAAGAGAATTTGCAGACTCCATTAAAATTGAGTGTTTAAATAGCACCTCACTTGGAGGTGCTGTCTAAACACCCCACTTTGAGCCCTTATAACTTGCACACCAATACATTTTATACCCAATAGCATGTATAATTGATAGCTTATATATCCCCCTAGTTTCTTCATTTAAAAATATTTTTTAGTAATGACTAATTATGGAGACAATACGAGGGCTATTTAACACTAAAACTAAGTTATCTAAACTCCTCATTTTAACAGTGTAAGCATTAAAATCATTTCATCAATACTGATGTTCAGAATATATTGTAACTTGTATTTAGCTCGTTTATTCTATCAATGACACTATCTACAAGAATAATTGCTTGTGCATGAAAAATTCGAATTCTTTTTTTAAAAATTTTGCTTTCAAAACTACCCCTACAGATATATCTGCCACTATGCTCCTGCTGCAGATTGAATAGATTGAGAGTATTTCCAACAAATGTTTTATTTTGAGTATGTAAGTGAACACCATACCACTCTACTAGATTTTTGCTACCGCAGGTGAGTCTAATTGAACTATGCCTTGAAGCTTCAACCCAGTTTGGTACCACTCTACCAGTTGGTGTTACTTCAAAAACATTGATAAAAGTACTGTAAGTAAACCGTTGACCATCTTTTAGGCCCCCGTAGCAAGTGTATTCTCCAGAGTCTGCTCTAGTTACATTGATTAGTGTTACCCGTTTTGACACCATTCGATGTCTGCGGTAAATCGGGAGATGGGGACCACTATAGTTAAAAGGGGTATGCATCCACCTTACTGCTGAAGAGCTACCACAATATATAGTTATTGAAGAGTTCTGTGGAATATCTGGACCGATAGGTATCACCTTCCTATCGTACAAAACTATCCTCTCCCAGTTCATGCCTGAACTAAGAGCAATATAATTAACAAACGAGGTTATTAGGGAACAGTATATCGTACTCGTTCTGGATAGAAGCATCTGGATAAATTATGCAGTAAAATTGGGCGAGAGGAAGAGTCCCTCACTGATGAGTCTCAATTGAGATTTTTTTCATATAATAACTGCAAAGTTCATAGAGGTCGACCGCGTCTCCACTGGGAGGGGGGGGGGGGCTACTTAAAACCTAAACATTAGGTGATTCAGGAGAATAGAAAGGACTCCAAAATAATGCCAGAATAACAAAAAACAACAAAATAACAAACAAACAATGGGAAAGAGCTAAGAGAAGGAAGAGACTTTGCAGATAGACTTTTCAAACTTGACGAGTTTCATTTTCCATTCTATTAATGGGGTGGCAACTTGTCTTGTTAAAGCCTGTCATACCTATGCGCCTTACGTAACAAAATTGTACTTAATTGAAATTCACTGACCAATAGTCAAGTCCCTTACGGAAAGCGTTATTTACCTGAGCTCAGGCACAATAGAGCATTTTTAACATGTCAACTTTTGAAAGGTTAGTAGAAACAGAATCCTCCGGTTCAGCGACGCTTAGTGTACCCTTATCATTTGACGAAATTTAATTGGGTACCTTTGAAATCTATAGTCGATTGTCAAGATAATACTTGTGCTTGTGTAAGTGAACAATTGTTTAGGTTAGTGTACAATGTTGTGTGTTGCTCAAGAATAGCACAAATAAATCTTAAAAATAATAACTAACCAATAAACATTATTGGTGGTTAGCATTCAAATTTCGGTTGGCTGCCTTCATTTTCATTCAATTATGTTGTTTAGGAGGGTTGCTATGTTTAAAATTCTTGGGCATAACCATGTATGGGTTGCCATTAGGCCTTACCAAATTGTGCTAACATTGTTTCTGGAATAATAGACATGAAATATCAGAGTCGTGGAATAATATTTAAGAATAATCTAAATATTAAAAAAAATAATACAGAATATTATCAGTCCACATTATACAATAAATTTATCAGTGCTTTTCTTTGTCTTGTTACTTTACAAATAAAGGACATAAACAGTTAGGATAATGTGGTTACTTAATTAAAACTGCTGCGTTAGTGTTGACCACTCTGTTAAACTAATAACATGTTCTTCACCAGTATCCACAATGGCAATAGTGGCATTTAATGAGACCAACAACCTATAGGCTATACAAATACACATTCCCCTCCACCCCAAACAGCAGCCACTGGAAAGTCATTATTAGTCACATAAATAACTTATACACTGGCCTTCATCATAAAATGTTTTCATCTCAAACAAAACTGATACAAATGGGTCAACATACTTCCACAAATAAAGATTTATTGTATATGAGGGGGAGGGGCACAATGTTTAAACCAATTACCGGCATAAGAGTTTATAGGCACACCCAAGGATGCTGTCATGCGTAATGCTGGGAAACAATTTTTCCTCCAAAACAAGATTCCTAAAGCTAAACTACGGCATATAGAACATGGCTAATATATCCTTCAATTACATTTTACGCAATAGAAAACAATTATTACATAACTAAGGTAGCTGGGCCAAAAAAATTCTTGAGGGGTGTTGTAGGTAACAAAGATACCAGCAGCTATAATGTAACTGAAGCTATTCCAGGAAAGACAATCTGCTATTTACATCACATACTCATTACAAAAGAAAAGTGAGAAAGTTTCTATTGTCTTTGGGTTTTTTTTCAATAACATGGCCGTAAGTTTTTATTTAGCCTAATAGCTTTCCTGGAGAATATAGCTCTAATTTTGTAATAACAATAACCTATGTTGGTGTTTATTTTGTTGTTGTTTTTAGACTGACTCTCATCAATGAGTGATAACCTGAGTGAGCAGCCTTTGCTCTGACTTACTTGGATCTTCTTCAGTTCCTTCAATGTAGGATGATATTGTCTCTTCTCAGAATATTCAGATGATAACGATACTGAATATGTTGGAAGCAAGAATGTAGACAAGTGGATAGATGTAGGAAGTGAAACGTATCAGTAAGGTGAGGGAGGAGTGTAAGAGTGAAGGACAGGAATTTATAGCAATTAAAGTATCGGACTTATACAGTTACACTCCCCTCCCCCCAGGTGTCATTGGGCAACAACATAACTGGCTGAGGTGAATGTCTATTATAATAGTAAAAATAATATCTCATCATGCATTGGAATGCGTACAGGTCATGTTGGTTTGATACAGCAATGGTATGGTCACCATAACGACTTCGTTGTTTGTTCCTAGGCAACCATTTTTGACCACAAATGTTCAATAATACTGTACTTACACATTATATATGGTTGCTAGGTACTTTTTCAAACTCCTGCATTTATATAATTTTTTTTAAAACAATCTAGAAAATTGGAAGTCTCTGAATTTTATCTGCCGGTGAAAGAAAAACTAAACTATTAACATCATAAATAAGTGCAGGTCTCTAGTTATGTTGATAAAATATATCCATGTAAAACTCTGCTTTAAAAACAAAATAGCACAGTATCTTAGAATACTTCTGATGAAAACTCTGACTAATACAGATAAAAAAAAACAGTGTTTCACCTATCACCATACTCGCTCATGCTACTGAGAGGCTTAATCAGGAACAAGAATCCATGATGCATTATCATACCTAAATATGTCCTTCACCAATATTCAGAGTGGCAAATAATGGACTTCTAACAAGACTAGCAACCTATCCCAAGGCCATACAGTCTCCATTGCCCCACCACACATAGACTGGAAGATCACTCTTGCATCATATATATCACATATGCAAGGGCTTCCTCGTAAATTGCCTTCCCCCGCCCACCAACAAAGAAGGTAAAGGGTAGGCTCTACCAGACTATATTCGTGACCAGCTTGCCCCATCCTCCCACCTCAACAAGACCTTTCGTCCACAAAGAGCGTGCTCAATGGATCAGCACATATAACGATCGCTGTGTTTACCTAGTTAACCTGACTGGGCGGTGCCTTTAAGTTGCTCTTGCACTACATCTTGGCCTAACCCCACTCTCCAAATGTAAAGGGAAAAAAGTACTATTATTTTTTGTTGCCAGTGATTTTAATACACAACTTAGTAAATTGACAGTCTTCTTGAATATAGCTATTTAACAAGTTGGCAACATCAACTGAATAAAATTATATCTTACAAAATTCATAGAAGATGATAGTGCCACTATAATACCTGTATTTGTATTGTGTAACCTGCATAGAGGATTTATAGAGCTATTACAGATAGCTAGTGGACTTGCCTTGATAAGGATTACCATAGATGCTGAATAGCTTTCCTGTTTGCTTGCTTTCAAGTGCTTTGATGAACAGAGAATGTGTACATATGAGTTTGGTAGCTAAGCCTGTAACTTCATACTTTTATGTACACAAACTCTTTCTGAGGTCAAGAGTGGATTCAAAATAGCAACTATTGAAAGTGCATTTCAATGCTCCAATCAAAATATGCTGTACTGTGCTTCCAAAAGTAGTGTGTAATAGCACCACTTATTGACTGAAGTAAGGATGAAAAAGTGATCATCAAAGGGACTGTTAGACGGTAAAGTTAGTGGTGGAGATGAAATTGGCCTAGAAGTCTTCACACTGACACTAAGAGATTGATATATTTATGATATATTTATATATGATAATGCTCAATTCCCTATCAATGCAAGGTGTTATTTCTGTGTAGGGTATAATAAACCTTACCTATTATAGTAGTAGCTACTGATGCTATAATCACATGTGGGTACTTTACATAGGGTCTTATATCCTATTCAGTGTCTACAGTATGTTTGGAAGTCAGTTTGATCTGTGTAGGTTAGGAAAAAGTACTTAGAGTAAAAGCACTTGCGCAGCTGTATGTGTGCATCTGAAATATATCACTAAGGCTGCTCTATTTTTTTTTTTTAAAGTTCTTATCTTACAGCTATAGCTATTAGTAACAATTGTTGCTATTATACTTATAACAGAAAAATGAAATTCAATGTCTAGTTAATTGTCCCATGTCCACTACAAGACTGCTGCTGCATACCAGCCACAAGATTTAGGAGAAAGTACTGGGTAGATGGCTTTCAATGGTGGTAAATGACACTTCTTGGGATTAACTGCACCTGACAGTTTAATGACAGCTGGTTGAATTATGATGGTGGGTCTCTCAACAACTATTGATGACCAACTTCTGCACTTGAGTTGCCAATCTGACCAGATTTTCACTGTAGAATGTAGCTACTTTACTAGGCAAATAAAGGTCTCCGTGCAGTATGCACTCCATACACCAGAAATTGCCCGATGTTCCATGGAACCAGCATCCCACCAGACCTCAACAGACATGATGATACTGTATTGCGACTGTATATGTAAGTCCGATACTTTCAGTGCTATTTTCATCATTCACCTATTTATGTATGGCAGAATAAATGCCTATTTTAGCGGTTGCATGTAAAATGACATATATGTCTTAAATTTTAATAACAAATAATATATTAACATAGCTATAATATATAAATATATCATAAAATGAACACAATAATTCAGTATTGATAATAGTAGCTATGCTTGACAGGACACTATCCCACAGAACTAATGGTACTGTTAGCTCCTGCAGCCGACGATTCCAAAGAGCCAGTTTCAAGTCGCTAAAAAAAAAAAAGAAAAGAAAAAAGATTTAACTGATATTTACTACCTCTACACACAATACTGCTATTTACAGCCATTGTAAAACAGCTGTTGTGTGGCAATACACAGGTATTACATGTGTTAATAAAATATTTCATCATCATTTTCATGAAAACACACTCATATAGGAGCCATCAGAAATAGAGAGACTACTGTACACACAAAAAGCGCAGCATAAAGAAGTGAGTACAAAAATGCAGTGCTTGATACTGAGCAGGAGGAAGGGAGGGGAGGAGGGCCACTAAGACTCCACCCTCCCGCTCAACTGACTTCTCCCTCCCCCAAACAGAGGTGTCCACCCCCCAAAATAACGTTCCCCTCAATCCCCTTTCTTCACCCACAAAAACTTCCTCAATATATTGTTTAAAGTACTTATAATGAATAGTCGACAAAAACAATTATTCAGCAGCTACAATGGAATGTTCTGGTTTAGATGTCCAATAACATAGTGAGAATACACATGCAGCGAGAGTGAGAGAATAGACAGACAGAGAGCCTGATCGTGTGCGAATAGACAGGCAGCGACTGTGATAGTGTAAGAATAAATAGAGTGAAGGGCAGCGTGCCCTGCATAGACAAAGGGGCCCCGGACAGACCATCACACCTTTATTTGGCGGAAATCTAACTATATGTACTAGAACCGCCTATCCATGCTCTCTATAATGCCACACTGGCAATAGTGTAGTGTGGCTTATGATTCCCAATACACATCCAGCACTACAGTTCATTCTCTAATCTCTCTCATTATGTAACCCCTATTTGCTCCGCCTCCCTTCTCATGTAACACACAAAAAGTTAGAGCAGTCTTACGTCACAGGATATACCACCTTATTATGTCATCTATTGTTTGTGGTTTTTCCAATTAGTGAGGGGAACTGAACAAACTACTTAATGTCAGCCTACCCACCGCATAGCAGTAGGTAAAGGGTCCAGTAAAGCGAGATTAAATATGACATGATCAAAATAGATCCTAAAGCCTGTCAGGAATAAATAATGTGCTTATAAACTACAAGCCAGAGACACAGATGGATAAATTTGAAAAATTGTTCAGATGTGCCCACACTTGACTGCCATTGCAGGGCTCCTCTAAAAGGTTCTAAAAGAACTAAAATGTTCCGCAGACTGGAATATTTTTAGAGATGTTCCAACTGAGGGAAACCAAGCATTCTACTTGGTACAGCTAAAGCTGGTAATTTAGTGATATGAAACTCATAACAACTAATTGACAAAACTGACTGTGGGTAGGCGATCTGCTGGCCCAAGAGGTAAGGTCAGTTCTCCCGACAAGGTCAGCTTGAGACTCAATCACCGAAGGTAGACACTAAGGCTCAGCAACGACTATTACTTGAAGAACCCTAGTGAATGCTGCCACCAGAGTTCTCCCAGATGGCTAGCCCTCTCCCTGAAGTCTAAATTCAGTTTAGGGTTTAAACTAACATTAGGGGAACTGATTATACGCAAGCGGGGTTGAGTTTTTATATAGCTCAAGACCCGCATGCGCACAGGTATGAAGGTGTGGTCACGGAATAATCCGGGCACAAAATATACATGCATGCATAATAATCTAAATAGGTGCAACACACAGAACTACAATTGGATGGCATGAACCACGATGCTTATAACATTACACATGCAAACTTTAATGACACAAAATGACTTAAATAACTGTGTCTTCTTTATCCTCTTCATCTCTCTTCTATCTTCTCATCCATCTTTCTCTTTCTTTGTCTTGTCTGTCCTCTTCTCTGTCTTTCTCTCTACTCTTCCGCCCACATCTCCCCCCCCCTAAGATTTGGCCAGGGGATAAATCTGATGAACACACTTGGGCGGACTCGACTTCTGCCGACGGCCACGCCTGCCTGCTCATGCCATCAGCATTGGCGTGCAACTTGCCAGGACGATACTCTAAGAAAACATTAAATTGTTGCAACACGAGGGCGAACCGAAGCAGACGCTTGTTGAGGTGGCTCCCATTTTCTAGAGCCAGACACGGTTTGTGATCTGTGACGACTGTCACCTCTTTGCTATATACAAAGTACTCAAAATGCTTCAGACTGGCCACAATGGCGAGACACTCGAGTTCAGAGACTGAATAATTCCTTTCCGCAGGACGCAACTGACGAGAGAAGAATCCAACTGGTAGTTCCTCTTGTCCACGGACAACATGGAGGCAACCACCTACACCGGCACCTGACGCGTCCGTGTATAGGATGAACATGTCATCTGGGGCTGGAATAACCAAAGAACTACTACGACACAATGACAATTTTAACTCACAGAATCTGGAGTCCATCTCCTCAGTCCAGACCACCTGGAGAGGAGCCCTCAAGGAGGTAGCAGGAGTGAGGGTGCTAGAGCAGTCGGCGAAGTTGGGTATGAATCTACGATAATATGAGACAGACCCTAGAAAAGAACGAAGTTGCTTCTTCGTCCTAGGCCTAACGAAGTGAGCCAAAGCTGAGACTCTGTGCTCAGGGACTGCAAGCAAACCTGCACCAATCTTATGACCTAAGTACAATAAGTGTGTACGGCCAAAACAACATTTTCTGAGTTTAATAGTTAAACCTGAGGCACCAAGGCACTCAATCACCTTTCTCAAATGATACAAATGATCAGACCAAGTACGACTGTATATCACAACGTCATCTACATAATTACGACAACAATCGGAAACTGGCTTTAAAACGTTCTCAATCACTGCTTGAAAAATAGCAGGAGCATTTTTGAGACCAAACGGCATTCTAAGATACCGGAATTTACCGAAAGGACACACAAATGTGGTGAGTTCACTGGAACACTCTTCCATGGCCAACTGGTGAAAACCGGCAGTAAGGTCCAAGGTAGACAAACATGCATTGGGACCAACTTGGTCTAGAATTTCCGTCAGAGACGGTAACCAATACCTCCTCAACGGAGTGACTGCATTTAACTGTCTGAAGTCCACACATATACGGACACTGCCATCCTTCTTGCGGACAGGGACTAGTGGACTAGCCCAAGCTGAACTGGACTCAATGATAATACCATCTCTCAACAACACGTCAATTTCATTCTTCACAGCTTCTCTAATGCCTGCTGGTATTTGCCTAGGGGGCAAGTTAACTACAGCAGCACCGTCTGCGATCACTATCTTACAGGTACCTGCTGAGCACAATCCGGGAGTGTCTCGGAAATGACACTTTAGGTCATGCAGGAGGGCATCTAATTCGTTCTGTCTAAACCCAGGGCACTTATCATCACTGAGGGTTGCTTTGCTGGTGAGCAGATCATGGCCAATACCCTGCTCCTCTGCTATCAAAGTAACTGCATTGACAGACAATGGTCTAGAAACATACAACTTGAGATTATCTCTATGAGCAAGTCTAGTGGGATGGCCTTCTCCCTTAGAAATTTGGTAAGTTACGCGGGATGATTTGCCAACAACAACATAGGGTCCTTCCCAGGCAGCTTGGAGGGCTGCTTTCAAGCCAGGGACTCTCATAAGCACGCTGGTACCCACTTCCAGCGGCATGTCTTGCTTGTGCCTGTTAAAGGTAAGAGCACGTTTACCACTGCTATCAGATTGGTTAGCTACAGCCAGATCATGTATGACCGCTAGCCTATCATTCAACTGGAGGAGCCAATCGTCCACATTGACTGACTCGAAATCACGGTCAACCCAACCCTCATAAAGGATATCCAGGGGGCCCATCACATCCCTCCCATATACAATACAATGGGGAGAGAACCCGACATCTCTGTTTGGGACTTGTCTGAGGGCAAAAAGGGCTAAGGGCAGGAAGTCGACCCAATCTAACCCAGCCTCCACAGCTTTTGACAGCATAGGTTTCAGACTCCCATGCATTCGTTCCACCACACCATTTGACTGTGGGCGGTATGGGGAAGTAGCAACAGCATCAATACCTAGCATATTGCAGACGCCTGACATCAACTTTGAGAGGAAGATAGTTCCTCTATCAGATAACACACGAAGGGGTATACCCGTACGGCTTATAATTTCCACAAAGCATTGCGCTGCCTCAGTGGCTGAGGCAGTACGCATTGGTAAAGCATCAGGCCAACGACTGGCCAAACAAACATAAGTAAATAGATACTTGGCACCCCTCTTGCCCTTGGGCAAGGGGCCAACTAAGTCCACACAAACACTCTCGAATGGGACACACACAATTTTTCTTTCAATCATCTTGGCTTTCTGATTACCAGCACTGTTAACACGGAGACATGTATCGCAGGATTTAACAAAAGCAGCAATGTCACCGTGGACACCAGGCCACGTAAAACGTTTGCCCAGCACACTTCGCATGCCCCGGACTCCAACATGAGCCGTTTTGTCATGGGCCAAAGAGAGTAACTTGTTCCTGAAAACAGTGGGAACAACAATTCTAGATACGGGGGAATTATTCAACAACACAGTGTGAACTAACAACCTATCTTTAAATGAGTAACCGTTGAGATTCTTTTCCCCCAAGTCCCTGAACTTGGACAGAGACTCATCGGCCACAAGGGCACTCTTGAGATCTTGAACACCCTCAGCTAACACAGGAGGTGCTAACTGCAGCTCGTCTACAGAACTATCACTGCTATCAGACTTTGGAGATACGTTTGCATTAGGCAAGGGGGTACAATCCAATGGGGTGAAAGGAACACCAGTTTGCCCGTCACTGACAGCACTACCTACAACACCAGCCCCATTCCCATCCTCGTCAGAGCCCTGAAGAAGCCCAACAACAGAAGGATTACAGACATCAGACCCAACACCTACTACAGGAGATGCATGAGAAACATCTATGGCTGCAAGCCTTTCAAATTCGTCATCAGAATTAAGAGGTTGGGGATCAGATTCACTAACATGCACTGTCTCAACTTGTAACTGTTTCTCACTCTGCTGTTTAGATTTACTTCTTGTCACAACACTCACATTCACTGTCTCTACCTGGTTAGTGGCCTGTGCAGAGGGGGTATAAGAAGCCTCCTCCATAACACCACCAGAGCAGGCATCCACCTGGGTGGACGGCTGGATGCTACGGGTATCACGTAGTTGCCCCGCCCCCAAGCCAGAAACATCGGACTTGGCGGCGGCATCCAGCAAGAGATGCTCTGCTGTGGCTGTTTCCATTGGAACTGAAAACAACACACACCCACACAAGCTGTCTACATGTGCGACAGCCACTCTGGAACTAAAGGTTCGGCCTTTAAACATGAAATCTACTATGGCCGTATCAAGGGTGACAGGTCTACCATCCCACCCTTTAACATCAACTTGTTCACCTGTGAGCTGGTCACCATAGACCAAACACCCAGGAACTATGGAGATCTCGGCCCCAGTGTCGGGCACAATCTTACACTGAGAACCATTGACAAACCCTGTAACATAAGGGGTACCATTACTAACCGACACCCAATTGGTATTGTAAGTGCGATTCTTTCTCACTCCAGCTTTCTTACTACTCTCCGAACTAAATTCGGAGTTACCACTGTGATTATTCTTCCTGGTTGGGCAATCCGGCGATTTATGGCCGGGCTCATGGCAAGTGAAACAGACAATGCCAGTTGACCTACCACTATTACTGCCCAATACATTATTAGGAATACTACCATTACCACTTGACACTTGGCTCCTACACTCATAAAATCTATGTCCAAATTTATGGCATTTAAAGCACTCAACAGAATTATTGCCACTAAACTTATTATATCTACTACCACTATGAAAGGACCTATCAGAATCGGAGGTATTGATCGAGAGGGCAAATTTGTTAAGGTCCCTAAAGCATGTAAATTCCCGTTGGTCCATAAGAGCCCTTTGCGCTACAGGCCTGGACGCTCTGTACGTGGCACAGGCAAAGAAGAGCAACAGTTCGTCCTTGCTTCTGCACATCATGTCAACCGAGTCCATTAAACTCTTCAGGTGGACATATGTTTCGAGAGGATTCATCGACCTCGTCGAACTAGCAAAATCGGTAGTCAGCTTGACACCCAGCGAAGTCAAGCTAGAGCCAAGCGCTTCAATGAGAATCTTTTTAACCTGATCATAATCAGTCGTATCTCTGTCAAGACCAGCAACAATAGAGGACGCAGACTTGGATTGCAATTTCTGTAGCAATATAGATTTCCAGCGTCGCCTTGGGCAGCCAATGTCACTCAGGTCTGCCTCGAGCTTGCGGATATATTTGGATATGTCTACGCCATCCTTATGTGGGGCCAAAGCATTAAGTTGCCTTGTCCAATCAGCATCCGTGGAGCTCTCCCTAGGCCTATCAGGCATAAGACCAGACCTACTAAATTCAGAAAAGAACTCACGGAAAAGAGAACGCATCTCAGGATTAATAGAGGAAGCACTGCCACTAGCACTCCTATGGTCAGAATCACGTTCGTCCTCAGACATTGTGGGGTATACTAGAGTTGTATCACTATCAGTCAAATCACCAAGAATATTACACCCACGGGCTTTAAAGTTTTCAAAAATAGTAGCGACACAAATTTGTTCAGAAAGTGTAAGGCCAGAAATATCGCTAGGATTAGAATCAGAATCTCCAAGAACAATAGTATCAGCAGTAGAACTACCACAAGACAATGAACTAGGCGGAACAGAAGTAACAGAACTACGCTCCACACTACTACTAGAACTACCACTGAAAGGAGAATGAACAACAGTTACCGCTGCTGAAGACTCAACAGACACGGCAGAATTACCACGATTCAATACCACAACCTGCTTCTTACGTTTGCACCCTCTATCAGGCTGCTCCCTCTGGCTCATCCAAGTGATCCAAGGAGGAGATGTCCTACAGAGACAAAACAACAACCAAACAAAATGACAAAGTCCAAAAGTGCCAAGTAAGCAAACAAAACACTCTGACACAACAAATGACAAAGTGATAATGAACACAAGACCAAATAAGGAAGTATAAAACTCAAGCTGCCTGTAAACGCACACACAAACAAAGTGACACAAATGACAATCAAAGCCAATTAACAGACAAAGTGACAAACACGGAAAATGACAAGTTCAACTTAGCGAATCCACGAAATCCAATTAGGCGCCACGTGTAGTGCGCTCCAGATAGGGATGAAGAAGATAATGGCGATCCAGAGGCGATAGGCGAACGAAGTCGAGCCGCGACGTAATCCGAGTTTGAAATCGGTCAGTAGCAGCAGTCAGACGCACGCGTTAGGCCACAGAAACGCACAGAGGAACGGTCCACCCGAGTTTGAAATCGAAAGTAGACGTCCAAGTAGTAGCTCAAATCGACAAGCGTAGGAAAAGACTCGTTTCGGCACCGCTGCCACCAGAATGTGGGTAGGCGATCTGCTGGCCCAAGAGGTAAGGTCAGTTCTCCCGACAAGGTCAGCTTGAGACTCAATCACCGAAGGTAGACACTAAGGCTCAGCAACGACTATTACTTGAAGAACCCTAGTGAATGCTGCCACCAGAGTTCTCCCAGATGGCTAGCCCTCTCCCTGAAGTCTAAATTCAGTTTAGGGTTTAAACTAACATTAGGGGAACTGATTATACGCAAGCGGGGTTGAGTTTTTATATAGCTCAAGACCCGCATGCGCACAGGTATGAAGGTGTGGTCACGGAATAATCCGGGCACAAAATATACATGCATGCATAATAATCTAAATAGGTGCAACACACAGAACTACAATTGGATGGCATGAACCACGATGCTTATAACATTACACATGCAAACTTTAATGACACAAAATGACTTAAATAACTGTGTCTTCTTTATCCTCTTCATCTCTCTTCTATCTTCTCATCCATCTTTCTCTTTCTTTGTCTTGTCTGTCCTCTTCTCTGTCTTTCTCTCTACTCTTCCGCCCACACTGACTAACAGAACAGAACTTATTATCCTACATATAGACTCCTTGCTATGTAGAATACCTGGAGGTATAACCTCCTAACTAGAACTGAACTAGACACAGCTGATGCCAATTCCACTGAAGGTCACAGATTACACAAAATAAAGTTAGCTGAAATAATAGACATCTTCCAACAGAACAGTCACAGGATCATATGTTAATGTTACTGCATTTGTCACTCCTTGTTACTGCAATAGTGTTCCCCAGGAATTAAATCAGCAATTTTTGGGAGGCACAAATTCACTTAGGGGGAAATCACAGGTTATATTGCATAAGATCAGCCTTCAGAAACTTGCCAGAGTATGGACTAGCATTCAGATCACTAAGATTATCAACATCTTGCGATAGTACTGGTCTCATATACAGTGACATCTGATAACATTACTTGACGTACATATTTACATGTATATTTATTGACACAAACACACACACTTTTGTCCTAGGTGACCACAACAAGCTAGCCAGAGCTACTAATTGCTCCGAGTATTGGTGATACCTTCTAGCAATGTAGACCTATTGGTATCAATACTTCCTTATTACAAACACACTCTAGAGAACACTCACCTTGCCATCACTTCAGCAATGTCAGGTAACTCTATGATCAAATGTTGACACTTCTTGAGCCATCATTCACAGCTAGTCTAAGTCAGAGATATCGAAAGCGGCTTCACCCACTCCATCCCACTACAAGGAAAAGCAATAGAAAAAGAAAACACACTGAAGTTAATAAATGCAATCATGAAATTCAACTTGTACTCTGCAAGCTGATCCCACCAAGAAATTGTTAGAAACAGTTTATCAAACTCTAGCTGAGAGGTATAGTCTCTTAAAAATATTCACTAACACGGCGGTTCTGGATCTCTAGATTGGAATCAGTTGTAACACAACAAGAGGTAGAGGCATGCATGAACACATACTGTAGTATAATGCAGAAATAGAACGGTCAAGAAAGTGTGGTAAAAAACCACAACATTAATTTTAGAGGTTAGTGACCGGGAAGAAACGTCAGCTCTATATATTATAGAAGAAACATTCCTACACAGGAAACTAGTTGCACACACAGGCATACACTACTAATGAATGACAGGATTCAGTTTTGATCAATACTCATTCACTGATTAAAAATTTAGGTATCACAAGTTACGACCAAGGATGAAGTGATGGTAAAATAACTTAATTAAGTTTTACATAAAGATTCATTATTACTACATAAAAATATACAGCTTCATACTAAAATATATTTATTTTTAATTTCTGTAGTATCTGTAATAATAGTTCAAATGTTTCGGCTCCATGTAGCCTTCATCAGTGACTGTTTAAAAGTGATAAAATAAAATACATTTCTCTTCCCATCATATTTTAATGTATAAAGTAAGGCTATAGAAAAAACCCAACTTTATACAGGTAAATAAAGTGGTTTCAACACAGAATAGTATGACATTCACTTCTAACATTCAAATAAACTGAATCAAACCTTCTCTCGCTTGCTGCTCTCACACTCCTAGCACTCTTTCTATCATTACAGATTCATCACCTCTTCCTACTAATACCTGTATTAGATAGACATCTATTGCTACTGGACTTAGTACTGCTTGATTATACTGGCTTCCCTGAGGCTCCATCATTATTTTCTACAGTTCTATCCCTAAGGAAAACGGCTGCACAGGTAGCTAACTATCTGTCCTTACTTTCTTCTTCTCTATCATGGCTAAATTGCCAGAAGCTTTTAATAACCTCAAAGGTTGTAAAACAAGAAGCCGTAAACTCCTGATCGAATGGTACAAAAAATTGGTAAAGATTACATAGCAAAAGAAAGTTTTAGCCATTGTCAGAATGAGCAATCTTTTAGACGTCTTTTGATTACCGTACGTCACATATAGCTTTAATATTGTATTTTTTTATGATTCTTTAAAGTGATCGACTTCCGTGGCTGCATTAATGCGGCCGCTATTGTTTTTGTTCCCCATTTAACTTCAATAGCTAAATCCACCTGATATGAATTCTCACTTCAAATAAATGCTTCGACCAGACATCTTGAGAACTAATGTGGAGTTGTTGGCTGCAGCTACTTACTTACAAATTTCTATATCATAGTGAAGGCCTACTATAAAATACATCAGCTGTGTTCAGATATCGATATAGAAGCCGTTGACTTCCATCCCATCATATTCATACTTGATTATTAAAGTTCAAACCACTAGTCATACCTAAATGTGATTATTAATCAAACATTTAGGCTGCTATTAAAAAAACAAACATTGAACTTTAATGATCAAGTATGTTCATACCTAGCAGGGTTTGATACAGGATATTTTGCTAGGGGGGGGGGGGGGGGGGGGGGGGGGGGAAGTCAAATAGCAACCTAATAGTTGTATTTTTTTTTTGTCCTTGCAATACTAATAAGGTAAGGAAATTAAACTTATTGTATTATATTTATGTATTGATCAATTGATTACCTCTAATAAACAGCTTTGTTCATTTTGAAAGCTGAATAGCTCTGACTTTAATTAAGTACAGACTCCTAATAGGTTATCCTTCTAGTTTGAATGGAGTAGGTGTATCATTTTATGGATCACCAGTTCCAGTTTGAAAGTTGCTTTTAGCACTGATCATTGTGAAGCAGCTTCTTGGTTGGTAAGGGTATATTGTTGCTTTGGCAGACTGTAGAAGTTGCTGAGAGCTTAGTTTGGGATTGCCGCCGCCAATGTTCATCTTTACATTACGGCTTGTGGACTGTTCTCCTTGTTGTGCTTCTTCCCTCTGCTGCACTTCTTCCCTCTGCTGCACTTCTTCTCTCTGCTGCACTTCTTCCCTCTGCTGCACTTCTTCCCTCTGCTGCACTCCTTCCCTCTGCTGCACTTCTTCCCTCTGCTGCACTTCTTCCCTCAGCTGCACTTCTTCCCTCTGTTGCACTTCTTCCCTCTGCTGCACTTCTTTCCTCTGCTGCACTTCTTCCCTCTGCTGCCCTTCTTCCCTCAGCTGCACTTCTTCCCTCTGCTGCACTCCTTCCCTCTGCTGCACTTCTTCTCTCTGCTGCACTCCTTCCCTCTGCTGCACTTCTTTCCTCACCTCTTCTCTCTCCCTCACTTCCTCCCTCACCTCCTCTCTCTCTCTCTGCTGCGCTGCTCGAATCTGTTCCTTGTGTTCCACCGATTCATAGCTATCACATTTGCTTTTTTTAGGTTCGGATTCACTTCCTTTGGAGCCACAAGATCTCTTTTCCCTAAAATACTTTCTGATATCCATTAGCTACTACCAACCTAAAGCATTCAAAGGCTAGCCTGAAGAAATTGTACACATCTAGGCTTACCTACAAGAAAAGTTGGGAGGAAAAGTATTTTTTGTATGTTTTACTAAGTATAGGTGAAAATCATAGGGGGGGGGGGGGGGGGGAAACTCTGCTCAGGGGGGGGAAATCCCAGGGTCCCCCCTCTGTATCAAACCCAGCCTAGTCAAACAAATATTATCCAAGAAATCCCATCATATTGAACTGCTGCACACTAACCACTGTCAATACGATAAATATATCTCTGGCCAACTCTTAGACACACTTCTGAGGATCTCATGACCCATACTGATTGTAGACAAGTTCAACACCCTATTATCCCTATCATCATTAGGGCTATTCCGGCTTGTCACCCAAGGGGGAGCTAAGTTAGACAATGTGAATGGGGGGGGGGGGGCAATCGACATTAAAGTTAATCATGCAATACACCTTATAAGATGTAATTCTGTGTCAAGACTTAGAATAAAAATTTCCCCCCACTCTCTTTTTTTTTTTTGTATTATTTATTTTTCCTACTTAGCCTTACACCTTAGCCACTGTCATCATGTATACCACTGTTAATTAAAAATTGCCAGTACACTAATGGGAAAAAACAACAACACAATCTCACTAAAGTACTAGGGAGGTGGGGGGGGGGGGGCATTTCATTAGTTACAGTGGCCGAGTGTTTACTGCCACTCCTGACGATAATATGGAACATGTATATGAAAAAAAACCAAAATGAAACAGGTTTTGAGTTTGTTCTCTCAGACTATTCCTTGTCAGATGGCGTATTGTCACAGCAATTTCTAAATCTAATAGTACGGCACGTAAATTGCCCATTCAAAATTGTGTGGGAAAATCACTCTTCAATTGAAGTCGCACAGAGAAAGTGAAATAGCACGTAACTAAGTGAAATAGCACGGTAACTAAGTGGAAACTAAGTGAAATACCACAGTAGCTAAGTGAAATAATACGGATAAGTGTGCACTAACCTTGGAAACGTACAGTTGGAGAGATTCTAGTTGGAGACAATATCATTCTGTATCACAGAAGCTCTACCCATATTAGACGGAAAATTTTCAACATTTTAAGAGGAGCAATAGGTTGAATCGAAATTCCAGAGGAATCTAATCCTCAAATACAAAGATAGTGAGTGACTGATACAGTGTAGCTACAAGTGCAAATGATAAAAAAAAAATGGCCTACTATTAGCGAGTGACAGCACGGGTAACTTGTACTACTTTTGGGATCAACAGCACTCGTAAAGCAATTGAAATAGCACTCTTCAATTGCTTTACGAGTGCTGTTGATCCCTAATAGCACTGTTACCCATGCTATTACTCATTATTCAATAACCCACACTTTCAGCAATGAAATGGTAGCAGAAATGATTAGTTCAGACAGTTACATGCTTTACAAGTTTGGCGGGGAGAGGTGTTTAAAGAAAGCTCTGTTTTTTTTTGTCATGTCAAATAATTTGCAAAACTCCTAAATACAATTCACTAGCTATCTATTAAACACTACACATCACAGTATTTAGTACACTTACTTGTTATTGCATAGCATAAGTGAATTCCTGCCATTGCAGTCCTCTTCTCCTTTATCATCACTCACGTGTAGCACAAATACAGCCTAGCCAACAACGAGCAACCAACCTAACGAACCACCTCCTAAAAAGCTAAATCAATCTTGCAGAGTCACCAAGGACAACTTTCCACAAAGGTCAAAGGTAACAGCTAGCAACAAGAGCGCGCGCAAAGACATCGCGTGAGGTCAAAGGTGAGGGTCAGCCGTTCTGCACATAACGTCTTTCAAAAATATCTCAACGTTATAGGGTCGACCCCCTGTGGCCCTAAACCCTGGCAAAATTTGAACCATAGCAGTTAGTCCATTCCTGAGCAGTACGCAAGATAAGATTCTGGATCCATTACTTTTTAGAGGGCAAGAATTTTTTATTGTAAGTTGACTCCGCCCCGCCCTATCAGTGCGCCGTAGTGGTGAGTGAGGAACAGCTGCATTTCACGGGCACTAATTTGTTACAGAGCCGGGCGTGACTTTGTGGTAGATAACGTGCTACTATTCAGCTGGAGTGGCTACTAAAGGTGACCAGGCGTTGCTATGTGTGAGTACAGTAGAACCTCCCTTATCTGGACTCCCAAGTTACAGGCACCTCCCTCTACTGGGCAGCTGCTATGTACCTTGTGGTTAGGTAAAGTATCCCAACTAGCAAATTTGACAGCTGCTTTTGGATAGGCAGTTCAGCTGGCAGCACTATTTTGAATGCATTCTGAGATATGGGCAAATCTGAGGTACGGGCACCCCTTGAAACCAAGGTGCCCGGATAAGAGAGGTTCTACTGTACCCTTAAATTCTACACACTTCATAAAAATAGGCTTATCTAATCATAGGGATGGAAATGCCATAGAAGTTCTTAACTAGTGAGCCAGACTACTACACCGAAATTCGATCTTCTTCACACAACCATTTTTGTTCAACCTTCTTCACACAACCATTTTTGTTCAACTCTTCCCTGATGAGACTTGGGAACATTGGTGAACTTGTCTTTCCAACAACTACCCACAACTTAAAGCTCTTGACCACTTTTTCTTTAATTTTAAATCATACTTAATTGGCTTATTAGTAGGATCAAAGGTAGATGGCTTAGCTGATGGTGTCACTGCTAAGGATGATGGAATGTTGTTGAAGAAGATGCTAATGATACACTTGAAATCGAAGATGATTTTCCCACAGAAGAAGGAAACAAAGAGAAGAGACGTCTGGTATGTTCCTCAGTAGGCTTCCCAACATTGTACACAAAGAGTGGGCACCGTTTAGAGATTCCTTACTGAAAAACCTGTAAGTAAATATTGAAATTGGACGGATCACAAAATATCAAAAAAAAATTTTTTTTTGGACATTTATTTTACTGCAGCTGGTGACCAAATCTCATGTCAGCTGCTGTTACTATTATTATGGAGTTTTCAGTGTGTACAAAAAAGGGTTCTCACAACTTCTTAAGAGTAAGGTCATGAATTTGAGAAATTCAATTAAAAAATAAAAGAAAAAAAAAAAGTGAATAGAATAGATGCTATGTATTGATATCAAAATATTACCATGGTGAAATATTGAGCTGAAGTTATGTGTCAGGAAACTTTAAGTCAATTTAGGGAAAATGTACATCATTATTACGATATAATTAATAAATGCTGACCTTGCATTATTCTTTATTTTAGTCATAACTAAGCACAAAGTGAGTAAATTTTTATATTCTTTTAATATTCAAATGTTGAGCTATAAAATATATTTAGGTATAGGTTGAACTAACCCAAATTATCCCCTCCTATGTTAAGTTATATGCCAAACAGTGAAGACCCTATACCAAATTTGTGCATGTGACAAAACACAGAACTGGAAGCAACTTTTAACTCCATAATGATAAAGGTAGCTGACTCTATTTGGTCAATAGCAGCAGTAAATTCAGAAATAAAATACCTTTTAGCAGTAATTACTACAGAGTAAAGCAGAGCTATGGATAGGCTACAGAAATTGTGGTGATCTGTTGCAATCAATAGAGCACTGGCTGTTCAGCTGATACCGCCATGGCCAGGCCTCTTCTTTTTTTTCAAAAGGGGTGTGTTTTCTCTGTTGTGCAAATCACATATTTGTACACTGCAGAGCTGCTGGGGCTTAACTTCATTTTAGCTAAGTAGCAAACAGGTGCTCATAAATTTTATTTCTAAATTGTCTTCACAAGTTAAGGCCGTTATTCTTTTTATTAAGCCTCAATGCAGTAGAAAGATGTTGCAGTGAACTACTGCTACAATTTAATAGTTAGAATGAAGCACTTGTAACAATATTTACTAATACAATTTGTACCTATATAACATGTTCACAGTACATTAAATATAAAATAATTTGGATTGAAAGATACTAGCTTGAATTGATTTTTGCTACTAATGGAGTGCCATAGGTTCTCATATCGTGACGTGCATACCCACGACTCTACTGCATTAAGAATTAATTGGACACAGCACTTAGCTTGTTACAATAAACGTTTTCTACTAACAAAAATCAGAATTAGTGACTAATCTATGGAAGTCAATGGTTTTAATTGAATCCCAAAAAGCATGTGAATCTTGTCCATCGACAGCAGAAATATTCACTGGCATAGAAAGAAGATCTCGAATGGGGGCCCCCCACACCACTTGGAGCTAAACCACACCTATTAACAACACTTACTCCATTTAATAACCATACCATCATCTGGTTGTCAAGTGATAGCTGAGTTGATCCAACTACTGATGCACTTTGATGCAAATGGTGAGCTAGCTAGCCCAAGTATATGATTTTTATCTTTACAATAAAGTATTAAGAGAGAAAACTCAAAGCTAAATCTCAGTAGAAAGATAACAGGAGTACTGCAAGAGCTTACTAGTAGTTTTTCTTCTCCAGTTTATTGGAAGCCCAAAGTTAGTGTCTAGCACCTCACTGAAGTTGAAATTTCAGATGGGTAGGAACTAGTTGAAAAGAGGGTTGGGGTGTATATAGAAGGGGTTGAAATTAGCGGCATCCATAGTATAACTCATGCTGGAATGTTGACATTTTAGCTTTATTACTCGTCAGGTGTATTCCAGAAAACATGCTAACAATTTTTTTTTAAACTTTTGGAGAAAAGCTATTTACTGTAGCTATGTAGCTAATAAGTAAATGAAAAGTGGAGGGAGCCACCACAAAAAGAATGGGTTAACAGCTCCTTTGGTCCAAATTTTGTGGAGAATTCTAGAAATTAAGTTTTAATGTGATTCAAATTGAAATAATAGTAGACAATTTTTTTCTTAAGCTGACTAAATGTGTGGCTGTATCTGTGGCTCTTCAAGAAATCAAGTGTTGTTGAAAGATAGAACAGTTATCAGATCTCACCCAAACTTATGGTGTGTTAAGAGATTGTGACTGAACGTTATTTTGGGGTGTATAGTACACCCTATAGGCATGCTACAGCAAGTGTAACTGGAGCACACCATATTTTACAGTGCACCACAATTAAAAATAAATACGGGTTAACTGTTTCTTTCATCTTTTCTCCTATTCCTCTGAATTTTTTAAATGCATTTGCAATTTAGAATTGTTAGTTGATCAAAGTAAAGGACAATTCATGTGTCTAGGTGTGTTACAAAAATAGTATCCTTCTTTCAATGTGGAATAAAGCCATCATGAAGAAAGCTGCAAATATGTACCAGGTCATATTTTTATTGTTTGGTTTAATAAAAACTTGAGGATTTTACATTTGCTGTATTTACATTGTGTGATTACAATTGCTACTTTTATACTAGAATTGCGCAATTTCCTTTACCTATAACAGTTAGTATTACTTTGTTGTTAAAATTGAATTAAAATTATTTATATGTACTTATTTCCTTGTAGTTTTAGTCTGATTTTTATAAACTGTCTTGATGACTTACATGCTGTGTACGAGCAAAAAAACATAAATCGAGTTTTATTGAAAAGAACATTTTTCCGTCTTTTTGCAGTTATTAAGACACTTTCATTACAATAGGTGAAGCAAAAGCTGTAAAGACAATAGTCCAAGTAATGATTGGTGTATAGTTAAGTTAGAAGTTAGAATATGGAAAGATGCTGAATAAGGGCAAAAATAGTTGTATAAAAGAATATACCATATATTTTTCCGTCTTTTCGCAGTTATTAAAACACTTTCATTACAATAGGTGTAGCAAAAGCTGTAAAGACAATTGCCCAAGTAGTTTTTGGTGTATAGTTCATTTAGGAGTTAGATTATGGTAAGTCATGCAATTCTTGTGCATATAAATGTGAGTCGTAACTATTGCATTACAATAATTTATTCTTAAAAGAATAATAAATCTTCATTTGAAGTATGTATAATTTGAATGCATGTTCCCCGATTATTTATAATAGTTAAATCTGTGTTTGTATATCTGTACAATGCACAGGCATTATAATAAGGTCAAGGATTAAATAATACAATTAATTAAAATTCACAATCCATAATTGATAGTAAACCCTTTTATGAGAAGATACATTTTTCTTGAATTAAGAATAACTTGGAGCCTATGTTTCCAGGTAATTTGCCACTTCTGCAAGGAAGATGTCCGATTAGTACTGAATATTTTGCAAATTACAATTTCTTAGTAGTTAGCTCTCACATCTAACAAACTTTACCTATCTAACAGCAATGACAAAAGTCCACATAGTGTATAAAACGGTTTCTTTAATTACCTGAATGTTAGACAGGTGGCAAGGGTGCATAGTAAGGTACTCTATTCCAGACTCCCATAATGCTGGTGATTTGTAGTTATGCTTAATTAACAGTATAATACATTCACCTCTTGGTGAAGAGTACATTGTGGGCATGGTTTCTACCAGGTGTTAGATAGAACATGTCTCTAAGTTTTGTAGGAGGAATATTTCATGCAATGTGATAGAACAAGAAGGAAATTGAGAAAGTTCCTAATTCCATTAAATGAATATACATTAGTCTGCAAGCAGCATTTAACAATAGAATCTCTTTTGCTTTTTGGGCTTGCCACAAGAAACTGGAATAGCACAAAATGTTTGAAAGTGTTTATTTTTTTGTTTTTATTACCCACTCCTGCACGAGTTTAACTAAGTTCTTTCTGTCACAACTGTATGTTACTTGAGGTCTTGTCGTATTCTTTTCTGACAATTTAGTCCCGATCTTAGTATATATTATTACTCCCTTTTAGCTAACTCCTCTAATGCTATTCAATTGAAAGGTTTCAATGAGTTTGTCTGTGCTATCAGATATTATTGCTACGTAAAAAAAAAAAAATTATTGCAAAGCTAAAATATTGCACCAGAATCTAGGTTAGGTGATTGAGTGACTGCTCTATGTGTATTGAGAACAGTAACAGTAGTGTCATTTTTTAGTGAATTAGATGCTGTTGTGAGTGTAGAAGATAGAATTAAACACAAGTATGCTAGCTTCAAGCAATCTGTAGAATTATTCTCATTAATAACCAACATATTGGATGTGCAGGACCTCTATGGGCCATTATATGGCTGCTACTGAGACCAATTCACAGAAATATATTTGACTAGCATGCGTGCAAATTTCCAAAGAGTTGTTAAATTAGCATGTGGATTTTCACTCTTATGGATGGCGAATTTATGATTCTACAATTTTAGTACACATCAACTGGTTTCATTGTTTCCTACCAGGTGTTAGATTGAATACGTCTCTTAAGTTTTTGAAGGAGGAACATTTCATGCTGTGAGATAGAGCAAGCAGGTAAATGAGAAAGTTCCTAATTCCATTAAATATATATGTATCATAATATATATATAATTTTATTGCAGCTTTGATATTTTTACTTGAATATTTCCGCATCACGCGAGCGTTCTGTATTCTCCCATATTGTACGGTTTATATTGTACGGTACACTACGCATGCGCGTAGGGAGTAAAATCAATGAAAATTGAATTGTAACCCGTTGAGAAAAATATCAAGGCAGCAATAAATCACTTATCACACTCGTCGTACAATATGGGAATGATATTTTACTCTCACGCCACATTTTCACTCGCCTTTGGCTCGTGAAAATATTTTGCGTGCTAGTAAAATATTTTCCCATATTGTACTCTGACTCGTGCTATAAGTATTATATATAGTCTGCAAGCAACATTAAACAATAGAATTGTTTAATTTTATTTCATTATTTTCAGCAATTTAAAGTTTGACAAACATTATTCTAGACATCAGTATAATAACTCTAGCATAAAGTTTTGTAATCACTTAAGTGCATGAAATTATAAATGGTGTTATTTACTCATTAAACTATATAGTGTATTTATTTCAATATTATATAAATATCATTAGGTTAATTTTGTTGAAGCACTTCAAATAGCTACTGTAAGACTAGACCAAGATATACTTTGTTTGGCTGGTTACATTTAATCATCTTCCAAGATCATGGCCCTACTTTGCTTGAAGTTTTCCAATTTGTGAACCAATTTTTTGATATGCCATTCACCCCACGTATCAGGCTATCTGTCTCAAACTCCAATTCAGTTTAACACATGTATAGTATATAATAATAAATGATATGAGATACATGAATTATTTTATAATAATTCACTCTACTCTAATTCAAGCATTATGAACAACTAATTCTAACATTGTCTCATTAGTCCAATCTAAAAATCAAAGTAATAACTATTCTACAAACACCAGCTATATTGTAGTGTTCAATCAATGAGATTCACAATAGGTCAACCTCGCGTGAACCGGTATTGGCGGCATCTACACCTTCTTCGAAGAAGTCGAGAGCGACATATCCACCTTCTCCCAATGAACCTACAGGATCTACTGGATATATTTACACAGACAAACCAGATGCACCTCCTTCTTCTTATTCTTGATTGCATTTCTGAATTTTCATCTTCTTCACTTTCAGCAAGATCATCATTTTCACTTTCAGCCAGACCACCTTCATCATCACTGAAATCTTCGACCTCTGCTTCTTCGCTGTCTTGATCTTCATCCTCATCATCCTTAACATCTTGGAGATCTGCTTCTTCCTCTGCATCAATGAGGTCTTCAGGGTTTATCTTCTCAATCTTCTTATCTGGTGCATCAGCTACCTCATTCTGAATTGTGTCAGCAGGTAGAGATACACCAATGTGGAGTAAGGCCACCATCAAGAAAGCTGCAAATATGTACCTGGCCATTTTCTTTAAATTATTTTGTCAGTCCACCTTTTGAAGTACCTAAGACTTTAAAACTTGACATTTGGTGATTACAAATGCCATATTTATACTAAAATTGTGCAACTTCCTTAACCTCACAGTTTGTAATTCTTTAGCGTCACAGTTGTCAAAATGAATTAAATGTTTAGAACTAAGTATTTCCTTGTAGCTTTTGGCTGGTTTTAAAAACTTGCAGTTTGTTCTGTCACTATCGTTAATAAATTATTTATAGGATTTCTTGTGGTTTTGGACTGGTTTATATATAAGCTGTTCAGTTTACTAATGTACAGTGCTATTTTCAGAAAAACCAATGAGATTCAATTGCATATATCGTATATCTTTCCGTTTTGCAATTATTGATTATTAAGACACTTTTATCAGAATTGGTGAAACTTTGTAAAATTACAGTTGAAGTAAGAGGGTCACACAATTGTTGGGAATGACTTATCATTTTTATTCCCTTAAACAATAATGAATGCTAGAAATAACTTCAGCCACCCAAGATGAAAACAAATGCAAAAACTTCAATCACCTCTTTCCCACAGCCTAATAATGTCAGTAGCTATGACTATTGATTTGTTTGTCTCCTTGTGCTTCCTTAATCTCGTCCTACTTATACTCACTGTCACTGCTACCTGCACCAGTCATTTATTAGTTTTGTTTTTCTTATTATTATTTTTTAATTTGCAGTCATACAAGAAATAAAAACAGTTTAACAATGATTCATGCGTTTCAGAAGCTATCGGTAAAGACTTGAGAGTTATGGCGTTGTTTTTCTTATTATTAGCTATATTTGCAGTCATACAAGAAATATAAACAGTTTAACAATGGTCTATACGTTTCAGAAGCTTTCGGTAAAGACTTGACAGTTATGGCGATGGCTTACAGAAGTGATAGAGTGGGTGCATTGTAGGCACTCTGTAAACTTGTATTCCAGCCTAAGGGTTCTAAATTGCGGTTATGTTGAACAATATACAAAACCACCACTCCATAAGTGGTCGTCATTTATTTGTTTTGTTTTTCTTATTATTATTTTTTTATTTGCAGTCATACAAAACAGTTTAACAATGGTTCATACGTTTCAAAGCTATCGGTAAAGACTTGAGAGTTATGGCGTTGTTTTTCTTATTATTATATTTGCTGTCTCATACAAGAAATAAAAACAGTTTAACAATGTCTATACGTTACAGAAGCTTTCGGTAAAGACTTGACAGTTATGGCGATGGCTTACAGTAGAAGTGATAGAATGGGTGCATTGTAGGCACTCTGTAAACTTATATTCCAGCCTGAGGGTTCTAAATTGTGGTTATGTTGAACAATATACAAAACCACCACTCCATAAGTGGTCGTGTACCTTTTCCTGGCCACTGACTATTTTTTTGCACACATCGGGGACACGATTCCAGCTAGTCTTGTTAGCCAGACCCTTTACCTAACCTTACGGAAAGGGTGGGGTGTCCACCGCGCATTTTACTGGAATTCATTAAAGGTTTGAGGTAATTATCAAATATGCTGTTAAAGCTGCCTCTAATTTGTGCATGAATAAAGCCACCAGCTGAGGGACACAATTGAAAATCGGGGATGTTTGTTTGTTTGAAAGTGCGTGTCATTTTGTACTTTGACCCTTTCATATTTTGTGTTCCCCCGGTAGTTCGATCCTGGCCCAAACTTCACTAAACGGAATCCTCTGATTTATCGATCATTACCATATCATTCTAGAAATTGAATTGCTTACCGCTTTGAATTCTTTTGAGGGTACAGTTAAAACTCATTAACTTACTAGAATTATTCGAGTTCGTGGCTGTGGTAAGTTAATGTCATAGTTATGATGCCCTACGCAACAGCATTTACTTGAAAATTCATTGTCCACTAGATAAACAACGAAAGTAAGTCTTGCGTAGGTATGTTCAGTTGTGTGATAGTATTGTGCGTTACAACTACTACTAAGAATACAACAAAGAAAAAGTTTAAATAACGTGACTTGATTTTGTTGCTTTATTTCAATTCAAAGAGTTGCGGGGAGTGGTTACTGTGGCACTGAATGACTTTACCGTATCAAAAACTCGGCTATATTTTAGTAGCTTGAATGTTAGAAGTTAAAATCAATCTTTTAACAATTGTAGTGTTAGGCTCGCTCGCCATTTGTGCTGAAACACACCACTAGTCTACATAACTAGTGATATGCTTGAGCACAAATGGCGAGCGAGCCTAAAGACTGTGCTATTTTTATATGAATGATTTTGACTTCTAACACTGAAGCTACTGAAAATAAGGTCCAGTTTTTAAATTTCGCATACATGGTAAAGGGATTTCAGTGCCATAGTAACAACTCTCTGCAACTGCTTGAATTGAAGGGAAAAAACAACAACAAAACAATACACGTTATTTCTTTGTGATATTGTTTAGCTAAGTAGTGTAACACACAATGCTTTGACACAACTGGAGATGCACCTACACAGACTTACCTTCGGTGTGGTCTAGTGGACAATGTATTTTCAAGTAAATACTGTTGCGCACGGCTTATAACCATGACAAAGAGTTGACTTACCACCCCCACTAACTCGAATAGAAATGGAAGTCCCTTAAGTTTTCAAGTTTTAACTGCACCCGCAAAAGAATTCAAAACGGTAAACAATTCAATTTCTAGGGTGATACGGGTACTGATCGCTAAACCAGAGAATTCTGTTTAGTGCAATTTGGGACGGGGTCGACCACATAGCTAACATAAAAACGCTAGGGTCAAAGTACAAAAATGCCTTACGTACGTCCATACATATATACAAATAAACTAGTGATGTGCTTGAGCACAAATAAAGACTATATGAATGATTTTGATTCTAACACTGAAGCTACTGAAAATAAGGTCGAGCTTTTAAATTATGCATACACTGTAAAGGGATTTCAGTACCATAGTAACAACTCGCTGCAACTGTTTGAATTGAAGGAAAAAACAACAACAAAACAATACACGTTATTTAAACGTTTTCTTTGTAATATTCTTTGTAAAGCACAATGCTTTGACACAACTGGACATACACCTACATAAGACTTACCTTCGCGGTTAGTCTAGTGGACAAAGAGCTCATTGACTTACTACAGCCACTAACTCGAATAGAAATGGAAGTCCCTTAAGTTTCAAGTTTTAACTAGGGCGATACGGTACTAATCGATAAACCAGAGGATTCTGTTTAGTGCAATTTGGGACGGGGTCGAACGCCGAGCGAACACAAAAATACGCGAGGGTCAAAGTACAAAATGACATGCGTACGTCCAAACATACTGATAAACAAACATCCCCGATTTTCAATTGTGTTACCCCTGTAAGTGTCTCGCTCGCCAAATAATAGTAAGGAACGTAAGTTGCCCATTCACATATGTTAGTCTCCGAAACGGACCCTTTACCTAACACCCCCATGTGCTGTCATCAAACTGATGCAGCTGCTGTGATATTTGCAGCAGCCAGTGTGTCTGTGGAAAATGTGATACTGTCATAAGACCATTCTAGTTGGTTTATATTTTTGTTTATTGTATTTATTTACCTTTTTTGGTTGACTATCATGAATGTTGGATATAATAAATACATGATTGTGAAGTTTATGATACCTGATTTTGTTGCGAGAAACATTAAAAAAATATAAAACGACAGCCAGCGTGATGATAAGAAATATATGATGTACAAAGTAAAATGTGTTATGAAAAAACAACAAACAATAATAGTTGAAATAATTTTGTCTAATATTGTCTTGGAAAGTTCTCGATTATCCATTTTTTCAGGTCTTGCAAAGATAGTGTTCATTAAGTTAGGTTTCATTTTTGAGAATGATCTGTGTGAATGAGAGGTACTAAATACATTCACATCCTTCAACTGATCCACAATCTTACTCAGGTCTTTCAGAAATGACCTCTTACTGTGACTCCCGCTCATTTCTGATACTCCCAGTCTGTCAAAATTGCCCTGAACAGTTACAATTTTACCCACGCACCTTCCAATTCTTGTTATGGCCTGTTTAGTCTTGTTAGCTCCAAGTTCATAAAAGGCTGTCTTAACTACGCGATTGAGGTGCTCCATGTGGAGATCGCAGCTAATATTTCTCCCAGGTAGTCCTTGCACTATAAACCAAAAGGTGTGTAGTTCACACCAAATTAAGCGTGAATCACTTGTAACAATAGTCACACCAAAATATGGTGTGATGCGCACACCTCATTGTTTGGGTGAGTACACACCAATTAGCGTGAATTCTCACCACAATCACTATGAACTCATACTTACATTAATGCTGAATTATTTTAAGTTACATTGATTCTAGTAATACATATCTTCCAAAAAGAGATTGGTGTAATCCCAGATCTCATTAATCAGACGACTAAAATCTTACTCAACTCTCTTATCTAGCACGCAAGTGTACAAAACATTTATAAGGTAGATTACAATGATAATAGCATTGGTTTTTGCCTGCACATGAATATAATTAATGTTCGGTAAAGGGTCCATGCTATTCCATTGAGTGTGAATTTCACACTAAGTGTGCATTCACACTAGGAAGAAAGTGTGAAGGACACGCTATGCATAGGTGGTGGGCATTCACACCACCAGTTTGGTGTGAATTTGGTGGGTTTTCACGCTATAATTTTTACAGTGTGTACATTAATAAAACGACTCCATTTTATTAGCTTAGCCAGATTAGGAGGCCATGTAACAAAACATTGAGTGAGAAGTGTGAGAACTTCTTTGGCATAGTTAGTATGTTTAGTAGCTCTGAACAAAAGCAAAAAAATACTTCCACAAGCGAAGTACACGATCTCCGTCTCCCTCCTTAATGGCATCTGTCCAGGCCTGCAAGGATGCCTGGAGTCTTAATCCACGCGCCAGCCCAAGTCCTCGTCCTCGTCGTTCATCGCAAGTCGTCGATCTCGATTAAACTCGTTGCCATGAACTTGTTTATAAATGCATGCATTGTATTATTTTTCCTTAGTTACTCATTAACTCATTTTTTCCTGTATTGACTCTATTTGGTCTTTGTTTCTTATATTAAACTATAGTATGTCCAAGTTGAGTTGGCACGACCGCAAGCGCGGTAATTGAGGAATGCATTTAGTGCTTTACCGGAAGCAATTTAGTCATGTGAATCCAAGTCAATTAAGCGCGCAAACGTCAACGTTGCACGTGAAAAAGGGGCGGTAGCACAGGTGCGCATTAATACTGTAACTATTGAAAGAAAGAAATTTAGTGAAGTTTATGGAGTTTTTCGGGCGCTGTACAGCTCATCTCGTCTGTTTTCAATGATATTTGTTTCTTATGCGCAGATAATGTATAGCAGATGGAAAACGCAAACTGGTGGGAGTTCTTCTAAAGAGACAGGATTAATATCAGTGGATTCTACCTACTGTGTCCCAAGAAATATTCTGATGTTCACAGGATTCAGCAGTACAGCACTGTAAACTTGTAGCTAAAGTTACTAGACTTTCATGTTAAATAAAATTATCAATTCTTTCATTTATTTATAATAAGGTATATGAAAATTGATGAAAATGATAGAATTTTAGTACACATACAAAAAATAGTTGTGATCCGAGTTGAAGGTGGAGTTCTGCCTGAGTTGGTCCTAATTCTTACAATAAACGGCATCTATAATAGTGAAGAAAAGGAATTGGCATAAACACGGCTTTGACAAGCACACAATTTAACGGCAAACAGCGTAAGTGTGGCTGTATCACAAGTTGATAGCTAAATGATAGCTATATCACTGAAATATATTGGCTATATGGCATTTGTTATTGAACAGGTAGACAAATAATCATACCAACATCCTATCAGGTGGTCCCGTACCCTCTGCAACAACAGAACACTCTGTCTATCCTGTTTCCACACTCGCAACCTAAGCTAATCGCGATATAAAGCTAGAAACACAGCAATCTGAGAAGAAGCCGCCCATTGTTTACAAAATTCTTAATGAAGACAGTCCGCGTGATAAATTGAGCCATACCGCGTGACTAAAAGCGGGCGCGTTTTGAGCGGGAAACCTGTGGTTTTTTCTATTCCCATAGACTTTTGTATTGAGTTTTGGAATAGCACTTTCTCTCCGGTTTTGGAGTTTACTGAGGGAATATTTTTAACCGCTTCGGCGCGAGCTTTCCAATGGTGCAAACCCCGGATGCGTAGCTGCTTCCGTTCTAAAGTTATTCAAGTTTTTCTTGCGGCCAACTCAACTTGGACGTACTATAAATTGTGATTGTTGGAACTTGGCTGTATCTAGTCATTGGGCTAAGCGGCGGGATTCCAGAGATAATCAGATACAAAGTACAGAGCGTCTGTGGGCCTTACAACCCCACTGCTCTCTCATACAGCAAGACGTCTCTCTGGCAGGACGTGAGCGTCCATTTTTGGTCCTTCGAGCCGGATACATTCTCCGAATTTTCGAACAACAGAACCAGACCTACCTCACCTCTGTCGTCGTTCTCTTCAGGAACTACCTGGAATTCACGGCTAGAGCTCTTCAACGGTTACAGCACTCATTTTGTCAAGTACTCTTTGTGGAGTCTGTGAGGTTGCTCTGTCATATTATTTTATCTATTGTGAACATCGTTTTACTCATCCTATCTTCATTGATCGCAAGGAGCACTTCATTATTTCATACGGTCTTTCATTCAGTCACCTCATTTTCAATTGTTTTACTTACTTTTACTCCTTTACAACAATTAGGTATTATTCAGTCATGTCCATTGACTATGAAGCTGTCTATGCCGACATCACCGATATTACGGTCCTCAAGCAAAAGAGGAGAGCCTGACGCAGTACAATTACTCGTCAGGAGCAGACTTTGTCCAATTATTCAAAGACTCCTCTTTCAGACATAAAACAAGCAGAAGTTACTAGTAAGCTGTACAAACTTAGAGATTTAGTTAATGATCATGAGGATAGAATTGATGATTTAATTCCAATTGGGGAGGAAAATACCGAGTTAGATATGGATAGTCAATTGTTACTTAAACATTCCAAAATACTTGATGATTATGAATGTTTGTACAATTAGCTTCAAGCTTGGTGTTCTGGTTGTCGTATTAGACATGATTCAGACATCCTGCTAATCCTCACTCAATTCTGAAGTTTGCCGAGACTCTTATGATAAGCTGAAAATAGAATACAAAGACTTTCTTACTTCAGCTCATTCTTATCTTAGCTGTCCTGATATTAGCAAATTAGTCGACAGTGTAGATGTTCTTATGAAGAAACTATTAGACAAAGCCTCTACTGACTTTGAACCTATGGCAACTCTTTCTTCAGGAATCTCAGCTAGTACAACAAATGAATCATGCTATTCCTTATCATCAAAGCAGGCTTAAGCTGGATCTTCCTACTTTTTCAGGCGATGTCCTCGATTGGCGTGAATTTTGGTCGATTTTCTCTGCTCGACTTAGCAGAGAAACTAGCTTATCCGAACATGAAAAGATCAGCTGTTTAGAGAATGCTATGATAAAGGGACTAAGGCTATTGTGCGTGTTCACAGCATTTCTGGCTCTTATAGTGAGTGTGTGGCGGCACTTCGGGAGCGCTACGATCGCAACAAGATAGTGTATAGACATCACGTTCAGAAGCTGACTCAATTAAAGCCCATTCAAGATACTTATGAGAGTTTATGCCAGACTATTCATGATTTGACTCGCCATACTAGTGGCATGAAGTCTTGTGATGGCGCAACATATGAACAGCTCATTGTAGCAATGATAGAACCTCTCCTTCCTACCGTTCTTATTAAACTTTGGTCAGACTTTACCTCTGATTCTATTGCCCAACCTACTCTTTCTGATTTGCTCAAGTTCTTCAAACGTCGTTCTCAGGCTGTTGAAGCTGTAGCTTCACCAAAGACTGTAACTCAATCACAAGCTCCTACAAAAAATATTGCTACCACCTCTCGTTTTTCTCAAAAACCAAAAGCTTTGCATGTTCGCGGTCAGAATCAAGAGCACTGTCCTTGCTGTGACTCTTCACATTCAATATATCAATGCTCACAATTTAAAAGCCTTACAGCAGATAAAAGATACAACTTCGCTAGGCGACACCGCTTGTGTTTCAATTGTCTAAGTAAAACGCATTCCATAGAAGATTGCTATAGCAAAATCACTTGCAAAGAATGTGGTCGTAAGCATCACAGTCTCTTACATAGAACGCCTAATAATCACGCATCTAAAAGTGCAGTGATGTGCTTGAGCACAAATGGCGAGCGAGTCTAAAAACTATACTATTTTTATATGAATGATTTTGACTTCTAACACTGAAGCTACTGAAAATAAGGTCCAGTTTTTAAATTTCCCATACACGGTAAAGGGATTTCTAACAACTCTCTGCAACTGCTTGAATTGAAGGGAAAAAACAACATCAAAACAATACACGTTTTTTAAAAGTTTTCTTTGTGATATTCTTTAGCTACCTAAGTAGTGGTTGTAACACACAATGCTTTGACACAACTGGACATGCACCTACACAGACTTACCTGCGCAGTAGTCTAGTGGACAATGTATTTTCAAGTAAATACTGTAGCGCACGGCTTATAACCATGACAAAGAGCTCATTGACTTACCACCGCCACTAACTCAAATAGAATGGAAGTCCCTTAAGTTTTCAAGTTTTAACTGCACCCACAAAAGAATTCAAAACGGTGGGTACTGATCGATAAGCCAGAGGATTCTGTTTAGTGCAATTTGGGACGGTGTCGACCACAAAACTAACACAAAAACGCGAAGGTCAAAGTACAAAATGACATACGTACGTCCAAACATATAATATACAAACAAATAAACAAACATCCCCGATTTTCAATTGTGTTACCCCTGTAAGTGTCTCGCTCGCTCGCCAATTAACTCTGCTGGCACAGCTGTTCCTCCTGTTGCTTCCACTAGAAACGCCTAACAGTCAGGCATCTAATAGTGTAGCTACTAACTCTGCCGACACAGCTGTACCTCCTGTTGCTCCCACTGGATCCAGTACCTCATTTTACCAGCGAACTTCCGATACATTTCCTACCTGCTACTGCTTTCATGCCATCTACTGCTCTTGCTACTGTTTCAGTTCCAGGAAGGCAATGCAAGGCTAGAGTCCTCATGGACACTGGTTCAGGTATAACTCTAATCTCAAATAGATTAGCACAATCTCTCAAAGCGAAGAAGCAACGTTCTGTTCACGAGATTACAGGTCTCAACGGGACTAAATGGGTCACTTCAAAGAATGAAGTCTTTTGTATATTGAGCTCAGCCAATGAGACGGGAGGTGAAGAAGTAGTTATAAGAGCTCATGTAGTTGACCAGATCACCTCAGACTATGCCCTTCAAGACTTGAGTAGCATCAGATCCTTACCCTTCTTACAGGGAAAACAACTTGCCGACCCTGAATTCGGCAAATCTGGTCTAATTGACATAGCTGATACCAATCGGTGTATTTATGACCAATCTGAGTCAACTTCTGACCGTTCATTCCGTACGTGGAATTCAGTGTTTGGATGGATTGTTGGAGGTCAAACGTCTAACCCTTGTGTATACTCACCCTGCATGAACCTCACGTCTTCTGACACAAGAGCAGACGAAATCCTGCAGGGTGTCAAGAAGAGGTTCCTAATGAGCCTACACTACGACAAGAAGACAAAATTGCACTTGAATATTTTCAAAGCTCTACAACTAGAGATTCTAAAGGACGATATTCAGTGAGCTTGCCTAAAAAGACCCCTTCCATCTCTCTTGGTGAATCCAGAAGCCTTGCTTTAAAACGATACCAGCAGAACAAGAAGTCTCTTATGAAGAAGAATCAGTGGCAAGCATTTCATTTGGGTTTGGATGAGTATCGAGTTCTAGGACATGCTGAACTTGTACCAAAAGCCGATTTACTACAACCAAAAGGCGAGGTTTTCTACCTTCCTACACACGGACTGATCAAAGAAAGCAGTTCAACAACAAAGCTACGCATTGTTTTCGATGGTTCAGCTGTCTCTTCCAACTGACGTTCACTCAACGAAATCTTACCACAGGGTCCTTCTTTATATCCTCTCCTTTCAACTGTCATAGCTCAGTTTCGAATGCACAAGATAGGAATGTCAGCTGATATATCGAAAATGTTTCGGGAAATCGGACTGGCAGAACCTGACAGAGACCTTCATCGTTTCTTGCACGAGAACTCAGACGGCCAAATTCAGGATTGGCGAATGTGCCGAGTTACTTTCGGTATTACGTCCTCCCCTTTCTTAGCTTCTAAAGCTCTACTACAGGTAGCTGAAGACCACAAGAATACATTTCCCAAGGCAGCCCAAGTTGTTAATCAATCCTTTTATGTTGATGACTGTCTCACTGGGGCTGACAGTCTCACTGAAGCTAAACAGCTGAGAAGTGATCTCAATTCACTTTTATCCTTGGCTTGTTTCACACTTAGAAAGTTGAGATCTAACTCACCTGAATTACTTTCTGAACTCCCTTTGGAACTCAAAGAAGTTGACAATTCTAACCTTATGATTTCTCTTCTGAATGCTCTAAAACTTTAGGATACATTGGAATATGTACTGACACTCTTCATGTTCACACACCTACTCTCAATGACATTACTATTCCAACAAAGCGTCAGTTAGCCTCAGTTGTTGGAAATACTTTTGACGTTATGGGATGGTATTCTCCAGCAACAGTTCTGATTAAAATTTTGCTCCAACAAATTTGGAAAGCAAAGATAGGCTGGGACGATCTATTGCCACCTGTATTTCTTCCGTGTGGGAGAATTGGAGTAGAAATCTACACCTCATTACTCAACATCCTGTACCTAGAAGCTACTCAAGTAGTGACTCACCAGTAATACAGAGACAACTACACGGCTATTGTGATGCTTCTCAGGCTGCCTATGGAGCTGCTGTCTACCTTCGCTTGCTTCATCAAAATTCTACAGTCACTGTTACTTTGGTTACTTAAAAAACTAAGGTGGCTCCACTTAATGGCAGCACTATACCTAGGCTTGAACTCTGTGGTTCTCTTCTACTAGCTCGACTCATTCACCAGGTTTCAAAGGATCTAGACATTTCTATGTCCATATTCACATGGTGTGACTCATCTGCTGTTCTTGGTTGGCTGAATATGTCACCAACCCGCTTGAAAGTTTATGTAGCAAATCGAGTTTTAGAGACCACAAAACTGGTACCTGCTGAACACTGGAGATATGTCTCTACAAAAGCAAATCCAGCAGATCTTGCTTCAAGAAGTCTACACATTCAGCAGCTCATGGATTGTTCTTTGTGGTGGCAAGGACCAGAGTGGTTACTTCAACCTCCTGAAGATTGGCACAGGAGACCTGACATTAATTTGAGTCGAGAGCTCCCTGAACTCAAGTCCACAGTACTACTTATACAACAACCTGCTCCAGACTTTGATCTTTGGGATAGATTTTCTTCTTTCCATACATTAGTAACTATTGTTGCATTGTAGACGTTTTATCACAAATACTCGCAAAATCAACGTCATCAAAGAAAATCGGTTGACATTCCCAGAAATAACTTCTGCCAAGAATTTGCTCATTTAACTTCTCAATCACAATCATATCACTCTGAAATATATCATCTCTCTCATGGCAAACCTATTTCCACAAAGTCATCCATTCATTCATTACAACCTCTCATAGGTCAAGCTGGTTTATTACGGGTTGGTGGGAGGTTAAATCATGCTACTATTAGTAATCATTATCGAACTGCAGCAATCGAATGTGGCCCCTAGCAAGAGTGCTAGAAGTTCACCCTGGAGCTGACGGTCTCGTAAGGGTAGCTACGGTTCTTTGTGATGGAAAGAAGTACAGAAGGACAATAGAGAAATTGGTTCCTCTTCTTCGGATGTCTGATGGATATTTTCCTACCCGGGAGTGTGTCCAGGCCTGCAAGGATGCCTGGAGTCTTAATCCACGCGCCAGCCCAAATCCTCGTCCTCGTCGTTCATCGCAAGTCGTCGATCTGGATTAAACTCGTTGTCATGAACTTGTTTATAAATGCATGCATTGTATTATTTTTCCTTAGTTACTCATTAACTCATTTTTTCCTGTATTGACTCTATTTGGTCTTTGTTTCTTATATTAAACTAAATTGTGATTGTTGGAACTTGGCTGTATCTAGTCATTGGGCTAAGCGGCGGGATTCCAGAGATAATCAGATACAAAGTCCAGAGCATCTGTGGGCCTTACAACCCCACTGCTCTCTCATACAGCAAGACGTCTCTCTGGCAGGACGTGACCGTCCAGCATCTTTAAAGTTCAAAAACAGCAAACCTAGACTCAGCACTTCTTTTGCGTAACTTTGCACTGTACACGATTCTTTGGTAAATTGTGCTTCAGTACCTATGTCTGATGAGTCACAAAAATCTGTGTGCAAGTCTACATTGGTATCAACTAATCTTGAGGCAATCTTCATAATAATAGATGATCGCACAGATTTGTCTTCCATCCATCAATCTGGAGAGACCATGGAGGAAATTGGCATTCCATTCATATCAGTCATTCCAAGCAACGACATTACAGCTGCTATGATATATCCTGTAAAACAAACTTCCAAGAAATCTTCGTTGGCATTAACGTCATTTTTCACACATTTGGTGACATTCCTTCTATTAATTAAATTTCTTAATTGATATAGGGTGCCTCTCCATCCCAGACTGAGTGATGTATAGTCTTTTCCAAATTACCTAAAAAATAAATGAAATAATTTAAATACAATTATTCTGCATGAATTATACAGGACAGATTAAATTGCTTATATGTAACAGTTTAAAAACTATGCTACCTTAACCATGATGGCATAAAAATTCATTTTGAATATCGTCATTGTCAGCGGGACTGATTATGTTAATTGCTGCAAATAGTCTTCACTATGTCACTTAACTCCTTCACTGGCATAAGCACTTATGGTGCATGTAGTGTAGCTGTTGTAGACGTTGTTGTAGGAGTCATTGAAGTTGATGTATGCGTTAATGTTGATGTATGTGTAGAAGTTGTTGTAGGAGTCATTGAAGTTGATGTATGCGTTAATGTTGATGTATGAGTATAAGTTGTTGTCGTAAGTTGTTTAATTACTAGTCTTGTAAGTTGTTTAATTACTAGTCTTCGTAAAGGAGCATTACCAAGAGCATCCTGCACCTCTGCTTGACTCTGAGGATGACCTCTCACCAGCACCTCCAAGTCACAAACTGTGTGACGATAGCTCCTATTTCCAGGAATCCTGGAGTAGGGTCGTGAGGTGACTTTCCTAAATATAAGGGAAAAATATATAAACAAATGAAAACATAAATTTATTAAATAAATAAATTTAAAATGTAAGTTTTGAAAATATTAGGCCAGACCGAATTGATATGCTGCTGCTCAGGCTAGATACCACAAGAATTGACCTGGGTGAACGGCAAATTTTTTTCCTAGGATGTATGTCTTAATGAAGCTAATCCTTTACCTTCATCATTGGAGTCTGGTGTCAGCTAGGCCCAGCCAAATTATTCTAGGAAATGAAACTTTATTATCAAAATGGCATTATGGGCAACTGGAGAAGAGCAAGATTAAGATGCACATGTCATCTATTTTTTATAACATAGGATACATCATGAGAAGTAGAGGTCGATACAGGATTTACACTACCGAGGGCCAAAAGCTCGAGGAGAGTGTAAATGGCATGCTGACCGTACCGAGTGGTGCAACTGATTTGTACTACGACTCCTTGGCAACAGGAGGTGGTCATGAAATACATTCACTGTGAATTAAGAAATCTAATTGGACTGTTTGAATGCGCTCTGATACAAGTATTGATAGTGTAGTAACCCTGGGCAAAACATGAGCCACTAGTATCCATCTTATAACAACAATTATATTATTCATAATGGATTACATAGAACGGGGGGAGGGGGGGGTTGGAGGAAACTGACAAAAAAATTATCATTATTCCTTGTGTAATTGAACGAGGTATTTGTGGAATAATAAATAAAGAACAAATATATATGGAGAATAATAAGTAAATTAAAAAAAAAATTGTACAATATCATTTTAGTACAATTCAGCTGGCCCAGATACTAACACTCTCACAAAAACATTTTTATTTCCCTTAATTTTCAATAGGAGTTTCAAATTCATATGGATTAAAATACAATTATTTAGGTATTTTATATTAAATTCCCAAGACACTTACTTCAAAATTGCAAAATTACCAGCTTAAAGCATTTGGGGAGTTTAGTTTTTTATAAAAAATGTAATTAAAAATAAGTTAAATAGTATTAAAATATAAAAATTTGGTACAAATCAAATTAATGAGCCATAGATTCAGTCTGCAAATTCTTTAGACACTCGAATTCAATTTACTCTTTTTCTGGCTTAAAAACATCAAAAATATCCTCCATTTATAGGGTCACTTTATCACAGTTGTGACCACAAACCACAATTTTTTTAAACATAATCAATTTCAATATATATTAATTTGTGTGTGTGTGAAGTTTCAGCTTCCTGACATCAATCTAACTGCACCTGTATACATTTAAAGAACAATTAACAGAAAACAGAACTTTCTACTCTTTATGCTGGATGCACTGTATATTTTCTGTTTGCCAACGGATGCTTTGGGGGTAGGGATTGGTTCCTGTTTACACATCCGACGAGATGGGAAGGACTTACCAGTCGCATTTTACAGCAGACAGTTGCTTAGCCCTGAATTCAATTACACCGTTACAGAGTTATAGGGAAGCTGCAATGAAAATAGCAGTATCAAGCTCTACTGATCTAGCTAGCAACTAGATTAAGTAACGAAGGTGAAAAAAATCAGAAGTTTAATCGGACCATGCTAATGAAAGTCCTTTCTTGTATTAGTTACTTGGCTAGACAAGGTTTACCTTTATGTGGCCATAACAATAATATTGAGGGTAATCTTTACCAGCTCTTGCTTCTTCAAGCTGAAGATAATGATCACATGAAAGAGTGGGTATTGAAGAAGGAGTATATTTCTCCTCTTATAGTAAATGAAATTTTGCTTAAATGGGTCAAGGAGGGCTCCGCGAAATTTTAGCAGATATTGGATCTTCCACATGGTTCTCTCGGATTGCTGACGAAGCTACTGATATTTCCCACAATGAACAGCTATCTCTATCAATAAGGTGGGTTGACAGTCATTACACAATCCATGAAGATTCACTTGACCTATTACAGTTAGAGAATACAAAAGCAAGTACTATAGTGTTATTGGGGACATCCTATTTCGTTGTTCACTGCCCATTACTCAGTGTAGAGGCCAAGCATTTGATGGAGCATCAAATATGAGTGGAGTTCGCAATGGGGTTCAAGCTCTTGTCAAGAAAGATGCTGATCAAGCTCTTTACGTCCATTGTTAGCTCATAGCTTAAACTTGTAGCTAATAAAGTTTTCCCCCCAAAAAGGCAAGCTCTTTTTGACCTGCTGCGAAAAGAAGTTGCTATACGAACAGACAAGGGACTTGAAAATGTACATGTGGCCCAGTATATGCTGGAAATACGTGATGGACTAGATCGTGGAAGCATAATTACTGGTATCAAAGGGCGTATTGTCCCCTTCGCGAAATGTCCCCCCAGACACTGTAACCTAGGGTAGACTGTCCTCCAGGCATTTCACTCTAGGATGTGGTGTTCCCCCAGACACTGTACCCTAGTCAGGCCCGTAGCCTGAGGTTCCATTGGGGGGTTCGGATTTTAAGACGCAATAAGCCACACTTACTTTTGTTTCCTCGTTAATTCTTCTACAATACTAAAAAACGAAAGATAAGTGCACTAAAGCTTATAATTTGTTCTAGGTATTCTACTTCAAAACTATAATTCATTAAACATTGTTGATATTAGAGAGAAAATCGGTATTATTCTAGTGTAACCAGGCATCTAACCACTACGGTGAGCTGTATATAAACAGTGCAACATTAATTCGCCTTACTACAAGTTATTTAATAGTACGGCGTGTGAACTGCCCGTTCAAAATGTATTGGAAAAATCGCTATAAATGAGTGAAATAGCACTGGACAAAGTGAAATGTCACGGTAGCTTAAGTAAGAGTGAGTGCGCAAACATGCAGCTCTAGCCTTGAAAATGTACATTTGCAGTTTCTAGTTGGAGACAACGTCATTCTTTAGCGCAGAAGCTATACCCCTAATAGACAGTTTTTTTTTCAACAGATTAGGAGGAGCCATCGATTAAAGCAAAGTTCAAGAGAAAGTTTATCCTGAAGTACAGAGATAGTGACTGCACTATACATAGTAGCCACACTGTAAATGATCTTTAGCTTACTGTAGTCTTGTGCAGCTTTTATAAAGCTGGCCTACTATTAGTGTGTGAACCGTGCTATTCGTGATTAATAGCACTAACAACGCGATTAAAATAACACGAGGCAAATCCGCCAACAGCTTTGCGAGCGCTACTGACCCTTAATAGCACAGGTTACCCGTGCTATCACTCGCTAGTAGTATGCCAGTGTTTTTTTAAAAATCATTTGCAGTGTAGCTACACTAGATAGTGCACTTACTGTCTGTATATTTGAGGTTTAACTTTCTCAGACACTTACGACGGCTCCCTTTCTAATCTGTTGAAAAAAATCCGTTGCTTGTGCTGCTATTAATATCGAATCGCACGCCTGCCGGTGCTATTGCTCTTACTAAAGGGCATTAGGTTACACTTTATAAAGAATAGATGTAACGTAGCAAGCTTTACTCATGCCGATCTGAGAGCGAAATTTTGTATCCAAGGAGCTGAATGTTTATTACGTCACCTGGACTCAGACTAGGCCAGAAAAACAGCAGATAATTCAAGCTCAGGTTCAGCACGATTGAACAGATGACTATATTCCAGAAGTTATATGTGGGGTGTGGCTAAAATATTTACTTCCGGTCACTCTAAAGGGGGGTTCGACCGAACCCCTCGAACCCCCCCTGGCTACGGGTATGTGTCACTAAAGTGAATGTTCAGAGTGCTAAAGACTGATGTGCTCAATTCTTCTCTTCGTTCCATTTCAGCGAGAAGAATTGGAAAATCGAATGTGAATCGTTGTGTGCCACTAGAACTATATGAGGAAAAAACATATCAAAAGTTCTAGTAGTATTTTTAATAAATAGTACCTGGATAGTGTACTTCATGTGTAGCTTGGTTATACACTTCTGACAGCTGTAGCAACCCACTCTAAAAAATTTGGCAGAACTGCTGAGAGAGGCTTCTCCCGTCTCAATAGAGCTGTTGCAATCCCATTGAGCCTGGAAACTATAATCGCATAAATAATTTTTAATTTTAGTAATAATTAGCAAATAAATTTTACCAGAAACAGATATATTGTGTCCCGATCTCACGAGACTTGAAAAACAAGGATTACTCAGTGAAACTGGGGATTCACTACTTTGGCTGCTATTTCAGTAATGTGTTCCGATATACATTGAGACCGGTAGTCTCACAATCATAAATAATAGTGAGAAATTTCGTGTGGTCTACATCACATTCATTGTTTGTAGTTGCTGGATACTGGTATCCATGTTCTACATCAGGCAGGTCATCTTTCGTAGGTCCATCTGTTACACATGTTGTTGCTTCATCCTCTCCTCGTCCATTGCCAACATATACTCCCAAACAGCAACCAGCTTCTGTTAGCTGTACTACATAGCCCCATGTCGTGCCTTCTTTGCTCTCTTTTGTAAATTTCTACAATATAATCGAAATATGTCATTAATTTCTTAATAGAGCACACTGAATATGCGGCAATCTGAATTTTATTTTGCTCAATGCATTTAGGTATTTAAAGGAATGCCTCACAATTTTTACCATATTTTTATATTTCGTCATTGAATCGCACCTCTTGTGAAGATGTTCTTTGGCCGATCGTTTCGCTTTGTCTTTCTCCCACTTCTCTTGTGCATTCAACATTGAAGGTAACGCAGTGGCAGGGATATCCATACCCATTTGTGCCAAGCAAAATATCTTACACACAGGGCCTAAATTCTAAATGTAACAAAATTTTGCATTGAATTTTTACCACCACTATAAACATATTTTGAGGGTGTGCATGCTAATATTTTCCTTATGACAAATTGCCATGTTTGTTTTGCATGTATAATGCAGATGCTCAAGATCAGTTCTTTTGTCTCGATACATGAGTGCAAGACCATGAAAGCCTTCCATTAGTGGTCATCCTTCCATGATCTGAAACATAATCTTGTGGGCAAGCAGACATGTCATGAATGAGGTTCTTGAATGCTGCAACTTGAGCTTTGGCACGTAAATCCTTGCTCTGTCTTGTATGGTGTTCCTTCTGGCTGGAACTAAGTGAAATAAATGATAGATAGAAAAAAAATTATAAATACATAATTGTAAATTTTACTGTTTTCACCGATATAATCTATTGGTAGCGCATGCACTGTAAATACAAAAGTACAAAACATGCCAAATTTAATCTCAATATGTGCACCATATATGGCAAGGACAACACACTATATTTGGTGTGTTCAGCACACCATTAGTGTGTGGAACACCAATGTAACAATTGGTGTGAACACCAGATATGGTGTGTTGCACCTATACTGTATTGTGATGTGCATTTTCGACCATATTTAGTGTGGTTTGCCCACTTTCATATTTACAGTGTGATAGTGAGTTTAGTATAGTCCTGTATCTGTGTGTTGTGACTATTCATGAATTGTTGTTATAAGATAGATTATATTCTATGTAAAGCACATCATATTAATATAAGGTGTGATAAACGTGTGTAGTCAATACTGGTTGATGATGTTGAAAAATGAAAATGTAGTAGATGCATAAAATTTTTTTATTTTTTATCATACCTTGTCGTGAAGGCACCAGGTTGAGCTGTGGTCATTATCACAGTAATGGTTGATGATGTTCACGATGCCTTCGGAGAACGTCTTGAGTATGTCATCAGATGACTGGACCTTATCAGATGCAATGACGTTGCTGAGGGATGCTTTGCAGTGATTCAGTGAACAGAATGTGAGAATGCCTTCAGGAAAGAACTTGCAGTATGTTGCGTTTACTGAAGAATCTTTATCAGCCACCAGATCCTTCATTGTAAAGCCATCCTCCTTAGCTGTCCTCAGCAACTCATCCAGCATATCCGCCTCAGCTGCAGCTGACGTTTCTTCCCAGTTGTGACCAGCTCCTCGTTTGGTACCATGTGAAAATTATGCCACCTTTCCACTGTGGTAATCATGAAGAGTAGCAGAGGAATTATTAGAATAGTGGCCTCGAGTAATAAAACCCATCGTATGCTGCTATCCACTCCTTGGTATCACCTCTATATTTGACGTCTTGTCGTACCTGATCACTTGACCACTTCGCTAGGTCACTCACATGAACCTCCAGCTTCTTCAATATTCTATGACATTGTTCAGGGGAACACGCTGGGAAACCAAGCGCACCACTCAGTCATTCATATTGAGCACGAAGATGTCCATTCATTAGAAATGTAACTAATAGTACTGTTTCCAGGAGCAGTGAGAATTATGGATGTGCAAGTCATCTGAATAACTAAAACCAACAGTACCTTGGGATACAACTAAAATGCCTTTTAAACAGAGCCTATTTTAGCAGAACCTGTAGAATGCTTAATATAAAGCATATGTTTGTACCATTTACAATACCAGGAGGAAAACTGCAGCTATTCACTCCCATAACGTGAGCCTTATTCAGTCGCGTAGCCAACTCGCGTAATTCCGGGCGAATCTTGTCAACATCGACAGCAGAAATATTCACTGGCATAGAAAGAAGATCTCAAATGGGGCCACCCCCCCCCCCCACACACACACACACCACTTGGAGCTAAACCACACCTATTAACAATACTTACTCTATTAAGTTTTAATCACCATACCATCATCTGGTTGTCAAGTGATAGCTGAGTTAATCCAACTACTGATGCACTTTGATGCAAATGGTGAGCTAGCTAGCTCAAGTATATGATTTTTATCTTTACAATAAAGTATAAAGAGAGAAAACTCAAAGCTAAATCTCAGTAGAAAGATAACAGGAGTATTGCAAGAGGTTACTAGTAGTTTTTCTTCTCCAGTTTATTGGAAGCCCAAAGTTAGTGTCTAGCACCTCACTGAAGTTGAAATTTCAGATGGGTAGGAGCTAGTTGAAAAGAGGGTTGGGGTGTAGAAGGGGTTGAGATTAGCGGCATCCAAAGTATATCTCATGCTGTAATGTTGACATTATAGCTTTATTACTCGTCAGTGTTGTTTCTATTAGTTTTTTCTTTCTGTTGGATTGATGGCTACCTCCAAATTTCAAACGGCTACGCACCATTCCAAATGATTGATGTCATATGCACGATTTAGCTAGCATGCTATGGCAGAGATGTTTTAGTTTTTACTATTTATTTGTAGACTTCCTTGAGCCAATATGTATCAGCGTGATAGCCAACAATTAAATAACAACATATAGTATTGAAATAAATATTAGTTCTCATTGTAAATATTATAACATGAATTAATGATAGTTAATGTTCTTAAGTAGCTAACTCCTAAAGCAAAAAATGCAGTCAATTTGCACAAATACACTTGTGTCAGTGCTACAACACTGCAGTGTTTACACCTAATAATTAACACTGCCTCAAGTGTTACCATAACAATGCATGATTTTACACCTTAACTGTAAGAAAAAGTTAAAGCTATTTTACAAAGTTATATATTATGTAATCTTATTCATATGGTGTGATTAAAGTGACAGCAATATACTTCCTCAATATGTGATGCAAGCAAGCCAGCACAAACAACAGACCGCTAATGAATACTTCATACTTGGATTATTACACTTAAATTAACCCTACTTACTTGCACTAAGTACACTTATTCACACTCTCCGACCCTTTATTAACACTGTCAGTCACAACAATTATTCTGTAAATAACCCTCCTGTCTTGATCTGCAGGACTGAACTTTGTCCCCAGTAAGATTCACTTGAGTGGAATTCACTTACAGTGTCATCACTGTTGTTTCATTTATTTTTTATTCATTTCCTTGTAATTCATCACGCATTATTGTTCATTAGCTATAATATTAAATTATTAACTTTACAATAACTTTACAATAGTCTTGATGGGTTACTCTAGATGATTTATAATGTATAGTGTTAGCTGTTTCTTACACAATATCAGCATTATACTTTTGTATTGTATCAAAGTCTCATGTATGACAGGTTAAAATGTTTTGAATTTCTATATCGTATGGTAGTATTGTTTCCCGTAATTTCAGTAACATGGATGTGGCACTGTAGCCACATGCATGCATGTGAATTACATATGTGCACTTATAAAATAGATTATACCACTCTTGATACTTAATATATAGACTGTTAATGCATAATGTGGTACTGAGGTTGCATTATTGCAATAAAAGTCCTCGTGCTGTCTGCAACTCTAACTAAGCAGCATGGTTTGCAGAGTTAAAAAAAAGTTTGCAGGCATTTGGAATACTACTGAAACAGGTAGCTAGCTACTCACCCTGTAGTTGAAGCATGAGGCAAAAACATTAGTATTTGTAGGCACCCAATGAATGTGGCATTAATGGTACTGATAAAGTGTGCATGTTATTAAAAGAAAACCTCTACTGCAAATTATTTTGAGGAATGTGGTACTGAGGTTGCATTATTGCAATAACAGTTGAACCATAGCAGTTAGTCCATTCCTGAGCAGTACAGCAAGAGAAGGTTCTGGATCCTCGAGCGCGAGAATTTTTTATTGTAAGTTGACTCCGCCCCCGCCCTATCAGTACGGGTAGTGGTGAGGCACAGCTGCATTTCACTGGCACTAATTTGTATGAGGGGGGCGTGACTTTGTGGTAGATAACGGGCTACTATTCAGCTGGAGTGGCTACTAAAGGCCCTAGGGGTTGCTATGTGAGAGCACCCTTAAAATCTACACTTCATAAAAATTGGCTTTCTAATAATCATAGGTATGGAAATGCCATAGTAATTCTGTTCTTAACTTGTGAGCCAGACTACTACACCAAAATTCAATCTTCTTCACACAACCATTTTTGTTCAACTCTTTTCACTGATGAGACTTGGGAACATTGGTTAACTTGTCTTGCCAACAACTACCCACAATTTAAAGCTCTTGTCCACTTTTTCTTTATTTTTAAATCATAATTAATTGGCTTATTAGTAGGATCAAAGGTAGATGGCTTAGCTGATGGTGTCACTGCTGAGGATGATGGAAGTTTTGTTGAAGAAGATGCTAATGATACACTTGAAAACTAAGATGATTTCCCTGCAGAAGAAGAAGGAAATAAAGAGAAGAGACGTCTGGTATGTTCCTCAGTAGGTTTGCCAACAATTGTACACAAAGAGTGGGCACCTTTTAGAGATTCCTTACTGAAAAACCTGCAAGTAAATATTGAAATTTGGCCGATCACAAAATATCAAAAAAAATTTTTTTTTGACATTTATTTTACTCCAGCTGGTGACCAAATCTCATGTCAGCTGCTGTTACTATTATTATGGAGTTTTCAGTGTGTACAAAAATTCAATTAAGGGTTCTCACAACTTCTTAAGGTAAGGTCACGAATTTGAGAAATTCAATTAAAAAAATAAAAGAAAAAAAATGAAGTGAATAGAATAGATGCTATATATTGATATCAAAATATTACCATGGTGAAATATTGAGCTGAAGTTATGTGTCAGGAAACTTTAAGTCAATTTAGGGAAAATGTACATCATTATTACGATATAATTAATAAATGCTGACCTTGCATTATTCTTTATTTTAGTCATAACTAAGCACAAAGTTAGTACATGTTTATATTATTTTAATATTCAAATGTTGAGCTATAAAATATTATTTAGGTATAGGTTGAACTACAAGTAACCCAAATTATCCCCTCCTATGTTAAGTTATATGCCAAAAAGTGAAGACCCTATACCAAATTTGTGCATGTGACAAAACACAGAACTGGAAGCAACTTTTAACTCCATAATGATAAAGGTAGCTGACTCTATTTGGTCAATAGCAGCAGTAAATTCAGAAATAAAATACCTTTTAGCAGTAATTACTACAGAGTAAAGCAGAGCTATGGATAGGCTACAGAAATTGTGGTGATCTGTTGCAATCAATAGAGCACTGGCTGTTCAGCTGATACCGCCATGGCCAGACCTCTTCTTTTTTTTCAAAAGGGGTGTGTTTTCTCTGTTGTGCAAATCACATATTTGTACATTGCAGAGCTGCTGGAGCTTAACTTCTTTTTAGCTAATTATCAAACGGGTGCTCATATATTTTATTTCTAAATTGTCTTCACAAGTTAAGGCCGTTATTCTCTTTATTAAGCCTCAATGCAGTAGCTAGAAAGATGTTACTACCAATTTAAAATTTAGAATGAAGCACTTGTAACACAATGTTTATTAATTACAATTTGTACCTATATAACATGTTCACAGTACATTTAATATAAAATAACCTTGAAAGATACTAGCTTGAATTGATTTTTGCTACTAATGGAGTGCCATACTTCTCATGTCGTGACGTACGTGCATACCCATGACTCTACTGCATTAAGAATTAATTGGACACAGCACTTAGCTTGTTACAATAAACGTTTTCTACTAACAAAAATCAGAATTAGTGACTAATCTATGGAAGTCAATGGTTTTAATTGAATCCCAAAAAGCATGTGAATCTTGTCCATCGACAGCAGAAATATTCACTGGCATAGAAAGAAGATCTCCAATGGGGGCCCCCCACACCACTTGGAGCTAAACCACACCTATTAACAACACTTACTCCATTTAATAACCATACCATCATCTGGTTGTCAAGTGATAGCTGAGTTGATCCAACTACTGATGCACTTTGATGCAAATGGTGAGCTAGCTAGCCCAAGTATATGATTTTTATCTTTACAATAAAGTATTAAGAGAGAAAACTCAAAGCTAAATCTCAGTAGAAAGATAACAGGAGTACTGCAAGAGCTTACTAGTAGTTTTTCTTCTCCAGTTTATTGGAAGCCCAAAGTTAGTGTCTAGCACCTCACTGAAGTTGAAATTTCAGATGGGTAGGAACTAGTTGAAAAGAGGGTTGGGGTGTATATAGAAGGGGTTGAAATTAGCGGCATCCATAGTATAACTCATGCTGGAATGTTGACATTTTAGCTTTATTACTCGTCAGGTGTATTCCAGAAAACATGCTAGCAATTTTTTTAAATTTTTGGAGAAAAGCTATTTGCTGTAGCTATGTAGCTAGTAAGTAAATGAAAAGTGGAGGGAGCCACCACAAAAAAAATGGGTTAACAGCTCCTTTGGTCCAAATTTTGTGGAGAATTCTAGAAATTAAGTTTTAATGTGATTCAAATTGAAATAATAGTAGACAATTTTTTTCTTAAGCTGACTAAATGTGTGGCTGTATCTGTGGCTCTTCAAGAAATCAAGTGTTGTTGAAAGATAGAACAGTTATCAGATCTCACCCAAACTTATGGTGTGTTAAGAGATTGTGACTGAACGTTATTTTGGGGTGTATAGTACACCCTATAGGCATGCTATAGCCAGTGTAACAGGAGCACACCATATTTTACAGTGCACCACAATTAAAAATAAATACGGGTTAACTGTTTCTTTCATCTTTTCTCCTATTCCTCTGAATTTTTTAAATGCATTTGCAATTTAGAATTGTTAGTTGATCAAAGTAAAGGACAATTCATGTGTCTAGGTGTGTTACAAAAATAGTATCCTTCTTTCAATGTGGAATAAAGCCATCATGAAGAAAGCTGCAAATATGTACCAGGTCATATTTTTATTGTTTGGTTTAATAAAAACTTGAGGATTTTACATTTGCTGTATTTACATTGTGTGATTACAATTGCTACTTTTATACTAGAATTGCGCAATTTCCTTTACCTATAACAGTTAGTATTACTTTGTTGTTAAAATTGAATTAAAATTATTTATATGTACTTATTTCCTTGTAGTTTTAGTCTGATTTTTATAAACTGTCTTGATGACTTACATGCTGTGTACGAGCAAAAAAACATAAATCGAGTTTTATTGAAAAGAACATTTTTCCGTCTTTTTGCAGTTATTAAGACACTTTCATTACAATAGGTGAAGCAAAAGCTGTAAAGACAATAGTCCAAGTAATGATTGGTGTATAGTTAAGTTAGAAGTTAGAATATGGAAAGATGCTGAATAAGGGCAAAAATAGTTGTATAAAAGAATATACCATATATTTTTCCGTCTTTTCGCAGTTATTAAAACACTTTCATTACAATAGGTGTAGCAAAAGCTGTAAAGACAATTGCCCAAGTAGTTTTTGGTGTATAGTTCATTTAGGAGTTAGATTATGGTAAGTCATGCAATTCTTGTGCATATAAATGTGAGTCGTAACTATTGCATTACAATAATTTATTCTTAAAAGAATAATAAATCTTCATTTGAAGTATGTATAATTTGAATGCATGTTCCCCGATTATTTATAATAGTTAAATCTGTGTTTGTATATCTGTACAATGCACAGGCATTATAATAAGGTCAAGGATTAAATAATACAATTAATTAAAATTCACAATCCATAATTGATAGTAAACCCTTTTATGAGAAGATACATTTTTCTTGAATTAAGAATAACTTGGAGCCTATGTTTCCAGGTAATTTGCCACTTCTGCAAGGAAGATGTCCGATTAGTACTGAATATTTTGCAAATTACAATTTCTTAGTAGTTAGCTCTCACATCTAACAAACTTTACCTATCTAACAGCAATGACAAAAGTCCACATAGTGTTTAAAACGGTTTCTTTAATGACCTGAATGTTAGACAGGTGGCAAGGGTGCATAGTAAGGACTCTATTCCAGACTCCCATAATGCTGGTGATTTGTAGTTATGCTTAATTAACAGTATAATACATTCACCTCTTGGTGAAGAGTACATTGTGGGCATGGTTTCTACCAGGTGTTAGATAGAACATGTCTCTAAGTTTTGTAGGAGGAATATTTCATGCAATGTGATAGAACAAGAAGGAAATTGAGAAAGTTCCTAATTCCATTAAATGAATATACATTAGTCTGCAAGCAGCATTTAACAATAGAATCTCTTTTGCTTTTTGGGCTTGCCACAAGAAACTGGAATAGCACAAAATGTTTGAAAGTGTTTATTTTTTTGTTTTTATTACCCACTCCTGCACGAGTTTAACTAAGTTCTTTCTGTCACAACTGTATGTTACTTGAGGTCTTGTCGTATTCTTTTCTGACAATTTAGTCCCGATCTTAGTATATATTATTACTCCCTTTTAGCTAACTCCTCTAATGCTATTCAATTGAAAGGTTTCAATGAGTTTGTCTGTGCTATCAGATATTATTGCTACGTAAAAAAAAAAAAATTATTGCAAAGCTAAAATATTGCACCAGAATCTAGGTTAGGTGATTGAGTGACTGCTCTATGTGTATTGAGAACAGTAACAGTAGTGTCATTTTTTAGTGAATTAGATGCTGTTGTGAGTGTAGAAGATAGAATTAAACACAAGTATGCTAGCTTCAAGCAATCTGTAGAATTATTCTCATTAATAACCAACATATTGGATGTGCAGGACCTCTATGGGCCATTATATGGCTGCTACTGAGACCAATTCACAGAAATATATTTGACTAGCATGCGTGCAAATTTCCAAAGAGTTGTTAAATTAGCATGTGGATTTTCACTCTTATGGATGGCGAATTTATGATTCTACAATTTTAGTACACATCAACTGGTTTCATTGTTTCCTACCAGGTGTTAGATTGAATACGTCTCTTAAGTTTTTGAAGGAGGAACATTTCATGCTGTGAGATAGAGCAAGCAGGTAAATGAGAAAGTTCCTAATTCCATTAAATATATATGTATCATAATATATATATAATTTTATTGCAGCTTTGATATTTTTACTTGAATATTTCCGCATCACGCGAGCGTTCTGTATTCTCCCATATTGTACGGTTTATATTGTACGGTACACTACGCATGCGCGTAGGGAGTAAAATCAATGAAAATTGAATTGTAACCCGTTGAGAAAAATATCAAGGCAGCAATAAATCACTTATCACACTCGTCGTACAATATGGGAATGATATTTTACTCTCACGCCACATTTTCACTCGCCTTTGGCTCGTGAAAATATTTTGCGTGCTAGTAAAATATTTTCCCATATTGTACTCTGACTCGTGCTATAAGTATTATATATAGTCTGCAAGCAACATTAAACAATAGAATTGTTTAATTTTATTTCATTATTTTCAGCAATTTAAAGTTTGACAAACATTATTCTAGACATCAGTATAATAACTCTAGCATAAAGTTTTGTAATCACTTAAGTGCATGAAATTATAAATGGTGTTATTTACTCATTAAACTATATAGTGTATTTATTTCAATATTATATAAATATCATTAGGTTAATTTTGTTGAAGCACTTCAAATAGCTACTGTAAGACTAGACCAAGATATACTTTGTTTGGCTGGTTACATTTAATCATCTTCCAAGATCATGGCCCTACTTTGCTTGAAGTTTTCCAATTTGTGAACCAATTTTTTGATATGCCATTCACCCCACGTATCAGGCTATCTGTCTCAAACTCCAATTCAGTTTAACACATGTATAGTATATAATAATAAATGATATGAGATACATGAATTATTTTATAATAATTCACTCTACTCTAATTCAAGCATTATGAACAACTAATTCTAACATTGTCTCATTAGTCCAATCTAAAAATCAAAGTAATAACTATTCTACAAACACCAGCTATATTGTAGTGTTCAATCAATGAGATTCACAATAGGTCAACCTCGCGTGAACCGGTATTGGCGGCATCTACACCTTCTTCGAAGAAGTCGAGAGCGACATATCCACCTTCTCCCAATGAACCTACAGGATCTACTGGATATATTTACACAGACAAACCAGATGCACCTCCTTCTTCTTATTCTTGATTGCATTTCTGAATTTTCATCTTCTTCACTTTCAGCAAGATCATCATTTTCACTTTCAGCCAGACCACCTTCATCATCACTGAAATCTTCGACCTCTGCTTCTTCGCTGTCTTGATCTTCATCCTCATCATCCTTAACATCTTGGAGATCTGCTTCTTCCTCTGCATCAATGAGGTCTTCAGGGTTTATCTTCTCAATCTTCTTATCTGGTGCATCAGCTACCTCATTCTGAATTGTGTCAGCAGGTAGAGATACACCAATGTGGAGTAAGGCCACCATCAAGAAAGCTGCAAATATGTACCTGGCCATTTTCTTTAAATTATTTTGTCAGTCCACCTTTTGAAGTACCTAAGACTTTAAAACTTGACATTTGGTGATTACAAATGCCATATTTATACTAAAATTGTGCAACTTCCTTAACCTCACAGTTTGTAATTCTTTAGCGTCACAGTTGTCAAAATGAATTAAATGTTTAGAACTAAGTATTTCCTTGTAGCTTTTGGCTGGTTTTAAAAACTTGCAGTTTGTTCTGTCACTATCGTTAATAAATTATTTATAGGATTTCTTGTGGTTTTGGACTGGTTTATATATAAGCTGTTCAGTTTACTAATGTACAGTGCTATTTTCAGAAAAACCAATGAGATTCAATTGCATATATCGTATATCTTTCCGTTTTGCAATTATTGATTATTAAGACACTTTTATCAGAATTGGTGAAACTTTGTAAAATTACAGTTGAAGTAAGAGGGTCACACAATTGTTGGGAATGACTTATCATTTTTATTCCCTTAAACAATAATGAATGCTAGAAATAACTTCAGCCACCGAAGATGAAAACAAATGCAAAAACTTCAATCACCTCTTTCCCACAGCCTAATAATGTCAGTAGCTATGACTATTGATTTGTTTGTCTCCTTGTGCTTCCTTAATCTCGTCCTACTTCAATCACCTCTTTCCCACAGCCTAATAATGTCAGTAGCTATGACTATTGATTTGTTTGTCTCCTTGTGCTTCCTTAATCTCGTCCTACTTATACTCACTGTCACTGCTACCTGCACCAGTCATTTATTAGTTTTGTTTTTCTTATTATTATTTTTTAATTTGCAGTCATACAAGAAATAAAAACAGTTTAACAATGATTCATGCGTTTCAGAAGCTATCGGTAAAGACTTGAGAGTTATGGCGTTGTTTTTCTTATTATTAGCTATATTTGCAGTCATACAAGAAATATAAACAGTTTAACAATGGTCTATACGTTTCAGAAGCTTTCGGTAAAGACTTGACAGTTATGGCGATGGCTTACAGAAGTGATAGAGTGGGTGCATTGTAGGCACTCTGTAAACTTGTATTCCAGCCTAAGGGTTCTAAATTGCGGTTATGTTGAACAATATACAAAACCACCACTCCATAAGTGGTCGTCATTTATTTGTTTTGTTTTTCTTATTATTATTTTTTTATTTGCAGTCATACAAAACAGTTTAACAATGGTTCATACGTTTCAAAGCTATCGGTAAAGACTTGAGAGTTATGGCGTTGTTTTTCTTATTATTATATTTGCTGTCTCATACAAGAAATAAAAACAGTTTAACAATGTCTATACGTTACAGAAGCTTTCGGTAAAGACTTGACAGTTATGGCGATGGCTTACAGTAGAAGTGATAGAATGGGTGCATTGTAGGCACTCTGTAAACTTATATTCCAGCCTGAGGGTTCTAAATTGTGGTTATGTTGAACAATATACAAAACCACCACTCCATAAGTGGTCGTGTACCTTTTCCTGGCCACTGACTATTTTTTTGCACACATCGGGGACACGATTCCAGCTAGTCTTGTTAGCCAGACCCTTTACCTAACCTTACGGAAAGGGTGGGGTGTCCACCGCGCATTTTACTGGAATTCATTAAAGGTTTGAGGTAATTATCAAATATGCTGTTAAAGCTGCCTCTAATTTGTGCATGAATAAAGCCACCAGCTGAGGGACACAATTGAAAATCGGGGATGTTTGTTTGTTTGAAAGTGCGTGTCATTTTGTACTTTGACCCTTTCATATTTTGTGTTCCCCCGGTAGTTCGATCCTGGCCCAAACTTCACTAAACGGAATCCTCTGATTTATCGATCATTACCATATCATTCTAGAAATTGAATTGCTTACCGCTTTGAATTCTTTTGAGGGTACAGTTAAAACTCATTAACTTACTAGAATTATTCGAGTTCGTGGCTGTGGTAAGTTAATGTCATAGTTATGATGCCCTACGCAACAGCATTTACTTGAAAATTCATTGTCCACTAGATAAACAACGAAAGTAAGTCTTGCGTAGGTATGTTCAGTTGTGTGATAGTATTGTGCGTTACAACTACTACTAAGAATACAACAAAGAAAAAGTTTAAATAACGTGACTTGATTTTGTTGCTTTATTTCAATTCAAAGAGTTGCGGGGAGTGGTTACTGTGGCACTGAATGACTTTACCGTATCAAAAACTCGGCTATATTTTAGTAGCTTGAATGTTAGAAGTTAAAATCAATCTTTTAACAATTGTAGTGTTAGGCTCGCTCGCCATTTGTGCTGAAACACACCACTAGTCTACATAACTAGTGATATGCTTGAGCACAAATGGCGAGCGAGCCTAAAGACTGTGCTATTTTTATATGAATGATTTTGACTTCTAACACTGAAGCTACTGAAAATAAGGTCCAGTTTTTAAATTTCGCATACATGGTAAAGGGATTTCAGTGCCATAGTAACAACTCTCTGCAACTGCTTGAATTGAAGGGAAAAAACAACAACAAAACAATACACGTTATTTCTTTGTGATATTGTTTAGCTAAGTAGTGTAACACACAATGCTTTGACACAACTGGAGATGCACCTACACAGACTTACCTTCGGTGTGGTCTAGTGGACAATGTATTTTCAAGTAAATACTGTTGCGCACGGCTTATAACCATGACAAAGAGTTGACTTACCACCCCCACTAACTCGAATAGAAATGGAAGTCCCTTAAGTTTTCAAGTTTTAACTGCACCCGCAAAAGAATTCAAAACGGTAAACAATTCAATTTCTAGGGTGATACGGGTACTGATCGCTAAACCAGAGAATTCTGTTTAGTGCAATTTGGGACGGGGTCGACCACATAGCTAACATAAAAACGCTAGGGTCAAAGTACAAAAATGCCTTACGTACGTCCATACATATATACAAATAAACTAGTGATGTGCTTGAGCACAAATAAAGACTATATGAATGATTTTGATTCTAACACTGAAGCTACTGAAAATAAGGTCGAGCTTTTAAATTATGCATACACTGTAAAGGGATTTCAGTACCATAGTAACAACTCGCTGCAACTGTTTGAATTGAAGGAAAAAACAACAACAAAACAATACACGTTATTTAAACGTTTTCTTTGTGATATTCTTTGTAAAGCACAATGCTTTGACACAACTGGACATACACCTACATAAGACTTACCTTCGCGGTTAGTCTAGTGGACAAAGAGCTCATTGACTTACTACAGCCACTAACTCGAATAGAAATGGAAGTCCCTTAAGTTTCAAGTTTTAACTAGGGCGATACGGTACTAATCGATAAACCAGAGGATTCTGTTTAGTGCAATTTGGGACGGGGTCGAACGCCGAGCGAACACAAAAATACGCGAGGGTCAAAGTACAAAATGACATGCGTACGTCCAAACATACTGATAAACAAACATCCCCGATTTTCAATTGTGTTACCCCTGTAAGTGTCTCGCTCGCCAAATAATAGTAAGGAACGTAAGTTGCCCATTCACATATGTTAGTCTCCGAAACGGACCCTTTACCTAACACCCCCATGTGCTGTCATCAAACTGATGCAGCTGCTGTGATATTTGCAGCAGCCAGTGTGTCTGTGGAAAATGTGATACTGTCATAAGACCATTCTAGTTGGTTTATATTTTTGTTTATTGTATTTATTTACCTTTTTTGGTTGACTATCATGAATGTTGGATATAATAAATACATGATTGTGAAGTTTATGATACCTGATTTTGTTGCGAGAAACATTAAAAAAATATAAAACGACAGCCAGCGTGATGATAAGAAATATATGATGTACAAAGTAAAATGTGTTATGAAAAAACAACAAACAATAATAGTTGAAATAATTTTGTCTAATATTGTCTTGGAAAGTTCTCGATTATCCATTTTTTCAGGTCTTGCAAAGATAGTGTTCATTAAGTTAGGTTTCATTTTTGAGAATGATCTGTGTGAATGAGAGGTACTAAATACATTCACATCCTTCAACTGATCCACAATCTTACTCAGGTCTTTCAGAAATGACCTCTTACTGTGACTCCCGCTCATTTCTGATACTCCCAGTCTGTCAAAATTGCCCTGAACAGTTACAATTTTACTCACGCACCTTCCAATTCTTGTTATGGCCTGTTTAGTCTTGTTAGCTCCAAGTTCATAAAAGGCTGTCTTAACTACGCGATTGAGGTGCTCCATGTGGAGATCGCAGCTAATATTTCTCCCAGGTAGTCCTGTACATTAATAAAACGACTCCATTTTATTAGCTTAGCCAGATTAGGAGGCCATGTAACAAAACATTGAGTGAGAAGTGTGAGAACTTCTTTGGCATAGTTAGTATGTTTAGTAGCTCTGAACAAAAGCAAAAAAATACTTCCACAAGCGAAGTACACGATCTCCGTCTCCCTCCTTAATGGCATCTGTCCAGGCCTGCAAGGATGCCTGGAGTCTTAATCCACGCGCCAGCCCAAGTCCTCGTCCTCGTCGTTCATCGCAAGTCGTCGATCTCGATTAAACTCGTTGCCATGAACTTGTTTATAAATGCATGCATTGTATTATTTTTCCTTAGTTACTCATTAACTCATTTTTTCCTGTATTGACTCTATTTGGTCTTTGTTTCTTATATTAAACTATAGTATGTCCAAGTTGAGTTGGCACGACCGCAAGCGCGGTAATTGAGGAATGCATTTAGTACTTTACCGGAAGCAATTTAGTCATGTGAATCCAAGTCAATTAAGCGCGCAAACGTCAACGTTGCACGTGAAAAAGGGGCGGTAGCACAGGTGCGCATTAATACTGTAACTATTGAAAGAAAGAAATTTAGTGAAGTTTATGGAGTTTTTCGGGCGCTGTACAGCTCATCTCGTCTGTTTTCAATGATATTTGTTTCTTATGCGCAGATAATGTATAGCAGATGGAAAACGCAAACTGGTGGGAGTTCTTCTAAAGAGACAGGATTAATATCAGTGGATTCTACCTACTGTGTCCCAAGAAATATTCTGATGTTCACAGGATTCAGCAGTACAGCACTGTAAACTTGTAGCTAAAGTTACTAGACTTTCATGTTAAATAAAATTATCAATTCTTTCATTTATTTATAATAAGGTATATGAAAATTGATGAAAATGATAGAATTTTAGTACACATACAAAAAATAGTTGTGATCCGAGTTGAAGGTGGAGTTCTGCCTGAGTTGGTCCTAATTCTTACAATAAACGGCATCTATAATAGTGAAGAAAAGGAATTGGCATAAACACGGCTTTGACAAGCACACAATTTAACGGCAAACAGCGTAAGTGTGGCTGTATCACAAGTTGATAGCTAAATGATAGCTATATCACTGAAATATATTGGCTATATGGCATTTGTTATTGAACAGGTAGACAAATAATCATACCAACATCCTATCAGGTGGTCCCGTACCCTCTGCAACAACAGAACACTCTGTCTATCCTGTTTCCACACTCGCAACCTAAGCTAATCGCGATATAAAGCTAGAAACACAGCAATCTGAGAAGAAGCCGCCCATTGTTTACAAAATTCTTAATGAAGACAGTCCGCGTGATAAATTGAGCCATACCGCGTGACTAAAAGCGGGCGCGTTTTGAGCGGGAAACCTGTGGTTTTTTCTATTCCCATAGACTTTTGTATTGAGTTTTGGAATAGCACTTTCTCTCCGGTTTTGGAGTTTACTGAGGGAATATTTTTAACCGCTTCGGCGCGAGCTTTCCAATGGTGCAAACCCCGGATGCGTAGCTGCTTCCGTTCTAAAGTTATTCAAGTTTTTCTTGCGGCCAACTCAACTTGGACGTACTATAAATTGTGATTGTTGGAACTTGGCTGTATCTAGTCATTGGGCTAAGCGGCGGGATTCCAGAGATAATCAGATACAAAGTACAGAGCGTCTGTGGGCCTTACAACCCCACTGCTCTCTCATACAGCAAGACGTCTCTCTGGCAGGACGTGAGCGTCCATTTTTGGTCCTTCGAGCCGGATACATTCTCCGAATTTTCGAACAACAGAACCAGACCTACCTCACCTCTGTCGTCGTTCTCTTCAGGAACTACCTGGAATTCACGGCTAGAGCTCTTCAACGGTTACAGCACTCATTTTGTCAAGTACTCTTTGTGGAGTCTGTGAGGTTGCTCTGTCATATTATTTTATCTATTGTGAACATCGTTTTACTCATCCTATCTTCATTGATCGCAAGGAGCACTTCATTATTTCATACGGTCTTTCATTCAGTCACCTCATTTTCAATTGTTTTACTTACTTTTACTCCTTTACAACAATTAGGTATTATTCAGTCATGTCCATTGACTATGAAGCTGTCTATGCCGACATCACCGATATTACGGTCCTCAAGCAAAAGAGGAGAGCCTGACGCAGTACAATTACTCGTCAGGAGCAGACTTTGTCCAATTATTCAAAGACTCCTCTTTCAGACATAAAACAAGCAGAAGTTACTAGTAAGCTGTACAAACTTAGAGATTTAGTTAATGATCATGAGGATAGAATTGATGATTTAATTCCAATTGGGGAGGAAAATACCGAGTTAGATATGGATAGTCAATTGTTACTTAAACATTCCAAAATACTTGATGATTATGAATGTTTGTACAATTAGCTTCAAGCTTGGTGTTCTGGTTGTCGTATTAGACATGATTCAGACATCCTGCTAATCCTCACTCAATTCTGAAGTTTGCCGAGACTCTTATGATAAGCTGAAAATAGAATACAAAGACTTTCTTACTTCAGCTCATTCTTATCTTAGCTGTCCTGATATTAGCAAATTAGTCGACAGTGTAGATGTTCTTATGAAGAAACTATTAGACAAAGCCTCTACTGACTTTGAACCTATGGCAACTCTTTCTTCAGGAATCTCAGCTAGTACAACAAATGAATCATGCTATTCCTTATCATCAAAGCAGGCTTAAGCTGGATCTTCCTACTTTTTCAGGCGATGTCCTCGATTGGCGTGAATTTTGGTCGATTTTCTCTGCTCGACTTAGCAGAGAAACTAGCTTATCCGAACATGAAAAGATCAGCTGTTTAGAGAATGCTATGATAAAGGGACTAAGGCTATTGTGCGTGTTCACAGCATTTCTGGCTCTTATAGTGAGTGTGTGGCGGCACTTCGGGAGCGCTACGATCGCAACAAGATAGTGTATAGACATCACGTTCAGAAGCTGACTCAATTAAAGCCCATTCAAGATACTTATGAGAGTTTATGCCAGACTATTCATGATTTGACTCGCCATACTAGTGGCATGAAGTCTTGTGATGGCGCAACATATGAACAGCTCATTGTAGCAATGATAGAACCTCTCCTTCCTACCGTTCTTATTAAACTTTGGTCAGACTTTACCTCTGATTCTATTGCCCAACCTACTCTTTCTGATTTGCTCAAGTTCTTCAAACGTCGTTCTCAGGCTGTTGAAGCTGTAGCTTCACCAAAGACTGTAACTCAATCACAAGCTCCTACAAAAAATATTGCTACCACCTCTCGTTTTTCTCAAAAACCAAAAGCTTTGCATGTTCGCGGTCAGAATCAAGAGCACTGTCCTTGCTGTGACTCTTCACATTCAATATATCAATGCTCACAATTTAAAAGCCTTACAGCAGATAAAAGATACAACTTCGCTAGGCGACACCGCTTGTGTTTCAATTGTCTAAGTAAAACGCATTCCATAGAAGATTGCTATAGCAAAATCACTTGCAAAGAATGTGGTCGTAAGCATCACAGTCTCTTACATAGAACGCCTAATAATCACGCATCTAAAAGTGCAGTGATGTGCTTGAGCACAAATGGCGAGCGAGTCTAAAAACTATACTATTTTTATATGAATGATTTTGACTTCTAACACTGAAGCTACTGAAAATAAGGTCCAGTTTTTAAATTTCCCATACACGGTAAAGGGATTTCTAACAACTCTCTGCAACTGCTTGAATTGAAGGGAAAAAACAACATCAAAACAATACACGTTTTTTAAAAGTTTTCTTTGTGATATTCTTTAGCTACCTAAGTAGTGGTTGTAACACACAATGCTTTGACACAACTGGACATGCACCTACACAGACTTACCTGCGCAGTAGTCTAGTGGACAATGTATTTTCAAGTAAATACTGTAGCGCACGGCTTATAACCATGACAAAGAGCTCATTGACTTACCACCGCCACTAACTCAAATAGAATGGAAGTCCCTTAAGTTTTCAAGTTTTAACTGCACCCACAAAAGAATTCAAAACGGTGGGTACTGATCGATAAGCCAGAGGATTCTGTTTAGTGCAATTTGGGACGGTGTCGACCACAAAACTAACACAAAAACGCGAAGGTCAAAGTACAAAATGACATACGTACGTCCAAACATATAATATACAAACAAATAAACAAACATCCCCGATTTTCAATTGTGTTACCCCTGTAAGTGTCTCGCTCGCTCGCCAATTAACTCTGCTGGCACAGCTGTTCCTCCTGTTGCTTCCACTAGAAACGCCTAACAGTCAGGCATCTAATAGTGTAGCTACTAACTCTGCCGACACAGCTGTACCTCCTGTTGCTCCCACTGGATCCAGTACCTCATTTTACCAGCGAACTTCCGATACATTTCCTACCTGCTACTGCTTTCATGCCATCTACTGCTCTTGCTACTGTTTCAGTTCCAGGAAGGCAATGCAAGGCTAGAGTCCTCATGGACACTGGTTCAGGTATAACTCTAATCTCAAATAGATTAGCACAATCTCTCAAAGCGAAGAAGCAACGTTCTGTTCACGAGATTACAGGTCTCAACGGGACTAAATGGGTCACTTCAAAGAATGAAGTCTTTTGTATATTGAGCTCAGCCAATGAGACGGGAGGTGAAGAAGTAGTTATAAGAGCTCATGTAGTTGACCAGATCACCTCAGACTATGCCCTTCAAGACTTGAGTAGCATCAGATCCTTACCCTTCTTACAGGGAAAACAACTTGCCGACCCTGAATTCGGCAAATCTGGTCTAATTGACATAGCTGATACCAATCGGTGTATTTATGACCAATCTGAGTCAACTTCTGACCGTTCATTCCGTACGTGGAATTCAGTGTTTGGATGGATTGTTGGAGGTCAAACGTCTAACCCTTGTGTATACTCACCCTGCATGAACCTCACGTCTTCTGACACAAGAGCAGACGAAATCCTGCAGGGTGTCAAGAAGAGGTTCCTAATGAGCCTACACTACGACAAGAAGACAAAATTGCACTTGAATATTTTCAAAGCTCTACAACTAGAGATTCTAAAGGACGATATTCAGTGAGCTTGCCTAAAAAGACCCCTTCCATCTCTCTTGGTGAATCCAGAAGCCTTGCTTTAAAACGATACCAGCAGAACAAGAAGTCTCTTATGAAGAAGAATCAGTGGCAAGCATTTCATTTGGGTTTGGATGAGTATCGAGTTCTAGGACATGCTGAACTTGTACCAAAAGCCGATTTACTACAACCAAAAGGCGAGGTTTTCTACCTTCCTACACACGGACTGATCAAAGAAAGCAGTTCAACAACAAAGCTACGCATTGTTTTCGATGGTTCAGCTGTCTCTTCCAACTGACGTTCACTCAACGAAATCTTACCACAGGGTCCTTCTTTATATCCTCTCCTTTCAACTGTCATAGCTCAGTTTCGAATGCACAAGATAGGAATGTCAGCTGATATATCGAAAATGTTTCGGGAAATCGGACTGGCAGAACCTGACAGAGACCTTCATCGTTTCTTGCACGAGAACTCAGACGGCCAAATTCAGGATTGGCGAATGTGCCGAGTTACTTTCGGTATTACGTCCTCCCCTTTCTTAGCTTCTAAAGCTCTACTACAGGTAGCTGAAGACCACAAGAATACATTTCCCAAGGCAGCCCAAGTTGTTAATCAATCCTTTTATGTTGATGACTGTCTCACTGGGGCTGACAGTCTCACTGAAGCTAAACAGCTGAGAAGTGATCTCAATTCACTTTTATCCTTGGCTTGTTTCACACTTAGAAAGTTGAGATCTAACTCACCTGAATTACTTTCTGAACTCCCTTTGGAACTCAAAGAAGTTGACAATTCTAACCTTATGATTTCTCTTCTGAATGCTCTAAAACTTTAGGATACATTGGAATATGTACTGACACTCTTCATGTTCACACACCTACTCTCAATGACATTACTATTCCAACAAAGCGTCAGTTAGCCTCAGTTGTTGGAAATACTTTTGACGTTATGGGATGGTATTCTCCAGCAACAGTTCTGATTAAAATTTTGCTCCAACAAATTTGGAAAGCAAAGATAGGCTGGGACGATCTATTGCCACCTGTATTTCTTCCGTGTGGGAGAATTGGAGTAGAAATCTACACCTCATTACTCAACATCCTGTACCTAGAAGCTACTCAAGTAGTGACTCACCAGTAATACAGAGACAACTACACGGCTATTGTGATGCTTCTCAGGCTGCCTATGGAGCTGCTGTCTACCTTCGCTTGCTTCATCAAAATTCTACAGTCACTGTTACTTTGGTTACTTAAAAAACTAAGGTGGCTCCACTTAATGGCAGCACTATACCTAGGCTTGAACTCTGTGGTTCTCTTCTACTAGCTCGACTCATTCACCAGGTTTCAAAGGATCTAGACATTTCTATGTCCATATTCACATGGTGTGACTCATCTGCTGTTCTTGGTTGGCTGAATATGTCACCAACCCGCTTGAAAGTTTATGTAGCAAATCGAGTTTTAGAGACCACAAAACTGGTACCTGCTGAACACTGGAGATATGTCTCTACAAAAGCAAATCCAGCAGATCTTGCTTCAAGAAGTCTACACATTCAGCAGCTCATGGATTGTTCTTTGTGGTGGCAAGGACCAGAGTGGTTACTTCAACCTCCTGAAGATTGGCACAGGAGACCTGACATTAATTTGAGTCGAGAGCTCCCTGAACTCAAGTCCACAGTACTACTTATACAACAACCTGCTCCAGACTTTGATCTTTGGGATAGATTTTCTTCTTTCCATACATTAGTAACTATTGTTGCATTGTAGACGTTTTATCACAAATACTCGCAAAATCAACGTCATCAAAGAAAATCGGTTGACATTCCCAGAAATAACTTCTGCCAAGAATTTGCTCATTTAACTTCTCAATCACAATCATATCACTCTGAAATATATCATCTCTCTCATGGCAAACCTATTTCCACAAAGTCATCCATTCATTCATTACAACCTCTCATAGGTCAAGATGGTTTATTACGGGTTGGTGGGAGGTTAAATCATGCTACTATTAGTAATCATTATCGAACTGCAGCAATCGAATGTGGCCCCTAGCAAGAGTGCTAGAAGTTCACCCTGGAGCTGACGGTCTCGTAAGGGTAGCTACGGTTCTTTGTGATGGAAAGAAGTACAGAAGGACAATAGAGAAATTGGTTCCTCTTCTTCGGATGTCTGATGGATATTTTCCTACCCGGGAGTGTGTCCAGGCCTGCAAGGATGCCTGGAGTCTTAATCCACGCGCCAGCCCAAATCCTCGTCCTCGTCGTTCATCGCAAGTCGTCGATCTGGATTAAACTCGTTGTCATGAACTTGTTTATAAATGCATGCATTGTATTATTTTTCCTTAGTTACTCATTAACTCATTTTTTCCTGTATTGACTCTATTTGGTCTTTGTTTCTTATATTAAACTAAATTGTGATTGTTGGAACTTGGCTGTATCTAGTCATTGGGCTAAGCGGCGGGATTCCAGAGATAATCAGATACAAAGTCCAGAGCATCTGTGGGCCTTACAACCCCACTGCTCTCTCATACAGCAAGACGTCTCTCTGGCAGGACGTGACCGTCCAGCATCTTTAAAGTTCAAAAACAGCAAACCTAGACTCAGCACTTCTTTTGCGTAACTTTGCACTGTACACGATTCTTTGGTAAATTGTGCTTCAGTACCTATGTCTGATGAGTCACAAAAATCTGTGTGCAAGTCTACATTGGTATCAACTAATCTTGAGGCAATCTTCATAATAATAGATGATCGCACAGATTTGTCTTCCATCCATCAATCTGGAGAGACCATGGAGGAAATTGGCATTCCATTCATATCAGTCATTCCAAGCAACGACATTACAGCTGCTATGATATATCCTGTAAAACAAACTTCCAAGAAATCTTCGTTGGCATTAACGTCATTTTTCACACATTTGGTGACATTCCTTCTATTAATTAAATTTCTTAATTGATATAGGGTGCCTCTCCATCCCAGACTGAGTGATGTATAGTCTTTTCCAAATTACCTAAAAAATAAATGAAATAATTTAAATACAATTATTCTGCATGAATTATACAGGACAGATTAAATTGCTTATATGTAACAGTTTAAAAACTATGCTACCTTAACCATGATGGCATAAAAATTCATTTTGAATATCGTCATTGTCAGCGGGACTGATTATGTTAATTGCTGCAAATAGTCTTCACTATGTCACTTAACTCCTTCACTGGCATAAGCACTTATGGTGCATGTAGTGTAGCTGTTGTAGACGTTGTTGTAGGAGTCATTGAAGTTGATGTATGCGTTAATGTTGATGTATGTGTAGAAGTTGTTGTAGGAGTCATTGAAGTTGATGTATGCGTTAATGTTGATGTATGAGTATAAGTTGTTGTCGTAAGTTGTTTAATTACTAGTCTTGTAAGTTGTTTAATTACTAGTCTTCGTAAAGGAGCATTACCAAGAGCATCCTGCACCTCTGCTTGACTCTGAGGATGACCTCTCACCAGCACCTCCAAGTCACAAACTGTGTGACGATAGCTCCTATTTCCAGGAATCCTGGAGTAGGGTCGTGAGGTGACTTTCCTAAATATAAGGGAAAAATATATAAACAAATGAAAACATAAATTTATTAAATAAATAAATTTAAAATGTAAGTTTTGAAAATATTAGGCCAGACCGAATTGATATGCTGCTGCTCAGGCTAGATACCACAAGAATTGACCTGGGTGAACGGCAAATTTTTTTCCTAGGATGTATGTCTTAATGAAGCTAATCCTTTACCTTCATCATTGGAGTCTGGTGTCAGCTAGGCCCAGCCAAATTATTCTAGGAAATGAAACTTTATTATCAAAATGGCATTATGGGCAACTGGAGAAGAGCAAGATTAAGATGCACATGTCATCTATTTTTTATAACATAGGATACATCATGAGAAGTAGAGGTCGATACAGGATTTACACTACCGAGGGCCAAAAGCTCGAGGAGAGTGTAAATGGCATGCTGACCGTACCGAGTGGTGCAACTGATTTGTACTACGACTCCTTGGCAACAGGAGGTGGTCATGAAATACATTCACTGTGAATTAAGAAATCTAATTGGACTGTTTGAATGCGCTCTGATACAAGTATTGATAGTGTAGTAACCCTGGGCAAAACATGAGCCACTAGTATCCATCTTATAACAACAATTATATTATTCATAATGGATTACATAGAACGGGGGGAGGGGGGGGTTGGAGGAAACTGACAAAAAAATTATCATTATTCCTTGTGTAATTGAACGAGGTATTTGTGGAATAATAAATAAAGAACAAATATATATGGAGAATAATAAGTAAATTAAAAAAAAAATTGTACAATATCATTTTAGTACAATTCAGCTGGCCCAGATACTAACACTCTCACAAAAACATTTTTATTTCCCTTAATTTTCAATAGGAGTTTCAAATTCATATGGATTAAAATACAATTATTTAGGTATTTTATATTAAATTCCCAAGACACTTACTTCAAAATTGCAAAATTACCAGCTTAAAGCATTTGGGGAGTTTAGTTTTTTATAAAAAATGTAATTAAAAATAAGTTAAATAGTATTAAAATATAAAAATTTGGTACAAATCAAATTAATGAGCCATAGATTCAGTCTGCAAATTCTTTAGACACTCGAATTCAATTTACTCTTTTTCTGGCTTAAAAACATCAAAAATATCCTCCATTTATAGGGTCACTTTATCACAGTTGTGACCACAAACCACAATTTTTTTAAACATAATCAATTTCAATATATATTAATTTGTGTGTGTGTGAAGTTTCAGCTTCCTGACATCAATCTAACTGCACCTGTATACATTTAAAGAACAATTAACAGAAAACAGAACTTTCTACTCTTTATGCTGGATGCACTGTATATTTTCTGTTTGCCAACGGATGCTTTGGGGGTAGGGATTGGTTCCTGTTTACACATCCGAGGAGATGGGAAGGACTTACCAGTCGCATTTTACAGCAGACAGTTGCTTAGCCCTGAATTCAATTACACCGTTACAGAGTTATAGGGAAGCTGCAATGAAAATAGCAGTATCAAGCTCTACTGATCTAGCTAGCAACTAGATTAAGGGTGCTGGCACATAGCAACGCTCCCGCGCGGCTTAATTGAGCAATAAACCACGAAACCACCGAGTTGTAGAGGTAGAGGGCGGACCTTAAATACCCGCGCATAGATAAGAGCCTTATACGCGTATAGTTAACTCGGCTTACGGAGGGCGGGGCTAGAAAATTGCACAGCTGCAAAAAAGTGCGAGACAATTGGAATCTATTTTGTACTCCAAGTACAGAAAGGCGGATGATTAGTGTTTCAATTTTGGTACAGCGGCGTAACTTAACAAGGTAATAAAAGTAGTCGTTTTTGTTTTTCGATACAGTATACATTTGTGACGCAACAAGAAAAAAATCACGTAAAAATATGAGTAAACATAAAGCAAAATAGAATTGAACAAAACAAAAACGACAATATTGTAAACAATGAGCTGAAGAAGCGGTGGACGAAATTCTGGCTTCTGTGCGTCCTCCACTATCTCCAATAAGTTCCGTTTATTTTGGGACTTTGAGGCTTCATAACTTCTTTGGTTCAGTGCGTGTGTCAGTCATTCTTGGTAAGTCCACATTTTGCCAGCATGTCTCGTAGATCCGCTTGGCTGCGTGAACCTGCAAGGTATAGAATCGGAGTTATTTTCCGTAGCAACAGCCAATTAACCTTAATTGATTTGTGTGGGCGGAGCGCGTATCCGGTGTGCCAGCACCCTTAAGTAACGAAGGTGAAAAAAATCAGAAGTTTAATCGGACCATGCTAATGAAAGTCCTTTCTTGTATTAGTTACTTGGCTAGACAAGGTTTACCTTTATGTGGCCATAACAATAATATTGAGGGTAATCTTTACCAGCTCTTGCTTCTTCAAGCTGAAGATAATGATCACATGAAAGAGTGGGTATTGAAGAAGGAGTATATTTCTCCTCTTATAGTAAATGAAATTTTGCTTAAATGGGTCAAGGAGGGCTCCGCGAAATTTTAGCAGATATTGGATCTTCCACATGGTTCTCTCGGATTGCTGACGAAGCTACTGATATTTCCCACAATGAACAGCTATCTCTATCAATAAGGTGGGTTGACAGTCATTACACAATCCATGAAGATTCACTTGACCTATTACAGTTAGAGAATACAAAAGCAAGTACTATAGTGTTATTGGGGACATCCTATTTCGTTGTTCACTGCCCATTACTCAGTGTAGAGGCCAAGCATTTGATGGAGCATCAAATATGAGTGGAGTTCGCAATGGGGTTCAAGCTCTTGTCAAGAAAGATGCTGATCAAGCTCTTTACGTCCATTGTTAGCTCATAGCTTAAACTTGTAGCTAATAAAGTTTTCCCCCCAAAAAGGCAAGCTCTTTTTGACCTGCTGCGAAAAGAAGTTGCTATACGAACAGACAAGGGACTTGAAAATGTACATGTGGCCCAGTATATGCTGGAAATACGTGATGGACTAGATCGTGGAAGCATAATTACTGGTATCAAAGGGCGTATTGTCCCCTTCGCGAAATGTCCCCCCAGACACTGTAACCTAGGGTAGACTGTCCTCCAGGCATTTCACTCTAGGATGTGGTGTTCCCCCAGACACTGTACCCTAGTCAGGCCCGTAGCCTGAGGTTCCATTGGGGGGTTCGGATTTTAAGACGCAATAAGCCACACTTACTTTTGTTTCCTCGTTAATTCTTCTACAATACTAAAAAACGAAAGATAAGTGCACTAAAGCTTATAATTTGTTCTAGGTATTCTACTTCAAAACTATAATTCATTAAACATTGTTGATATTAGAGAGAAAATCGGTATTATTCTAGTGTAACCAGGCATCTAACCACTACGGTGAGCTGTATATAAACAGTGCAACATTAATTCGCCTTACTACAAGTTATTTAATAGTACGGCGTGTGAACTGCCCGTTCAAAATGTATTGGAAAAATCGCTATAAATGAGTGAAATAGCACTGGACAAAGTGAAATGTCACGGTAGCTTAAGTAAGAGTGAGTGCGCAAACATGCAGCTCTAGCCTTGAAAATGTACATTTGCAGTTTCTAGTTGGAGACAACGTCATTCTTTAGCGCAGAAGCTATACCCCTAATAGACAGTTTTTTTTTCAACAGATTAGGAGGAGCCATCGATTAAAGCAAAGTTCAAGAGAAAGTTTATCCTGAAGTACAGAGATAGTGACTGCACTATACATAGTAGCCACACTGTAAATGATCTTTAGCTTACTGTAGTCTTGTGCAGCTTTTATAAAGCTGGCCTACTATTAGTGTGTGAACCGTGCTATTCGTGATTAATAGCACTAACAACGCGATTAAAATAACACGAGGCAAATCCGCCAACAGCTTTGCGAGCGCTACTGACCCTTAATAGCACAGGTTACCCGTGCTATCACTCGCTAGTAGTATGCCAGTGTTTTTTTAAAAATCATTTGCAGTGTAGCTACACTAGATAGTGCACTTACTGTCTGTATATTTGAGGTTTAACTTTCTCAGACACTTACGACGGCTCCCTTTCTAATCTGTTGAAAAAAATCCGTTGCTTGTGCTGCTATTAATATCGAATCGCACGCCTGCCGGTGCTATTGCTCTTACTAAAGGGCATTAGGTTACACTTTATAAAGAATAGATGTAACGTAGCAAGCTTTACTCATGCCGATCTGAGAGCGAAATTTTGTATCCAAGGAGCTGAATGTTTATTACGTCACCTGGACTCAGACTAGGCCAGAAAAACAGCAGATAATTCAAGCTCAGGTTCAGCACGATTGAACAGATGACTATATTCCAGAAGTTATATGTGGGGTGTGGCTAAAATATTTACTTCCGGTCACTCTAAAGGGGGGTTCGACCGAACCCCTCGAACCCCCCCTGGCTACGGGTATGTGTCACTAAAGTGAATGTTCAGAGTGCTAAAGACTGATGTGCTCAATTCTTCTCTTCGTTCCATTTCAGCGAGAAGAATTGGAAAATCGAATGTGAATCGTTGTGTGCCACTAGAACTATATGAGGAAAAAACATATCAAAAGTTCTAGTAGTATTTTTAATAAATAGTACCTGGATAGTGTACTTCATGTGTAGCTTGGTTATACACTTCTGACAGCTGTAGCAACCCACTCTAAAAAATTTGGCAGAACTGCTGAGAGAGGCTTCTCCCGTCTCAATAGAGCTGTTGCAATCCCATTGAGCCTGGAAACTATAATCGCATAAATAATTTTTAATTTTAGTAATAATTAGCAAATAAATTTTACCAGAAACAGATATATTGTGTCCCGATCTCACGAGACTTGAAAAACAAGGATTACTCAGTGAAACTGGGGATTCACTACTTTGGCTGCTATTTCAGTAATGTGTTCCGATATACATTGAGACCGGTAGTCTCACAATCATAAATAATAGTGAGAAATTTCGTGTGGTCTACATCACATTCATTGTTTGTAGTTGCTGGATACTGGTATCCATGTTCTACATCAGGCAGGTCATCTTTCGTAGGTCCATCTGTTACACATGTTGTTGCTTCATCCTCTCCTCGTCCATTGCCAACATATACTCCCAAACAGCAACCAGCTTCTGTTAGCTGTACTACATAGCCCCATGTCGTGCCTTCTTTGCTCTCTTTTGTAAATTTCTACAATATAATCGAAATATGTCATTAATTTCTTAATAGAGCACACTGAATATGCGGCAATCTGAATTTTATTTTGCTCAATGCATTTAGGTATTTAAAGGAATGCCTCACAATTTTTACCATATTTTTATATTTCGTCATTGAATCGCACCTCTTGTGAAGATGTTCTTTGGCCGATCGTTTCGCTTTGTCTTTCTCCCACTTCTCTTGTGCATTCAACATTGAAGGTAACGCAGTGGCAGGGATATCCATACCCATTTGTGCCAAGCAAAATATCTTACACACAGGGCCTAAATTCTAAATGTAACAAAATTTTGCATTGAATTTTTACCACCACTATAAACATATTTTGAGGGTGTGCATGCTAATATTTTCCTTATGACAAATTGCCATGTTTGTTTTGCATGTATAATGCAGATGCTCAAGATCAGTTCTTTTGTCTCGATACATGAGTGCAAGACCATGAAAGCCTTCCATTAGTGGTCATCCTTCCATGATCTGAAACATAATCTTGTGGGCAAGCAGACATGTCATGAATGAGGTTCTTGAATGCTGCAACTTGAGCTTTGGCACGTAAATCCTTGCTCTGTCTTGTATGGTGTTCCTTCTGGCTGGAACTAAGTGAAATAAATGATAGATAGAAAAAAAATTATAAATACATAATTGTAAATTTTACTGTTTTCACCGATATAATCTATTGGTAGCGCATGCACTGTAAATACAAAAGTACAAAACATGCCAAATTTAATCTCAATATGTGCACCATATATGGCAAGGACAACACACTATATTTGGTGTGAACACCAGATATGGTGTGTTGCACCTATACTGTATTGTGATGTGCATTTTCGACCATATTTAGTGTGGTTTGCCCACTTTCATATTTACAGTGTGATAGTGAGTTTAGTATAGTCCTGTATCTGTGTGTTGTGACTATTCATGAATTGTTGTTATAAGATAGATTATATTCTATGTAAAGCACATCATATTAATATAAGGTGTGATAAACGTGTGTAGTCAATACTGGTTGATGATGTTGAAAAATGAAAATGTAGTAGATGCATAAAATTTTTTTATTTTTTATCATACCTTGTCGTGAAGGCACCAGGTTGAGCTGTGGTCATTATCACAGTAATGGTTGATGATGTTCACGATGCCTTCGGAGAACGTCTTGAGTATGTCATCAGATGACTGGACCTTATCAGATGCAATGACGTTGCTGAGGGATGCTTTGCAGTGATTCAGTGAACAGAATGTGAGAATGCCTTCAGGAAAGAACTTGCAGTATGTTGCGTTTACTGAAGAATCTTTATCAGCCACCAGATCCTTCATTGTAAAGCCATCCTCCTTAGCTGTCCTCAGCAACTCATCCAGCATATCCGCCTCAGCTGCAGCTGACGTTTCTTCCCAGTTGTGACCAGCTCCTCGTTTGGTACCATGTGAAAATTATGCCACCTTTCCACTGTGGTAATCATGAAGAGTAGCAGAGGAATTATTAGAATAGTGGCCTCGAGTAATAAAACCCATCGTATGCTGCTATCCACTCCTTGGTATCACCTCTATATTTGACGTCTTGTCGTACCTGATCACTTGACCACTTCGCTAGGTCACTCACATGAACCTCCAGCTTCTTCAATATTCTATGACATTGTTCAGGGGAACACGCTGGGAAACCAAGCGCACCACTCAGTCATTCATATTGAGCACGAAGATGTCCATTCATTAGAAATGTAACTAATAGTACTGTTTCCAGGAGCAGTGAAAATTATGGATGTGCAAGTCATCTGAATAACTAAAACCAACAGTACCTTGGGATACAACTAAAATGCCTTTTAAATAGAGCCTATTTTAGCAGAACCTGTAGAATGCTTAATATAAAGCATATGTTTGTACCATTTACAATACCAGGAGGAAAACTGCAGCTATTCACTCCCATAACGTGAGCCTTATTCAGTCGCGTAGCCAACTCGCGTAATTCCGGGCGAATCTTGTCAACATCGACAGCAGAAATATTCACTGGCATAGAAAGAAGATCTCAAATGGGGCCACCCCCCCCCCCACACACACACACACCACTTGGAGCTAAACCACACCTATTAACAATACTTACTCTATTAAGTTTTAATCACCATACCATCATCTGGTTGTCAAGTGATAGCTGAGTTAATCCAACTACTGATGCACTTTGATGCAAATGGTGAGCTAGCTAGCTCAAGTATATGATTTTTATCTTTACAATAAAGTATAAAGAGAGAAAACTCAAAGCTAAATCTCAGTAGAAAGATAACAGGAGTATTGCAAGAGGTTACTAGTAGTTTTTCTTCTCCAGTTTATTGGAAGCCCAAAGTTAGTGTCTAGCACCTCACTGAAGTTGAAATTTCAGATGGGTAGGAGCTAGTTGAAAAGAGGGTTGGGGTGTAGAAGGGGTTGAGATTAGCGGCATCCAAAGTATATCTCATGCTGTAATGTTGACATTATAGCTTTATTACTCGTCAGTGTTGTTTCTATTAGTTTTTTCTTTCTGTTGGATTGATGGCTACCTCCAAATTTCAAACGGCTACGCACCATTCCAAATGATTGATGTCATATGCACGATTTAGCTAGCATGCTATGGCAGAGATGTTTTAGTTTTTACTATTTATTTGTAGACTTCCTTGAGCCAATATGTATCAGCGTGATAGCCAACAATTAAATAACAACATATAGTATTGAAATAAATATTAGTTCTCATTGTAAATATTATAACATGAATTAATGATAGTTAATGTTCTTAAGTAGCTAACTCCTAAAGCAAAAAATGCAGTCAATTTGCACAAATACACTTGTGTCAGTGCTACAACACTGCAGTGTTTACACCTAATAATTAACACTGCCTCAAGTGTTACCATAACAATGCATGATTTTACACCTTAACTGTAAGAAAAAGTTAAAGCTATTTTACAAAGTTATATATTATGTAATCTTATTCATATGGTGTGATTAAAGTGACAGCAATATACTTCCTCAATATGTGATGCAAGCAAGCCAGCACAAACAACAGACCGCTAATGAATACTTCATACTTGGATTATTACACTTAAATTAACCCTACTTACTTGCACTAAGTACACTTATTCACACTCTCCGACCCTTTATTAACACTGTCAGTCACAACAATTATTCTGTAAATAACCCTCCTGTCTTGATCTGCAGGACTGAACTTTGTCCCCAGTAAGATTCACTTGAGTGGAATTCACTTACAGTGTCATCACTGTTGTTTCATTTATTTTTTATTCATTTCCTTGTAATTCATCACGCATTATTGTTCATTAGCTATAATATTAAATTATTAACTTTACAATAGTCTTGATGGGTTACTCTAGATGATTTATAATGTATAGTGTTAGCTGTTTCTTACACAATATCAGCATTATACTTTTGTATTGTATCAAAGTCTCATGTATGACAGGTTAAAATGTTTTGAATTTCTATATCGTATGGTAGTATTGTTTCCCGTAATTTCAGTAACATGGATGTGGCACTGTAGCCACATGCATGCATGTGAATTACATATGTGCACTTATAAAATAGATTATACCACTCTTGATACTTAATATATAGACTGTTAATGCATAATGTGGTACTGAGGTTGCATTATTGCAATAAAAGTCCTCGTGCTGTCTGCAACTCTAACTAAGCAGCATGGTTTGCAGAGTTAAAAAAAAGTTTGCAGGCATTTGGAATACTACTGAAACAGGTAGCTAGCTACTCACCCTGTAGTTGAAGCATGAGGCAAAAACATTAGTATTTGTAGGCACCCAATGAATGTGGCATTAATGGTACTGATAAAGTGTGCATGTTATTAAAAGAAAACCTCTACTGCAAATTATTTTGAGGAATGTGGTACTGAGGTTGCATTATTGCAATAACAGTTGAACCATAGCAGTTAGTCCATTCCTGAGCAGTACAGCAAGAGAAGGTTCTGGATCCTCGAGCGCGAGAATTTTTTATTGTAAGTTGACTCCGCCCCCGCCCTATCAGTACGGGTAGTGGTGAGGCACAGCTGCATTTCACTGGCACTAATTTGTATGAGGGGGGCGTGACTTTGTGGTAGATAACGGGCTACTATTCAGCTGGAGTGGCTACTAAAGGCCCTAGGGGTTGCTATGTGAGAGCACCCTTAAAATCTACACTTCATAAAAATTGGCTTTCTAATAATCATAGGTATGGAAATGCCATAGTAATTCTGTTCTTAACTTGTGAGCCAGACTACTACACCAAAATTCAATCTTCTTCACACAACCATTTTTGTTCAACTCTTTTCACTGATGAGACTTGGGAACATTGGTTAACTTGTCTTGCCAACAACTACCCACAATTTAAAGCTCTTGTCCACTTTTTCTTTATTTTTAAATCATAATTAATTGGCTTATTAGTAGGATCAAAGGTAGATGGCTTAGCTGATGGTGTCACTGCTGAGGATGATGGAAGTTTTGTTGAAGAAGATGCTAATGATACACTTGAAAACTAAGATGATTTCCCTGCAGAAGAGAAGAGACGTCTGGTATGTTCCTCAGTAGGTTTGCCAACAATTGTACACAAAGAGTGGGCACCTTTTAGAGATTCCTTACTGAAAAACCTGCAAGTAAATATTGAAATTTGGCCGATCACAAAATATCAAAAAAAATTTTTTTTTGACATTTATTTTACTCCAGCTGGTGACCAAATCTCATGTCAGCTGCTGTTACTATTATTATGGAGTTTTCAGTGTGTACAAAAATTCAATTAAGGGTTCTCACAACTTCTTAAGGTAAGGTCACGAATTTGAGAAATTCAATTAAAAAAATAAAAGAAAAAAAATGAAGTGAATAGAATAGATGCTATATATTGATATCAAAATATTACCATGGTGAAATATTGAGCTGAAGTTATGTGTCAGGAAACTTTAAGTCAATTTAGGGAAAATGTACATCATTATTACGATATAATTAATAAATGCTGACCTTGCATTATTCTTTATTTTAGTCATAACTAAGCACAAAGTTAGTACATGTTTATATTATTTTAATATTCAAATGTTGAGCTATAAAATATTATTTAGGTATAGGTTGAACTACAAGTAACCCAAATTATCCCCTCCTATGTTAAGTTATATGCCAAAAAGTGAAGACCCTATACCAAATTTGTGCATGTGACAAAACACAGAACTGGAAGCAACTTTTAACTCCATAATGATAAAGGTAGCTGACTCTATTTGGTCAATAGCAGCAGTAAATTCAGAAATAAAATACCTTTTAGCAGTAATTACTACAGAGTAAAGCAGAGCTATGGATAGGCTACAGAAATTGTGGTGATCTGTTGCAATCAATAGAGCACTGGCTGTTCAGCTGATACCGCCATGGCCAGACCTCTTCTTTTTTTTCAAAAGGGGTGTGTTTTCTCTGTTGTGCAAATCACATATTTGTACATTGCAGAGCTGCTGGAGCTTAACTTCTTTTTAGCTAATTATCAAACGGGTGCTCATATATTTTATTTCTAAATTGTCTTCACAAGTTAAGGCCGTTATTCTCTTTATTAAGCCTCAATGCAGTAGCTAGAAAGATGTTACTACCAATTTAAAATTTAGAATGAAGCACTTGTAACACAATGTTTATTAATTACAATTTGTACCTATATAACATGTTCACAGTACATTTAATATAAAATAACCTTGAAAGATACTAGCTTGAATTGATTTTTGCTACTAATGGAGTGCCATACTTCTCATGTCGTGACGTACGTGCATACCCATGACTCTACTGCATTAAGAATTAATTGGACACAGCACTTAGCTTGTTACAATAAACGTTTTCTACTAACAAAAATCAGAATTAGTGACTAATCTATGGAAGTCAATGGTTTTAATTGAATCCCAAAAAGCATGTGAATCTTGTCCATCGACAGCAGAAATATTCACTGGCATAGAAAGAAGATCTCCAATGGGGGCCCCCCACACCACTTGGAGCTAAACCACACCTATTAACAACACTTACTCCATTTAATAACCATACCATCATCTGGTTGTCAAGTGATAGCTGAGTTGATCCAACTACTGATGCACTTTGATGCAAATGGTGAGCTAGCTAGCCCAAGTATATGATTTTTATCTTTACAATAAAGTATTAAGAGAGAAAACTCAAAGCTAAATCTCAGTAGAAAGATAACAGGAGTACTGCAAGAGCTTACTAGTAGTTTTTCTTCTCCAGTTTATTGGAAGCCCAAAGTTAGTGTCTAGCACCTCACTGAAGTTGAAATTTCAGATGGGTAGGAACTAGTTGAAAAGAGGGTTGGGGTGTATATAGAAGGGGTTGAAATTAGCGGCATCCATAGTATAACTCATGCTGGAATGTTGACATTTTAGCTTTATTACTCGTCAGGTGTATTCCAGAAAACATGCTAGCAATTTTTTTAAATTTTTGGAGAAAAGCTATTTGCTGTAGCTATGTAGCTAGTAAGTAAATGAAAAGTGGAGGGAGCCACCACAAAAAAAATGGGTTAACAGCTCCTTTGGTCCAAATTTTGTGGAGAATTCTAGAAATTAAGTTTTAATGTGATTCAAATTGAAATAATAGTAGACAATTTTTTTCTTAAGCTGACTAAATGTGTGGCTGTATCTGTGGCTCTTCAAGAAATCAAGTGTTGTTGAAAGATAGAACAGTTATCAGATCTCACCCAAACTTATGGTGTGTTAAGAGATTGTGACTGAACGTTATTTTGGGGTGTATAGTACACCCTATAGGCATGCTATAGCCAGTGTAACAGGAGCACACCATATTTTACAGTGCACCACAATTAAAAATAAATACGGGTTAACTGTTTCTTTCATCTTTTCTCCTATTCCTCTGAATTTTTTAAATGCATTTGCAATTTAGAATTGTTAGTTGATCAAAGTAAAGGACAATTCATGTGTCTAGGTGTGTTACAAAAATAGTATCCTTCTTTCAATGTGGAATAAAGCCATCATGAAGAAAGCTGCAAATATGTACCAGGTCATATTTTTATTGTTTGGTTTAATAAAAACTTGAGGATTTTACATTTGCTGTATTTACATTGTGTGATTACAATTGCTACTTTTATACTAGAATTGCGCAATTTCCTTTACCTATAACAGTTAGTATTATTTTGTTGTTAAAATTGAATTAAAATTATTTATATGTACTTATTTCCTTGTAGTTTTAGTCTGATTTTTATAAACTGTCTTGATGACTTACATGCTGTGTACGAGCAAAAAAACATAAATCGAGTTTTATTGAAAAGAACATTTTTCCGTCTTTTTGCAGTTATTAAGACACTTTCATTACAATAGGTGAAGCAAAAGCTGTAAAGACAATAGTCCAAGTAATGATTGGTGTATAGTTAAGTTAGAAGTTAGAATATGGAAAGATGCTGAATAAAGGCAAAAATAGTTGTATAAAAGAATATACCATATATTTTTCCGTCTTTTCGCAATTATTAAAACACTTTCATTACAATAGGTGTAGCAAAAGCTGTAAAGACAATTGCCCAAGTAGTTATTGGTGTATAGTTCATTTAGGAGTTAGATTATGGTAAGTCATGCAATTCTTGTGCATATAAATGTGAGTCGTAACTATTGCATTACAATAATTTATTCTTAAAAGAATAATAAATCTTCATTTGAAGTATGTATAATTTGAATGCATGTTCCCCGATTATTTATTGGCGAGCGAGCGTAGCGAGCGAGACACTTACAGGGGTAACACAATCGAAAATCGGGGATGTTTGTTTATTTATTGGCGAGCGAGCGAAGCGAGCGAGACACTATCAGGGGTAACTCAATCGAGATTTCGCTATATATATTTATTTATCTGTTTATGGGGTACGTGAGACCTCTGTTTTCGCCCGCGCTTTTAATTACGTAAGTTAGGTAAAGCGTTCACAGCTCCAGTATTTTTCAATTAACAAGCTCTGAGAATCCTTAGTGGCGGTGGTAAGTCAATGCGCTCTTTGTCATGGCTATTAGCCTTGCGCAATAGTATTTTACTTGAAAATACATTGTCCACTAGACTACTGCGAAGGTAAGTCTGTGTAGGTGCATGTTCAGTTGTGTTAAAGCATTGTGTGTTTACAACCACTACTTAGCCAAAGAATAACACAAAGAAAACTTTTAAATAACGTGTATTGTTTTGTTGTAGTTGTTTTCCTTCCAAGCAGTTGCAGAGAGTTGTTACTATGGCGCTGAAATCACTTTACCCTGTATGCTAAATCAGTAAAAAAAAATTGGACCTTATTTTCAGTAGCTTCAGTGTTAGAAGTCAAATCATTCATATAAAAATAGTATAGTCTTTAGGCCTGAAAATACATTGTCCACTAGACTACTGCCAAGGTAAGTCTGTGTAGGTGCATGTCCAGTTGTGTCAAAGCATTGTGTGTGTTACAACACTATTAGCTAAAGAATATCACAAAGAAAACTTTTAATAGCTTCAGTGTTAGAAGTCAAAATCAAGTAGTCTTTAGGCTCGCTCGCCATTTGTGCTCAAGCACACCACTAGTTTATTTATTTATATATATGGACGTACGTATGTCATCGCGTTTTTGTGTTAGTTATGTGGTCGACCCCGTTCCAAATTGCACTAAACAGAATCCTCTGGTTTATCGATCAGTACCCGTATCACCCTAGAAATTGAATTGTTTACCGTTTGAATTCTTTTGCGGGTGCAGTTTTTCTATTAGAGTTAGTGGCGGTGGTAAGTCAATGCGCTCTTTGTCACGGTTATAAGCCGCGCGCAACAGTATTTACTTGAAAATACATTGTCCACTAGACTACTGCGAAGGTAAGTCTGTGTAGGTGCATGTCCAGTTGTGTCAAAGCATTATGTGTTACAACCACTACTTAGCTAAAGAATATCACAAAGAAAACTTTTAAATAACGTGTATTGTTTTGTTGTTGTTTTTTTCCTTCAATTCAAGCAGTTGCAGAGAGTTGTTACTATGGCACTGAAATCCCTTTACCCTGCTTCAGTGTTAGAAGTCAAAATCATTCATATAAAAATAGTATAGTCTTTAGGCTCGCTCGCCATTTGTGCTCAAGCACATCACTAGTAATAGTTAAATGTGTGTTTGTATATCTGTACAATGCACAGGCATTATAATAAGGTCAAGGAATAAATAATACAATTAATTAAAATTCACAATCCATAATTGATAGTAAACCCTTTTATGAGAAGATACATTTTTCTTGAATTAAGAATAACTTGGAGCCTATGTTTCCAGGTAATTTGCCACTTCTGCAAGGAAGATGTCCGATTAGTACTGAATATTTTGCAAATTACAATTTCTTAGTAGTTAGCTCTCACATCTAACAAACTTTACCTATCTAACAGCAATGACAAAAGTCCACATAGTGTTTAAAACGGTTTCTTTAATGACCTGAATGTTAGACAGGTGGCAAGGGTGCATAGTAAGGACTCTATTCCAGACTCCCATAATGCTGGTGATTTGTAGTTATGCTTAATTAACAGTATAATACATTCACCTCTTGGTGAAGAGTACATTGTGGGCATGGTTTCTACCAGGTGTTAGATAGAACATGTCTCTAAGTTTTGTAGGAGGAATATTTCATGCAATGTGATAGAACAAGAAGGAAATTGAGAAAGTTCCTAATTCCATTAAATGAATATACATTAGTCTGCAAGCAGCATTTAACAATAGAATCTCTTTTGCTTTTTGGGCTTGCCACAAGAAACTGGAATAGCACAAAAAGTTTGAAAGTGTTTACTTTTTTATGTTTTTATTACCCACTCCTGCACGAGTTTAACTAAGTTCTTTCTGTCACAACTGTATGTTACTTGAGGTCTTGTCGTATTCTTTTCTGACAATTTAGTCCCGATCTTAGTATATATTATTACTCCCTTTTAGCTAACTCCTCTAATGCTATTCAATTGAAAGGTTTCAATGAGTTTGTCTGTGCTATCAGATATTATTGCTACGTAAAAAAAAAAAAATTATTGCAAAGCTAAAATATTGCACCAGAATCTAGGTTAGGTGATTGAGTGACTGCTCTATGTGTATTGAGAACAGTAACAGTAGTGTCATTTTTTAGTGAATTAGATGCTGTTGTGAGTGTAGAAGAAAGAATTAAACACAAGTGTGCTAGCTTCAAGCAATCTGTAGAATTATTCTCATTAATAACCAACATATTGGATGTGCAGGACCTCTATGAGCCATTATATGGCTGCTACTGAGACCAATTCACAGAAATATATTTGACTAGCATGCGTGTATTTCCAAAGAGTTGTTAAATTAGCATGTGGATTTTCACTCTTATGGATGGCGAATTTATGATTCTACAATTTTAGTACACATCAACTGGTTTCATTGTTTCCTACCAGGTGTTAGATTGAATAAGTCTCTTAAGTTTTTGAAGGAGGAACATTTCATGCTGTGAGATAGAGCAAGCAGGTAAATGAGAAAGTTCCTAATTCCATTAAAAGAATATAATATATATATATCATAATATATATGTAATTATATAGTCTGCAAGCAACATTAAACAATAGAATTGTTTAATTTTATTTTATTATTTTCAGCAATTTAAAGTTTGACAAACATTATTCTAGTCATCAGTATAATAACTCTAGCATAAAGTTTTGTAATCACTTAAGTGCATGAAATTATAAATGGTGTTATTTACTCATTAAACTATATAGTGTATTTATTTCAATATTATATAAATATCATTAGGTTAATTTTGTTGAAGCACTTCAAATAGCTACTGTAAGACTAGACCAAGATACACTTTGTTTGGCTGGTTACATTTAATCATCTTCCAAGATCATAAACATGGCCCTACTTTGCTTGAAGTTTTCCAATTTGTGAACCAATTTTTTGATATGCCATTCGCCCCACGTATCAGACTATCTGTCTCAAACTCCAATTCAGTTTAACACATGTATAGTAATAATAAATGATATGAGATACATGAATTATTTTATAATAATTCACTCTACTCTAATTCAAGCATTATGAACAACTAATTCTAACATTGTCTCATTAGTCCAATCTAAAAATCAAAGTAATAACTATTCTACAAACACCAGCTACATTGTAGTGTTCAATCAATGAGATTCACAATAGGTCAACCTCGCGTGAACCGGTATAGGCGGCATCGACACCTTCTTCGAAGAAGTCCAGAGCGACATATCCACCTTCTCCCAATGAACCTACAGGATCTACTGGATATATTTACACAGACAAACCAGATGCACCTCCTTCTTCTTCTTATTCTTGATTGCATTTCTGAATTTTCATCTTCTTCACTTTCAGCAAGATCATCATTTTCACTTTCAGCCAGACCACCTTCATAATCACTGAAATCTTCGACCTCTGCTTCTTCGCTGTCTTGATCTTCATCCTCATCATCCTTAATATCTTGGAGATCTGCTTCTTCCTCTGCATCAATGAAGTCTTCAGGGTTTATCTTCTCAATCTTCTTATCTGGTGCATCAGCTACCTCATTCTGAATTGTGTCAGCAGGTAGAGATACACCAATGTGGAGTAAGGCCACCATCAAGAAAGCTGCAAATATGTACCTGGCCATTTTCTTTAAATTATTTTGTCAGTCCACCTTTTAAAGTACCTAAGGGCTTTAAAACTTTACATTTGGTGATTACAAATGCCATATTTATACTAAAATTGTGCAACTTCCTTAATCTCACAGTTTGTAATTCTTTAGCGTCACAGTTGTCAAAATAAATTAAATGTTTAGAACTAAGTATTTCCTTTTGGCTGGTTTTAAAAACTTGCAGTTTGTTCTTTGTTTTTGTGTCACAATCGTTAATAAATTATTTATAGGATTTATTTAACTATTTCCTTGTGGTTTTGGACTGGTTTATATAAGCTGTTCAGTTTACTAATGTACAGTGCTATTTTCAGAGAAACCAATGAGATTCAATTGCACATTGTATATCTTTCCGTTTTGCAATTATTGATTATTAAGACACTTTTATCAGAATTGGTGAAACTTTGTAAAATTACAGTTGAAGTAAGAGAGTCACACAATTGTTGGGAATGACTTATCATTTTTATTCCCTTAAACAATAATAGATCCAAGAAAGAACTTTCAGCCACCCAAGATGAAAACAAATGCAAAAATTTCAATCACCTCTTCCCCACAGCCTAATAATGTTCATTTTTTTTAACAATAGTGTAGTTTTAGGCTCACTCTCCATTTGTGCTGAAGCACACCACTAATCTACATAATAATACGCTTGTGAGTCAAAAAACCGGAAGTCCAGTAAGAGTTCAATACAAATTTATTTGCGCTCGACGACCTTTTCAATTGGCTTCATGAATTATTGATGAGTTTTAGAAACGGTTTTTTTTTTAATGAAATTAGATTAATATTTTTATTATTTTGCTATCTATAAGCAGTACAAATTCTAACTATAAGCAGTACAAACTATAAAATCATTACTATTAAAATTCCAGACCTCAACCGCGACCAGGCGCTAAATTATGTCAGACAAATTAATACCGACTTCAATGCGATAGAATTTTTTTTGGCATAAGGTACAGGTTTCAGACCTTACAGAAAAACTAGCTTCCAATAAACTATAGTATTTCCAAAAAATCACCCTGTACCCATACGCCTACCTCCCTACCTCGTGTTATGAATTTTCTTATTCAGTGGCGTGGCCCACAGAGTTTATGAAGCCATAGAAGGTATATTAACAATAGATAGCATAAAAAATATATTACAGATTGTGTGGACTGATTTATAATTAGATTTGAGTGTGTTGAAAAAGTAAGAACAAGGTAAACAATGAAAATATACATGTATAAAAAATAATAAAATATTTAATATTTAGGATGGCTCAAATGAGCAGACGTAGATTTTCATTTGATAACGAAAAAGGTCCTCAAAAGTGTTATCACAACTGCAGCAAAGAAAACTGCAATTTAGCCTAATAATGTCAGTAGCTATGACTACTGATTTGTTTGTCTCCTTGTGCTTTCTTAATCTCGTCCTACTTATACTCACTGTCACTGCTACTTGTACCAGTCATTTATTTGTTTTGTTTTTCTTATTATTATTTTTTTATTTGCAGTCATACAACAAGTTTAACAATGGTCCATACGTTTCAGAAGGTTTCCAAAGCTTTCGGTATAGACTTGACAGTTATGGTGATGGCTTACCTAGCAAGCCAGACTCATTACCTAACTGCTACGGTGGGGGGAGGGGGGGTCTGACTTGCGAGAAGAAGTGATAGAGTGGGGGCATTGTAAGGCACTTTGTAAATTTATATTCCAGCCTGAGGGTTCTAAATTGTGGTTATGTTGAACAATATACAAAACCACCGCTCCATAAGTGGTCCAGTCACGCTTTGGACGGTCCCCAGCTATACGTGGTCCCCTTTAGTCTCTTCAATCTCTTCTAGTCTCTTTAATCTCTTCAATCTCCTCTAGTCTCTTTAATCTCTTCTGTTCTTTTTGGTCTCTTCTAGTCTCTTCCAGTCTCTTTAGTCTCTTCTATTCTCTTTGGTCTTTTCTAGTCTCTTCTACTCTCTTCTAGTCTCTTCGGTCTCTTCAGTCTCTTCTAGTCACTTCAACCTCTTCTAGTCACTTCTAGTCTCTTCTAGTCTCTTCTAGTCTCGTCAATCTCTTCTAGTCACTTCTAGTCTCTTTAGTCTCTTCTATTCTCTTTAATGTCTTCTAGTTTCTTCAATCTCTTCTAGTCTCTTTAATTTCTTTAGTCTCTTCAATCTCTTCTAGTCTCTTTAATCTCTTCTGTTCTTTTTGGTCTCTTCTAGTCTCTTCTGGTCTCATTAGTCTCTTCTATTCTCTTTGGTCTTTTCTAGTCTCTTCTACTCTCTTCTAGTCTCTTCTAGTCTCTTCAGTCTCTCTAGTCTTTTCAGTCTCTTCTAGTCACTTCAATCTCTTCTAGTAACTTCTAGTCTCTTCAGTCTGTTCAGTCTCTTCTAGTCACTTCAATCTCTTCTAATCACTTCTAGTCTCTTCTAGTTTTTTAGTCTCTTCAATCTCTTCTTGTCTCTTCAGTTTCTTCAGTCTCTTCAGTCTCTTCTAGTCACTTCAATCTCTTCTAGTCACTTCTAGTCTCTTCTAGTCTCTTCTAGTCTTTTCAATCTCTTCTAGTCACTTCTAGTCTCTTTAGTTTCTTCAGTCTCTTCTAGTCACTTCAATCTCTTCTAGTCTCTCTTAGGTTGCTCTAATTTCTTCTAGTTTCTTAGTCACTTCTATTCTCTTTTATCTCTTCTAGTCTCTTTAATCTCTTGTAGTCTCTAGTCTCTTTAATCTCTTCTAGTCTCTTTAATCTCTTTAGTCTCTTCAATCTCTTATAGTCTCTTATAGTCTCTTATAGTCTCTTCTAGTCTCTTTAATCTCTTCTAGTCTCTTTAATCTCTTTAGTCTCTTCAATCTCTTCTAGTCTCTTCTAGTCTCTTTAATCTCTTCTGTTCTTTTTGGTCTCTTCTAGTCTCTTTAGTTTCTTATAGACTCTTAGTCTCTTTAGTCTTCTAGTCTCTTTTAGTCACTTCTAGTCTCTTCTAGTCTCTTCTAGTCTCTTTGGTCTCGTCTCTTCTAGTCTCTTCTAGTCTCTTTAGTCTCTAGTCTCTTCTAGTCTGTTGTTTACACAAAACTGGGTACCATAATAATCATAATTATGATGTTTTATATTTTTGTTATTGATAATACGAGGTAATGCTTGAACATCATGTGAGCAGATCCGTTAAAGATACTATACCCATTACCACGGAGTCATCCATACTGTACAGTATACTCTGCAGTTGTGGTAAAGTATACATAGGTGAAAAAACTAGAAGGTTTGAGCAGAGAGAGAAAGAACATCAAGATGCTTGGAAGAGAGGTGATGAGAAGGTTTAAGCCTTTGCTGAACATGCTTGACAACAGCATCACACCATTAAATGGGAAGAGGTAAGAATTGTAGACAGAGCCAGTAAGAATCGTGAGTTGAAGATCTAGGAAGCTCTACACATACAGATGACACCTGACAACAACAAGTTTAACAGAGACATAGGTTTAGAGCTTTCAGGATGCTGGCTGTCCATGCTGCATGTAAATCACCCTCCAGGATACAATAAACAGTAAGCATATCCTCCAGAATTCTTGCTGCTTACATTGTGTTATTCTATCACCATGGAGAGTTCGACCTCAGTTGACCCCTAAAGAATACTTGGCAAGAAGTCGAAACTTAGGGTTAAGTTCTAATTAAAATTTTGAATGGGAAAAATTTGCTATTAAGTTATAATTGTTATTCTTTGCAATGTGTCATTGATGACTTCATATCAAAATAATGGATCTGCTCATTATGATATTCAAGTAGTATCTCAGAAGCACTAAAATATTAAGCATAATATTTAGGCCAGCCCTCACTAAAGTGGTTGTCAATGCAACCCAGGAACTTTGTTATGAACTAGAGCTGGACTCATAGCATGTATGTGTGTGATTGCATGCATTAATGTTTTATTTTGACCCTCATTTCATATACAATCTATACACTTATATATTAATTTAGTCACACTTTTCATTCAGAACTAATCATCTCCTTTCATTCGACTCTCTCATTAATTAGTACCAGATTTTCCTCATATATAGCTCACTCTACCCTTACAAAAGTGATAAGTCTCTTTAGACTTCTAAAATCATAGCTACTCCTCTTGTAGTGGGATCAAGAGTGAGGGCCTTATGCAACCCTCTTCATAGTGTGTGCGGCCCCAACTTTATTTGAAACATCATAAATGATACAAACTATCAAGTTTCATGTGAATAAATGCATACAACACATTAATCTGTGTGTAAAGACACTAGCTATAGAATTACTGTAAGATAGCTGTATGTCTATATTTTGCTAGAAAAGCATTCAACAATTATTAAGTTCTGAACTGGGGTAACACAATTGAAAATCGGGGATGTTTGTTTGTTTGTTTGTTTATATGTTTGGACGTACATGTCATTTTGTACTTGGACCCTTTCGTATTTTGTGTTCCCTGGAAGTTCGACCCGTCTCAAACTTCACTAAACGGAATCCTCTGGTTTTTTCGATCATTACCCTATCATTCTAGAAATTGAATTGTTTACAGCTTTGAATTCCTTTGAGGGTACAATTAAAACTCATTAACTTACTAGAATTCCATTTCTATTCGAGTTAGTGGCTGTGGTAAGTTAATATGTCATAGTTATGTTGCCTTACGCAACAGCATTTACTTGAAAATTAAGTGTTCACTAGATTAACAACGAAAGTAAGTCTTGCGTAGGTATGTTCAGTTGTGCGATAGTAATGTGCGTTACAACTACTACTAAGAATATCACAAAGAAAAAGTTTAAATAACATGACTTGATTTTGTTGCTTTTTTTTTCTAAATTCAAACAGTTGCGGGGAGTGGTTACTGTGGCATTGAATGACTTTACCGTAGTATACGTAATTTTAAAAACTCTGCTTTATTTTAGTAGCTTGAATGTTAGAAGTTAAAATAATTTTTTTAACAATAGTGTAGTTTTAGGCTCGCTCGCCATTTGTGCTGAAGCACACCACTAATCTACATAACTAGTGATGTGCTTGAGCACAAATGGCGAGCGAGCCTAAAGACTATCCTATTTTTATATGAATGATTTTGACTTCTAACACTGAAGCTACTGAAAATAAGGTCCAGTTTTAAACTTCGCATACACGGTAAAGGGATTTCAGTGCCATAGTAACAACTCTCTGCAACTGCTTGAATTGAAGGGGAACAACAACAACAAAACAATACACGTTATTTAAGGGTGCCCGCACATAGCAACGCGCACCGCCTGTAGATCCGGACATTAATTTATTCCCCGCCAATACCCCACCATTCGATAATACGCGAACAGAAACAATCGCGCAGTAGTAGCAGAAGTATACTTTGCGAAATTGTGGTGTTTTAGTTTAGCTTCTTGTTCGTTTACAGCAACTCTCCATAAGTCGTCTGAGCTCGCGCAGCAAGTTGCACCAGGCTGCCTCTCCACCAGTAGCCGTTTTCCGGACTATGCGCACCTGAACTCAAGTGAATGGATCCACCAGGCTCGATTTCTGGGGAGCGAAGACATCCCAAGCTGGCAAATGTAATACCTTCACGTTTGGCTATCTCCAATAAACTGCTCTCTCTTCAGACTCTCTCTTATTGTTGTTGTATTGATGTTTGTTTACTCTTGACATAGGCGGGCTCTTTTTAGAAACCATACAAACTAATTGAAAAAAATTGCTCGCGTATTCGCAGTACGAGATATAGGGTTGGGGCTATTCCTTAAGAATTGCGAGTGGAATTAAAGTTCCAAATTTTGGGTCAGTTTTTCTTGGAATCTAATAATGAGAACGACACAAAAATTTTATACTCGGGTAAACCAAAAAAAAAATGAACTGCACTACTGCGAGAATTTTTCAATATCTTATAAATAGAAAGAATTGCGAATATATCATAAAGTAATATTGAAATGGATAAGAACTCACTGTCTTGCAGTAGAGTATCGGCTTGGTTAGTAGTGCACCAAATTGTGGAGCTCCAACTTACCGCACCGCTCCACAAAAGTGCCCCAAAGTTTTATAACCAGGCCCCGATATTTCCTCCAGATTCGCTCTAAAATTAGTGAGCGGCTCCTTCGGCAGGTACTTTGTCTTTATGTTGTAATGGAGAAGCCCCTGTAAGTATACAATAGTAGTAATCGTGCATAGCAACCATCAACAAAAAATTGCGTAGGCGGTGTGCGGGCACCCTTAAAAGTTTTCTTTGTGATATTCTTTAGCTAAGTAGTGGTTGTAACACACAATGTTTTGACACAACTGGACATGCACCTACACAGACTTACCCTCGCGGTAGTCTAGTGGACAATGTATTTTCAAGTAAATACTGTTGGGCACGGCTTATAACCATGACAAAGAGCGCATTGACTTACCACCGACACTAACTTGATCAGAAATGGAAGTCCCTTAAGTTTTCAAGTTTTAACTGCACCCTCAAAAGAATTCAAAACGGTAAACAATTCAATTTTTAGGGTGATACGGGTACTGATCGATAAACAAGAGGATTCTGTTTAGTGCAATTTGGGACGGGGTCGACCACATATAAACTAACACAAAAACGCGAGGGTCAAAGTACAAAATGCCATACATACGTCCATACATATAATACAAATAAACTAGTGATGTGCTTGAGCACAAATGGCGAGCGAACCTAAAGACTATACTAATTTTATATGAATGATTTTGACTTCCAACATTGAAGCTACTGAAAATAAGGTCCAGTTATTAAATTTCGCATACACGGTAAAGGGATTTCAGTGCCATAGTAACAACTCTCTGCAACTGCTTGAATTGAAGGAAAAAAACAACAGCAACAAAACAATACACGTTGTTTAAACGTTTTCTTTGTGATATTCTTTAGCTAAGTAGTGGTTGTAACACACAATGCTTTGACACAACTGGACATGCACCTACACAGACTTACCTTCGCGGTAGTCTAGAGGACAATGTATTTTCTCAAGTAAATACTGTTGCGCACGGCTTATAACCATGACAAAGAGCGCATTGACTTTTCAATATCTAGGGTGATACGGGTACTGATCGATAAACCGGGGGATTCTGTTTAGTGCAATTTGGGACGGGGTCGACCACATAACTAACACAAAAACGCGTGGGTCAAAGTACAAAATGACATACGTACGTCCAAACATATATACAAATAAACAAACATCCCCGATTTTCAATTGTGCTACCCCTGTAAGTGTCTCGCTCGGTACGCTCGCTCGCCAATAAACTAGTGATGTGCTTGAGCACAAATGGGCAGCGAGCCTAAAGACTATACTATTTTTATATGAATGATTTTGACTTCTAACACTGAAGCTACTGAAAATAAGGTCCAGTTTTTAAATTTCGCATACACGGTAAAGGGATTTCAGTGCCATAGTAACAACTCTCTGCAACTGCTTGAATTGAAGGAAAAACAACAACAACAAAACAATACACGTTATTAAAAGTTTTCTTTGTGATATTCTTTAGCTAAGTAGTGGTTGTAACACACAATGCTTTGACACAACTGGACATACACCTACACAGACTTACCTTCGCAGTAGTCTAGTGGACAATGTATTTTCAAGTAAATACTGTTGCGCACGGCTTATAACCATGACAAAGAGCGCATTGACTTACCACCGCCACTAACTCGAATAGAAATGGAAATCCCTTAAGTTTTCAAGTTTTAACTGCACCCGCAAAAGAATTCAAAACGGTAAACAATTCAATTTCTAGTATGATACGGGTACTGATCGATAAACCAGAGGATTCTGTTTAGTGTAATTTGGGACGGGGTCGACCACATAACTAACACAAAAATGCGAGGGTCAAAGTACAAAATAACATACGTATGTCCATACATATATACAAACATCCCCGATTTTCATTTTTACCCCTGTAAGTGTCTCGCTCGCTACGCTCGCTCGCCAATTATCATCATTGTACATAAGAAACTATTCTGACTACCAGAGGCTCTTGACAACCAACAAGCGGCACTTAGAAGCTCCAAATAATGGCAAATTTTTTAATTACGCATATACAGAAAAGACGATTCCATGCCATAGTAACAACTCCCACAACTGTTTGGATGAAAGTAAAACAAATTAAAGCAAGTAACATTTTCTTTGTGGTATTCATAATAGTAGCTGTAACAACTCACAATAATTTCACACAACTGGACATACCCACACCAGTAATGAATATTCAAGTAAATATGGTTGCGTAGGGCTTATAACTATGACAAATAGTGCATTAACTTACCACCACCACTAACTCAAATAGAAATGGTACTCTGGCAAGTTTTTGAGTTCAAACTGTACCCGCAAAGAATTCAAAGCGGAAAATAATTCAATTTCATGGATGATACGGGTAAAGAATGCTAAACGGGAGGATTGGAGTCTGGGACGGGGTCGAACACCGAGCTAACACAAAAATATGTGAGGTTCAAAGTCCCCACACATTATAAACTAGTGGTGTGCATGAGCACAAATATCGAGCGAGCCTGCCTAGTTAGGTAACATATTAAACTATAGTATTGTAGGGGTTTGTTTGGATAAATGGTAGTCAGGCAGGAGGTGAATGGGAGTAGTTATCTCTGACCTTCAGAATCCTCCTTGATATCCCAACTAAACAATTACCCACTATAGTACCAAGATAGATAACACAATGAGTTTTAGATACTAATACTAAAAGGTAACTACAGAAACTAAAACAATGTTGTTAGGAGTAGTGAGCATGTCAGCCGTTAGGCATGTTAACCCCTAGGCTATATAATGGGCAGCTGCCCCTGACCTACAGGAAACAGTGTGTAAAGAAGCTACCACTACTCAGGCAAAGCTGAGATAAGTAGTAATTCCATATTATTTTTGACTAAAGTTACAAAATTAAATCTGGCCTATTTTCTTTGTAGCTGAGAGCTTGTTCAAGAGTTATTGGTAATAGAAGTAGTCACAATAATTGGCATTACTTTCCTTTATGCCTTAAATTGTAATCTTTACAAGATATAAATTTTCTGCTATGATTCTTCAGCTTCACTATTTCACTATTTATCTTTTACTCACTGCCTGAAAAGTGTCCATTGACAAACAAAACAAAATCGTAAATTAGTGTATAATGTGTTGATAACTAGTTTGTTAACCTCTACAGCCTTGTAAATTTTTGTTAACTCTAATTACCAAAACAGTTTACGGACTTTGTTGTGGTTGTAAATGGACTCTTTTCACCCTTTGTAAGAGCTAGAAAATAAAAAAAATTAGTGTAAGAAAAGTACGAGATTGGGGAATTCAAACTAAAAGACAAATTATACTGAAAATCTTAACACTAGTACTTACTTGAACTAGAGTACAAGTGAAGACTCAAATGCAATCCATTGGACAACTCAGAGGCAGCAATATTTCCATTAGTTACACTATTGGTTTTCTTTAAGTAATTCTCAGAATCTGATGAATCATAGCCAACAACTGGGATGGCACCTTTAGAAGGTATGATAACACCTACTACGGCTCCTTTCATAACTGATACATGGTCGGTTAACAACTCTTGATTGCAATGTATGCTAGCCAGTGTTGAGATGGCCTGTATTGTGATTAGCTTTACACTACTAGGATTTATTATATAAGTATCAGTGGCTACATCTAGAGACCAGACTGCCACAGTCATAGACAGCATGGATCCAGGCTTAGCATATTTAGTGTAGTAGCAATAGTGCCATTGGGAAATATTTAGGGAGAATGCTGCTGGATATAGAGTGTTTAGATATGTTCCACTGTTATAAAGAAATGCTTTAGCTGAAGGTTGGTTGTTTCCAATTCTTGATGCAATATTATTGGTCATGTCAGCTACAAACATTAAATGATTACAATTAGATGTATTCTCTCTCTCTCTCTCTTTCACAGGCTTCTTTTTTTAACAACACAGAATAAAAAAAAAAAGAAAAAAGAAAAAGAAAATAGGTTTGGTTGTCATGAGAAATGAACCTAGGACCATATACTTGATTCACAAGCGCTCTGCTACTGAGATATGACAACCAGCCAGCAACCACCAAACACTTTAATTCTGTACTTATACTGCTATGCTACAGTGTCACTTTCAACAAAACAAAGGTGTTTTTTTTTTCCAAATAATCTTTCTATTGTGGAATATTTTACTCTGCTAATATTTATCACTTCACAATTTCTTTCTCAGCGTTCGTTTAATCATTAGATATATTCACTCACTTTCACTTTTTTTTTCATTTAAACAATACAGAATAAAAAAAAAAAAGTTTGGCTGTCAATTGTGTGCAAACTTCAATGTAATCACACAATAATAGATTAATTAATAATTTTTGCTTGCTTGATGCGAATTTCAGTTTTAGTTTATAGAAAATTTGCACAAACTATTATTCTTTCATGCTTACAGTATTAATTGCGAGAGTCCAATATTTAAACATAAATATTTGATTATACACTCAACTTGAGATAAACTATTTGGTTGTCACCATAGGAAATAATTCATTTAACATACCCACTTTTGTACTTACCAAGTTGAGCATTAAGATGTATCAGAGAAGTTTCCTGCAGGTTAAAATTAGAAATATTTATTACTGCTAACTTTCCGGATGAGCACTCTGAATTCAGCTTACTACTTCGGTATGTTATAGATTTTACAGACGAGTCAAACCCAATCACCTTTAAAGCATGTTGTTTACTCTGTCCTTTTGAAGGTACACATGCTGCCACTATATCATTTTCTTGAATTTGAAAATATTCTCTTGATTCTAGAGACAGACTCATGCATGTAAATTTTTTAAATGTGTCGGAATGAAATTTTATTTCTTTCCGGCTGTTTGGTACTTCCAAATATATACTATCATTGTGTCTGCGATAAACTCTGAAGGTTGAAGTTAATGTTGAACCAAGGCTCCTTTGTAATCTGTAAAAACAAAAGTTCCAAGCAATAACTGTCCCATTACATTGTGATGGAGTTTGGAAGTTGAGGAAAAGTCTTCTATTGCCCAAATTTTTCAATGGTTGAATTTTATCTGTGCCAAATACAGGACAGTCCCCACTTTTTCCTAATAGAATAAATAAGCAATATCTAATAAAGTTTGCATCTTTTTTTTTTTAAAGAAGCTGTACTACATAGTGCTAGGGCTAGCACTAAGGCATGCTACCATAGACTCATGCGTTGTTAGGGGCTATAGATTTCACATGTGTGAAGTCTGAAGTCTATAGTCTCGCTGGCCAGACTCTTTACCAACACAAGTGGGGAAAGGGTCTGGTCAAACTCGATTGACTTTTTGTTCACCGTAATCCACGAAAATTGTGGATGACATGCGCAATGCCTACATCATCACTTGTGCCGCCTACGCTTGTATAAGTATTCTCATTGTAAATTAGAACTAGATGTTTAGCCTCCTATGCTGTAAGCACACCGTTGACGCTCGCCCGTAAAATTATTGCTGATGGTGTGGAACAATCTCGAGTACCGAGTTTGACCAGACCCTTACTTCGCTTGCATCCGTTTAATTTTACTGAACTCCATTACAGTCAACGATACTTTCCAAACTATGCGTCACAAAAATTGGTCAGGCCTTGGCCTGACTGGCCTGACCAGTTCATATGCTCCTGGTTAAATGTACTGGCTTACAGGATTAGTTAAAGAAACAAATAAAAAAAATTAAGAAAAACTTTAGGAAAGAACATTCCTTCAAAATAGCATCATTACAATGACTACTGTAGAGGTTAATTATAAACTCATTTAAGATTTTTTGTGTTGTCAATCGCCTATTTTCAAGTCAATCACAAGAAGTTTTATAATTTCCAGAGGTGTCCATTCAATGATACACTCGACACATTGTTGCATTTCTATAATTAGCACCCATTTTATGTGTGAAAAAGCTTCATACTGTTATATAATTCACAAGAATGACATTTTTGGTATAATACTTGTTGGAAAGAAAATGCAACAAGATTATGATAAATGGTTTTACATACAAAATCACTACTATTATAAATTATTAATGTCTATAGTTGTATTTATCAATTCAGACATTTTCATGCTTCAAAGTGTGCCACTTGTAAATATTTTCCATGAAAACTGATATTCTTGAGGAGATTTTCATCAAATTCATTACGTAAGTGAACAACAATCACAGGACGAAAAGTAAATTTCCTATATCTCTAATTGAAGGATAGTTCACCATTATTTGATGTTTGCTTATGAAAATAGTTCCAAACTGAATTTGAAGCTATCCTCATAAGGAAGGCTTTTATATTTAAGATATTATCAAGTCAATTGTAGGGAAACACACTTCTACAAGATACCATATTTCAACAAAGTACCTTTGCTAACACTTATTATAGTCAAGAAATAAAATATCTGTGCCACAGCTATGAATGCAAATTGTATCAACTTACCCAGAAGAGGTATTATTGATAACATTAAAATAAAGTTAAAATAGATGAAGTTCCTCATAGCTTGTAGCAGTTCTAGGACAATAAAACTGATAGTAGGGCACAGATTAAGTACAATATGTGTACAGTACAGGGATAGGCAAGTGCTACCAAGTAAAGGAAATTTTATCGATGATAACATATGATGTCACTTCCTCCATTACTGCTGCATTTAGCAGTGCACTCATCTTAGTGCCTGCCTTTTTTTTGTCGTTATGTGAAAGAACTAATCCAAAATGAATTAAATTAAGTAGGAGTTTCTTCCTTCAAGAGATAAATAAAACTCCGTCTTCTTTGAAATCCACTGTTGAGTCAATAAAAAAGACTATCATAGCAAGCCAACTTACATAAGCCTTCTTAAAAAATGACTAAGTGATCTGGCAGTAAGAGGTATGCAATTGATTCAACAATTATTTTTAAGCTACATTATGTCACCAGATTATTCTATTTGTGATAATATTGTATGACAGAGACAACAATCTGAGATACTTATGTGGCTGGACAGATTATGTGGCGGGACAGACTATGTGGCTGGGTGAATTATGTGACTGTACGGACTATTTAGTTGGCAAACTATGTGGCTGGGTAAATTATGTGGCTGGACAGACTATGTGGCTGGGCGGAATATGTGGCTGGGCAGACCATGTGGCTGGGCGGACAATGTAGCTTGACGTACTATGTACGTGGCTGGACGGACTTTGTGGCCGGGCAGACTATGTGGCTGGGCGGACTATGTGGCTGGGCGGACTGTGTGGTGGGTGAACTATGTGGCTGTGCAGACTATGTAGTTGGGCGAACTATGTGGCTGGGTAGACTATGTGGCTGGACAGATTATGTGGCTAGGTAGACTATGCACGGAGCACAACAGAAAACTTGGCTCATGCAAGTCAGGAGCATACTCTAATTTGTGTCATACCGGATTTGCGAGGAACTCTCCAACTTCTCCAGCCTGTTCCTAACACTTCTTTGCAGAAGTCTGTGGGGAAGCCTAGCAGTCAGAAACTTCGCGTAATGGTGGGGATGTCCTGTGGGATGGTCTACTGAGTGGCTGGCTCTGGAGTTATGAATAGAAATGATCTCAGGTGTTGTCCAAGGGGTGGACCTCTTTCTCCAAGATGTTGAGGACTGCAAATGGAAGCTAAATTCTAAAGAATCTGGCTTTTCATTAATGAACTAATTCAAATTATATGAAGTATTAAAATATAACTTGGAAAATCTTTGGTATATTTAGCATTTATATAATGTGAGAACTTACTGGCAGCATTACCATTGGATTCAGAAGAAACTGGGTTTAGTTTTGACGTCAGATCTAATACAGTATCTGCTAGAGAGAGAGTATACATAACTGTGATAATGTATGAAGTGTTAAAAAGGATTGAGTGCATTTTATCCACTAAAGCGTTTGTAACAATACAATGTGTGAGAGAACTTACTGGCATCATTGCCAATGAATTTGGAAGAATCCAGGTTTTGTTTTGATGTCAGATTAAATATACTATCCAATTGACAGAGAAAATACATAACGGTGATATTATATAAAGTGTTAAAAAGGATAAATGTCCAGGTCCAGTGCATTTAATGCGCCGAAGTGGTGTATTGTGGGAGAGAACTTACTGGAATTATTACTCGCAAATTCAGAAGAACCTGGCTTTGGCATTGATATCAAAATTCACTACACCATCTGTAATGAAGAAAAATACATTACCATTTTTTTTTCTTATTTATTGTTGTTGCTGTTTTTTGCCATCACTCTATGAATAATCCTGGTAAAATCACTGCTACTTCACTTATAAAGTCTAGCATATACTTAATAATTTAGCGTTCATCTGTATTTTAATGTTAGTTTACCACATGATTGATTTGTATATTAATATGCTATCTTATTATACCTTCAATATCGGTTGTTTGTGTAAAACAATATTTTCTGTAATGATTTTTATTCATAAGTTTAGCAAGAACTTTACGGAACACAACAATTGTAGTGGAAGAACAGAGACTAATTTTCCTCTGGTTTGTGTTCCAAAGTGTTTAGAAATTCAAAATTTCACTTAGTGAATAGAGATATTTTGCTGAGCTAGCCATTGTACTTACTTGTGAAGACTCAAATGCTTTCCAATGGACAACTCAGAGGCAGCAATATTTCCATTACTTACATTATTGGTTTTCAATAAGTAATTCCCAGAATCTGAATCAAAGCCGACAATTGGAATGAAAGTAATGCTAACATCTACTATGGCTCCTTCATAGCTGATACATGGTCAGTTAACAACTCTTGATTGAAATGTATGGTAGCCAGTGTTGAGATGGCCTGTATTGTGATTACCTTTACACTACTAGGATTTATTACATATGTTTTAGTAGCCACATCTAGAGACCAGACTGCCACCATCATAGACATCACAGATCCAGGCTTGACATATTTAGTGTAGTAGCAATAGTGCCATTGGGAAATATTTAGGGAGAATGCTGCTGGATATAGAGTGTTTAGATATGTTCCTCTGATATAATGAATAGCTTCAGCTGAAGGATTGTTATTTCCTATCCTGAATGCAGTAGTGGTCATATCAGCTGCTCACATGCAATAGGTTATTAAAACTACAATTCTACATAGCTAAACCTCAGTCACATTAAATGAAGTCATAGAAATTTTTGAAACAATAATTTTTGCTTACTGAAAAGTGAATATCAGTTTATGTATTCTACAACATATATACTTATACATGTTGGGTTTGTGGTAAGGGCTCAGCAGGATCTGACAACTCCCACAGAGATTTACGGCTAACTCTTTGAGACATGTTTTGTGTCAAGAACGTGATTGCCAATTGTTCATTTTATGTCACTCAGAGACAGTAGCTATGTGTTTGTGTCAAACATGTAATTGTCAGTTGTTGTTTTGTGTCATTGTTGTTGGGCACTTCCATTAGGGCCTCTGCACCTGTTAGAATATAGGGAAGGTGCAGGCCATCATAGTCAGTCAGTCATTTTTTTGTATTATTCTTGAAGTCTGCATAAGATTTAATAACTCTTTGTGCAAGCGGATAATAAACTGTCCGTGTGAGTCTGACTAGTAGAATTCAAGTGTCGTACTGGATAGAACGAACAGCCATTTTGCTGAAGTGCTGCTGGCAATTTGTATAGTAGTTGTCTGTACCTAGTGTCTTTGGGTTATATATAGATTTTTTTTCTTTCTTCATTCCATTGTTGTCATTGTCATTATTTTATTTACCTCCTGTCATCTCAGGTTAATAGTTTGTTATTATGAGTGCTAGTGACGCTTCAGGTGATAAGGGCGTTCGGACAGATCCTCCTTACAGCAGAAGAAAGCAGAAGACAAGACCTAAAACTGTAGCTGCAGCAGCTTCTGGTCAATCCTCTGGTGACTTTACACTACTTTTTCAACAGATGATGTCTGCCCAGCAAGCAGCATTTGAATTTGGAAAGTAGAGAAGCAGAGTTAAAGTTAAGGAGGAAAATGGAGGCTGAAAGGCGGGAACATGAGCTTCAGATTCTCCAACTCCAGAAAGACCTGCAGATGGCTGCTTTCACACATCAAGAAGAAATGTGCAGAGCATCAAAACAGCCAGGTGACGAGAAGGGTTGGTCAACTTGATTATAAAATTGGTGTTTGTGGTAACCCGAAGAAGAAGAACGGGTCGTTCATGTCATTCATATTAATAGCCTTAAGCCATGGAGGGAGGAGGAAGCCTCAGTGTATCGCATTGTTGTTGCAACTGAGGATGATGATTCTGTGGTGTGTAAACCCAAATTTAACCTTGTGCCACGTGTTCTCTCCCCAGAGCAGCAGATCAGAGTGCAGGCAGTATTGGATGAGTTCCAGTGGGTCTTCTCTCTCAACCCTGGTCTCTCCAAGACTGGCCAGCACCGCATCAAGACTGAGTCAGAGGTGCCTGTATTTTCTAGGCCATGTAGGCTCAGTCCACAATGGCGAGACCCAGTCAAGAAAGAGATTGAAGACCTTTTACAATTGGGCGCGATTGAAATATCTGACAGTTCTTGGTCTAGCCCTGTTGTTCCTGTGAAGAAAAAGAATGGGGGATTGAGGATGTGCATTGACTTTAGACGACTCAATGCAGTAACCACAGGAGATCCATTCTATATGTCCTTGGTTGAAGAAATACTTGATCAACTGGGAGAAGCGTCCTTTTTGTCCAAAATTGATCTGTGTTGGTTTCTATCAAATTGAAATAGATCCAAAAGATGCTCACAAAACTGCCTTTGTCACACCTTGGGGTAAGTATCAGTTTTGTAGAATGCCATTTTGGCTCCGGAATGCACCTGCTACATTCCAGCAAACAATGGTGGGTGTACTCAGTGGTCAAGAGAGCTGGTCTTCTCCATATCGATGATATTGTTGTGTTTAGTGGGTATTTCAGTGAGCACTTAAGACATCGAGTATATTGAGGGCACTAGAGGAGAATGGTTTGAAGGTGAAGCAGGAAAAGTGTGTGTGGATGGCTGAGGAATTGGAATTCATTGCCAACTTTGCCACAAATGCCAAACCTCATTTCTGTTACTAAAAAGTGTATGCCTCGCAATGTTGTTTGGTCATTAGTTATGTTATTATCATTTGAATGCTTAAAGTCATCTTTGTGTGATCATGTTAAACTCACCATACCTGTTTCTAATGATGTATTTATTCTATGTACTGATGCATCATCTGTTGGTGTTGGTAGTGTGTTATCTGTTGTCAGACACTATGTAGAGTTGCCAGTGGCCTTTTACTCTCGACAGCTCCTGGATAGAGAGTCTCGATATTCAGCCACAGAATTGGAGGGGCTGGCTGTTGTTGAGTCAGTGCATCATTTTGCTCCCCGATTTCGGTAGTATCTTCTGCCACCAGGAGTTGTCAGATGAAAGCCGGACCAGGACAGCGCTTCCCTTTCCCTTACTGTCAGGTCTCTACTAATTGCCAAAGTATCTAGCTACCCTGAAACATGCAGAGGTACCCTCAAGTTAGTTAGAGGTTCACGAACAATCCAACACTTATCACACTCAGACAGAACACAACAAAAAAGAGGCCCAGCCAGAGTATATATAAGCAGGCATGTCTGCATGGCATACATTAACCACAAAGTGACACAAACTAAACATAGAAAGATGTAACAACACGTTTCTTCTCATAACAACAATAGCTTAATTAATGCACATACATTCACAAATACCACACAGTCTTGCTCTACATGTTACTTGAGATGGGCGGCCCCACAATCATACACGTAAATACTTGAAGGATATGCTGTAATTTTGTCTGTGATACACTCTCACTGTTGCAGTAAGAGCTTCACCTATGCTCCTTTGGCTTCTAAAAAAGCAAAATTTCCATCCAATAACAGTTCCACTACATTGTGATGGAGTCTGGAAGTTGAGAAACAGACTCCACTGGCCATAATCTTTCAATTGTTGAGAAGTAGGAAAAATGTTAGAATTCTTGGACCTGTGTTTTGGTATACTGTAGAGTTATGTTAGCTTGGGGTACAAAATATTTATAGCTTTGTAGTGTAGTAAATATCATAAGGTATTCAAAAGGTATGCAAATACACCATAATATTGCTAGGAAAGATATTAGTGATAATTATTTTCATTTATGGTTATTATAACTATGGCTAAAATTTATTAAATTTATTTCTAAGAATTACAGTTATGGAATCATTGTCTATGATATACAGTTATTCAATCTGCATTTCTACAATTCGCACCTATTATTATGCGACAATGTATATATCACAAGAATGTGAATGCACTCAAATGCATAATAATGGAAAAAAGATTTAACAAAGCAATAATATTATAAATGACTATATAATAATATGGTTGTGATTCATTAGGAATATTTTTTGCTTCAATGGAATTATTTCATAAATCTCTCTCTAGTTGCTAAAGACTTTTAATCAAACACTAGTTTGTAAGTGAACAAGCTGGTTTATATAGTTACAGTTTCTTAAAAGAAAGAAATTTTCCCATTTCTGGTAGCAGTTGTATGACACCAAAACTGGATAATTGTAGTAAAGCAGTGATGTTAATACATTCTATAAGTAGAATACAAGAAGATATATAAATCTAAATAATACAAAGGAAAAAGGAAGTGACATCAGATGATGTCACTTCCACTACTTGTGTTGCTTGTTTAGAAAACTTGCACCTTTTCTTTTTGTTAGATAAAATGTCTTCATATCATGCAACATGACTCTTTTTGCAGCAGTTTGAGCACAATACACAGAGTGGTAATTGGAAAAACTTATTAGGTAGCAAGAGGTTTTCCTTCTTTACAGTGAATGGTGAATAAATTGTAAGTTGAACGACTAGCTAGTATGAAGTCCTATGGAAATCCACTATATATCCACGCATATTTAGTTAAACATATAGTGTTGTCCATCACATCGAGATAACTAGCCCACCTGTGTTTTCCCTCACCCGACATCTTGCATCTGAACTTCTACGAATTGCTCGTCAAGAATTTTACTACATGTCGGAACTTAGTATAATTCACCCCTCCTCTTCTAGTTGGTATTCACACTTACATTATGGTCCCTAAACGTACTCCATGGGATTGGAAACCATGTGGATATTTCCATGCACTGAACGTCACTCTACTGGATAAGTACCCAGTTCCACATCTGCAAGATTTTACAGCTACCCTGCAAGGAGGTACAATCTTCTCACATTATAGACCTGGTATATGTATATCATGAGATAAGCTTATTTCATAATTGAAAGATATCAGAGTTTAGATAACACAGTTAGCAAATACTATTATATCATGAGGTGCAGTATATTGACCCAATGTATATTTGATATAATGTGTGACCTATTATTAGTAGAATATAGATGAACATCTTGTTGTATATTAATAGTATAATATGGACTTATGTGTGGTATATTAGTAGCATATGAACATGTGCAATGTAATCTTTGAATTTTAACTTTGCTACCATTCCAATTGTGTATGGGCACTAATCCAGCAGTGGTGATGTATGTTTCTTGGCCTCTAATGTTTGAATGACATTATAGTCGTGCTATATTAAAATAATTATTTTTTCGGTTAATGCTTAACCTTACTTTAATGTTAAGTATAGTGTTTAGTCTTATGAACGACATAATGCAAATGTAATAATGTCTTTAATGCTATCTGATAGTTTTTTGTGGACACAAGTTAATTTTAATAGTTTTATCAAAGTAGCTCATAATTGTTAGACCAGAAGAGTTTGGTTTAGCTTGTTTCCACCACATACACAGCAAGTCGTATGCATTAATTAATAATGTGGTGCTGAAACAAGGGAAAAAATTGCAAAATGAATTAAAACTTTTTGCATTTACCAGATAAAGCTGCATGAATGAGAAATACTTTTAATTTAGAATGTTACAGAAGTTAACTTGAATATTAGCAGTGAGCCAGTTTATGAAGTGCATTTTCTTGTATCAGATATGGTCAATGTTTCACTTCAGTGATTATACTGAGTTATGATGATCACATGTATTGAGCTGACTCGTGAAATAAATTATGAGAAAATACAATTGCTTATACATTGTCACATGATTACTGGTTTGCTGGATTGGGAGATAGTTAAGGCAGGTAACAAGGAAAGCTGGTATTAAGCAAATTACAGCTTTTTTGTCAATCAGTCAATTGTTGCTTTGACACCATGTGACAGTTTTTTAAGAGAATCAATTTGATAGATGAGCATTTTAATAATGTTATTGTTTAACATAATACAATTGCATCTATTTTTGTAACAAAACATGATCTAAAACAGATTCTTTCTATATACTAGGAATTGGTATGTTTTGTTTGTATACTTAAATCACATAGTCATATGTGACCGTCTACAGGAAAATCGGGCACAACGCGGCCCCGACGAAACATTTTTTTTTTGCACTTACACACTCCTCGGCAAGCAGATATTAAGCTCTCCAAGTTTTATCGCCGTAGCTTTAGCCATTCCCGCTATATATCGCCTAACCGTTCCCTTCGTTAGGCTTATTTAATACAATTTTAAGAACTAAATCGATCTTTTTGCGACGTCTAAGCATGCCGCGTTGTGCCCGATTTTCCCATAGACGGTCACATATAGTGATTCATAAGATCCCTCATCAATGTCTGCTTGTATTGGAGTAGCTGATGATGTTGTTTCAGAATTGTTTTCTTGAAGTGGTCGTACATCGTAAGCACAACTTGGAGACATTTCTATATCATCGAGCTGAATAATATGTATATCATTTTCTACAAAGAGACAGGAAAGAAAATCAGATACTGGATTGGAATATCATGGAATATAATACTTGGATTGGGACAAGCGGTAGTTGCATCTAAAATAAACAACGTACTCCGGACATGTTATTGTAGCTAATTGTATACAGTTTGTATTTCGGCAACTATTTACCATATGCAAGAACACATGCACATGAGGATACTATTTGTATGTTGTGGATAAGCATGCAATTACAATGAGACTGTATACAATCACTGTTCTTATGAGATGTAAATAGATAGTTAGCCCCTAATATTACACACCTGAATGCTGGCACTTTTAGCTTATGGTATGATTTGAGCAAGTATATTTACTGCACATTCATTGAGAGGCACATAACAATAAACCTCACTATGTCGACAATTTACCCACAATTGTTTTAATGCAACATTGCAACGAATTTGTTCTCAGTTTAATATACAACTGCCATGCCAACTAAAGAGATACAAAAACTGCTGCGATCAAATCCTCTGTATCCGATATGGTAGGTGCAACTCTGAATAGAAATTGCATTATTTCTCAATTTTACAGTGTTTTGCATGGTTTGTCAAGTTTATGTTATATAAGTCCAAAACTTGTAGCTTAGAAATAGAATCAATTACTCATGAATTAGTAATTATGGTTTATACAGAGGTTTGTGTTAATTGCTAGTGTCCTAGCATTAAATGGGGCTTACATGGTTGAGAATTTATACATTTGGTTATGGGTTACATATTCACTCACCTACTGGTTTAGTAGAAGAAACCCTTTGCCTACATTTCCACCACATTAGTGCAGTAAATGCTGCTATTATGGTTAGCATAGTCATCACTCCAATTGATAGTAACAAAATTGGAACCATTATTAATGATGTGTCATCTATAAATAATGAATCAGAATATTCATAACAATAAAATTAACTAAACAATTAAAAAAACACAACTTTATAAACTGTCTAGTCAGATTACAAGAACTTAGTATGACATTTTCTATAGACAAAAAAGAAGTTGTCACAGATATCAATTTGTAATGTTTTTCTATATTTAACCCTCAACCCACATGCACATGAGGGTTATAGTTGTCTCTTCGTCATTCAGTCATTCACTCTGTCAACGGTTGATCTTGAAGATGACAAACTTATGCCTTTATAATAAGAGGAACTCAGACAAGAGGACAATTAAGTCCCCTTAATTTTATTTCGGTTTAGTTAAAGAATATGGCAGAAACTGTGATGAGCGCTATTATATGTCATGCTCATAGTCTATTCATTCGTTTACTAGTCATTCAGAATCACACGTGCTAACATGAGCGTACTTTTTTTACCTCTCCAGTGCCTATCTAATCATGTGATCTTACGTTAAGAAAGCTACTGATGTTGCTGGAAGTGTGATTCTTTTGTCAACTTTATGTATGCTGCCTGCTTTTGATACAATGTGCCTTAAGTATTTATGTAATGCATGTCAGAAGACCAAATTATTTCTGTGGTTACCGCACATAGACCCATTGGTTGCTGAAAAGTGACATCAGTGGTATCCCTACTCACTAAGACTAGTTATCCTAACTAAAGTCATAAAACTAGCATCATTACACACTAACTAGATACTTTGAAATTGTTATTCATAGAGAAAAACAATTATTGTTATAAGCTGAAAATACATAAATTTTCTTTACATCATTAGCACACTACTGAACAAACTAACTTGTGTTGAAGGATTGTACACTTTTAGTGCTCTAGTTTTTTATATTAATTACACATACCACTTACTGGTTAAATATTTAGTAGATTCAGAAGAATCTAGCTTTTGATTGGATGTTGAATTAAATAAATCATCATCTATATAGAAAATTAAACACGAATATCTAAACTATTCTGATAATATAGAGTATTAAATGTGACTTCAAAGCTTTGGCATTTCATAGGTGAGAACTTACTGGCAACAGATACAGAAGAATCTGGGTTTGGTTTTGATGTCAGATCTAATATACCAGATGTAGGAGAAAGATATACATATGATATGGCATTAATTAAAACAGTAATTGTTTAGTATATTTAACACGCTGGAGAATTGTATAGAACCACATTGTTTTGAAAACTACCTGAAACATTACTAGCAAATTCAGAAGAAGCTGACTTTGGTCTTGAAATCAGATTTACTGAATCTGTAATGGAGAAAATACACTACCATTATTCATAAAACCTACATAAAATTTCTACTTTTAGCTACAACCGATTAACTTTTTTTTGGGTAAATTATTGCCTTTTTGTTATTACTCTTGTGGGGCTGGGATGTTCCTCATGCAAAGGTTTTAAACTGTATATCGGAATGATCAATTATTGATGCTTTGATACAAAAATGATTTTGATACAAAATAATTACAATCATCAGATTGTCATGTGCCCCATGGCACACTAGGCCCTGGGGTTATCAAATAGTAATGAATAAATGGAATAGAAGCTAGAGATGTGCTTGACCACAAAGGGTGAGCGAGCCTGTTCACAAACAAAACACTTCAAAAGCATCTATCAGTCTATTTTTAAAAGTATAAGTTCGCAGTCGTTGTGACCATTATATACTTATGCTTACAAATACAGAACTACTTTGTTGACTCAATTACCCAGTACCCGTAAAGTCTGTAGTCTCTGACTATCTGAATTACCATTATCATTTGACAGCAAACACTCACAGCTATTACTACAAAGGCCGAGTTAAAAAAAAAAAGTCAGGTAAAGGGTTTCAATACCATAGTAACCATTCGCCGCAACATTATGAAACTTGAAAAAAACTAGAAGTTCTGAAGAATTACTGTATTGTGTTGAGTCTAACAAGCCCTAAGTGTGTCTTATGTCCTTCAGAAACAACCTGATACGAAGGGTTACACAATGAATCTCCTTCAATGATGCAGGGATCGCTAAACCTAAAGATTCTGTTTAGTGGAGGTATGGGAAGGGGTAGACAATGAAGCAAACACAAAAACGCGAGGGTTAAAGTACAAAATGACATACATACGTCCACACATATAATATAAACTAGGGATGTGCTTGAGCACAAATGGCAAGCGAGCCTGCATGTTTAGGTAACATAAAACTGAACTATTGCTACTACATAATTCATATTAAGCTTAGTTCAATTAAAAACAGTAGTATAATAGCAGTTGACCATTAATTTTAGCATAGAAATACAAAATTACTCTCATACATGAGTAATGGTAACCTCCTTAGTAGTTATCAAACTTAAGCTATTCTGACTACCCCAATTACCAGTAACTCTTGAACAAGCTTTCAGCTACAAAAAAAATGGGCCAGTGTTATTTTTGTAATTCAGACAACAAATATGGAGTTACTACTTACTTAAGTTTCCTGAGTATTAGTAACTTCTGTAGTATCAAATTGAAGGTATTCTGACTATCTGAATTACTGATAATTCTAGACAACAAGCTCAAAACTTACAAAAAAACATAAGACCTTAATTATAGCAAAAATTACCTTCTTACCTAATATTCTTGAGTAGTGGTAACTTCTGTAGTATCAAATTGAAGCCATTTTGACTATCTGAATTTACCAGTCACTATTGACAACACTTCAGATACAAAAAAGAATGGCCAGAGTTATTTTTGTAATTTTAGCTAACAAAATATAGAATGATGTAATTACATCAGCTTCCCCCGAGTATTGGTAGCTTCCTTAGCATTAATCTTTACTGGTGGGTCTTGACAACCAACACACTTGGCACTTCTTAGCCTCGCTGCAAAACAGGGAAATTTTGAAAATCAAGTCTGGTAAAGGGTCTTCAATGCCTTAGTAACCGGTCGCAGCAACTGTTTGTGACTTGAAAAACAAGCATTTTGGTATATAGAAATTCTCTCACAATTTTGAGCCCAAGTTTAAAGTAAGACTTGGTTAATGTCGTAATATCCGAATAAACTGGGGTCAAGCCTGAAAGCCGTGTTTTTAGGAGAAAAAAAGACACCCTCACGCGCGTTTGAGAGGCATACGTACCATCCATCCATACATACTTATATACATACTAGTGATGTGCTTGAGCACAAATGGCGAGCAAGCCTAAAGACTGTACTATTTTTATATGAATGATTTTGACTTCTAACACTGAAGCTACTGAAAATAAGGTCTAGTTTTAAAATTACACATACACGGTAAAGGTATTTCAGTGCCATAGTAACAACTCGCTGCAACTGTTTGAATTGAAGGAAAAAACAACAAAACAATACACGTTATTTAAACGTTTTCTTTGTGATATTCTTTAGCTAGTAGTGGCTGTAAAGCACAATGCTTTGACACAATTGGATATACACTAACAGGAGACTTACCTTCGCGGTTAGTCTAGTGGACAATGCATTTTCAAGTAAATACTGTTGCGTATAGCTTATAACCATGACAAAGAGTGTATTGACTTACCACCGCCACTAACTCGAATAGAAATGGAAGTCCCGTAAGTTTTCACGTTTTAACTGCACCCGCGAAAGAATTCAAAACTGTAAACAATTCAATTTCTAGGGTGATACGGGTACTGATCGAAGTACAAAAATGCCTTACGTACGTCCATACATATACAAATAAATAAACTAGTCTTACCTCAATTTCAGGAATAGTGATAACTTCTGTAGTATCCAATTTATGCCATTCTGACTGCCTCATCAATTAACAGTAACTGGTAAACAAGCTTGCAGCTCTACCAAAAAAGACATAGCCAAAGTTACTTAATTTTAGCTAATTACTACAGTTTCTTCCAAGTAATGGTGACTTCCTTGGTTTTAATATTTAGCCACTCTGGCTTCCTTGGTTTTAATATTTAGCCACTCTGGCTTCCTTGGTTTTAATATTTAGCCACTCTGGCTACCAGTGGCACTTGACAACCAACTAGCGACATAGCCCTAAAATATGACGAGGTTTTTCAAACTACATTTGGTAAAGGGTTAAATGCCATAGTAACCGTTTGAAGTAACTTTTTGGGACTTGAAAAACGAGTGTTTAGAAGGAATTATCTCACAATTTAGAGCCCAAGTTAGCCTCCAAAGTAGTGTTTTTAGGAGAAAAAACTGCACCCACGCGCGCGTTTAAAGGGCATACTTATCATACATATATACATATAACATATACCCAATTTTGCATCATCCACCCCTAATACTATCTCGCTCACTCCACTCGCCAATACTTATTCATATTCCCAATTTTGCATTGTCCACCCCTAATACTGTCTCACTCGCTCCGCTCACTCGCCAACTAGTGATGTGCTTCAACACAAATGGCGAGCGAGCCTGCTTAGTTAGGTAACATAAAACTACAGTATTGTTAATATATTTTAGCTTAGTTTCTACAAAACAATATAATAGCAGTTGACCTTTTATTTCAGCAAACAAATTCAAAATTACTCTCTTACCTGATTAATGGTAACTTCTGTAGTATCAAACATAAGCCATTCAAATAACCTCAATTACAAGTAACTCTTGAATAAGCTCTCAGCTACAATAAACAAACAAATATCCCAGTATCTTTGGATAGGCCTTAATCAGTGTGTTTAAGTTTGTTTTGTCTTTCTTTTTTCAATTTAATGAAAAAACTGCATGCTCAAGTGACAGCAAGCATTAAGAAAGTTTGTGGGACAATTCCTGTGGGACAATTCCTGTAGAACGCTTGTTTTTCATGTCACAAAATGTTACTGCGACTGGTTACTATGGGATTGAAAACCCTTTACCAGAAGTAAATTGGTTACTATGGGATTGAAAACCCTTTACCAGAAGTAAATTCAAAACCTCGCCTTTTTTTAATTGGAGATGCTAAGTGCCGCTTGTTGGTTGTCATGAGCCACTGGTTGTCAAGAGCCATTGGTAGTCAGATTGGCTTACTAAGGAAGCTATCACTACTTGGGGGAAGCTGATCAGGTAAGTAGAAATTACATGTTAGCTAAAATTACATTTTGGTCTTTCATTTTTTTAGGTGAGAGCTCATTGTCAATAGTGACTGGTAAATTTCAGCCAGTCAGAATTGCGTAAATTTCATACTACAGAATTTAGCACTACTCAATAAAATGAGAGAAAGTAAATTTGTATTTGTTTGCTAAAATTAATGATCTTCTGGCTTTGTAGCTGAGAGCATGTCAAGAATTGCCATTAATTCAGGTAGTCAGAATAGCTTAAATTTGATACTAAAGAAGTTACTAATACTCAATAAATTGAGGTAAGTAATAATTCCATTATTGTGTTGGCTAATATTACAAAAATAACACTGGCCTATCTATTATTGTAGCTGAGAGCTTGTTCAAGAGTTACTGGTAATTGAGGTAGTCAGAATGGCTGATGTTTTATATTACAGAAGTTACTATTACTCAAGTAAGAGAGTAATATTGTATTTGTTTGCCTATAATAATGTAATAACTGCTATTGTACAGTATTCATGAACTAAGCTAAAATATTAATTGTGTAGTAACAATACTAGTTTTATGTTACCTAACTAGGCAGGCTCGCTCGATACTTGTGCTCATGCACACCACTAGTCTATATATGTGTGGGGACATACGTATGTCATTTGAACTATGACCCTCACATATTTTGGTGTAGCTTGGTGTTCGAACCCGTCCCAAACTTCACTAAACAGAATCCTCCGGTTTAGCAACCATTACCCGTATCATCCATGAAATTGAAATATTTTCCGCTTCGAGTTCTTTTGCGGGTACAGTTTGAACTAAAAAACTTGCCAGAGTACCATTTCTATTTGAGTTAGTGGTGGTGGTGGTAAGTTAATGCACCATTTGTCATAGTCACAACCTTATTTACTTGAATATTCATTGTCCGCTAGACTAACCATGAAGGCAAGTCTTGTGTTGGTATGTCCAGTTGTGTGAAAGTATTGTGCATTACAGCCACTATTATGAATACCACAAAGAAATTGTTACTTGCTTTATTTTGTTTTACTTTCAATCCAAACAATTGTGGGGAGTGGTTACTGTGGCATTGAATCGTCTTTTCTGTATATTATGTGTAATTTAAAAATTTGCCATTATTTGGAGCTTCTAAGTGCCACTTGTTGGTTGTCAGAGCCTCTGGTAGTCAGAATAGTTTCTAAAGAAGCTACCACTACTCAGGCGAATGAGATAAGTAGTAATTCCATATTATTATTGACAAAAGTTACAAAATTAAATCTGGCCTATTTTCTTTGTAGCTGAGAGCTTGTTCAAGAGCTACTGGTAATAGAAGTAGTCACAATAATTGGCATTACTTTCCTATATGCCTTCAATTGTAATCTTTACAAGATAAATTTTCTGCTATGATTCTTCAGCTTCACTATTGTCACTATTTATCTTTTACTAAGAGCTAGAAAATGACAAAATTTAGTATAAGAAAAGTATGAGATTGGGGAATTCAACTAAAAGACAAATTATACGGAAAATCTTAACACTAGTACTTACTTGAACTAGAGTACAAGTGAAGACTCAAATGCATTCCATTGGACAAATCAGAGGCAGCAATATTTCCATTAGTTACACTATTGGTTTTCATTAAGTAATTCCCAGTTTCTGATGAATCAAAGCCAACAACTGGGATGGCATCTTTAGAAGGTATGATAACACCTACTGTGGCTCCTTTTATAACTGATACATGGTCGGTTAACAACTCTTGATTGCAATGTATGCTAGCCAGTGTTGAGATGGCCTGTATTGTGATTAGCTTTACACTACTAGGATTTATCATATAAGTATCAGTGGCTACATCTAGAGACCAGACTGCCACAGTCATAGACAGCATGGATCCAGGCTTGGCATATTCAGTGTAGTAGCAATAGTGCCATTGGGAAATATTTAGAGAGAATGCTGCTGGATATAGAGTGTTTAGATATGTTCCACTGTGATAAAGAAAAGCTTTAGCTGAAGGTTGGTTGTTTCCAATTCTGGATGTAGTATTAGTGGTCATATCAGCTACAAACATTCAATGATTACTATTAGATGTATTCTCTCTCTCTCTTTCACAGGCAATTTTTTATAACAACACAGAATTAAAAAAAAGAAAAAAAAAAGAAAATAGTTTTGGCTGTCATGGGAAATGAACCTAGGACGGTTTACTGGATGCACAAGCGCTCTGCTACTGAGATATGACAACCAGCCAGCAACCACCAAACACTTTAATTCTGTACTTTACTGCTATGCTACAGTGTCACTTTCAACAAAACAAAGGAGTTTTTTTTTTCCAAATAATCTTTTTATCGTGGAATATTTTACTCTGCTAATATTTATCACTTCACAATTTCTTTCTCAGCGTTCGTTTAATCATTAGATATTATTCACTCACTTTCACTTTTTTTTTCATTTAAACAATACAGAATAAAAAAAAAAAAGTTTGGCTGTCAATTGTGTGCAAACCTTCAATGTAATTACACAATAATAGATTAATTAATAATTTTTGCTCGCTTGATGCGAATTTCAGTTTTAGTTTATAGAAAATTTGCACAAACTATTATTCTTTCATGCTTACAGTATTAATTGCGAGAGTCCAATATTTAAACATAAATATTTGATTATACACTCAACTTGAGATAAACTATTTGGTTGTCACCATAGGAAATAATTCATTTAACATACCCACTTTTGTACTTACCAAGTTGAGCATTAAGATGTATCAGAGAAGTTACCTGCAGGCTAAAAGTGGCAACATTTATTACTGCTAACTTTCCGGATGAGCACTCTGAATTCAGCTTACTACTTCGGTATGTTATAGATTTTACAGACGAGTCAAACCCAACCACCTTTAAAGCATGTTGTGTACTCTGTCCGAGTGAAGGTACACATGCTGCCACTATATCATTTTCTTGAATTTGGAAATATTCTCTTGATCCTAGAGACAGACTCATGCATGTAAATTTTTGAAATGTGTCTGAATGAAATTTTATTTCTTTCCGGCTGTTTGGTACTTCCAAATATATATTATCATTTTGTCTGCGATAAACTCTGAAGGTTGAAGTTAATGTTAAACCGAGGTTCTTTTGTAATCTGTAAAAGCAAAAGTTCCAAGCAACAACAGTCCCATTACACTGTGATGGAGTTTGGAAGTTGAGGAAAAGCCTTCTATGGCCCAAACTTTTTAATGGTTGATTTTTATTTGTGCCAAATACAGGACAGTTCCCACTTTTACCTAATAGAAAAAATAAGCAATATCTAACAAAGTTTGCATCATTTCATGTTTTTTTAATGAAGCTGTACTACATAGTGCTAGGGGCTAGCACTATGGTATGCTACCATAGATTCATGCGTTGTTAGGGGCTATAGATATCACATGTGTGAAATCTATAGTCTAGCAGGCCAGACCCTTTACTGAACACAAGCGGGGAAAGGGTCCGGTCAAACTCGTTTGACTTTGTTCACCGTAATCCACGAAAATCGTGGATGACATGCGCAATGCCTACGTCATCACTTGTGCCACTTATGCTCATATAAGTATTCGCATTGTAAATTAGAACTAGATGTTTAGTCTATGATGTAAGCACACCGTTGACGCTCGCAAAGTAAAAGTATTGCTGACGGTGGAGAACAAGCTCGAGTACCGAGTTTGACCAGACCCTTACCTCGCTTGTGTACGTTTAATTTTACTGAACTCCATTGCAGTCGACGATACTCTCCAAACTATGCATCATAAATATTAGTCAGGTCATGGCCTGACTGGCCTGACCAGTTCATATGCCCCTGGTTAAATGTACTGGTGGTTAACAGGATTAGTTAGGAAACAAATAAAAAAAATTAAGTACGTATCACTTTAGGAATGAACATTCCTTCAAAATAGTATAATTACAATGACTACTGTAGAGGTTAATTATACACTCATTTAAGATTTTTTGTGATTGTCTATTGCCTATTTTCAGGCAGTGCTAAGTCAATCACAAGAAGTTTTATGGTTTCCAGAGGCGTCCATTCTATGATACACTCGACACATTGTTGCATTTCTATAATTAGCACCCATTTTATGTGTGAAAAAGCTTCATACTGTTATATAATTCACAAGAATGACATTTTTGGTATAATACTTGTTGGAAAGAAAATGCAACAAGATTATGATAAATGGTTTTACATACAAAATCACTACTATTATAAATTATTAATGTCTATAGTTGTATTTATCAATTCAGACATTTTCATGCTTCAAAGTGTGCCACTTGTAAATATTTTCCATGAAAACTGATATTCTTGAGGAGATTTTCATCAAATTCATTACGTAAGTGAACAACAATCACAGGACGAAAAGTAAATTTCCTATATCTCTAATTGAAGGATAGTTCACCATTATTTGATGTTTGCTTATGAAAATAGTTCCAAACTGAATTTGAAGCTATCCTCATAAGGAAATGTAGAATAAAAGGTAAACTATCTTACATAGGATACTCTATGTTTAGTCCAGCGAATGTTACTTAGATATAGTTAATTCATGTTTTCTTTACATTTGTGGCTTTTATATTTAAGATATTATCAAGTCAATTGTAGGGAACAACACACTTCTACAAAGCTACCATATTTCAACAAAGTACCTTTGCTAACACTTATTATAGTCAAGAATGAAGCTATCCTCATAAGGAAATGTAGAATAAAAGGTAAACTATCTTACATAGGATACTCTATGTTTAGTCCAGTGAATGTTAATTAGATATAGTTAATTCATGTTTTCTTTACATTTGTGGCTTTTATATTTAAGATATTATCAAGTCAATTGTAGAGAACAACACACTTCTACAAAGCTACCATATTTCAACAAAGTACCTTTGCTAACACTTATTATAGTCAAGAAATAAAATAGCTGTGCCACAGCTATGAATGCAAATTGTATCAACTTACCCAGAAGAGGTAGTATCGATAACATTAAAATAAAGTTAAAATAGATGAAGTTCCTCATAGCTTGTAGCAGTTCTAGGACAATAAAACTGATAGTAGGGCACAGATTAAGTACAATATGCCTCAGTACAGGGATAGGCAAGTGCTACCAAGTAAAGGAAATTTTATCGATGATAGCATAATTATGATGTCACTTCCTCCATTACTGCTGCACTTTGCTGAAAATCTTATATTCCTTCCTTGCTAGTTAAAGTGAAAATTAATCAATAGCCATGGTATTCATATTTAAAACTAACACAACAGTTAGTTGTTCAAGCCTCTGAGATCCTTCAGTGCTTTCTCAGGCTTTTGTGGGCATTTTGCCTGACGTAAAATGCACCAGATGGAAGATCAGCACTGCAACTATAAACACAGAACAATTAGAACCTGGAGTGATAGCAATTGTATGCTCATGAGTGAGTGTAATTCTAAATGATAAGTAAACATATGAATGTAACCGCATAGCAGTGCACTCATCTTAGTGCCTGCCTTTTTTTTTCTTCGTTATGTGAAAGGACTAATCCAAAATTAATTAAATTAAGTAGGAGTTTATCTTCCTTCAAGAGATAAATAAAACTCTGTATTCTTTGATATTCACTGTTGAGTCAATAATAAAGACGATCATAGCAAGCCAACTTACATAACCCTTCTTAATGACTAAGTGATCTGGCAGTAAGAGGTATGCAATTGATTCAACAATTATTTTTAAGATACATTATGTCACCAGATTATTCTATTTGTGATATTAATATTGTATGACAGACACATAATACTATCCGTGACACTTATGCGCGTATGTATACTTTCATATTGACTTAGCTCAGGACAATGATATAACGTATGATTCAACAACAGTTAACACGAGCAAAAACATAACTTACCTTATAGTAAGTCATCACCACCAGTGTGTTTTTTTTTAGCAAAGGATGAGTAGGCACCGTTTCATATGAATTTAAATAGCAGGAAAACATGTGGTTAGAGCAGGCCAGCAATTCTATCATGTATAGCTTGAGAATTTCCATTTGCTAACTTTTTCTTTTTTCCTTCCCTTTTTATATTGACAAACAGCATAATATTATAATGAGTAAAACAAAATTTCATGTTTTATCATAATCATTGCCATGATTCCTATAATCTTCTCTGTAACATTTCACTAATGTTGGCATATGTATGGTAAGATGTACAGACACTTGTGATGTCTACCTATCAGAAATATTACTTTTATGCTCCCATGATCATTTGAGGTGGTGCCTTCAACGATTGACTCTAAAGTACGATAAATAGATTGGTTGAAATCTGCTGATGATCGAACTTTGTGGCTGGGCGGACAATGTGGCTGGGCGGACAATGTGGCTGGGCGGCTATGTAACTGGGAGGACTATTTGACTGAGTGGACTATTTGGCTGACATACAATGTAGCTGGGCGTACAATGTGGCTGGACGGACTATATGTCTCGGCGGACTACGTGGCTGGGCAGATTATTTGGCTGGCATACAATGTGGCTGGGTGGACTATGTGGCTGGGCAAACTGTGTGGCTGGGCGGTTTATGTGGCTGGACAGATTATGTGGCTGAACTAACTATGTGGCAGGGCGGACTATGTGACTTGGCGGACTATGTGGCTTGGGTGGCAGGCTCCTGGAGTTCTGAATAGCAATAATTTCAGGTGTTGGCCAAGGGGTGGGACCTCTTTCTCCATGATGTTGAGGACTGCAAATGGGCGTAGACATGTACTCTTGAAAGGGGAGGGCTTAAAGTTGGTCACACATGTCACCCATGCATTTTATTAAAATCATATTTTTGCAAGTATCTCATACTTGAACTAGAGTTATTAGTAAAATCTATTTGTGCACAAATGTCACTCTAACATTTCGTGTAGGAGGTTGCTGTACAAATTATTTTTAATATAAAGCAGAATAGTCTTCTTCCAAAACTTTTAATTCAATCAGTTTAATAGTCAGTATTAGCTACAAAACATTACAAGTGTAGATAAATATAAATAAATTATATATAATATAAATTTCAGGGAAGTTGTGTGTGACCACCTTAACCACCACTATAACTGTATTCTTTATTCTACTTCTTTTTTCTGGTAAGCACAATAATTCACCCTCAGCACGCATGCGCGAGATGATTATAGTAGTCCGTCTTTCATTTATTCATTCACTCTGTCAACAGCGAATCTCTAAAGTGGCGGACTATTATGCCTTGATAGAAGAGGAACTCCAACTAGATGATGGTTTAAGTTTCTTTAATTTGCCACATTTTAGAATTTCGGCTTAGTTTTTGAGAAAACAAGAGAAAAGGCTGACTACGGTGAGTTCTTGTATATGAATAAGCCTATTCAAAGGTTTAGCTGCCATTTAATATCACGCACGCTCATGTGAGCATACAAATGTTTCCGCGTCCGGTTCAGATTTGTTGCATGTTTTCTTTGAACAAGTAATCAGCTGTCACTTACAATATCGGCTTGTAATTTTTTCACAATGTTTTTCATTCCTTACTCACATTACTTCTGACAATACTTGTAGAAGCTAAGTTCTAAAGAATCTGGCTTTTGACTAAATGTTAAGCTTAATATACTAATTCAATTGTATTAAAATATAACTTGAAAATCTTTCGTTTATTTAGCATTTATATAATGTGAGAACTTACTGGCAGCATTACCATTGGATTCAGAAGAAACTTGGTTTGGTTTTGACGTCAGATATAGTATAGTGTCTGCTAGAGAGAGAGTATACATAACTGTGATAATGTATGAAGTATTAAAAAGGATAAATATCGAGTGCATTTAATCCACTAAAGCGTTTGTAACAATACAATGTGTGAGAAGACTTACTGGCATCATTACCAATGAATTTGGAAGAATCCGGGTTTTGTTTTGATGTCAGATTAAATATACTATCCGCTTGACAGAGAATATACATAACTGTGATATTGTATAAAGTGTTAAAAAGGATAAATGTCCAGGTCCAGTACATTTAATGCACCATCAAAGTGGTGTATTGTGTGAGAGAACTTACTGGCATCATTACTCGCAAATTCAGAAGAACCTGGCTTTGGCTTTGATATCAAATTCACTATACCGTCTGTAATGAAAAAAAAATACACTACCATTATTCATTATAGAAGAGGCAACATATTTATTTATGTATTTTCATGCAATGCTAACCTTGCCGAAGAAAATGATAAGTTTCACCAGGTTTATTTCTTATTTTTGATGGATAGCTTTTTCTTATTAATTCTTGTTGCTGTTTTTTTTTGCCATCACTCTATGAATAATCCTGGTAAAATCACTGCTATTTCACTTATAAAGTCTAGCATATACTTAATAATTTAGCGTTCATCTGTATTAAACGTCAGTTTACCATGCGATTGATATGTATATAATATGCTATCTTATATACCTTCAGTAATCGGTCGGTTTGTTTAAAATAATATATTCTGCAATGATTTTTATTCATAAGTTTAGACAAGAGCTTTAAAGATATTGTTCATTGCAGGCGAAATTAGTTGCTCGTATCGTGTAGGGATCACTTTTGCTAGATAATTCTATGAAGAGCTTGTGATTGTAGTATTAATATATGGGCAATAGCTTCTTGTAATGGCTGAATGGCCAGCTGTGTAGAGTGGACATCTTATGATGAGACAAATGTGATGTTGGCACTGTGATTGTTCATACAGGAGTGGATGACCATGCTGAGATATTTTCTATGGGTGTCATGAATGTTTTGAGGCAGTTATTGGAGAAACAACTCATGAAGGAATGAGCTTTCGAACCATCAGGTCTGTGTCCAACTAACTGTTGCATCATGAGGAGCAATTGTGTGGACTTATGATCACCTAATTCTTCAGTGGTGAAATGTTCCTGTAGCTTATGTTGCTTTAAAAGAGCAGTTCATTTAGTGAGTTGATCCCGAGTGTGGAATAAGGTGTTGTCCCTAGGAAGCTTGATTAACAGGTACCTCAGCTCCGCTGGGACAGGATAAGACAACCTAATCGAATCTGGAGCACTGGGAATTGATTCCCTTGCAGGTAAACTGTGCTTCTACCTGGGCAAGCAAGTTAGCTGGCTAAAACAGTAGGAGTTTGAGATTGAAGATTGCAGAAATGTAGGCAGAAGTGGGTATGGCCATGGTAGGAGCTGCGGAAGATGGAGAGTGCAAACTGAAAGTAGCAGCAACTGCTGATCTCAAGAGCTGTCTTCGCTAACTAAAATTACTCAGTTTCATTCCAATCAGTTTTATTAGGTGTCAATCAAATTATACATGTGGGCATGTGTTAGAAAGTTCGTAGTTCGCTAGACATGCGAAGCAGGACTGTACCCTCTTTCTTTTGTGTCTCTGATAGACCAATAGCATGGGCATAAGAGGGGTGGCATGCTAGAGTGGCTCAGGATTTTTTACCATGACATGTGCGCATAAGCACTGGTTCAGCAAGAAGTTTGCCTCCTCCTTGAATAATATGCCTCAGAAACACATCAGGACGCTTCTACCAGCCTGACGGCATCATGTTCTGACGGGACATCACCATGACCATGTGTCCGCACAAGTCAAAAGCCTTTTCCAGATGAGTGGCATATAAAGCCTGCATACTGGGGGAAACTGGCCACCTACACATCCCCGTTTGCCCCAGGCTGGATTTACCTTGACTTAGAAGGTTTCTGGTCCTTTGCATCTGCACTTCCTTGGAATTCGGCCAGAAGAGCATCGTCAGATAACTCCCCATGTCCAAAAATTCTCCCAACTAAATCCACTCGACCAGCCAGGTAGGAACAGTGGGCAGAGTATAGTACCTACATCTGCCCCTGAGGACACAACCCTAGACAAGCTGGCTGAATTAGCAGACTAAATCATGAAAGTAGCCATTCCCTCTACAGTGGCGGATCTAGAGGGGTTTCCAAGGTTTCCATTGAAACCCCCTTTTAGTAACTTAGCTAAAGTAACTCACTTCAGGTCAGAAGTCTCGAGATCGCAGCTCGCATGCTCCGACCCAACCGCTACGCTGGGAGAACGTAGCGGTTGGGTAAAGGGTCTGGCCCCGCGAGACTAACTCCGACTACTGCATGCAATCGCATATCAATCATTTGTGGGCGGGGTCAATATAATTGCCACATGGCACTTTTTAGCTCTGCTATTAATTGGCACTTAGTGTAGATATAAGCTAGCTATCATGAAAAGAAAGCAGTGCTCCTTGTCATCCTTCTTTTCCAAGAAAATAGCGCAAGGTAAGCTTCAGTCTCCCTGCTGGTGAACTAATTTTGAATCTAGCTGACTGTTCAGAGACTGGGCCTGCTTCCAGTGATTGTGATGATGATGGTGATGTACAAGTAGAGGAAATCTTGAACTCAGCCTCTGACTCCCAGATCTGCACTCATAATGATACTGATGAGAGTGATTTACCAGGTGACTGGACTAAGCCATGAGCTGTTATTAACACCTATTATGTATAATATATTATTCATAGCTAGCTAGCTAACTACACTGATAAATGTACAGTAGCTACTCTCTTTATCACAACCAATACATTTTCTACCAACTACATGATGTGTGTATAGGAGTTGAATCTATGGTTATGCCTGCTGAAATCAGTGAATCTGCTACTGAGTGTGATATTGGAAAAATATTACATCTAAGGAGCGGTAGCTTGCGTGACCTCAGCAGGGAAGAGAAATACTGTATCCTAAGCAAAGATCCAAACTCTGATGTATCTGTTTATCTCCGAACTCGTCCATATGGTTCAGGTGCATTTCGTCAGTTTCAACCATCATGGCTGGCACAGTTTCCCTGGATACATTATAGTACCTTTTGTGATGGTGTCTTTTGTAGGGCATGTGCAATTTTTGCTCCAAAAGTGGTTGGTGGTCATACACTTGGTCAGTTTGTTACCAAACCCTTCAAATCTTGGACAAATAAGACACAGAAAATGAAAAGTCATGGTAAGCTTGATTATCACTTGACAGCTTGTGCTAAGATGAGTGAATTCTTGACTGCATATCAGCAACCATCGCATGCAGTTAATGTCAGGCTTGATAGCCAAGCTCAAAAACAGGTTGAAGCCAACCAATGTGTGATTGAGTCTCTTTTTAAGATTGTTTTGCTGTTGGGAAAGCAGGGTCTTGCTTTTCGTGGGCATCGGGATGATCGGATTGAATGGGAAGAGCAAGGTGACCATGATAATCGTGGTAATTTTGTTGAGTTGGTAAGGTTTCGAGCAGAAACTGATGAAACATTGTTAAAGCACTTACAAAATGCTCCCAAAAATGCCAGGTACACTTCAAAAACCATCCAGAATGAGTTAATTTCTGTAGTAGGCAAACACATCCAATCTAAAATATTGCTTGAGATCGAGAAGGCAAAATATTATTCAGTGCTAGCCGATGAGCTAGCAGATGTTGCTAATAAGGAGCAACTGTCAATCTCATTTCGGTATGTTTATGATCGCATGGTTAAGGAAGTATTTGTCGACTTTGTGGAAGTTGAGCGAATCACAGGTAAAGCATTAGCTGAGGCCATAATCCACTCACTCACTGTGTGGGGTTTGTCACTATCACACATGAGAGGCCAATGTTTTGATGGTGCCTCCAACATGGCTGGTGCTAGGTCAGGTTGTAGCGCCATTTTACGTCAGGCTGCTCCCTTAGCTGTATACCATCATTGTGCTTCACATAGGTTAAACCTTGCTGTTGTTTCATCTTGCAAAATTGCTGCTTTTAGAAACACTGAATCCTACATTGGAGAAATGGCACGATTTTTTCACTTTTCAGCTAAACGGCAACGTCTCTTGGATAGAGCTATTGACATAGTATGCCCAAAAGCACATGCCAAGAAGCTGAAGGATTCCTGCAAAACACGGTGGATTCAGCATATTGATTCCTATATAGTGTTCCTTGAACTTCTTCCAGCTGTTCACATGACATTGGAGGCAATGGTTTCTCCTGATAGTTTTGATGATTTAGGAACTGACTGGAATTGGGTTGGAGAAACAGTAATGAAGGCCAACGGGTTTATCCATCAGTTGGAGTGCTCTACTTTTTTGGCTAGCTTCAAAATCCTCTTAGAATGTCTCTCATGTCTTCGTAGTCTCACTATGAAATTGCAAATGCAGGCAATAGATGTTATATATGCTTACAAGGAAGTCAATCGTGTTCTTTCATCTTTGAAAAGCATGAGAAGTGACGCCACATCTAGATACAGTGCCATCTTTAAGGAGACCACCAAACTTGCCAAGGGTCTTCATGGAGAGGACTTTGAATTGAAGCAGCCTAGGGTAAGTGCACGGCAAACACATCGTGACAATGTTCCAGCGTCTTCAGCGGAGGAATACTTTAGGATTACTCTGTACAATGAATTTGTGTCTCATCTAATTGAGGAGTTAGAGGAAAGGTTTACTAGACTGAGTACTCCAATCAACACTGTTGGTCTCCTACAGCTCTTGCCAAGTCAGTGTACTGCGAGCACATCAGAACTAATGCCTGAAGCTAGCATGCCTGAGGAGCTGTCTGAAGCTGCTGAATTTTACATGAAATGACTTACCACATGCTGTAATGTTGCCTACAGAGTATCGGATGTGGGTAGCTAAGTGGAATGAGCCTGGCTGTGAAGTTCCAGGGAAGTTAATTGACGTGTTCAAAGCCTGTGACCCAGTAGCTTTTCCCAATATCCATGTTCTCCTTCACCTTGCACTGACTCTTCCAATTACGACCTGTGAATGTGAAAGAAGCTTCAGTCAACTGAAACTAATCAAAACTCCTCACCGATCAACAACATCTGCTATTCGTTTGAGTGGTTTATCCCTAATCAAAATGAATCGAGATATTTGTGATAAACTTAATTCACCATCACAAATGAAGGCATTGGTGCAACAATTTTATCAGCTGCACCCAAGGAGGATGAAGCTTCCATTCATGCTAGTAGACTAGTCCCAGTTAGTCCAAGTAGATAGTAGCTAAATTAATCATCATCCCTAACAACTCAATTTCATTGAATTCTCAATTTAAATTAAACACAAAAGTGGGCATGGCTAGCTAGTTGACTATAGCAGCGCAGTAGAAGACTTGAAACCCCCCTTCTCAAATTCTAGATCCGCCACTGCTCTATTGCCACTAACTGTGCATCCCCTAGTTGTAGCCCATCCACCCACTTGTTGGGTTCCATTACACACCTGTGAGTTAATAATCTCTCTTCTGGTCTATCTTTGTGCTCGTCATGATCCTTGTTGTCAGAGTTCCCACGAGTAACACAAGCATGCACTTCTGAGAAGCCTTTCAAACATAGTGTTGTCCATCACATCAAGACAACTAAATTCACCTGTGTCTTCCCTCACCCGATGTCTCGCACCTGAACTTCTATTGAATTGCACGTCAAGAATTTGATCACATGTCGGAACTAAATAAAATTTGACCCTCTTCTTCTAGTTTGTCTTCACACTTGCATAATGGTCCCTAATTGGAAACCATGTGGATATTTCCATGCACTGAATGTCACTGTACCGAATAAGTACCCAAGTTCCACATCTGCAAGATATTACAGTTACCCTACAAGGAGCTACAATCTTCTCATATAGACCTGGTATATGAATGTTATCAGATAAGCTTATTTCATTGAAAGATATCAGAATTTAGGTAGCACAACTAGCAAATACTATTATATCAGAGGTGCAGTATATTGACCCAATGGATATTTGATATAATGTGTGACCTATTATTAGTAGTATATAGATGAACCACTTGTTGTATATTAATAAGCGTAATATGGACTTATGTGTGGTATATTAGTAGCATACGAACATGTGCTAAGTAATCTTTGAATTTTAACTTTGCTACCCTTCCAATTGTATATGAACACTAATCCAGCAGTGGCGATGTATGTTTCTTGACCTCAAATGTTTGAATGACATTAATAGTAATGCAATACTAAAATAATCATTTTTTTCAGTTAATGTTTAACCTTCCTGTTATATAGTCTTTAGTCTTATGAACAACATAATGAAAACGTAATAATGTCTTTATTGCTATCTGATTGTTTTTGTGGACACAAGTTAATTTTAATAGTTTTATCAAAGTAGCTCATATACATAATTGTTAGACCAGAAGAGTTTGGTTAGCTTGTTTCCACCACATACACAGCAAGTCGTATGCATTAATTAATAATGTGGTGCTGAAACAAGAGAAAAAATTGCAAAATGAATTAAAACTTTTTGCATTTACCAGATAAAACTGCATGAATGAGAAATACTTTTAATTTAGAATGTTACAGAAGTTAACTTGTGTTGAAGACCAAAGAAGCTAATTTCAACTGGACTCTATTAGCTAACTAATTATCATTCACTTTTACTTATGCATCATTTCACACTTACCGAGCATGCTCAATTCTTGTTTTATGTACATGCGTATTACTATCACATTCACGTATCACCTTTGTTACCCGTGGTCTCTTTCTCACTTCTCGTTGTTATTCAAACTGTTTTACATCTGAATATTATCAAGCCACTGCTAGACTGTATAATTAATACCTAGCTAATTAGCGAGAAGTCCGGAGCGGGGAATTGTTTCCAGTAAACGTTCCCAGTCTGTTACTGAGAGCGGAAGTCTCAGACATCAACCGAGAGGCCAGCCTTACAACCTGACTCGCTAGAGGTTGACTGTGCGTGAGTATTCCCCTCTTCAACTTGAATATTAGCAGTGAGCCAGTTTATGAAGTACATTTTCTTGTATCAGATATGGTCAATGTTTCACTTCAGTGATTATACTGAGTTATGATGATCACATGTATTGAGCTGACTCGTGAAATAAATTACGAGAAAATACAATTGCTTACATTGTCACATGATTACTGGTTTGCTGGATTGGGAGATAGTTAAGGCAGGTAACAAGGAAAGCTGGTATTAAGCAAATTACAGCTTTTTTGTCAATTAGTCAATTGTTGCTTTGACACCATGTGACAGTTTTTTAAGAGAATCAATTTGATAGATGAGCATTTTAATAATGTTATTGTTTAACATAATACAATTGCATCTATTAATGTGTATCAAAACATGATCTAAAACAGATTCTAGCTATATATACTAGGAATTGGTATAGTTAGTTTGTATATTTAAATGACATAGTCATATAGTGATTCATAAGATGCCTCATCAATGTCTGCTTTTATTGGAGTAGCTGATGATGTTGTTTCAGATTTGTTTTCTTGAAGTGGTCGTACATCGTAAGCACAACTTGGAGAAATTTCTATGTCATCGAGCTGAATAATATGTATATCATTTTCTACAAAGAGACAGGCAAGAAAATCAGATACTGGATTGGAATATCATGGAATATAATACTTGGATTAGTACAAGCGGTAGTTGCATCTAAAATAAACAACGTACTCCGGACATGTTATTGTAGCTCGCTGTATACAGTTTGTATTTCGGCTACCATTTACCATATGCAAGAACACATGCACATGAGGATACTATTTGTATGTTTGGGATAAGCATCCAATTATAATGAGACTGCATACTATCACTGTTCTTATGAGATGTTAATAGATAGTTAGCCCTTAATATTACACACATGAACGCTGGCACTTTAAGCTTATGGTATGATTTGAGCAGGTATATTTACTGCACATTTATTGAGAGGCACATAGCAATAAACCTCACAAACATGACTGCTTCTAGGGGAAAGGGAAACTAAAAACAATGGGGAGAATTCAATTTAAGCATGTCAATTATGTTGTCGACCATTTACCCACATTTATTTTAATGCAACTATTGCAAGGAATTTGTTCTCAGTTTAATATACAACTGCCATGCCAACTGAAGTGATACATAAACTGCTACGATCAAATCCTCTGTATCTGATATGATAGGTGCACCCCTGAATAGAAATCGCATTTTTTCTCAATTTTACATTTTTCTGAGTGTTTTGCATGGTTTGTCAAGTTTATGTTATATAGATCCAAAACTTGTAGCAGAAATAGAATCACTTATTTATGTTGCTCATGAATTAGTAATTATGGTTTTTACAGAGGTTTGTGTTAATTGCTACTGTCCTAGCATTAAATGGGGCTCACATGGTTGAAAATTTATACATTTTGGGTTACATATTCACTCACCTACTGGTTTAGTAGAAGAAACCCTTTGCCTACATTTCCACCATATTAGTGCAGTAGATGCTGCTATTATGGTTAGCATCGTCATCACTCCAATTGATAGTGACAAAATCGGAATCATTATTAATGATGTGTCATCTATAAATAATGAATCAGAATATTCATAAGAATAAAATTAAACAATTAAACATAACTTTAAACTGTCTTGTCAGATTACAAGAACTTAGCATGACATTTTCTATAGACAAAAATGAAGTTGTCACAGATACCAATTTGCAATTTTTTTAATATTTCACCCTAAGCCCACATGCACATGAGGGTTATAGTTGTCTCTTCGTCATTCATTCATTCATTCACTCTGTCAGCGGTTGATCTTGAAGATGACAAACTTATGCCTTAAGATAAGAGGAACTCAGACTAGAGGACAATTAAGTACCCTTAATACGCCACTTTTTAAATTCGGTTTAGTTAAAGAACACGGCAGAAACTGTGATGAGTGCTATTATATGTCATGCCCATAGTCTATTCATTCATTAACTAGTCATTCAGAATCACACGTGCTAACTGAGCATACTTTTTTTACCTCTCCAGTGCCTATCTGGTCATCTGATCTTACGTTAAGAAAGTTACTGTTGTTGCTGGAAGTGTGATTCTTTTGTCAACTTTATGTGTGCTGCCTGCTTTTGATAAAATGTGCCTTAAGTGTTTATGTAATGTATGTCAGTAAAGACCAAATTATTTCTGTGGTTACCGCACATAGACCCATTGGTTGCTGAAAAGTGACATCAGTGATATCCCTACTCACTAAGACTAGTTATCCTAACTAAAGTCATAACTAGCATCATTACACACTAACTAGATACTTTGAAATTGTTATTCATAGAGCAAAACAATTATTGTTATAAGCTGAAAATACGTAAATTTCTCTATAAAAACAGTAGTGATATCAATAGCAAATTGTACTTTTACTGCTCTATTTAAAAAAAATATAATTACGCATACCACTTACTGGTTAAATATTTAGTAGATTCAGAAGAATCTGGCTTTTGATTAGATGTTGAATTGAGTAAATCATCAACTGTAAAGGAAATTAAACACGAATATCTAAACAATTCCGACAATATAGAGTATTAAAACGTGACTTCAAAGCTTTGGCATATACGTGAGAACTTACTGGCAACAGATTCAGAAGAATCTGGGTTTGGTTTTGATGTCAGGTCTAATATACCAGATGTAAGAGAAAAATATACATATAATATGGCATTATTATTAAAATAGTAATTGTTTAGTAGATTTAAAACACTGGAGAATTGTATAGAACCACACTGTTTTGAAAATTACCTAAAACGTTACTAGAAAATTCAGAAGAAGCTGGCTTTGGTTTTGAAATCAGACTTACTGTATCTGTAATGGAGAAAATACACTACCATTATTCATTAAAACAGACATGAAATTTCTACTTTTAGCTACAACCAATTAACTTTTTTTGGGTAAATTATTGCCTTTTTGTTATTACTCTTGTCGGGCTGGGACGTTCCTCATGTGTGTATGTTATTCACCTCACACTGCTGGGTATGATGAAAGGTTTTAACCTTTATATCGGAATGAACAATGATTGACACTTTGATACAAAAATGATTTTGATACAAAATAATTACAATCACTGGCCCTGGGTTAATATTGTAATCAAATAGTAATGAATAAATAGAATAGAAACTAGAGATGTGCTTGACCACAAAGGGTGAGCGAGCCTGTTCACAAACAAAACACTTCAAAGCTTCTATCAGTGTATTTCTAAAAGTATAAGTTCGCAGTCGTTGTGACCATCATATACTTATTCTAACAAATAAAGAACTACTCTATTACCTCAACTCCCCAGTACTGGTAATGTCAGTAGTCTCTGACTACCTGAATTACCGTTTTTGACAGGATACACTCACAGCTACTAATACAAATGCCGAGTTTTAAAAAATTATGTCTGGTAAAGGGTTTGATACCATAGTAACCATTAGCCACAACATTATGAGACTTGAAAAAACTAGAAGTTCTGAAGAATTACTGTATTGTGTCGAGTCTAACAAGCCCTAAGTGCGTCTTATGTCCTTCAGAAGGGTTACACAATGAATTGTACACAATGAACTTCCTTCAATGATACAGGGATCACTAAACCTAAAGATTCTGTTTAGTGGAGATATTGGAAGGGGTAGACAATGAAGCAAACACAAAAACGTGGGGGTTAAAGTACAAAATGACGTACGTACGTCCACACCTAATATAAACTAGTGAAGCACATATGGCGAGCAAGCCTACATAGTTAGGTAACGTAAAACTGCAGTATTGCTACTACATAATTTATATTAAACTTAGTTCAATTAAAAGTATAATAGCAGTTGACCATTAATTTTAGCATAGAAATACAAAATTATTCTCATACATGAGTAATCAAACTTAAGCCATTCTGAGAATTGAGGTATTCAAAATGGCTGATGTTTAATACTACTGAAGTTACTATTACTCAAGTAAGAGAATAATATTGTATTTGTTTGCCTACAATAAATGGTAATAACTGCTGTTGTACAGTTTTTCATGAACTAAGTTAAAATATTAATTGTGCAGTAACAATACTATAGTTTTATGTTACCTAACTAGGCAGGCTCGCTCGATATTTGTGCTCATGCACACCACTAGTTTATAATGTGGGGACTTACGCATGTCATTTGAACTTTGACCCTCACATATTTTTGTGTTAGTTCGGTGTTCGACCCCGTCCCAAACTTCACTAAATAGAATCCTCCGGTTTAGCAATCATTACCTTATCATCCAAGAAAATTGAACATTTTCTGCTTTGAGTTCTTATGCGGGTACAGTTTGAACTAATGCGCTATTTGTCATAGTTAAGCCCAATGCAACCACATTTACTTGAATATTCATTGTACACTAGACTAACCACGAAGGCAAGTCTTGTGTGAGTATGTCCAGTTGTATGAAAGTATTATGCGTTACAGCTACTATTATGAATACCACAAAGAAAATGTTACTTGCTTTATTTTGTTTGTGTTTTTTTTTTTCAATCCAAACAGTTGTAGGGAGTGGTTACTATGGCATTGAATCGTCATTTTTGTATATGTGTAATTTAAAAACTCGCCATTGTTTGGAGCTTCTAAGTGCCGCTTGTTGGTTGTCAAGAGCCTCTGGTAGTCAGAATAGTTTCTAAAGAAGCTACCACTACTCAGGCGAAGTAGTAATTCCATATTTGTTGACTAAAGTTACAAAATTAACTCTGGCCTAATTACTTTGTAGTTGAGAGCTTGTTTAAGAGCTACTGGTAATAGAAGTAGTCAAAATAATTGGCATTACCTTCCTAAATGCATTCAAATGTAATCTTTAAAAGATATAAATTTTCTGCTATGATTCTTCAGCTTCACTATTGTCACTATTTATCTTTTACTAAGAGCTAGAAAATGACAAAATTTAGTATAAGAAAAGTACGAGATTGGGGAATTCAAACTAAAAGACAAATTATACGGAAAATCTTAACACTAGTACTTACTTGAACTAGAGTACAAGTGAAGACTCAAATGCATTCCATTGGACAACTCAGAGGTAGCAATATTTCCATTAGTTACACTATTGGTTTTCATTAAGTAATTCCCAGTTTCTGATGAATCAAAGCCAACAACTGGGATGGCATCTTTAGAAGGTATGATAACACCTACTGTGGCTCCTTTCATAACTGATACATGGTCGGTTAACAACTCTTGATTGCAATGTATGCTAGCCAGTGTTGAGATGGCCTGTATTGTGATTAGCTTTACACTACTAGGATTTATTATATAAATATCAGTGGCTACATCTAGAGACCAGACTGCCACAGTCATAGACAGCATGGATCCAGGCTTGGCATATTCAGTGTAGTAGCAATAGTGCCATTGGGAAATATTTAGAGAGAATGCTGCTGGAAATAGAGTGTTTAGATATGTTCCACTGTGATAAAGAAAAGCTTTAGTTGAAGGTTGGTTGTTTCCAATTCTGGATGCAGTATTAGTGGTCATATCAGCTACAAACATTCAATGATTACAATTAGATGTATTCTCTCTCTCTCTCTCTCTCTCTCTCTCTCTTTCACAGGCTTTTTTTTAACAACACAGAATTAAAAAGAAAAAAAGAAGAAAAAAAAGAAAATAGGTTTGGCTGTCATAGGAAATGAACCTAGGACAATTTACTTGATTCACAAGCGCTCTACTACTGAGATATGACAACCAGCCAGCAACCACCAAACACTTTAATTCTGTACTTATACTGCTATGCTACAGTGTCACTTTCAACAAAACAAAGGATTTTTTTTTTCAAATGATCTTTTTATCGTGGAATATTTTACTCTGCTAATATTTATCACTTCACCATTTCTTTCTCAGCCTTCTTTTAATCATTAGATATATTCACTCACTTTCACTGGCTTTTTTCTTCTTCATTTAAATAATACAGAATTAAAAAAAATGTTTGGGTGTCAATTGTATGCAAACCTTCAATGTAATTACACAATAATAGATTAATTAATAATTTTTGCTTGCTTGATGCGAATTTCAGTTTTAGTTTATAGAAAATTTGCACACTCTATTATTCTTTCATGCTTACAGTATTAATTGCGAGAGTCCAATATTTAAACATAAATATTTGATTATACACTCAACTTGAGATAAACTATTTTGTTGTCACCATAGAAAAGAATTCATTGAACATACCATACCCACATTTGTACTTACCAAGTTGAGCATTAAGATGTATCAGAGAAGTTTCCTGCAGGCTAAAAGTAGAAACATTTATTACTGCTAACTTTTGGGATGAGCACAGTGAATTCAGCCTACTACTTCGGTATGTTATAGATTTTACAGACGAGTCATACCCAATCACCTTTAAAGCATGTTGTGTACTCTGTCCTTTTGAAGGTACACATGCTGCCACTATATCATTTTCTTGAATTTGGAAATATTCTTTTGATTCTATAGACAGACTCATGCATGTAAATTCTTTAAATATATCTGAATGAAATTTTATTTCTTTCCGGCTGTTTGGTACTTCCAAATATATACTATCATTGTGTCTGCGATAAACTCTGAAGGTTGAAGTAAATGTTAAACCAAGGTTTCTTTGTAATCTGTAAAAGCAAAAGTTCCAAGCAATAACAGTCCCATTACATTGTGATGGAGTTTGGAAGTTGAGGAAAAGCCTTCTCTGGCCAAAAATTTTCAATGGTTGAGTTTTATTTGTGCCAAATACAGGACAGTCCCCACTTTTACCTAATAAAAAAAGCAATATCTAACAAAGTTTGCATCTTTTTTTTTTTTTAAAGTAGTACTACATAGTACTAGTGTGCTAGAGCTTGCTCTAGTCTCGGTAGCCAAAAGCAATATCTAACAAAGTTTGCATCTTTTTTTTTTTTTAAAGTAGTACTACATAGTACTAGTGCTAGAGCTTGCACTAGTTCTCAGTAGCCAGACCTTTACCAATCGCTACGCGGAAAAGGTCTGGTAGACTGACATTGAGCAGTTTGTTCAGTTCCCCTAGCTAATTGGGGAGACCGCAAACAAAAGGTGATGTAATATCCTGTAACGTAAGACTGCTCAAACTTTTGCGCGTGTAGTATTTCTGTGTACAAACTCTCCAACAGCCGTGCCAAAACTCTTCCTTTAGATGATGCCATTAGTTATGCTAAGCAGTGATTGGACTAGCCTTTTTAAGATATCTGCAGTTGGAAGTTTCGCTTAGCAGTAAAGATACAGTTGTTGCTTTGTGCACAGGCCATTGTATATGCCATGGTGGTACCTTAGGTTTTTGTCATGTTTAAAGGCGAATAATGCTAGCCAAGAATCAATATCAGTGCCATTAAATTTTAACCGGAAGCGTTTACCAGCATAGTTTTGCAACATTTCTTTATGGCAATACAGAACGAGCTCTACCTACTGATCTGAACAATTCACGCGCCTGATAATATTTAACGATTTACACCCACACTAATTGAACCACAGTTAACCACTTGCTGACTAAGCAAGAACAAACTGCTCAATATCAGTCTACCAGACCCTTTTCTAGTCCGGCGTAGCCAGACCCACGTAGCGCGCGCGGAGGGTCTGGGGACATGGCCCAAATTTGTTCTAGAGGAATGTGGAAGTGGAGAGTGCCCCACCTCCTTTATACCTGAATTTCTACCGCAAATTAGCCATGGTTGCTAAACCTAGGGTTGGAAAGGGTGGCTGACACACACACAGGAATTTCTATTTTTGGAGGACTATTCCTGGTAATTTGCTAACGGTAATTGACCGCCGCAATATATGTGCGGCAGAACAAAATTGGTATGGCCATGTCCCCAGACCCATTCCAAGCTTAGCGGTTCGGTAAAGGGTCTGGCTACGCCGGACTAACCCTTTTCCGCGTAGCGATTGGTAAAGGGTCTGTCTACGCGAGACTGGCTTGCACTATGGCATCCTACCTTAGACTCAAGTTGTTAGGGTCCCCACCGCTTATAAAACTAAGCAAATGAGCGATTTATAAATAATGGGCGCCTAACAGTGAGTGGCATCCTAAAAACTGGGGGTGAGCGCCAATTAGCAGTAGACAGAACGCGTGGAGCGCTTAAAACAAAATAGGGTTTCTTAACAACCCGTGTCTACCGGTTTTCCTGAGTGTGCTGGAAGGCAATACTTCAACATTTTTAGATAAGTAATAAGGCATAAGTACAAGCTACTCTCCTCACATATTTGAAATCTACCTTTTTTTTACCGAAGTCCTATACGGTTGACAATACTTTCCAAACTATGTGATCACAAAAATTGGTCAGGCCATGGCCTGACCAGTGCCCATCGGGTTCCTACGTTGCTGCTTAAATGTACTGGCTTGCAGGATTAGTTAAACAAACTAAAGAAATAGAAAAATTAAAAAAATAAGTATAACTTTAGGAGAGAATATTTCTTCAAAATATCATCAGTAGCTACAATGACAAGACCGTAGAGGTTAATAAAACAGTTTTATTATACACTCATTTAAGATTATTTTGTGATTGTCAATCCCTATTTTCAGGCAGTGCTAAGTCAATCACAAGAAGTTTTATGGTTTCCTGAGGTGTCCATTCTATGATACACTCTACACATTGTTGCATATCCATTATTAGCACACATTTTAAATGTGAGAAAGCATCATAATTGTTAAATAATTCATAAGAATGGCATTTTTGTTATAATACATGATGGAAAGAAAATTCAACAAGGTTGTATGATAAATGGTTTTACATACAAAATCACTAAGTTGTATTTATTTATTCAGAAATTATCATGCTTCAAAGTGTGCCACTTGTAAATATTTTCCATGAAAACTGATATTCTTTAAGAAATTTTCATCAAATCCAGTATGTAAGTGAACAGCAATCACAGGACGAAAAGTAAATTTCCTAATTCTCTAACTGTAGGATAGTTCACCATTATTTGACATTTCCTTATGAAGATAGTTCCAAACTGAATTTGAAGCTACCCTCATAAGGAAATGTAGAATAAAAAGTAAACTATCTTACATGTGGAGACATAGGAGGATACTTTACGTTTAGTCCCGTTAATGTTAATTAGATATAGCTAATTCACGTTTTCTTTACATATGTGGTATTTATATTTAAGATAATTTCAAGTCAATTATAGGGAACAACACTCTTCTACAAAGCTACCATAATTTCAATAAAGTTCCTATGCTAACACTTGTTATAGTCAAGAAATAAAATATCTGTGCCACAGCTATGAAATGCAAATTGTACCAACTTACCCAGAAGAGGTAGGGATGATAATATAATAATAAATTTAAAATAGATGAAGTTCCTCATAGCTAGTAGCAGTTCTAGGACAATAAAACTGATAGTAGGGGCACAGATTAAGTATAATATGTGTGCAGTACAGGGATAGGCAAGTGCTACCAAGTAAAGGAAATTTTATCGATGATAACATATGATGTCACTTCCTCCATTACTGCTGCATTTTGCTGAAAATCTTACACCTCATCCTTGCTAGTTAAAGTGAAGATTAATCAGTACCCAAGGTATTCATATTTAAAACTAATACAACAGTTAGTTAGTTCAAGCCTCAGAGATCCTTCAGGCTTTTTGTGGGCATTTTGCCTGACGTAAAAAATGCACCAAATGGAAGATCAGCACTGCAACTATAAACACAGAACATTAAGAACCTGGAGTGATAGCAAATTGTATGCTCATGAGCGAGTGTAGTTCTAAATGGCAGGTAAACATATGAATGTAACCGTATAGCAGTTCACTCATCTTAGTGCCTGCCTTTTTTTCTGAATTTTCTGAAAGAACTATTCCAAATGTAATAAAATGAAGGTACTGGAATTGTCCTTTAGTAGGAGTTTCTCTTCCTTCAAGAGGTAAATAAAACATCATCTTCTTTGATATCCACTGTTGAGTCAATAAAAAAGACTATCATAGCAAGCAAACTTATACAACCCTTCCTAAGCAATCTGGCAGTAAGAGGTATGCAATTTATTCAACAATTATTTTTAAGCTTCATTATGTCACCAGATTATTCTATTTGTGATATTAATATTGTATATGACAGAGACATTATACAATCCGTGACACTTATATGTGTACAAGTCTGTAGTGGAACTTATATAGCGCGTAGTATTATTCATGTCACGATACTTACCATAACTAACAACTTATGTTACGTGGATGTTGTGTGCTGTTGGCAACACGGAATTATATCTTGAATACTATTAAATATATAAGTTGTTAATAGCTAGCTGCATAGCACCCCACGACAATTGGTGACCCTGAGCTCGACTTCGGATTTCAGTATATGAGTCGTTCTGGCAGCCCCGCTAGGCGCAGTTGTTTTTGCGTGGCACTTACCGCTTAAAAACCTCATTAATATATTCATGAGGGGGTATTTTTTAATACTTATTTTAAACTTCCATTCCTCATACTCTAGCAGTTCAACTCCAATTCTGTCAGCAATTGGAGTTAGAACAAAGCTATTATTATGAACTCCACGAAGTCAGTTTGTGACCTTTTTGTAGGGCTTCTTCTGGAACTAGCTCAGGTGTGGTTACTACAGTGTGGTATTCAGTCAGACTAGAAGCATTTTTGTGAATTTCATTAAGGTTAGAGTGTTCATTAGTCACCAAATCATTCAAAAATGCAAACACCAAATCATTAAAACATGCAAACACCAAATCATTCAAAAATGCAAACAACAAATCATTCAAAAGTGCAAACTACAAATTGCTGCTTTTTTTTACACAAAATAAACACATCCAAAAACAGTAATTCTGATGGATCATCACATTGAGCAGATTGAGAAGCATTGTAGGGTTTGTGGTAACAGGTTGAATAAATCTAAGGGAAAGAAGATACAGCCAGTATATGCCTGCACAGATAGAGATGACCTTGTCACCTTAGTTGGGCTCCAAATTCCAGCAGCAGAGGAAGAGTATTTGCCACGGAACTTCTGCAATTCTTGCTTTCTGAGGATGAGTAGAGCAAAGAAGGCTAAGGAGAGTGGATTTCCTTTCCCTAAGTTTGTACTCATGGAGTGGACAGCTCATCAAGATGAAAACTGCACTGTAAGGAAGTATTAATTAAAAAAATAGTATTAATAATAATAATAATAATAATATTAATGCTAGTGAAAATTAACTGATAAGAATAAAAAAATTCATAGCATGCTGTACTGAATAGAGATAAAACCAGCTGAACAGATTTTTTCCCCTTAAAAATCAATTTTAAGTTCCAATTAATTTATCTAAAATATATAGCTAAAGGTCTGCCAACATTTTAGCAAGCTGGCTAGGGGAGGTGGGCAGAACAAGAAGTCCACCAAGAACAGAGGCAGACCATGTGGTGAATCTTCTAGGGACGTCATTGGATTAATTAACTCCATTGACTCCATCTCAATGCCTTCAGAAGACCCACACCCAAGGTTTTCACCATCTCCAGTAACAAGCAAACTTACCTGTTCCATCTGCCAGCGCTCGTTGAACAGACCCATCCAACTCGCATGTGACAATCTCGTTTGCTGTACTTGCTTGTGTGAGTCCATTTGCATGTACTATTCTCTGCAATCTCCCTGTTGCAAGCAGCACACACTTGATTGCTCAATAATCAGTCGGCCATCCAGCTTGTGCGCCGTGCCTTGATGAGTGAGGAAGGACAATCATCTGTGTCGGCTGCCAAAATGATCACAGTACCTTCAGGCGTTGATGGTCAGGTTAGGGTTAACAAATTTAAAAAAATTAAATATGTATAACACATCATTTTCAGCCTATTACCTAGGTACAAGTCTCAGTTCCTCGAGTTGGTAGTAGTAGTACCAGCAAAAGAACAGTGAGCCGCAGGATTGATGTTCTGAGATCAGTTAGAGATCTCACAAGTGGGGGTGAGAGTTCATCACAGCTTGCGGCAGAAGTGAACTCACTGACTAAAGAGGAACGAGAAGCCCTTCTTGGCCAGGCCTGCCTTCCCATCACAATCTCTACTAACCATGTTCTGGCAATGAAGGCAGACCTCAGGATTCCTTGGAATAAGCTAAGGATACTTTGGAGGTGAATATATTTCAAAATTTAATTTTTTAGTCCTTACCCAGTAAATATCTTAGGTGGTTCAAGACCTTCAGCGTCTCTATTGCTAGTGAAGGGAAGCAGTGAGTGCTTGACAAAGAGATAGCTGGCGATGACTTGGTAGCAGAGAAAGCCCCGTTTTCTGTTTCCACTAGTTCTGGGTTGGAGGAAATGAAGGAAGTACCTTTCGTGTACTTCCCCAATTTAATGAAAGTGATTGGTGACATAGTAGACAGGCACCAAAGGTTTGTCCTTGTTTTTTAGGAAATCTAGCACAAAACATACACAAAAAACAAACAATTAACAGCAACTACTAAACTGGTGATATATTATAAATATTGCTACAATTTACCACTAGATCTGATTCGGGGTTGACGTGGCACCATGGAGTGATTCCGGAGAGTGAGCTGTGGCTGAAACTTGGTGGGGACAAGGGTCATGGTAGCTTTAAGCTGAACCTTCAGCTTGTGAATACCAGTACTCCGAACTCCATGAAGAACACAAGAGTTCTTTCTGTGTTTAAGGCAGGAGACTCCACCTTGAACTTGCACACAGCCCTGTGCACGTATAAGGAGCATGTGACTGAGGTACAGGGAATGAATCTGAAGTAAATTGTCATGTAAATAGATGTGCTTTTAATTGAATAAAATAATCAATGTAGGGAATACACAGTGCAACTCTTTCAGTCAGGTGACTACGAGTATCTCTGCAAAATGTATGGACTGAGTGGTGTGAGTGGTATGTCTGTCACTTATTGCTTTGTACATAAATCAGTAACTTACATTTGGAACTAGGACGTCACAACTGCCTTTGGTGTTTGATTCCCAGCTCTAAGTTGGTTGAGTCACCAAGTTCCAGAGGCTCCCTTCCACTAAGGACACTGGAAAGTTTGAAAGATGACCACCTAAGATTTATGACGGCAGGAAAAGGAAATTTAAAGGTGGCTAAGAACTACAACAATGTCATTGGTGACATGTACTATTAAACATTCCCCTCACTCACGTAAGCCGATAGATCTTTACAAAATTAAGATAAAATTTATCACCTTGTTTTTACATTATGATATTTAAGGTATGCATACCTGGATTGCACCTCTCCCTGGGTATCTTCAACAGAATTTGGAAGCTTCTGGAAAACAGTTGCCAGGAATTGGATTTCAAGCATTCCTTGGAAGTCTGTGGTGCTAGCCATTCTGTTGGTGGTCACCGTAGTAACATCCAAAAGTTGTCTTCTGTGAGAGCAGAAATTGAGGTTAAAAAAAAGTATGGCTCTGTTCTCTCAGAAATGCTCACTTACTGCGTATTGACCTCAAACTCTGGTGGCACTAACGAGCTTGAGGACGGTCTGAAGGCAGAGTTAGTTGAAATAGAGAAGAACATTCAGATCAAGGTAAATATAAGCTTATTTGTCACACACAGTATAGACTCACTATGTCCAATACGAATAGATGACTGAAGTATCTAAACTGGAAGACACAATCAGAAAGAACTTTGACGTTTCTAGTGGAGAACTGTTTTCTTCACTGGATAAGAGCCTCCACTCTTAATGTCAAGCGGCAAGCACACCAGGGGGGAACATTTGTGGGTAATTATGTCCACAAGCTATTGCAGGTATTATTTAATTTTTATGTAATGCTAAAAAATCTGTAACACACCTGTAATCTTCATGTTAATTGCCGAAAAGCATCAAGATATTGTTTCATAATTTGAAACAAATCAGCTCCACATTCCCTCAGACACTCCAGCCTACTATAGATGACAAATCGCCACATTCACCACCACTTTCTCTCTCTTCCATGAATGCCATAAAGGATATGATTCCTCATCTTATATGAGCGACTCTGACATAAACAATCTTGGTAAGGCAATATATCATTATTAGTATATATTTATAAATTCTACCTTTTATTTTTAAATTAGAACGCAGCATAGATAACTTCATGAAGTTCTATTGTGAAAAGTTCCCACAGCTACTGTGCTCCCAAAAATGCACATCAGAGCACGTTATTCCGTGGGTGAAACGCTGGCGTGTTGGAGCAGGTCTTATGGGGGAACAAGACACAGAATCTATTCATCAGCATTAATTTATGAAATTGGAGCGGACTCACCAGGGAATTCCTAGTGAAGTGGATAGGCTGAAATACATAATGAAGGAGCACCAGTTGGCAACAGATCCTCCTTGGTTTGCCTGAGACCAGCTCCTAAGCATTACCAGAAAAGAAGGAAACTTATGGCAGCTGAACCAGAAGACTCTTCTTCTTAGATTACCTGGCACATTTTAAAATTCATTGAGCACTGAATGTAGTACTGCAAGTCTTCTTCATTTACCACAAACCAAATGAGCGGTTGTTGAAAAATTGAATGTAGCTACAAAAAAAAAACAGTAGCACTTGGAGAATTAGTATAGTAATTGACATATACCTATTAAAGCCATACCTGGTTCCAGCATCTCCTAAAGCACTGCTAAACTGCTGCAACAATTGGTTAAAGACTGTGAAATAACCAGCACTATAGCTCCTCCACGGCGCCTCTCACCAAATTTTTCTTTTAACTGTTTACATAATGAATATCCTCCTTTCCCGTGATAATACTGTGATGCACGTGATAAGCTACTTGGTGTGTTAAAAATCTATTTTTTTTCTGATTGTTAGTCGGTTGCTACCTTGGCTGCTAGGAGTCTGGTGAGAGGAAAAAAAATTGTGGGCGGGTCGCGGTGCCACGTACTGGGTGAGACAAAAACAACTGTGTAGGTTCTCCAATGTCTCCCTTCGTAAGTATGCATTTTTTTAACATCCACTCTTGAGGGTACTAAGTTGGACCAGCTTGCTGAGTTGGCTGACAAAGTCATGGAGGGGCCATGCCCAAGCCAGGGACTATTGCTGGAATAACAACACCTCATAAATGGTCCTGCTTCGGGAAGATGTTGCTCGTCTGGAAAAGCTTGTCCACAAGCTCAGCCGTTCTCACTCTCCTCGTCGGATCTCTCGTTCTACTCATCGTTCACCCACACCTCAATCTACGGAATCATCTGACGATGCTTCTACCACTTCTGGAACGCTCTGCTGGTATCACCACAAATTCGGCAAGAAGGCACAGAAATGCAAAGCCCCTGCGCTTGGAAGTCAAACTCCAAGGCTGGTCGTTAGCGGCGACCAACGTCGCCGGCCTATCATCCACAGGTCGCCTTTTTTATATACACGACTCGTTAACTCTAGCTAACCTTCGCTTCTTGGTAGATACTGGAACGCAGATCAGCATTGTTCCACCCACACATAAGGAACGGTCTGCTGGTGCTAGCAATATGTTACTGAAAGCTATCAACGGTTCGGAAATACCAATCTTTGGAATGCGTTCACTCACCCTGGATATAGGACTTCGCCGTACATTCCGCTGGGTATTTGTAGTGGCAGACATACCACATGCTAACCTTGGTGCTGATTTTTTGTACCATTTCGGATTGTTGGTTAGTCTATGTAACCACGCACTCTGTGACTCCACCACTCACTTCTCTGTTCAAGGTGTTGTCTGTACGAATACCTCATCCAGTGGCCTTGCCCGTCATCAAGTAAACCTATCAGACCCATATTCTCAACTCTTGTATAAGTTCCCGTCTGTTACTCAAGCTTCCTTCTCTGATCGTCTGGTCAAGCACACTGTGACTCATCACATTCAGACTACTGGACCAGCGGTGGCTGCACGCACACGTCGTCTTGCGCCAGAACGTTTACGTATTGCCAAGCAGGAATTTGACCACATGCTGCAATTAGGAATAATCCGTCCTTTCAGCAGTAGCTGGGCATCTACTCTGCACATGGTACCAAACGCACCCCTGGTGATTGGCGTCCATGTGGTGACTTCAGGGCACTTAATAAGATAACTGTGCCTGACCACTACCTAGTCCCACATCTTCACGACTTCACTGCCACACTCCGTGGAGCATCCATTTTCTCACATTAAGATTTGGTACGAGCCTACCAGTTGCTCCTGAAGACATCCCGAAAATGGCCATAACCACACCCTTTGGTTTGTTTGAGTTTCTTGGAATGCCATTTGGTCTTCGAAATGCGGTACAAACTTTTCAGAGATTTATCGACCAGGTGTTGCGTGGATTACCATTTTGCTATGGTTATGTAGATGATCTTCTCATTACAAGTTCTTCACAAGCGGAACATTTACAGCATCTACAAGCAGTTCTCTAAAGACTTGAGGATAATGGTATTTTAATCAACCCTTCAAAGTGTGTTTTCGGTGTATCCGCTCTAGATTTTCCTGGCTATTAAGGGTGGCCGCACATAGCAATGCACACCGCCTGTAGATCTGGACATTAATTTATTCCCCGCCAATACCCCCACCATTCAATAATATGCGAGCAGAAACTATCGCGCAGTAGTAGCAGAAGTATACTTTGCAAAGTTGTGGTGTTTTAGTTTAGCTTCTTGTTGTCTCATATCCGTTTACAGCAACTCTTCATACGTCGTCTGAGCTCACGCGGCAAGGTGCACCAGGCTGCCTCTCCTCCTGTAGCTGTTCTCCGGACTCTGCGCACCTGAACTCAAGCAGATGGATCCACCACGCTCGATTTCTGCGGAACGAAGACTTCCCACGCTGCGCAGATCTAATTAATACCTTCACCTCTGGCTATCTCCAATAAGCTGCTCTCTCTTCTGACTCTCTTGTTATTGTTGTATATGTTTGTTTACTCTTGATATAGGCGGTGTGGGGGAAGTACTGACTTCTAACTCTGTCACTGCCCGCTCGGTAAGTAGTCTCCACTGCCACCAGGCCTATTTGGCTCCAGCCGCTATCTACCCCGGTCTCAATAGGTTAAGTTTAATTAGTCTTCAAAACACAGGACATACAACGTACATGGAACTCGAATGAATAGGCGACTGGGAGATGGGACGCCTCTGCTTATATAGACAGAGGCGGCCACGCCCAGTCAGGTGATCTAGCTAGCTAGGTGCCCGTCTGATTGGCCCAATCTTGGCGCCTAGAGACGGAGCACCCGTACAGCCTAATAAGGAAACGCTAGCTAGTGATTGCACAAATTATTGCACACGAACATTGCGCTAACACACATACACATATACAAATCATGTAATGTTCATTATGTCTCTTGAATGGGTGTGGCACCCGCTGGCCCCACACCCCCTTGGTTAAGATGGGCACGCCCATCCAGCTCTTTCTCCTCAGGGACAACGGTGTCACGCCCACCTCCGTCTTGGCTCTTCCCACCCATCATGTTAGGATCCTGCTGGCCCGTACCTGGCAGGATGTCCTCCTCTGACCATATCCGGGAGAAGCCATCGGCATTGGTCAGCTCCTCCCCCGGCACATAGAGCATCTGGTCCACCCTTCCTTGCAGCTTCAGCGAGAATCTTCTCAGCCGTGGGTTGAGGGTGGAACCCGAACTTCCGCTCACGAGGGCAAGGTTTGGCTTGTGATCCGTCTTCACCGTCACCGGTCGTCCAAATAGATAGATGTCAAAGTGGTCCAAACAGCTCAGCACAGCCAGCGCCTCCTTCTCAGAGACTGAATATCTCTGCTCTGGACCCTTCAGGATTCTCGAGAAGAACCCCACAGGCAGCTCCGTGTCACCTCTGACCACATGCAGGCATCCGCCCATTGCCAGATTGCTGGCGTCTGTATATAACATGAACTGGTCCGACGCACTTGGGATTGACAACACACAATGGTTACATAATGAACACTTTAGCACACTAAAGGCAGACTCACCCTCCCGAGTCCACACAACCCGATCAGATGCCTCCTTCGTGGTAAGGGGTATCAGCACAGCAGCATGGTCCGCGAAGTCCTTGACGAAACGTCGGTAGAATCCGACCACGCCCAGGAAGGACTTGAGCTTCCGTTTGGTCGTTGGCAACGGCCACTCGGCAAGGGCAGTGACCCTATCCTCTGGCACTGCCATTCGCCCTTCTCCAACCAAATGCCCGAGATATCTAAGCCTCTTCCTGCCAAACCTATATTTCCTGAGCTTAACCTTTAACCCCGCATTATTCACACACTCTAGCACTCTCGTTATTGCAACCACATGCTCTTCCCAAGTTTTAGTATAAATGAGGATGTCATCGATGTAGCACCCTGCCACATCTCTGACCTCACCTAGGACTCCATCTACCATAGCTTGGAATATCGCAGGGGCATTCTTAAGTCCAAACGGCATGCGTCTAAACCTGAAATTACCCCAAGGAGTCCCGAAAGTTGTAATGTTACTGCTACCTTCAGCTACCCGGACCTGGTGAAAACCCGCAGTTAGGTCAAGGGTGGTTAGACAACCGCAATTACCTGCTCTGTCCAGTAATTCCTCCAAGGTGGGCATGTAGTGTCGTACCTGGGGGGTCACCTCATCAACCGCCCGGAAATCCACACAAACTCTCACCGACCCATCAGGTTTCTTAACTGGTACAATAGGGCTACCATTCTGTGTTGCTCACCCTCTCAATAACACCTTCTGCAGCCATCTTGTCAATGGATTCTTTCGCCTTATCTCTCAAGCTGAAAGGTATGCGTCTAACCGGAAGATTGACCGGTCGCGCCTCTGGAATTAGGTTAATGTTGCACTCTGCATTACCACATAACCCAGGTGATTCACTAAAGGTATCCCGATACTGTTCTAGTAGCTCGTCTAACTGGCTCTGGCTAAACCCTTCACACGGTTCCTCGGACAACCCATTGCCCACAGCCCCACTAGACTCCTCCTCTACTGCTACCACAGCCCGATACACACACCTTTCCTTGTACACCTTTAAGTTATTTATGTGTGCAACTCTCCCTTTAGTTGGTAAACCATCCCCCTTAATCAGGTAATTGACCTTGCTCAGTACCCTCGCAACCTCATAAGGCCCCTCCCAGGAAGCTTGGAATACACCACTCCTGCCCGGCACTTTCATGAGCACATGACTACCTACTTCTAGGGATCTCTCTACTCTTGTTTGATTAAGTTTCTCTCTCTGCTTGTCTTTGCCTTGCTTTCTCTTGCATACACTTAGGTCTGTTAGTTCTGCCACTCTCTGCTGTAGATTGTCTATCCACTTGGTAATAGGAACACCCTCACAGACATCCTCTACCCACCCAGAGTAAACTAGATCAAGTGGCCCCCTCACGTTAAACCCGTACACCAAGTCAAAGGGACTTAGACCTGAGTCTCGATGCGGCATTTGCCTTAGGGCAAACAGTGCTAATGGAAGGAAGCGAACCCAGTCCAGACCTTTTAGACCAGCCTTGGTAAGCATTGGCTTAAGGGTACCATGCAAACGCTCAACGACCCCGTTCCCTTGCGGGTGGTAAGGGGCCGTGAGTATCTGACCACACCCAAACAGCTCATATACACGAGAGAACACTTTGCTGGTAAACACAGTGCCACGATCTGTGAGCACTGTATCGGGAAGACCTGTACGACTCATTATGCTGACAAAGGCTTCGGCTACCTCAGGGGCAGTAACATTTTTCAAGGGCACTGCTTCCGGCCACCGGGTGGCCATGCAGGCGTAGGTGAGGATATATTGAGCACCACCCTTCCCCTTGGGTAAAGGACCGACAATATCAATAGCTACAGACCGGAAGCGCTCATCTACAATGGGTCTTTCCAACAACTTGTGAGGCTTGTTCCCACCCTTGTTGGCTCTCAGGCAAGTGTCACAAGAGTTAACATAGGCAGTCACATCCCTAGCCAGCCCCGGCCATGTAAACAACCTGTTCAATTTCTCCCTCACCTTTCTGATCCCAAGATGACCTCCATCATCATGTGCTAGTTTTAAAAGCCTACCTCTGTCGACCTTAGGTACTACTACTCTAACAATTTCTTCACCACAATCTCCCTCTACTACATGCACTAGTACTCCATCCCTAAGCCCATATCCCCTAAGCGATGACTTACCTAGAAGTATACAACCGCCTAAGCTCTCATCTGCATTTTGCCTCATCACAAGCTCCTTCTTCCCGTCTGCCTCTCCTGAACAGTCATCGGGTAATTGTAAGTCAAGACACTCTGTCTTGGTTTGGTTAGGACACTCGGTCCCTGTAGACGTCAGACTCTCTGTCTGTTTGGTCGTGTTAGGGCACGCCCCCTTGGTTAAGATAGGCTGTGTGCCCTTCTTTCTCCTGCCCTTCCCCTTTGACTTAGTCTCCCTGGGTTCCTTGGAGCTGCCTACACTCGCTGTCCCTTTTCCTAACCCGGTTAAGTCACCTGAAAGGCTTGTGGGGGTTGCCACACCTCCGGGGGTTGTGGTCTTACTTGCCACACCCGCACCAGGAGGTGTGGGCTTTGTCTCACTATGAGCATCAGGGTTTAGGGCACACCCACTCTGTAGTGCCTTCGTCCCGTCTACAACAGGCTCCACCCCGTCAGCTACACTAGCATTGTTATTGTTGGTGTTGTCATCCTGGCTCGTTTGTTTACTCTCTGTAAACCCAGTCCTACAACACTATCCTCTAGCTGTGAGCTCGTCTCAGCTGGTTTGTTGTTGTCTAGCCGTCCCAGACTGTCTAATATTAGCCTCGCCTCCTCTGAGGTTATAGTGGGTATCCCTGTGAGTAGACCTGCCTCTCTCTTAGCTTGTTCCTCATCCCTTACCCTATTGGCTTCTATTTCTCTAGTCTGATTCCTAGTTATGGCTAAACAACGCTGCTCTTCACTGAGCGCGTGGGATGCGCACTCAGGAAGTGACGGAGAGTCAACCATGGTCTTGGCTCCGCCCTGGGCGTCCGGGGTATCACCGGAGTGCCCAGCCCTAGAGGTGTCTGCCTCCGAGGCTGCGCCCAGTAACAGCTTCTTAGCACTTTCCTTATCCAGGGGTATCGCAAAAAGTACACTATCAGTATTTAGCTTATCAGATGCAACCACAACCCTCAGCCTAAACTGATCCTCTCCCAGCTTAAAGTTCACCCTGGCACACTGTGCTCTCATTGGGGCTCCTGCAACTCCCTGTATGTACTCGAACTCATCAAGTAGTTGGCATGTGGGCACGTATTCTCGTGGGACAATAGTTATTGTTGCACCTGTATCAGGGATGACCTTACATGGAATGCCGTTCACCTCACCCTCCAACGTCACACCTTCTACACTCCCACTACTTCCTGCCCAATTAGTCTTCTTTGTGGTAGGTTTATTACTGGTGGTACTACTAGTGGTATTAGGTTTGTGGTTGTCGCTATTCGTCCCTTTCCTATCTGGACAATGGAATGCCTTGTGGCCCGATTTTCTACATATGAAACATCTAGGACCCCGCCCCTCTCCAGCCTCTCTGTTCCCTCTCTCTCTGCTCTCTACTCTACCGCTTCCCACAACACTAGCTTCCTTAAGTAAGCCTGCAGCATCAATTAGTTTGTCTAAATTGGTAGGGTTCTGACCACTAATCACACCACACTCAGTTGCAGATAGCTCCGAATAAAAAAAACTCTGAGCCATAAACAGTTTGACTGAAGGGAGGTCTGGACAAAGCATGCCAATGCGTTTAACTAAGGCCACAATCTCCCGCACCCTCTCCACTCTATCTTTCTGACACCTCCGGCGAGCCGGAAATAACTCCACCCCTAACTCCCGGATAGACTTTCCTACCCTCTTTAGTAATGTTCCCTTAAGTACGTCATACTGCGCTCTTCCCTCAATTAACTCCACTACCAGCTCCTTAACCTTAGCTGGCAATTTAGTCAATAATATGGCCCTCCACCTCTCTTTGCCTATGCCCAACTCTGTCAACTCAGCCTCCAGCCCTCTAAGATAGACGGACAAATCCCCGCCTTCTTTAAACTGGGGAAGGTCCCTAATGGCTTCTCTATTCAGGGCTATGTGAGCTAAATCAGGGGTGACCGTTGTTGCACCTGCAGTGGGTGGGGGTCTGGCTGCTAAAGTATCCCCTAGCCTGGAAAATAAACTTTCTAAAAGCGTAGCACTCAGGGTAACTGTTGGCTCCATATCTCTGTCTCTTACTCCCGCACTACCTCCCGTTCCCACTACTCCTTCTCCACCTACCGCTCCCTCTACCCTGGTAGTTGCCTTAGGTCTGCTAGGGAAGGCAGTGGTTGTTGTAGTTACTGGAATAGATAAACTAGGGGTCGGTGTGACACTAGGGGCCCTAACTCTACTAACACAGCAGGCTCCAGCAAACCCATCACCTCCTCATCGAAATGGTCCCTGCCCTCACCTCGAGCCGTTGCCTCGGACTCATTGTCGCTGGGCGGTAGCTCCGGTAGAGCCTGGGCTGGAATCACTTTCTTGGTCTGCTTCTTAGGAGGCATACTGACAGGTTGTGAGTCCTCAAGAAGTGAGCCTGTAAAACAGAAAAGACAGGAATAATAAGTGAATAAATAGATTTATTACAGTAATAAACAACAACAGAGTTCACTAATGAAACACTTTGAAAGTATGAAATTCTTCACGTCGGTGTCCAAGTTCGCTCCCACAGTCAGGGCTGTCTTGGAGAGAGGTGACCTCTGGCTGCTGATGCTGCTGTAGTTGATCTTCAGCTTAGCCAATCGATTTGGCTAGCTTGCGATGTTTTTTCGATGTTGTTGTCGACTGCAGAAGAGTTTATCTCCTCCTAATCGGTTGTAGATCCGCAGATGGGTTTTAGTCCTTCTGGGATACTCGGTAGTTGTGATCTGCAGGTGGGCTTTAATCCTCCTGGATCTGGTAATTAAGTTCGGATGGTTGAATTTTAATCGTCCCCGAACGAGTAAGTCAGCTGTGAGGCGCCGGCGTTGCTCTCACAGTTAGTAAGTTGGTAATCGGTTGATTCGATGTCGATGGGCTGGCGGCGACTCCTCCTTTAAAGATAGAATCCCACCGCTGCCACCAATTTTGTGGGGGAAGTACTGACTTCTAACTCTGTCACTTCCCGCTCGGTAAGTAGTCTCCACTGCCACCAGGCCTATTTGGCTCCAGCCACTATCTACCCCGGTCTCAATAGGTTAAGTTTAATTAGTCTTCAAAACACAGGACATACAGCGTACATGGAACTCGAATGAATAGGCGACTGGGAGATGGGACGCCTCTGCTTATATAGACAGAGGCGGCCACGCCCAGTCAGGTGATCTAGCTAGCTAGGTGCCCGTCTGATTGGCCCAATCTTGGCGCCTAGAGACGGAGCACCCGTACAGCCTAATAAGGAAACGCTAGCTAGTGATTGCACAAATTATTGCACACGACACATATTGCACACGAACATTGCGCTAACACACATACACATATACAAATCATGTAATGTTCATTATGTCTCTTGAATGGGTGTGGCACCCGCTGGCCCCACAGGCGGGCTCTTTTTAGAATCAATACAAACTAATTGAAAAAAAAATTGCTCGCGTACTCGTAGTACGAGATATGGGAGTGGGGCTATTTCTTAAGAATTGCGAGTGGAATTAAAGTTCCAAATTTTGTATGAGTTTTTCTTGGAATCTATGATGAGAATGACACAAAAATTTTACACACGGGTAAACAAAAAAAAATGAACTGCACCACAACGAGAATTTTTCAATATCTTATAAATAGAAAAATTGCGAATAAATCATAAAGTAATATTGAAATGGAGAACTCGTTGTCTTGCAGTAGAGTATCGGCTTGGCTAGTAGTGCACCAAATTGCGGAGCTCCAACTTACCGCACTGCTCCAAAAAAGTGCTACAAAGTTTTATAACTAGGCATATTTCCTGATATTTCCTCCAGATTCGCTCTAAAATTAGTGAGCAGCTCCTTCGGCAGGTACTTTGTCCTTGTGTTGTAGTGGAGAAGCCCCTGTAAGTATACAATAGGAGTAATCGTGCATAGCAACCATCAACAAAAAATTGCGTAGGCAGTGTGCGGCCACCCTTAAATATATAAGTTGTTAATAGCTAGCTACATAGCACCCCACGTCAAGTCCACGCACAAACATGTTTGGATTACTGGGCGAACTATGTGGCTGGGCGGACTACGTGGCTGGGTGGACTATTTGGCTGGCGTACAATGTGGCTAGGTGCGTGGCTGGGTAGACTGTGTGGCTGGGAGCACTATGTGGCTGGACGGACTGTGGCTGGGCGGATGGTGTGGGTGAACTATGTGGCTTTGCAGACTATGTAGTTGGGCGAACTATGTAGCTGGGTAGACTATGTGGCTGGACAGACTATGTGGATGGGTGGACTATATGTCTGGGCAGACTATGTAGCTGGGCAGACTATGTGGCTGGGCAGACTATGTGGCTGGGCAGACCATGTGGCTGGGCAGACTATGTGGCTGGGCAGACTATGTGGCTGGGCTGACTGTGTGGCGGGGCAGAATATGTGGCTGGGCGGACTATGTATGTGGCTTGGCAGACTGTGTGGCAGGGCAGACTGTGTGGCTGGGTGGACTATGTGGCTGGGCAGACTATGTCGCTGGGTAGACAATGTGGCTGGGCAGACTATGTGGCTGGGCGGACTATATGTCCAGGCGGACTATTTGTCCAGGCAGACTATATGGCTGGGCAGACTATATGGCTGGGCAGACTATATGGCTGGGCGGACTATGTGGCTGGCAGACTGTGGCTGGGCAGACTTTGTGGTTGGACGGACTATGTGGCTGGGCAGACTATGTGGCTGGGCGGACTATATCAGGCCTGTAGCAAGCAATTTTTGCATGGTCCGGCCAGGAAGTGGGTGTGGTCTTAATTAAATGTGGTTTAATTTATAAATATACAATGATGATCACAACTCCAATAAGAATGTTGAACAAAGTATGAGAGGCTTATTCTAATTTAGCAAAAATATTAAACCTATGCTCTGAATTAATGAACTCATTGACAATAACTTTTAAATCTTGTTCATCGGTTTTATCTTGATGCACATGTAGCAGCATAAGATAGTTCAAACGATCTTGCTTCATAGTCGTCCGAAGATACGTTTTTACTCTCCTCAAGGCGCTAAAGGATCTCTCTGAAGATGCATTAGTGGCAGGCATAACCAGTATGAGCTGCATGAGACGTTTGACATTTGAAACAAGGGATAGCTGAGCTGGAGAAAGAGAAAGGAAGTACTTCTTTACATCAAATATATTGATTTTTGCAGTAGGATCAGGTGGTATTTCTTGTACTTGTTGAAAATGCATAGCAAATGTCTGAAGCTGTGTATGTAGAAGATTCTGATCAAAAATCATCTTTGTAAAATTGACAGACAGTATTCAAGTCACTTTCAAAGTCCAAGCTTTCAGCAGGAGAGTTTCCAAAGAATGGTACATTCTGTATCCATCTTGATCTATCATCAATACAGTTAATGATCAAATCAATAGCTTCTTAATAGTGCTGCCTAAATAAAGACTTGGAATTTTCATGGTGATTGCCCTCTGATGAGCCCTCATCAAATCTTCGAGGCCTTTTATGAAGACGTGGTAGTTGTGGTCCCTCTATACCAAGATTGTTGGCTCTCTGGTTAACTTTCAGCCAGAACAAATCAGTAGTCTCATCAGCCATAATAGTCAGGAAAGGAGAAGTACGAAATTCCAATGCCATGTTTTGTAAAATTTTAATTCCCATGAGTTTAAAATCATTTCGTTTTGAATTTCAGGGCTTGTATAAACATTCTCTTTTCTTTTTAACCAATCTGAAAGAACGGGATCTTCTGCAGCCTTCATTTTTAACAATTGCTGAAGATTTCCATCAATTTTAGTACTATCACCTCTTAGAGGGAGACCTTGCCGACATAAAAACTTAATGGAGGAAAATATCTGATAAAGAGCATGAGTATTATTCTTTTTCTGAGTGGCAAATTGCTTAGATAACTGCCTTCCTATATCTTGATGGGTGGAAGGAATAGTAATCACCATATTCACAGCTTCTTGGTGAGCAGCACTGCTCTCATGATTTTTAAAGCTTCTTGTCCCATCCTTCCAGTTAGAAAAGCCACGAGTTACCTATACAGTAAGTACATCTAACAATAGCTATCAAAAATACACTGTAAGGCTAAGTAGAGCTATATACATACTAGCTAGTTAGTTATGAGCCATAATTTTATTTAAGTATGTACTAGCAAATAGTTACAGTTAGTAGCTACCAAATAAGTTATTATAAATATATACCTGCATGTGGGCCAGCCCACATAAACTCTCTGTCATTCATATAACTTTTATCATTAGCATAATTAGTCTTTGTTATTTGTGTATCATGTAACCCTGTGCAGGTTGTAGTTTCTCATGGTATCGAGTTTCGTGCTAGCTTGTGCGTGCTATAGCTGTGAATGTCCAGCTGCAAACAGGAACTATGCACCATGTGTAGGAGTGGTTTGTGTTCTTTTTTCAAGTTGTAATTGTCATGTGTCAAAGTCAGTCAACATTCTATCCTGTGCTTGAGTGCTTCATTGTGTGTCAGGGTACGCCCTGCATTAAAGCTTAATCCAACTTACCTTTGGTTATACGTAGCTTGAGGAGTTAGGACGGCCAAGCCACACTCACTGTTTGACTCTGGTGGCAGCAACCTCATCCTGATACCAGCTCACCTGTGAGCCCAAGCGTCTTCCGAGCGCCCAACCAAGCCCACACTGCTAGTTTTGGCCAACTATTGCATTTATAAACAATACCACATATTAGTTAAAGCTACTTACGAAGGCTAGATCAATATAGCCTGTCCTCATTCTTTTTGTCTTTACAGCAATCAGGCATACATGGCAAAACACGGTGTCATTTGCCTCATCATAATGGAGGAATGGCCACTTCTTGAACCACTCGGGCTGAAAACTTCGAGAAACAGCTGTAGTAAACTCACTTTAGCATTTATCATCCCTTACCTGATTTTGTTTTCATTGTCATCCCTTACCTTCTGTAGAGTCAGAATCACGTGGATAATCATATTAGATTGGCTAAGTAGTTGTAGTTCCAAACTAGTTAGATATTGGACGTAAACTATAGCTACACTTCCAATATTTGGTGACCTCGACGTGCGCTGATATGACCGACTCGGGAGATTCTTCCTCTTCGTCAGCCGCTACTCCTGCTAGTAGAACTGATATATCCGCGGTCAGCCTCAAGATTCCGCCATTTTGGCCTTCGGACCCGGAAGTGTGGTTTGCCCAGGTGGAAGCGGCCTTTACCACACGGGGTATTTCCCTACAGAAAACGAAGTTCGACCACGTCATAGCGTCGCTCTCGCCCGACGTAGCCGTGGAGATCAGGGACCTTATTCTCAGGCCACCGACAGACAACCCTTACGATGTCTTGCGCAGAGAGTTAATTCAACGTACTGCTAAATCCGATCAACACCGACTGCAGCAACTACTCACCGGTGAACAACTAGGAGACCGGAAGCCTACGCAGCTTCTCAGACGGATGGAGCAACTCATGGGTGATCATGCCGCCACTGACAGTGCCTTCTTGAGGGAGCTTTTTCTTCAGAGGCTTCCATCACAAGCTAGAATGGTCTTAGCTTCCACTGACAACTCCGTTAGCCTGTCTCAGCTTGCGCAACTTGCTGATAAAATACTGGAGGTAGCCACGCCGTCTTCAGTTGCCTCAGTGGACACGACTTCCTCTCTTGCTTCAGAAGTTGAGCAAATCCGTGCTCAAGTATCTCAGCTTCAGGAGACCATCCAGACACTTCATAAACCTAGTTTTACACCCAAACGGACTAGTTCTCGCTCAAGTTCACCTCGTCCTACCTCTCCTGGACCTCAAGCACTCTGTTGGTACCACCAGAAGTACGGTACTGCAGCCAAGAAGTGCAAGCCACCATGTGATTGGGTGAAAGGAACAGGCCACACACTAGCAGCGACGGGTGTCGCTGGCCATTCTTCAAGTCGCCTTTTCTTTGTATCTGACAAGTCTTCTGGTACTCGATTCCTCGTCGATACAGGCGCAGATGTTAGTGTCATTCCTCCAACACAGGCGGATCGTTCTCATCGCCAAGATTTTTGTCTCCAGGCTGTTAACGGTACACCAATACACACATACGGCACAAAGTCACTCACACTGAACCTTGGTCTCAGACGCAAGTTTCACTGGGGTTTCATCATCGCGGATGTGAAACGCCCCATCATAGGTGCTGACTTCCTCCACCATTTTTCTTTGTTGGTAGACATGACAAACCAACAATTGCTCGATGATCTCACTAACTTACGTGTACAAGGGGTTTCATGCGCCGATCCTCCCTCAAGTCCAGGACCCTTCCTCTCGCTACCCGAAAACGACTTTGTAACCATATTACGTGAATTTCCATCGGTTACATTGGTGAAGACTTTGGATCATCCCATACAGCATAGTGTCACTCACCACATACAAACAACTGGACCTCCTGTTTCAGCTCGCGCTCGTCGCTTGTCTCCTGAGAGACTTCAAGCAGCTCGACGAGAGTTTGAGCACATGCTCGTACTGGGTATTGTACGCCCTTCTTCAAGTCCATGGTCATCGCCTCTTCACATGGTCCCAAAGAAAACTCCTGGAGATTGGCGACCCTGTGGAGACTACCGAGCTCTTAACAATTGTACTGTACCCGATCGTTACCCCATTCCCAACATCCAAGACTTCACAGCATCTCTACATGGAGCGACAATCTTCTCTAAAATTGACCTAGTTCGGGCATACCATCAGATCCCCGTTGAGCCGGCAGATATTCCTAAGACAGCTGTAATTACACCCTTCGGTCTTTTTGAATTTCTACGTATGCCATTCGGCTTGCGGAATGCCGCCCAGTCATTCCAGCGCTTTATTGACAATGTCCTTCGTGGGTTGAATTTCTGTTTCGGATACATCGACGACATTTTGATCGCTAGCACCACTCCCAAAGAACACTCTCAGCACTTGCATTCAGTCTTACAACGTCTTGTCGACAATGGTTTGACCATTAACCCAAGCAAGTGTGTCTTCGGTGCCGAGTCACTTGATTTCCTGGGACACCGAGTCAGCTCTGCTGGAATTACCCCTCTAGAAGACAATGTGCAGGTCATCCAATCATTTCCTAAACCTACTTCCCAACGCAAACTCCGTCAGTTCCTGGGGTTAGTCAACTTTTACCGTCGTTTCATCCCTAATGGTGCAACCATTATGCAACCTCTTCACCTTCTGCTGGCACATCCCAAGGACAAGTCAAGTACCGTTGAATGGACTGAAGAATCTACGTCTGCTTTCCATGCCGTCACGTCTGCACTTGCAGAGGCCACACTCCTCACACACCCTGTGCCAGAGGCTCCAACATGCATTATGACTGATGCATCGGATACAGCCGTGGGTGCAGTCCTTCAGCAGTATGTTGGCGATCAGTGGCTGCCAATCTCATACTTCTCTAAGGCACTTCAACCTGCTGAGTCGCGATATAGTACGTTCGACAGGGAACTCCTCGCCATGTACCTCGCTGTCAAACACTTTCGGTATTTCGTTGAGGGACGCAATTTTTATATCCTCACTGACCACAAACCATTAGTTTTTGCCCCACGTACACGTTCTGACAAGCACTCTCCTCGTCAAGCTCGACACTTGGATTTCATCACACAGTTCACGTCAGACATCCGACACGTCAAAGGTACGGCCAACTCTCCTGCAGATGCCCTATCACGGATTGAGACGAATGCACTCTCCAGTTCTTCACTGGCAGTGGATCTGCAAGCGATGGCTTCAGCTCAGGAACATGACCCCGACATTGCTCATCTGAAGTCCTCCCGAATTTCTCTCACATTGACTCCAGTTCCATTGCCTATGAGTGAAGCAACTATCCTCTGTGACATGTCAACCGGAATTGCTCGACCAATAGTTCCTTCTGAGTTTCGTCATGCCGTTTTTGACTTGTTACATTCACTATCCCACCCAGGAATTCGTGCTACGCAGAAACTTCTCACCGATCGGTATGTTTGGCCCAACATCAACGCTGACGTACGCAAGTGGACCCGTTCCTGTTTGGAATGTCAGAAATCCAAAGTTCAACGACATACAATCACTCCATTGTCCACGTTTTCTACTCCCGACGCTCGTTTTGACCACGTTCATGTCGACTTAGTTGGACCATTGCCGCCATCCAAAGGTTACACTTACATGCTTACATGTATCGACCGTTTCACTAGATGGCCTGAAGTTATCCCGATCTCTGACATTACAGCGGAAACTGTTGCTGCTGCTTTCGTTAATGGGTGGATTTCCCGCTTTGGAGTCCCCTCTACCATTACGACAGATCGCGGACGACAATTTGAATCTGCTCTATGGCAGCATCTCACGCAGTTGTTGGGAATTCACAGGACACGGACTACTGCTTATCATCCCATAGCAAACGGCATGGTTGAACGGTTCCACAGGCAACTCAAAGCCGCTCTCAAGGCTCAGCCACATCCTCAGCAATGGACCATTTCTCTTCCTATGGTGTTATTAGGAATACGTACTGCACTCAAAGTGGACTTAATGTGTACAGCAGCTGAATTAGTGTATGGAACCAGTTTACGCTTACCTGGTGATTTCTTTCCCACATCTTCATCACTCTCAACTTCAGATCCTGCTACTTATGTCACTTCGTTGAAGTCCATGATGCAATCCTTGCACGCCACTCCTCCTCGTACGAACTCCCGTACAAGTTACGTCAGTCCATCTCTTTCCCTCTGCTCCCATGTTTTCATTCGACGAGACGCTGTCAAGTCCCCATTGCAGACTCCTTACGACGGTCCATATAAGGTTTTAGATCGCTCTTCCAAATATTTCACAGTGGATATTCGCGGTCAACGTCGCACCATCTCACTTGACAGACTAAAGCCAGCTTACATTGAATCCAACTCGGACAACCATGAACTAATACCAGCCTCTACATCAGCGACCATACCATCTCGCACTTCTTCTCCTCCTCCGGACACTTCAAAACCAGTTACTACGCGCTCGGGACGCCGAGTTCACTGGCCCAAGGCTCTTGCAGATTACGTTCCCTAGTGGTTCACTGGGAGGGGAGTACTGTAGTAAACTCACTTTAGCATTTATCATCCCTTACCTGATTTTGTTTTCATTGTCATCCCTTACCTTCTGTAGAGTCAGAATCACGTGGATAATCATATTAGATTGGCTAAGTAGTTGTAGTTCCAAACTAGTTAGATATTGGACGTAAACTATAGCTACACTTCCAATACAGCATTCTTTTTCCCAAAACTTCGCTTAGGAAAATCCAATTCTTTTGGCTGATGTGGCTCTGTTGGAATACTTGCCGGAACTACCTCGCAAACTCTTGAAGTACTAGCCATTCAACTCACTTAAAAAAGGAATGAAATGCAGCCGGCCACCTGGAAGTGGGTGTGGTCAATTATTGTGGCATAAGGCGAACTTTGAACTTTTGGGAGCTTGTTAGAAATTTGGTACGGCCAAAACCGGACCGGCTGTAGCACTTGCTAAGGCCCTGTATATGGCTGGGCGAACCATGTGGCCGGGCAGACTATATGGCTGGGCGGACTATGTGTCTGAGCAGACTATGTGGTTGGGCAGACTATGTGGCTGGGCGGACTATATGGCTAGGTGGACTATGCACGGACCACAACAGAGAACTTGGCTTATGCAAGTCAGGAGCATACTCTAATTGTGTGTCATTCCGGACTTGCAGACCTCCAAGGAACTCTCCAACTTCTCCAGCCTGTTCCTGAACACTTCTTTGCAGAAGTCTAGCAGTCGGAAACTTCGCGTAATAGTGGGGATGTCTTGTTGGAGGGTCGACTGGGTGGCTGGCTCCTGGAGTTATGAATAGCAATTATTTCAGGAGGACCCTCTTTCTCCATGATGTTGAGGACTGCAAATGGGCGTAGACAAGTACTCTCGAAAGGTGAGGGCTTAAAGTTGGTCACACATGCCACTCATACATTTAATTAAAATCATATTTTTGCAAGTATCTCATACTTGAACTAGAGTTATTAGTAAACTCTATTTGTACACAAATATCACTCTAACATTTCAAATTGTTTTCAATATAAAGCAGAATAGTCTTCGTCCAATACTTTTAATTCAATCAGTTTAGTCAGTATTACAAAAAATAACAAATATAAATAAATTATTGGCGAGTGAGCGAAGAGAGTGAGACAGTATTAGGGGTGGACAATGCAAAATCAGGTATATGGTTGATATTATATATATTATTATTATTCCACGCTAGATATCTTCACAATGGTATTTTTAGGTATGTGACCAGTGAGATAACTCATGATATCACATAGTGTTATCTTATGGCTGTATTGCGCAAGCTCATTACCTGAGTAGTTATAGCAACCTGGCCTGGTGTACAAGTTTTCTGGGTTTTTACAGCTACCTTTACTCTAGTGGAACCTACCCAGCCAGGTTAGAGCAGCTGCCATAATATCAGCTGAAGTTGTCTGGAGCCCCTAGTGAGTTTTGCCAACTTTACAACATGAGTTACCAAAAAACAGCTTCAGTGATGATATCTAGTGTGGAATAAACCACTTATTACACTCCTCAGAGTGATATGGCTAGATATTTCACTCTCAGGCTTTATTTTCACTCGCCTTTGGCTCATGAAAATAAATTAGCCTGCTCTGTGAAATATTTCACCATATAACACTCTGACTCATGTAATAAGTAATAATATATATATGTATGGATTGTACGTATGCCCCTTAAACGCGGGTCAGGGTACCGTTTTTTCTCCTAAAAACACGGCCTTTTAGGCTTGACTCCACTTTCTTCTGATACTACAACATTAAGAAAGTCTTACTTGAAACTTGGGTTCCAAATTGTGAGATAATTCCTGTGAAATGCTTGTTTTTCAAGTCCCAAAAAATTACTGCAAGTGGTTACTATGCCATTGAAACCCTTTACCAAACTTATTTTCAAAACTTCGTTGTTTTGGGGGCTGCTAAAAATGCCGTTTGTTGGTTATCAAGTGCCTCTGGTAGCCAGAATGGCTAAATGATAATACTAAGGAAGCCACCATTACTTGGAAGAGAAGCAGAGATAAGTACGTAGTTCCATAAAATAACAAAAATAACTCTAGCTTCATTTTTTGTTAGAGCTGCGGACTTGTTCAACAGTAGTTGGTAATTGAGGTCATCAGAATGGCTGCAATTGGATACTACAGAAGTTACCACTGTCGGAATACCTTATAATAATGTGAGGAAGCTACCACTACTAGAGGAAAACTGAGGTAAGTACTTAATTCCATATTTGTAAATTAAAATTACAAAAATAACTGTGGCCTTTCTGTTTTGTAGCTGACAGCATGTTGTCAAGAGGGACTGGTAATTTTGATAGTCAGAATGGCTTCAATTTGATACTACAGATGTTACTACTACTCAAGAAAATGAGGTAAGAAAGTAATTTTGTATTTTGTGTGCTATAATTAAGTCTTGTTTTGTAGCTGAGAGCTTGTTGTCAAGAATTACTGGTAATTCAGACGGTCAAAAATAGCTTAAATTTGTAACTACAGAAGTTGCCAATATACTCAGGAATTTGAGGCAAGTAGTAATTCCATATTTGTTGGCTAATATTACAAAAACAACACTGGCCTATTTATTTTGTAGCTGAGAGCTTGTTCAAGAGTTACTGGCAATTGAGGTAGTCAGAATTGCTCAAGTTTGATACTACAGAAGTTACCATTACTCTGGTAAGAGTGTGATTTGATATTTGTGTTTGCTAAAATTAATGGTCAACTGCTATTATACTGAATTAAGCTAAAATATAAATGATGTAGTAACAATACTGTAGTTTTTTTAACTAGGCAGGCTCGCTCGATATTTGTGCTCAAGCACACCACTAGTATATAATATAAATTTCTAGGGAATTTGTGTGTGACCACCTTAACCACCACTACTAATGGTATTCTTTATTCTACTTCTTTTTTCTGATTAGCACAATAATCAACCCTCAGCAAGCATGCGCGAGAGGGTTATAGTAGTCCATCTTTCATTCATTCATTCACTCTATCAACAGCGAATCCCTAAGATGCCAGATTATCATGCCTTGAGAGAAAAGGAACTCCAACTAGATGACGAATTAAGTTTTTTTAATTTGCCACATTTTAGAATTTCGGCTTAGTTTTTGAGAAAACGAGAGAAAAGGCTGTCATGCTGTAGCTCTTTTATGTTGTGATGTGCTAATTTTTATCTAAAAATTTTGAATTAATTAAATCCTACTTTTTTTTTTGTTGCAAATATGCGTCTGTATACATATATACAATGTCTGCTCAGATGGTACAATGTTACTAAAGGTAATACAAGTAAAATAAGGAAAATCAGAGGTAAAAATCCCAACACTTAGTATTTAGCAAAGCAAGTCTTTGTGTCTTTAAATTCTCCTTAAATTCACTAATAATAATAAAAGGTGATTATAACTTAATGATGAAAAGTTAATATCTATAAAATATATAATATTGTACTTAAAAGTTACATCTAAAGTTGCCTTCTTTATGCCTTAAAATTGTTAATTGTTCTAATTAAATCACATAATCATACAAACTATCATTTTCACTATCATTTTGAATTGAAGGTCTGACTTCCATATTATACACCACATTAGAAGAAATATTCATTGTAGACATATTATTGTAGTCCAGATTAGATGAAAAGTCCATTGCAGACATATTATATGCCGCACTTGACGATAAGTCCATTGAATACAAACTATAGGCCGCATTTGATGAAAATTCCATTGCAGACATAATATTGTAGGCCATATTAGAGGATATATCCATTGCAGGCATATAAGCCGCATTAGAGGACATATCCATTGCTGAAGGATTAGTAGTATTTTGAGGATTGTTATTCGATCCTAAATTATTTCAATTTAATACACACATGTATATTTGTGTTTATATAGTACTTGAGTGTGATATAGCAAAATATTTCAAACACAGGTTAATTTATTTTCTGGAGCCAGAGGCAGAGTTAAAATAAAACCTGAGAATGAAATATCTGGCCATATCAACCAGCTGAGTGTAATAAGTGGTTTATTATATACTAGATATCTTCACTGCATTAGTTTGTACTAGGGAGGCTGTAAACCTCTCTAGGGTGATTATAACTTACACCCTCAGCTTATATTTTAGCAACTGCTCTATTGTGGTTGGATAGGCTTCACGAGAGGAAGGTAACTGTAAAAACACAGAAAACAGGTAAACTAGGCTGTTGCAACAATGGTAATGAGCTTGCACACTACAGCAGTGAGATAACACTGTGTGATAACTAAAGTGAGTTATCTCAAGGTCACATACCTAAAAAGAACTTTGTGAAGATATCTAGCACGGAAAAAAAATATTACACTGTTTTTATCTAAGTATGTATGGTAAGTGTTTCATGGTAAGTTACATTGAGGTTAGACCCTTGTTATCTATTAAAAAACTGTTAAAAAATAAGACAATTTATACTGCACTGTAAAAATTATAGCGTGAAAACCCACCAAATTCACACCAAACTGGTGGTGTGAATGCCCACCACCTATGCATAGTGTGTCCTTCACACTTTCTTCCTAGTGTGAATGCACACTTAGTGTGAAATTCACACTCAATGGAATAGCATGGACCCTTTACCGAACATTAATTATATTCATATGCAGGCAAAACCCAATGCTATTATCACTGTAATCAACCTTATAAATGTTTTGTACACTTGTGTGCTAGATAAGAGAGGACTAAGATTTTAGTCGTCTGATTAATGAGATCTGGGATTACACCAATCTCTTTTTGGAAAAAAAAATGTTGATATGTGTTACTAGAATCAATGTAACTTAAGAATAATTCAGCATTAATGTAAGTATGAGTTCATAGTGATTGTGGTGAGAATTCACACTAAATTTGGTGTGCACTTCACACCCAAATGATGAGGTGTGCGCATCACACCATATTTTGGTGTGACTATTGTTACAAGTGATTCACGCTTAATTTGGTGTGAACTACACACCTTTTGGTTTACAGTGTGCAGACTGCATAAGTGAACAGAGCTATTCCTGTTCACAATTCTTTTGATGTCAAAATTTCTTCTGTGGTTATTATATATCATACCTAAACTGCTATAGCTACCTTTCGGAATTTTCCTATTGGTAGCAGAAGCTTCTCTAGACTTATGTATCACAGACAAAATGCTACCATCAATTTATTCCTAACAGTAAACAAGTGGGTAGCCATTGACCATTAATTTTATCTAATATGGAATTACTTATTTACCTCGATTTTCCCGAGTAGTGGTAGCTTTTGCAGTATAATTATCTAAATAACTGATAGCTCCAGACAAAAAGCACTCGACTATACAATTGAGTAATTGAAATATTGTAAGAGATAGGGTCTCAATGCCATAGCTACCGCTCTTGCCGCAATTTTTTGTGACTTAAAATAAAGAATGCACTGACCAATACGAGATTTTACAATACTCTAATTCAAATAGAAAAGGAACTCCTGTTAGTTAGTGAGACCTATTTAAGTATAAGAGTCATTATTGCACTTTAAACATTCCTAAGTTATGTATTAGCTAATCTGAGTTTTCTAGGGATTCATCAGTTTTCGTCGCTATAATTGAGTTATATGTATAAAAATGATTAGAAAGCAAGTCAAATTAGTAAGGAAAGAAGATAAACTGACTAGTAGAAAACAGTGCCTGAAATCAAGAAGAGGATGATAACTAATTAGTACATAATAATTATATTAAGATTGATTTTGTGTATCATGTAAACTATATGATCAATATCTGCATTGTATTTTTTTAATAATATTATAATAACCTAACATTGACTATTAATTATACATTCAATTTTAATTATGACAGTGCAACTAAATATTGTGATAGTACTAAGATATACAATACTCACCTTTATTCTTATACCATTTTCTGTACGATAACCACAATATAATACCAATACAGGCAACCAGTGCTAGCAGTAATATCATCATGACCCCTCCAATCATCAATGATAATAGCTACTTGTTCAAATATAGCAGATTTAGTATCTAACATAAAACATTGATTGTTTTTTCAAGAATAAATAAATTTACTACAATCTCTTAACTCGGGATTCACATTGGATACTTTTAGTGTCACATCAAGTTGCATTGAAAAATATACCCTAGAATTCATCTGATCTGCTTATTTTAAGTTCATTGCAATCTCTCTGTCTCAACTTAGTAACTTGATTTCATTTACTTGAAGAGTAGCTATGGTTAATTGCTCACAAATTGTGCTTATGTACCAAATAGCCAATTATTACATCTGGGCTGGTAATAGAATTAATTCTTTTATTCAGCACTCAGAGAATCAATTATTTAGGAGCTCATCAAGAGACTACTTAATATTTGCAGGAATTTTTGGCATAACATTCCAATAATCATATTTTTTGCATATGCCTGAAAAATGCTAAAAATGACAGTTACATTATTACTACGTAAAACGTAGAGTTAAAAACAATTGTAATGTATCAAAAAACCATGAAAATAATTAAAAATAATTTCATCCATAAAACAAAAAAGTGTGTAGATGGTTTTTATTGTATATGTACAACATACATAATTATACTGTACTGACTAATATGCGAGTTTATTTACTCCAAATTAACTGCTAGAATAGGAAATTTCAGGAACAAGTTTACATTTGTGCATGTTATAAAGAGCTATTAACTTGTGAACTATATGTTACGTTCAGAACTTGACAATGCTTACAATAACTTATACCTTATTATTATGCTGTAAATACTTACTTGAAGTGCCATATAAATGAAGAATCAAATGATTTCGGATGGATAAGTCAGAAACTGGTATATTCATTGACTTGGTGCCTTCCATTAAGTAGTCTTCTAAACGTGAATCCTGTTCAATTATTGGAATGGCATGGTCTGAAGGCAAGACCACACCCACTACTGCTCCTTGTGGTACACTGATATACTCAACATCAGCCAACAGCACATTTTCACAAAATATATAAGCAAGAGTTTGTACTGGTTTTATTACAATGTTCCTGATGCTGCTAGGATTCACTGTGAAAGTATTAGTGTCTATGTCACTGCAAAATTAATCTATAATTATAATATATAATAATAATACGCTTGTGTGCCAGTAACGACGATGACTGACGGTGTGTATTCATCAATAATTCATGAGCTTAAAAAATTGGTAAACCATTATCATTACATGTAGTTAGTGGTTCACTAGGACCAGCAAGTTCCTCAGTTGACACGCTTGTACTAACCGTTAAACTAGACGGCACCTCTGATTCTCGATCTTCCACTAATGGCGATGCTAGACTTACAACGGCCGCCTTGGCTGCTGACTGAGGGCTCTGTAAGCTTCCCTGCTGCTGTTTACGGACCTCCACACTCCTTTTACCAGCTTTTTCAGCCTTCCTTGACGTCACTTACGGGTAAATATTAATAATTATGTGGGCAAGCTGTTTCTCCACCAATTGCTATTCAAATGCAATAATAAATACCGTTCTTTTTATCGGCAAAAAATATATAACCGATCAAAGTTTTGGACATCTTTGCTTGGGTGCACATGTCATATGTATATATATACATTATATAGATATATAGATATTATGTATTATGATGAGTGATTGCTACAAACTACTAATACTGATGGAGTCACTCATTGGTTTCTATTGATAATGCTATCTGCTACTTGTTGTTGCTGTTGTGTTTTTTTTTGTTTGTTTTCTTGTTATATTTGTTGTTTTTTTGCTATTTATTACTCTGATACTATTCATAACTCCATTTGAAATAATATTTGAATAATAATTCAGTCTTTCTGGGCTGAAAAAAATTAGCAAATGTTCTTGTTATAACAGCTAATATTATGTTAATTAAAACTTAACCCTTTAGTTTTAATGAACAAGCTAATAGATGTTTCAATGGTATGGCCTAGAGCAAGTAATTGAGTTAACTACTAAATTATTGTGAAAACAAGTGCGTAGGAAAACCAATGCTTTCTTTTCATGTCATAATTACTATCAATACTATGTTCATAATTATGTACTATCAGCAGTTTTAATTATTTTCTCACTAATGATAATTAACCTTAGAATGAATTAAATGCTATGTAAACAAAGTTTAATATTATTAAACCATTATAATGCTCACCAGTTGTGTTTTGTTCTGATACCACTTTCTGTTTCTCAACATTAATATCAGTATTAGCATTATTAAATTCCCCCAATAACTCTTTGGTATAAAGTAGAGCAGTAACTGACAAAGCAACATTTTGTTCAATGTGCACTAAAGTACTAGTCTTTAAAGTTATCAACTACAATTGTATGTGTGCAAATTGCTGTTATTGTTGTGCAAGTTCACCAATCACACTCAAGCATAGGGTGTTCAAATTTCGCTGGCACAGTATTTTTATGTTTTGTTGTTTTTTTTACAGTTTTTTTTTTGTTGCGTGAGAGGCCACAACTGGTGTAAAGCCAGTAACGGTAATTCCTGTAATACTTTTCCCAGAAGACATAAAAGCAGAAGTGAAAGGGTAAAATAAGACATACTGGCAGCAACTTCTTGTGACTTGAAAAAACATTTGAAATTCGAAAATAATCATACCTTTGCCAATAATACGATCATTTTGCTGCTGTAGTGTCCTGGGCTTGCCAGCTTGTTCTCTAATCATAGATTAACCTAGCTTCAACAAAACTTAGTAGGTGAGATGTACTTGCTTTATATAGAAGAATAGGCTAGGACCTTCAACCATTTGTGCTCAGAACATAATCTTGAGGAGTAACAATGGCAAGAATAATAATGGCTGTTTTCATTCTGGCAGAACTATGCTTTCAATGTTGTTGTAAGTTATTATAAATGGATCAAATAAAAGTCAATAATACAGTGAATTTTGAAATATTTCATATAGTAAATTATTCAATTACATGAAGAATGTTATTGATAAACATACTTTTTAATGTATTTTGCTAGCCTTTAACAATATTGAGTCAAAAGTAAATGTTGCTTTTTACATGTATTCAGCCATATAAATGTATATTATATACATTATATAATATATATATTTATTGCAGCTTTGATATTTTTACTTGAATATTTCCGCATCACGCGAGCGTTCTGTATTCTCCCATATTGTACGGTTTATATTGTACGCTACTTGTAGCGCGCGCGTAGCGAGTAAAATCAATGAAAATTGTATTGTAACCGGTTGAGAAAAATTTCAAAGAAGCAATAAATCACTTATCACACTCGTCGTACAATATGGGAATGATATTTTACTCTCACGCAACATTTTCACTCGCCTTTGGCTCGTGAAAATATTTTGCGTGCTCGTAAAATATTTTCCCATATTGTACTCTGACTCGTGCTATAAGTATTATATATAATACTTATTACATTAGTCAGAGTGTGATATGGCGAAATATTTCATGAGCAGGCTAATTTATTTTCAAGAGCCAGATGTGAGTGAAAGTATAGCCTGAGAGTGAATTATCTTGCCATAACACTATGACAAGTGTAATAAGTGGTTTATTCCACACTAGCTATCTTCACTACTGTAGTTAGTACTAGAGGAAGGGTAACTCACAGCCTAAAGTTGGTTGTAGGGCTACCCACATCCCCAGCTGATATTTTAGCAGCTGCTCTAACCCTGTTGAGCAGGGTAAAGAGCAGGGTACACCAGAGGAAGGTAGCTGAAAATTGAAAAGTTTGGCAGGTTGCTATAACTACAGGGGTAATGAGCTTGGCAGTATAGCTTGAAATCACAGTCATGTACCTAAAAATATCATTGTGAAGATATCTAGGGTGGAATAAATAAATATATATATATATATATATTATATATATAATAATGTAATTATGTATATAACAGATTACCATGCAACCATTCCTTAAATTGTTGTAAATTGTTGGAATGAATGGATGCATCCAGAAAAATATTTGTACATGTTGTCTGTAACTAAAACACACCCACTTTTTTCTTGAATTGTGCACTTATTTTTAAGTATCTGTGTCAGATATATTATGCTTGAATTATAAGTTAAGTCAGAAAAATGCAAAACATTTAACTGAAAGCTTACATAGTGTGATATTGTGCCATGTGCTCTCTCTCATTTAACTGAAGTTAGTATGTGGTATTTGTATACATTTTATTACTGATATCGGTGAATGTTGTCCAATTTTTGGAACTAATCTCACAATACCTTTGGGCAATTTGGGCACATCAAAATTACTTCTCAACTTCCAGACTCCATTTCAGTGTAAAGGTATAGTCACTGGATGGAGTTTCTGCTTTTACTCTGAGGAAAGAAGTTCTCCAATTCATATAACAATTTATTCTACATTTATTGTGTACGCAGATTATCTGCTGGTAGTAGTATTTTGAACTAAACAGCAGGAAACAAATTGAAGTAAAGCAAAAAAAGTTTTATTTTTTTTCCTGTTTTTCTTTTATAAGAAATGAATATTTTCAAATTCAAGAAAATGACATAATTGGAGTTTGTATGCCTCCTAATTTCATGGGTATCAGGCCTTTGAGAATAGCTGGACATCAATCAAAAGTAAATATTTTGACATATCAAAGTTCTTCTGAATGTCTTTCTTCTACACTTAGCGAAATAAATGTTAATAGTTTCAATCTTCAAAACAGTACTATTGTAAGTTATTCTTCTATTTGGCTAATACACTTGGACAATTGCACAACATCGGGAGCTTAATTTGTGCAAAACGGTTGTAATCTTCTGAAAATCTTGAGACATTCACAGGTTGTAAAATTGTCATAAAATACCAATATTAACAACTAGCAAGTACCCAGCCACACAGTGGCACTTGACATAATTGCATAAAGTAAGAATGAGTAGCACAAGTTATCTTGCTCAGTTATCATTCTCTACCATTGGTTAAGTTCCCTGCTCTCTCTTTTTTTTTTTAACTATCTCAGCTCTTCTTATCCCCAACCATTCCTTCCTACAGCTTTTCTACCTCCTGCTTCTAATTCTCTCTGTCCTACTTGACTATCATGATAGGGGACTTAAAGTTTTGCGAAACTTTTGCCTTCTTTTTCGTACTTCCACATTCCTTTTTGAACCCTACTCTGCCTTTACCGTCGATTCCACCTGCATTTGACTTACAATATTAGCTAATTACTAGCATTTTTTCCTTTTCTTCGGTTCTCTTTTAAACCTATGCTGCTTTACCTCACCGATTCCGACCCCTTTAACAATTAATCGCCTTTTGCCTTCTCTTTCTGGCTTTCGCCTTCCTTTTTGAAACCGCCGCCGCCTTCCCCAGTCTTCTATTACCACACCCTTTGGTATCATCCGTAGAAGGTTTGAGATTAGAAGGAGAAGAGGTAAGCCTAAGTTTTGGGGAAGATCAGGCAAGTGTGGAGGCTATTGGATCAGAACTTGCTGGTCCTAGTGAATCACAATCTACAGCATCATCCATGGAAGGTTTGAGATTTGAAGGAGAGGAGGCAAGCTTAAGTTTAGGGAATGATCAGGCAAGTATGGAAGCTACCCAACTAACACTTTGACATCACAGGAAATTATGAAGAAGTTTGTTGAGGAGTGGCTTCAGGCTATGGGAAAGGATGATGTGAAGTCAATAGCAATATTTCTGTGTTACCAATTAGTTGATATGTTCTCCTTTACTGAAACTAAGGCTGCAGAGTATGCTGCTCAGATGATTAACCGAAGCGACAGAACAGTTCGACGTTGGAGAACTTCACTGATTGAAAATAATGGAGAGTTTCCAGAAGCACAGCATGGAAAATATCAACGCTATTGTGTGTGGGATGATGAAGACCTCAACAAGAAAGTTACTGAATATGTAAGAAGCAATGCAGCTGTAAAGGGAAGACCAAATCTTACTTCTATTGATTTTTGTTGTTGGGTAAACAATTCTTTGCTTCCACATTAGAGCCTGGCTTTCCTCGGAAAGTGTGCCTGGAAACTGCTCGCAAGTGGCTTCATCAACTTGGTTTTGAAGTTTTGACTACACAAAAGGGAATTTTCATTGATGGTCATGAGCGTAGTGATGTCATTGAGTCACGCAAGATATTTTTACGCAAAATGTTCAAAGTGGGCTTCCTCCATTTCACCAACGCTCCCACTGAGGAAGCAGCAAGTTCTCTGCCAACTGATATTGATGCTCCAGTCAGTGAAAGGCGTGCAAAAACAGTTGTACTGTTTCATGATGAGTCAACTTTCATGTCCAATGAAGACTAGTCTTCACAGTGGGGTTATAAGGGAGAAAAAATGCTGAAACCAAAGAGTAAGGGGTCTGGAATTATGGTCTCAGACTTTATCGAGGAGTATAATGGATTCTTAGCCTTCTCTGATACAGAATATGAGGCAGCCAAATGTACTCATCCCAATATTCGGAAGTATGCTCGAGAATTCCTTGAGTATGGAGAGAGTAAAGAGGGCTACTGGACCCGTGATAAATTTGTTGCTCAGATGAAACGAGCAGTTATTATTGCTGAAATCAAGTATCCCAAAGAGGAAGGCTGGAGGCATGTCTGGGTATTTGATCACAGCAGCTGTCATGCAGCAATGGCAGATGATGTCTTGGATGTAAATAAAATGAGTGTTCGTCCAGGTGGAAAACAGAGAATAATGCATGATACATTGTGGAATGGAAAAACATGGCGTATGTACACTACAGCTTCTGATGGAACTAAAGTTGCTAAAGGGCGGCTTAAGATGGTATTAGAGGAGCGAGGCATTTCTACTTGGGGAAAAGGAGCAGATTGGATGCGTGAAACTTTAGCTGAACATGCAGATTTCAGGAATGAGAAAAGTATGATTGAACAGATTCTGACTGAACTGGACCTATCCCATGCTTTCTTCCATCCTGAACTAAATCCTATTGAAAGGGTTTAGGCACAGTTGAAACGCTTCACTAAGGGACATTGCAAGTACACCTTTCCCTCTCTTCGCAAAAATATCCCTCTAGCATATGACTCTGTTTCCGTAGAAAATATTCAAAACCATTTTCGCAAAGTACGTCACTACATGTTTTGCTATCTCGAAGGGCTCACTCCAGGAAAAGAACTTGATAAAAGATTAAAGAAGTATAAAACTGCTGTAAAATAACATCGAAGGATTGGAATGAATGAATAATGTAATATTATATTAACTGTCAACTATAGCCATTTCGCAGTAGATTTTGATTGATCATAACATAGACATACATAATATTTTGAACATTTTTAAAACTAGGGATTGTAAAAACATTATTAAACTTATAGTTTCTGCATTATTAACATGATTCATGGAAGTATCATAAACTGCATACATTTTCCACACACTATATAATTATTAAATTGCCATCACAAAAGAAATTAATAAATTTTTTTTTACATAATTGTGGTAAACTGAACTTGGAATCATCAAGACTCTTATACTGGTTCCAAAAAAAAACAAACTTCATTTACTTCCAATCTGTGATAGACTACATACAGAAACATATATATTAATTAAAATCATGGGTTCAAAGGTCAGGATCGTTTCTATGGAAACTGGCCCATGCAAATTAAAGATTAATGTATTTCAGTTACATTCACTAAGTTTTATCTTAATTACTTATTCTATTCCCAAAATATACACAGAATTTTAAAGCATACTAAAATGGACCAGATATGGTGATACAGATGCAGATGACATATAATTAATATACTGTTTGATAAATTATAGTCAGATGCTAATCTTCAAAAAAACTTCATCTAATGGGGCATACAATGTAAAGCTATCTCAAATCCAAAGTATCATCTATTCAATATGCTAGATCAAGTGATAGCTTGTATGACTATGTAATTTAACTGGAGCAAATCAGCAATTTCAAATAGAGTTTGCACCATCTTTATAATAAATCACTAATACTTAAATTTTGTTGTTGTTGTTTTTTAACTTGCCATTATATCTTTCCCCCATAATTATGATGTATATAATTGGTATCAACCTTTATGGTATTTAGCTTTTTGCTTACACTATTTAGGAAAGGCAAACACTATCCATGAGTGTTGCTATACGGCCAACCCGTGAGTGTTGCTATACGGCCGCGCATATTCAATCGTTTGGCTGCCATTTAGAATCACGCGCGCTCACATGAGCATAAAAAGTTTTACCCCGAATGCGCGTTCTGTAGTTCAGGTGCTTAATTTGTTTGTTTGGTATTTGAAATTTCTTCTGCTGGAGGTGTGTTTTTTCATCAACTGTCTGCTATCCAAACAATGTTCCCGAATGGCCGATACTAAATATTCATGCTCCTAAAAATGAAGAATCCCAGAGATGCAAACAGGCCAATACTAAATACCCCAGCTTGATCAGTTAAAATTTATATTCATAAAAACAGAATAACTATTATTGTTACAAGCTGAACATTTCAAGAACTTGGTTATTACAATAGTTTCTTCTCTTGAAAATTATTGCATTTTTAACTAAAGCTGAGGGTTTGCACTCTTAGTGCTCTAGTTCAGATTGGGTGCAGTTTGGCGTGTCTTCAGCCTTCGCATTAATTTATTGCTTCCGCCTTCGCAATAATTCATTGCTTCCGCCATACAGCTAGCGGAATTTGTCTTATAACCGCGCTAACTTGTTTTTCCCACACCTTTCTCCGCTGTAGTTACTGCCAGCTCTCACTTCGTATTAGATTTAAGTTAATACAATAGAAATTTGCTTCATCTGACAGCACAATAAGTGACCTGACCAGGAGCACTTAAAAGGGAGAGTTATTTTTTCACGGTAATAAACCATGGCAAGAAGAAACATGGCTGTTTGTATTATGGTAGTGATATTACATCAGCAGTTTGGTAAGTTATCAGACAAATAGAAAAGAGTGTATTATACCCAAGTTGTAAAATTCTGGGGAAACTATTTTTAAAAGTTTAATCAGATATTGTTCATTTTCTTGTTTTTAACTATTAACATTTCATTCTCTATATAATGCAAATAGCAGTGTGACTAGCTACAGTAGAATCTCTGATAGTGTTGTCTCATATCAACACTATTTAGCAAACTTTCCACTTGTCTACTTATAGAAAATGTATTACTTATAATCCAACTATTACTGATTTATAAAAAGCAATTAAGCATTATTGTTGAATCCATAAATTGGGTTGTATGTAGTAGAACCACTGAACTGTGAATAGCAAATTAAAAAAACTTGGCTCTCAGTTTACTGCCATTAATATATTATATATATTATAATATATATATACATATATATATATATATATATATATATATACATATATATATATACTTACATATATAATATAATTATTATATATACAATAATATATATAATATATTATATACATAAATCCAGTAAATCCCTGAGACTGAAATTCCAGTTAACCATTCTTACATAGCTGCAAATTATAGGAATGAATTTTAGTGGTAGATGTCAGCTTTCTGTAAAAAAATGCAAGATATTCTTAAGTGGACTAACACAATGTTGTGTGACTAGTCCATGTGCTTTAACTTGCTAGATGCTTGTTATATGGAACTATCAAGAAAGAAATATTAAAAAAGAAATACAGTATTGTCTGTCAGTCAGTCATTCAGTCTGTCTGTCTGTCTGTTTGTCTGTCTATTAGTCTGTCTGTCTATCTATCTGTCTGTCTGTCGGTCTGTGTGTCTTTCTGTCTGCTTATAGATGCATGTATTAATTGTTCAGTTACTATCAGTGAATATTGTTCATAGTATATAATATTGTATATTGTATACATCATACATAGATATATTATATATTGTAATTCTACTCTTGGAATATTAAAAGCCACATTTACAATGTGCAATTGACTATTAAATAGGGATTTCTGAGAGTTGTCCTATATTTGGAACAAATCAAACAAAGCCTTTGAAAAATGCTGGAAAATCAAAACTACTTCTCAACTTCCAGTCTCCATCTCAATGCAGCGGAACTGTCACTGGATGGAATTTTTGCTTTTATAGATCTCGGAAGATTGACACTGAAAATCACGTCGCCCTTTCTTCTACTTTCATGGTATATCGTAGGCTGTTTACAAGTGATTTGTACCATGTTGTACCAAACAGCAGAAAACGAATAACATTGACAAAAAAGATTTATGAAGCTTTTTCCTGTATGAATTATTCATTGACAAATAGTGAATATTTTCAAATTAAAGAGAATGATATAATTGCAGTTTGTATGCCTCAAAAAGGCACTGGCAATCATAATCCTTTGAAAATAGCAGGACATCAGGCAACAGTGACAACCCTCACCTATCAAAGTCCTACATTCACAGCGTGTTCCTCCTCTAAGTTTAACCAAATTAATGTTCCTACTTTTAATCTTCACAGTGATACAATTATACATGCAAATGCATATATTGGTAAGCTCTCAACTCCCTTTATTTGTTTTATTTTTTATTTTTATTTTATTCATAATTTTTATATAACATTCATTGTTAGACCAAAACAATCCTTATTCAATATAATTATTATTAGTGATAAAGGAGCAGTAATTCTGGCAATTGTCTGGGATATTTTTGTTATAGACAAAATAAGTAATTTGAGAGTTGTTGCCATTGCTGGCTCTGTGGTGCTGGCCCACTTTGTAGTGATCACAACAAATTTGTTCTATTCAGCACATCCACTTTAGTCATACAATCTGCACCATATAGGCTATATAAAATGGATACATACTGTTTATTTGTCTGCTTTGTTTGACTAAAAATCATTTTGTCACACAAGAGAAAACAAAAACAATAGGAAATATTAACAAAAGTAAAAAGCTTTCATGTCGATTTCTTGGTTGGACCAAATGTGATTTCACGAATATCGCAGTATACTGCAAAAGGGAAATCAAAACTACAGATATATCCATAAGAAATTAATAGATTCCACATGTACATTGAACTAATTACCATACCAAAAGAAATCAATCTCGTGAATGTACACCAATAAACATAATTGTGCACTCTTTTAAAATGGTGTGTTTAAATAACTACCTCCTGAGGTGTTTATCAGGAGGTGCTATCTGGACCCCCCACTTTCAGCCCTTAAACTTACACACCCCAATACATTTTATACCCAATGAGCATGTATAATTGATAGCTTTATCCTCTAGTATCTTCCTTAAGTATCTTGTAATAATGACTAACTATGGAGACAATACGAGCCTGTGTCCAGGAAGCACCTCCTATTTAACACATTCTCCAAACTCACCATATTGTAATTAAAGTAATTTTTTATAATTTTTAATGTTAGTACATATTATGTAGGGTGTTTATGTATTGTTAAATTACTATTCATTTAGATACTGCCTTTATACCGAAGTGCAAATTGGGTAATAATCCAACTTCTGGAGACTTCATTAAAGCTTCTTATGCTACTTACCTCAACACTCTTCATCCAGCTAGTTGTGATCTAACCATTGCCCAATGGCACTATTGTTACTATACCAAAGCAGCCCCACCTGGATCAATTCTCTCAATGACTATAGCAGTCTGGTCTTTTGACATGACCACTAACACTTACACAGTGAATCTTAGCAGCATCAGGAACATCACAGTACAATTAGTGCAGACTTATGCTCCTATATTTTGCGACAAAGTGTTATTAACAGAGGCCGACTATATTAGTGTATCTCAAGGAGCCGTGGTGGGTGTAGCTATACCTTCAGAAAATGACATTCCGGTACTGGGATATGATTCCTATTCTGAAAACTACATGATGGAAAGTTCTAATTTTTTGTCTATATCAGTTCAGGAAATGTCTATCAAATATCAATGGATACTTCATTTGTATGGGACTTCAAGTAAGTTTGAAACAAACATACTTAATAAGTCAAGTGCATTGTCATTGTGAACTGTAAGCTCTGAGTGCATGACTAATAATTCAAGTTTTTTATTTTATTTTCACAGGTGATAAATATCAGGTTAGCACTGAGTCCATTGCCTTCTCGACAACATCTGTTAAATCTACATTGAAGTCATCTCAACTGGTATCAAAATCAGCTGAACTAGCATCAACATTAGTTGAATACAGCAGTGCTAATCCAGGTTTGTTATTTATAGTTTTATGGTATCAATGTAACCATTAATAATAAATAACATATTGGACTGTCTTTATATTGAGATATTTTTTTACTAATACTTCAGCATCTACCTTTCAATATTGTCCCATTCCTTAAATGTGATATATTAAACACTGATTGTTGAGACACATAAACCTCGAGGACTGTCCAATTGTCATCGTCATGATACATTAATGAAAATAAATAATAAAGTTGAACACTATCTTGTGAAAATTATAGGTATGACTGATTTAGATATACCGTTATAATGAAATGACATGACAGAGAAAGGCTACATTTTGGTCAATTACTTTACATGTGCATTTTTTTTATTTTGTATTTGTAATCTATATAATAATGCGCTTGTGTGTCAGTAAGGACAACGACAGCGACCGACGGTGTGTATTTATGAATAATTTATGAGCTTATACAGTTTGGTAGAGTATCGTCATTCCATGAATGCCTGAAATGTTGTCACAAGGATGGCAAAAGTACTAATGAGAAATAAAAAAGGTGAGTGATTAGCTAATTGCAACTATAAGACGAGCACGGAATTGACAGTAAAGACGATGTCGGTTTAACATAATTTTTAAAATAGGGTGTTTGGATAACTCAGTTTTAGTGTTAAGTAGGAGGTGCTGCCTGGACACCCCAGTTTAAAGCTTTATATTGTTTCCATAGTTAGTGACAACTAAAAGATATTTGAAATGGGGAAACTAAAGGATATAAAATTTTATTATTATATATGCTCATTTGGTGACATATGTATGTGTTGTGGAAGTTATAAGGGCTCAAAGTGGGGTGTTGAGGCAGTGCCTCCTGGCAAACACCTCGCAAGGTGTTATTAAAGCACCCCTTTTTAACAGTGAGGAAGGTGAAAGTACAAAAAAGAAGGCTAAATGTTCACAAAAATTAAGTCCACTATCATAATAGTTGATTAGGACAGAGAGATTCAGAAGCAGGAAAGGTAGAAAGAGCTGAAGAAAGGAAAGGTGGGGGTAAGAAAAGCTGAGAAGTTCAGTAAAACATATGTCAAGCACCACTTTGTGGTGGGGTACTTGCTAGTATTAGAATAATGTGCTTAAAATAGTTTCAAAATTTGCTTTGAAGTGGTATATGATTGATTAATTACCTCCTGAAAAATCTAAACAAAAAAGTTCCACATTCAGCACGATAAGCTTAATGGTAAATTTTGGTTGTAGGTGGGGGTTAACTTCGTGAAGTCTTCCCCACAGGTAGTTAGTGCAGCCATCAGGTCCTTGATTTATCTCCCTCACTCATAAGCAAGCCCCTTCAACGAATTGAGTTGGATTTTGGATACAATTTAAAATTGGAAAATGGCATAAAAACAGACAAACACACAAAGTGACAATGCTTTAAACCTACATAAATCCCATGTGACGAAGAATATTCTAGAAGGATTAGATGAACACACAATCAACACTTAATATACAAGTAACATTCATTTACACATACATACAACACATACATACAATGTTCTATTTATTCTTATGCAGGCATATGCCTACAAGTATACATTGAGTAATTTGATTATAAAGAGTAAGTGTTTATGTGAACTATAGAAGAACAGATGGGTAAAAATATCACATGTCATTTACATAGTCTCATTAGTATAGTTTCTTGTGTCTAATTTATTTGAAAACTCAATTGTTAATATGGAAGCGCTCTCAGGCTGAAGTGTATCCACAATTTAACATGAATATTCCAGATAGTGGCTTGCCAATAACATAGGGAAGGGACAATTTCTTAATTAGAAAAATATACTAGCTATAGATGTAGGTAAATATTAAATATTTCCTAAAAAATCATTAAGGAACTCCTCTTCACATTCACAGATATATATTCAGGTAGTATCAAATAATAGGCTAAAATATTGGGAGGAACATGTGTCCCCGGTTCTCTCCCCCCTACCCCACCCTGATGTGAACAAGTGTGAACTTATGTCTAATGTACTGAATTACTGTCGATCCCTACCATATGTGTGTCATGTGTTGAGTGATGTATATCACCCGTGATTGTGTTGATCCTTACCTATGTTATGTATATGTGTGAGTGAACTTCCAAGTTGATAAAATCCAATTTGTGATGATAACATTTTAGTGATATTTAGCTACAACACACCCCACTTGTGATTTCCTCATGTATGAATAAATATAACATGTAAATTATACTTGATGATTCATACTACTCAAAGATTAATTCATGTTATATAATTTAGATACTGAATCTACCTTATTTCAACAAGTGTCAGCAATAAGTGTGGTGGTCGTTGTAATGCTATTATTTACAGCATCGATTGCCAGCTTGGTTGTCATACCGTGCAGAAAATGGTATAAGGACAGAAAACATGATATACGTGAGTTTGGTAAAATGCTTTACAGTCAGTTTAAAGCCTATTTATACTTTGATAGTTTTAACTCCATGTATGCTATGCTGATGGGTTATGTTAGCCGACTATAGTCAAAAAATTTTTTTAACTATAACATAGCTTGAATATAAGCTCTAACATAGATACTAAAAACTTGCCATAACCATTGCATTAGAAGCTAATATTTATCACTTTTTCATTTTATATACTCCGGCAGGCTGTCATTTATGACTTTCTCTCCATTATTCTGTTACTCTCCTTGTTCTGTTATAAAATGAAACAACATGAATTATTAGATCTCAATTATCTTGTGTTAGTAAAATATTTTTTGCAACATTTAAATGAAGAAATAAAACTAATTCATAAAAAATTGAATATTCATAGTTTTTATGAAACTTTACTTACAGTGATGATCTTAACGTTGACTATAATTGTTCTTGTAAAGTGATATATTATATTATCTTATATTTACTTACTTCATACAATATATTATTTTGTTATAATGTATTTAAGCTTTAGCTATCTATGACTAAAAATTTATAAATAAATAATGTACATATTCATATAATGTACACATAAAATATATTACAATAATGTTGATGATTATAGTTTTTATTAACTACAAAAACATTGGTAATTAACATTAATTAATGAAGCTATTTTTGCATATGGTGTACCAAATATCACAACTCAATGAATTTTTTTTAAATTTATAACATAGCTAAGTGTATGAAATGTCAATATCTGCTCATGGATGTGTACATACACATACACATGTGTATATGTAAAGATCTGGTATATTATTTTATAATTTAGAACCAGACAGTAATCCTCACAATACTGATCAGTCTGAAATAGGCATTTCTTCTAATGCAGCTTATGCTATAGTGCCATTGGAAATGAGGGACATAACATTATCATCAACTTCAGAAGATGGGCAGCAGCATGATAGTATATATGACTATGTGATATAAATAATTTAAATAATAAATAATTTCAAAGATAAAATTCAAACTTTTTATGGAGCTTCATATCCCTCGTGAACTGAAAACTTGTATCAAACTCTTATAGTAATAATTTTATTGATAATTACATAGAAAATAGCAAATTTTTACTAATAACAATATAGGGATCATTTATATTTGTGCCGTGCAATTTGTTCTGCCATGTCATGATTTTTTTTTGCAAAACCTAGTTATAAGTATAATTTGTTCACAAAATCACTTAACAATATTTTATATGGGAGGCTGCTAGATAATTTAATTGTTTTCAAAACAGGCACTTAACAAATAAAAATGCTCAATAAGCGCTCAACAAAGAAGGGGCACCAAACAACCTGCATCTACAGTATAGCTCGATGTATATTATATATTATAAAATAATATGTGTATTTCTGCATATGACCAAATAGGGAGGATAGAGAGTGTTTGGTTAGTGTGTTTTTTTGGTGATAGTAGAGGTGGTCACAATAGCTGTTTTATAGGAAGCTGAAATGGCAAGGAAGATGTCATCAACACTATCACTACAACTTGTGTATTTCTGCTATTTTAATTCTAATAATAACCTTGTCTTGGTTACCACAATAATCACAGCATGTGAAAATAGAAAATTCAAATATTCAAAGTCATTTTTTAATTAATAATTTAGTCTATAATATTCACTTTCGCCAACATTAGGGGTGTCTAAAGACTCCCCCCCTTAGCACCCCCCTGTCTACAGCCATATAATTATAAAATGATAAGTCAGCACATTATGTAGTGGTTCAAACATTAAATAAAAGTCTTAAATATATATTTAATTTTGACCATCTGATAAATAACAACCAATTAAGTTTTTTTGATGGCATGATAGTGTTCAGAACTTTTGTGTATATTAATACTTCTCATGTGATAAGCTATATTCCGTTCAGCATGTATTGTATTAGAATTAAATGTTTCATTAACACCATCGATGTTCGCAGGAATGGTGTCTTGTGCCAAATGATATGAGTTAAGTTCTGTACCCTCATAGCAGTTGGATAAATCTTGATTTCTTGAAGACATATGCTTGTTTCCTGTGAGGTATATTATTCATTGAAATGTTCTAAATTACATTGCAAGATTGACAACTTATGACTACATTAATAGATCACAAAGTATATTCTGTGAAGCAACTTAACGTGTTACTCTCTCATTAGTCAAATGCTGAATAAACTGCTTGGTTAAATAATAATTGTATTTTATATAACCATACCTGTATAATACTAACTTGAACTGTTTTCAAATAATGTACGAGGCAAAGAAAGAAGAAGAACGTCATGCGTAAAAAAACACATGCTAAATGAAACATAAGAATCTGATGTTTTTCTCTTTCACAGATATTTTTTAAACAAGACGGAATCAAAAATACTTGGCTGTCACCAAGATCAATCCTGGTGACGATTAATTATTTTAATTCTGTATTGTAAAACACGCACATGTGAAAGATAGAGAATACATCTAGAAGGCTGAGAAAAAATGTGTGAAGGGAAATTGTATTTTTAACAAAATAAATGTTGAAACATAAAATAATAGCTATGCTTGTAATTATGCATTGTATTCTCTTACCATATCCATCTTGTGAATAAACTTTATTGTTCCTCTTCTTCAAGACCATAGCAAGAATTATGAATACAGCTGTCACAGCAGCTATGAACATGAGTGCTGCAACAATTACTATGGGCAGAAATAGTAGGTTGAAGATTTTCTTGGCTTCAAAGTCAGAAGTTACAGAAACAAACTCTTCAGTTGATATCACATCAATTTTCTCTATTAAAAAACAAGCAAAAAAAATAACGAAATAATTTGATCGATTTGTTTGCAAATTCAATGTATATTACAGATGGTTATAGTTTATGTGTATCTGCTATTCAATTTTTGCAAATACTGATAAATAACTACAGAGAACTAGTACAGGTTGCTAGACAGCAAGAGTGAACTGTAGGCTATCAAAGTCAGTGCAAGAGTCTATACAAATAAAAAGTGCACACGGAATATACACTTGGTGTGTAACCTTAGAGAAAAGGGAATAATTCACTATAACTCTGTTGTTACAGGAGTGGATCCAGCACAAACTATAGGGCAGAGCCTAACTAAACTTAAGATTACGAAATTTAGAGAAATATTAATGATTTATTATTCTGACATTAAATATGTATAGAAATGTTCATTGGACTTATTAATCTGTATTGGTACTATTGTAGATATTATATATTTAATTAACTAGGGACGTCCTTGTTGGCTCCCCCCCCCCCCCCCCC